>JADEYI010000158.1_pt1 | contig 127261 bp, 164 predicted proteins | sample 8542331 | NCBI WGS metagenome assembly JADEYI01 (sample SAMN16510988, study PRJNA670497) | mine drainage metagenome | isolation source: biofilm near Copperflume 1 | place: Germany: Marsberg coppermine Kilianstollen | collected 2018-02
ATCAACCGTGGGCACGGTGCTCAGTATTTATACCGCCCCCCGCCAGCCGGGGCCTTTTATTAATACTTGCATAATATCCTTGTCCGGATCCTACAACCTGATATTTACAGTGACAGCCTTCACCTGCAGCCTGCACTGAGGACGCACCTTGCCCTCTGGCAGATGGATCGTGTAAACCTAACGATACCTCTACAACTCCATAAGTGCTCCAGGTGCAACAGCAGGCAGCAGAGGGAGGGAACGCTGCCAACCTGGCCTCGTTGCGTGCCTCGACCTCCAGTTGGCGCGCATTGTCGGACTCGCGCTTCAGCCGGTTGCTGAGCGACGCCTTGTGCGTGGCTTCCTCCAGTCTCTCCTGCACAATCTTGCCCAGCGCCTCCGCTTCGTGGATGGCGCCCTGAGTCTTCACCCACTGCGCAGCCACAAACTCAGGTGAGATTGAGACACGTCCTAAGGTGGCGCAGCATGGTTGGACAGGGCCTCTATATAGGGCAGAATTTCAGGGTTGCAAATCTATCACCTTTTTATGTCTGTGGGCAATCTCACAAATCCATGTCTTGCCCAGCAAAGGGCACGGCAATTTGGCAAAAATTGTTTGGGCGGACAAGGACAGCGCCCCAGAACCCTGAAGCATATGCCCAATCACAGGGGGAGCCCCCTGGGATGGCGAACCTTAGGCCACAGGGATGCACAGATTCTTACAGCGTGCTGAGCATGGCCTGACCTCACAGTGCTGATGTCTCATCTGCGCCAGCAGCACGTTCCTGCTCTATGCTCTAGGTTTCAAGGAGAAATATAAGGTATTGCGCAACAGAGCTCCCAGCTGGGAGACAGGTGAAGTAAGCAGCAGGACTGGCACGCAAGCGCTCACCCATTTCTGGACAATCTGGGTGGTCCCTGCTGGCTCAGCGGGCGCCGTGACGATGTAGCGGTCGGCCGGGGGTGTGGCGCGCTGCAGACGCTCGCGCACCTCCTTCTCAGCGTACGCCGTCAGGTAGTCGTGGCTTGGCTCCGAGCTCACCTGCACATAGCTGCATGCAACCCCTTTCTTCTCAGCTCCTTAATGTGTAATGAATCATCTCTGTCCCTTCATGGAGCACCAAGAACGCCTTTCTTTTGCGTCTTAATGGCGACACAGCAATAACTTGGACTTGAAGAAAGCCTTTAGCAGTGGCAGGAGTGGGAGAGGGCACACCTCTCACCCACGGGGCGGGGTGTCTGGGGGAAGCCACTGGGCGCAATGTCAATGTCCTGCCCAAAGATCAGATGTCAGCACTGACCCTACTGTTGAGATACAGTGCCTTCCAGAATGTCTCAATGTTTGGTCGATTTTTTTTGCACAGTCCTGTGTATAAGGTTGCAAGATCAAAGCTGAAGAGGCCTTGCAGGTATGTTGTTGTGCCCTCCTTGACTGCTGGCACACACCGGGTCGTTCTTCTCATACAGATACTTCCTCTCTATGCGCGCCAGGCCCCTGCTGCCCGGAGTGCGTGGTGTGATAGTCACAACGCCCTGCCGCGGAAAGCCTGCACCATATCAACCAGGTTCTTCAGTTGCCTGGGACTAATTTTCCATCCTCCAAGAAAGGATCCTTGCAGACCACAGCAGCCAGCTCTGGTGCTGTGTTTTACGCCTTGCAGAATGGCTGTTGTGCAGCACAGGTGCTGTTGCGACGAAAAGAAGTCTGATCAGGTTTCAAGGACTGCGTACCAGAAGGATAAGGTGGGACCCCAGTCTCGTAGCGGGGCTCCTGCTCAGCAAGCTCCTTGCGGATCTGCTGGGTGATCGAACGATCGGTCAGTGCGCCTTCTCCAAGGATCCTGGGCGACTCACGCGTGAGCGGAAAGCCCGCTGGGAACGGCGCGTGGTGCATGGGTGGGTCGAGGTTTCTCAAAGCCGCTGTCGCCATCGTTCGCCTGTGTCCTTGCTCTCTGCCGAGTTGCAAATGCACTTTCGGCACCCTTCTCTGCAATCAGGAAGTAAACAATTTCTACAATAATCGTCAAATGACACAGTCGACGTGAGGTCGGAGGTGATTATGTTCGTCCAAGGAATGACTGGACTGCTGCATGAGTGGATTTTGAATCAAGAGAATCTCTGTTCAAGTGCAGATTATCAAGTTGCTGCTTTCCACCGATCGATAAACGAGTTATTTCTGAGAGTTGGGCAGGACAGCACCTTTGCGAGGCAGCTGCTGGAGACGCCATGGGCCGGCCAGTCTTTTCAACCCGCGGGGGCAGCGACAGTATCTTGATAGTGGCGACCTCAGAGACAACACTAGGCGAGACGCTGATCCCAACAGGCGCATGGTGAGATGCAGCACTCTAATATAGCGGTTTCAAAGAAGCTGAAGTCAAGGGTCTGTCTGAGGAGGAACTCGACTGAAATCTGTGCTTTGGACCTATAACAGGCATGGCAAGTCACTTCCAGTGCTGCAGTGTGGCCCCTTAAAGCAGCTTGGTCTGACAAGGACACTTTGGTGCTGTTCCAGGGCAGAGACAATTGCAGAGCCGTACTACACCTTCAGGCGCAAGGGGTACAGGGTGGTCATGGCCTCCATCCGCGGCGGCCCCATTCCCATCGACCCAGCCTCAGTCGCCCCCCAGAACGTCAAGACCCACACCGTCAAGCTCTTCCTTGCTGACCGTGCGCGCCCTTCTCCATCATGCACAGATTGGGCCACATGATACGGTGAAATTGTCATGCAGTGGCAGACATGATTCTATTGTGCAGAGAACTCCCGTTTAGTGGTCAACCTAATTGCATGGTGGTGTGGTGCAGCTGAGGCGCAACGCCTGATGCATCACTCGCTGCCGGTGGCGCTGGTGGACTCCCAGGACTATGGCGCAATCTTCATCTCAGGCATGCTCCTTTGTTTTCTTTCTTTGAGCCGTGGAATACCATCTGTTGACATCAGCATTACAGGGTCCTCACTGTGAGGTACCTGCGCATGCAAAGAATGACAGCGAAGAATTGTCTCTCAAAGATATTGCCAGCTCTTCATGACAAGTGTGGAGGAGGCAGTGATACTGGTGGAACACGCCGTCTGCTAAGATTGTCCCGCAAAAGAAACATGGATGACCTCAGCGTGCATGCTTGTAAAGCAGGCGGGCATGGCATCGCGTGGGATGGCCCCTTCAACAAGGAGCTGCGGCGGCTGGTGGAGGAGGCGTACGCGACCGGCAAGATCATCGCCGCGGTAGACCATGGCCCCGCCGCCATCGTGCACGCCAGGAACATCAAGCTGGGGGACCCGCGCGAGGGAACGCCCCTCGTCTTCCGCAAGGACGTGCGCGCACCTGCCGCCACCTACTGCCCTGCTGCTTTTGAGTCTAGCATTGGTTTATCGGATCTCAGCTGCAGGGCTTGGGGCGGTCCATCTGCGCTCCCGCAGCTTCTGACAGTGTATGAGCCCTTTGCATTTTGCTCCTCCTGCAGTGAGATGCACATGCTGACTTGCAAAAGGCTACGCGCATCGGTCGGGTTGTGAATTCTAGCGGAGCTCTCAGAGGGCTTCACAGCCAAGGGGACGGAATAACGGGCACGGTTTTCGCATGACCGTTGACTCACAGTTGGCAGTGAGTGAACAGTACTTGTCCAGTTGTGCAGGTGACGGGCTTCAGCAATACAGAAGAGGAGGCTGTCAGGCGCGCAGCGCTGGTGCCATTCCTGCTGGAGGACCGCATCCGCGATGTGCGCACTCCTGCCCTCCTTGTGCAGCAAACTAGACTAGAGAGCCCGCACTTGGACTTGCATCAGTTCTTCCAGCTCTGCACATGGCCTGGGTGAACATGAGATCACCTGTGAAAGCCCACAGAAGGCAGAATCATCACTGCTTTAAAAGACCTCTTAGCTCTGCACATTGCCTGAATTTCTGTAGATGGGTGTTACTTGGTTCTGGCGAGTTCATTACTGGATTGTATATCTGGCAGCCTTTACTGCAGCTTGTGAGCAGACGCACCTTATTTTTGGCAGGAAAAGCGTGTGATGATGATGATGATGATGACAGTACAAATTCCTTGAAGCTGCTTCATTCTCGTGCACAGGAAGATGGCATCTACGTGCGCGCGCTGCGCGATTTTGACCCGTACGCGGTGCGCACCGGCCAGCTCATCACCGGCCAGAACTGGCAGAGCTCCAAGGCCACCGCCGACCTGGTCGTGGACGCGCTGTCATTTGGCGTCCGCAACATGCCCTGAGCCCAGCCGTTTCAGGGACTCCAACAGAATATGACCCACGGAATTTAACGCATCAAGAGGGATGATGTCCTGTCAGGCTGTGTCAGTTCTCCCACACGTTTTGTATACTGCTGTGTGTGTCCAGTGCATGCGTTGACAAGGCCTGCTTAAATGAGGCTTGCAAGTCCAATTGGCTGGTTCATGGAAGCCCGCCTGGCCGCGGTGCACATGCACCTGAGTGCAGTTTTGGGAATTTCAAGTAATGGGTCCTGCCTGCCCTTCTCGCAACCTGCTATGTCCCTCCCTCGCAGCCTCAATAGGCATGGCGGCCATGTCAAACGTCAGTCCAGTGTGTTGACTCCCACATGGGAGCTGCTTTTCAGTGAGGCGACTGTGAAGGTTGTTGCTGCAAGAAGCATCCAAATGATGCTCTGGCGACCCACTCAGTGCTTTCCTCAAATGGGTTTGTGACTTTTGCTGGTATGCAGTTCAAAGCAATTGGCTCATAAGATTGGGGTTATTGTCAAAAGGAGGCCTTGTGTCCTTTGTTGAAAGCTATTGGAGCACCATGAAATGCATGTGGACAGTCTCTTGGTATGTGTTTGATTGAATGCAAGGATTTATTGTGCACGGGTGTCAGGCTATTTTTCACTGGATTGGTGTGATGACAAAATAAGGATAGGGGTTGATTGAAGGCCCGCAGGTGCAATCTAATCTGTGTTTGATTGGTGTGCTTTTTTGAATGGGGCTTGCCTGAATCTTGCTAACAGCTAGACTGTCCGATTACTGGTGTATGCGCCAAAATGGCAGGGGGTTGTGGCTTTTTGGAATGCTCTTTCTGCGTGACTCTCGGTTCTAATGGAGACTACATGTGAATTCTGGGTGAACTCTCAGGCGACATTTTTGTCAATGTGGGTGTCTCCGACAGGAATGTCACAGGACCCCAGGGCTGAATCACGGCATCATGTTCATTGCGTACTACTGTGCATGCATGCACCTGCTTGCATACAAGCCATAGGACAAGTGACCCCGCCGGCTGTCTCCGAGGAGGAGAGATGCATAATAATGTGCAGAGCATATGTCACATGCACATGCATGAAGCACCTCGCGGTAATTGGTTTGAACTCTGAGCTCGGCGCCGACAGACCGATTAGCATGCATGCCGCGCAGCGCTGCCAGCAGAAACACTATCAAGACCACTCAAAGACGTATTAAACAATGCAGCAGAAAGATATATATATTTGCCCGACCTGGGGCAGCCAAGGGGTGTAGATGAAACGATATTTCACGCAACTCTCCCAGGTTCGATCCCCAGGAGAAACACTGGGACTTTTTTCGGATCTATCTCCGGGTATATTCGGCGATGCGACCGCTCCTGAGACACCCGCATCGGCGCTGTCGAAATCCGTCCCGAAGTTTCGAGCCACTCATAAAGATTCTTATATTTAGAGGACCTCCAAGAGGGAGAAAACGGTGCACTACGACCGCATCACGCTGCAACATATGTGACAGCAATGCAACAATAAATGGCCCTATCTTCAGCATGCATGGGAAGGTGCTTTGTGTGCCAGGCTGAGCTGGAGGGGCCATGTGGCGGATTCGGTGACGTTACTTGCGAGTCGGGCTCGACGATGGGTGTGTTCGTGCTGTACTCTGCGGCCCCGCGATCGCCCAGTAAGCTACCGTAATAGTGAGCATGCACGATATCATGGCCACTGTGCCGGTTTCAGCTGCACATGCGCCCAGTATCGGATAGCTTCCAACAACCTCGTTGGATTTGGATCATTGGACTATTGGCTCCAACGCAGGCGGGTACAGTACAAAGAGAGCGCAATAAAGGCACAGCAGATCCTCAAAAGTACTTTTCACCACTCTGTTGTCAATTTGCACAGCAAGACCGCGACAGGACCTAGCACAGAAGCGGTCAGGTGTGCCGCAAGCTGCCGCCATCCGTGCTGTGGGAGCTGGGCAGCAAATGCTGTCAGCAACTGTCAGCAGGCTGTTGCAGCGGCCTTTTCAGCTGAAAGTCGGAGGCGAGGCTGTCGCGGCTGTCGTGGCCGGGACAGCGGGAGTGCTCTCGATCTACGGATGCTCCAGTGTCTGGGCGCAGGGGCTTTTAGGGTGGTTGGCGGTTGAAGCGATATTCTACGGAGTGCAGTGCTGGCGGTACGCTCTCTCATTGTTCTAGCTTGTGTCGATGTTTTTGAAGGTAGTGGGCGGCTCTTAGAAGGGGATTGGTCGCTGTCAGGAAAGGATGTGGGGAATGGTCCTTTCAGTAAAGGAGCACTAACAACCTTCCGTCCATTGTTCCCTGTCTTCTAAATAGTGATTACTGGGTGATGGGACTCCCACGAAAGGTTTTGGATCATGCTATCTGTACAAACTTGCCTCGTCATGGCCTTTGGGAGATAGTAGGGGAGCCTTTAGGCTTAAAAGGCCACTCTTGGATCGCACGTGGATATACGTTGTTTCACGACTTTGTCACATATCAGTCATCTCTGGCATAAGTCCTAAAAGGACACCTTTGTCTGCTGGGTAGCCTTCCCCTTTTCTTTCATTCCGAAGGGATCTTTCCTGAGTGACAGAGTCAGGCAAGATCAGTATCATCCAATCACCAGGAAGGGGGCCCATTGGGGTTCCATCCTGTGAGTCCTGGCGCCAGTTGGGTTGACAAGCCCCCTGCTCTGACTGAGGAGTGCTTGTCAAACTTCCCCCAGGACGTTTTGTGAAGCCGCACAGGCAGCAATAAAAGCACCCTGCCAATGTCCCACTGTACGCAAGTTGTATTGATGGCGTGTGTTTTGGCGCCTGCAGGTATGGCCACACGAGCAGGAATGTGATCACGGATGCGGCCATTGATCCGGCATTCCAGGGAGTGGTGGAGAAGAGGCTGTTGGAGCTTGGCAGCATCTTTGGCATAGACGACTTCTTGTCGGGATGGTTCCATGGGGCGCCGTTTGACCAGATCTTGCGCGGCAATGTGCTCGACTTCATTGCCTATGGCTTCTACTGCAAGCGCGTGGCCAACTTGACACCGGAGGTGTGTGGCCAGTCTCAGAGATTATCAGAATTGCGTTGAGCCATTGCTGCTTCATCATGAGCACCATGATTGGCGCTGCAAGCCGCACTGTCAGCGACAGAGGGTTGTCTCAACATGTCAGGGTCCTGGAGGTCTATTTTTGCACCGCATGTACTTGCTCAGCTCAACTTCTGCTTTGCCCATGTTCTGGCGTACGGGCGCATGACAAGATACAACACTGGTGCAGCAACTGGAGCGGTCTGAGCGGTACATTGACCTCATTGAGGTCAAGTTCGATGTCAAGTTCGAGCTGGGCCGCAATACTAGCATCGAGTTCATGGCGCACCTGTGGGAGCCGCTGCGCTGGATCCACAAGCCGCTGGTGCTGTTCCTGGGCGCAGAGATGATGCTTATCGCCACCGACGCGCTGCTCTACGCGCAGGGCTTCCGCTCATACCGCCAGCAGGTGACATGCCGCTTGGATGCACATTCACACCAATGCCCCTTCTCATATGGGCAGATAAGACCTGAGCTCAGGGATGTGTGTGGTCGCAATTGAAATAACAGTGATGACCTCATTTGGAGTCTTCAACAATTTCGGGCGAGTTGCACGAGCCTCTTTGAGGTTTTTGCAATTGTGTACACATCGTTACTCACATGATTGAGCTTTCCTGGTGATCTCTTCCGGCGTCTGTAGGATGAAGCGGGCGGAGAAAGTTCAGGGATTTGTGTGGTGTGCTGCAGGGGATGCGCTACTGGGTGCTGCAGCCGCTGGTGGTGCGCAAGGGCCTGGCCGCCCCAGCAGCAGCCGGCACCGGCAGTGGCAGCGGAAGCGCCAACGGCAGCAGCCGCAGCAGCGCATCAGGCAGCAGCGGCGGCGGCTCCAGTCAATGCGCTTCCCCTGCGCCGTTGTCATCTCCCACCGGGGCTGGATTTCCAGAGGAGTTGGTCAGCCCTCGCACCGGGGCACCCCTCACCGATGGGGTGGTCCCCCAGACCGCCTCGTCTCCTGTGGCGAGAGTTGCGCAGACCCTGCGGCGGCTCATTGGCAACCGCGAGGCTGACCTGGAGGTGCTGCTCTCTCCCTCTAGCTGTGACAAGGAGAGTGTTGCATAGCTCCATGTTTCCTAATGGCACAAGGGTCGTGCCGATTTGGAGTGTGCCAAGCAAAGTAACATGTCAGGTGGGAGTGGACCTGCTGTTCTTGCAAGTGTGTGAGGAGTGTTCTTAATTGCAGGTGTGGGACTCGGTTTCGTCGCTGCCCATCCCGCGCCTGAACAGGGAGACGCCCGAGAATTCACCCATTTTCTTCATCCACGGCGTCGGCTTTGGCCTGGTGAGTCAACCCTATATCGTGCAACCCTTGGTTTCTCCTTGCAGGCTGTCCTTCTGAGCGGCATCCAGAAATGTGCAAAAGTAGTCACCACCCTTTGGCTGCGTATAGCGATCTTCTGCTTTAGGGCCGCTGAACCTGCATGCCGCCATTTATTTTCTATGTATGACAGATTCATCTCTTCTTCCTGTGTGCAGACGCCGTACCTGCACTTTGTGGCGGAGCTGACGCGCGCGTTTCCTACCCGGCCAATCATCCTGCTGGAGGCGCGCCACGTCAGCGTCTGCCTCTCCTGGCGTGCCTTCTCCACTGATGTCATGGCTGACGCGGCCATGCACATCCTGAAGAGGTGCCTTTTTCGGGCTTGTGAGCAGAATGGCACTGTTGCTACTGGTGCTTATGTTGCCCTGTACTTTTTATCCAAGATATGCATTGATTATGCCCTCATTCTTCATGTTGCATTACCTGGGCATCCAGTCCTTGTGTGCTGCAAAATTTCAGACCCCAAAACCGTGAAGAAGGTTTCATGGGCATTTGTGAGATATCTGAAGTCCTCTCCTAATACTTATGTTTGTTTGCATGCAGGCATGGTTTCAGCCAGGCGGCGTTTGTTGGGCACAGCTACGGCACCTTTGTGCTTAGCCGCATCATTCAACGGCATGGGCATTCTGTGCAGTCCATGGTGCGCTCAACTGCCACTGAATGTCCTCAACACCCAGAAATGAGCAGGCAGCGCAAGGCTTCTGAGCCTGCCACCCACCTCAAGTGCCCCTGCCAATCACCTTCTGATATTGACGAGTGGGGCTTGCCAGGGACTGGCTCAAATGGCACGCCATGTGTGTTGCAGGTGCTGATGGATCCAGTGTGCATGCTGACGATCTACCCGCAGCTGCTGCAGAATTTCGTGTACAAAAAGCCACGCATGGTCGCCAACGTGCTCGGCCTCGTCGACTCGCTGCGCTTTGTCTTCTCGCGCGACCTCCTGGTTGCCGAGGTGCGGCCGAGCATCCACTGTGTCTGTTGCACTTAGCCCGTCCAAAGTGCACAAAATGTAGAAGTGCGCACGATGTAAACCATATAATATGAACTGCTTTACATGCGACCTCCGTAGAGCCGAGGTGGGCCAACGATTTCTCGTATCAGCTCCTGAGTGCTTGCTGGAAATCCATAGTTTCCCGCGAGTCACGAACATGAGATTCCTTTTTACTTTTGGACAATAGTAGAAGTGCTGACACACACAATGTGGTGTGGTGCAGTCTTTCTGCCGCAAGTTTGTGTGGCACCGGGAGTGCCTCTGGCCTGAGGAGCTGCCAGAGCCGTGCCTGCTGGTGCTGGCCGCAGAGGACGACCTGGTGCCCTCCAAGCTGCTGCGCCAGCTGCTGCAGTCCATCAACCACCCCTGCGAGGTATGATTCCTGTTTTTTTTCGCCACTAGTAGCCAGATTGCCTTTAGATGGGGCACCCTATCACAGCCTGAAAGCAGGAACAGACAGGCCTGGTGTTGGCAGAGGAGTACTACAGATGTTTGAGTATTGAGAGACAAGACGTATAGAGAGAAACCCCAAAATTATCATTCCCTACACCCAAACAGTAGCACATGCCCCTCTTAGAGCCTGCAGTTGGTTCATGTCTTCCTTTACCCCTTGTGACGGTATTCATGCCTGGTAGCGTGCTGCCTGCGTCTTTCCCTCCATGTATATATTTGGCCCAAAGCATTTGCGGTGATCCACCTCTCACCAAGTGCTTGCATCTTTAGCTGTTTGACATGTTGATTGCAGGTGATGTATCACCCACAGTTGGGCCACGGCGGGTTCCTGCTGAGCAATAAGTGGAGGCGCCAGATTGTTACCCAGATCAAGGTCATTGTTGCCACTGGGGCTGACATGTCCACAAAGGGCAAGTCCACATGAGGGGTGCCTTTCGCAACTCCTCTGGGATAAGATTCTGCACATGCAGTTCATATGTCACTCTTGGCAGGACTGCCAGCATTGGAACGGACGAGTGCACAGGCATTTGTTTCTGCAAATACATTGCTCAGGTCTGGGTTAGTCGACAGCTACATCCTCTTCTGAGCGCCCTCCGAGGCTGTCGCTGCTTGCTCCCTCAATTGTGTGAATCTGCAGATTGACCGCGGCAGAGTTCTTCCCTCACCAAGGGAGATTCCATCAGCCCATACAGCTCTCAACAGAGCTTGCTGAGTCCCCAATGCTCACTTTTGGAGGTTGCAGACTGATGCTGTCTGCGGACTGTTGCGGCCCCAACCTTTGAGAATGTCTGAGCTGAATAGAGGCCAACCACCTGAACCAGATGAACAATTATGGAACTGAAGGAAGCGTTTGAGGAGTCCTTTTGCAAAGAAATGGGTATTTTGAAGCAGCCCATGCTTGCTCTTCTGCTTTATCTGGTTGTTGTTTTGATGGATTGTGGAAGGGAGAGTTTGCTTGCCAGGCTTGAAGGAAGCGTAGCCTTGAGATGCTACATTCAGATCCTGAATGCAGCCGATCCGGCAGAAACTTTTGGGCGCCAGGATTGACTTCAGCTGCTAGGCCATGATAGAGCTCCAGTGCTGCTTTGGTTGTGGAACCTGTAGGATTACAGCGGTGTGCAGGGTGGTGCAGCTGATGCTTTGTTGGGTAAACCTGATCTGGATTTTTCAATGTGCCTCAGCATGCACCTGTTTTGGAGATATTTTCCTCTGAGGATTTGCGTGTGAGCTATGGCATAGTCAGAACAGCTGCTGTGGCGGCGATGCTAGTATAGCATGGTTTCCGTTGGAATTTCTTTTCTGCTGCGGTCGAGTTATTTGCCACAATTATTGGTGCTCTAGGAACTTGCTTGCAGATTCACCTGCACAGGCAGAGAGGTACGTTCAATAGCATTGCCCCTGTATTATGATGGATACTGCGCTTGCCCTCAGTAGACTGTGTTATTGGGGGGCTCTACAGTGTTGATGCCTTAGAAGTGCGTTAGATCAGGGCCGTGCATGTCTTTCTCAATAAAAGATTTTTCAAGTTCTTAGACAGGTTGAGGAGCTGCTACCACTATTGGGAGCAGGGCTTGGCAGAAACGATGTGAATAGACGGAAGTGATTTGATGGAATGGAGTGCTCTAAAAAAGAGACCACCTACGTCAGCGATTCTTGAGATGCTGTTGTGGAATATGATGGAACCTCTGCGCAGATCAGAGGACATCATGTGATTTGTGAAATGATTTGTACTATTGTGCAGATGCTGCTCCCACGCATATGTGTGGTGATCACCATGATGTTATATTCATTAATGATCAATTTTGGAGGCCAGTCAAGGTTGTGCTTATATAGGACAAGTGGTGTACCCCGATGCCCTCCCTGGCGCACTTGGAACACTGAATTGATGCCCAAGCAGATCATGATGATGGACATTCAATGCAAGTTGCAGAATATGGCCTGTGCTGATGTAACCAATCTAGATCTGTGCAACCTTGATGAATCTGTACTGCTGAATGCTCCTGAGCTCAAGCATGATCATGCCTCCAAACATTGCTAATCAAAATTGAGACCATTCCCTTGTTGCACCAGCCCTGGCATCAAATTATATCTGCACGCATTACCTCAACAGCCATGCAAGCATTTCTGGGAAAATCCTTGGCCAGCTGGTCAATTGTAGCCTGCCTTTCTGGGAAGCCCAGGCGTTGATGGTCTTCTCTTGTGGATAGTCACATTGTTGACAGCCCTCCCCCGAACATTACCATTGAAGGGCGCGATCAGGAGAGCTCTCCCGGCCTACGTTACGACAGGCAACGCCACTGGCTCTTGGGATGATCTGTGGCAGCCTACCCTAAATCACTTTACAGACAAATGTACTGTTGTGAAAGACTCTCTATATGTTCTTTGGATCCTTAAAATGTCATTTGGCTGGCACTGTTGGAGTTAGGCATGTCCGCATGTAGATGAACGTCTGACCTACAGGGTCTGAAAATTCACAAAGGATCTTCTCACGGGGCGATCAATCCTTTCTGCCTATCATTGACCAAATCACTTCGTGCAGGCATGTGCTGCAAGGAGAGAGCGTGCGGTCCTAAATCTTATCGGTAGGTGGTTGGTGGGCTCATTCTGTAAGATGCAATGCTGTAGTTCGCCCATGAGACAGAGGTCCTTCCTAGCTTGGCTGTGAAGAAGATCAAAATCTTCGCAGATGTATGTCCTTCGCAAAACTGCATGGGAAATGGAAGATCTTGCATTTATGCTTTCATGATGCTGCAGGTGAGAAGCGTTTCCATTCAGCAGGATGGGGCTGACAAGGCGTTGTGCGGTGCTCCTCGCCCGCACAGCATTGCAGAAAAATTACAGCACGAGTGGAACGGCATCATGGATCAGCGGTGAGGCAGCAGGCCTGCTATGGGTGGCCCTTTCATCCTAGCATCCTTCTTTACAGCGTACCACTGAACCAGCTGTTCCTACTGTTGCTGAGAGTTCCCTGTTCTGACTGAGGGTTATCCGACTGCAGGCATGGGCTGTGCATCCGTATCGGAAGGCAGCATGTTGCCTGGGAGCCTTCACAGGAGCACAGGCGCTCAGATGCGATGCACATTGCTCTTGTTTCACAGGGCTTTCGCATCCGGTGGACTTCCACCCCATACCGTGATGGAAATGCCCGCCTTGTCACCAACCATGTCACAGGTGAGCACTGATCCTCCTTCTGGACATCAGGACGAACCTGCAGAGAGTCCTGTCCCTCCAAGGCTGTGAGCAATAATCACCTTGTGGTTGCATTGCCAGAAAACACTACAATGCAACATGCACTAACTGTTTGCCTAGTCATCAAGCAGACATTGCCATGCCTGTAAAGCTTATATGAGGAATCTTGCACTGGGGCCAGGGAAATATAGCTGAGTGGAAGAAGAAGGAAGGGGAGGAGTTTGCTGCTGGCGATGTGCTATGCGAAGTGGAGACAGACAAGGTGAGCCTGCGAATCGAACAAACAGGGGAGAAGCAGCACAGCCATGGTGGCGTGGAAGTCCTGCAAATGAATGAGATTCTGAGGCATTGGAACAAGCAATGTGTGAGTCTTGCAAGGGGAATATGCTCTTCTTGTGGCCTCCCACAAATGAAAGGATGTGTGCACAGGCGACAATGGACTGGGAGGCGCAGGATGAGGGCGTCTTGGCTAAGATTCTGGCCCCCGATGGGACAAAGGACATTGCTGTGGGAACACCTGTAGCTGTCATCGTTGACGATGCCGGCGATGTAAGTTCTCTCTGCCTCTCCCTTCACAATAACCTCCGAGCCGGTGTTGCCTTGCTGACATGCCTGAGATGTTGCCCCGTCATCACATGCGTAAAATATGCCATGGTTTAGCACAAAGGGCACAACACTGAGACGCAGTGGCCTCAGCCCTTCGTTTCCCTGTGCATGCTTGTACAAGTCAATCCAGTGCCTTTGGACAAGTCAATGGAAGTGAGCATGTATTTGTATCTTGAGGATTTGCATCATATGTCTTAATGACTGCACAACAGGTGGCGGCCTTCAAGGACTTCACGCCAGGCTCGGGTGCATCAGGAGCACCAGCGGCGGCGGCGCAGGTTGAGCCTGAAGAGGAGGAGGAGGATGACGCACCCGCTGAGTCATCCGGCGGCTCCGGCAGCTACCCTCCCCACACTGTCATGGGACTGCCGGCGCTGTCCCCCACCATGTCGCAAGGTAAGCGCAGTGTCGCACTCCTGCCCTGGTGTGATTATCTCAGCAGGCTAGAGACTGTGGAGTTCTTGATGGTATCTTTCTTGCCATGCCAGTCTTGCTTTGACCCGGTGTGCCTTTTTCATCGAGGTCGCAGCTGCTGGCTGGTGAGCAAAGAGCAATGTACCTTGACAGGTGACTAACAATGTTGGAGTGGAAAATATTGACAAGATGTCTTGGTGGGCTGGCAGGGAACATCGCGGAGTGGAAAAAGAAGGCGGGCGATGAGGTGGCAGCTGGCGACAGCATAGCAGAGGTGGAGACCGACAAGGTGCGCTGCACACCACTTACTGCAGCTCGCGCCGCCTCTAGTGTGTCCCTTTCTGCCCAAAGGAAGCAAGAAATGTAAGAGTGGGTCTCGGCCCTTAACTGTTACAAGTGCGTACACCTGAGGCTGCTTTTCCCAACAAACTATGAGCCAATATGAATCACATTTCCTGGAATGTGATGCAGGCAACGATGGACTGGGAGAGTCAGGATGACGGCTACATTGCAAAACTGCTCGTGCCGGATGGCGCCAAGGACATCCCTGTCGGCTCCCCAGTGGCTGTCTTTGTGGAGGACCAGGTTCGTCACTGTCACTCACCTGGGTTGCCCTGAATGTGTCAACAAAGTTTGTTACCTCTAGGAAACCTTTTGAACAGCAGCTACTGCATGACACAGACCTGATCATGTGCTTTACACACATCTTCCTTTCCAGTGAGGACATGCAGTAGATTGCCAGGCACTACGTTGCTGTGGTATATATCTTGCGGTCACCAGCCCTTTCCTGATATCGTGTATGCTTGGAACAGGACGCCATTGCTGCCTTCAAAGATTTCACTGCAGAGGATGCAGCTGGTGCTGGCGCGCCCAAGAAGGCGCCCAAGAAGGAGAAGCCTGCCAAGAAGGCAGCACCTGCGCCGTCACCTGCACCCTCAGAGCCCAAGAAGGCCGCTGCACCCCCCACTCCGAAGCCATCCTCTGGTGCGCACTGCTATCTTGTGCCGCAGAGTTGTTCAAAATTTCTGCGACTTCCCTGCCTTGAATCCCAAGAAGTGTGTCCTATATTTTTGGCTCCGTGTCCGCACTCCTTCAAGGAGAGCGGATAGATCAATTTGCAGCATGTACCTGTACGCAATAGGCAGTTCATTTTTCACCCAAGATTACAATCCATAGCTGAGGGAGAGGGACTGCGTGGGCAGGCGGGCGGGTTGTGGCGAGCCCATATGCGCGCAAGCTGGCGCGCGACGCGGGCGTGGACATTGCGCAGGCGTCCGGCAGCGGCCCCAACGGCGGCATTGTGGCAAGGGATGTGCAGCAGCTCATCTCCAGCGGTGGTGGCAAGCCCTCGGCCGCAGCCGCCCCTGCCCCCGGAGGAGAGGTGTGCGCTGAGCCCTGACCTAGCCTACATCTTGCAATGCACGCATCCTTACGCACCCACTCCAATATGATTGCCAATTATTCAGAGGCTGCTTGTTGCTGCAACCTTTCGTTGGAGGTTCTCGCTGGTACTTACTTTGCCTGTTGCACCCAAACCAAAGACGCTGATGAAACATTGTCAGCAGGATCCTCTGGCTGAGGTCTTCAGGATAGGGTACAACATAAAGCATACTGCATTACCCCATTTGCTGAAGTGTGGCAGCCCGCCTCTTTTGCGCTCACGCTATCGCATGCATGCGCAGGCCGAGGGTGACTACACGGATGTCCCCAACAGCCAGATCAGGCGCATCACAGCGCAGCGGCTGCTGGAGTCCAAGACGACCATCCCGCATTACTACCTCACCGTCGACCTCAACGCCAACCGCCTCATCAAACTGCGCGCTCAGCTCAACGAGGCCCTCGCACCCTCCGGCGCCAAGCTCTCCGTCAACGATTTCATCATCAAGGCTTCCGCTCTGGTGTGCTGCACCTTTTTTCTCCATCCATGCACCTACCCCTAATCTTGGGAAGACCCTGCATTGAGTTTGATGCTCTCCTGCTGGGAAGCTCCTCTAGCATGGGGCCCTGGCCCCTGTTCAGATGGCATAAATTTTGTGCAAGAAGTGGCGCGCTTGCTTAACAGCATACCCGACTCAGGGCACCTGTGGGGTAGCAGAGATTAAATTCCGCTCTCAGACATGTCACGGCAGCGATGACAAGTTGCTGTGCGCTATCGCAGGCGCTGCGCAAGGTCCCGGATGTGAACGCCTCGTGGAACACAGACTTCATCCGCGTGTATCACAATGTGGATGTGAGCGTGGCGGTGCAGACGCCTAATGGCCTTATGGTGCCTGTCGTGCGCGACGCAGACATCCTTGGACTGGCAGAGATCTCTGCCACTGTGAAGGAGCTGGCCGCCAAGGTGAGCTTTTCTAAATACATGACAACGTGACGACCAGCTCTGGAAGCGGTGCTAGGACATGATGTTGTCATATGGTTGACCTGGGGGACAGGTCAAAGTACCCTAGATTTCAGCGTTTGGTCAATGTAGCTCTGACGGCCTCAATTTTAGCTCCGTGTTTTTTTGTATTAGCAGCTGCATATAAATTTGCAAAATTCGCTTTTCAGACCATGAGAACCTGGTGCGTTGCAGCAGCGTTTCTGTGAGATCCTTCCTGCCTGCTATATCTTGGGCAACCGCAGATATACATGTGTGGTTGAGCCAACCGTGGTCACTGTGTGCGCACAGGCAAAGGCGGGCAAGCTGAAGCCGGCTGAGTTTACGGGTGGCACCTTCTCAGTGAGTAACCTGGGTATGTACGGCATCAACGAGTTTGCCGCCATCATCAATCCTCCCCAGGTACGTTCGCAAACTACCTGTCCAGTGGCATGTGAAAACTGCATCCCACTCACTGACCCAAGTGTAAAGGCCAAATAGACCAGCAGCTGGAATTTTCTGTGCGGCGTGGTGTTCTCTGGGTGCGCTCTTGACAAGCTGTCAAGTGTTCTAAGTGCATGCCTGCTGGCCCTGCATGGGGCAACCTTCCTACATGCGTGTGTAATTCTGTCAGGCCTGGGTGGCAAGTCTCAAGATTACCACAGAAGTAAGCCTGCCTGCTTTGGCCTGGCTGTACGAATCTCTCTTGAATGGGGTCAATCATGAAGCGCTCTTCTGTGGTGCGCAGTCCGCGATCTTGGCGGTGGGAGCTACAAAGAACAAGGTGGTGGCGCAAGCGGGCGGCGGCTTTGGTGAGTCAGCGGTAATGAGCGTCACCATGAGCTGCGACCACCGGGTAGTGGATGGCGCCCTGGGGGCTCAATGGCTGCAGGCCTTCCGTGGCTACATTGAGGACCCAGCCACCATGCTGCTCTAAGTCTGCCCTGCAGCATTTGCAGCGCTTTTTCCAGGCTGAATCGAGAGGGAATGGTTGCAAATATTTCAGACATCAGTCTTGCGCTAGACAGTCTGCCAGAACGACGCCGGCGCTGTCAAGATACGTAGACCCATGTCCTGTGAGTGAAGGAATATCTGGAGCCTAGGAGCATTGGTTGACTTGCAGTGAAGTGCAATGTATTGATAGTAGGCACAAGCTTGAGGGCGTTAAAAAGGGTTTCCTTATATAAGATATCGAGTTGGAAGTCAAACGCAGATAATGATGTGTTTTGTCTGTGCCAAAGTCCAAAAATTCTGAAAAATCTTCTGGTATCAAATGGCTTGCCATGTGGCATGCATGCTCGGCCTATAGCTGCTTCGCACATTGCCACTACAATGCATCTCCAAGAGTCTTATAAGCTTGGCAGTCCAATCCAATTGATAACGTGCAGCTCTCAAATCAGGACCCTGATCAGAATCTGAGTAAGATGCTTCCTCTATATGCAACGAGAGTACCCAAGGTTGTTAACATGCATCAAAGCTGCAAAGAATTCCGTCTCTGTACAGCGGGAAAAGATCTATGCAAGACACCCAGGAAAACAGCGCAGAAGAACAGAGAACACATGCTTGGATTAAAAGCTGCAACAGTCAGCCATAGCAGCGGATGGGGTCGTTGCAGCCCTTGGAGGGGTCTTGAGGCCGCCCAAACCTGCCCCCCTTGGCCAGGTACTCCTGATGATAGTCTTCTGCTGCCCAGTAATTCTGCACCTCCTCTACTTCTGTTGCAATTGCTGCCTGCACAAGCAATCCCCATATTTTTCCTTTCCTGATGAGACACCCTCATGCCCGAGATCCAAATTTACGCATTGTTGGTTTCTGCAAAAGTGTCACCAAAGGAGCTCTGCTTCTGGGCTGCAACAGCACCATCCTAAACATGATGTGCATATCAATCACTGCGGCATGCAATATCTTCACTTGTGCGAGCTCAACGGGCATGCATGGACTCCAGCATGCTTGATGGCGGACTTGCATCTTTGCAACCATGAAAGCGGCCGCCGCAGATCAAAGCTCGCACCTTTAAATCTTCTGCAATCTTGCTCTTGGAAGCCTCTGCAATCTGCAGCTGCTCCTCATTGTGGGCATAAATTCCTGTCCGATACTGCGTCCCCCGGTCTCCCCCCTGCCCGTTCACCTGTGTGGGGTCTATCTGCTTCCAGAATGCCTCCAGAAGGTCCTCATATGACACCAGGCCTGAGTCATACGTCACCTGTGCAAAGAAACAGCAGCTCTCATGATAATTTCCATTACTCTGAAAAATTGGGCCATCATTGAGACATGACGATGTCACTAGGCAGCAGAAACAAGCATCTGAAGATATGCACAGGCAATAAACATAAGAGATCCTGTCTTTTTCACAAGGACACCAAGGAAGTCAGCAATATAATTAAAATTCCCAAACACCAAGTACCATATATCTTGTTTCTTGACTCTACATTGAATCTTCTTTTGTAAGCATGCAATGCATCTTCGAGGCTGACAGTAAGACTGACGCACACCTGGACAGCTTCCGTGTGGCCGGTGTCTCCGCTGCAGACGTCCTCGTAGGTGGGTTTCTCTGTTTGGCCCTGCGAGTAGCCGACCTCTGTGGCCACCACGCCAGGGATCCGCTGGAACATCAGCTCCGGGCCCCAGAAGCAGCCAGCAGCAAAAGTTGCCTTGTGCAGATGAGACGCCTGCGCGCATGACAGCACCAGAGCATCAGATATCATCCTAGCAGTGCAAACCAAACAACAACTAGCCACGGCATGACCAGCAAGCACGCATGCATATGCATAGCAGCTCCAAAGGCATCAGGGAGCAGTGCCCACAGAAAGCAAGCCCACTCTCTGTGAGAGTCATTGTAGCGCCTGTGGAACTTCTTGATAGTTCCGATTTCCACACACATGCAACACTGTGGCTGAAGGGCAGGAAGATATGATTAAGCAAGTTCATGTGTGCAGCACCTTTGTGAGTTTGACCAGCTCCACTTCAAAGGTGAGGGCTTTGCCGGCCATGGGCGGGTTGAAGTCCAGGGTGAGCGCATCGCTGGTCATCTCCTTGACCACTGCGCTCGCCCCATTAGACAGGCGCACGTTGTCACCTGCCTTGAAGGAGGCCCCTTCCGGCAGCTGCGAAGTGGGGATGCTCGTAGTAAGCTCTGAGCGCCACTCGCCTGCACCACCATGTGAATATTAGCGAACCTATCCCAGACGGGCATTTCGATGCCTCCTTGACAGACACTGGCAGTGATTTATCCTTGCCTCGTCTTTGTAAGACTCTCTGCTCAACGGCCTTCGAGCCCTAAACCCTAAAGGATTATTAATTAGCGAGATATTTCTTCCAGAGCATGACACCAAGTAGAAAGCTGATGGACACATGTGCAAGGACGCACAGACACGCATGCAGACAAATGTGCGCCTGGTGAATCAAAAAAAAAAGACTCACCATAGGCGTTCTCTGGTGGCACACGTTCCTTGCGCCGCTCGCCCTTGGACAGGCCAATGACGGCGTCATCAAAGCCGCGGATGACTTTGCCGCTGCCCACTATGAAGCCCAGCGGCTCGCGCTCGTGGGAGCTGTCAAACACCGTGCCATCGTCCAGAGTGCCCTCGTAGTGCACCTGCACAGCCATGTGTCTTGTCTCTTTCCAGCCATGATGGCATCCAGACTTATGCAGGGGGGCCCAGCCCCGTTGTGGTCGGGCACTCCTTTTGCAACAGACCAAACCTGCTCCCACTTGCATAAATGCCTGTGTGGCTCTGTCAAGAGGCCATGGGAGTAAATGAACGCAGGGATGATGCATGCAAGGGCTTCTCCTCTTGGATGCAAGCTCTTTCTGAGGGGTCAAGTCGGCCAGTGGTGGCAGATCACTTGCAAGTATGTAATGGCGGATGTCAGCAATAGGGCACACCAGCACATAATCGTGAGGGGCCGCCACATTCTGGGTCACAAGAATGTCCAATGCCGTGGAGGCAAGTGCAGTACGTGATCTGCGAGCCGGCCTCCCTGGTGCACTGAAAGAGCTGCAGTGCTCTGCACGATCGCTCTTGCTCGCAGCAAAGTTGCATCGCCTTCAGACACAATGAAGGTTCAATAAATAAGTTTACGGTTTGCAAATTTACACATGTGTATGCCTGCTGTCTTGCCCATGCAGATCAAAGCAAAATATCTTGAGGACCCACATGCATTGTTGCCTCAATGGCCTTCTCGCCAAAGTTTTATTTTTAAAGGCTGCCAATTGTGGGATAGCAAGCCGAGCAGGCTCCCTGACCAGGGTGTCCGGGCAAGACAGAGACATCGCTGCTTTGATTTGCCTTGTGAGGGCAGCAAATATGTAATGTGCGAAGAGTAAGATTCTGATTGGTCACAAATGAAGTCAAATGCAAGCTTCCCTTCTCAACTCGCAATCCAGAGACAGCTGGTTTGAAGAAAGGAATCGCTCTCAGTGCACCAGCTTCCGGCTAGATCTCTGTAGGGCCTGCTGCCTCTTCCACTTAGGGCTCCCCTCTTTCTTGTGAGAAGATCATCTCTCTTTCTTTCTTTTGCGATATTTTGGCTGAAATACAATATCTGATAGGTGAGCAGCGACTGCAGGTGCTAGGGCTCAGGTGTCGGCTGTGCAAGGTGAGTGCACAGTGCCATCCTCACATCCTTGCTGCCATTCCCATGTAGCCAGCTACTTTACGATCCTTTTGTTGCATATCGATAAATTTGTGGTTGAATTCTTCAAGCATAGATGCAATCAGTGCCCTGGTCGTTACAGATCATGTGGTCCTTCACGTGCCTTCCTAAAAGACATCACATGACTAGCCTCGACACTTTCAGTGACATCGCTGTGCCACTGACAGGACCTCAACGTTCGGCGAGCGACTATATATCAAGGGCGCAGCGCCATTCGCTGGGAACGTGTAGGTTGCTGAAGAGGAAAGGCAGCAGGGAGCATCAGCTCCCTTCATGTCAGGAGCCCTGAAGATCTTGGGGAACAGCCTTCGCAATGTTTGGACGGCCTACGAGCACCAGCTGCACTCGCACCCTGTCAGGACACAGGCCATCACAAGTGGAGCCCTTTGGTCAGTGCCCTGGGGCCTGCAGGACCACCATGGCTCACATTCTACTTGCATGCTTTCTGCTCTCCTTTCGGAATTTCACAGCAGCCACTTTGCCGCATCTGCATGCTATAGTGACTGCTGTACTTCTGTGCTTTTCGTGATCTGTACCTTTGCACTGCCATGCATGGCTGCCGCGCAGCACACTTTTTGTATTAGATTTGCATGGTGGCATGGTAAAGTAGCAAGAACACACCTGCAGGGCCCTCGGGGACGTCTTCAGCCAGAAGATAGAGGGGCGCAAGAAGATTGACTTCAAGCGCTCGCTGGTCACGGCCGGCTATGGCGCCGTCTTCATAGGTGAGCAACCTTCCTGTTTCTTTCTGCATTCCCATGCCAGGAGACAGTCCAATTTTTCTGTATGCATTGCAACAACTGCATTCTTTCCTGTGCATGCAACACCCCAGACCTCACGGGGATTCTTCCTTGCTCTATTTAGTGCAACTTCTGCGCGCTGCAAGTCACTTCTGCTTCTATCTGTGGGGCTCTGCTCAGGAGCAGAGCCCCGGCAGTGCCTCATTCTAGATACTTGCTGGGCATCCCGGCTCCCAGATTATTGACCATGCAGATGGCATGCTTATGATGCCATGCAGCAGGAGATGACTAAATGCTGATGTCACGCGCACAGGGCCTGTGGGCCATGGCTGGTATGTGGCGCTGGACAAATTTGCGCGCGCGCGGTTTCGCATCGGCTCGCCAGCATTCATCGCGACCAAGGTTGTGCTGGACGAGGGCCTTTTTGGGCCCATCCACGTGCTGGGATTCTTCGCGTATATGACCCTCGCTGAGGGCGGCTCTTGGGAGGTCTGTATACCCCTTCGTGTTGAAGTAATCCGTATTCTGGGGATTGTAGGTCCCCTCAAAGCGACAGTTACTTGTGCTGCTCGCTCCTGCGCTGCAGCAGTACCATCGCTCTGGACTGCATGCACTCAGGTAGTTTTATGGGAGTGCAAGCTACAGAAGAGAACATGGACAGCTGCAGAAATGAAAGGTGTTGGAGAGCTGCAAAGCAAGAAATCAGCAGTCTAGATTGTGTGGCAGGCACAAAAGACTGTTTGGATTGATTAGTTCACTGTGCGTTTATCCATTGTTATGCAGGATGTGAAGAGGAAGTGCAAAAACGACTTCTGGAGCGCGTACGCTGCGGAGCTTGTTTTCTGGCCGGCCTTCCAGGCGGTGAACTTCTGGAAGGTGCCTGTGCGACATCAGCTGCTGGCTGTCAACCTGGCATGCCTGCTGGATGCCACCTTCCTCTGCTGGTGCGACCTCCCTCTCTGCATGGAGGACTCAGGAGACATGTACCCCTGAGTTGCTGTGCAAATCGTCCTCAGTCACATGCGGTAAATTGAGAGGAGATACGCATTTGCCTGACCACCCTTGACCAAAACCAACCAGAGACAAACTACTCAGCAGGTTGTGCCGACAGGTCTCAAGGCACAGTCAGGGATTCCCATGTCTGCTTAGGAAGCCGCATAACAAATGACTCAAACATGATCATGCGCCCATGTGTCCATGCATGCCAGTAAGAGGGGCTTGCTCCCGCATGCAGGATACAGCAACAGGATGACTGGACCAAGATTCTTCCAGGGTGGCGAGGGAAGGAGGCGACCACCAAGAAGTTGCAGGATGCTGTGTCATCAACTTAAAGCCCTGCAACTTTCTCATTCTACCTGCAGTAATAATACGTGGAATTGTGAATTTAAGCATGCTGGACTCCTGTGCATAGGAGCGTGCTCACCTTTCTTATAAACCGAGTTCTGTCTATAGGGAGTGCAGGACATAAACAATGTGCTGTGAGCCACGAGATCTCGACAAGTAGTGCTGTGAGAGGGAAAACCATTCAAGAGAAGCTTTAGAACTATCACAGCCAGTGTTTTACAAGAGAGACATTGCGGGTAAATGGTGCCATGGTCTTGTCAAATCAATGCAACAGGGCAACAAGCAATTCAAAACAGAGTGAGTGATACAGTGACTGTATTACACTGTGCACTTGCACACTTATTCTGCAAATGAGGGCACAAGAAAGTCACCCTGAAAGCCCGGGCCCTAGCGCACTCGACATAAAAATGGCAGCTGTGAAAATGAAGGCATTTGCTTCCCAGAACCTCAGGTCTTTCGCAAATCCTCTTAGTACAAAAAGATATAAAAGTCCCTGACCTGCGCTATTAATTCCCTCCCTTCGCGCTCGCGCTTTCTATTTTACACATGTGCTCGCCTATGCTATCTAAATCTGAATGCAGGCTGGATAATTTCCGAGGCTGCAACCCGACCCGGCCAAAGTAAGCAAAGTCTGCAACCTGGACTCCATATTCTACAAGGGGGCTTTAGTACAGAGTGGCAAGGGCGCTGAGCAGACCCCAACATGGTACAAGAGCAGCCCCCAAGCCTTTAATCATTCGTAGTCATCCGAGCGCCGCCCGCCTCGCGCACGGGTAATAATGGTCCGGCACTATCAAATCTCAATCGCGTCAAACACTCGTTTCAACGATCAACTTCACCACTGTTGCGTCAAATCTTCCACTCAATCACAAGCGCATGCCTCTTGGCAACAGGCAGCCGGACAGGACATCTTCAGGGCAGTGACCTGCTCTTCTCAATATATCCTTACAAGGCTCTGCTGTTCTGATAGCACCGACAACCATAACTGATCGGCTGACTGACCTGTGCGCTGCACTCTGCCCTCTCAGCCAGAAAAAGCTTCTGCATCTCAGCACCTTCGACGGTGTCACTGCGGCCAGTAGTCCATGGTCATGGTGGGCCGTGAGAACGCCGGCTCCTCTTCCAGCTCAGGCTCTAATTCTGGCTCATCACTCTGCGAAAAACCCACCAAACTCTCTTTCAGCAAGTCTTCCTCTTGAGAAGATTAGTCAGGACAAGATCCACGCCCAAGAGACGTACAAATAGTAGACATTACACAGTACATCAAATTGGAGATCACGTCTGCGTCCACTAAACTCTTGTCCAGGCAGGACTACACAAGTCGACACCCCACTCTGAGAGACTCAGAACGAGTCGACATCCTACAAAACAAAGAGTGACTTGCTTTCCTGCAGAGCAAAGCCAGACTAGATGGTGAGGGCTGCACTGTTAGGGCGCACCTGGGCCTCGACGCTCTCCTCGTCGCTGAAGAGCTGCTTGAGGTTGATGAAGGACAGCTCATCCAGCCCGCGCACCACCAGGTCGGCTGCTCCCAGCTCGTACAGCGGCTTGCGCCCCGCCACCACCACCGCGCGCATGCCGCACTCTCGGGCCGCCTCCACGCTCTGCAGGCAGCACGCGCATGGTTAACCTTCAAGCTTTGACAAGGCCTTTACAGCCTCCTCCCCAACAGCCACAAAAAGGCGCCATCTATTGAGTGCTTTTAGCAAACCTGAAGAAAGATTGTACCGGCTTCCAGATAGGCCAAAATGCCAGGCAACAGTTGGCTTACTTCCAGCGATGCCATCGTGTATTTTAAAGCACGTTTGTTAAAGGCACCAAAAGGTCGTATATATCCCTTGGGGACTGCTGCATGCCGCCAAGTGGGCAGCTTGAGGCGGACTCAAGCGCTAGACATGAGCAGTCCTTCCCAGAGAAGCTGCCATTGAAAATGAGCATAACAGAACGCGCGACATAGGTTTAGCTTCTGCACCTGGTTGGAATTGCCGACCACGACGCAGCGAACAGTGGGGCGGCCCAGCTGCTGCGCGGCGAAGAGGTACGCCTCCGGATCTGGGCGCCCCCGGTACACGTCATCACCTGTCACCACGGTCTGGAACGCGTGTTTAAGCCCGGTGGCTGCCAGCGCCGATTGCATGCGCGCCTCCGGAGCCGATGACACCACTCCCGCCGGCACCTGTCAATCAACCATCGTAGGCATCAAATGCTCCATCACCTTTCTTTCAACAAAGTCCTGCCGCTGGAGTCTCAAAATCGCATCTTGACATCTGAGCACGAAGCTCCTTACAGTGTTGTACCGCTCCCCAAGTCGTCTCGTTCAACTTTTCACGCATTAAGTAGCAGCTCTGTGTGTCGCGCACGAGAAGCAGTCAAGCCTCGCTGCTCGTCTCTTTTCAGTTTCAAAAATGGTCAGATACAAACTGAGAATGCCTTGGCACACAAGGCCATGGCACATCCGGGAGGAGGCTCACATTGTGCTTGACGAGGGTTTCCAGGAAGAGAGGCACGCCGGGCACAACAGGCGGCTTGTGGTTGCCGGCCAGCGCTGCGTACAGCTCCTCCTTGCGAGCGCACAGCCGCCGAACCTCCATCGGCGCGCGCGACCAGCAGAACACCTCCTGCACCACCTGCGCAGCGAGAGGAAGGAGATATCAGAGGCGAGAGCATAAGAAGCTCAAGACAGGTGGTGCATGTCCAAATGCGACATGTAGCAACATTCATGCAGCAGAACAGCTGCAAGATGCCAACAGGACAAGGCAACGGTATGAGCAAGCACGCGCTGCAATTGCTGCGAAGGATGCGGTTGCTTGGCGCAGCAAGAAAGACACACATTGTGCGGTAAAATGTAAGAAATCAATTGAGAATCCTTCGATTTGGCTCCTGAAATGGCAGGGACGATGATGAGAGGCATGTGGGGCTGGCAGGAAGAACAGACCTGCTCGTTCTTCATACCATCTGCACGCTTCAGTGCGAACTGCAAGGGCCTCGACTTGCCCTCCTCATCTGCTAGCTGCAGCCAAGCTTTGATGTGCAGGTCCGAAGTGTCCTCCACAACAACGCCATCGAATTCAACCACCACCTGTTCAGACACACAAAGTGATCAGGTAATACTTCAACAACACATAAAAAGATCACCCAAAACACTACAGAGACTGTGGAAGGGAATGACAACTAGGAACAAACACATACGTAGTTCCATTTGAACGACATGCTAGGCCAAATAAGCGGAATTTGCCGCGCACAGGAACGGTCAAGTTGTGCAGATGCTGACACAGCTTCTTGTCCAATATTGCTGACTTTCTGCTTGTTTTGACATGCACGCATCCGCAATCAACCCACGCGGCAGTATCTTCATGTGACAGTATACCCTGTGATGCCCAAGCTTCTCCAGGCCAAATTGACTGGAGTGTGCTTACCCCGAACCAGCCTGTGCTCAAACGTTCCTGTCGCGCGAGAGGATTGTGCAAGCTGGGATCGTCCGCGACATTCTCGACGGCCCGCGGCAGTGGCTTCAAAACTACACGCTCGCTGTCCTCTCCCGTGGGCATTGGCAGGCTGGCAGGCAACGCTGCCAAGCTGCTTATTACTGAGTTCACTGACCTTCTGTTGTGGGGCCCACCGATTCCAGCTGTGTACGCGTGCTCCAGGCCATTGCGATACGCAACAGGCCTCTCTGCGGTTGTCAAACGAAAGTCCACGCTGAGGCTGGTCGCGGTGCTCTCGTGATGCTGGAGATTCCCGAAGTGCAACCTTCCAGAGGAAGATGGCCCAACTTGAGCAGGGGCCGCCCTGTGGTGCCGGCTGTGATGCTGCCGGTAGTGCGTGGGACCGCCTTGGGTGAGGACAGACCCGGTCTGCATGACTTCTACCGCCTCAAAACGTTGACGAGGCAAAAGTAATATCTAACGAGCTTAAGCGCTATTTACAAGCAAGGTCTTCCTCTCAGGGCCTCAAAGATCCTTTTTATGAAGATTCTATCTGCTGGGTCAGCAAATTGGCGCAATGAAGAGTGTCGGAGCGCCCAAAATGATGGAAACTGCCACGACCAGAGAAAACATCTGCATCACGTTATTGCTTGGCACGTGTAACAAACCTGCTCGCACGTGATACGATCGGGCCTTCTTCTCCACGCTGCTGAAGCTTTGGCGCAGGCACTGACACAATTCTTGCTCAGTGTGGATTTGTTGCTAGCTGTATACTGGGTGCTGAGAATTGGAGAGCCATCCAAGCCCCCATCAGAATTTACCAACACTTGATGCTCGAACTTAACTAGGGGCCACAACATGCAGTGGAAGCTTCTCACACTTGCAAGCATCCTTATTGCACTCTTGGGGGTTGCCCTGTACTCCAAACTGCAAGCTGTTGATCCGAGCTATGTACCACAGGGCACCCAAAATACTGGCTTTGATGAGGTTGCACCTGACCTTTACCGACTCGGTAGGACATGGACAGTGCTCCAAAAGATTTTGGAGATTCACATCTCGGTATTTCTGATAAGAAGCGGCAAAGACTACATTCTGGTCGACGCCGGAGTCCCAAACACAAACTACACAGACCTGCTTGTGGAAGGCGTCAGGGCTGCCACCAAGAATGGGAATCTGCGTATGATTCTTCGTAAGTGTCTGTTTTTCCCATTCCATCACTTCTACTTGTAGGGATGAATCGTATTTTACTGTGATTGTCTCATTTAAGTACTGCAGATCAGGCATTGGTTGTCCAGTGCAGTGAGATCTTCTCGCAAATGGGCAGCTGCATTCGGGCCAACACCATTCAATCATGACATGCAATGATACGCCGTCCGGTAACCGGAGCAACATGTTCTGCTGCAGTGACCCACGGACACATGGACCATGTGGGCAGCCTGCCAGCGCTGCTTGAAGCCTTCCCCAAGGCTCAGGTGGCGATGCACATCTTGGAGGCGCCCTATGCTGTCGGCGGCGTCAGCTATGCAGCGGTGCCTGCCGACAACTGGGCATACACCATCATGCACCGCCTTGCCCCTGACGCCCACCTGCATCTGCCGGTGCACCGCCTGCTGTTCCTGTCAGGCATGTCTTTCTGCCATGTTATTTTGCTCCTGTATATCAATTAGACCACAGAGCAGCACAGACGAAGGCGCGGTGCATTCAGTGCCCTGAAAGAAGACAGGACGCGCCTAGAGCTCGCCAGCTTTCTTTGTAGGTCCAAAAAGTTGATGTGGCCTGAGAATCTCGGTGGTTGCCATGACCAAGACGAGTTCAATATGCCAACATAGCAGCAGAGGAGGGTCTTGCATGCTTTGTGTTGCTGAAAATTTAGGTCAAGCAACAAACAACGCTGCTGTTGTGAATGTTCATATTATTGATACCTATAAGCCATTGTATTCCAACCATGCATAAATGTATTCTTTGTGCATGCGGCGCAGGCGAGCGTGGAGATGTGGCAGAGGCGAAGGGGGCGGCGGGACAGGCGCCAGCGTGGGTGCTGCCTGCGGGTCTGCTGGAGTATGTGCACGTTCCAGGCCATTCCCCTGGTCATGTGGCGTTCCTGCACCGGCCCTCCTCCAGCCTCCTGCCCGCTGATGTCATCGTGAATATCGGTGGCGGTGGCTACTTCGGATTACATACCCCTCCAAAGCTCGGACTGCCTCCTGCAGGTGCACCTGGCTCATCTCTTCAGATATCTGTGCCCCCTGAAGTAGCTGCTGCACTAGGTTGTGAATGATATCAGCATCACAATGTTGTTCCTGATATCATTCACAACGTTGGGATCTTTCTCTTTGGTACTGCACAAGGAAATCAAAATTGCCTCGGTCTTCTGCACATCTGTCGTGGGAACGTTCTGCTTGGTCCCTGATTTTTCCAGGTTGCTTTGGGCATCAGGGGATCCTGCACGTGGCATCCGCCTAACATCTGGCTGATCTAACTGGGCTATTATTGGTTTGCAGGCAGCACGTACAACTTGACGCAGGAGGCGTCGGACTGGCGAGCGCTTGCAGAGCTCGATTTTGCCACGGCATACCCCTCCCACGATGTGGGGACTGGCGTGCCCAAGGCCGCGATTGTGACGTTTGCGAAGAAGCTTGCTAGCCCTGCAACTTTGATCTCCTGAAATTTTGTGAAGTAAGGACGGCCTGATGCTGCCATTTCTGGGTGCTTATATGCGGTCAGAAGTAATATCCTAGATGGAAGTCCAGTAGAAAAAGGGATTCACTAGGAACAGATCTGTATGGCTTGGGGTAACCTTCGGGCCTGTTGTAGACTAGTTTCCTCTCAGTTTGCAGCTTTTCTCAGCCTCAAAGGAGGTTTGTTTCAGAGGAGCTATAGAGATTTCTGCAGGTCATCCCAAACCGTCCGCTGTAGACTTTGCAGCGCCCATGGTATGTTTGCGCATCCCCACTGAGCCGCTGCGCATTCTTGCGGCTTGCTGTAGCTCGTCAGATCCGTCTCAATAGGTTTGGAGCTGAGTCAGTTTCCTCGTGTATAGGCCTTAGTTTCATTGCTGAAGCAGAATGCAGAACAGGAATCCAAATTCTCTGAACAGGTCTCCTTGAGAAGGAGGGAACAGCCTGCAGCTGCCTCTATGGCATATACATGCTTACTAGAAGAAGTAGGTGAAGTTGATATCTGTTGTTCGCTACATCTACGCCTGGTGACTGTGTAAATTCATGGGTGTGGTCTTTGATGCCAGAGCTTTTTGTGCCAATAGCATCACCCTGCTATGCGCATGCGCAAAGGTGCACGTGATGACAGGTGCAGAGCCGCGGAGCTGCTCTCCGAGAGCTCGGGTCGAGCTCTCGAGAGTCCAGGCATGCCCAGTCTGCGCAGCTGCATCCAGCTAATAAAGACACAAGGCCTGCAGCTACTCATTGCCTATGCCCAATCCATCATCGCTTTTGCATTTTCTGGACATCTGTTGATCATGGTTTGTGGCAAATCTGATCCAGGTCGAAAGTGGAAGCTTCCGTGAAGCGGGTATGAACTCTTGAGATCACATGTGTGCCGTGCTTGCACGTGCGACTCTCTGGACGTCCACCTCACATCGCCGCAGTTCTAGGCCCAGCAGTGTTGCTCAATTAATGTCGGAAGCCTGGGCGATCCGTAATTGACAATTGCCGTGTGAGTGAAGGCCCAACCCTGTTTCTTGGATACATCAGATCTCGTTGTTTGGTCTTGACAATATGAACGGGAAGATCCTGACCATCCTGAGCGTGGCAATTGCAATTTTCGTATTTGTTTTGTATGGACTACTCCAATCTGCCGATGAGAAACATGTCCCACAGGGCACCCAGAACACCAGTTTTGACGAGATTGCCCCGGACCTTTACCGCCTCGGTAGGACGTGGGAATTAGTGAAAAAGTATCTGGAAGTGCACATCTCTGTGTTCTTGATCAAGAGTGGCAAGGACTTCATCCTGGTTGATACCGGAGTCCCAGGGACGAACTACACAGACCTCATCATAAGAAGCGTTAGGGCTGCCACCGAGCACGGGAAATTACGCATGATCCTTCGTGAGTCCCTCTTCAATTAATGGCAGATTTTTAAACCCATTGTTCTGCTGCGAAATCTGTGATCCAGTGTCGTAAATCGTTCAGGAAATCCTCAGGCATGTCAACGGCTCAGTCGCGTACGTCACGAGATCCCCATTGTATTATTACCGATCAAATGCACCCACACAATGTCTGAAGCTCCAACATCTTTTGCTGCAGTCACCCATGGGCACCAGGACCATGTGGGAACTCTGCCAGCGCTGCTTGAAGCCTTCCCCACGGCTCAGGTGGCAATGCACATCCTGGAGGCGCCCTATGCTGGCGGCGGTGCCAGCTATTGGAAGGTGCCCACCGACAACTGGTCATATGCCGTCCTTCGCCGCCTCCTCCCTGACACCAACCTGCACCTGCCAAAGGAGCGTCTGCTCTTTCTGTCAGGCAAGCACATGTTCAGCCATTGCCCCCTTGATCAACACATGTCAACAGCTAACAAACGAGCTGCATGTGATCCATGCACCGCCTTGCATTGTCCATGCACTGCCTTGTATTGTTGCCCTTGAAATGTGGCCAGGCAAATCGGCTGCAAGGACAGCACGCCCAGAAGCGCAACGGTCGGACTATCCAGCTACTTTGGCCCGCGCGTTTCAGTATAGCCACGAGAGAATTTGACTGAGCATATAGTATATTCAAAATACTAAGCATCAACCTTGCCTTGGTGCGCATGGCGCAGGCGAGAGTGGAGATGTGGCAGATGCAAAGGGGCCAGCGGGGAAAACACCAGAATGGGTGCCGCCCAGAGGGCTGCTGGAGTATGTGCTTGTGCCAGGCCATTCCCCAGGCCAGATTGCCCTCCTGCACCGGCCGTCTTCCAGCCTCCTGCCCGCTGATGTCATCACCAATTTGGGCGGCATCAGCCTCTTTGGAAAACCTGTCCCTGCTGCTCTGGAATTCCCTCCTCCAGGTGCTCAGTACAGCCCTGTTTCCTTTTGCACACACTTCCTTGTCATTTCCTCTCTCAAAATCGGTGCTGCCCAAGCAGGCATGTTTGTATCCGCTGCACCTGAGGTCCACAGGATCTCACTATCTTATAGGTTACTTCCTGTCTCTGCAAATTGCATGTGAAGGGGCCCAATCAGTTTGACAGAGGTGTATAGCAGAGCTGTTTCGAGAATGTTTCTAGTCGAGAGGATGCTTGCACTGGCAGGCATTCTGACGGGTGTTTTTTGTGGCGTCGCAGGCAGCTCCCATAACTGGACGCAGCATGCGCTGGACTGGCGAGCACTTGCGCGGCTCGATTTCAAAACCGCATTTCCTTCACACGATATCAAGACCGGTGTGCCCAAGGCCGCAGTTGTGGAATTTGCCGAGAAGCTGGCCAGAAGCTGATACGCTGAAGCACACATTAAAGTCGTTATTCCTCACTGCGCCGCAATGCAGTCAGCAATAGTATGCGATGGCGGATGTTTGAAACATAATGTACAGGTACAAACTGCAATGGAACTGCTGCAGCAGAATCTTGAGATGAATTTTTGAATACTTGAAACCATGAAGTGAATTCCTTTTGTTTTGGTGGGCATTAAGCCTGTGAAATGCCTTCAATTTCCCTCGGTGGGCTTTGTCTTTCCTTCACTGAGTACTATCAATGCAACATTGGATCGCTTGCCATCAGCTTGGCTGCCTAAGAGCTTCTTAAATTCAGTGTTCATGTACTGGCAGACATTGTAATATGCAGTGGTATTCAGAGAATGTTGTTTGGCTGCTGAGTGCGCTTTGTTTAGGACCTTTGAAAATGCTTATTGTGCATGCTGTCATGCATGGTAATTGCCATGGAGTATTTTCCTGAGGATATTTGTAACTCACTGTGAAAGGCTCGGTTACGGAATCAGCATTAGGGATGAGGTCTCACTTCAACCGTAATGACACATACTAGTACTTCTCCGGAACTATGGCAGCACCTCAAGTATTGGGCCCAGACATGTGCCCAGCCACATATGAATCTGATGCTATGCTGGTCAAACAGCAACATTTCCATACAGTGTGACATTCAACCCTCTTTGTATAGCAGGTTCAAAAAGTCAACAAGCGTAATGAGGCTGTGAACTGCTTGTAAGCAGCTTCCTTGTCACTGCGCTCTCCCTCAGTCACCTCAGGCAAATACCGGTATACTGTATACATGCATGTCTCTGGCTCTTAAAACTCTTGCAGTCCTGGCATAAACAAATTGGTACTTCTGGCAGGAACAGGCACCAGAGCCCAATACCCCTCAAATCAGAACATTGCAGTACTTTAAAGGAACCCATTTCAATTAATTTCGTTCAAAAGCAGCACAAGCGATTGCAAATTTGGGACTGGTAGTGGGAAGTTTTGCAGCGTTGGGAGACAATCCACATAAGTGCCATTTTAGGCGATTGATAAAAATCATACCATACAGCCCCATGCTGATAAGAGCCGAGCACCCAGACACGCAGCTCAAAGCCAACACCACCTGTCAGTGTCATGGCGACCTTATATTTTTTGTATTTTATATTAGGCACGCAGTGCTGCCAAGGCGGTCTATCCATGCATATTTATGCCCGCTGTCATCTGCAGCACACAGAACTGCCGCTCTTGATGGTCATCAAGACCAATTGCAGATGTAACAGAGGTTGAAATTTTCTAATTATTACCTAAGCCAACATGTGGTGCGACAGCTATGCATGCATGCATACAACCCTTGGGACGTTGCAATTGCTTAAAGCCTCACCAGTTGTTTCCGCAGTTCCTGAGCAATTCTGTTTAGGATGGCTCCCTGGCCGATGCCTGCCAGGCCAGCAAATGCGCCGCTCCAAAACTCGGAGTGCGCTTTCTGGTTTCTGTAGACATACCTTGACCACGCCCACGCCCCTGCTGCAATCCCTAGACTGTATGCCACTAATGCCAGCTCCGCATCTGCAATCAGTCCATTTTTCGTTGAGGAAGATCAATCGTATTCTACTTGAGATATACTGCAAGTGTTATATCAGAAGCACTGGAACTCTGCAGGGATGACTGCAAGGGAGCTAGGTGCTGCACCGTCTGGGATAGGTTTGACGTTGCGTTTCGAATCACTCCTGACTTGTTGTAAGCCCTGTAAAATAGCCAAATTATTTTTTATGCAAAGAAACTTCCCAAATTCGGTTTGCACAGTCATTAACCAATTGTTGTTGTTGTTGTTGTTGTTGTTGTTGCAGTCATTGTTGTTGGGGCAAGGGCAGTGACAAACTATAACTCGTGTATTGCACAACACTAAGTTCACTATTCTTGACAAGGTGCCTGCAATAAAGATTGTTTCTGCTTGTGACTCCTCTATCAAGCAATCGCACATTTACAATGCCTTGCTAGTGCAAGATGCACTAATGTAGAAGTGCGATCACCATCATGGCTGATGTCTCGGCCGATGAGGGGTCCAAGATGCTCCTCTTTATATAAATCTGAATGACATTGAATGCTCACAATGCTCGAAACTTTCGAGTCGAAAGCAAGCAGGTGCCGGAATGTTCGCGCTGGGGGGAAGTGTGCAGGTGTGCACCAGCAGGTGTGCACCAGCCAAATCTGGCAGCCCTGAGTCTGAACTTTCCTAGCGATGAATGTCGACTGTGTTGTGCATCTTCCCGACTGAAAAGTTGCTGGCAAGGGCTACTTTCTATCTTTTGACTGGCAAAAACATAGGATATTAACAGGGGTACATTAGCTGCTGGGCTCGAAATGCGAAGGTCGGTCGTGCGATCTCAGGCAACGAACTCTGTTCTGTGATTCCGATGGGAGCGCACAGGCGCGATGCGCACGACGTGATATCTTCCTATTGCATGGAAAGATCCCACGATTGTGCTGGTGAGCGTAACGACAGCACCAGATGCCAAGCACAGACGTACTGTAGAGCTGTACCGTGCTCAAGATAACAGCTGTTTGACCTTTGAAAGCACATTGTGGGGTCCTTACCTTACAACTTATGCAATACCGTATCTATGTCACAGCAATCGGTGTCAACAAATCTTCCATCCAGTGCAAGATTTTGCATGAAACCCACCCCAGATGATGTCTTGTGTTGCACGCATAAAATAGCTTCCTCCAGCAAAATTGATAATCTACGCCAGCACAACTGTTCTAAAATGAAATAAAATTCTTTCGCAGGTGGGAGTCGGAGCACCGGAGACGTGCATCTCAAAAACACCAAGGCCAGGCATCCTCAGAGCAGGGCTGTGCACGCCCACGCTGGGCACGTGAAGGGGCAGCCTTTGAAAGTGCAGCTGCCTCCATGCTTGGCTTCGCCTGAAGACTCACCCGTGGCAAGCACCAGTCAGCCAATGTCTGTAATTGAGGCATTCACTGGTGCCACAGTGCTGGTCACTGGTGGCACTGGATACCTCGGCAGCCTGGTGAGAAAAGGAGCCCCCTTCGCCTTTTCGATGCAGTACCTTTTGTTTGGCTATCGGTTTCAAACGCCATGAGTTATCAAGTGGGTGGGGATTTTTATGCCTGCCAGCCTTTGCATGCTGCCATGCAGCTGCACCCACCCAGGATGTACCAAGCTGCAGGGGTCTGAATACGGCGCAAATATCAGGAGTGGACTGTCGTTGTCCAGTAGCTGACAAAGAACACAAATGCGTGCAGGTGATTGAGCAGCTGCTCAGAGCGGTTCCGGACGTGAGGCGCATTTATGTGATCATCCGAAGTAAACGAGGCATGGTTGGTGAGCATTATCGTCATGAGTGCTTAGTTTTTAGAGCGAACTTATATGATACATAAATGTGCTATATTTTTTGCTGGTGCTCAATTTCTTGTAGTCCCGTACTCTACATTCCTGCAGACCCTTACTGTATTCAAGACAAAGGAAGAAGCTACTCAGGGATTATTGGTGATCATGTGTCTTTTGGTACACAGCCGAGGCGCGCCTGAATAAACTGCTGGAGCGGTCTATGTGGCATTTGCATAAGGAAGATGGCCGCATAGCACCGGAGACTGCTGCAAAGCTGACAGTCATCCCGGGGGACCTCCTCCTGCCGCACTGCGGCGTCAGCGGCCCAAACAGGCGCGCGCTGACCTCAGCCAACTATGTGACATCAGTAGGCAGCATTGAGAGCTAGAAGTCTGCAACGCATCGAAATTTCCCTTTCCCTTTGCATGGGATCCGGCTGCATTGATAGGCAGATCCGTGCAGGAAGAACATATTGCAGGAGGAATGAACTGAAGCGCGGAGGGAAATAATGCATGGCATTTGCTCAGTGCAATCGTCTGCTCAATCAGCCATGCAGCCAGCATGTCTGTGCAGTATGAATGAATAATGCATTGCTGGTTGCGTTACAGCAGAAACCCAGTTGGATGATGTAAGTTTTTGAAATGCTAGCCTGAATTGAGATACTTCTTTGCAGGAGGCGGCTGGCTCGGGAGGTAGATTATGTGATCCACTGCGCGGCGTCCATCTGCTTCGAGGAACACATTCACACGCTGCTCGCTAACAACTACCAGGTGGGCATTTCTGCCTGCTATACACTCTTGTGCACCTTTTGCATTGCCTTTGACAGCCAGCAAGTCAGATGCATTCTCTTCGGTTGGCATGCGCCAGCAGTGCTGAGCAGTAGTCACTACTTATATGGTGCTCCTCGCCAACTTCTCATTGCAGATGCTGCTGAACAGCAGTCACGGGCAAGTTTACTGTCCAAAAAGGTGGAGTGCGAAATTCAATGTGCAGGTCATTATCCTCGCCTTAATTGGGCCCCAGCTGGCTGGGGGCGGTACAAGTACTGAGCACCGTGCCCACGGTTGGTTGGGTCTTGCTTGGATCTTGCAAGTCGAAAAAGGGCAGGATATTGGCAGCCTTTACATTTAGCCTGTCTGCTGACGCAACTTGCCTCTGGCCGGAAATGCGTGTATGAATAATAGTCATAATACAATAATAAAATGTGCAGGCGACAAGGAATGTGGCGGATCTAGCAGCGGCCGCGGGGAAGCTGCGTGCATTCGTGCACCTGTCGACAGCGTATGTCAACTGCGACCGGCCGCACGGCAGCCACGTCGAAGAAACACTGTACCCCTTTGACCTGTCAGCCTGCCGGCCCAGAGGTGGAATATTTCATTCTGTTCTAGCTCAGGGGTTGGAAGCAGGGGGCTGCAGCATGCTTGCTTGAATCTGCAAGGCGCACCCGTATGCAAGATATAGGCAGCCTACAACAACAGCTTGTGTCTAGTTGCATCTTGCCTGTTGGCAGGAGGGCATGTTTCACTGCAGATATGACAACAATGCAATATACAATCATTCATGCAGCGATGATTGTTGCTGACGCAGTTGTGCAATTTTTTACTTGTGCAGCACTCAGCTCAACGCAAGAGTTCAGTAGTGAAGATAAAAAAGTATGCATGCGTTGCAGGCAGCAGTGCAGGCAGCAGCATGGACGGGGACAGCAGCTGCAGCAGCAGTGGGTGGGAGAGCAGCAGTGAAGGAGGCCACAGCAACAGAAATAGCCGGTGGGGCTTGAATCGAAGCTGGTGGGGAGTTGGCAGCAGTTGGAGCATCCGGGATTTGCTTGGCATCAGCTACAGGGGCAGAACTCATGAGGGCGGTGAAACGAGTAGCCTCAGGATGGAGGACAGGGGGACGAGCCCCTGGAGTTGTGTGGGAGACCCAGAGGGGGGCACCCTGGATGATGTGGAAGCGCTGGCGGCCGAGCTGATGGCGCTGTCACCCGAGGCTGCCGCAAAGCGGGTAAGTGCCAGTAAAATCAAAGTCTGCTTTCATGTAGGTTGAGAAAGTGCGAACCTGCAGCTCAGCTTGAGCCTCTTGGATGATTCGATAAGTCATTGGGTCATCCCCTTATCATCAATTCTTATCCTATTGATTTTTAATGTCCAACTCCATGTGGCACCCTCTCTCCTAGAAGTGCAGCGTGTCTGGGGCTTGGAGTTTATTAACGGAGCATACATATTATTGAGCTCACTGCGCTATCGTCATTCAGGTGGCGGAGTGTCTGAGGGCCACCAACATGCCGAACGCCTACTTCTTCACCAAGCGCATGGCTGAGGTGCTTGTTTAGGCCCACTTTCACTGGAATTAAGATAAGCAGTCCATGCAGTGTTGCCTTCCTGTCCTCAGTGTGCAATTATATTTTCAGGGTCAGGGTCTGTGAAGGACCATATATTGCACTGCATGAAATGACAGAATGCCTGATATATTTCTGTTCAACACCTGGGGAGGTGCTGGCACAAGAGGTAGACCTGTCAATTCCTGGATTGATTAATGGATTCTTTTGGTTTATCGCTTAGCTGGTGGTGGAGCGCCCACGATAGAGAAGGTTGAAAGGCTGTCAAAGAACGCAGCTGCGACGCACCTGATCCTCGTGGATTGGAAAGGCGTGTGGTAGTAATGAATAATAAATATATTGACATCATGTGGCTGAAGTCTATGTTGATGCAGGTGTTGATCTCGGCGCGCCATACGGCGGAGTTCCCTGTGGCCATCGTGCGCCCCTCGCTCGTGGGCTGCACCGCGCGGTCCCCCCACCCCGGCTACTTTGGCAACAACGCCGGGCCGACCTCCATCGCGCTCGCATTCGCGCTGGGCATAGCTACCTTCACATCTCACAAGGTGGGCATCTGCACTGTGTCCTCCTTCAAAGAATATGCTGTCTATGACAGGAATCAGGACGTCTTGTGCAAGGTGGCTCTCAATTGTGCAAGTGCGTGCTAGTAAGGTGGGACTATAGGCATGGCCCATGAAGGCAGCGGATAGTTTGCATGGCTATCTATATATGCCCAAGACCATGCCGACTCACCAATCCTGGGCCATTGTAGCTTAGTCAGTGTGTATATCCTTGCGGTCACATTGGCTAACTCTTCTTGATTGGCGCAGGCTGACTCGGTCTTTGACGTGATCCCTGGGGACATCTGTTCATCCATCATCCTGGCCTCCGCCGCGGCTGTTTCCCAGGTGTGACGACAAATCTGCAGCAGATTAAATTGCTAAATTATTTTCTGAGCAGAAAGGCTGCATGCAGCTGGTCCCAATATGCGTGCACTTGGCGGTTTGAGCAAATTAATAAGAACTGCTAATGGCTGCAACAATTAACTCTTCTGGCACAGGGTATTCGTGAGAATTTTCAGACGCAGCGCTGACCTGGACAGACCTTTGAGCACTTTTAGTTGAAGTTCATCTGTGTCTGCTGTGCAGAAGGAGAACCAGGGGCCTGCGCCGATGGTGGTGCATGCCTGCTCCTCAACCACCAATCCTGAGACGCTGTACGGCTGGTGGAACATGGGCTATCGGTGAGGCCCCCTTCTCTGTCTTTCTATCTGTGGCAACCTCAATACAAATCTATGGGACTGGGCAGTGAAGACAGCGTTTCCTTGAGATATAGCATTGCAGTGGGTGCCACAATTACAGGCTGCTCGTGTTTGCTGCACAGCGATCTGAAATGAGAGTGAATGATAGATTGTATCTGACCAGCTGAATCTGTTGAAAGGTGGAAGACTGTGCCAACGATCATGATGAACTTCATGCAGGGCTGAAGGGGTGTTTTGATTGTCCAGATAGGTTTGAGGAAAACAATTAAAGAAAAAGGGTGTTTGATCAGGTACTGGTCGGCCAGCCCGCCGCCGGTGCGGCTGACGCTCGGAAATTACCCTAGCATGGACTGCCGGCGGCCGCCAGTGGGCATACCCGATGACTCACTCATCTTCAAGTTGTGCACAGCAACAGCTCAAGCCAAGTTCTGGGTCATTTCTGCGGCGCTCCGGCTGGCAGGCTACGGCGCGCTGTCATCCAAGCTGTGGTCTGGCTGGCAGGTGCTGACTCACCTGCTGGGATAGTCAGACTCTGCTCAGACCTGCAGTTCAAGGGAATGAGACTTGCAAAAGTCGTTCACACCACACGGGTCAAGTTGCCTTTTGATAGCATGCAGGGCAACGACCAATGGCATCTCAAGTTGATTCTTCGGTGCATTCTGCCAGAGACATTGGTGCCACCACGGTGAAGTACATGCATGAGCTTGCATAACATAAAGTTACCTGCCTCCCCACTTGCGCAGGCGTGGCGCACATACAACCGCAGTGCGCTGGACTTCAACCTGTTTTTCTGTTCGGCGACGAGTCAGCGGCTGGAGCGGCACCTGCCGGCATGTGAGCGCAGCACGTTCCCGCTGACATGGCGCGCTGGCGAGGATGCATGGGCCCCTTACTTGTGCAGCCACTTTGACCAGATCAGGCATCACCACTTCCAGCAACCCGGCTATGCGCCAGCCCTCAAAGGCTAGAGTAGTTTTAGAACTGAACAATACGAGCGCAAGCACAAGAACGTAGTCAGACGCTTTGATTTTTGACGGGCAGCTGCATATGCATGCGGTGTAGTCAATGTAGACACCAAGTGAGACAGTACAAAATGATGAGGTGTACTCTGCCTGCTAGCAACTGCTCACTTGTGCAGAGATGCTCCATGCTCCCAATTTTGACCTTGGCACATACGTATCGGTACTTTCTTATTTGCAGACTTAGAGCATGATGGATTCTTAATAAATTGAGTCGAAGGTATTGGTGCATGCACACCCTGGCAATTATACGATATTTGACGTAGATCTAGCGCTTTCCAGAATATGTGACTGTAGTTTAAGCTCGGGACTCTTATCTAGGCTTACTCTTACAATTGAGCAAGCTTCTTGCCTCAGCAGTGGAGTTTGTTTTCTGTCACAAAACGATTCTGCTTTGGCTGATTTGACATTGATGCTGAAGTTCATGTTCATGGCTGGAATGCCTGTGTGCAGACGCTCTGAGGACCCCATATCAGGGAACACATCAGCTCTTACAGAGTCGTAGAGGTCAAAGCCGTTAGCTGGAAGTCTTTGAGGCATAGGGCATCAGGCGCGCAACAAGATCCTTCTTGGCACCAGAGATGTGCAGCTTGCGTGATTTGCACATCCACCTCAGCTGCTTCTTTGAAGCCTCCTCAACCGCCTGCATCCATCCTACCGTTTTGAACTCGAATTTGACATCACACCTTTTGGCCAGCATCTCCCACAAGTGGCTTTGTTTACGGAGCTCCATCAAACTGGCCAAAGACTTTGATTCCAAGAAGGTCCGTGGGAGGATCAGGCATACCACATACCTGTTGCGTCAGGTCTACCCTCTTGTATTTGAGGTTGAATGTTTTTGCAATGCACTCGAGTGCATCCACTTCGTCAGGCATCAGGGGGCAAGCGTGCAATGTTATTTCCCAATCCCATCGATCCGAAACTGGCATGTCCATATGACACAGCGTTGAGTACATAGCGTCCAACCTGCGCACACCCAACCATTGCTCCAAGTCACACCATGCTTTAATTAAAATCTCATAAGGGTTGCGCACAGCATTGGCCGCTGCCAGCATGTCAATTACATATGGTGAAATAAGGATGTTTTGCCCACACTCCGCAATTCACAATACTATTTCTGCGAAAGCTCAGTTGGTCAGGCTTGTAAAAGTCATGTACCTGGCAGCAACACGCTCCGGTTCCCACTTTGCATGTTGGACTAGGGATTCGCTCAGGCCATAGATTGAAAAGAGGACATACTCCCACACAACTTCTCCCTCGCTCTTGCCCTTTTGCTTCCATTCTCTGATTTGTGTTGGTAAATATGGGAGTCTGTAAGCCTCCTGAACGTGCTCTGCAAGCCGCAACACTGCTGTGAGCTGTGCTCAGCCAACCGAATTGGCCACACACCATTATCAACTTGAAGACGTACCGTCTTGCACACTGCTGCTGCTGGAGCTGATGATAAGATAGTTGTTATTACTGCTTTACTGTTCCTCAGGACCAGGAACTTCAAGCAACACATGTGCTAGTGCTTTCCAATCTTCTCGGTTCTTGCATCCTCTCCACAAATCATACTATGTAGGCATGACGTACGTCGCGACCAGTGTATCTAGATATTTTCGGACATAACTTCCAACTCTAGAAGGGCCTAGGGGCCCGCATTCCCTGGCATCGTTCTGAACATCGTTTGTAAGGCTGAGCTGGATGTACGCACCCATTATCCCGCGCATGTGCAAGCGGGAACACGAGCGCATATATGTCATGCTGACGCGTTGAAGGATGCCACCAGTTTGCACCATCTTCAATTGAGTCTCCAGAACCTTCTTCTGTTCTTCCAGGACCTCCGTTTCTTTACTGGAGATCTGCAGGGGAACATGAATCATCGCACAGTGTTCAAAACAGATAATGCAGTGTATCATGTAGGAAGCAAGCATCAATTCCCAAGGGCTGATCATGCAAGACCTTGCCTACACATTCCATATATAGTGACTTGCCTGTGAATCCTTGACCCGCATCATGTCTATGGCTTTGCAAGCTATGATTCTCAGATCTCCGCTCTCAAGCGCTGCCACCATGCAGGGCGGGAGAATTCCTCCTTTGCGAAACTCCTGAAAGTTCCAGGAGTGAAGGTGAATGCAGCTGTCACACATAGGAGGTAAAGGCCAAGCAGAACAAGCGGGGTCCTTGGATAGCAGTGGCAGTATGTCACCTCGTCGATTGGTGGCCAGCACCTGCTATCAATATCAGGCCTCGATTCCGTGCTCGAGTCCCCCGAAGAGGCACATCGTGTTTGCTTATGCAAGATGCTGCTTGGAGCATTATCCAGAAGCCTTCTCTTGACGATAGCATTTTTGGGAACTATTATAAACGCCAGCAATCTTCGATGCATTGTAAGGAGGGCAGCTTTTGCTGTTCACGTAGCAACTGTCGAGGAGTGAAAAACGAAGGAAGCCATCTGGCTAAATTCTCATGTATTGCTGACTCAAGCTGGCTGCAGCTTGCAGCTTTGTGAGTTCACCGAATCAAACAAACTTGCGTGAAAAAATATGTTTGCTTTTTTAAATTGGGTTTTGGCTAGGGGGCATCTGTAGGAGAGAAGGCAGGAAGTTATCAGCTTCAGGGTCGTGCCACAATCCCCGAACGAGTAAAATGCATCAATCTGCAGGTGTTCCCTGATGCGCAGCCTGACCCTCTCAAGCTGATGTTGACATAATCTGCTGATTGATTCTTGCATAAAGATTGCTTCGAAGATGTGCTTCAGTGAATGTCCTGTCAAGTGCAGCGTTAAAGATCATCACGGTTGAGTGGGACAAGGAAACAATGACTCTGGAGTGTGCTTTTAGTTGGAGCCAAAGCTCTGGAACACAAGCATTGCAAGCAAACATTGAAGAGACAAGTCAAGTGGCAATTTCATACTTCTCTGTGTCCTACCAAGCCTCAGCATCTTATCTGCGCTGTGCACACCTGACAGCAGGTTAAGCATGAAGTCACGGCTCATGACATAACTGAGTCCATGTCCAAGGCAGGGAGAGCTGCAGTGCAGGCATTGATGCCAAAGAATTTTTGTGAAAACTTTGACACCATCGATATCACACGTAAAAAACACTTGAGTTTTCAGCTGCAGCAATCAGGACCAAGGACAATTACAAATTCACACCAGCTGTGCTCGATCTAAAGCATCAGGAGTAGTGGAAGGTCTTCCACAACTCATCAATGTGGCTCAGCAATACCACGTGCGCATGACAAAAATGTGTATACAATATATTCTCATATATGCGCTTATCAGACAGTATTGGCTTGTAGCCTGCAGGAATCGCAGTACATGCCTGCTCGTCACATGTGTACAGGCTGCAACGGCATTTGGCATACAAACGCTCCTTGCCTTACTCTTTGACACTACCCCTTAATGCGCAGTGCTGAAGTGCTGCAGGTCTCTAGTCTCATGAAATCAACAAGGGTCGGGTCTCTTCTGGGCTCAAAATGTCGCAAAATCCAGCCACTGCATGCATTGACACGAACGTGTTCTGCTGCCTATACACTGCAAAATGCAGGGCTTTCGCTGCTCCAACATACACGTTCTGCTGGCATCTTAAATTTTGAACAGTAAGATGGCAACTGGATCATCATGCCAGCATCAATGTTCACATCCCTGTGCAAACCCAGCCAAGCTGCTCTCTCCATTCCCATTCGCATTACTTGCTATTGATCTTTCCTTCCCCAATGTATGCTATTGCCATCACAGGCCACTCTAGGCCACTGCTGCTTAAATGCTCACCGGTTTTCAAATAACCCCTCACAGCAAACCCTGCTGCCTCACAGCAGCTGCCAATTGTCACAATTGAAATCATTGCAGCTGCAGTGCACAGCAGGACGAAGCCACGCGTGGTCCAGAAGCTACTGGTAGCTGCTAGATGCTGTAGTCCAAAACTGGCGTCTTGCGCTCGGCCCAGTCAGCAATCGCGCGCGCCGGGCCGCTCACTGCGTTGTTCGCCATGGGCGCTCTCAAATAGCCATGGCTCTGCGCAGCAGCACAGAACATTCTTCAGCAGGTGGCAAGTCAAAAGCGAAGCAAAGCAACCTTTACTAGTTGAGGCCGGATCTTGAGCGTGCTGGAATGCCAAGGGATATAGTTGAGCAGCCTGCCCTCAGTGCTCTATGCACAATAGAGCACTGAGCCGATCCAATTTTTCAGGTGGCCGCAATGGCAGGAACACAAGCCTTTGTCATCATGGTCACCCGATCACAAAGGCTTCACCTTCCTCCACTTGCCCACACACAGCTGGCTATGCACCGGTTTGCAACAGATGCATCAATGCTTTGGGCCTGCTTGGGAGAGCACAGACCTTGCCTTGCGCTGCTTAGACACTGTGATAGATTAGTGCAGGCAAGTCTTCTTCTCTTTAAATCGATGGATGCATCAATGCTTTGTGGGGCTACACGACTTGGTACTGGCGCACCTCCAGGTAGGTGAGGATGGTGCGCGCCATGGACTCGGGGCACTGCGGCCGGCCGTCGGCGCTGCAGGCCTCAAGGGTGATCTCCGGGTTTTCAGGGGCCTCGTAGGGGTCGTCGATGCCGGTGAAACCCTTGATCTTGCCCGCACGCGCCAGCTTGTACAGCCCCTTTGCATCCCTCGCCTCACACATCTCCAGAGGAATCTGCGCAGCAATTCAGTATTTATATCATAGATATCAACACTATAAAGGTACTGATTATACCACACGTGTCCTGCCAGAGGCAAGGTGAGTCTGCAGAGAAGCTGCAGGTAGAGGCTGCCATATCTTCTGCCCCTTGAAAGACTTGCCAGATCCAAGCAAGACCCGATCAAGTGTAGGCACGGTGCTCGTTAGTCATACCCGGTCCCCGGCAGCCGAGGCACCAGCAAGCTTGCCTGACATTGGGCGCTGGGTGAGATTGACCTGTCATTTCATAGTAAATGAGCCTTGAATATGCACTGCAGCAAGAATACTCACTGCCTACAGCCTGGCAGTAAACTGCTGACAGCACAGTGCACATACACTCACCTATTTTGCCCAGACACACAGAAGCTTTCATTCATGGCGGTGTGGCATGGATCAGACACGAAGGGCGAGATATTAGGACAGGACTGCTGGGAAGTTGTGCTTTGCCGCAAATGGAATGGGCTGGATGTGCACCTTCAGGTACACCTCAATGAAGTCCCTGGGGCCCAGCCGTGCGCGCACGTTGTCCCTGTCTCGACTGTAGGGGGAGATAAAGCTGGCCAGGGCTATGAGGCCGCTGTCCACGAAGAGCTTGGTCACCTCGCCCACCCTCCTGATGTTCTCTGCTCGATCCTCCTCACAGAAGCCCAAGTTGCAGTTGAGGCCGTGGCGGATGTTGTCACCGTCCAGCAGCGTCGTCAGAACGCCACGGTTGAAGAGGGCATGTTCCAGGGTACACGCCACTGTCGACTTGCCCGATCCACTCAAACCAGTGAACCAGATGACGCAGCCTCGCTGCTGCAGGGCCCTCTCTTTCGCCTCTCGCCGCACAGCTCCTTCTTGCCAGGTGATGTGCTGATCCTTGCCGCACACTGCCTGGGCTGCTATGCTGTTATACATGCTCCTGACCTGCGCCCTCCGTAGCCCGCGGGTCGCAAGTCGGAACATCAGTGGCTTGGTACTGCTCGCATCCCTTGATCTTACACTTCTTGAGAGTCCGTACCATGTCCAGGACGCGCGATCACACGATGTTGTGGGCCCTAGCAACATTTCTGACACCTGCAGAACAGCAAGCAAATCCTCAGTACAAAATGCTCGCAATCCAGGCATACAGTTTCGTCTAGAAACCAGCCACACGTTCCTTAGCTACAATATATACATGTAGGAGTGTCTGAATCGTTGGGGACTGCTTGACTGGTCGCAGAGGTGGGACAGCCCTTTCCCCTGTGTTGTAACTGGTCCAGGAGCAGTAAACTCACCCTGAGGCATCTGGACACACCATTGCAGCTATTGCTACTCTTTTGTGCAAGAAACCAGTTCCAGAGAAGCTCTGCTGCAAATAACGGAGCTTCAAACCCAATTTCACCGGGTTGGAAGCACGTGCGTGTTGCTGCGGACTTGCTGGCTCCACGAGAGGAAGCGAGACAACGCAAGAAAGCTTGCTGCCTTCCGTTATGCTCGAGACCAGACCATATGCCTCAATGTACCTGCTAGAATGTCCTACTATCGCTTCCGGTCAACAGGGGTATCGAAGGACAGGACATCCCACCTGGCACAACAGCTGCACATGTCCTCGCTTGCAATGTTGGTCGGCTGCTTGTTCTCCTTGTGTCATACACGGACGAGTACCTAGCGTGTGTGCAGACCTGGCTTGCTGGAGCTGAAGATTTGCAAAGTTCAACAACGCGCGGCATCTTCGGTTGTCATGTGATAGAAAGCGTTCTGCAGAGGCGTTTCTGACTGCAAATAGTGCACTGAATGGTGCAGAAACCAAATTCACAGTCTCAAAGAAGTCCACTTATCGCTGCATGTGTGGTATATAGCTTCCCTTTTTTAGGTCTGTGTATCGAAATGACTACAGATAGACCTCCAGATCGCCTGCTTTCTTCCCCACAGTGGCCGCAGTCCTATGGGAGCGTGTACAGAGACTGCATTCCTCATGCATTGATGAATGAAATCCTAAATGATGCTCCTGCTGTGGCCAATTGTCCCAATTTCTGGACGCCAAAGGTACAGCATCCTGAGGTCTTGATCTGGATCAGCCTGTGCCAGAAGGGAGAGTAGAAGAATCTGTACCTCCAAAGTGGAAGTACATGTATCAAATATCCTATGAGATTGCCAATACCACATCAGAATGTGCTCACCAAAGGTGCTCTGTACTGCCAGGCTAATGTAGAGGCGGCAGGGCAAGCTTGCACTGCATGTGAGGCAGCTATCAGCATCCTCTACGAAAAGGTCATGCGGCATTGGCTGCCACATGATTGGGCTGGTGCCGAGTGGTGGGTGCAAGTGCGCTATCATCAACCATATCAGCCCCGCACCAAGATACCAGACCATGCCTGTATGTGTACATGTGTACAGTTGTACACATTGGCATGCCTCTATCCAAACATTCATCGACTACATTCCTTACCAGCGTACTGCTGTCTAAGCACAGATGGTGACATGGTCAGTTTGTGCCTCACTTATGGTGACGGTGTGGCCTGGCAGGTGTACGAGAGAGGCAAAGGGCTAGCGTTTCACTTTGACAAGGACGAGCATCTCTTCAAGGAGGAGCGCCGAATGGTGCACCCGCTCCTCTCCTCCATCCTGTACCTCACTGGCAGCACCTTCCCTAAACGCCTAGGTGACCAATATTCCCTTTGTGTCCAGATGGAATTTCCTGCACTTTCCCGCCCACACCTAGACCTACCAGTATTCTCGAAGACTCTTGTTACTTGCTATCTGGTCGCACCATCACGCAACAGCATGCTTGTAATCTCCAGCATCTTTGTTTCCTTGCTGATCTTGACATGCAATTCTAGCGCTCTCAAATCCCCTTGGAATTCATCTCCGACCCTGACATGCACCTTATATTATTCTGATCTGACCCTGGCATGCAATCTGAAACCGTTACTTTAATCCGTGCACCAGGGCCGACAGTGGTGGTGGACCAGAGATTCGACAACGCCAAAATGCGCGCGTGCCCCGATGATCCGCAGCGGTGCGCCATGATATATCCGCGCCGCGGCGCTTTCGCGGTGTTTGACGGCGGTCTCGGCCACGGCGTTCTCGGCAGCGCGGCCCCTGACCTGCGCGCGACGCTGCTCATCAACTGGTGGCCGCACCAGCCGCAGGTGCAGCAACAGCAATTTGTTTCTCCAAATATTTATGTTCCTGTTTGCCAGGATGTTTTTAGCCGAAAGGGATCTGAATTCGCGACACCTAGTCCCGCAGCAAAAAGTTGCCTCACCGCATTATTCACAAGGCACCTGACGCTTTCCAGCCTTCAGAATTGGAAAGGGGTGCAGCACCATTGGGCAGCGCACTTACGCGAGCATGCACTTTACTAGTCTGGATGGGATGCTTGTCCCTGGCCTGGCGTATTCGCACAGGAGTCCAATAGCTACAGCACAGTAAACTCGCCTATGTATCCTCGCTCAATGTGTTACTGCTAACTCATGCCCTCCCACATCTGCAGGGAGTGAACGCCATTACACCGGAGGAGGCCTCCGAGCACTCGCTCTTTATCAAGCGCTGGCCCTGCAGCACGAGCAGCACAGCGTCCAGTGGAGCCAGCCCTGCGACAGCTGGCGATCTTCCTCTCCAGCAGCTGTCGCTCGGGGGCAGCCAGCCACCCACTGCAGAACCTGCCAGCCAAGCAGCACAGGCAGGAGCGCAGAGTGCTGTGCCGGGCCGCCCAGACGGCAGTAGCAGTTCAAGTGCGGCCGGGAGCAGTGCAGGGGAGGAGGACGGTGAGAGAGGGGCGAGGAAAGGTGCACCAGGAATGGGGAGGAGTGAAGTGGGCAGTGGCAGGGACGGGGGCGGCAGCAAAGGAGACTTGAGTGTACTGCCTGCACAGCCGCTCCCCATCTTGAAGCTTCCTGCGGCAGACAATGCCTCTGGCGTCGTATCGGTGAGTATTTGGCTGTCTACTAGATTTGAGCCTGTCTCAGAGAGTCATGGACCCTCTTATCAACCTCACCGGGCCCCTTTCAGCTGTCTACAAGTGGACATGCTGCAGCCATGAAATCAGCAAGAAATGGCGGCATTGTCCGTGATCAATATTCGCCATTGTCTGCAATCTTCTGAACTTTCACAATACTGCCATGGTTTGACGAGAATACTGAGTGTTGCTCCAATTGCATGATTACAGGTGGATGATTTGCTGTACAGCAAAGGCCTTTCACTGGTGGGCTCTGATGCGGTCAGCTCTGTGGCGATTGACCACTCTGGCTGGGCGCTGTATCCTCTGGGTGATGAAGCACAAGAGGAGCAGGAAGAAGGAGAGGCTCCCATGCAGACAGCAGCCGTGTTTGTGCCGCTCCACATGATGCCATCTCCCTCTTCCTCATCAGCATCTGGCTCAGACAGCGAGGAAGAGGGTGCATGAGTCACTCATGATGAGTGTGAGCACTTGGTAGCCACATGTGAAACGTTTCAAAGAGCTTTGAAAGCGGTGGGTCGCACAATGCGCATCAGGGGCACGGTTCTTGGACTAGAACCATGGGATTTGAAAATGATATGGATTATTAATCTAAAGCCTCCACGGTGCGATGCCAGGTGCATGCTCATTAAATCTAAAAATTTGCTAAGTAAACAAGCGTGACTTAACTTTTCTTCAAGCGCAAAGTGTCCTTCCAAATGTGCAATTTGTGTTGTCATGAAATACTATCTTACAATCAGTACTTCGAGCACTCGCATGGCGTTGCACCATAGAAGTTTGATACATGCAGCCATGTTCGGACTTGCATGTACCCTGCCGTGTTGATCAAGGACGTGGCTTCATGAGACTACGTGTACACATCAATTTCCCAATAGAAGAATGGCAAAAATGCCTCACACAGTTCAAACATCAGCAGATGTTTGTAGGGGCCACTTGCTGGGTGCTGCAATCATTGCTTCTGCAAGCTGAAGCCTGGGGAGCCGGATGAGTTGGTGTCAAAGGGAGCCCAAGCATCTGCATCGCCAAACAGGGGCGCCACTGACGGACCTGTATTCCAAACACATGAAATTCATGCTCAGAGAACTGATTATTAGTCCGCCCAATGTAAAGGAGCACTTGAGAAAATGGGGCCAAAGAGATATGGGCCGCCCAAATCTCATTCGAGCTGCAACAATCTCAGATCCAGTATCTCTATCGCATATTCTCACTTTTTTTGTGACATGCTTATTCTGCCAGAGGCAAGGTGCACCTGCAAACAGGCTGTTCGGGCTGCCATCTATCCTACCCCTTGATGGACTGGCCAAATCCAAGAGATACCCAGTCAACTGTGGGTGCTATCAATAAAAGGGTCTCCTAGAGCAGTCTGTCAGTGACTTTCAGGAGGGGGCACCTGCTGCGCGCGTGCTTCTGCTGGGCTCAGGCTTGCTCTCATTCCTGGGCGAAGTGCTGCTGGGCTGCTGCGGGCTCTGCTGCTGCTTGGTCCCACTGTCCCCATTGCTGTCGCCGCCGGACGAGGGCCTGAACACGATGCACACAGTTGCCTTGAGTGTTTTTCTGAATTGAACACTCCTACAAGATGGAGCCCGTGTGTGAACCCCGCTTTCCAGGTAGTGGAGGCTTGGTACAGAGAGGGGCAACAAAGGAGCTGCAAAGATGTACTCAGCCTTCCGGATCTGTCATTGAAGAGCATGATCCCACAAATACGAAATGAAAATCCCACAAAAACGCACGTGCCGGTTTCAGCTGTGCCAAAAGACAAAGAGTATGCAAGGCATACAAAACCACACGTCACGCAACATTAAGCAGGGCATAAAAAGTACTGTGGCCAAAGAGAATATGCAGCTAAAATTGTACTGCTGCCTCGACTCCGCTTGTGGGCGTGCTGCTCCTAGAGGCCGCCGGTGCCGACTGAGGTGCCTTTCATATACATACAGCTTCAAGGGTTGACTTTCAGGTGCGACGTCAGCAGGGCTGGCTGATTTGGCAATGACATCAGCATGGCGCAAACCCCGGCGGAAGGGGCCGGTTCTGCAGGGCGACGGGTTTGTAGATGCTCACCGGTTCAGGGAGTAATTTTCAAGGGTGACATCGGCAATGACATCAGCACCGCTGACTAAGAAAGACATCAGCGGGGCGCACACCCCGGCGGCAGGGACCGATTCTGCGCGGCGACGGTCTTGTAAATGGACATCGCCTGCGCGACCATGCCGGCCGGGTCGTTGGCGGCGGCCGGCAGGAGCAGGGTGTTGCCTTCTTTGGCGATGTTTGAAAACGCGTTCAAATACTGCTCCGCCACACGCAGCGCGGCCGCCTCTGAGCCGCCCGGGCCGGTGACCGCCTCCGACACAATCGCGATGCCCTTGGCCGTCGCGTCCGCGCGCCGGTAGATTGCCTCGGCCTCACCTGTGCACGTCGGATGGCGGCTCAGCACATATACAACTCGAAAAATCATAATCATTATCAAAATGGAAATCACGAAAGATGTGGTTGCGATGCTGACCAGGGTGCTTTTATTTGGGAAATCACAAGCGATGCTTAGGAGGCTTCTGCTTGCAGAGGAGCGCAGCTCAGCGAGAGACTTATCCTCAATCGTGCGCTTCTTGTTTGGCTTCAACTGACATCCTTGGCACATAACAGTCATGTCGATGCAAAGCACCCCAGCCTACTTGTCATTCCCAGGGACACAGCGGAGGTTCCTTCCTGCGCTGTGAGGCATTTTGCCAGAGCACGATGGCAGGGCATCGCACCTGTGGCGCGGTTGATGGCGTCTGTGCGCGCGGCCTCTGACTTGAGTATAATGGTCTCCTTCTCTCCCTCCGCCTGGTTAATCTTGGCCTGCTTGGTTCCCTCGCTCTCCAAGATCTGCACTCGCCATACTGCAAGCTCAGACATGAGACTTCCCATGCACACGATCAACCCAACATTGTGCCTGCGGGTCCTCATAGCAGACACCCTCCTTACACACCCAAGCCCCTTAATAGCCTCTGAGTATCATCAACGGAAGTGTGCAAACCCAATTTTCATGGATGTACGGTGCATACATGCAACATTTACACCAGCCCAAACCCCTTAAAACAGCTTGACATTGACAGGGCTCCTCAGATCACCCTCACCCAATTGCAGCACATGTAATCTTGACTCTATGACAGTAGTAATCCATGACCAGCATGCATGCACTAAACGCTGATCACATGCATGACCAGATAGCAACAGCTATAAGCTTCTGAGAGTGTTCACAGATCGCACTGAAAGGCTGTCATGATGGCATAGGACGGATTGGCAGGTGCTTGCCTGTGCGCGCTTCCTGCGCTCTGCCTCGGCCTGCAGCTCCATGGCAGCCTTCACCCCTGGGGGCGGAGAGATGTCCCGGATCTCGTACCGCATGCACTGCAGGCCCCAGTCGGTCGCCGCCTCCCTGCACCCCAGCCACAGCTCCTTCAATATTTCAATTCAGTTTTCAAATTCCCAGCATGCTCCAATTCCTGTGCATCGTCTGCATTCATAAGAGCTCACTGACGCCAAATCTCATCAAGCTGCTTTGCTGCGCGCGCGCCTCATGACTGCTCATCTCTGCCATGCCATGCTTTGCCCTCAGCCGTACAGACTGCCAACGTTCTGGAGAGACACAACTTCGACCTCTGCTCTCAGCTGACATAGAATTTCTTTTCCATCAAGTGCAAGTGTGCACAACATCTACTTCCCCATCACAAAGTCTTAAAGTATAACATAACTGTACACTTTCACTCTCCACCACCGCTCTTCCACATCCTGTTCTCACTTCAGTATTCCCTAGCTCCATTGTGTCTAGGTGGAATTCAAAACTAGGGGTGCATGCATGCGCACTGGATGGATCTGACGATGTTCTGGTTGAGCACGGCGCGCTCCTCGAACGTCTTGTCCAGCGTTATCTTGCCCAGCTCGCTGCGCATGGTTGTCTGCGCCAGTTGCACCACCGCAAAATACGCGTCCTCCACCCCGTACGACGCGCGCACCGGGTCTATGACCTGCGCCAACAAGGCTCAATGCGCTGGCATGATCCACAAGGCATGCACGTGCTGGGAGAACAACATATTGGACGCGGCATGCTTCCTGCCCTGATTTTTGGACCACTGCTCCCTTTTTGGGCAGAGGTGGCAGAGCAGCATCAGTCACCGACAGCCTGCATCATTCAGCAAGGCCCGTCCCAGCTTGATGTGGTTGGATAGGGATCCTACAATTGCTGGCACGGGCCGTATTGAGGCAAGCATGGCTGCATGCGCACAAGCAGCTGAGATGGAGCAGCTTCCTCCGACCTGGGACCTTGTTACTGTATTGCTTGGTGAACCGGTATGCCTGGGAGGTAACGTCCAATGACCAAGCCTGTGCTGTGTCAGGGGAGGCTGGAGCAGACTTTGGGCTAAGTGAACAGCATAGCAGGTGTCATTTTGGAGGGCAGTACCTTGACAAAGAGGACGCCATCGATCATGAGGCTGACGTTGTCCTTGGTGATTGCGCTCTGGTTAGGGATGGTGATCGCCATCTCCTTGAGGCTGTGCACATACGCAATCTGGTCCACCTGCACGAGAATGATGACCCCTGTAAACCTGCCTGAGACCCAAAGAAAAGCGTGCGAAATGTTCGATTTTCTGAAACAGATGCCCCAGGTGTGACTTTTGATGTCTCACCAGTGGGATGAGGAGGTGGATTCCTGCGCAGGAGACACACACATGCCATCAGCTAGCTGCTTCGTGAATAAACTCCGTGCTTCATCAGAATTTCTCGCAAGTAGCTGTCCAGCGATGGTGTACTGAGCAGGAGATATCAAGGATACAGGGCATCTACTCGTGTGCAGCAGTCTGCAGTGTGTTGTGCGGACATTTACCTGGAGTCAATGTCTTGCAGTACTTTCCAAAACGCTCCACGACGAAGGCGGTCTGCTGCGGCACGATCCTGCAATGCTACAGTTGCTTGGCAGCTAGTTCTGGAATTACTACAGCTGTATTTGACTGTGCTTGTCCACATTGTGTCGTTTCAGGCCCTATACAAATGCAGCAAATGATCCACCAGGGAGCCTCTGTCTTGCTTACCGAATACCATAGTTGATTGGAGGCACCCTGGATCGGGTGTTTGGGTCCACCAGACCTCTGTATCCTGACCCGCTTGCAAAATTCGCTCTTGAGGATGCTGTCAGAGCAGCAGTAGGCGGAAAAGAGGCTGCAATTCCAGGATGCAAGAGATTCTGAGTTTGTGAGAGAAGAGAGGACCCCAATGCCCGCTGTGCCCCTCTCAAGCCCCGCAAGGAATGCCTCGCGATGCTGGCCTGCATGCTTAAGTGTCCAGATCGATCTACTCTCTAGGGCCTTTTAAACGTCTGATCCTTGGTCATGCACGAACTCAACAAGTTAAGGTCGTGACAGAGTGTCATCCTCAGGCGAATTGCATCCCAACTCGTCGAAACGCACACCTCAGCACTTGATGACGTTTTGCCACGTGAGGATGCAGGCAACTTTCTTGGCGCGAGCTTCATTGCGGAACCAATCTTACAACGCTCTTTGGATGCCATACTCCCAAAATTTGAAAGAAAGCAGCAGATCAAGGAGCAGTCATTATGATAATCTGGGCGAACTTTACCTGAGCATTTCCAACACATCAAGATGAGAAGTTTCTCAAAATTACTTACTGTGCTGGTCTTTGCATCTATACGACTGGCATTATGTGGTCGAGCGTACATGGAGGGGGACAGGGTCAAATTGTACGCGAATAAAGTTGGCCCCTTCAGTAATCCCAGGTGATGCACCATCCTTTGCAGGACTAGGCAGTACTTGCAATCCCATCAGGCTCTGCATGAAACGAGAAAACAATCTATGACAATTTATGCTAGATTCGTGCTGCATCAAGCTCTTTCTGCTCGTCTAATGCAACTATGGTGGCTTGCAGCGAGACATATCAATACTACGACTTGCCTTTCTGCAGACCACCTGATGGTCTTGAACACAAGCTTGAGACATTGGGAGAGGCGCGAACAAGGCTGATCTCCAGATGTGCCACCATTGTGCCATGCGCATGATGTATGCTGTTGATTGGATGTTGTGTCTCAGGCCCTGTATTAACATTAGCCTGCCACAGGTGGTGGATGGTAACAGGCTGATTGTGACCCCTTACGATCTCAGCTTCAGGAGGGCGCAGGAGCATGCGGTGCTGTGCACCAAGAACTTTGACAAGAAGGAGGTGCAGCAGTTCAGGAAGGTGCGTTCATACAGGTCGCTTTGCTAGTCCAGACATCATCAGCATTGTTGCCCAGAGATGCTTTGCATGTGTGATGGTCGGGCAGCAGACATGCAACTGCTGTGCCCCATCTGCACTCAAAGCAACTATGCGCCCAGCAGATGCTGATGCTGCAATCCATGCGCGCATGCATTTGGCAATATTCCTTGCACGTTGTGCTCTGCTGCCATTGACGAACCTGTATGTCCAACAATGCCATGACCAACAATGCTTGTATGAGAGTCTGAATCACTGCAATTGCAGGCAATCAGGGAGGACTACTACTTCCAAATGTACTACGATGACCTGCCGATCTGGGGATTCATTGGGAAATTGGAGAAGGAGGTGGTTAGCAACAGCCCAGGCGACTCTCACCTGAAGCACTACCTATTCACCCACGTGCATTTTGACATCGCCTACAACGGGCAGCGCATTGTGGAGATCAATGTGTCCACCGACCCCGCCCAAGTGGTGAGCCCTTTTACACAGGGCTGAGACCCATGTGTAGAAATAAAACATGTCACACCAACTATGCACTTGATCAGTGGCTGTCTTGCATTGGCTCATCGCCCATCTCATCCAAAGCTTCGAGTAGTTTTTACCCACTTACATCGGGGCGCCAGTCACTGCTCTGAGGGAACCATGATGCATATCAATCCAATCTGGAGTGTGACATTTATGGCAGTCAGGTCTTCTTTCACCCAAATAGACAACTTAAAGAGGCGGACTATAAGCAGTCGGATGTGAACAGGTGGACCTGTCTGAGGATGTGGTGAGTGATGACTCAGCGGTGCCTGCCGAGTTCACCTACAGCGTGAAGTGGCGCGAGTCGGACATCCCCTATGAGAAGCGTATGGACAAGTACCGTCGCTACTCCTTCCTGCCTCAGCACCTGGAGGTCAGCTGTGTTCTTTGCCGACCCCTTACTTTGCAGTGGACGCAAGATGCCGTCAGACCATGTGTTCAAGATCCATGGATTGTCCAGCATGTTAAACATCACACCTCTTGCACCAGGCAATACGCTCTTTGGGCACCTCTCCCCTTGAGGGAGGGGCCGGATGCCCTTGAGGCCTGTATTCCAATCTTGCATTGGCCCAGCAGTTTCAGACATCTCACCTCTGGCATCAAGCTTGGCGCCTACTTGGGGAATATCCAGCGTCTGACTTGACAGAACATGGTTGCCAGGAGCTGAGATGCTCGATCAAGATGCATGCCAGCTGCTTGTACTTGCTTCGCCTAAGGAACAAGGATTGAGAAGCTTCCTTGGGCTCGTGAGATGCTCTGCATCTGTACAAAATGTATGAGTTGGATGGATGAGCTAGATTCTCTGAGGGTCAATTGTTGGATGTGCTGCAGATTCATTGGTTCTCCATCATCAACAGCTGCGTGACGGTGGTGCTGCTCACTGGTTTCCTGGCCACCATCCTCATGCGCGTGCTCAAAAATGATTTCATCAAGTACACGCGCGACGATGAAGGTGCCACTCTCCTCTGCCTGAATCCTGCAGCTGCCATTGCTTTCTTTTGTCCATTGCCCACCCACTGTCTCCAGTATTTACAATCATTGCCATGTTGCCAGCATTCTGTATGCAAATTAGATCTTCAAGCTGCCATGAAACTTTGCCATGCTTTGAGTGTCCTATTCTGTCCTTGCAGCCTTATTTTTGTGGCTAGTGTCCGGCTTTGCAGCACAGCAGGCCATGACAGACTGATGTATCCATAGCACAAGACTCTGGTGACTAAGTCTAAAAGTCCTGGGTGCAGTGCTGGAAGACATGGAAGAGAGCGGTTGGAAGAACATTCACAGCGAGGTGTTCCGCTTCCCACCCAACAAAAATCTCTTCTGCGCCCTCGTCGGCAGCGGCTACCAGGTGCCCTTTCTTTGCCCTGTTCACACACACAGTTTAGCCAAGCATCTTGACAGGAACCGTCTTGTGAACTCTGCAACCGTCGTTCGCCTGGATTATTCATGGGTGGCTGTTCCCTGGGCATGCCACATGCATGACGTAATCCAAGCTTGCTGCAATAAAATTCTGGGAGTATGTGCGTTTGCGCAGAGCAGCTGAATCAATTATCTAGTTCATGGCATGCAGCACACCTGTTGCGATGCCTCTGCCTCTCAGCGCAGCTGCGTGAGCATATTCTGATCTCTGATCTTACCCGAACAGACGGCTGGAGATAATGCCTGAGATTGTTGTTTTGCTGTTCAGCTGGTGGCGCTGTCAATCTTCATCTTTGGGCTGGCTTGCGTTGGGGTGTTCTACCCCTACAACCGAGGAGGCCTGTACACGGCGCTCATAGTGCTGTACGCGCTGACTGCCGGCATTGCCGGGTACACAGCCGGGAGCTACTACAAACAGATGGAGGGGGCTGCCTGGGTCAGAAATATCCTGCTGACATCCGTGGTCTTCTGCGGCCCGTTGTTCCTCATGTTCTGCGTCAACAACACTGTCGCCATTGTCTACCGGGTGGGTTCTCGTTGTACTGCTTGAAAACAGCAGCCATCAAGTTATTCCCCCTTCGAAACCTTAGACCAGCAGCCTTCAAGCTTGCGTGTACTGAAGGCACAGGGCACTTGCTTATTGTCATGACATAAATCAGTGTCTCTCGTGCTTGTGTCTTCCGGCCACACAGTGCCAAAATTGCCAGCCAGAGCTGTGCAGCTGCGCAGCTGGGCAAGAAGTGCTAGAAATCGGCATGTTGTCACAGGGTGTCCATGTGCCTATATATTCTCAGTGTCGTGTTCTGGGATGAGCATTGATAGAGTCCCATGCTTGTGACTGCAATGGCTTGAATAATGACTGAAAACGTGTTATGGTGCAGTCCACGGCGGCGTTGCCTTTCGGCACTATTGTGATTATTACCCTCATATGGGCATTGATCACTATCCCCCTAACCATCCTCGGTGGCATCATTGGCAAGAACACGCGCACAGAGTTCAAGGCCCCCTGCCGTACTAACAAGTGCGCATCTACGATCTTCTTAGTGGCTGTGATGTCCTGATGATTCCAGTATGATAGCGAAGCAGGCTTTCATTTTCAATGCTTATTGATGGGGGTCATGCAAAGCAGATTTAGGCTTGGTCATGCAAGCAAGGCTGAGAACGGGGATTGTGCTGGTGCAGATATCCAAGGGAGATCCCAGAGCTTCCATGGTACAGGAACGCCATCCCACAGATGGTCATGGCAGGTGAGAAAAAACTTACATGCACTGCAACGCAGAAATATCCTGAAGAATGGATCATGCAGAATTTGAGTGCGTTTTCAAGAGCGGTGCGTTCATTCTACGCAGGTTTCCTGCCCTTCAGCGCCATCTACATCGAGCTGTACTACATCTTTGCCAGCGTCTGGGGCCATAAGGTAAGACTCACACTGCTATCTTTCAAACCTTTTATTTTTAAAATTATAACTGTTTAACTCTTCACCAGGTCACAGCCAGCCAAAATTTTGCACCCAGCATGAGTGCATGACGATCAATGACGAGGCTCCTTGTAAACTTCCTAATTTACAGACGTTTGAAGCAGCAGAGCACATTTGAGATCTTGAGTTAACCCCTGCTTATGTCTGAAGTTTGCTTCGTATAGAGGTCATGGCATACTGTAGTAGTCATTTTAGAATGACCAATACAGTATAATCCGATGGGCTGCATGCGCGCAGGTGTACACTATCTACTCGATCCTGTTCATAGTGTTCCTGATCCTGCTGGTGGTGACTGCGTTCATCACAGTGGCGCTGACCTATTTCCAGCTGGCCCTGGAGGACCACCGCTGGTGGTGGCGCTCCTTCATGTGCGGCGGCTCCACAGGTGCGCACACACTCTTTTTCTTATCATTATTACATGCTCTTCCTGCCAAGAGGCAAGGTGCGTCCTGCGGACAAGCTGCAGTTAAAGGCTGCCACAATCCTACCCCTTGTTGGACTCGCCAGATCCAAGCAAGACCCAATGAACCGTGGGCACTGTGCTCGGTATTTGTACCGCCCCCCGCCAGCCGGGGCCATCTTTTTCTTATATGCATGTTTATCTTCATCATTGCATGAGGGTCTAGGGTTTTGCAATCTGACGCGGGGTGAGTGCAGTTTAGATTGCGAGGCAGCCCCTTCTCCCCCCTTGGTGCTCGCAGAGCATTAGCTCTGCAATGCATTGCAGTCCATGTGAAACTCTCATTCTTGGCAGAGAGCTACATAATGTTTCCTCAATGGTCTAGCAAGGTTGGCTTGCTGTGCCCGGTTCCGATAAGTTGCAGGAGATCCTCGAGGCATTATTCTTCAAAAGTGTGTGTGCGTTGTGCTGCCTACAACCGCCGTGTTTTGAACGGCGAGCCCTCCCTGTCACGGTGCATGAGTGGGCACTACTGTGGGTGTTCAGGGCTGTTCATCTACGGCTACTGCTTCTACTACTACCTGGCGCGCAGCGACATGGGCGGCTGGATGCAGACCAGCTTCTTCTTCGGCTACATGGCCTGCGTCTGCCTCGCCTTCTTCATCATGCTCGGCACCATCGGCTGGCGCGCTTCGCTCCTCTTTGTGCGCCACATCTACCGCGCGATCAAGTGCGAGTGAGGCCGCGTTTTTCTCGGCAACGAGGCGCCCGGAACTGATGGCATTTGACACGGTATTGCCTCAATACATAGGGGGGAGCTTCCTTGTTTACAATGGCAAGATATATGCCCCAGTAAAGGTCTCCGAAGAAATGACTGGTCACAAGTTCCGGGGGTTTGCAACTACCCGGAAAAGGCCCACTCACAAGCTCACTGGGAATCTGACTAGCCTCGGCCTCAAAGCTGATGGCCTTCGATCCTGGCCCCGATCCTGAAGCCTTACCCCCACTGGAGTGTCTGGCGAGGGCGGGCGGATGAGAGAGATGGACAGAACCAGAAACAGTGTGTTGCTGGTGATGACAGGGGCTCTTTTGACGGAGACTCTTGACAGGGACTGTAAAGTCAAATCTAGAGACAAGTTTGTGAGATAACAAGCTTTCAGTCAGAAGGGGGTTCAGGCTTGTGCGCGCAGCAGGAAAATTGACCAAGGCTTTTCTGTGAATTTGCCCTGGCTGCAGATTGAGTGAAACGCTTTGATGACCAACGAGAGTGGATGCCAGACGTTGACGATGTAGCACCTGTGCAATTTTAAAGAAGAATTGTACATTAACATGACACATCCGGAATGATGACCTGTCCAGAGATATCGATACGCTTGAAGAGGATGGCTTCAACTGTGTGAATCGAACAATTTTCAGTGAGATTACAGTAATATTTCTGGGATTGTACAGCTTCGACATTATTGAGATGGCTGGCCAGATCTGCATGCTTGCCTCTGCCACTGGCAGAGCCAAGAGATAATCTGCAATGGCGCTGTTGTGCTCTTCGTGTATGCTTTGTCGTCTTTGAAGTCTTTGTCCTTGTAGTCTTTGAACTAGCGGGGCATCGACGCTGGCCAACAATGTAAATGTCAAAGTGATCTTGACTTGATCAGAAATGGTGCTCCAGTGCATGCGCGCAATCCATGTAAAGACGATAACTTTACATTCTTGCTATACAAAACTTAAGTTCACAGGGACATGTTTTCTGGCTAGAAGTTTGGTATCGCTCCATTTGATCCCATGGATTTTTTTATTGGGCAGAGTCGATTGTGCCATGCATGGTCTACTCCTGGTCTACTGCTCTGTTCCTTGCCTGTGCAAAAACCCAAGCGAAGTTTCGAGAAAGACAGGGAGGGAGATACGCTCTTGAATTGGCCATACAAAAGTTGAGCTGCAGCCGATCATGGCGCATAACCTCCGGCCTCTAGATCCTGAACAAGCTCTCTCAGCAGAAAGCCGCAGGGGGCGCCAGTTCCAAATATTATGCAAAGAGCATTGAGGTGTTGGCGCCTCTGCAGTTGCATCAGATCATCATGATGTGCTGGTCCATTTCAAATGAGAGACCTGCGCAGTCACACCTATATATTAGACCTATTCATCTCAAATTCTTGGGTCTCGATAGCTACCAGTGGGCGATAATGCATATATCAGGGGGCTTTATAATAAAAAGTGGGGCGAGACCAGTCACTGGGCCAGCGGGCTCGTTCGTATTTAAGGGCGCTTTGTTGCAAGAGAAATCTCTTCAGTACTCGATCATGATGGCCTCAGCTCCTGTGCAAAGGCAAAGCTCAAAATGACGTCAATAGCAGGATGACGTCAAAATTTTGTAACTTTGCTCAGACAGTGCACACTGTATTGCACACCACAAATAACCGTTTGGTCGAAGTTCTATCAAGAACTCAGAACGAAGGTTTGCCTGTCCTGAAACTTGTGCAAGTCTTTTTTCTCAGGGCAAGAGGCGTGCGGCCTCCACCATCGATGAGAACGTAGCATCTCCCATAGCCAGCAGCCGTCTGCAGGTGGATACACCGGTGTCACACACCGTGATTTTCATATTGAAACCTGAAATTTCCTGAACTTGTTTCGGAGGATTATCATAAACTACTCCTTGTCGTGCTCAAGTGTGCATTTGTGAGTTTGGAAACGCTGAATCACAGACATGCTGGGATCCTTTTAATGGCAGCCGAGATGGTGTTTGGCAGCCTTTGTCACAGAAGGAGAGTTTGAACACATTGGTGTGAGGCCACATGAGAGCCGTACAAGCCATTCGCTGAGCAAATGTAATCAAGACAAAACAGCTTGAACACCGTCGAGATTCAGAGTCTGTAAGATCTTACAATGTAACACGATTACCGTAATAATGCCGCGACCCCACAGTTATACACGATAGAAGCCCCTCAGGCCTACAAGTTCTTTTAAGCGCCGCTGCTAAGCTTGAGAACCGCTGCTAAAGCTCACAAGATGCATTGCAACATCTGCACGCATGCATAGCGGCACCATATTCAGTTGCGGGAACTATTCTTCTCATCATAGGAGTTCCCAACACACGGCTCACACAAAGATCCTGACACTCAGAGCTTGGCAAGCAGCTGGCAGATGATGTCCTTGATGGAAGAAGTGGTGTTGCCGTCGGTGGATGCCACTGTGACCTGAAATTGCAGCCGCTGCAACTTCTCCACCTCAACGCGCACCATCACCGGCACCTGCACAGAAAGCTCTGGGTCCTCAAAACACCGTCTGCAAAATATAAAGTCAATATCCTGAGAGCGCCCCAAATCTGAGTAGACATGCTGCACCCTCGTTGTGGACGCAGCAATCCTGCAAAGTGCAATCGCAGCATGCAAGGTGGCTATTGCTAGCAAATTCAAGCATCAGCACTTTGCGAGACGTGTTTAGTGGCAAATAAGCATGCAGAGTTTCACATCCTGATTTTCGTCCAAGATATTGCATTCTTTCCCTCTGAGTCCTCGCACCACAGCAAACTCGAGGAGGTTCCACATGCTGCGCCTGGCTGCAAAGATTCCTATTTCATGCTAAAAAAATTTAGTGTGCACCATCTGGAGGCAGTGTAAGCCCCAGAAGGATCCGCCAGCTCCTTGTGGTAGGTTACAGCTCTTTAGCCTCTGTTTCAAGTTCCGACTTGAAAGAAGGAGGGAAGCGGCGCGCCTGCTGCGGCTGGCCGCCCGGGGCCGTGTAGGAGAAAGTTGCAACAGCGACAAGGTTTTCCGCGTCGGGGTCGATGCCGGACTGCACACCCAAATTCAGCGATGACAGCAGAGCCTCCAGCGGTGCGCGCGTGACGGGAGTGATGCGCGAAACTCGCTCGCCCATTTTCAGCGGCGGCCCTGCGAACAAAATGTGCACACGAGTCTCAAGCAACATGCACTGGAAAAGGAATCTTCGTACCGCTCATTGGCGCTGTGACTGGGGCGTGCAGGCCGGTCAAGCCACGGTACATGCGGTGCAAAAGATGGCAGAGAATTAGACGTGCTAGCATAAGTGGCTTGCATGCCGCCCTTGCAGCGCGCGCAACACAGCAAGCTCCAAGGAGGCCCAATGTTGATAGCAGTCATTGGCTTGCAGTACTTGCTATTGCAAATAGCACAAGCCTTCCTGGGCATTGGCAAGCCCCCTTTGTGCTAGTGACACATACATTGCTGCAGATCCAACAGAACAAGACTTCTAGCTGAAGAGGAAAGAACATTTGGAACAGGTGGAGTTCATTGTCTAACCTTCCAGTCAGCCGCCAATATCCATGCAACTTTCTTGTCTTTGGACATATTGCATAGACATTGGTCGATATGAAGTTTGGACAGTGGATCTCCAAATGCCCGCCTCGGCCAGACACAGACATAAGGCGTCAATCGGCGCACCTTCGACTGCGCGCCAGCGTTGAAAGAAGGCCTCCTTGGCCACGGGGGCGTCGGGTGGTGTGCAAAACTTGGGCGCGACTATGGGCAGAGCCAGGTTCTCGCTGACACTGCGGCCGCCCAGGCTGTAGCCGATCTGCGCGCGCGGACCCGCCAGGAAGGGAGCGATGCACGCCACCATCAGCGGCACCTGCGCGCATGTGCCGGCACAGTTAGTCATCCCTTAACTGTTCTGAGCGGACATTTGCCTCGCACAAATCAACCTGTTGAGGGAGCTGGCGCAAAAGCCCGGGTTGAACACGCAACCAAGGACTCAGGCTTTGTCGTTCAGCCTGTTTCCAAGAAGGATCATGTGAGGCGCTACAGCCGCAGCCAGGTTGCCTTGTTTGCATAGCCAATGACACGTAGCTGCTGGCCTTGCCTCTGTATCATTGGCTTATTATGAGGAAGGCAACTTGAATACGGCCTGCCTATTGCCAGGACTAGAGTTCATTGCATGCCCTGTGCTGTGCAAATGCATCACCCAAGGTGCCCTCACAGCCAAAAATTTGCCAAGCTTGCACGTTGCCAATGGCAACACAGAAGATCGCTTTGCCTGTGTCCCACCGGCTACGCGCAAAAGCTGGCAACCGGGATGCGGCCTATCGCACCGCTTACTACTAGAATGCCACCTCATTTTATTGCATGCTCTGTGTTGTGCAAATGCGTCACTTACTCTACAGCACAACTGGGGGTATAGCCATTGCTCCAGACATCTTAAAAGAGGATTAGGCTTGCCATTGTTTTGACGGAATGCAGGCACATGAGATTTTTGAAGATGGGCAGTGCTAACTGCATACAAGACCAATGAGCCTCAGGTGGCTCCCAAAGGGCCCTAAAATGCTATAACAACAATAAAGATATTACTATATGGAAAATAACATCGGCTGCACAGAGCGCGCACCTGGATCTGCTTCTTGGGCTCCAGCAGCGGGGGGACCGCGCCCTGCTGGAAGGCAAACTGGCCGGCGGGAGGAACCACAAAGATGAGTCGCTCCAGGGCAGACGCGCTCTTGTTGCCGAAGAAGAACATGAGCTGCCCCTGCGACCCCTGGTACTGCGCCTTCACACCCACCTGCACCGCGCATGTATGCACATGTTATTGACATTTTTCTGACGTGCTGATGGTAAAGTGCTACCCAAACCATCTGCATGTGCATTGATTATATACGCATGATCTTACCGGCGCATTCTCTAATTTATTATTTCTATATGAAAAAAAGGCTTGCAAGGCGACTGAGGTAAAGTTTCAAGAGGAAGTGCATGCATCTCGCCGGGCATTCTCCCCCACAACACTCTAGATCAAATAATGGATTGTGTGACTTGCAAAGAACACAACACAAGGCAAGAATACCAGCTGTTTGTCAAGAAGCTACCACCAACAATTGTGCTGCTGCTACTGAGGGACTAAACGCCAAAGAGATCTGTGGAGCTGCAATAAACTGCAACAGATCTGGTGACACCACAGGATTTGCTTGTAGCATTGCGTTAAAGAGATGTGTCAACAGGATGTCAAGACATGAGCGCGCCTGCAGGTTGGAGTCTTCGTACAGGACACCGGAGGCGGAGGTGCAAAGCTTGCGGAACCAGGCGCCGATGTCGCCGAGGGGCCGCGTGTCCGGGGGGGCGCCGCCCATCAGCGCATGCGCGTCTCCGCTGACACTGAATGGGTCATACGCAGCAGGCGCTGCCGCAGCCATAAATAATAAGGATTAGTCGGGATGTTGGGGTCCAATCTTGCTCTGAGATCAAGATCCAATCAAAGAACATCTGCAGCAGAGACCTTTTGACAATGGGAGCAACATGCATGTTCAAACTCCTCCTGACGGGGTATACATGACGATATCCTGCGTAAGCATCTCTCCACATGCGTACCCCATCACAAAATGATCTGAACATGCGCAGACTTCCCAAAATCACGAGCAGCTGTTCGTGACACTGCAGAAAGCAGATGGCCCTACCTGGCTTTGGCGGCTCAGCCTGCGGCGCAGCCGACAGGCTGAGCAGGTCCTCCAGGGGGTCCCGCGCCGGCGTTGGCGCCGCAGGCGCCGATGCCGGTGCCGGGCCGGCCGCAGCCGCAGACGCTGCCACGGCCGGCGGCGCCGACACGTGGCCGTTTCCGTTGGCGTACGGGGCGGCTGCCGCAGCCGGGGCAGCCGGGACGCCGTTGTCGAGGCCGATGAAGTCGGCGGCGCCGTTGGAGACGGCACGCTCGTGCAGCGAGAGGGCGCCCACGCCGGCCGCGGCGGCTGCGCCGCCGTCAGCCGTGGCATGGTCCTCGCTGCCGTCTTCCTGCAGCCAGGCCGGCTGGTGCGCCACCTCGTCCACATCGTCACCCTGCACGCCAGCAGTGACGTGAGTGACAAAGGGCGAGTACATCTTCAGACATGACTGAGCACCAGGTATCCTATCAGCTTACACGCATGTCAAACAGTCCTCTTCAAAGTGACAGCCACACAATAAGGCTAAATCTGACGTTCAAATGGTGGTCGTATGTACATCGTCAAGACGGTACTCTGACCACACACAACCAGTGATTGCGACCACATGCCGCGGCAATGGTGAAGGCCTCAACCCAGACGCTGCGAGAAATGATTCCAATGTAGTTCTAGATGGCGGTGAAGCATGACTTGGACCAGGTCAGGTCATGGCCATGCATGATATCAGCAGCCCTTGCAGGACAGCACCACACCTATTATGCATTGCCTGATGTGCTAAAATGGGCTACGGGGGATAAAAGGTTTTTCAAGGCAGGTTATGAGAGTCAGCGGGCAGGCCGCACCTCGCGCTCGGCCATGCGGCGCAGGAGGAGCGACTTACGCTTCTCCCAGGGCGGCATGGCGGTCACATTCGCGCGCGCCAGCTCCGGTTGCCTCTCCAGGCTCAGGTACTCCACCGCACGCTGCTGCAGCTCCACATCCATGTACCTGCGCCCATGCGTCTCCGTGTGAATATGATATTGACCATGGGCAGTCGACGTGCCGTACTTTGTATGCTTGAGCTGCAGACGAAAAGCAACTTCTTCCAGACTCTCAAAACTTCAAGTGGAACGGGATCTGCCTGCAGCATTTAAGGCGAGAATGAGAAGTTGAGCAAGCATTGCATACTATGTGTGCTCGTGGGCTCGTCAAACTTTGCAGGCATGCACTGGCAGACAGGCATGCCTGCCTGTCCGCAACCAGGCATGCAAGTACCTAGTAATCTGAGACTCACATCCCGCGTTACGGATGGGGATGGGAAATTGAACTCACCTGGAGTATCGGTTGAAGACCTCCTCGGCCAGCGCCTTAAGGTTGGCGTCGCCCGGGTCAGCGATCAGGAACTTCAGGTATGTCGTCAGCAGCAGCCCCTGCAGCCGGACGTATACCAAAGTCGGGCACAATGACTTCGGCATATGACAGCAAAGACAATTGCATAAGGACTTTGAAAAGTACTCACGACAGGCAGATGCCCACAGGTCACATCGTCGAGGTACCTCTGTTACACCCACAAGAAGACCAATCAATATATGTAAGAGAGCAGACACCAAGATACAAACTGTGTCCATCTGATCTTGCTGAAAATGGGAGGCTAGAAAGCGCCAACTCGACTCAATCTCCTTGACTCGTGTCCTACCTACATAATCAGCGTGAGAAGGGCAAGCCCACCTTGGTCTCGCTGCTGACGGAGAGGAAGCGCTCGTGCAGCAGCGCAAACTGCACATGAGTGGGCACCTCTGGCACCAGCCGCCCATACTCGCCAAGCACATAGCCCGCGCAGCTCACCAGCGCGTCGTGGGACGCGCCATCCTGCAGCGACTCCAGCACCTGCGCGCATGTGCCGATAAGCCGTTATGGGACGCGCACGCATGCTGACTGCACGTCAATGCATGGGCGCACATGCCGACAACATGTTGCGGCAGTGGAAGTTAGAAATCATCAGTCCTGGGTGTGCCATGCACTTGAGCAGGCAGGACAGATGGGTGGGTGGAACAGCGAGGCAATTAGAGACATGGCTGTGGGGTAAATCGAAGTGCAGGCACTTAATGCTCAAGGGACGGTCAAAAGGACCCGCCACAGATAACCCACGATGGGCTCCAGAAATTTTGCCACATCTGAGAGATAGTAGCCCTATTGTTCTTGTTCAGCTTGGCCGCCTCATGCCCATCACTTCGGCAGATGCCCGGTGCTGGATAGCTTTCAATGCCCAAAAGCAGCACCAGAGCAGTCGACCAAATGGGCCTCAGCCCCGCTCATGCTTCTGGACTCATCAGGCTCCAGGATGACAGCTCTCTTTAGGCATGCAAAGTGCCCACCTTGCGGGCGGCGTACTCGTGGAGGGCAGGGTAGTTGGTGATGAGCTGGACGGTGGAGTGCCAGATGTCCTTGCTCGCCAGCTCACCCGCGCGCTCTATCAGCTTCAGCATCGAGTCCACGTACCTGCAACAGCAGCCGGTTCTGATAGTAACCTAAGTAAGCAGCGCATGCATGACAGACAGTGCGAGCGCAGGAGCAAGAACAAAGGGCTCTTTTGCAGAGTGAGTTGTTGGTGAGCACCGGTGCCAGAATACTCTGGGACATTATTTGATCTCAAGGAAGGGGTCATCGTTAGTAAAGATTGATGTACTCGTGTAGCATGCGCGCACCAGTGCAGGTCGGGGTAGAAGCGCTCGGCCAGCACCGCCGTCTTCAGCACAAGCTCCTCCCTCATGCCAAACTCCGCGCCCTGCGCAATTTTCCGTGGTCCTATTAGAGGTAATCACAACATCGCGCCATGTTTTAAATCGATAGAACATCCGTATTCCATGCATGCCCATCAGCGCTGGATTGGGAGTATATTTAGAATTTAGATTTCAGGGTTGCCATAAATGCAGTTGGTACTCGTTCTGGGCAAGAGAAACTTTTGCTGCAATGGGCACTTGGAAGAAGCTGCACAACTGTGCTTGTTTCAAGCTGGCTGAGCCCACATCAGTCTCTGGAGCTTCAAGTCCCAGCAAGTGTTGAAGGAAAGCCGTGAGCACCACAACGGGACGAATGTGGTATTCCAATGGTACAATAATGCCCACGGTTGATTGGGTCTTGCTTGGATCTGGCGAGTCCATCAAGGGGTAGGATTTGGCAGCCTTTACTGCAGCTTGTCTGCAGACGCACCTTGCTTCTGGCAGGAAAAGCGTATAGTGATAATAAGAATGGCCACAAAAAGAGGGCCCCTGACCTGAAGGTAGGTGAGCAGCTCCCCCACGATTTCGCGCACGTTGCCGGAGTTGCACATGGCAAAGAGCAGGTCGAGCGCACGGCGGCGGATGGAGATGTCCGCGTCCTGCAGGCTGTTTATTATGCTCTGCCGGTGCCTGCCACACCACACCGTATTATTAACACTTTAGTACACGCTCTCCTGCCATGAGGCAAGGAACGCCCTACAGACATGCTGCAGTTAAAGGCTGCCACAATCCTACCCCTTGTTGGACTCGCCAGACCCAAGCAAGACACGATCAACCATGACCACAATGCTAAGGATTATACCGCCGGGGCCAAGGCCCACCTTTTATCATGCATGATACACCATGCATGCAACATAGTGAGCCAGCATCCCATGGGCAATGCTGGCTGATCTTATGAGAGACCAAGCCACACTATGAACAAAGACCGACCTTATGTGAGCTAGTATGGGGTCTTGTGCTCCATGCATGCAATGGCGCAACCTCCACGTGGGAGGCATTGGCTTGATTGGTATCTGTGCTGTCTGTGAAGAGTTGGAAAGGGGGGCAGGGCTTGGCAGGGTCTGGGAATAGGTTGCTTATTAATTGTGTTGTTTATATTGAAAGATCCTAATTCTAAAGCTGACCTTGGCCGTCTCAGCTCTGTGGTGCAGACTCGAGGTACAGAGGACAGAAGGCATGATGAGATGGGTCACCTGAAGACTATAAAAACAAGGTACAGAGAGGGGAGTCACCTATTTATGGTGTCTGCGACGGCTGGCACCTCTGCCAGGCGCACCATGTTCTCCAAGCCCAGGTACTTGATGTTGGGCTCGCGCACGCTGATGAACTTGCCCAGCATCGCCACGCCTGCACCGCCAGCACAGGCAGGGTATTTCAGCCAGGTCTTACGTTTCCTTTACCTTTGGACCAGACAAAGGATGGGGATGTACTATAGTAGATGGGGCCCGCCCTTTGCATTCACCAGCGAGCTTGCCAGCTCCTTTGACATCAGAGTGTCATGCAAGCAGGGCCCTGTCCTGCAAGTAGTCACAAGCACGGGAAGCGTAGCCTGGCAGGGGGCCTCTTTGAGTTGTTGGATCATCTGCAACCACGCCTGATGTAGGGAGGAATGAGATCTCTTTGCAGATGAAACATACCTCACATCCGTGGCTTCATACCCCAAACTTGTGCACACCAAGGGCACATTCCCGTGTACATTCCTGAACCAGCAAGATATGCTCTTCCAACACCCCGGCTGTGAACCTCATGAGAGACAGTGCCCCACTTGAAGGTCATCTGAGGCCGTCACGTCCAAAGATAAATGAGCAACAAAGGGGCGTGCCCGGAAAAAATTGAACTTTCAACTTACAGAGCCGTAATCTGACACTCTATCCAATAGAGTTACGAGCACATGTGCCTGCTTGTGCTGCGCTTGCGCCAGGTTGCAATGCACAGCCTTGCTCCGCACGGGTGGCCCTGGAAACCCCCAGATGTACCCACCTGCAGTGAGCAGCTCGGGGTCGGCCTCCAGCGCCAGAGCGAGGGCGATGGCCTCGAAGACGATGGCGTGCTGCGCGTTGTTCTTGTTGACGTTCTTGGCCACCTCGCTGCCGGTGATGACGCGGCGCAGCACCTCGTTCAGCGCGCGGCCCACGACCGGGTCCTCCGGCGGCGGAAAGTACTGCAGCACGCGCAGGCACTTCACCTGCGGCGCACATATCATTATCAATATCATTATTGTTATTACTATTATTATCATTATCATTACTATTATTATTATTACTATTATTATTCTTATTATTCTTATTATTATTATTATTATTGTTATTATTATTTAGAGACCTGTTGGGAGCCACCTGAGGCTCATTGGTCTTTGGGCAGTCTACAACTGCCTATCATCATGTCATACAGTTCTCATGTGTCTGCACTCTGTCAAAAATTTTGCAGCTCTTAGCACATAGTCTGCACATAGCAAGACAGACGTCAGCGTTACGAAACTGGCAATGTCTCTGCCAAAGGCGTGTACATCTGAGTTCAGCAGGTGATCTGCAACGGGAAAGGTCCATTTTGCCGTGGATTGGTCAAATGGGAAAGCTACTGATGAAGCTGAACATGCAGCACAATTGGCTTCACAGCGCCATGCTATGCAGGTAAGAGCCTCCTGTGACCATTTGGATGCTGCTGGTACATCCGATCTGCTCCTAGACAGATCAATTGGAGTATGACTGGCCTAGCTACAGAGTGACCCAATGCATCGCACAACAGCACTGCACATGAAAGGACACAATAGAAATAATGCAGGTCACCAATTGCCATGCATGGCACTCGGTGTCCTCAGCAGCGAGTGCCTGTTCTCTACTCTCTGTATCGCCCTCTCTCATACCTTGCTAACTCCTGGCTTCAAGACCAATTCCAAAAGCAATGTTGTTCAAGAACACCAAGTGCTACCAAGTGCAGCGTTGAGTGCAACTCAGAAAATGTCTTCCACCATGCACCAACATACAGACCGGTCGATAAGATTGTGGGCGCTGGCTGAAACCTGGACAACCCTTGTGTTTGTCAGTTACTTGGCGTCACCAGCTCACTAGTCATCTTCAGCTCTTTTGACAACTCCAGTAACAAATTAACCCCGCTTCTCAGAATCGTGTAGGGGGTCTGGGAAGCTGCGTCACCTGCAGCCAGGGGGAGGGAATGCCGTAGTAGGCGTACTCCGGGGGCACAGATGCGCGGTCGGGCAACACGGTGCGGCCGGCCGAGTCGCGCTCCTTCTCCGGGTTCAGCCGCACCAGCAGCTTCACTATGCGCGGAACCAGTGACTCGTACCCCTCGTAGCTGCGCGGCAGTTAACGACACTTGAACATTTCACCCTTTCAAGCGTTCATGGCAGCCAAGTTTGGCCTGTTGGCCCACTGCATAACGCGAGCACAACCACCTACACGATGAGCGCAGGAAGGACTCTGTCCTGCTGTCTGACTGCATGACCTCCAGTGATGAGTGCTTCAATGCCGAATTTTGCGGATTGCAGGACCTTTCAAAACCACCTTTAAGGGCTAGGCGGGTTTCTCCACTTCTAAAACTCCATGCAATTTTTGTATTGCTCGTACCTGCGTGACACGATGCCCAGGAGCAGCGTCACGAGCGACAGCAGCACGCCCAGATCGCGCTCCTCCAGCAGCGCCGCCTGCGCCAACACCGACAGTGCTTTATTTGGTGCTTGGATGGGTGTATTCTGGGTGACATGAGTTCATGGTTGCCAGGCGACACTACCACCGACTGCTTTGGCGCTTGAATGACTGGGGTCTGAGATGACATAACAAATGTTGCCCTGTGCCACAGACACGGAGACATGCTGCCATGCCGCTTAATCAAGTTGTTCGAGATGGGTTGGACTAGCATGGTATGGAAAGCAGTCGATGCCTAGGGATGTTGACAACATGCAGAAGGACGCCATGCCTTCATTGCTCGTTTGTAGTATTTATCCGGACATATGCATTTTAAGCACCGAGGCACACGTAGTCACAGATTTACTGATTATTGGTGGCCATTCCTGGCCTGACACATGTCAGTATGGGTGTCACTGCATGACTAGAATGGATTGTAGAGTTTAGGGATGCGCACCAGCTTCACTGACCACAGCTCCGGCGGCATGAGCTCTGCCTCGGGTGGAGACTTCCTGATCAGGCGCAGGAGGCACGTGGCTGCCTTCTTGCGCACTATCGGCCGCACCGCCCCGTTTGTCTGCACCCATGACACCCCCTTCACGCCTCCGATTTTTAAGATATTGCACCGGCAGCATTGAAGTCTTCCCAAGGGGACCAACAAAGCTGTGCATGCTTGGCAAGAGGGCTTTGCTCGCAGGCCTCACCACCAGATGCCCCTCAATGTACGGCAGTGGCAGGGAGACTTACCAGCAGGTTCATCACATCGGTGGTGAGGAGGGATGCCATCTCCTGGCCTCCGACTGCAGCAAGAGATGGTGTCAGTCGCAGCATACAGCAGGCGAAATCGTGGAGAGACAGCCAGTATTCACTGAAGTGATCACCAATGCCAAGGGGAACAGTGTGGATGCGCACCGTTGCCCACAAAGCCTAGCGCCAAGCACTGGAAGGCCTCATTCCTCGAGATGAGGTCGTTTCGCACTGAGTTGATAATCAGCCGCAGAAACTCGTCTTTCTGCACCAAACAAGACACACATCATTGCACTGCCATAAGCTGCAAAAGAAATTTGAGCGCACAACACACAGATGCAGAAATTGAAGTGAGGATGGAGGACCTTTGGCGCACCTCATTGAGGAGGATTGCACATGCCATGTAACCCACTTGCTTCTCTGCATATCTGGACGAAACAGTCACGCTCAGCCCCTGCATGTGCAACAAAGGGAATACCTGGGCATGAAGAGATGGGCAAGATCGAACTTACTTCGTTGCAGGAATAAGGTCTGCCGCCTGCTTATGCCCAAACTCCACCTCGTACCCCAGCATGAATATGTAAAGGAGCTTCCAAACGTATTTCTTCCTGTCGTATTCTGCACAAGAAGGGAAACTCAACGCGTCTTGTCACACATCCAAGGTGCAGAGCATCAGCCTGTGCAGGTCGAATTCCAAGCTCCTACCTGTGATTGCGTTCCCGGACGCAAACTTCTTCCTTATTTTCCCAAGCTCCTTATCAACCCGTGTCTTCTCCTGTTCCTTGCTCTGACAGTTCCTGATGTCCGCTATGAACACCTGCAATGCGGGCAATCGTCGTCATGGATCAGGCAGAAGACATAAAATACATCGCATGCACTCACACAGCACAAACAGTACCTGGAGCCCACGCATGTTGACGAGCTTGGCCATCTTGACCAGCTCCTGGGAAGATCCGCTGGTCTAGGCCACACTATCGCGCACAGAGAATGTCGGGTAATGGCCAAGGACCCCAGAAATGGATATCGTTCCGGCAACGAGGCCAGCCTCGAACGCCAGGTGTGATAAACGCACAATGTTGCATTCTTGCTTCTTGACTACTTTTTCTAAAATGAACGCCGTCTGACAACGTGGACAGAAAATGCATGCCCATGCACGGGTTAATTCACTGGGGCACCCGTGACTTGGCCGCAAAGTTAGATTTGCCCGAGATCTTCTGCTCAAAGTATCTGCGGAGGGCAAATGCAATCAGCTGGCCCATCTCACTTTGAACCTGCAAAAGCAGCCAGGCCTGTACCCCAGCATCAAGCAGAGGCGGCTGATTTGCAGCCGTGCACCTCAAGGTCACTGGTACATCCAGCAGGCCCCTGGTGATATCTAGGCGCGCTACAATTTTGGACGACGTCTTGTCTCGAGGGAGAATTCACGCTGGTTATCTGTTACCGCCTTGAGCAACTTCAGAATGGAGGTTTTGACGGAGCGCACCCGCAGCTTTTCTCCTCACGTACTCCTTGCCGAAGATGACGATTTGACACTGCGGATCGTGGAGCAGCTTCTGAAGCAGTGCAACTACAGAGGTGATTAGTGATGGTTTCTTGCATGCGTAAGGTAGTTTTCGTACGTGCATCGCACTGTGTGCTGCCCAGAGTTGCCGCACCCGCAAGACGCGTGCCCACCGCTGACCGTGTCATGATCCCTTGCAGTCACGGTGGCAAGGAATGGCCAGGAAGCTCTGGATATCCTGCAGCACAATGGCAAGCATTGTTTCGACCTGATTCTGACAGACATAATGATGCCAAAGGTGTGCGACGCTCCCCTTCGTCTGCAGAAGGGTCTGCTCGACAGATGTGTGAACCCTCCTCTTGGGGTTGTATCATTCCCTAACGAGCTCAAAATTATTACATGCCTCAATCTGGAATTTCGTGTGCTGGCAGGTCAACGGCATGGATTTGGTTTGTGAGGTGAATCAGCGCAAGGAGTGGAGCAATCTGCCAGTCATAGGTATGCCAAGGGGGCAAAGTTCTCGAGCATTCTGCGGCGCTGTGTTGGACCAGAGCAAGCTGTTGATATTTGCGCACAACAGTAAAAGAAGGGGCCATGTTTTGCCTCCTCATGTGACACTTCTAGCCGCCATTTACAGGTCACATTGCTAAAAGCCATGGTTGTCTCATGCATTGCAGTCATGTCAAGCGAACAGAGCCAGGAGGCCATATGCAAGGCCTTCACTGTGGGCGCCGCAGACTACCTCATCAAACCCATCAGGAAGAATGAGGTCGCCACGCTGTGGCACCACATCTGGCGCAAGGTCATGGCCGCAGGTAATTCCGATGATCATTTAGGCCAATCATAGTTGGAGTGCCATGCGCCAGGACAATCTAGATCTGTAAGACTGCTATGTAACTGGGTCGCTTTCCACCATGATAGTTGCATGTCTCCCAAAGAAGCGCGGTGTGATCGTCCTGTTGAACTGTGACCTAAAAAGGCCGTTGTGCAGGAACAGAGAATCTGCAAGGCCATGCAGCGGGGTGGATCAGTGCAAAGTACCGCCACGATGTGCTGTCAGCCGCATCGATGGACGCAGCCAGCATACCTCAGCAGTGTGCCACAGGCGCCGCTGAGTGCGACGCACAGAGAGCAACCCTGCCGCCCAAGAAGCGGCCGCGGCTGTTGCATGACTGTGGCAGCTCAGCGGTGCAGACAGCAGTCATGTCTGCCATGAGTCAGCCTCAGGCATCAGTCATGGAAGCTAGCACAGCGGCGCCGCTAGAGGCCACCCTGAAGCGCGCGGAGAGTGAAGCCTCAGACAGCGGCGCCAGTGAGGGAGGGCAGCTGCGTGGGAGCAGCTACCAGGAGGCTTGGGCCGGCGAAGCCATGCAGGTGCAGTCCTCTTTAATCTGGTGCCAAGTACGGTTATCGAAATGCACTGCTGGCCGCCAGTGCGAGAAGTGCACAATGAACTTCTGGGACGTCGATCCCACTCCCTAGCCAGTGGCAGCCCGTGTGGGGTGTGAGAATTCAGGACTGATATTGCTTCTGCGCAAGCAGTCGGCACGACAAGTCTGAAATTCCGGCATGGCTGTCAAGATGGGTCTTTAATGTGCAAGGTGTCGGTCTCAGCTTTACTTAGCTTCTGCTTGATCCCACAGGTGTCCTTCGTGCGCCCACATGAGGCGCCAGTTTTCGGCAGCAACGCGGGCGCGGCGCGCGGCGTGGGGAATTTCCTGCCGCGCATACTCTCGGCCCCCAGCATCTTGGCAGTGGAGCGCCTGCACTGCGCGCAGCTGGACACTTCCACCGCAGCCACCAGCGGCCACAAGCGGCTGTGCATGGAGGACAATGATAGCGGTCGTCGGGAGGCCGTGTGCGCAGTCAGCGATGACTCAGGCGCCAGTGAGATGACCGGGGACGCTGCCGCGCTGACGGATGGCGCCGGCAGTGCCGCGGCGTTCCCTCTCAAAGGGTGCGCCTCTTCTGGCCACTTGATTTGCGCAGCATTGGGTGCAAAAACGGTGTCATGTTGCATAACCATTATTGCATGGGCAATGCTCAGGATGCCTGCCAGGCGGTACAGCATGCGGATATCAAAAACATGGCAGCACATAGTGCTGGAATAAGATGTCCTGTTGGGGCGGAAGTCCCGTCACGCATTTTTGAGGCTCTCAGGCGCTGGAATATGGCAGGGGACCTGCGTGGCGACATCATCCAACGGGGTGAAGAGCATTTAGTCGTTTATTATTGGCGTGCAGGTGTGAATCACTGGGAGTGAGTAGTCGCATGGTGGTGTCAGTTGACCTGGAGATTGCGCCCCTCAACCTGGCCCCCTGGCCCTCCACTGCCGGTCCCCTCGGTGTGGAGGGTCCTCCCAGCAGCACCGCCGGTTCCACAGACCTGGGCCAAATGCAGGCGCGCTCCTAGTAGGCCTGTTTTCTTTGTTTTTTAGGTGCAGGCCATCAGAGGGTGATTGACGCTGTTCATTCTGGGGCTCTGGTGCAATGACTTGAGAGTAAGTTGTGGATCAGATCAGTCTAAGCTGGGGCCTGACCAATCCACCTCTATGTTTTGGATGCTTTCAAGTGTGATTGCGTGACAAATAAAAAGAATTGTCCTGGCTGGCGGGGGGCTGGATATGTTCTGAGCACCGTCCACGGCTGATCGAGTCTTGCTTGGATCTGGCGAGTTTGGATCTGGCGAGTCAAGGGGCAGGATTATGGCAGCCTTGAACAGCAACTTGTCTGCAGGACGCACCTTGCCTGTTGGCAGGAAAACTATTCAATTCAACTACAACTACAAATAATAATATGACATGCAGGCTGACGAGGCGGCAGCTGCCCTGTGCGTGCTGGCGCACTCTTTCACTGCTGTGGTGCCACGGCCCTGCGCCCGCGGCAGTGCTAATCCGTTGCCCGCACCTGCTGCGGTATCTTTCCTGGCCTCTTGCCTGTGTCATTTATGTGTGTTCTGTTCTCCAGAAGGATCTACTGACTTGGACACTTGCAGTTCTTCACCTGCATTGCGCCACTGCTGTTACCGCTGCGGGCTGGTTACTGACATGAGCCCTGTTTAAATGCTGCGGCATTTGGCCGATTTTAGCCCAATGCGGAAGGGCTGATGGGCGATGGATTTGTGTCGAGCAGGAGTTGAAGCAGAAGCTGGCGACATCTGGTGAGAGCGCTGCGGCCAGGGCAGGAGGCGGCCCCAACATTGTAGTGGGCGCGCCGAACATCGTGATGGCTCCCAAGCAGCAGCTGCAGCAGCAGTTACAGCAGCACTCCTTCTGCCGGGCCCTCAAGGTCGCCACTGATCTGCATGCAGAGGTGAGGTTATTAGATTTGGACAGTGTATTCGCTAGGCTTTGTCCGTCTGGTCACTGTGGAAAGCAACCCTGCTGTGACTTCTCTGCGTTACATATTTGCCGCTAACTTGTCCCATAAATTAGTTTTTGCTTTCTTCGGCGCCAGCAATCACTCTGATTCAAATATGTGTCGATGGTCATTGAGCCTTTCTTACAAATTCATGGTGCACAAGGGCTTGAATGCAACGTGCATACATCTTGGATCTTAGACAAACGTCTGATTGTAACTATTTTTTTGGAGCTCTGGGTATTGGAATTATTACCTGTGACCTATTCACGAACTCACTCGAGAGTGTGATTTTGTGCAGATGGTGACTAAGGGCGACCCGGCCACCTGGGCGGCCAACCGCAAGGCAGCTCTGGAGAAGCTGCGCGAGAAAAAGAAGCTGCGCAACTTCAAGAAGAAGGTCCGCTACGAGAGCCGCCGCCGCCTCGCCGAATCCCGGCCGCGCGTGCGCGGCCAATTTGTCAAGGCATCTGTGATCGCCGCTGCCTGCCCTGCAAGCTAGAGGAGCTACAAAACCCCTGTACTGGACGACCTCCTGTTTAGACAGCGAGGTAGCCCTTGGTCCTTGCTGGCGCTGACAGCTGACTTTGTTGTATGTGCTCTTTTCTGGTGAAAGCAGTGAGTAGCAGACCCCATTGTAGGTAGCAAGGTGCGCTGCCGTCACTGTGAGGTCAAGGGTGAGTCTCCTAAAAGGATTGCGCCTTTTGTGCTTTAAGTGGATTACTTGCATGCTGAAAGGCTTGGTACCAGCACCATACGCGCATTTGAGTGCGCACGATTTTGAAATGGGGAGCAGGGTGGGTCAAGACTTGCCACTGGAGACTGTCGAGTTGCACACTCTGTGAGAGCTCCTGGGTATTGTCTGGTTGCAGGTCCTTTTGCAATCATCTGAGCCTGTTGTGACGGTATTTGTTTTAGGCAGGTGTCAAACTGCATTGAGCTACGGTGATTGTGCTGCTGAGTAAATTTATTTGTAAAGGTGGCTCATATCTGGGCCAGGGTCGTTAGGTGGCACAGGAGTCTCTGTGTGGGTCAGTAAGAATGACGGCGCGTTTCATTCGATTATTGACTGGACGACATGCTTTGAGATTGTCTTGTCAGGAACGATGTGCCTTTTGGAGAAAACTGAGTGTGCTGTTGGTGGCGCTGTGTATATTATGACACCGCCTGCCTTTATAATGTTGACCGTTTGCTCTCGGTCAAGCTTGGTATGTTTCAAGCACCTTTTGCAAGGGACAGGCCTGCGGCCCTTGAGCAGACCTTTCTTGGAGGACCTTGTTTCGGTAGCGATTTGGTGCCCGACTCGGGGCCCAAGGTGCTGCAGGGCAGGGTGCATTTTGAGAGCCTGATTAAGAACATGTTCAGGAGGGAAAACGTGCTGCGGGCTGCTTTTAAGGTGTGGTGAGGGCTGGCATTCATACTCAACAGTGGTCCAGAGAAGAGCTTGTCAAACCTGCATGCCTTACTTCTTAACTGTGTGTAACCTATCCGAGCTCTAGCCACCTTGTGACTGTCAATCAATTGATGCAATTGCAGTTGATGCGTTTGAATCTGAGGCAATGCCGGATGCGATTATGATCACGGATTAATGAGGGCGTGGGCACATAGATGTAGGTACACACATTGTACAGGTGTTTCCTGTTACCCTGAGAGCACTAGCTAGCAACCGCGGTGCACTGCCGGCCAGCCGCAGCGGTACTGGGGCAAGCCAGATCTGCAGCAAATGCATTCGAATTCATGCATGCAGTTGCAGCGGCTGGGGCCAGTATCCCGGGCGCTGCCACTGCATATGATGACAGGATCATTGAAACCAGGACACACTCTGGTGTCTCGTCAGGGGTGGCGGTTCCAGTCATGTACCACACCCGTGATATTAAACCTGCGGCTCGTCTTCCATCGGCTCAGCAGGCGCACGTGCATTTCCCCACGTGACGGGTCGTCGAAGCCTCAAATCCCTGCCCGAATCTGAGCACTTTTGGGCGCATTTTCGCTCGAAGCTTCCAGAACGAGAGAGGCAGAACCAAAAGGCAGACAGGAGCACCCTCACGCGCACACCTCCTGCTGAAGCACCCAGTCACCCGGGGTCTCTGGTGCGCCTGCGGCTGTCGCTACTTGTCTCAAGTGAGTCTGCACCTCCGGGTCCTGCACCATCTGAAACCCCAGAATATGTGTCCCCTGCCTGCACATGGGCTCTGCGCATATGCATGTGCACGTAACAGACAAGCTTGTGAGTTTCTGAGCTATTTTTATTGCGAGCTTGCACAAATTGTTGATATTTTTGAGCAGCAGAAGCAGGCCATTTACTTGCGTATTGGTCAGGAAATCGTGGGTGCTGTGCTGCAATGTTGCAGATCCTGGCAAAGCATTGCGATTAGCAATATAAGAATATAAAATCTTAATTATAAATCGCGAAATTTGGTGGGGAGGCGATGAGGTTTTCGAAAAGCCCTGCCCCGGCATGATGCCTTGTCTGAAACACCTTGGACTGCCCCTGTGCAGGCTCTCCGAGGGCTACGCGAATCCAAGCACATCAATGCTCGTGAGAAGAACCACCAAGGCCTCCAATCCTCCCAACCCCTCCAAGTTGACGACGACGCCGCTGGATAGGGAACCTGCACTCAAGCGCGCGCCCGTACCGTTACTGCCAGTGGTTCTACTTATATGCTGTGGAGTGGCCGCATCTCGGCTGCTGCCAGGCACCGCTCCTGGTGGCTTGCTGACCTCCACGCCCGCGGACATCTTGCCTCGTCCGTCGCCCGTCGAGCTCTCGCTTGCGGAGCAAAGTTCGAGCCTCGCTGCCGGTGGCACATTGCAGCCGGAGCTGCAGAGCTTGCTGCAGGGAGATCTGCGATGCCGGAGCTGGTGCCTCGACGGGGCGGATCCTTCGGCGTCCCCCCGCAGCCGTCCCCCGCAGATCGACACCTGCTTCGCCCGGTGCCTGGCGCATCCTGAAGTGATGGGCTTCCTGCCCGCATTGGAGGCTTCCGGCGCCCTCCCAGAACCCTCCGGCCGCGAATTGCTATTTGCAGCGTGGTATGCAGAGGGCGAGCGCGGAGCAGAGGTGGGCCTCGAACCCTCTTGCTCTTGATGGCTGATTTGTTGTGCAGTACAGCTGCGTTTGCATGCATTCCGCTTGTGCTTGTGATGTATATGAAGTTTTGTAGAGCTCACTTGCACGTTTTCATGCAGACATTTTGGAGCAGGGTTCTTCCTGCGTCCGCTCATAAAAAGACTGGTCTGTGCCCATCTGCTATCCTGCCTTGCGCCTGCCAGTGACAATGCACCAGACTCGTCGAGTGCTGCAATGCATTATCTTACTTGCTCTGATGCATATGCCTTTTCCATGATGCATGCATGTAAAAGAGTCTAGCATGCGTGCGCTGACGTCAAAGTGACTCAGCAAGCCTCTTCCTGCGCAGGGCCACGACAAGGACCAGCTGTCAAAGCCGGACACCAGTTTCATCTCAACGCTGCGCCGGTCTCACCCGGGGTGCACAGTTGCAGTGCTGACTGATCAGGCCACGCAGATCGATTTGCCAGCTGATGTGCGCCTGTTCAGGTTCACCATTGACCGCTCCAAGCTTGGCCGCAACCCCTACGCCAACTACTACCAGTACCTCGCCCAGGTGCGCGCAACATGCAGCTTGAGAACATCCTCCCTGATCAGCACAGATGCATAAAAAAAATGCAAAGTGCAGAGGGAAGTGCACCCTATTGCACCCTCGTTGCACCCTTTGACGCCCATTGACCTCATCTCAGGCAGATCCGCAAGTTGATTTGTCTTAAGCATGCGGTGCTGCAGAAGTCCCAACAGCTGCAGTGGCTTCTCATGCAGCAGCAGCCTGTGATTCAGCACTTGAGGCAATGAGCTTGTAGCTCATTTTCGAGGTGCTGAAAATTAGCGCAGCAAAGACAGGCTGCATTGATGACATTTTCAGTCACATGCACATTGTGAAGCTGACAGCGCGCTGTGTACTGTTGTAATGCAGATTGCATTTATGAAGCAGCTGGCGGCAGAGGGCCTGGAGCATTCGACTGACGTTGTCTTCCTGGACATGGATGCACTCGTGGTGGACTCCATTGCAGAGGTGAGCTCCCCATCCTCTGCCAGATGTGTCGCTTTCATGGCCTCCTCACAGCATCCTTGACTTTGGGGAGGCATGCACATTCCACCTGCAATAGGGGAAGAGAGAGAAAAACGTTTTAAAAAACACGCATGTCCCCCTGGGTAGCCAATCGTGCTGTGGGTGGTCATGTGGAGGTGCCCTGATGTTCCAAGCGGCATATACACCATTCACGGTAATTAAGGATCTGACTCGCATGCGCTGAGGGCAGATCTGTGCTGTGGTGTGCAGGTCTTTGGCCAGGGCGCGCAGTTTGACTACGGGCTGACGCTATCGGACGCCACGGACATGCCGGTAAACATCGGCATCCAGTTTGTGCCGCGCGGCCGCTACGGCAGCGCCATTGCCTTCCTGCAGGACGTCATTGCCATCTACCCTTTCAACTCCACCTTCACTGCAGGCCAGGTACACTCTGGCAGCCTGTACAAACCCACAACTTTCCCCTACACTTTCCTGTAGAGGTGCATGTATGGACATATTACCCTGCAAGAAAGCATATCTGCCCCTAGTGGTTTCCTTCTGAGGTACATATCGTACTCTGAGGCTGTCAGTGTGCTGCGAAGCAGCCTCTCAACCACTATCCTGCCTTTCTTCTCCAGCGGATGAAGTTACCCTCTGCGTAGAACTGTGCGGGATAGGAGTCAAGATGCTGCTAGTGCCCAGTGCAAGCAAGGTTGTAGGAGTAGCACATAATAGGCAAGTGCATGTGTGATTTAGTGGTAAGCTGTCACCATCAAAATTTTAAACCGAGATGCCCGAATTTTGCGGCGTTCAAGCAGAAACGGCGTTCTTATATAGTGGACTGACATGCATGTGTTTTTTACTTGTGCACAGGAGGCTCTGACGGACCTGCTGGGCTTCAAGGATGATCCAGAGGAGGTGCTTTCTCGCGTTAAAATCAGCGTGCAGGAGGGACGCACCTGCCAGCAGGTGTGTACTTGCCTTAAGTCTCCTGACAGTTTGGAGGCAAGCTCCTGGATCTGCCTGGTCTTGGCATACTCCAGTATCCCAATTTGCATTGCCTTTTCAGATTGAGGGGCTAAGATTACTGCATTGATGAGACCCCTTCTGGAGAAACTTCTGCCCTTTCTACTTTGCCTGCATCAGCTTGTAACAAGGGGTGGAATGATTTGTGGCGATTTGAACAAACCGGTGATAGCGTGCCTAGAACAGTTGCAGCAGAAATGGGATAGATACCAATTCTAACGTCAGTGCCTGTACAAGCTGGCAAGCAACCAAACAGACAATTTCACACATGACCAAAAAAAATAACTCGCGGTTGTCCCAATTGTTGGTCAAATTGGGCCTTGGACTTGCCCTTGCCCCTTGCACTTGACCCTTGTCAAGCGATTCAGCCTTTGAGGGATCACACATGTGTGCAGGTTGGCGGCAGGACGGTGTGCCTGTTCACGTGCATGCGCTACAACTACTGCCATGTGGACCAGAGCTGCTGCACCGACCCGGCCCGCCTGCCAGTGTCTCTTACCTCATTTGATGACCTGGCAGCCGCCCGCGTCAAGGTGAGATGTTCTCCTGCTACAGGGGAACCGGTGCCTTTGAGCTCTTTCTTTACATTCATGGGCCGGCAACTATGTTGTGTGCTTGAAGCTTACAAAGCGTTGGTCGCTTTGTTTGTGATTTGCTTCGTATTGCTTGCTGGGATGTGGTGGCACAGCAGGGCAGATTGTTGATCGGTCCTGGGCATCACGTTTGCTGTCCAGCCCAATGCCATGGAAGCAGTGCATAAAAATTCGATAATATAGTACCGTCAGCAAGTGATGGCGTGACTACTAACTGACAAACTGTGTTCGCGCGCGCAGGTGCTGCACTTTGTGGGCCACAGGAAGAAAGCACTGCCACTGGTGCACAGGGCCTTCATGGCTGGAGGGGCAGAGGGCGCCTACAAGGCACTCTCCATACTGCCGCATGCGCTGTCAGACTATGACAATATCGACCTGGCTGCCCTCGAAAAGACACTGCTCGGCCCCTCTGAGCCGCTGGCCGACCTTTGACTGTCCTTGGGGATGACTCGCTGCTGCTTTGAGTGCATTTACCCCAAAGCCTGAGATTGCCAAGGATCTCAGTAATTACAATGCGTATCTGAATGAGGAAAGCAGTGCCCTGACTGAGGGTAAGGCAGTAGGGGATTCAGTGGACAAGGGCGACGCCAAGATAGGGAATGAACTGCCGAGGCCTTGCTAAGGCAAGGCGAATGATGTGGTAAATGTTGGATGTGCTTCAAAACGAGATAGCGCATGTTTGCAGAACAATGGCTTTGAGGGAGCTTGTCGCCTCCAAAGGAGCTTGCTGCGGCTGCTTCTGAGTCAGAAGCAGCCAATATCGGGAGCCCCAAAGAATTTTTTAGTTTGCGGGGCTGCGCCCTACCTTTGCTGACCGCTTGCGTTGACTTACACTGCGCTCACTGCACTCTTCACTTATTTATTTCCATCCCAAAAGCTAGGCACCAATTGCTCTGTGCAGGCTTTATTGCTGCTCTATGTTTTGCACTTTGACAGAGCCCCTGTGTGGCTGATAGGTGTGATATGCTATTTACTGTTTGTGGTAGGGGTCTTCAGGTTTAGTGTGTGAGGAACTGTTCATGGGGCGGAGAAGCAGTCAAAGACTGGAGAGGGACAGCCGGTCATTAGATGCATGCATCCGGTGGCTGGCATGTCAGTGTCTTCAAATTTGCCTGCACGGTCAGGATATGACGAGTCCATTCATTCGCTTGGCAGTGTGCAGCCAAGCTGAACGAGAGGTACATGCAAACAATGGAAATTAATGTTAGACTCTGCGATTGGACCAAGCTGCTTTGGATTGGCAGAGATATTGGATTGAAAGGATCATTTCTAAGCAAGGCAGAACTTCCTAACTGCCCTGTGGCACTGCATGGAAGAAAACGGGCTGCAGCGACCGCATGTTTCCCATGACCAAGCGGCAGATGGGAACATGCATATTCTGTGGCTCACTGTGCTTCTCGTTGTCAGGACTTGTAAATACCATCTTACTGGTCCTGCTTAGACTGTACTACTTGTAATCAAGAATTACAACGACGGCTGGGTTCATATCTAAGGGCATGCTGTCTTAGCGCATCATGAAGCTGCAGCATCAATTTGAGACACCCTTATCTTTGAGTGTCGCGACTGTTGTCTCCACTGCTATGCCATGACAAGCACCTCAGCAGATGCTCGGGCTCTGATCTTGGAAAAATTTGATGCATGTCAATGCCAGCTGGTCTCGGCTAACGCCGTTCACCCGGCCAGCAGCTTGAAGCTAGAATTCTTTGAACTTTGACTGAAACCCCGATATTGCATGCGCAGCACCGCGCATTGTTGCTGGGGCAAGCATAAGCCGGCGGGCAGCACCGGCCCTTTGTAAAAAGAGTGCACATAATGCCATGAGGCCTTTACCACAGACTGCACATTACACTTCAAGAGACCCATTTGACACAGTTCTGTTAAAGTCCCAGGCAGAACAGATACGCATATGGCACTGCAAGGTCGAGTCAGCGTCACATGCTGCATGTCGTCTTAAAAGCACAAAATCACAGCAGCCTACACCGCTGCATGGACACGCGATCAAGCAAGTGACAAATTGTACAGCGCCAATTGTATAGCCACAATGCCATCATTGCTCGCAATGCTGACGTAATGAAGCCTGCCATTTCAGGTCGCAAAAACCTTTGCTAACACAGCCACACAGCCTTGCCTCAGACCCAGGCCAGAAATGACCGCATCCAAGGACTCTTCCACCTCTGTTAATTTGTCCACTACCTTTTGGCGATCCAGCCGCTCACGAAGAGCATTGACAACCTCTACATGTAGCCCCACCAGCCGCCCCTTATTCAACAACAAGGCAGCTCCCGAGTCTCCACGAAATGCAGGGCAGGCATAGAAAAGGTGATGCTCATGGCTGAAACAAATCCCAGCCTGATGGGTGCATATTCTGGCACACCGATGCAAAAAGCGAGCACCAGGTCCATCCCCCGCAATGTGTTCGGGGGTTCTGTTGACAATGGCACATATGGGTGGTCTGTGTCCGCCTCCAGAATTGCATATGCATACTCGCCGCTCCGTTCTGCCAACTTGACTGTCGACTGCTTGCCAGTCTCTGCATGAGACCATCCTGCCCATCAGTTCCATAACCACATGCGCTTGTGAGTTAAGGTCACAAGACATACAACAGGACAGTTATTGACAACAGTTCCGGTGCCCACTGTTGCCCGATCCATACCGTGCAGTGCACAAAGGTCACATACCTGGAAAAGAAATAGCAATTGTTGTGCCAGTGGGCCAGCCAACAGGAAAGTTGTGGTCTGCTGTCACTGCCCGCCTTGAACTGTAGAAGATACCCATGCCACTATGTTTGACGGATGACTGTCTCGCAGAGGCTGCTCGAGTGGAGTAAGCTTGAGGCTTGGCAGGGTCCTTTGCCACCGTGGCAATGAAACAGGCTGCGGCAACCTGGCTTTGCACTGTGGGGTGGATGAAGTAGTCTGAGGAGGACTGCCCTGATACAACACAGACAAGGGGCTGCATGCTGTGTCCTTGCATCAGAAAGAACAAACACCATATGCTTGAGCAGCTATCATCACAAACAAAAAATTGACGCAGACAGTGGACAGGTCAACCTAGTTCCCAACACAGTACTACATTGCTAGTAACAACCTTACCACCCAAAGCTGCACAAACACCCAGCTGCTGTGCACAAGACAACCTCAACTGAGCTCTTGCATACTGCACATATGCACAACCTGCACTAAGCAGACAAGCAGGGCTGAACAGGCAAGGAACACGCATATGGGGTCAGCAGGAGCCCATACCCTGCTTCAGAGCCTCTTTTCTCGCTTTCTCATCCCTGAGCTGCTGCTACTCTATCCTGAGCTGCTGTTCCTTTGTCCTGAGCTGCTGCTCCTCTATCAACCAGACCTTCCTCTCCACGGCGTCACCTGCCTCCTTCGCCCTCGCAGCTTCTGATTCTGCTTTCCTTATGCTGGCCTCCACATCTCGGATCTGTTGTTCCACTGTGGCAATGCTGCTGTCGAACGTAGTGCTGCAGAGAAAGCAATGACAGCTCAATGCCATGCAGAGCAGGCCCAAGAAAAGTGACACTTGTGCGAATGAGTAGGTGCACACCTTTCCATGACGATCTGACTGCCACCACTTGATCTGACTAGAACCTCTCTTGAATTGAAGCGATTGCTGAGTACACCTCAGAGCCCAGTGTCAGGAAGTATTGTCTATGGTCATGGATTTACACACAGATCTGCCAACGATGATGGCACCTTCAGACCTCCCTTCCACCAGTGCATGCCCTCATCTTTCCAATGAGATTTTTTAGCTATTTCTTCAGACGATGTCTGCAGTGGTTTGATAATGATACAGTACATTGTATGATACTGTGTAGATTTGTTATTCAGGCCCTAACCCTACTCTGCAATGGTTTTTTAGCATATTCACCTATTCACTTTAAATACAGATTCACGGTGCATTTCACCGAAACATTACCACACACAGTACCCATAAAAGTGCAGAAGGCTCGTTGTTTCACGGGTCTTATGATCGAGCTGTAAATGTTTTGGAATGCGAACATTGAACGTTCGCATTCCCATCTCTTCCACCTGTCGCGGGCGTAGGTCTTCAGGCTTTTATTTATGATGTGTTGAGAGGTAGAATATCTCTATCGATCAGCACTTCGATGCTGGGCAGCACCTTAGTTGAGCTCTCGTACAGACCACCGTTACTTGACTAGATCGTGACCCATAGCAAGCGTGAGCTGGAGCGAAAGCACTTCTACAAAGCTGTTGAGTAGAAACGAATGTTCTGGAGGGATGAAGGGAGTCGCCTCGCGCGACCTCTGACATCTTGAAACAAGTCTTGGTGCGAGACCCTGCTACGGAGGGTTCTGCCCCACAGCCCCCATCAACACGACGGCCTGCGTCTCTAGAATCATTTCCACCATTACTTAGGACAGCTTTGGGGCACACCAGTTGTTATCACATCATGCGCCAGCACTGCTGCGTGTGCTTTGACTCGCTACTCCAAGGCACCTGCAGTAGAATGGCCTGCTTGTCACAGCCGCACTTGTGCCCCTCCGTCGCCAGTGCTTGTCTTCCAATGAGCACAACAAGTTGCAACTCCTGCCAGCTTCTTCACAGCGGCCTTGACTAGACTATTGGTACGTGTGCTGATGTGTTGATTTTCTAGAGCAAAATATTCGAGGGACTAGCTGGAAGCCTAAGTGCACCCGTGGCGGCATAACAGTTGCTGAACCATCTCACCACGTCCCTCAGAAGTACTCAGAAGATTGTGCCAGCTACAGAAAGGGCAGTCTCACAGGCAGTTACAGCAGCACTGCTCTGTGTTTGGTGGAATGCATGTTGGCCATGCCTGTCTGCTCCTGACAGCGCTCATTGTCTGTGCTGTGCAGAATGCGGCCCTACGCATGGGTTCTAGGGAGACCACCTACCGGCATTGGTCGCAGCTGCTAATACAGCATCCAGTTACGCCGGTAAAGCTCGAGGGCGGGGCGGCTGTTTAACACTCCACTGCCGACCCAATGCAGCCCGAGGAGATGGCCAGTTCAGGAGACGAGAGCAGCGAGGATATAGATATTGTCGGTGAGTCTGGAAGTGTTTTTCTCTCAGGCAAACTGCTGCACAAGCTGCGCAGTTTTTTGTTTTCTCAATCAGATCTCGCAATGTTGCTGTTTGTCGCCTCACAATTATGCGTGTTTGTAGTTTAATGGCATGATGCGGAAACCAGGGTTGTTGTGTGTGCAGGCCTAAAGGAGGGGGTGTGGGAGATAAATAGCAGCGGAGAGGGCCCAAGTTGGCGCAGCCATGCAGAAGCTGCTCAGCAGCTTCCTGCGGCAGGTGATGCTGATATGACAACCAGCGCCGCTGGGCTGTCAGCGCTTCAGGCGCCAACAGCAGGTCCTGCCACCGAGGGGAAAGACTCGTCTTTCGACCGGAGTGTCCTGATGGGGGGTCCTGGCGAGGACAGGGAGGACCTGCAAGCTGACCAGGGGGTCCGTTCCGCCGGCGGGGGAATGGATGTGCTGGCCAGTGACTGCCAAAAGCAGTGCAATGCGCGGGCCAATCAGCCAGAGAAGCTTTCAGAGCATGGCAGTGATGAGGAGGGTGAGGAATCCGAGGGTGATGACCCCACTGATGCAGACTACGTGGGAGGACCAGATCGCCCAGGGACCAGCAAAAGGGAGAAACATGCGCGCCAACTGCCGTCGAAGCAGCACACTTGGCCGTGCCGGGCAGACAGCTCCAAGGCTCCCTGTACAAGGCGCTCCCAATCTCCAATCAAACGGCGTCACAGCAGGCACGCACGCACACCACGGATCACCCCCCAATAATGCATGGTGTTTCGTTCTGCTGGTGTTGCGCGCTACCCACCGCCTTCAAAGCCAGCCAGCCTCCATGTGGGACATGTGTGCTTGGAGCAGAATGTCTTGCATGAAAAATAGTGCATGTCAGCAAAAGTATTGTGCATATTATGATGCCTTGCGGTGCGTTGGTTCAGGGAGTGTGCGACGCAGCCAAAAGCGTGCGCCGAGATGCGCGGACTTCTCGTTGAAGTATTGGATGCGTTGGAAAAGGGAGTAACCCCAGACATTCTTGAGGTCTTCAAGGTGAGTGCCCGCATGTTTTGCAGGGGCTTGAGTCATCTGTTCTATGTTACAGCCCATCAAAGTATGCCTTCCACATCGTCTTTCAAGTGCCCTTCAAGACATCGAAGAAATGACGCATTTTGAGACTTGCATTCAAACAGGCAGGCGGAAGGATGGTAGCCAGGCTGGACTCTTGAGTGTTGCTGCTCCAATGATGGCAGTGTATGTATGGCCTGATTGCATCTTCCATTTTGCAGGAAAGAGTCAGTCCGGCAAGTGTGCCGGACTATTGTGTCCATGTGGCGGCCACCGACGAGGTGTGGTTGAGCTTGATCAGGAAGCGCGCCAAGAATGGCACTCACTATTCGCTCGAGTCCCTAGTAAGGGACTTTGAGCAGATGGCGGCCAACGCACGAGCCTACAACACGCCCGGCAAGGGAAGATGGGGCGACACTGGTAAGCCCTTCATACCCAAATACTGTTGTCTCTTTGTTTTGTGATGTTTCCTGTCTATCTGCACAGTTGGTGCCGGCCTCTCAGTAATTGTAGCACATTGTGCCTTTCAGCAATTGTCAACAGCACACACTGATTGGTTTGTGCTCTGCAGATATCATCAAAGATGCAGAGATAATATTGTGCGTTGTGAAGAGGGAGATTGAGCTGCGCGCTGCTCAGTTTGCAGCCTTGGCTGCACAGACAGCCCCAGAGGCTGCCTGCGGAGTCAACATCGGTGAATAGCTATTCTTCGCATTGCAGCATTATTACTGTGCCGTGCATAAAGAGCATTTGCAAGTCAGCTTATTATTCGTCAGCAATTGCTGCGTTTTGGAGTTTTGAATCGCGGGAGTGTGCTGCTTGCAGTTGCTGATTGCGCCACCGGCAGCATGCAAGCCAACAGCAGCGCAGATGAGAGCCCTGCTGCAAGGGAGCACCAGGACATTGACCAGCAAGACGGCACAGCTGCTGTTGCAGGGCCCCCCAGCGGCACTGAGGGAGGGCCCCCCGCTCTGGCAGGGGAGTGCCAGAGGTCAGAGCTCCAAAGGCAGGGGTCAGGTGTGCCGCTTTCGGAGGTCATAGCCGCCCGCCGCGCCGCGGTCTGGCAGGCCTTTTTGGTGGGGGACCCGGGTGAGCAGGACCCCACGGCGGTGGTCCCAGCGGGGGGTGCAGGCGGCCTGCAGCCGCGGCAGCCGTCAGCCGCCCAGATGATTCCTGCGCATACGCAGCCAATGCAGCAGCCATCCCCTGCGAGCGCTGCCGTCCCTCGAAAGGAGCTCAACCGGCCACTGGGGTTAGCTCCGGCATTCCACCCAAGTTCTGGGGTGGAGGTAACGCCAGCGCCACGCCAGCCGGCTCCGATGAGTCAGCCGCTGCCCGCAGCCGTGCCCGGTCAGGATTCTTGGGCTGCCCAAGCCGATGGCGCGCATCCGTGGGCGATGCCTACAGGCGGCGGCGTCACCGCGCAGGACCTGCAAAGGCCGCCTGCGTCAGATCACGCAGCACATGACCAAGTGAACTCAGTCACAGTGCAGCAGAGTGGCAAAGCAGCCGAGCGGGAGATTCCTGCTGCGACAAGTGCTCCTCCTGCAGCTGTGTCGGCGGTGCGAGCAAGCCAGGATGGAGCTTCTGCTCAGCTGCAGCTGACCAGGCCGGTGCAGAGGCCGCAAGCGGCTGCTCTGGGGGCCACAACGGACCTGCCTGCTCCAACAAGGTACACTGTATGCTGTTTTCAAAGAGCAGTGCGTTGCTTGGCGAATCTGCTGCTTGCACACTGACAGGTCCAAGGGGCTGAGCCCACATACGTAGGGAGCACACAACTCGTGCAAGTCTGTCTTAATGTGCAACGGTTCTTGAGAACTCTACATTGCGGCATACGCCTTTCTTGATCAGCCTGCAATGAGGATGCGGTTGCATGTGTGGTGCAGTGGGCGCGGTCAGCCAGCACAGCAGCGATCCCAGACAATGACAGACCTGCTATGTGCCTATGTGCAACAACATTTTCGTCCTTCTCAAATGGCACACCTGAAACACCACTTGAGGGTACTTAAGGTGCGCGCTGTTGCCGATATGCAGGTTTAGGCCTGAATTGAGCAGCCTGAATTCCTAAATACTGCGTTGAGCAGAGCCTTGCATGGAGCAATTTCTTATTGGCAGTGCGAAGCAGGCTTAGCAATACTGCAAGAGCAAAGTATCTACTCTGTCACGTGAACTTGCCATTGCTCTTCTTTGAGCAGGACTGCCGAACACCGGAGGAGAAGCATCTGTGGAATTTCAAATTCAAAAGCATTGTGGGCCCCAAGCTTCTCAGCCAATTTCAGCAATCATGCCAGCAGGTGCGCACTTTGCTCCATCCTCCCCTGTCAGATGTCCACATTAATCGGCCCACAATACTTCTCCTTGCTTCAGCTCAGCAATGCTTTACTTGTGTGAATGGGGGCCTCTTGCTAAAGAAACCATTAATAGCCGTTGCTGCCTGCCACGTCACCTTGCGCACACATATGGTGCAGTGTGACAAAGACATACCTGGGCCTATATAGTTTAAATTGTAAGGGTTAGGGGGCGTAATCATAAACCCTCCACATGATGCGGCAGTCCATTCAAAGCAAGACATTGTTTTTATATAATTTATGAGGCTCAGAGGCTGACTTATAATTTGTGGCACTGCGGGCAGGCAGGCCTCTGCAGGCACAGAGGCCTCAGCCATTGGCTGCACCGCAGCACTTCAATTCGAATTCAGATTCAAGCTCGCGCCACCCACAGCCTGCAGGGCAGCTTCTGCCGGCCGCGGCCGCGCCGCCGCAAAGTGGGCCCTCGCTGCAACAGGCGGCGCCAGTGGATCCACTCGGATTTGCACGGCCCAGCTCCCTTGTGTCTTCACCCCCGGGGCAGGGGGCGGGAGCCGCACGGGGAGTCATAGGGTGTTCCGCGCTAGGGTGTCCACCACCGTGGCAAAGGGCGGAAGCTGCACAGGGATATGCAAGTCCCCGCTCCCTTGTGTTTCACACCCCGGGGCATGCGGCGGAAACAGCGCAAGCTGCCGAGGATCCGGCGCAGCGGGCGCCCGCCGCGGGCAAGCGGCCAGCCGACACAACCGCCGCGGAGCCGGCCGCCAAAATTGCGAGGATGGACGGGACTGCCGGAGATGGTGTTGCGACGGTGCGCCTTGATTCAAACCAAAGTTTATATTTGGGGTTTAAATTTCAGTATGCATGTTGTACGGCAAGGATACTGAGCACCGTGCCCACGGTTGTTTGGGTCTTGGTTGGATCTGGCGAGTCCAACAAGGGTTAGGATCGTGGCGGCCTTTGACTGCAGCTTGTCTGCAGGACGTACCTTAACTTTTGGCAGGAAAAGCGGGAAATAATAATGATAGTATTAACAGCAAGGATAACACCGCCTGGTCATGGCGCATTAATCATAGCATGTGTTCCCAAGTTGTCTGATGGCTATCTCTGCTGCACAAACAAGAGCCCTCATTTCCCTGTCTTTTCTTGCTTGCCTTCCCAACACGTGTCTCTGCAGTGTCAGCGACACAACACCAGGTTGAAGGGCCTTCTCTGCTTGTGACATGCAGGTCTCTAAGGGGCAAGTGATTTCCTTCGGGCGCTTCAATGTAGTGACCTCCAGTGGACCGGCCCAGGCGGAACCTGTACGACTCATCCCAGGTAATTCTGCAGCGATCAAGATTGCGCTGCTTTTGAAGCTGAACAACTCAAACCAACATCACCGGCAGTGTGATGGCTTGAGCTACGCAAGATCCTGAAGGAATGGCGCTCACATGCATAACCTTCGTTCGGCAACCAGCACAAGTGTTTTCAAATCGTGTGGTTCCAGCCGATGTCCATGCCTCCATGCCTCCAAATGGCGCACTGCCTCTTGTTCTTCTTCGCATGCCGTGCACTTTTTGGCAGGCGTCCTTTTCGAGATGTGTGAAGGCAGCCACAGAGAGGGGAGCCTGTGTTGTATGTGAGAGGTCTGCAGGCATCTGATAAAGATGATGTCACCTCCAAAGCCTGTGCTTAGCGTGCATGCCTACCATTGTTGAAAACCCCGGTCTGCAAACATGGACTGCTCGGCCTTTCCTGCAGGAAGGACACTTTCCTCCTCCGGTGGAAGTGAAATTGGCGCCGCCAGAGCAGCCTCTCACCAGCGCCCATTGATACCGCACCCCGCTGCAATCTCCCAGTCGCAAACACCGCACCCCACACCGGCACCGGGGCAATCAAAAAATGCTCCCACAACTTTCACTGCAGAGCCGCAGCCAATTCCAGGTACCTCCGCTCTGCTGGCAGTCAACACAGCACTGAGACGTCACTGCTTATGAAGTCCACTGTTGGGTGCATTAGTTACTTGCTGCCTGATGTTCTGTGCACGTGGTGATCATCCTCAAGCTATGCAGAGCCCACCAGGATAAACAAGCCCACCAAGATAATTTTCAGCACCTAGCAGACAGTGGGTTTGTGTAATCCTGCAAGACCCCCGCCTATCAAGCGTCTCCCAATGCCCCAATCAGCAGCAACAAGTAATTTACACTCGGCTGCTTGCGCAGGGCAGAGAACCTATTCCCCAGGGAGAGATGCGAGTGGCTCGGCCGGAGCAGCCTCTCTGCCGCCCCCTATAATACCACAACCTGCTGCATCCGCCCAAGGGCAGGCCACACCGGCACAACCGCAGGTGGCGGTCACTGCTTCTGATGCAGCTCTCGAGGCGCTTGTGCAGGTGTGCAATGTACTCACCCTTCTCTGAGACGCTAGGCATGTTCTTTTTTCAAGGAGATTTGACAAACAGCTGCCTCCCAATTTTTGATGATGTGCCATTTGCAGCTGCTTTTAAGCATGTACAGAGATGCTGCGCGAGGGGTTAAGGGCATTCTGCAAGGGTGGATCTTTTGGTTGACTCTCAGCAAAATGCTTCTCAGCAAAGAGCTAATCATTTGGCACGTTTGAGGGAAAAGATGGCTCTCCGAGCTACAAACTGAAAAAGGGTGGTCGATGGCTGCAGGCACAGACTTGGCTCACCTTAATGCTACAGGACAGCGAGAAGCGCCGCACGGCCGCAGAGACAAAATTGAGTCAGCTGGAAGTGCAACTGGCGGCTGTGACGGGTGACTTGAAGCATGCCCTGCACGCAAGGGACAAGCTGCAGTTGCATGCGATAGCGTATATCACAGACTTGGAAGGTCGCCTGCATGCGCTGTCTCGTGCAGACAGCGCTGCACAAGCAGGTGCAGCCTTCTCACAAGTATACTCGCATGTAGCACGAATGCTCTGCTGATGCCGATGCTTGATGAAGGAGCCTGCGGGAGGGTACGCCAGCATCAAATTGAAGATGTGCGAATGCCGGGTTGCGTGATGCATCACAGCGCAGTCCTGCTTTTGCCTATGTAAGGAAGTACAGCTGTGTTGTGCGATCTTTAGCTGCTCGCCAGCAAAGCTGGATTTGTAGTTTGGGCTCGAGTTGGGCGAAAGCGCTCCTGAATGCTAAAATTTCTCCGTATCTGCAGCAAGAGAACACCTGTAACAGAGGATTTACACGCTGTCACTGTGTGCAGGTCCTGCCTCCCTGCAACCGGCTGAAGCTGCCGAGCGCGGCCGCGGCAGCTTCCCCTCAGCCGACCCGGCCGCCAGCTCAGCGCCAGATGCCGGCCAGCCTGTTCAGGCTCGTCCCCAACATTTGCGCCCTGCAGCATTCTTGCTCTTCCTCTGAAGTGACACTGCACGGTGCAGCACAGCAAATAGACAAGCACCTCATCTTAGTCACCTGATCCTGTTGCTGCATTTCGTGCACTGGCCCTAAACCATCAAGTCCTTTGTATTTTATCTGACCACTTGCGCTGTCACCTGACCTCACGCAATATTGGTGTGTCAAACAGGCAGGATTTTCCGAGGCGGATGTTGAAGCTGCGATCGCTGCCGCCTTGGGTCAGAGCCGGCCTCGGCTCAACGAGCGAGCCGGAAGAGCACTTTGCACCAGCGCCCGGCGCTGGTCTTCTTGCGGATCAGCAGCCGGCAGACACACTGGGTGAGCCTGAGCGCCAGAGAAGGATCTCGGGAGGGAACGGCGGTGCCTCATGGGACCAGCAGAGAGCAGCGGGCGGTGGCGGTTCTGCCGGGGAGGCGCAGCGAGAGGAGGGGGCAAGCAGGGGATATGTGCCTGGAGGTTTGGTGTCAGGCAGAAACATGGGGGATGTTATTGATCAATGTGATTCGGCTTGAGCAGCAGGCCACGCTGAAGGGATGCATTTGGGCTGCAAACTGTGTAGTGATATTCTTTTGTTTTGACTGCTTTTGTTTTGGCCGCCTCAGGGAGTGTTTATTCTTCTACAGCTTGTGTGGGTGCCTTTTTGAAGAGTAGTGTACATGTACGAGCATAACGCTCTGGCCAGAAGGCATTCATGAAGGGTGACCTCAGCCTTGCCCTTTCTTTATTTAAATAAAAATGGTCAATGCTTAGTAGGCAGTCTGATTCAGTGTGTAGCAGACGTCTACTTTTTCAGCTGAGCAATGCAATGGGTACACGTTGATCAGTGGCTATGAACAGCCATGCAATTGCAATCCATTGCAATATTTCTTTCATCAAGTGGTTCCGGATTAGGCCGCGACGCCGTTCACAGCCGTAAATGTCAACAAGTTTTGGAATCTATGTGTTAATGGTATGCAGCTACTAAAAATATGCTGGGCTCTCTTACAAGAATATTGATGAAATATGCGGGTCACTATGCAATTGCGAGGCACCAGTAACGTCAGGACTGGCCTTGCATGCAATATTTGCATGCATGATGATCTGCATGCCACGCCAGCGCGTTCCCTTCCAAGAAGCCATGTGTGCTCTTTGCGCTTGCTGCGTATTCACGTTTTCTTGGCATGATCCACGCTGTCAAGAGACAATACAATGGATTGGGCGTTACACCAGCCACAACAGACTTGCCCTCAACTGAAGGTGTTGCACGGCTTTCAAGAACTCTCATTGCTTGTCAAAGTAGTTTCACGCTCTTTCATCTTACAATGAAAGATGAGAAAGGCCCAAAGATGGAGAATGTGGCCTCCCAGTAACCTGTGGCCACAGAATGCTTTGGCAGCCTGCCTGCAATCCAACCCTTGACTCAAGTTCAACGATTTGCTTCAGGCCCCAGCTATCTTATGTCAGCAGCTGCAGATAGCACCCATAACAACTGGGTGTTGCAAAGTGGGGCAAGTATGTTCAACCTCGTAGTGTGACACTGCCTGCAGCAAGCAACAAGCAAGGTCCCGCCACAGCCCCACAACGAGCATCTGCTGCCCTGTAACGTGCCAAGTTTGATAGGTATACTCCTGAATACTTCCAGTGCAGTTCTGAGCTAAGCTAAGGAGCGCCTGCGAAGAACTCTTTCTGCAGCTACCGCTCAGCTGGCTGTCAACATCATCAGTTGCAGCCGCTGTGCAGCGCTGAGCCGCATATATGCACTTGGAAGGATCTGCTTTGCTCGCAGTCCTACCCATGTTCTACTCGCCGCGCACACCCTTAAAAGACTGCTTGCATCTGATGTAGCTTCTGAACATGCCAAAATTGGATCCCGCTCCAGAGCTTTGTTCTGAAGCCCGAGTGTTGTTCTGTAGCCCATCCCGCAGAGCCACTGCCGTGAGGTGAAGTTTGCAACACTCCGGCTATTCATCTATCATTCCACGGCCTGAAGAGTTCTCCTAGAGCCTATGGCATCGCTCTGAATCTTGATCCTTCACTCGAAGAGATCAGGGACGTTGTCCCAGCTGCCATTGCGCCGTGCCTTCCAGTACTCGCCGGTGAACCTGCATGCACACTCTGCTGTCTCGGCAAAACCTGCAGCAGAATCATTGCGAGGACGTTACGCATCCTTGCTGATGCTGCTGTGCTCTGCTGGTCTCTCCATGTGCCTCTTGTGACAAGAGGTGGCTAGCAGCGCTGCCAGATAATTACTGCTGCCATAGAAGAATCCCTTGAAAACACAGAGGCCTGATATCGTCATAATTGCGCGCAGAAATGCTCCCTTGCAAGAGCTCTTGTCAACAATACTCATTTGGTAGTGTTCTTTCGAAAATCGGAATTTCCAATGCAGACGCCACAGTGACACTGCAGTTTGGTACAAATTACATCCTTTAAATGTGTGACTCTCAAGGCAGTGACTCATGGGGTGACGAGGAAGTGACCAATTCATAAGGTGACTGATGGGTGACTCACTTGTAGCGCTGCACAGTGCCGGTGGTCAATCCTGATGTCAGCGCGCCGGGCTCTGTCAACGCAAACCAGCGCGGCTGCAGCGGCGTTCCCTTCTTCGCCTCGTCCAGGACCTTCTTTTTGATGCGCGCGGTCAGCTCACGCTTGAGGCTGTCCGCCTACGTCAGACACTTTCCTTTTACGGCGCAGCTCGCTGCCTTCAGCTGAAGCAACTGAAGAGCAGTATTATAGCAGGTTCAACTTCCTGCAGAAGACGAGGTCCTGCTGGGGGCACTCCTCTCAGCTACCCGGTACCAAAAGAGCAGCACTTGTAAAAAGAACTCAGGGACGTGAAAACAAGGGGCAGGATGGTGTTATAATTTAGATAACCCCAGAAAAGAGGGCATCCTTGTGCACTGCTGCCCTTTAAAGTAGCTCTGCTGCAGCTTTTACCTGCTGCAGCGACAACAGAGCCGACAGTGCAGCCCGGAACTTGCCGTAGGACTTGCAACCAAGTAGATTGCTGATGCAGGCAGCAGCAGACGTGGGCCTATGTGTATTGCAGCCAGGAGAGGCCATAGCCAAAACATGCGAGCACTTAAGTAGTGCAGAACAGGCGACTACTAATGCAGCACCAGAACAGGCGAGTACTAATGCAGCCAAAAGAGGGCACGGAAGCTGCGGGCACCTGGCCGTAGCGGCCGTCTTCGAGCGCGCAAATGTCCGGCCGCAGCCGCGCGTCTGACGGCGGCAGCCGCTTGCGTTGGCCGACCGGGATTTCGTTGAGAGACGCGGTCCACTCGGAGAATTGACACCTGCACACGCGCGCAAGCACTCTTTTTTTATATGCACTATTATTCACACTCCTGTTCTAGCCACTTTTGGTGGCTCCAGTAATATTAAGAAAAGGTTGCACAGAACTATAGTCAAAATACATTTACAGAGCAACATTGACATTTATTTAACAGACTGCATCAAGTGCAGCAATCTTCAATGTCTCATGGGGCTCTCAAGGCCAGTCAGAATTAATAGTCCCCTGCCAACGCCTTGAACAGGTGCCTGGGAGATTTGAGGGCTCCCAATTCAACAAGAACGATATAACTCTGCTCTTGAACTCCAGAAGACAGCAGAAGTGGCATTGATATGTAGCTGCCCTTCACGCAAATTGCTTGCTTTCAAATTCAAATGTACTTGCATGCAACGCTGAACGGCCGCCCTCTGCTTGCAACGGCTTCATTCAACTCGGAGTCTATCTTGAGATCGCTGCTATGACAAATGGTGGAAAGCACCTGCCAAGGCCATCCTGTGGGTATCTCTTTTCCCACAGTGTTTTGGTGGATCCATTAGCCATGTTGGCGACCAGCTTCTGGTCGAACTGGCCGCTGATGGTTGGCGCGGGCAGTTTCTTCCCATTCAGTTCCACTACTCCTGTCATCTGCACTCAGCACAGAAACACACATGCAGACTTGCCATGCCGCCTGGTCCTGTCCTGCTAAGCAGAGTCTCTATGCTTCCCTGGCTGCAGGCAGGCATGCAGGCAAAGATTGAAGAGCCTGAATTTCAGCTTCACATCGTAGTTCAAAGCACAAGCATTGCATGTTTTTCACTCTGAATGTACTCTGTCCCAACTCTAATTGAGGACGCACAAGCGAGCTGACTCTGCAGGCTCTTCAAAACTCCGAAGGACGCCAGAGACCGTCGACACAATTTTTTGGAAGGCAGAACAGTGCAAAGACTTCACGATCATGACACTGACGGTGTGAAGTTTTACATTGCGGGTGTGAGGAAGTGAGTCACGCACTTCATGCTTGAGGGCATTCTTTCCGCTGAACATGCCGGGTTCCTTGAAGGTCAGGTGCACGGTAGCACCACTTGTGTGGCTGGTGATTGACAAGGATCCTTTGTGGGTAATGACCAGGTTGCCGCTGATTAGGCCGCTGATATTTGAGGTCCCCTGGACACAGCGCACAGTCAGCAGGTTAGTAACGGATCTGAAAAATTCTACCTTTGTTGAATTGACACTGCCATCAAAGGAGCTGCACTGGCGCGCCGCACTTGAAATATTGGATTGTAGCACTTGCTGCAGGTCCTTTTCGCGGGACAGCAAGTGGAGCCTTTTGGTTTGAAACATCTGGGCAAGAAGGAAGCATGGACTTCAGGATAAGGGCGCCCTGCCGGCAAGAGCCTGATCAGTACAGTAACCGACACACGTGCTGCCGGCAGAGATCTAAGTGCGCACTCTGGAATGCATTCCAGCATTCCAGCAGCCCCGTTCCCTTACAGATGAAACTCTCACATAATTAGAGAACCTCACTTAGTTTTGTACAGGTTTGTAGAGAGGACTGCACGGCAGATACACATGGCATGCAGGACTTCTCTTCAAAGTGCGCACACCTTGCGCCAGGAGTAGGTGTCGCCATCTGAGAAGGTGAGTACATCTGTCCAGTTCAGATGAATGTCCACGGACGATCCCCAGAAGCGGACTCGTGGCTCATCCTCTCCAGAGAGTTCCCACTGAGCCCCCTGCAGAGGGGTTCTTTTGGGATGAGTAATTGATTTGTAAGAGTTCAGTAAATTAATGAGTAAAAAACAAATAAATAAGAAAATGTGGTGCCCCATGGCCGGTGCTTTCATAACATGCAGAGCCAAAGACTGCTATACTCAAGGGTTGCAGCAGCCCAGGACATGATCGGTATCTGCGTTATTGATTTGGTAATAGATCAGCATGCAGCAAGCTGTCGCATGCCAGAAGAAACAAACAAACACTTATTTCATTCAGTGCAAGAATCAGACCAATCTGAAGGGTCTAGTGCAGGTGCTTTGGGGACTGGATGCCTCAGTCCAGTTGCAGGTCTTTCTGCAGCCCTCCAACACGCCGCAGCGCTTTTGAAATTTCAATCCACAATTCACATCGATTCAGAAACTTCACTATTTCTGACTGCAGGGCCGGAGGCTCGCACCTCGGCGTGCCATGCGTTGATGATGCGAGTGTATCCCCTGAAGTCCTGGTGCACAGCCTCCATGACCGCCCGCATGCCCTTCTCAGGCCTAACAACCTGATCACATAACTCTCAGTCACTCTCCGACATTTGGAACCTACGCAGTGATGTTGTGTGGAGGTTATGAGAGTCAGGGAGAGAAGGTGAGCCACCTCGAAAGTCTCGCCCATCACAGGGTTCATGCACTTGTAAGGACGCAGGCCGGCTGAGAATCCGATTTGCGCAAATGCTGCCACTAGCAGAAGCCGCTCCATGCTGCCCTTAGGCAGCTCTGCTGCCTGCGCCAGGGGAAAACGTTGTTATTACCTAGAAGAAAGATCTTAAAACACGCTGTTCCTGCCAGAGGTAAGGTTCGGCTGCAGAGAAGCTGCATGTAAAGGCTGCCACATACGCTACCCCTTGATGGGCCCCGCCAGATCCAGGCGCGACCCAGTCAACCGTGGGCACGGGCTCACGGGCTATTTGCATTGCCCCGTGCCAGCCGGCGCACACAATACAGTTACATGGTTACGCGGTGGTGCCCTGATTCAGTCCTTCAATGCCTTCTGGAAAATCATTCCTGGCATTGAGGCCGCCAGGTGCCCCCCCAACCATATGTTGAGTTGATTACCCCATTGAATAGCAAAAGATTTAGAGGCAAGCATGACTAAATCACAGGCTTCAATCTGGTTGAAGATCGGGACATGACGCCTGCTGCAAGCCTAACAACTGCGCTCAGCTCTCCATGACACTTCCGTCAAACCTGCTCGCATCAGTTGCTCTAGCCGAACTCTTCTCAGGACACGAACTCAGGATCGACGCGCAATAGTAGGATTGTGATGCAATGGTGACGAGAATTACCTGATCCAGCAGTTCAGTGTATTCCAGTTCCTCTGCGCGGAACTGCAGCTCAGTCAGGGGGCAGTACTGCCCAATCGGCAGTGGGGCATCCAGTATATCCTTGCCGATGAGATCCTTCAATGCCTGCCAGAGGCTGAATGGCCTCAGAGGCTCCTGCATCATTTTCCACAGGTGGTCAGCCACGATCACATGATTGACTCTATGCTGCAACAGTCCTTGGTTCACCGAAGCCTATGACATATGCTTAACACACCGAAGGATGGAAATTGCCCATGCGGGAAGCCAGTGTGTAATGGGTGAAAGCTCCCTGCCATTGCTCGGTGCTGCCAGCGTGCCCGAGATTACCAAAAGCAGCAAGGCCTGCCTTTACACGGAGTTGGCTGTTTGCAGCAGATGCACTCCAAATCAGGCAAAACGAATGATGCGATAAGAATGAGCTCTCTGACAGAAGATTGGCGGTGCAGACCTGCGGCTCGGGGAGAGCAGTGCGCCATTTGACGGCAGGCTCCTCTGCAGCCCAAGCAGCGGTCTCCACATGCGCACTCATCTTGCCATCATAGACTAATTTAGATGCAGGGTTGATGCCCGGAGTGCTTGGAACGCACATCTCGCCTGCAGCAAAGGAGGGTGCAATCAACCACAGCCTTGACCTACCTTGTGTGCAGCGGTGTTGGTTGTATTGGTGGATATTTCTCTTGCTTGGGAATCCACGACGATATCATGAGCGCTGCAGATACAGATACTTCTGATGTTAAATAAAATGTCCATGTGGCCAGTCCACCACAAGTGTGCAATCCTCCCAAACAATGCTAGAGGCTGGCAGGTCCCCAGTGAACTGTGTTTGCAATGTCAACTAGCTATAAATATATTCTTTAACCACCTTTCGATATCACAGTTAGCATATGATAGAAGCCGCAGCTTCACAGCGCTGTGGGAAGCCCGATGGACATCATGCTTGTCCCGGGTGACAAGTGGAGGCACATAGGAGGGATATCGCAAGATCCAGTTCATCAAGTTGAGTATTTGTCAATAACGATCAACCAGGATTGCAATCCATACGGAACACACCTAGTCTGACGCTTGTGCGCGAACCTACGTTCCAAGGTTTGTTGGCTATTCGACTGAAGTCGGCTGTGAAAGGCCCCCTCGGCTACGGCAAAGTCACACCATCTACCAGGAAGAAGACCCTTCAGGGATTTCCAGCTTGAAATTGTTGTCCACGCTCGTGTTTGAGAGATGTAGGGCCATCGAGTCATCTCGAAAAAGGGTGTTCTCTGGCATTTCCCGTAACCAGCTGGGGTCTTTGGTGTGTTGGGAGCATGCATCGTGCCCAAGATTCACGACACGGCTCGAAAGCTCGCCGCAATGCGCGAAGAAATACCATTCAGTATGTTTCCAATCGAGCAGTTTGAAGAACCAAATTGCGATCTCATGAACAGCGGCTTCGTCGGTGAAGCATGGTAAGTCGAAGCAGCGCATCCCGAGTCCGCCTGGCTTCCGGTGGCTCGTGTAGACAACACGCTTCTTCCACCTGCAGAAGGAACCGTCTTGACACCATGAGTCTGTAACTGGTCATTGGACAAGTGAGCTGCAGCAGATACAACTCCTGAAAGCGCCGTTGATGTTCAGTCGTGAAGCCACTAGCTTGCCTTATATAGCCAATTCTCGAGCTCAGACAGCTCCTTCACGCTTTGATTGTTTCCTTAAGTATCAATAATTGTTCTTCGATTGACCAGATTTCTTGGAACGAAAGATACCAGAGCTTACCTCCAGGTGTCTTCCAAATGAGGGCTCAGTCCAGAAGAACGGCAATTCGACGTCTCCATTGATGCATGAGGTGATCTCCGCTCCTTCTATTGCTTCAACATCCCAATCAACACCATTCCCGGGTAAGGGCAACTCTGCGATTTGCCACCTCCTGCTGTGTCATGGGAATATGAAAATTACCTGCATCAGGTGCTGGCCCGTCGCACAGAAGCTGGCCGCTCATAAATCCTGGTTGCATGTGCAAGGAGGGCCACAGCTGCTGGACTATTTCTTACATGCATTGCACACAATATTTTCTCTGCTCACACCTCTGGAAATGCCAGGAGTGAACGTGTATGTGCATATGCATGTCGCAAGTCGCAAGGCAGCACGCCAAATCTGACACGGATGGTTTCAAGCCAGACAGTGTTCAATTGTTCATCAGGTGAGTGATCCTTACTCCCATGTAAATGAGGGCTGGGAATCTAGACCTTCACTTAGCCGCTTCAGTCTGCAGTTCAAGAATGGCGGAGTCATGACAAAAGGAATGGCAAACGAAGAATCACGCTCCAAACGCAGCAGAAGTAGTCCAGGTGAGCTCTTGAGCCGCACACTTCCTGTGAAGCGTTCATACAATAAATACATTCATACAGCTTACATTTGAAGTGTCCCCTTATCAAAACCATGCCTCTGCTTCTGCAGGTAAAGACCCTCATGTTAGTCCGCTGATAGGATAAGAAGCCGTTTGTCAGTAAGATCTGTATCGCGCAGAGCACAAGACCGTGAGTGCCTAGCTAATTGCTGGCAGACCACAGTAAGGAGACACATGGTGGCTTAATCATGAGGATTTGCTCGAATTCTTTTGGCTTGCGAGTACACTAGTGGTGAGCGTCGTTTCCATATTGTGAGCATACAAGCATGCAGCGCAAGAAGAGAAGCACTTGTACTGATCATGATGAAAGGCACAGATCATATGCTAAGGCTGATAGACACCAGGCTGCTATTGTATTCGTAATTGTTACATTGATCTCAAGTTGTCAAAGGCCGAGATCAGGCCAGAAATGCCACGTCAGCCAACAGGGTATGTAAATGCCACCTGAACATGTGCTCCTATTCACCAGCTGGAGCCCGCCACAGGAAATTGCATGCAAATGACAGCACGCTCGCACTCATGAGCACTGATCAGTCATCACTCACTTGACAAAAGGAAGTCTCATCCCCAGAGTTGCACTCAAGCAGCGAGATTCAACTTGCAGTTCTGCAAATGAGCTGATCTCAATCAGACAGCATTGCATGGCAGCCATAAAGATACAAAAAGGAAAATGTTAAATCTGATCAAGTCTGCATCCTGTGAAGTACCCTGAGCAGACCTCGGCAAGGGACTGCAAAACACTACTGACAGCAACATAGTGCAAATGAGTACCCATAAAGCAAAGGAAAGGACCTTAGACAGTGGACCTTTGTACCTTAGACAAACTGAAGCACTGCTTCCAGTGGAGCTCTGCTTCAGTGGGCAGGCCCCGGGTACAAGCAGCACTAAACAGAGCTCCTGGATCAGCTCCGGCAAGGGCAGGAACAAATGCAAGTCAGGAACACTACACTGCCGATAGCACGTCTGAACTGTGCCGGAGATGGCTGCCATCAAAAACTCATGCATAAACGCATGTAGGTGATGAACATTCCAGTTGTTGGTTGATCCTGCACATCACTCTTGGCCCGAAAGCCCAGCAAAGCTATGTTCTGAGAGCGGGTGTGATGCGCATCCATCATTGCAATTTTTTAGGCACCGGCTAAGGCTTCAAGCTCGGCGCTAAGGCTTCAAGCTCGGCATCTGCATAAGTTATAGACACCTGCGAGCCCAGCCTTAAGGCCCTATTGATACCATCAATTTTTGTTCGTGAAGAAGCCATTATCTCCGTCCACGCCATTCCTACCAATGTCAAAAACAATGAACCCCTTACTGTTGGGTCCTTTCACAACAAGGATGCCCCTATCGGGCTTGGAGACTGCAGTGAATGGGTGGGCGTCAAGGGGAGTCTTGGTTGTAGAATCATAGAAGTTGATGTAGACGCCCACGGTGTTACCAGCAAGCTTGGGGAGGTTGACCTTGTCGCCCACTTTTGGAGCTGTCAAACCGTCAATCACTGCCCGGATTCCCTTGACCAGAGTGTCCCCATGGATGTGCATCTGCACCACACATGCACAATGTCATAAATCCACTAGATGCCTTGTCAAAACAGATGTGCGCATGCTTCATTAGAAGTCTGTGCATTGAACTTGAGGGGTCATGCACTGAAACAATTCGAATGCGCGAGTTTTGGGTTCAAGAGGGAACATCCAGGGATCGAGTGATTTGTCAAGCAGGCTACAACATAAGCAAGCAACTTTCAGGTACTCCACCAGGACAATCAATGAGAGAAATCAACTTGATGAGTGTATGCATCAAATGATGCATATGACAGTAAAGTAACTGCACCCCTTGAACTCCAGCACAAAAAGAAGACCGTGCATCAGGTAGTGCTGTAATAGACTACACCCAATGCTACAAGTTTGAACCCCAAAGGATCATCGGTGACCAGATATTACGTAGATTTGTACCAACACCGTCTGATTTTGGCACAAGCGCATTGTCGCACCTGCTGCATGCTGCGCGCATTCTGGCTGTTGATGCCTGCGCCCCATTGCAGCTCATCCACCTTGCCACGCTGATTCCAGATTTTGTTCCACAGAAACTCATACTTGAGCTTGCTTGGATCGTCCACACCCTGTTCACAAACAGAAGCACGCCATGTGAGTGAGCCACCCTTCGGCTGCATATGTGCTTGTCAAAGCCCAAGCTTTGTGCAATGGTGTGCAATTGCACAGCTGAGCCATCCACCACCTGAGTTTTGCAATGTCTGAAGTTGAAGTGCTCAGCTATAGGATGCGCACCCACACAGGGTCTCTTGGGATTCCCAATTTGTGGCCTGATGCTGAGGTGGCGATGGTGTAATCGGAGTCTGCCCCTGTCGGGTAAAACCAGGAAGTTCGCTGTGCCTCATGGCAGTCTGGAACATATCCCGGAGAGATGAACCGGTTTGTTTGCGCGCAGATGAAAAGGGCGCAGTACGGGCACGCAGTGTTCCTGCACAGGCAGAGACAAATCTTTTGATGGCAGGTTATATGGCCACTCAAATGAGCATCGTCCACTGAAGCACTTGCAGATGGTGATGCCGTTATTTTAGGTCTTGGTTGGAAGCATGCCCTGGCAAACTGCATTGGCGGAAAGCCTTACGAATTGGCTCTGTTGGGCGCGTTCCCGCAGCGATTGTTGACATTGTTGATGCAGGTCCTGCACGCAGCAAGTTTTTTTGGGGAAGAAACTAAACTCCCAACCTAGATTACACCACTTCTGGCCCAGGAGACTATAGCCCATCCACTGATGAAGTACTCGATGTGGATGGATCACACCATCTGAGAAGAGAACATTCATGCTCACCGCCAATTGGGATTGTCAGAGCCTGCTGTGAAGGGGCAAAGTGGTGTTCCACTTGTATTCTTGCATGTGCCATAGGGGTCCACACCAGTAAGAGTCCTGACTGCTTCGATGGCAACATCTGCGGAATTCAGGCAGCAAGAAGTTTCATTCATCAGGTGCATTCTCGTTGAAATATGGACATTATTTTCAAGTGCCCTGGCAGTGCGTGGCTCGAGTTAACGGCTGAGTCAGAGTGGCTGCATTACAGACCTAAAAGCGTAGGATTTGGGGCATAGATCTCGTCAGCGCTCCTCGTAACGTTCTGGACGTCGTCCTGGCCTCGGACCGTGATTAGAAGGAGGACGAGAGCAAAGATGGCTCTCCCACCCGCCATCTGAATAGACAGACGTTGCACATCATTGTCCATAGAGCATATGCGTTCTGCTGCCAACCTCTTCATTGCTCGATACTCAACATACACAAGATCCTCAGAGGGGCCTCACCCTCAGGATCTGCCTTTTGTGAGTAATTAGCCTGAAGATTGCAACTGACTTTATCTGGACGTCTCGTTATAAAGGAGACGCCTTCTACGCAGTCGACTGAAGACAAAGGCAAATGTACAGCAATGTAGCATCGATGGTTCCCAAATTCACAGTTCAACTGAGCACTTCGACTGTTGTCGGGTCATTTTTTAAATTGGCCCTAAAATTCCTTGCCGGTGACAAGGGATTTAAACGTCTTCCCTGACGCCACTGTAAGATGGCGTCCTTGCACCAAATGTGAGCCTTGGACTTCAGCAAGAGATCCCTTACACATCAACTGTTCAGCCTTTACATAAGTGCCCGCATGTATTGAGCATGGTGATTTGCAAGTTTTCACAAGGGCAAAGCAGCCTTCATCGCAATCAATAGCCAGCTCAACTGCTCCCACTAATTCAGCAGGGGAGACCTTTGCGATGCAGCCTACCGGTTTGCAGGGCATCGGCCACTGCCGTTTATAGCCCAGTAAAACAGGGAACTGGTTTCAGCGTGCAAGGGACCTCGAGGAAACATAATGAGGATCGGTTTACACTCCAGGTATGCACGGTGTAGCTTTTGGTACCAGTCGACACAACTCTCAGAATATTTAACCCCTTACTTTGAAATTTCTGACCTACAGGTCGAAGAGGGGGATTCTGGCACAGTCCTATATGCTGGTGTTTTCGACGGGCACGGTGCGCCTATCTTTATACACGTTACAGATTAATTGCTGTCTGGTAGTCTGTAGGTACCTAGCTATGATAGCATCACATGAAAGGGGGGTTTCCTCCCACTTTTTCAGGGGGCCTGGCCACAGCTGACTGGTTGGAGGAGAACCTGATCAACTACATCGGCAAGTTTTGGCAAGGGAAGAGCACTTCTGTAGAGTCCGACATCACGGATGCCTTCATCAAGGTGCGTTCTCCTGCCTTCTTGTGCCCTGAGCAGGCCTGTGCAGTCCTGGCGGCCTCCTGTCAACTTCCTCCTGTGCGCTTTCTCATCCTGGGCTGTCCGGCTGTCAGGCTCAGAGCCTTGATCACCCTGATAGGCTAGTCGCATAGCAGCAGTGACTTGGATGTGGGACAATAGCTTTGGATGTGGCCAGGCGGATGAGAAGCTTCTTCAGCCCAAGAGCGGCTTCTTTGGGGGCACGGGGGAGCGCGGCATTGGGGGATCCGAGTGCGGCTCCACCGCAGCAGTGGCAATTGCTTTTCGGGAAGGTGGCGCAACCAAGCTACTGGCAGCCAACGTGGGCGATGCGCGGGTGGTGCTCAGCCGCAAGGGCAAGGTCGTGCAACTCACCACAGACCACGTTCCTGACAGGCGCGCCCCTACTGGGGGCCACCCAGTTGCCCCTTTCTCATGCTGTGCCACATGATGCATGAAGGAATGCTGCAGACACTTAAAAAAGAGAGCTCAGCCTTGCAAAGGGCTGCCATCTTGGACTGTCCAATGTCTTGGCTTTGAGGCAGATCTGAGAGGGGTGTAGTATGCCGAAAGGACTTGGTTTGTTTATTCTACAGCTGGATTCTACAGCTGGATCCCGTGGCATGGACGCAGCGCCACTGTCCATAGTACACGCATTTGGGTCCCTGGTCACAAACAGCAACATCCAATACTACTTCACAATTCTGTGTATGTGCACAATGAATATCCCTGCCATGCTGCTGCAGTGAGGAGGAGCGGTTGCGGATCGAGGCGACCCCAATCCCCAGATGCCGCTGGTGCGGTACGTGGGGGGCACCTGGCGGGTGGGGGGCATCGTCGCGCTCAGCCGCGCCTTTGGGGACGCGTACCTGAAGGGCAGCCCGCAGTTCGAGGGCGTGCGCGCCGGCGGCGACGGCTATAGCTCCGGCTTTGGCGTCGTCTGCGAGCCTGAAACCACACTCATCGACCTCACATGTGCGCATTTCGGAGACAACTGGAGTTGCATGCTGAACGCGGGATTTGGCCAGACAGTTGATCGACTGAGTGTCCAATTGCAGGCCGTCTGTTACAGTCTCTTCTGCTGGAGCTATTCTATGCATTTTGCTGCAATGCCTATCGGGGGAGAGATATGTGCAGGGGCAAGCATTGCCTGACGTTGCTGCAAATAGCTGGTACGTGTACCGTGCAGACAACACTGTTCGAGTTGCACTTTGCTTGAATAGCTTTGCAAGCCCTTTCTTGTACACTGTGGTGTGAGTGGCCCAGCGTAATCTCGCTTGTGTGAGCTGCAGCGGATGATGAGTGGCTGATCTGGCGAGCGACGGTCTGTTTGCGAATGTGGAGAGGGGCGGCGGAGGTGGCCTGGAGAACCAGGAAGTGGTGGACATGTGCAACAAGTCAGGGGCGTCCCCGGAACAGCTCGCCAAGAAGCTGGTGTTGGCTGCACAGGAAGATGGCTCCACGGATGATGTCACGGTTGTGGTTTTTAGCTTGGCAAGTAGCTGAAACCACCTTGAGAGAATGAGCACATGTGTGTGTATGCGTCCTCATGAACTAGTTAGATAGTATTCTATTGGAGATATATGGCCGGCAAGTAGGGTCGCCTGCAGATATTTTTGTGAGCTCTGGGTCAATAGAAACTGAGTGGCACATCTGCGAGACGCCCTATTGGCACTTGTTTTTGAAAATCACACCAGCAAGCAAACGGCCAGAGCCGCCTGCGCGTGCCGCCAGTGGCGCGCGGCGTCTTTCCTCAGCACAAGCATTATTTCAGTGGGCGAAGACTTTGATCTGGACAGTCTCACATCCGAACCAGAAGTCAGCGATGCCTGCATGCAGCTGAGAGAGACTGGTTTCGGCGTCATGGCGCCAAATGTATGCTGTAAGGCTCATGTCCTCCCATTGGCTTGTTTACAATCTCAGCCAAAGTGTGTTCGATGCGCTGTGGCAGACTTGCCCGGACTTGAATTCCCTGGAATTTACACTAGTCACGCCCGTGCTCCATTTCTCTTCAGCCTCTGGCGGACTTTGTCAGCTGCTTCACCCTGGAGCATGCCCCAGCCAGATGGCCCTTTGCCGCTCTGAAGAGCCTTCACTGCTCCTGCGCGGTCCTGATTGGGGAGAAAGACGTGCACGCATACCAGCTAGAGGTGCTCACACTGGATCAGAGCAGAGTGGAGGTCAGAACACTCCCCAAGGGTTCTTTAAGTAAGTGCAGCAGGCTCCGTCTGTGAGCAACTTATTTTGCCGCGCCAATGTAATTGCTAGAATGAACAAGCGGCCAGTGCATGCCCTGAGATCGCTCGTGCGATTATGTTGCATGATCCTGTTTTACGTTGCTCATTGGCTTTGCTAAATCTGTTGGCGCTGCCTTGTTTCAAAGACGCCCTTCTCATCGGCTGCTAAAAAGTGTGCCTGTGCCAGCGAGTCTTGAGGGACTTAGTCTGGCGAGCAGCTCTGGAAGCAGATATTTTCCATGGTTCATAAATTGCTTGCGGCTGAATCTAGTGACTTGAACAAGGGTGCAGCCAGTGGTGCACAGGGTCCTTTTCTGGGCCCATTGCCGGTGTTGCACCCTCCAGGCAGTCCAAAGCTCAGCGGCACAACATCATTGTTTCTGCTGAAAGGGACCTCAAAGCCGTTGAGCTGGCGTGAGAGCGACACCGGCTTACTTGACAGAATGATGCATGATCTGGACACCAGGCCTCACTTGCTTGATGCCTGGGAAGCACTGTGGGAGGTCTAAACAATTTTGTTTTCTGATAGTGCAGAGACGTCTGATACACAAAGGGTCTATTGACATGACCAGAACAGCACTGTTTGGATATGCATTTGTGGCAACTTATACAAATGCCAGAAGTTGTGAGTTGCAGGCATGTCGAGGGTGCAACGCTGTGGCAAGAGATGCAGCAATTATGACCTCGTGTATAGCAGAGCAAGCTTTCGGCAATTTGTAAATGTGGATATCAGCCCTTTACAAGTTCCGCAAGTTATTTTATGCAACATACTTCACATTCAGACGGACCATGCATGTTTGTCCGTGATGCAGGCTTCTATGCACACACATGAATATAGATCTGAAACCAACAATGACAATGCAACACAAAGCCAAACCTGCTAGCAGGATGCGCTGAAAGAGCATTCAGATGGTCTGCATGCAGTGCCACGTGCAAATCACAACAACTGAAACTGCAATCTCTAGAACCCCTCCCCATGTCACCAATGATGGCGCTCTAAGAGGGCTCAAGGGTTTTGATGTCATGTGTATCCCTTCATTACTGTGGATGCAGGCTACTCTGCAATTTTTGGTTTCCCATTGGAAACAATAACCCGCTGACAGGAACCCTGTCAGCGGATCCGTCTCTGCAATGCTGCCAAATTCCTTAACCAAGCAACTGTCCTGTGATGTTCCGCATCCGATTCTGAGGGCGCTCAACACTGCTTTGGTGCTTGCGACGCATCGGCACTGCTTCCTCAATTGCATTTTTCACATTTTCCATGCTGCCGGCTCATTCTTCATGCTGTCTCATGTGCCCTTTCCAGGCTGCTCTGCAGGCCGTAGGTGCGGCTACTATCAGAGCTCATCGTTGTGTGGCTTCTCCAGCATCCAGGATAGCCTGAAGCCGAGGGGGCAATCAAGCTGATGACTGAGCCCTGTGATGTCCACCTGGCCGATCCGCCCCTCCTCCTGCGAGACCTGGCGCACACACAGCGGGGGTGAGTCATCTGTCGTTTGTGCCGTTTAGTCACCAGTGCTTACACTTCCTTCAAATGCACTCGCTCTGCAATGAGGACCGCATCTCTTTGTTGTCTGAATTGCTGGCTGCTGGGTTGAGGTTCCTGTGGCTGCCTGATGCCTTCCTTCACAGACTGTAAACAAACCTCTTAAAACCCCCTAGCGCACCTGGGAGGGCGACAGCTTCTGGGTGGTGGCGGGGTGGATCTTGCCGGGTGCAAGGGTCTCAAATATAATCGATGCCGGGTCGATGCGGCCGGGCAGGCCCAAAACACGTACTCGGTCCAGCAGCGGCCAGGGCAGCCCCTCCGCGCACTCACTCTGGTGCGCCTCATCCCACTCTCCTGCGCAGCGCACGTTATAATCTCGTTTCAGCAGTTCTGCAAGCAGATAGCCGTTCAGCAAGGAAAGGAGGGGGGTTTCCGGCTGTGCTGCTGGGAGGATCACTGCATGCGCAGCGAGACTCAAATTTATCTGCTGTGCTGCTTTATTTGTAAGCCTGATAGTAGCAAAGCACAGCTGACCTCCTCCGCACTCACAGTTGAGGAAAATTGCATCGAAAAGCCACAGGGAAACTACAAGGACATCCTGCAGCTCCCGTTGCAGGCAGTTTGTACAGACGACATGCGCCTGGCAATTGACATGCAGAAGAACGAGATCCAAAGGTGCTTCGGGAATTCTGCACCACCCATCTCAGCGAAAGGAAGGGAGATAGCTAGGTTGTAAGGGGTCTTTAGAAGATTCTCACCATTGGCGCTGAAGGTGCCAGAGAGGATGCCGGTGCCGTCTGGCTGTGCCTTGGCCCGGAAATTGATGAAACCGGAGTCCACGCCGCCCGCCACGTCCAGCACCTGCACGCAGTATTCCCTCTCTTTCATCATCATACGATGTTTGTAGTTTTAAGCGCTTCCCTTGTGCACAATATAATCTTTGGTCAACAAATTGCCTTTGCTGCACTGGCACATCCCATCAGAGCAGCTGTGCACTTGGCGACTTGCTCTGTCAAGGGCTTTGTAGCAACTGGGTGAAGGAAGCAAGACATTCAACAAGACCCACGTCACCCAGAAGCCACGATCTTTGACAAAAGAGATGGACAGCGATCACATGTTCACAGTTGGGCTTTGAGGCTCAGACGCCCAAACACATAGAGATAATAGGCACCCTTCCCATCATGTCCCCTCAATGCATGCAACACTATGGCCGCCTCACTAAACACCCAAACCATGCATTGCACCCAACACCCTGGTGCCGCTTGAACAGCTTCACCATACACTGTGCTTAGGAGTTAGGGAAGCTATGAGAGCACACGGTCCAACACCTGGTCCCCCCGGTCGGTGTAGAGCTGGCCCCAAGCCACGAGTGATCTGCTGGCGGTTCCCCCGAGGGCAGCGCTGTCGGGGGGCGTCGGGCCACAGCGCAGTGCCTCCCGGGGGGCCCCCTGCATCGGCAGCCGGGGGAACGCCACCAGCAACGTCAGCGGCGTTTGCAAGGTCTCAGCCGTAGTCATCCTGGCCTCCTGCAAGAATTACACTCACACATCTCGATGTTGTGTAGCTCGTGGTTCACAGGCGCAGCTTCATTGCAGAGAATGTGCAGATGCACCACTTTAATCAGCCGCAGCTTGTCTGTGCAGCCATGGTCATGAGCGCTTCCTATGCAATACCTGCAGCGACATTTGTCGCGTCAATAGCTGCTAAATGTCTCAAAACTTTATTGACATTCTTTATGTTGACCCTCAGCTCTGCTGTGCAAGGATTTCTCTTATTTTGGAAGCATTCCACTGGCACTCAAAAGCCAGATGCCAGGGATTTTATTTTTTCATCCGCTATGATGTCTTCTGAGTTTCATTTACACCTTCCAAGGTATGCAAGACCCTATGCATTACCCGCCTCCCATGGCTCTCTACATCCCCTTTCTACAAGCTCAGCAAGCTCAGGTTCCTATACTAAAACCTGCTTCCAAACGAAAGCAAGGGAACTCAGAAGCAACAGTTTTTTGTTCAATCAGTGATCACAATTGATACGCACCTGCATTGGCACGACGGCGCCGCCGAGAACGTGCACCGGCAGGTGAGTGAGAGGGGCAGGCAGGCGCACAAAGCGGCCGGCGGTAGATGCGTCGACCGGAGTGTCGTCGGAAATGTCGTACCACACCCCCTGGGGGAAATAGCCCTGCACGCTTTCCACCCCCTGCGCGCAAGGAAGGGCGAGGGTGATTAAACAAACCCTGTCCGCTCTTGGAGTCTTGCCTTGAAGTGAGGGAACAGTGGGGAGTGCCTATTCCGCCCACGATAAGGCACTCCCGTTACAGGTCAATAGAGTACGTACAGATTACATCACTGGCAACAGCGGACAGGTGTGCCTGGCTTGGTCGGATGAGAAACACACAGATGAGTTCCAGAGGACTGAGCGGTCTCTCCAGGCAGTGTGACCTTCACACAATCTGGCACACCAGCTGATCGGTTGAAGCCCTATCTATCGGTAGCAATGTTGGTGTTGAGTGGCCACCTTTGTAGCAGCCACATTGCCTGACCAATAGACCTGGCCTCGCAGGATCAGCAAGGGCCCCAGATCCCGCGGGTTCATTCCTCTACTGCCCAGGTTCATCATGCCTAGAAGGCATGAAGGCCTGACATGCTCTTTGACCAGTCTTGCTGCAGCATCACGGTCTTACAGTGGTGGAAGGTGCATGTCCCATGAGACAAGCCGCACCCACCTCATCTAGAACGGGAGTTACAAGCACCGAATCGCCCATGAGCCACTGCGAATCAACGTCGCGCGCGGTCGCGTCCTGCGGCCACCCGAAGAAGAGCGGCCGCGCCAGCGGGCAGCCGTGCCCGGCGGTGTGACGAAACGCGGTGTAGAGGTACGGCAGGAGCTGATATCGCAATCCCAGCGCATTGCGGCCGGCCTTCGTCACTTTTGGCCAGCGGTAGAGTTCCTGCACGTGCAATATTCACTCCGTCAGTTGCTCATTTACATTGGATCAAGCCAATCAGAAGATGATCTGAAGCTTGGGTCAGTCACCCAGTAACATTTCATTCGGCCAATCCGAAGATGATCTGATGCTTGGGTCAGTTGCTCGGTAACATAATTCAATTGCATTCAGCCAATAAAGATGATCTGATGTTTGTCCTTTGTTGTCAGTGCCAGTGCCTTGCGTGAGACAGGTGAAGGAGCAGGCATGTCACACAGTTGCCTATTTAGGCCTTTGCTAGCATGCATGCACCTAGACAAAGCAAATTCATTTGGTTTTCTGCTTTGTTACGCTGCAAGGCATGGGCTTCTCATGTTACAGCTCCTGTACAACTTTAGGGGCAGCCAGATCAGATGCCATGCTTTGCAGATCCTGTTCAGGCTGTGCATGCATGATTGGGACGCATGCATGCCCATCATGACAGAATCCAAATACCACACAGTGACATCAACGCCCGATCCTTGATGCCCTGTAGGCTCCTAAGGATCATCAGCCAGTGTGAGCCAAGTAGCATGGCCACTCTGGCTTCCAATGACGCTCTCTCGTTACGCATGCTTTGATTCCATGCTTTCTTTGGCACGCTGCACATGCAGCAGAGTCGCACTGTGCAGCTGCTTGATACAGCAATGGCGGGGAGCACCGAAGGTCTCAGAGAGGAAAAGAAAGGAATGGCAAGAAAGAGCGAGCTTGAGATTCGAACGTGTGCGCACCTGGTAGCCGGAGGTGAGATCGGAGTGGGATCGCGCAAAGGGGTAGAAGGCACCGGCGCTAATCCACCGAGCGCAGAGCTCCTCCGTGGTAATGCCCAGGAACCCGCAGATGTCTGCCCCTACACAGATCAACACACCAGGAATCACAATGGGCATCAAGGACTGCCACCAGGATGGCAGTGCAGTACTGCACAGCGCCTGCATTGTCCGGAAAGGAAAAGAGCCCTACAAAGCCGCGCAGGCATGCAGGCTGAGGCTTGTTGAGTGCCCTAATGGCAACGAGCCGCATAAGACAAGCAGCGAGGTGGCCTGCCAGCTGAAAGTGTGATCACTTCTGCACGACACCCCGGCACTCCCTCTCATTATATCGCACAAATGTCATTGCCAACCCCCTCTCCACCCCTGCCCAGAGGTGCCTGCGAGCTCGCAGATATGCAATCTGTCTGTGCACACAACCTAGAGCCTGCCCTCAAACACTGACGGTCTCGACAGCCAGATCAGCGGCCTTTCCTCCACGCAAGAAATCGCTATTTTCCATCATAAAATATAAAGTGGTAATCCGCTGAACACCTGCCATGGGCATGCCCAAGATGCCGGCCTCCAGCACTCCCACTACGGACCATCTCAGGTCATCCCACGTGGCGGCGTTGTCCCCCGTCCAGTGCGCCGCATAGCCGCCAGATCCCACAAAGGTAGACCTGTGCGCATCAGCAACATGTACCTCAGATATCATGGAAAGCAGAGCACAACCCCTGTGGTGCTACCATTTCTTTTAGAAGTGGGTGTATCTGCTTCAAACCCAAGAACCCTGAATTTCATGTGCTGGCATGAATGCTACCATGCTGGGATTCAGGGATTTCAGCAAAAAGTGGCCGGTTTCAGACATTGGAATTGCCAGATACGTACACTTCTTGGAAATTCCAACTCTGACCTTGGCCACTGTCAACACTCGAGGCAACATCAAGCGAAGAGCAGCTCGCGCACACTGGCATCACGTCTCAGATGTCATCCAAACAATCTCTGGATGTTACTCTTCAGGTGGGCACCTAGAAGGGGCGCTACTTGACATGCACCAGAGAGGACCTCCAATACTGACATGCCCACCACTAGATTAATTTCATATCTAGGAAATTTCAATTAGAGCGCCTACAGCTGGTATTTCGGTGACATGACGGCCTCATAACCACAATTTGACATTGCGTCCGCCCACACGGTGCACCCCCAAGGCTAACGCTGAGAGACGAGTGAGAGCAGGAATTAGTCACGCGCCTCGTGAGCACAAATGGCCGCTTGGCGCCATCGTGCAGGTTGTGCAGCGCGCGGGCAGTGGCGGCCGCCTGGCTCAGCCCGTAAAGATTATGGGTGTTGTACTGCAGGGAGCCGTCGTAGTGGCGGGCCGTAACGGGCAATGTACGGAAGCTAAGCGGCAGCCGGACGTTGTTGTTTGCGATCGAGTAGGGCGGCGCATCCACCTGGGGTGGAACCACTAGTCTGTTCACCACCCTTGTATATCATCTATTGCAATGCTGCCCAAGTGCCCTGTACAAGTGTCCGCGGCAATGCCATCTAAAGGCTCGTCAAACAACTGCCAGGAGAAAAAGCAAGCTCCAACTGGGCAGAGGGAAAAGTATGTGTCTAGGGGCACAGCTGAAGAGCAGCTTGAATCTTAACGGCCTTCCAGACACGCTCCCATGTCCTACCAAAGAGCAAGTGCCATTGAGATGCTGGGTCACAAATTCAACAGGGTCAAGCCCACTCGAGAAGACGTCAACCCCAATCTGGATGTCTTGTTGGAGGTACTTCACTCTAGTTGAATGCGCCCAGCAAAGAAGTTTGCAACTGACCTTCAAAAAAATCTCCCATGCAGCGCGCTCCAGCTCGGGCTCCTGCCAGGCCCTTGTCCCAACAGTTTCTGCCACACCCTTCACCTGCAAGCACCCATTGATACCGCTCACACAGACAGCATTTTCTCTCTGCTTTTTTTTTCATGAAGCCTGCTTCTGCCTCGTCTGGGGTGGCTTATGATGGCAGACTCCAAAATGTCAGAGGTCAAAGAAGGCTACTCTCGACAGGCAAAAAGTTCGATGCGCGAGGCTTTCCGTGAGGCCTTGCTGGTTGGAGCACAATGGCTTCACACTAAACCCAGGCACGACTTTCACTCAAGCACTGCCATGAGCAAAAAGAGAAGGGAAGGGATCATGACAATCCTTGAAGCCTGATATTCATAACTAAACAAGACAACAAAGCATTTCTGGTGGAGAGAGCGCCAAGACAGGGAAGGCTGGAGTTGTGTTGAGAAGTTGCTGCAAGAATACTAGCCCTGAGGGCTGGAACAAGTGTATTATAAGAATAATCAGGGTCACCGCATGCCATCATCCCCATAATAAAATGCGATAATCTGCTCGCATTACTCCTGGAAAATGAAAAGCGGTAATAGGCCTTAAGTGCGAGCTGCTGTGGCAGGTGCTGTGCCACATCAGCTTCTCAGCCAGAGCGTTTAAGAATACTTATTGCACCCGGGCAGAGGGTGGACGGGCGAGTGCGCACCAGGGAGCCGATGAAGGCGCCCTTCTTTGCATTGCCGTTTACGCTGCCCGGCATGTTTCGCGTCGACTGCTCCTGAAGCAGCCATTGCTTGAGGTAGGGCTCTAGCGACCAGCATTGCAGGCGGCACGCCGGCGGCTCCGTCCCGAACGTGAAGAATGGCTTTCCCACGCCTGTGGCAGAGCACAAAATTCTGATTTGGATTATCCACATGTCTCACTGCAGCAGTATGGCTGCGCACCAGGAGATAAGCAACACGTTATGGAAGTCTGCTCATTGGGGCTTGCATGTGAAGATTTTCCCAAGGACTTGCTTTTGCAGGCATGCAAAGAAAAGCGCACACACGTACTTCAAACAATCTATTGGCGTCCCTTGAAAGAATTTCATAGCACGGTCAGGGTCACCCTCGCTGTCAGGCGATGCCCAAAACCAGGGAATTGAATTGAACCCTTTGAGCAAGCCCCAACAGTAATCAGAAGCGTGACAAAGCAGGCAGTCAGGAGGCGCACTGGGATCGACAAAATCCAGGATGCCATCGGGCGGCAGCTCGCACACGTGGCCGGTGCAGAAGTTGGACACCTCATTCATGTCCACCCAGAGCCCATCAAAGGGCACCAAAGCATGGAAATTGCGGATGTGATCCAACCACCACGCCTGCCCCTCGGGGTTTATAAAATCGGGGAAATGCACCGCCCCGGGCCAGACCTGCGCGAGTGTGGGAATCAGTAGGCATGAATGCTGCTCATTAGGTCTGCATTTAGACCCATTGAGACATGCATCTGTGTGAGGGACGCAAGATTCTTGTCCTTTTTTAAAATTTTGTCACTGTGCATGGCTGACCATGGTGACCATGGTACACCCTGGTCAGCCAGATATCCTGGTCCAGATCAAACAGATGCATGCATGCACACCAACTTCACGCCATGCACAAAGTTTCATCGCAAGGTTCTTCCGCCATAAATGCCAGGGCGCTGAACACGATGCGCCAGCGCGTGCGCAAGTACAATTTGATGCTTACGGAGCACATGGAAGAAGAAATGCTGACTAGAGAAGGTCACATTGGGCACCTCAGCGATACAGGGACGGCCGGTGGCATTGGCGGACACAAGGGAACCATTCATGCATGGAAACAACGCAGCATGCGAGAGCCACAATTAAGTGCAAGAGACAGGGCAATGGTGGGAGGGTGGCCCACCTCAGCGATGTAGGGCTGGCCGGTGACATCAGTGATGAAGATGCCGCGCTTGAGGCCGTCCTCGTAGGCGGGAAAGCCCGGCAGCAGGGGGATGCCCGGGTCCAGAATTGGCACGAAGCGCTGACTGTTGTTGTGCAGGCGCTCCACAAACTCCTGCATGCTCACACATTACTGTCGGCACATCTGCGTGCTGAACGACATTCAAAGGTGCGCTTGCCTTTCTAGGCGCTCACAGAAACAACTTGCTGAAATTGCACTAACTGGCACAGTGCAAATCATGAAGTACTCCTGCTAGTGGCAGTAAAGAGGTATGCATTCCATGCACAATAGATCTGTTGCCACAAAAGTGCGCGTTTTGAAGACCGATGAAACTTGTGCTTCCTATGGCCCAGTCCCGAAGTGGCCTGGGTTGTCTTGGTTTTAGTGCTCTGAAAAGCTATGAGGGACATGCAGGAGTTTTTGAAGGGGCGATACAGCCGTACCCATCCTCCCAATGACACAGAATTTGTCAAGAGGCAGGGGGGACAGAAAGATGCGCCTTCATGGCCACACGTCTGTATCTCACGTATGTCGCAAGTTTTCGACAGGCTCATGCACAATCTGAGACCCAGAGCAAGGCAAAACATATGGCGAATACGCCAAGTTTTGGGGCGAGGCACGACCAGATGGTAAACTCTGCAGATGAATTGCCCTGCTCCAGGCCTTGAAAGGAACATGCAAGAGTCTCTCAAGGGGCTCTTCAGCCCTGTTCTTGTTTTGCCACCCTTCAGGGATAGTGCTGTAGAAGGCCAGGACTGACCGCGGGGCAAAGCAATCCTCGCTGCTGATTTTGCCATCCTTGACGGGTAAAGCGGTAGCACTGGTAAAGAACAGGGGCAATGCAACCCTCGGTGCTAGATTGCCGGCCATGAAGGGATGCGCCGGCTGGCGGCAGGGGTACTGAAACGTACAAAATAGTCTTTACTACCCCCTGGGTAGGACAAGAGGTTGTGATGGAAAGACGCGCGCCTGCACAGCTGGCAGGGGGAAGTTGACTGGGTCGAAGGTGAAGTCTCGCTGGTGCTCCATGTAGTCAATATCCCCCCACATGGTGTCAAGGGGAATACCCGCCGCCGTGTAATTGTCCACGACTTCTTGCATCTCCCATATGGATGCATAGCCGTACCTGCACCACGCCACATGCTGTCGAATTAAAATAAACTTAGATAAGATTAAGTACAATAAAAAGGACACCCTGATGAAGCCTGGGGGAGACAGGGGTCAAGCATGCCAGTGGCACATGTTATCAAGTTCTTTCGCTCAATGATCTTCCAATGGAGTGGTTTCGTCGACATACAGCGCCCACCAGTGCATGCCTTTTGTTCGCGCACATGGGCAAATTGCCCTCGGCATTGCCACCGACATGCAAGAAAGTGATGCAGCCGCGTCAGAGAATCCGGGCATTAGCAGCACAGTATGCACTTTCCCTTGCTGCTTACTTTGCCGCAATTTTGAAACTGATTTTGTGTGCTGCCAGGGAAATGGAACATCTGTTTAAAACTGAATAGAGAGGTGCGCACTTCGATTGGTGGAATCCGAGCGCCCAGAGGGGGGGCATGGCGGGGCGGCCGAACAGCCGGGTGTACTGCTCCAGGACCTGCACACATGCAGCGGTATCGTGTCGGAAAAAGGACACTCTTTAAGGGTCTGATGCAGGGTGTCTGAAGCTCGTGGGGCAGCTCTAGATATGCCAGAGATATTTACAAGCAGCCTCGTGATGCAGTCGCTCAGCCAGGAACTGAGTTGTGACGGCCCAGTCAGGACGCTTCAAGGCGGTCTACTTTTTGGTAGCTATGCAGGAATGCGCACAGGGGGGATCAGGAATACATCGTGCTAGGAAAGGAGAGAATATACCTGCATAGGGTTAGGCCCTGGGAAGATGAAGATGTCAAGGACGCCCCCGGTGACGCGCCAGCTGACCTTGTCCTCAGTAACCACCGCATCCATTCCGTTCGAGTTGAAGAGTAACATTCCATGCGCGCTCCCGTCTGCAGTCACGCACTTCAAGGATTAACCTCTACTGTGCACGACCTGGCCGCATGCATGCCTCTGCGGTCACTTCTTTGCTGCTACGCATGCATGCCTTAATATAACACCACGTTCATAACCATACCGCTCTGCAAGCAGAACAAATCGAGCATGCGTGTTAGACGTCCTTCCCATCTGTCAGCTATATATCACGGCCGTCGCTAGCACTGCTGTGATGCTTTTGGTGCCTAGAAAACAGCTAGCATGCATAGATGCCCTGCCCAAAATTTGGGAGCACACATGGACAAGATCCAGTACGTGAACAAACAAGCGAGTATGGTTTAGGGTTCGCACCCTCGCGGACTTCGAGCACAAAGGGGTGGGAGCCGTAGAGGTTGAGGTCCGGGTAGTCCGTACAATCGCGGTTCCACATCGCCAGCGGCCGCCCGTTACGGCCCACCTTCAGCCCTGCACCGCAAAAGCGCGCACACTTCAATTCATCGTTACGGCCTCATACACATTACAATAGGGGCGTGTGACAACCTGAGCATTTAGATAAGACTTGGGGCATTATCAGGTCACACATACATCCTCGCCAAGCAGACGTCTTTGCAACTGCAGGGCAAACATAACAGCCCTCAACTTCTACCTGTAATGTACTTCTTGTTATTGCAGATACGCTGGTCAGGGGCAAGAAAAAGGGGCGCGCACCGCTGGAGGAGATGCGCTCGCCGAGCCCGTAGATGGTGGAAGTGGGAGGCACCCATGAGGTGAGCTCCAGGTACTGATCCTTGTACAGCATGCGAAGCCCGGTAGTGTTCCAGAGCGCAGGCTCGCCGGGGACGGCGGCAGGCCCCGTGCGCGTAACCTCAAAGCTGAAGGGGGCCGGCTTGTAGTCGAAGCGGTACTTGTGCGGCTCCGCCTTGGAGTTGGAGTCTGCACACCAGCAGGATACACTCTTATCATGCACTGTGCACGTTGTACAGTGAAGTGAGTGGGCGGACTTGTTGCCCCTGCCCAGGTATGCCAGCATGGCATCTCTGTGTGCATGTGAGACCTTTGAGGCTTTTTCAGTTGGCTTTAAGGTGTGCCGTTTCACCAAGGCACATGAGGCCGGAGCCTGCAAGACTCTGGACTGTGTCTGCGGACATGACGACATGTCAAAAATCAGGAAAGCAGGGTTTGATTGCTGTTGTGGACTTCAGCATGCCATCGTGCCAGCAGACACAATCTCTCTCGGCAGGTGATTGCACTGTACACGACGTCATGGAGCATAGCATGCAGTCAACAATCAAATAGATGCTGTCAGTTCAGGACATCTGCTAATGCCCAGCACTTGGTACATCTGTCCTTTTATTTTTGCCATTGTCCTGCCCCCTTGAGCCTCAGGGGTGATATCAAGGTCTCTGAATTTGTTCAGCCAACACAGAATCTTGATCAAAGGGCCCCCACCTGCTATCGCCGCTGGTGTCCGCGCCAGGCCGTGTTCTGATCATTTGTGCATGTATTTTGTTCTTGTCGACGCCAAGGATTCATCGTTTACACATTGAGAGCCCCCTAAAGCCTATCAAGCATCCATTTCGTTGAAAACACATATCAAAATTGAGAGCTCTACCTGCGACCTCCTCGGGTGTCTGCGCCAGCAGCTCGCGGGAGACCTCCCAGCGTTTGTCATGGGGGTCGGTGATGCGAACGCGCAGAATGTCCGGGATACGAGTGTCCGCTTCCAGCTTCAGGTATTTCAAATCTACTCCCAGCTCCGGGGAGGCCCCCTTCCTCAGCTCCAGCAGCGCCTGAGAGAAACAGTCCTAGGTTGTCTATTGTTCAGCAAGATAAGGGTGGAAAGGATGAGCTCCTTCATTTCACAGGATGTCTCGTCAATATCACTGCTGGTCTCAAGGCTTGCACAAGATTAAACCAGTCTTGGAGCTGAAACATATTATGAAATCAGAGCAATTCACAATATGGGTTACTAAGAGAACGGTCCCTTGCCTGCCCTACACTACTCTTATAATCCTGTACCACAGCAACCCAGAGCTGACAACTAAGCCGAGTGTAGCCTGTCTCAAGCTCTTAATTGATCCAGTGCCTGTCTCGTGCTCCTGTTATGGACAGGTACACACACAGCTTGGTGCCTGTCTTGAGGCGGCCTTGATGACACCGCATGACCACATGATCACCCACAAATCTTGGCATTTAATAGAAGGAGATTCGGGGCAGTGCACAGTGCGACTCTTCGAGCATGTCATGGTCTGGATTCAAAGGGGCGCAAGCGATCGGACTTAGAGGAAAGTTGGCAGGAGCGCACCTCGACGCCAGCGGCGGTCTCATTGAAATCGGTAACGGCGTAGGCATTCTGTGCTGTGTTTGTGAAGAAGCAGGAGGGCTGCTCCAGCCTGGGGCCTCCCTTGTTGTCCACGTCGATGAACGGGTGCCAGCAGCAAGTTCTGCCCTCGCATGCCTTCTTGTCAATGCCCGCGTAACCTGCGCAGCAACGCGCACATCTGGTCACAGCCGGCTACACTGCATGAACAGCAATCCGCCAGCCCCTTTCCGGCGCCATACTGCTACCCGCTGGGGCAACCAGTTGACTGGACAGCGCAGATTGAGCTCAAAACATAGCACATTGCAATCGGCTGGACAGCACAGATCATGTGCAAGGCAGTGCATTTTGCAGTTTCGCCCCAGGCAGTATTGACATGATTATTGTCAGCGGTTGCAGCTGAGAAGGTATTGTGGCACCTACTGCCCATGTCTAATCGCACGCCAAAATGGTCCAAAAGCGCGAGGGTCTGGCTAGGTCAACAGCAGGAATAATATAAAGCAGAGTTCGTTAGATCCCAAGGCACACAGAGGACGTGGCCAGTGTCAGTTACAGGATGGGACTAGGGCTTGGGAGGGACCGCGTTTGCGGAAAGAGGTTCCTTCATAGAGAGGATGCAACTGCAAAGATCAGTTTCAAGCCAGATGAGATCATTTGTAATCATACAAATGGCCGCAAGGCCGTGATAAGTATGTGTCAGGGCCATGGCATGGTACAGTGCATTTGGCAAACGACCGCGTACCGCAGTCCTTCCTGGGCCCATGGATATCACATGCTCCTGGTTCAGGAGGCTCTAGGAAGCTGATAGCATGAAAACCGACCAGGAAGCACAGGAGGACGAACGTTGTCGCGCCAAAGCGCATTGCAATCAAGACACACAGCCTACACAGTAGGTACGCACATCGCCGACTATCAAGCACATGTTTAAGAGGCTTCGGAGAACTAAAATCCGCTATATGACCTCACTTTTGACGGAAGTGACCTCTGGCCTGGCCATCTTCTAGATCGTTGAGGCGAAACAGTTTTGGCAGTATCTGCATGCGGCATAATATGGCAAACTTGTCACGTGAGGCTTTTCCCAGATTCACCCGTGATGCCATACTCACAGTTCCTCACACTCCAGCAGATCTGCAGTACAGTAGTGCTCAGGCATTACAAACTTGGCCAGTCTAGAGCTTGAGAATTGAAATTATATTCTTCGACCATTGCGCCACAAGTTGACGGAGCATAGATGATTCTCAGACCCAATATCGCCACAAAAGACCTCGAAAATAGCTGAAAACAGCAAACTTTGACTGTAACTGGCAAAAAATGGCTGAAATTTTCTAAAATCTTCAAAATTCAGGTTGAGGGCGAATCTTGGTGGTAAATATGCTAGATAATCATTGCAGAATATGAATAATAAATCTACACTAATAAACCACTACAGACGTCGTCTGAAGACATAGCTGAAAAGGTCCATTGGAGAGATGAGGGCATGCACTGGTGGAAGGAAGGTCTGAAGGTGCCATCATCGTTGGCAGATCTGAGTGTAAATCCACAGATAAAACTTCCTGACACTGGGCTCTGAGGCGTACTCAACAGTCGCTCCAATTTAAGAGAGGTTCTTGTCAGATCAAGTGGCGGCAGTCAGACCGTCATGGAAAGGTGTGCACCTACTCATTCGCGCAAGCGCGCAAGCTCACTTTTCTTGGGCCTGCTCTGCATGGCATTGAGCTGTCATTGCTTTCTCTGCAGCACTACGTTCGACAGCAGCATTGCCACAGTGGAACAACAGATCCGAGATGTGGAGGCCAGCATAAGGAAAGCAGAATCAGAAGCTGCGAGGGCGAAGGATGCAGGTGACGCCGAGGAGAGGAAGGTCTGGTTCATAGAGGAGCAGCAGCTCAGGACAAAGGAGCAGCAGCTCAGGACAGAGGAGCAGCAGCTCAAAGATGAGAATGCGAGAAAAGAGGCTCTGAAGCAGGGTATGGGCTCCTGCTGACCCCATATTCGCAGTTGGCTGTGCATGCCAGCAGCTGTGCCTTGACATGCATAACACATCCTTACGGCATGTTCTCATGGCTGCAAGTGTCTAACAAGATACTACTAGGTGGTGCTGATTGGATGTAATTCTCACAATTTGGTAGTTGGGCCTCAAAGGCTAAGCTCCGTCTGCATATCGCGATCGGCCACCATGTGCTTGTCCTTCTGCAATTGCAAGCCTCTTTGCAGCGGGGAGCCCAAGCTGCTGAGCCATGGCTGCACAATTTATGGAAACCAGCTTGCTGCTGTCCAAGAGCTGAGTGCTTATTTCAGTAAATTAAGTATCCTTACAACCAGCAGCTGAAAACATTCGTATTTGTTGAAGGTTTGTGGAAGGCACCCTCAGGCGGCATCAACCTTGTCTCACCAGGTGAGCTTGCACACATGCCCATTGTGCGTGGAGTAGATCCTTGCCGACAGCAAATTCCTGCCTTGAGCATGTGAGTGCCAAAGCAGCAAAGAAATGATGATGTTATGATAGGCGCCTTGGCCGCTTGCACGTGCAGACATGAGGCGCTTTGTAGAACGGGCGGCCAGTTCTTGCGAGGAGGACGAGGACGATGACTGGCTCACGCTACCAGAGGATGTCTTCTTCCTGGGCCTCCCTCAGCTGGGCAGTTCCCTAAAATATCCGTGTTGCATACCGCAAGTTGGCAGATGTGCTCGAGGAGATGCGGGCGTCAGGGAGGCTGCATGTCGTGATCAGCGGCAACCCGGGGCTGGGCAAAAGCTGCTTTGCTATCTGGATGCTCGTCAGGTGACCTGTAGAGCAAGTTCTTGTTGAACACGATGCTGTGGCCCGCTTCTTGACTGCTTGTGGCCCCCTTGGTCTCCTAGCTGCTTTGATCCATGGATGATGACCCTGGCCTTGGCATGCCCTCCAGCAATGTCAATTCTATGGGTACGAGATACTTGCTGAGGCTATTTGATTATTTGCAGATGTGTTGATGTTGCAGGTGGATAAGAAAGGGGCTGAATGTGATGTGGCACGAGTACTCCTCCGACAACGAATCCTACTTCGTCAAGGATGGCGAGGTGACCAAGCTGACTCTGGCAGAAGCGAGGCGGGTAAGAACCTAGCCACTGAGATGCTCTGGAGATCCCTGCTTTGATGGGCAGCTGGCCTGATTGGATGCACAATGTTCACATTGCGCCTGCATATCCTGCATGCTTGAGCACATCTCCCTAACTCGCATTTGGTGCTGATGCAGGTGCTCGGAAATGGATATGAAAATGTTCGTTACATTCTTGATGGAGCAAAGCCCTACTTGTCGCTAGACGCGGTGCGGTCAATTGTGACGCACTATCCCGAGCCCTCTCGGTACAAGGGGTACAAGGAGTACATGAAGCTGAACTTAGCCGCAGCTACACCAATGTATATGCCTTTCTGGGACAATCAAGAGCTCGACATTGTGAGGCAAAGGATGCACCCAGCAATGAGTTAATGGCAGGTGCGCCCTTTCAGAATTTTGAGCCATTACCTTGCCCATCTTACAAACCCTCCTTGAGCTACAGCAGTTGGTGGATTGCGCTTTTGTGATTGCATATCATTGTTGTCTCTGTCCTCGGCAGATGCGGCACCTTATTGCACGAAGGGGAGCAATCCCAGACATGTGCTGGCGAAGGGGCTCTCGCAAGAATCAAACTGGTGGATGAAAGAGGCAGTGACTGAGCTGACATGGGAAAACATAGAGTGTGCGGTCCCAGGGTTAGCCAGAGAGTCATACAGAATTGCAGCGATCCACCCCAATAAGTGGCAGGAAGGTGAGCTGTCTCGGCATGCCGGATTACATGTGTTTGAACTCGATGCGGAAACTGGCATTACCTGTTTGGTGCTGTACATGAGCATGCGATAGAGAGGTCATTTTGTGCTGCAGGCAACTTCTTCGACTATGAGCTCAGATTCCTTTCTGTGGCAGTGCGTGATGCGGTCTCAAAGAAGCTGCTTGAGACACTCGAGGGAGGCCTGGCCCAATGATGATCCTTGTTGCACCCGGCTTGCCACCTTCCACTCCTCCTCTGCATCTTCTCTTCTGCGGGCTGCTTGCCTGTGCGCAGCTGCCGCACTGCCATTTTGTACAGAGTCTGCACAGGTTGCAGGCGCGCCTCGACCAGCTGCACGTCGATCTGCTCTAGCTCCTCATTGCTGAATCCTGCCTCAGCATGTGTGGGCACTGTCTTGACATTGAAAGCGTTGCCTGA
>JADEYI010000159.1_pt1 | contig 126932 bp, 213 predicted proteins | sample 8542331 | NCBI WGS metagenome assembly JADEYI01 (sample SAMN16510988, study PRJNA670497) | mine drainage metagenome | isolation source: biofilm near Copperflume 1 | place: Germany: Marsberg coppermine Kilianstollen | collected 2018-02
TTTACATGCAGCTTGTCTGCAGATGCACCTTGCCTTCGGCAGGAAAAGCGTGTAATAATAATAATACTAATTACAAAGACCATTTATGTGGCAATGTAGGTGGTGCTGCACACAGAGGACCCAGAGTACGCCTCCTACTTCCTCTTCTACAAGTGGGGTGCGCTCCCAACCTCTACCATCCATTTTGCTACTACCCATTTTGCTGTATTCCAATTTGCTGTCAAAAACCTTTAAGTTTCTGCTCGACTGCATGCACTCCCGGCCTTGCCAATCCCATGCTGCCGAACCCAAGACGCGCGTCGTCAGGGAATGCCAATGCTGCATAGCACCACAGCTGCCCTCCCAAATGCTACGAATCCTATTGCCAGACATCTCAATGGACCTTTGTTCAAATTCGAATTCGACTTTCAAATTTGATTTCTAAAAATTCCAAAAACGTAAAGTCGAAACTGGAACCTGTGACTCTGCCGCGCAGGCCAGCTGCCGACATTGGAGCTGTATGTGACGCTGGAGCGGACGGCGGTGGAGAATGACTACATTCTGGAACGCGCCGTTGACGGCATGGACCTCTCCGTGGGAGCCTACTTCAGGTGAGCGCCCCAAACCCCCAGCCACACTCCTGTGCATCTTTGTTCAGGGACAGTATTTGACTGGGCCTCAAGATAAGCCTGACAAGATAGTCTCTGCCTGGGGCCCCTGGCAAACCTACAATATTGGCAGCTGCCTGGAACTTTTGGCAAGGAGAATGGAAGTTGTTCCGGTCGGCTCAGAAGCCCATCCAAAACTTCAGAAGGCCCAGACCAATCCCATGAGGTCCCATCCTGGTATTATGGAGCCTACCACGGATCCCTGAATGAATACAGCATGTATGGGATGTAGACAGCATGAATCACGTTTTTTCCTGTTAATGCATTGGGACCCTATGCATGCAGGGCCTATCATCGGCAGGGCAGGGTCCAGGGCTGCTGTTGCGAAACACGATATGCAAGAATAATTGTATTCAGTACCCTCTGGAATTGCTAAGACGATGGTGGCAGCAAGGATATTGACAGGGGAGTTGATGCGAGCCCAGGGAGAAGGAGGGGGGGACCGAGGTCAGCCTGCGAGTGGCGTACCTCCTTCCGGAGCAGCTGCGGCAGTACGTGGGGCCTGTGGGCGTCTGGGGGGACGTCAATGACATCCTGCAGGAGAACCTGGACATGATGAAGGTGCGCGCTGCACTCTGTACGCTGTGAAATCGGCGCGTGCACAGAAGCAGAAATAAGAAATTTTCTGCATGAGACGCGCTGACATGCGGCAGCAGATGAACCTCTTGCCACACTGAAGAGTAACAACGGTGAAAAGCATGGAAAAGCAGAAATGCAGCGGCAGATATGCTTATCGTCAGGCTAGAACACGCACTTGGAAAGCATCTTGTGACGAATCTGGCACTGCAAGGCTCTTCTCACGATATAAGAAACTTGTGGATCTGTGCAGAAAGTCACGCCAAAGCTGTTGCTGACAGAAGGAAAATCTGAGTCTGGCGTCATTCTTTGCCCTCCATGATCCCACCCGGTGGCCTCGTGTATAAGTACCCAATCCCCCTTAATTGCAAGACCTGGTCCCTGTAAAGAAATACCTTGCGTCCCATTCACAGGTGTTTGTGGAGGCCGTGGACGCGGATGAGCTGGATAAGGTGAGGGCGCTGGATACACAGGTCATGGACCAAGGCGTGGCCGACTCCAATGAGGCCCTGGACGTGCTCAAGCAGCAGGTGAGTTGCTCTCTTTGCCTCAGATGACTCAGTTTGGGACGCCTTGAAAACTTACTCCCACAGACCATATCTTAGTATGTGCCTCTACCGTATAATCAATTTCTGACAAATGCAGAGACAGGCAGATTATTCGATATGGCACACGATCTGACAAAATATGGTCCCCGCCCTGCCTGGATGAAACTTCACTAGCAAAATAAGTAACCTTTCTGATCACCTGTTGTCTGTAAGTTCTTTCTTTGTGCCTGCCATCGCCTGCTTGTGGAATGACGTGTGCTCTGGTCTTATACATTTCTTGCAACATTTGTTGCGACAACGGCAGAAAGTTCTGCAAGGCTGCTGGATTGACAGAAGTGAAGCAGAACCTCACAAGGGATACTGATGTTTGCATGCCAGACAACACTGTAGAATTGAGGCCTTAGAATATTTTTCTGGTGATGTGCAGCTGATTGATGAGGGGGTGAGGCCGGGAGAGGGGTCGCCGGAGGCGCGCGCAGAGATGGAGAAGCTTCTGGGGGAGATGGGCATCAACTTGGATGATTACCCCGATGACTACGCGGATAACTACGACGCTACTAAGCAGATGATGCAACAGGCGCCAGCGCAGCCGCAGCCTAGTCAGGCGCGGCAGGAGTCTCCTGCAGCTACCGGCACCGAGGTGCGGAGATTTCAAACCTGGTGCTTCTTTGCAAGTTCCATGCACCGTACTTTGATCAGTCTTCTGATGGAGTGAGGCTGTTTGATTTTTGCGGTAGATAATTTAGCAGGGCCCCCTGATGCTGTCAGCAAAATGCTGGCATTGGTGGATGTCACAAAGGCGCTAATGTGTATACGGAAGTCTCTGGCCAAAATGGCAAAGGCATGCAGAGCATTGTGGCATGCAGGCTTACATTGCACCAGCAGTGCCGGCCGGTGGTGGGTCAGGCTCTTGAAGAGAGGTTGTGTTGGTGCAGGATAAGCAGAGGCGCAGCCGAGCCCCCAAAAGAGCGCCGGCAAAGGCCGTAGCGCCCTCCGGTGAGTCACAAGTCCTGGAATGCATCTTGCTGAGTGTTGGAGCGATGGATGTATCTTGGTTGTCCGAGAATCAAAACAGGACTCCTAGTTCTAAATGCAAAGAATTAATTGCGGCGGTTGAGACACAGGCAGATGCCAAGATGTCTTTGCACACGCTGCTGCTTGCATGCATTGCGTGTAGGTGTTTTACACATGCTTTGATGAGGCGTGTCTTGATCAGCATGACCACGACCCATTACTGTGTGCCACAGCTTGTCAATCATCTGATCATTGTCGCGGAACATGCATAGATTATCTCACATCACATTATCCTGTGGCGCTGCCTGCGCAGGGGGTAAAGAGCCGGCCGAAGCCAAGAAGAAGCGGGGGCCCCAGGCATCCAATGCCATCACAAAGGAGGCCCTGCTGGCATTCTCTGGCAAGCCACAGACGGTGTGCTTTCCCCTATGCAAAGTAGCTCTCCCACTCCCAGCATGCAAGATCTTAGGTGCCCTGGTGGCTCTGCAAAGTTTTCTGCGCGCCTTGTGTTGCCTGCCATCGGCCAAAACATAGAGCTCAAGACAGCGCAGCAGTGTGCGATCAGATCTTTGCCGAGTCAGTGTGTCACGTACCTGCTTGCTTTCTCCGGCAAGACACAGACGGTGTGTTTCCTCTGATACGCTTGATCATAGCTCCCACTGCATGAGTACTCATAAGCATTGTGCTGATTGTGCACGCCATGTGTGGCCCCCCTTGCATGACAGCCACAAAATATACAGCTCAAGGCAGCGCAGCAGTGGGTGATCTGTTTTTTGCTGAGGCAGCGCGTCAGATGCTGAGCATGTTGCAGCGTTGTTGAGATCCTGAGATGCTCAAAACTTCTGCGCTGCTCACTGGGCTATCTTTGCCTGGTGCAGGTGTGTCTGTGGCAGCCCAGATTGCTGAAGTGTGCATAATCAAGCACAAGCAAGTTCTGCAATTGATCCCCTTTTTCGGTGTATTGCTGGTGTTTTACTGGCGCTGTGTCTGTGTGCAGGAGGCGGCAAAAGCATTCGGGGTGAGCGCTTCGACCATCAGTAAGTATGCGCGCGAGTATGGCATCACCTGGAGGAAGACCGTGGCCGGTAAATTTCCTGCGTTAAGGGGTGTTTCTAGTTCAACTTGATGAAGGGAACAAGCGCTATACCATTCACGTATCTCTCTGGTGTTCGATGCAAGCAGACCCGGCATTCTGATACCTGGTCCTGCCAGACTGCTAATGTGCATGTCTTTTGCTGCTCAGCGCTGTTCTGTCTGAACCCTGGATTGGGGTGTTGTTCTGATATAATCCTGTGTTGTGCCTTGAAGGGAATAAGAGGACGGAAGAGAAGAGGCAGAGCGAGCCCGGGGCGGGCGCGGGCAAGTAGTGAGATTCAATCAGTGCAAGGTCCAGGGTGCAACAGCATCGATGGTTAACCGCTGCGCAACTCTTAGTCAAATGCAGGCCTTCTGAGAGTGATGCACAAATGAGGGCCATACGTGTGCACTTGCCTTTTGCATGTCCCATGTTGCCGCATTGAATTCATGAACGTGCCAGCTGTGCAAGCAAGCCTGTTCCTTCTTAACATATGATAGTATGCTCAACTTGAATCTTCAAGGTTATGTTGACCATTTATGCATACGGAAGTGTCTTGCAAGACGTGGACTCATGTTCAGAATTCTAATGCCCATGGACACTGTTGGCAACCCTTCCCGTGGCGGTCTCGACATCATGCTCATGGCGCACCACACGGTGAAAACGCACAGCTGCAGCATCATGCACGGCATAGTATGGAGGATTGACTGTTGCTCAGGGGCTCGAAACAGGAATATGCATGCATGCATGCATGACACTGCCAGTGACTGCGGAAGGGTGTCTTAATCTGCGTCTGCTCTCTGAAGAGCATCGATCTAATACAAGTGATGCGCATGCGACAAGGAAGATGACCTACCTTGGCATGGGGGCCCTGCCCATCCACGTGGTCCTTCCACATGGCCATGACACCTCCCCTTCAGAAACTGAAGAGAAGAAGGGCGAGAATGTAATGCATGAATACAAAGCTATATCTAGCTGTGGTCTATTGCATATCATTATGCTAGCATTTTGACAGCCTAGTGATTTGCAAAGCGCTTCACCAGTGCAGTTGGCGAGGTCCAGATCACCTTAGTGACCACACAATACTTCATGTACTGTTACCGAGACGGATTCTTTACGGGTGTACTTTCGCAAGATTGAAACCGTCATCGACTTTTGAGTGATTTGTTTCCTGACAAATTGTGCGCTGGATGTAACGCTGGCCCAATTGTCTGCAACGAAAGGCTGTCTGAAAGTGTGCACTGTACCACTGCGAGGCTTTCAATCTATCTGGCGCCAGATTGAGGGGCAGGGGAGCCGACGCAAACCTGACGCCAAGTGGGCTGCCCTGTTCAGGAGTGATGCCTCCACTGATCAACGCTGATACCTGAAAGATCAAGCCCAATGGTGGAAACCAAACAATGGAAGGAGGTCAAGGGGCCCCTTTTCATAAGCCTGGGCATTACAGCGCTGGTATGGCTGCTGCTTTTTGTGGTGGTCATCCTTGACCCGACAGGACACCATGCTGGCAGCAAGCAGCTTGACCTACCAGCATCCTCGACCCAAACCTTGCCAGTGAGCCCCTTTCCTCTTATTACCCTTGCTCCCTCCCACTCCTGCTGCATGCCCTGCGCCGTGCTCATTATCCAATAAGCCTCGGAGAGAGGCTAGTGCACTCAGAGCTCTGCGCTTAGTGGTAGACTACCAGTGTAGGCAGGGCCACTTTTGTGCTGCATGACTCAGTCTCTGCACTCCACCTCATGTACAGGTCACAGGCAATGCACAAGGGCCGCTGCAGGGTGCAAAGGCGGCTGTTGAGAGCTCGGGATATACCCCCGAGCGCCCTCGGACGGTGCCCTTTGATTTCAGCTATGCAAAGGGGTCAGATGATCTACCCTTGGACCGGCCGCCGCTGGCCAAGACTGCCTCAGACGTGGAGCCGGAGCAGATACACATTGCGCTGGCCGGTGCGTCTGCTCCCCCTTTCGCCAAATTCAACATTTACTGCAGCTGTTTAGACAAGCGGCAGCTCTGATCCGGGCCCCAAGTCACTGGCAAGCCTGCTTCACCTTGTTAAAACAATGTTTAGAACACCCCTGCTTGAATCCTGATGCACCAGCCAAGAAAGCAACGCTGACGGAGATGCATGCGACATTTCATCGGCAATTTTGCCAGATAATGGTGCCATTGTCGCTAGCTGGTGCCTTGTTGACCGTGCTCTGGAGTCGGGGCAAGTTCCAACAGCTGGGTTGCACGCCTGATCAGGCGAGGGTGCCATGTACATTTCTTGGGCGACAGGGAACGCCAGCGTACTGGAGGGCCCTCCCAAGATAGTCTCCAGGCACACGCTGGCATCCGTGGTGAGCACCACAATACCGGCCTTGCTTTGGCCATGCAATTCTCTTCCCTAGGTACCACGTTGAATGCAAAGCCCAATGAACAATATCTCCATGCGCAAGCCTTTTGCTCGGATAACAACACTCTGCCTTCTGGTATCGCCCCTCTGGCAAACTGTTGGACTGCTCCACTTGCTATGCGCGTGCTGTTGAGCTCATCTTGTGCAGGGGAACCATGTGCTGCCAGTCCAACATCACAAGGCCAATTCACCTCCGCGCATCTCGGCCTCTCCATTACCTTGTTTGAAGATGAACTTTAGATTTGAAATTGTTTAGGTGGTGTACGGCAATGAGAGCGGCTGGTATGACGGTGTGGCGAGCGGGGAGGCGACTGCGTATGTGCAGACGTACCCGGACTTTAGCTACATCTCTGGGACGTTCCACCACGTGCGGCTGACTGGGCTGCAACCCAATGCCAGCTACTACTTCAAGTGCGCGCTTACTGCTCTGTTTCAGTCACTGCCCTGTAATTTTTTTGACATTTTTTTGCTACCTTGGCTCATCTTGCATGGTGCGATTGACTGAAATCGTGCCCCTGTCTCGCTTCCTAAATCCCCGGCAAAGCCTAGCACAGTCAATCCCGTGCATGCTGTCTCCTGTAACTACCTGGAGTCCCAGTCCCGCAGATTAGTCCGCGTTTTGAACCGAGCATTTAGACCCCGCCATAAACCCTGTAAACCCCCTGCAACAGGTGCAGCGACCCCCCATCGCCAAGATCCGCACGCCAAACCCCGAATTAGAAGCCTCGAACAAAATCATTTACGATGATCTCTGTTGCAACAACCCTTGGTTTTAATCTTACAATTCCCCTGTGGCAGGTGCGGCAAACCGAGGGTGGCGATGAGCCGCGAGCTGTGCTGAGCCAACACATTTATCCATTAACCTTCTTGCACCAACCCCCGAAACCCTGTGAGTCCTTTGCAGTAAGTTGCAACAACTCTTGGAATCAATTTTGCAATTCCCCTGCGGCAGGTGCGGCGACCCCGGGGTGGCCATGAGCCGCGAGCTGCGCTTTGCCACGCCGCAGCCGCCCGGGCCGGCCGCCTTCCCGCAGCGCATCGGCGTCATCGCAGACCTGGGCCAGACCCACAACTCCAGCGCCACCCTCCAACACCTCATCCAATCGCAGCCGCCGGTGCGCGCGTGATATGATTGTTACTAATCTTGTAGTCATGATGTTGTCAGATGCATGCACAAATCCAGCGCTAACCTGCAACACTTCATCCAGTCATAGCCCCCGGTGCGCGCATGTGCAGATGCCTATTTGCCGCTTAGTAACTGTGTAGTCAGCACATGAACGTTTTCAGTGTCCACCCTGCAACAGCTCATTGGTGGCAGCCCCCGGGCGTGTGCAGTCCCATAGTTGGGGCTCCTGAATCCTTCTCCCCTGAATTCTTCTCCTCCCACTGCAACATGTGACTTCCCCAAGGTAAGCGCTGACTCAACTCCTTTCTGCTGCACAGGTGGTTCTCTTGGTGGGGGACCTGACCTACGCGGACAACTATTTCACCAACGGCACGCTTCGGCCGCCAATGACACCGCCAAAGGCTTACCAGGAGACTTACCAGCCGCGCTGGGACGCCTGGGGCCGATTTGTGGAGCCGCTCGTATCACAGGCGGGTACACAATTTTCATAGTTTTGGCGTCCACCCCACTGTTTCTCTCCTGAAGCTCTCTAGGAAAAGTATTGATCCTCAACACAGCTGCTGGCTTTGCTCTCTATGTTTGGTTATGTCGCATGCAAGTTTGCCTGACACACGACCAACTCCAGATAGCTTTCCTCTCTGGATATCTCCTTGGTGGTGGCGTCTCATGATGATCCAAGCTGAGATCCCTCCAAAGACAGCTCCTTTAAATGCAAAGAGGCCATTCTGGAGGCTACTTTGGTACTGAGCTTGCCACCTTGCATGCACCTGCGCCCTGATGCGATTGGAGCACACTTCTTGGACTCTGATCCTCGTGTTTAGATGTGAATTTGAATGTACAGGTGCCCATGATGGTGGTGGAGGGCAACCATGAGGTCGAGGCTGACTCAGCAGGCAAGAGCTTCCAGGCCTACAACGCCAGACATCGGGTGCCCCATGCTGAGAGCGGCTCTGACTCGCCCCTCTACTACTCATTCGATCTCGCAGGTGCGGCACTACTCCTTCTACTATCATTTCATTGGTACACGCTCTTCTGACCAAGAGGAAAATGGCGTCTGCAGAGAAGCTGCAGGTAAAGACTGCCAGAATCCCACCCCTGGTTGGAACTTCCAGATCCAAGCAAGACCCAATAATTGTGGGCACGGTGCTCGGAAATCAAATAGCCCCCGCCAGACGGTATAGTTCTAGAATTTGTTTGGTGAGCGCCCTCTGCAAGGCAATGACTTGCAGAACCTGGATATTGGACGCCTCGTTGTGCTTGTTTGCCTACACCAAATGCGTTTTGTAAGGCACCAGGCACAAAGGGACTTGCATCTCCAGCTTCAGCACGTACTTGTTATCCTATTTTAGACATCAACAAGTGAAGCTTTACTGCGCTGTGTCCAGACTTGAGTTGCTTCTGTCTGCAACTCCCACAGATCTTCTCGGAGTCTACATATGATGTCATTCTTCTCGGAATCTATATATGATGTCATATATCATTGAACAGAATGAACAGAGTGGTAGGAAAAACGATTGGGGTCGCACTGTGTGAGGGAAGAGGGCGGCGGGCGTAGCCAGCAGTGCAAAATTGTGTCCCAGGGCGCCGTACGCATTGGGCGAGCTGTAATTACAAATTATAACAAAATTGATGGTTGTGGTCTGGCATGCGCAGGGAGCCACATTCTGATGCTGGGGGCATATGCTGATTGGGGGGAGGGGAGCGAACAGTACAGGTGGCTGGCCGCTGACCTGGCGGCCTACAATCGCAGCAGGACCCCCTGGCTCATCGCCACGTTCCACGCCCCCTGGTGACTCAGCGCTCCTGTCACCTCTCTCCAGCACACCACTTTCTTCTGTGCTTTTCTGTGCCTGTTGTGGCAACAGTCTGCCCTGCTGCGACAGTCCCTGCTTGCCGGCAGTCCCTAAGCACACCTGAAACCTCCTGTTGAGCCGTACACAGTAGCCTGCCCTTGCCTCGGATGGGCGGCGTTCTTCTGCAGCACCCATATTTCTCATTTTCTACTGCATCCCAGGCTCTAGCTGATTCTCACTTCACTGAGAAACCTAGGAACCTAATGTTCTGTTTTTTCTGTTTAGTTCTCGTCGTCTGTTCGTCAATTGGGGATGTCTGCGCAGGTACAACACATATATAGCGCATTACAAGGAGCTGGAGTGCATGCGGATTGCACTTGAGCCGCTGCTGTACGAATATGGGGTCGACATCATTTTTGCGGGGTGGGTCCCTTGGGTGGTCACCTGACTGGACCTCCAAAGTTGCATGCCTTGTGATTCAGTAGTTCCTCGCATGCACACAATAGCGTCTTCTGAGCACGCAAGAGCAATATCATATCCAAGTGCTTCACCCCGTGCATGTGCCTGGACTTTAAAAGCTCAGCTTGCCAACTGTGACTTGCAAACAGGCCATTAGCAGACCACTACCTATCTCCCCACCAGCTGTACAGAGCCTGGTAGCACCCATACATAATGTGGTACTACCAAATGAGCATAGCCGAACCATAGTCCTGCAAGGTATGATTAAGACATGCAGATGACAGCTTCTTTTGAACACGCAAGAGCAGCATGGTAGCCACGCAGCTTTGCTGGTCATTCAGATTTTCAGCTGATGCGTGTGAAGTTTAACTTGAAATTGACAAAATGGCTGCCATATTCAGGCATGTGCATGCGTATGAGCGCTGCAACCGCGTGTACAATTACACCGTCGACCCCTGCGGCCCTATCCATGTCACCATAGGCGACGGAGGTATGCTTTTTTTTTCTTTCTTGCGCAGAGCACCAGGTTGGCAACGTGGTTTTTTTTTGTCACATGTACATCTTGCACGCTCTGCATGTAAACCGCGCGGCAGCTTTTCTCCATTCTTGGCGCTCGCACCAATTGTTTCTGTCTTGGAGCCTGTGTTGACTTACAATGTCAGCGGCAGCTGTGACGTTTGCACTTGTGTGCTGAGCGCCAAATGCTAAGTTCCAATAATGTGGCATCTGTCCGAATTTTGATAGGTGCAGCTGTGCTCTGAACGCCAAGTGCTGATCATCATCTGCAAATTGGCATTCGTGCGCAGGCAATATAGAGAAGCTGTACACGGATTGGGTGGATCAGCCGCCCAGCAACTGCCCGCTGCCGGGCACTGCGGCCTGCCCAACCCTGCAGGAGGGCAGCTTCTGCCCTGCCCAGCAGCCGCCCTGGTCCGCCTACCGGTGAGTGGCTTATTGTGTTGCCTGCAATTACAGTAGTTCAGCACAAGGTTCAATCATGGATTTTAGCAATGCTTGCCAAACATTTGAAGGATTCAACCTTGAAGTGATACAGTGGCTGAAGGCGTTTGAACTTGCACAGCGCTAGGCTACAATACTGTTTGTGCTACAGATTGATTGGGTACATTGAGACACTTTGCCATTAATTGTCAGTTGACAGAGCGGAACTTGGTGCAAGAGCTCGCTCCAGTCGTTGCAGACCACTGCTCGCGAGAGCAGGATCTATATGCAGCAGGGATTTGCGCATGGCTTATTCACATGCGGTGAAATTTCTTCTTAGACGCGACCATGCAAAATAGTTTTGATGGCACATGCAGGGAGCCGAGCTTTGGACATGGTATCCTGGAGCTGGCAAGTACCACAGAGGCGACTTGGACGTGGCACAAGAACCAGGACAGCGTGGCCGTGGCCTCAGACTCCGTCAAGATCAGGCGAAACTTGCAGTGTACAAACCAGCAGGAGCAGAGAAGATGACACTTACTCATGATAGTAGCTCCGCAACACTTGCTCAACACTTGATGAAACAACTCAATTGAATCCATCGTGTTCATATGTCAAAATTTCTACTCTAGGAGATTGCAGAAGCGAGCAGGCATGTAAATAAGTGATTTAAATTGACGACTGACCGTATCCGGCAATATTTGGTCAGGCGGTCACCGAAGCGCTCCAATTGAGAGAGTCAGAACAAGGTTGCAATTGCAGAGTGCTAGACTGCTACATTGTAAGCCGTTCTTCTGTGTTTGTGGGTCTAGAAATCAGATTTCCCTACCATCACAGTGCGATGAATTCCCTTGACCCAAGCACCATGGCCAGAGAGATAGGCAGCGGGGGTGCATGCATGATGATTGAATAGTACTAGTAGAAGCTAGCGGGTTGAGCATGCGTGCCATCTTGTCAAAACATGGTGACTGTTACACTGTAGCAATATTGTCTTTCGGCAGAACAACAATCATTCTAATGCCAAAGGATTCCAATCTGTGCTGCGCACACATTGTTAAAAAAAAGTGCTTGCCCACCTGCAATTCTCTTTTCGCGCATGACGCAGACCTTTCAAAATTGATACACATCTCAACACACAAGATGGCAGCTCCGCAACACTTGCTCGACACTTGATCAGACAACTCAATTGCATCCATCGCGTTCGTATTTCAAAATTTGATTCAAGCACGTTTGATTCTCACCCCACATGTGGATGGACAGAAAATCATACAGCTATAGGCAGTTGCGGCCTCAAATTGGGTGCACAGAATCATCGCAACAAGATCTTGCAAGATCTGCATACCAACATGTTGTACAGAAATCACATGGGGCTGCCAACAGTTCTCAAAGAGATGCCTAAAAATCCGAAGGGTTGCGCATATGATCTGCCGAACGGAAATACGTTTCTGGCCCAATGGCCAAACTCATGGCTGTATACAAGCCAGCAAAACTGCAATATACTGTACCGGCCTCACACGCTCTCGCTGCCAAAGACCTTCGTCCTCAGTCATCATAATAGATTGCTTGCTGCTTTCGTGCTTGCAGGTATGTGTGAAGCCTCATCACAGAGATACAACGGCAAGCTGAACAATCCCCTGCTGACTGACTGTAAAAGAACTCCTCTCTGCTGGCTGCTCAAGGCTGGCGCAGCTGCCCCTGGTTACTGCATGTATCGCTGTAACACTGCGCCGCGGCCATGCACACACATGGCCCACAATCTAAGCCGCTCGTCAGCATCATCGCTCTCTTCGTCGCTTTTCCTCCTGCACGTACCAAGACACACCTTTCAGTACTGCCTGCGCAGGTGTGAAGGGCACGTTCTAGTCGCAGGCAAGTCCTCGCCAGAGCGCCCAAGGCAACAAGCCATGCAACTAGATCACCGGAAGTGCAAGCGCGCAGGATGTAAGCAGTGATAAAATGTAATACAGAGACGCACGTCATCAGAATCCCAAAAACAGGGAGACAGGTACCGCTTAAGCTGCTCATACAACTGGCCATGCACGACATGCATGGTTGAAAAAATTTATTACTTTACCTGTCCAATGCAGAAGGTTTATCAGCATCATTTATAGCCTGTTTCTGCGCTCTCGCCAGATCCGATGTTCTTCCCAGAGCTGGGCTGCTTTGTTCGGCGGCAATGCCCTTGCTTGAACGGACCCGAGGTACAGGTCGCGCAGCATCCTTGGCCACAACGACAAGTGGTCTCGAGGCACTGGACACTGCCTGGAAGTGGGTCGGTGACTTGGAACCCAGATTCATCCCAACAGACCTAGGCGTGCAGGAGCGATCTGGGCTGATTGTCTCGGATTGTCACCAGTTTTGCAGATCTTCGTACAGCAATTTTGTGCTCGCCCGCGCCAATTTGATACCACGGGCTCGGTGTTTCGATATATAAATGTAGCTGACTCAGCACGGACCACAATGTGCCTAATTAATCGCCTTCCGGTTTGACCTCCTCCCATGACAGCTGGCTTGTAATGGTAGTCACAGGGTGTCAACTTGGCTGAATCCAGGCATTGCCAACTTGCAATTTCCATTAAAAGCGCTTTTCTGGAGCCAGCATTATTGACTAACTTTGCTAGACTGCATATCAGCCGATTCAATCCTTTTTATCATCGATGATCCGTGATGCACAGGAGATGTGACATCTGTATATGCATGCTATGTTTAGTAGAGACTCTCGGATTTCTGACATGTCATGTACATAAGTATTCTGTCACACGATCTTGAAGATGTCTTTTTCCTGCTGACTTCAACACCAAATTAGGACCCGTACTTGAGATGAATAAAGAGATCTGTATACATGTCGAGAAGCCTAGGCCTTCAAATTTTTACTCTTTGCAAGCACTTGCCAACTCACACTGTCACAATCTACTGAATGTTGCGTATGTACATTCCAGACCACACCTGAAAAGTCGACAAAAAGTCACCATTCCAGTATTGCAACAGCAAAGGTACAAAGCAAACCAAAGGCCACCTCTCTGGTGAAAGAGCATTTACCCCCAACTGATCAGCATCCCAATCCCAAACTGCCCCAGTAAAATCCCCATGGCAGACAATCCCGGCCCGCACATGGGCCTGATAATGCAGTCTTGCTTGTACTGCATCGTCACCCCAACGCTGCGGTTCAAACACGTTCCTGCCAATGCAAAGTTGAGCAAGTAGCACAGCAGACAACAAGACAAGCCAAAACTGATCAAGCCCCTGACGCAGACCGGGTACAATTCAAAGGATGTCGCAAAAGCTCCCCGGGATGCGTATCACAGTTTCCGCATTTCCCAGAACTCTCAATCAGAAATTCAACAACGCCCCACACCCCCAAAGGGGCCTCTGCAGTCTCAAAAAGGTAATTTTCGTTTAAAATGTGGAATTTAAAACGCCCGTTGCTGCAGGATCAGCCAACGCAACCGGGGCATCGTCATAAAAAGGAAAACCATAGCCAGAGAACCTGCTGCAGCGAGCTCTGCCGCAGCCCAAAGATAAGCTGGAAGAGGTAATCAGGCGGCAGAGCTAGCTGCACGCCTGGGAAGAAGCTTCCTCTGAGGAGGGCGCGCCCCTAGAGACCGGCCTGCGCAAAGCAGCTCTCTAGCCGCGCCAGCACAGTCTCATCGCACAACCTGCAGCGCCCACACATTTGTTTGAACGTTTGAAATTCGAAGGGTTTCCAGGCACGCCGCATTTCACGGCATGACATGGTCAGCCGGGCGAGGCTGCCGTAGCGTGCCTGCTGTTGGATTCTAGCAAACGCATGGATGCATCAATTTTCTGGATTCTGCAAGCATGGTTCAAGGCAAATTTGTTGGGGAGATGTGGTGACTCACTTTTCCAGGACGCTTGCGATGCGTTCCTGCTGCTGCAGCGGCTGCAGTGCTCCCGAGTGCTGCTTCACTGGCGAGTCCCCTGCGTCTGCAATAGCGCCACACACACATCAGCTGACGCCATAAGGCAGGTGAAAGGATCCAGATTGCAGATGGCCGCCACTAAAAGCACTTGCAGGCGCATGCAAAGGGAGCATTTCGCTGTGCCGTCCTGCCGCAAGAGGTTGCTGCACTCCTAGGGAGGGTGTGAACTTTATCTTTATAATTGTCTTTATCTCTTTAGAGCGGTGACTTGCATGCGGCAACTGGAGAAGATCTGCAGGTTATGGTGTGGTGTTTGGTGAAGCAAGAAATAGTGTCGGTACGACAATGGAGGACTCATGATTGCTGCAGACAATGCTGATCTGCAGCAACGGATGGTTGTGACAACTGAGGAACTCCGGTGCTCACCGTGAGTCAGCGCTGATGTGGCGGACAGCGAGGCGGCCGCGTCGCCGGCGGCCAGGTCCTTAGTAATGGCCTCGAACTCGCTCTTCAGCTCGTCCAGCGCCTTCTGCCCCTGCAGCCGCAGGCTGTGCGACCGCTTCAGCTGGTCCCTGCACATGCCGGCACATGTCAGCATCACGCATGCATGTTCACTGCATCCTATTGCCGATTCCCGCAAACACCTCACACCTGGAGTGAGGAATTGCTTTTGACTCTTTGGGACTTCCAATGCTGAAAGAAAGGGCAGCATAGCACTGTCTACCTCTAATTTTAATTTATAATTATTTTAGGATTGTGTCCAGGTGGACACGTAGCAGGTGACCAGGCATAACCGAACAGTTCTACTCAAGCCAACTTTGTTGTGGATGTCTCAACTGCTGCTTGTTTGCAGTCGTGAGCATTTGTATCAGGTGGGGGCATCAGTTTTGCTGAGGTGGCAGCGCACCTCAATGATGTCACCTCGCTCTTCAGCACATGGCAGACCTCCCTCAGCTGCGTAGCCTCTGCCTCCTGCAAAGGGCAGATCGACTTTCATCTCAGGGCGAAACATGTTGCTTCAGACAAGGTCATGTACATTGTTGTAAGGATCGGCTCCTGGGCTGAAGGACTGCTGGCCAGGCAGACACTGTGATGCTCAGGTAGCAATGCCGAGCGACGCCTGGTCAACAGATGACAGATACAGAAGTTCCAGGGCTCTGCCAATCAACAATCCAGGAGGGGGGAGCATCGAACATGTTGAGTGCATTGAAGGCCAAGCGGGCTGGAGCAAAACCAAAAATTCTAACAGCATTATGGGTAGATTCGTTGGGCGGAATGCGATAATGGAGTCAAAGGGGAGACTGCAGAGAATGCTATTCATACCTTTGCTGCTGCCTGGTCCGCTGCAATCTGCGCCCTGGACAGCGCCTCTGCCTGCTGTCCCCTGCACTGCCTCCGGGCAGACTCCAATTCCTTCGCCCCTGCACAAAAGAGCAAGCTCCTCTCCTAACCCCTTGAATTACCCCAGTCCCAATCCATGTGATGTTAGTCATTGGCATTGATGCAAGCCCTCGGCCAATCCAGCTGCTTCTTAGTGTTGCTGTGGACAAGAAGCATTGACATGGCACACATGCAGGTTTTGAGCTGGTGAAACCCATGGTGCGCAGATCCCTCTTTATCAATACCACACATTGTTTCTGCCGGAGGCAAGGGGTGCAGCACTTTAAGAGGGAATGAAGATGTAAGTGCGCACCTGCTTCGGCCTCAGCCTTGAGCCGCCTATTCTCCTCCAACAGCTTCTCAACGGACCCCAAGGAGAAACCTGCATGCCAAATTCGCACCCCTTGAGCTCTGGGCAGGTATACTGAAGATTGATCGACACAACAGGTTGGTAAGGGCATCCCCTTGGATGGATGCGCAAGGTTGCGTAGAGCAACACCTGAATTCTTGACTGCAACAGCAAGCTTGCTCGTCCTTGGAGCCAGCTGCATGCCCTCTTTCACCTCCCTGACCTCGTACAAGGTGAGCTCAGATTGCCTGACTCCTAGGGCTGCACTGAACTTTTCCAGCGCGTTGGATGCAAGCTGGGGCCCCTTGATTGTCCCTTGCTGCTCCAGTACAAAGGCATCGGACATCAGGCTGATGCTGACGGCTGCTGCACAACTGGCCTCTCCATCACAACGGTCAAGCCCAACCGGCTGTGGCGTGGGCAGAGACGATGCTCTCGCGCTGCTATGCTGAGACCACCTTGGCACTGGCGCTGCAAGTGCAGCAGCTGCGGGCGGCTCACGAGCTGCAGCAGGGTCCTCGGCAGCCCTCGCTGTAGGAAGCCTTGGAATGGAGAGTGATGGCCGCCCTCTTGCGCTCTCAGGCTGCACCGCTGTCCGTGGAGTTGCGCTTCCGGGTCCCCTGTGGACGCCTCCTCCATCTAGGCGCAGGCCTAGGGTTGGTATCTTCGGCTTAACTGTCCTTTTCGGGCTAATCTGTCCTTCAGGAGGAAGTGGCCCCAGCGGAAGGCTGGTGACCAGGTGGTCCGAGCGCGGTGTGCTGCATGGGGAATCTGGATCCTTCGACGACTCTGCATCCTCGCAGCTGCTGGCGTAAGAGCTGTCATCGCTGTCTGTATAGTCTGAGGCCTGCTCGTAACGGGTGGGCTCCATCAAAAGTGCACTGCTCTTGACTGGCCACTGCACCTTGCTTAAGACCTTTTCTGAGCTCCTCTCGTCCCCTTGGCTATCATTCATCAGAAAGAATGTGCCTGAGGTGCCCTTCAGGCCATTGTTTGAGCTTTGGAACTTGATCCCGCGTAACAATATCGGTTCCCCGAGAAAGCCCTGAAACCTCCCTTGAATTCGAGGAGCCCTAGGGCAACAGCCATTGGCTTCCTCCAGCTTCTTCAGCTCCACGTACATGAGATTGATGCATCTTTAGGGTTGTGATGTAATCTTCCTTCCTTCCTTCCTTGTGACTCGAGAGACTTGTTGTTCATATAATGCACTCACAAGTTGCAGGAGAGCAAAGAATATCTCTTTTGAAGTGACGGGTCTGACGAGGTCCGACTCTGCAAGATACCATCAGCATCCAAGGAAGTGTCCTGTGGGGTTTGCAGCTTGATTCAGACCCTGCTACCACGTCAGTGACGATAAAAACCTTTTGAGAGCAATAACCTCGGTTTACATCCGCAAGGGGGCCTTCAATCTTTAAGATGGGATTGAGGACCAGCTTTACGAGGACACTTGATCTGTCGGTTCCGATCGTCGGGGCGCCGATGGCTGGCGTTTCAGGACCTGCCTTAGCCGCAGCGGTTGCCAGGGCTGGAGGACTGGGACTCCTCGGCGCTGCGAGATACACCGAGGCACAACTTCGCAAGTTCGTAATACTCCTGACTCAGCCTGCCTGTGTTGACCATCGTGCCCAGATTCATTGCTCAGATAGCGGCCAAGGGGACACTAAACTATTTCTCGAAGCCACTTCTGCAACATCCTGTCTTGCATGGCAGGGATGTATCACCATCTTGAGTCTGAGGAGGACACCCACAGGAAGGTTGCGCCTTTTCACACATATAACATTGTGCAATTTTGGCGACTCAGAAAGCAATAATTTCCGCCTCACATACAAAGTGTATGCCTCGTTGCAGGGAGTTTGGAGATGCTCAGCAGTTGGCGAAGGGCAAAGGGGCAGTTGGCATCGGCCTGATGGCCTTCACAAACACACAGCTCCTGGCTACTGCAATTGACCTCAATCCCCACACCATCGTGAGTATCATGCACGCACTCACTCTGCACCCTGTGCAATTTGGATTGAGGAGCATTCCATGCATCCACACTCGCGTCTGAAGGAAGATCTATGGAGGCATCAAGATCCAACCTGCTTGTTAAGTGAGATCGCGTGCTGCACAGGAATTGCCACATGTTCAATGATTACTTGGTCAGTAAATATGACCTTGTGACAAACGAGCATGAAGAAGGCTGCACTGGGCAAGATGACTACTACACTCCTTGTGCACATGTGCAGTGGTTGTCCTTTGGGGATGTGGCGCCAATGGCAGCCCAAGTGAAGGCGGCAGGCATCAAGCTCATGATCCAGGTGCAGAGCGTGGAGGAGGCAGTGCGCGCTGTGTCCCTGGGAGCAGATGCTATCGTCGCGCAGGTGTGCTAAAAACAACTGGAGCAGCCTGTACTCGGTTCTGTGGGCAGCACATACACACAGACACAACCTAGGAGCCTGCAGGCTAGCATGCTTGTGTGTGGAGAGATTGGTCATTATAACGTGCTGTACATCATTCTCAAAGCTTACTGGATGTGCGTTCTTATTGCATTCTGCTTAAGAGTCCGTGAGAAGGAGCAAGAGAGTCGCAGTTACAATAGTCTTGCTGCCTGACAAGACATGGGCCGATCACTGATTTGCACTGGTTTACGACAGCTAGGTCCTGATGAATTCAAATATGTATGATCTACAGGCTTTGTTGTAACGTCTATCTACTTGTGTGGGTGAATGAGAGGTCAAACACAGTTATAAACCCCTTATAAACCCCCAAATTATAAATGCAGGGCACGGAGAGCGGGGGTCACGGCGCGAGCCCCACAGGGACCTTCTGTTTTGTGCCAGAGGTAGTGGATGCAGTGGCACGGATCGCTGCGGAGACCGGCGCGCCTCCGGTGCCTATTCTGGCCGCCGGGGGCGTTGCCGATGGCCGGCAGGTGCGCGGCGGCTTCCGCTCTGCCAGATATTGAAGCTATAATGTGTTTGTTCCTACTGTGCAGATGAAGTCCAGGTCTGGCAGCATGTATAAGGGCCCTTGAATGCAGTTCTTACTTGTGAGCTACTTAGGACGGAGCCTCTGGGACCCCGCCAAGTCTGGATGTCTGTCTTACTGCATGGTCTTTGCCTACTGCTGAGTTCATTGTGTTGCGTGCCACAGCGCCGCGCTGTGAAATACAGGCCGCCAGTATGATCACCTCTTGTTTGCAGCTGGTTCAGCTTTTGCAAAGTTCCCCTTGAGCCTGATGAAAAAATGGTGATTTTAATGTACAGGTGGCTGCCGCGCTGGCGCTGGGGGCATCAGGAGCAGTGCTTGGCACGGTACTGGTTGCCACTGAGGAGAGCATGTTCCCAGCTGCTTGGAAGGTGAGTCAGAAACTTCACATTCCACTGCAGCTTGTTACTTTACATCACAAAAGCCCAGTCTTATGGCTCCTTGTGCTATGTCTCTCCACAGATAGCATGCAATACCCGCTAGGCGGCCACAGCAAATGAAAACGAATGCCCCTGCAGCCGTGCCTTCTACTCATGGCGGGTGCCCCGATGGTGTACAGAGACCTGTAGACCAATCGGCCCACAGCAGAACATGCAGAGCAGGAATGCGATGACCGGCCTGGTTTGATCTGTGACTAAGCAGGACATGCTGAAGCAATGAAGCTGCACCGTTTGCAGGAGCGCTATGTGGCTTCGTCGGCGGACGACACTGCAAGGACGGTGCTGTTTGACGCGCTCGGCCCCATCGAGTGGCCGCGCGGCATCGACGGCCGCGCGCTGAGAAACCGATTCACCGACGCCAACCAAGAGCAGCTACTGGGCAAGGCGAGTGTTCGCTGCTGCACCTTCCCCAACTACAACCTTGACAATTACCACTGTGTCAAGAAGCAGAAGAGGGTGTTGCATTAACCCTCTGCTTCTTTGATTCCTTTCTGCGCCAATGCTGCTGTGAATGTGGATGCCAAGTATTAGTCACGCCAGTATTGGCGTTAAATTTCAGAGCGCACATGATCTGTCTTGTATTTTAAGAAGTGCACCCAGCCTCCGGTGCTTTGTATTGTGAGGCAGTGGTCCAAACGCAAGGGCACTGACACGTTGCCCTGGTTTCCATGACCACATCCTGCTCAGCATAGGCAGAAGTGATGGGCTCAAGACAGCATTTGTCTGATTTGGAGTTGAATTCGGGCAGGCGGACGAGAGGGAACGCATGCAGGCGGAGCTGGACAGCGGCCGGGCGGAAGCCGATCCGGAAGTTGCCCCGCTGTGGTGCGGCGCTGGCGTGGGGCTTATTCACAGCATTCCCCCGGCTGAAACCCTGGTCAAGGGGATTGTGGCGGACGCGGCGGCCACTGTAGCAAAGCTGCACAGCTTGGTGGAGTCCTAATTGCGGCTTGCTTACTAATACAGCTTGCACAATTGCTAGTTCAACCTTGCATGCGCACTGGAGGTTTTGTTTTGCCATGTATGTGTTGCAGAATTGAGTACTAACACGGTTTGCGCAAGTGCTAGTTTACTTGCATGCGCACTGGGGAGTGTTGGTTTGCCATGTACGTGTTGCAGGAATGTTGAAGGACGTCCAGATCCAACCTTGATCAGATTGCCCCTGTTTGGGTTCAGATCAGGGATTTTCAGAACATTTGAACGTGCGCCTTGGGTTGCGGCATCTGGCATAAGGGGATATGAGGCTGAAAGATGCATGCGGAACTATGTGTCATGCATGTGATCTGTGATCATATGATCTGCTGGGTTCAAGTTATCCTCACTGGTATCATGAGTGATAGCACTAGTCAGGGCTTTCCATAAATGCATAGTTGCACCATACGGATTCGGTCATTCGGCATATGGTGTATATTCGGTCGTATATTCGGTGCTTTGGGCCAAGATAGGCCGTTTTTGACCGTATTCCGTATATATTAATACCATATGACCGTATATTCGGCCGTATATACGGTCCCCAAAAAATGCTTTGACCGAATGGTGCAACTATGCATAAATGTGACATAAATGTGGCTCATATCCGAGTTTGGTGTGTCTGCACACTAAACAAATTTGTGATGTCCACTGTTTGCTTGGCGCTTTACAACCGATATGGTACATTACTGGTTTCGTTAAAGACACATGGGATACAACAGCGGCAGCTGCATCATGCGGCATTGTCTTCATACCAAGAAACGCCAATTTTATGCTTTTACATCTAGAGGCATCTCCGCCCAACCTTCTCAAAATACTTCACAGCATCTGGACCTGCTCGAAGCTCTCACTCTCAAATTATCTCTCGTCCGTGCACTCCTGCACATACTGTACATTCTTTGCTCTGATATTCTCTTCTCTTACTGGCTTATTCAACCAGCTGGCCTGATCTCATCAAGGACTCAAGCTACCCAATTCTCCAACTGGTATCCTCAAAGCACAACCCATCAGCTTGGGCACACAACCTTCAATGTTGAGCAATGCGTGCTTCTTATCCAGAACCTGCGCAGCCCCTTGCCGGCATGCAAGCAACTTCTATGCTTCTTCACAAACATTCTACAGATTTGCACAACTTTGCCGATTTTGCCGCTGCGGCAAATCTTCAGAAGAAGCGGCCGGAGGGCTGGAAGACCTGGTGCCCGGCGCGGCGCTTGGCACGCGTGGAAAAGCGGGGGGATCGGTTGCCACCGCTGCCCTTGGGCTCCCCCTTGGTGGCCGCCAGGCGGACCTCCCGGCTGTGATCCCTCAGCTCCGCGCGCCTGCTCAAGTGCAAGTAACAAACTTTCAGACTCACCTTTCTTATTATTGTTCATCTTGTCTGCACACATCTCCTGCCAGCAGCAAGGTGCATCTGCAGACAAGGTGCACTCGAAGGCTGTTTAAGCCTTGAAGTGGCTGAAATAATTGGTACCAATTGGGGGGTCGGCCATGACGCATTATGGATGCAGCCAGAACAAAATGTGTGTGCGCAACAGACTTTCCAGTGCATTTTTGCTTCGTCTGTTCGTCAGGATGAAGCTTGAGCAACTAATAGTTATGGACAAAATCACAGTCCATCCAATCTTGATACTGAGAGAGGAAACGCATGATGACGGCAACATCACGAGGCTCCTGCCGGAGTTGCAAGCTAAGACGGGCCGCAATCTTGCAGCAATTCAGTGTTGCATGCCACGCCGATAGAACGCTAGAGACATGCAGCAAGATCGGTTTGAAACTTCAGTCAGAGGCGTGAAAGGTGGAGATAGGACACCTGAGGTTGGGCGGTGCGTAGCCGAACGTCCCGGCGTTCACGAGCGGCATTTCGTTGGGTCGCGCGCTCGCTGCCAGCTGGGCCTTTGGCTGCGGCGGAGACGCGCCCTCAAAGGAAAAGTGCGCCGATCCTGACCCAGTAAATATCTTTCAATTGATACTTGTGATGATCTGCAGCAGCGCTCTAAACATGTGCGAAGGTATGCTTCTGGATATGGCGGTTTTGTTCCATGGTGACTACTGGATAGCAAGGGCCGGAAGACCAAAGCCCCCAGAGCTCTGGTAGTGCTCCTTGGAGCAAACTTTCAAGATGAAAGATATGCAAATTTGACATGAGTGGCTTGCAGGGTTGCAGAACTAGAATCTGATCGACCGAGAACGCAATAAATTAGCCAGCCGATGAGCTGGCCAATTTGCTGCCATCCAAGCCTATCAGACCCTAGTTGCATGCGAGTGCCTGTCTCTACTTGACTCCCTTCTCATCAAGGTGGATGTTCAAAGCTAAGATACCAAGATTCACGAGATTGAGGTGGGTTTGGTGTACCTGAGCGGTCCAGGTACAGAGTGGGGCTGGGTGGCTCATGCTCCGTAGCCTGACTGGCACCATAAGGTCCACACCCTGATCAGACACAAAGAGAATTCACTCCTGCCATCTATAAATATATGCAAGGGCCAGATACCATGTTACCTTCACCCATATGTATACTGTGGACTCAAATTTGGTGTTTGGGCAACCATACTACAACATCTGATGGGTCCCACTGCAGCTTGACCATCGCTTAAAAGACTCACTTGATGCAGTTTAAAAGACTCACTTGATGCAGCGGGCTGTCTGCCCAAAAACCAAGTAAATTACATGCAAGGCCAGAGTCATAACTGCATGAACAAGCGTAGGAAGTACAGCCACATACATGAACGCAGGTGCTGCCTTTCAGGATGTTCTCAACAGCAAAAGGGTTGCGATTGCGGTTCAATACTAACGAGGAGGCAGTGTGGGCGCACATGGGCCCATGGCGGTCCTTCCAGTGACGCGGCTGGCAGCTCTGGGCGACGTGCGCACATGCTGCGTGGTCAGCTCCTCAGAGACGCTGTCCACCTTGGCACGGCCTGACCTCCTGCCGGGCTGCACGCTCGCCAGGCGTACCCTGACCTGTAGAGTGGCAAGCCTGGAACACGTCAAGAAAAAGAGGATGCTGTATAGATCACTCTCTATGTATGCTCAGCACAATGCACATGTAAATATGCTTGCTATTTGCATCACTGAGCTGTCAATGGGTGTGACTGCTCGTGTCCTTGTGCATCTAGATTCTGGTGAGATCGAGCAAGTAAGCACCTTATGCGGCGTGTTGATCGAGAATAGGCCACCCTGCGAGAGAGCACGAGAAAACAAGATTATTTATACGGCAACGCAAAGTATCGCAGATCTCCGGTTGTAAAACAAGAGAGTGTCATGCCCAACGACCTTTCGACACTTATATCTCCAAAGCTTCAATCTCGGTCTTGCTGACTTCCCTTGTGCCAAAACAGAACGGTGACAGCCGATTTACAAGTATCCTGCAAATCGGTCACTGATTCGAGACTGCCTTTACCAAACTTCTTGACACCAACAAAACGGAAATCCGGCGAAGACGCCAATGGTCGCTATGATTTAGTGATAGTGTGGGAAGGCTTTTACAATTTTTCGTGACGTTCTATCAAGGATGTGACAGGGCTATTCGGGGGACTCTGAGTTAACAGGTGATGAGGCCTCACCGAGGTGTCAAGCTTGTTCGTCGCCAGAGCGTGGGCGGGGATTATCTTTTCAATGGTCTTCCTTGCTGTTGAAGTCCTCTGCGAATGCAGATAGCGTCGATCAGCCCTCTGACAAGCTCAAAAGAACAAATGAAAAAGCCCTAGGAAACCGACTAGGACCCACACTGACCTTCACATCGGCTCCGGGAAGTCCGACGCGCACGGCATTTCGAGCTGCTCCCATGTCCAGTACCGATTTGTATTGCTATTTCTCTGGAGACCTAGTTTTGTGGCACTGCTTGTGGCAAAGATTGAGAAATCTTGGGTTCATCAAGTCAACCGAGTCAGCTTCTCCGTTGTTCTCGAAGACCGCAGCTGCGGCATCTGAGCGGGGGGCCCCTTGCTTCTGCTTGCCCATTCAAAAGCGGGAATTGCAGTCTAATCAAGCTTTATCATTGCCCAGCTTTTCTAGTAGAAGGGGCAACGTTTAAACGCAGAGAGAGTGTCCATGAGGTGAAGCGCGCGCATTCCAGATTGCAAAGGCTCGACATCTTGTTGTATTGTTTGCTAACATCCTCTCAGTGGACAAAGCTAGGAGCTTCAGAGCGTTTGTCAAGAACGCCCCACGAAAGAATCCATACACTGTGCGTAGAGCAGACAGCACGCTATCACATGACGTGAGAATACCTCCCAGACATCTGCAACCAGATGTATATAGAAGAGATTACTCTCGACGGCTTCAAGTCGTACGCCACGAGAGTGACCGTGCCCAATTTTGATCCTTTCTTCAACGCCATCACTGGTCTCAATGGCAGTGGGAAGTCCAACATTCTGGACGCCATCTGCTTTGTGCTGGGAATCACCAACCTGTCTCAGGTCAGTGTCACATTGTAGGACTGAATAGGGGACACATATCCTCTGTGAACAAAGAGATGAGGCAATTCGTTGGCAAATGGCAGATGCACAACGTTCACATCCTGTGGACTCCTGCGTTGATGGTGCCTGCATGTCATAATGCACAGTGCACCTCGCCAGCTTATGGCATATTGCATAATAGAGCACATGCTTCTACTGGTACAGATCCATCCAAACGATTCATTCGAGCTGTGAATGCCCTTGCAGGTGAGGGCGAACAGCTTGCAGGAGCTGGTGTACAAGCAGGGGCAGGCTGGAGTCACCAAAGCTACAGTGTCCATCGTGTTCAACAACACAGACAAGGCCAACGGCCCTGTAGAGTACCAGCACTTGGACCAGATCACAGTCACCAGACAAGTGCGGAAACCTCAATGCAGGAGTGTCAGACTTGATGACAGCACATCCCGCCAGTAGCGAGAATGTCAGACATGAATGTGCCCATAAGTCGCCCTGCTAGAACAGTGTGTGCAAGCCAGAGGGACAGCAGGATTGATCCCACACGGTGGAAAAAAATCCAAGAGAGTGGCTGCATGCTACAGTTGGCAGGGCAAGGATTCTGCTGCAGAAACTGATGTCTCTGTCTGTTCTCTGTGCAGCTGGTTATTGGAGGCAGGAACAAGTACCTCATCAATGGCCATGTGGCACAGCCAACGTGAGTCCCATCCAAGTTGGGGCACACTTGCTACTGCAGCACCTCATCCTTTTCCGAAGCAAATATACTCATTGACTTGCTAGCATGGTGGCACCTGTGGCAGGTGCAGCTGTCGAAATGATGTTTTGTGGATGTCTGCTTCAGGAGGGTGCAGAATCTGTTCCACTCGGTGTCCCTCAACGTCAACAACCCCCACTTCCTCATCATGCAGGGCCGCATCACAAAGGCGCGCCCCTGCCTAATTAAAAATATTCATACCCCACATGACAGATTGAGCGCACAGCGCAAGCAATATCTCACAAAAAGGTAGCATGCCACGGCGATATCAGTCTTGAAGATTGCTAGAAAAGAACATCGCTGCAAACAGGCTGGGAAACCCATCATGTATGCATTGACGAGCTGTGCTCGCGCGTTGGTCCACATTCCTGCAGTGATGTTGCTGGCAATATGGAGGATACCTTATGGCCTCGAGGCAGATCAAGGCCTTGTCGGAGCAGCTTGTCAACCCGTTAGAAGATCTGGCTGGGCCTCAATGGGTGCACCGATCGCTGACCTGCAGTAAGGCACATTGCCGGGCGCTCTTTCTCCGAAAAAAGAAGGCCAGTCAAGCAATCAAGAGGAGCCATGCAGTACTTTCAGAGAGCCTTCGCCATGACAGAATCGAGACGTGGTAGCTGACACTGCCGCCAATGTGTATGCGTCCAGAACCAACATGCTGATGTGGCACTGACCTGGCATGCTGATGTGGCACATGTGCGCGCAGGTGCTGAACATGAAGCCGCCAGAGATCTTGGGCATGCTGGAGGAGGCGGCCGGCACGCGCATGTACGAGACCAAGAAGGACGCAGCGCTCCGCACGCTCGAGAAGAAGCAGGTCAAGGTCGCCGAGATCGAAAAGGTGCGCTCACTCTTGAATTTGAACCTGATTTGGAGCTGAGCGGGTGCGTGAGGACAGGGGATGTTAAGTGGCTGTTCTGGGCCTGGCTGTGGCTCAGAGAGGAAGTGAGCCCGTCAGCTAGCACAGTCGTGGATCCTTGTCAGCTCGGCACAACAATGTGAAGCCGCGTGCTGTGGTGTTCTGTCACTTGCAGCAACTTGCACGTGAAGCTGGCGGGCGCTCTTGCATACTTGATTGTCTCAGCACAAGGTCCAGCAAGCACAAGGGAATCATGCGAAGTGAAACGCTGCCGGGAGATAAAGGATCAGCGCAGCACCAGCAGAAGCAAGACACACCTTGTTATGCCTCTCTCTTCATCGCACTTGCAGAGTCACACACAAAAGACCCACTCTATCAAAAAATTTCTGGAATCTGTTGTATGCTGACGAGACTCTGATAACACCGGAGGTCTACCACAGAGTGTTTCATGAATGACATGCACATTGACTTTTGCACACACATGCGCCAGGTGATGAATGAGGAGATACTGCCGGCGTGCGAGCGGCTGCGGCGGGAGAAGGGGCAGTACATGGAGTGGCAGGCCGCCAACGCCAACGCCGATCGCCTCCGCCGATTCTGCGTCGCCTACCGCTACGTCCAGGCGCAACGGTGGGAGCAGCATTTGCTTTTGTGATCATTTGGCTTGGATCATCTCTCATCATTATTTCCTGGGTCCCTGGGGTCAATGATGACTGTGAAACGTTTTAAAACGTTAAAACGTTTCAGTTGTTTCGAGGCTGCAGCAGAATGAAAATGTAGGAGATTGTCTTGCAGCACACCTTCTCTGGTTGTCCACAATCCACCATGCTGCACAAAAAAGCAGTTTGCAAGGGACAGAATCTTGATGTATTCTCAGTTTGCGGCAGTGTCAGGGTGTGCAAGGGCTGCATTTCCTGCAGGACATGTGTCAGTGCATGCATGCACATGCGCACGTGTCAGCGCATGCATGCGCTGATGTCAGCATGATCTGGCGCTGATGGAGTGATTATACCCCCTGCACCGGCTGATTTGGCGCCACTGGGGCGCAGGATGGAGGAGAGCGGGAAGGAGGAGATAGAGCGGGAGCGCGAGGGCGTGGCTGAGCGGGCGCGACTCATCGCTGAGCTGGACGCGGAAGCCGCCGAGAAGGAGCGCGACATCGCCCAGCTGCAGGCGCAGAAGGAGCGCCAGAGCGGACGCGAGGTCAAGGAGCTCGCCGAACAGGCAGACGGACTGTCCAAGAAGTGCGCGCGCTCTCTCTGTAGCCTATGTCTTAAGACTCATACATGCTGTTGGTGTTCCCAGGACTGAACATGGTCTGTTTGCTGTGCCCTGGTCTTGATGGCATGCTATATGATACAGTGCTCTCCTGGATTCCATATTTGATTTCTCCCCCGCTGGCTGAGTGCCGCATGATGCCATGATGGATCCAAAGCTCCTTGCAAGTGCTCTCTCTAGTTGCCAGCCTCCAGAGCCGAAATCTCACAGCAGGCTCGAGCAATCAGGGTAGGAGCTCAGTGTGACGCAGCTGCGGACAAAGGGCATTCTGCATGACAGCACCCCAGTCATTAGGAACAAGTGCAGGACAACTAAGATGTGGTACCGGCTGTCACAGGCTGGTTCAGCTCACAACGGGCAGGAAGAACGCTGGGGAGAATCTGGACGCAGAGAGGGCCACCTGCGACCAGTACCAAGCATCCATCAGCGAGCTGGCAGAAGAGACGCTGGCTGCCAAGGTGAGCACCCACATACTCAGAAGATTCTGGTAAACACGAGCCAAAGTCCGGATCAAATTGGGGGAGCAAGGCTTCGTCCCTGAAATATATCTGCTTTATCTGAACATCGCATTGCAGCAGGCCTGCACAGCTGCTGCTTAGGTGCCCTAAAACAGGCATTTGAGCGGTGCCGTCAGAGCTTCAGGCCTGTCATAAGCATTGGGGGTCTTTGCTCGCATACGAAGCTGCCTGAATTGTCAAAGCCTTCTACTCAACTTTGTCTGCAACACCATCGGCCAGATCTGCGAGCTTCACTGGGCTTCTCTTGCAGGTGGCGGGCGCGGCCGAGGCGCGCGACGCGGCGGCTGCGGCGGCCGATGCGGCGGCCGGGGCGGTGGAGGCGGCTGTGCGCGAGCTGGCGGGCGCGGAGGCCGGGGACGGCCGCGACGAGTCCAACCGCAGCGTGCAGGAACGCCTGGCAGACGCGCAGACTGCCCAGGTGGATCCACCCCTCCGTGTTCTTTGTACAACCCATGCTTGTAAAATGCAACCGCACAGGTGGACCCTGTCCTCTGTGCTCACCCCCCTTGTCACTTGACCTTTTCATAGGTTGATCGTGTCATGATTACCCAGAAAATTTTGGCCTTGAGGGTTACATATTTGGCCATCCCTGCTTTGAGCAAAAGGCTTGCGCTAGGACTCGTGTTAAAGCCGACCATCTGCTAACGAATTGAACTGCTACAAATTTATTTGAACTCCATGCCTTTGGAAACAACCCACATTATCGGGCACTTTCCAGCAGGCACATGATGTCTGCACTGCTCCATCTCGATCACTCACCCTTTCTAAAATGGAAACTTTTTTGCTACTCTGGCAAAAGCACTCATCTTTGCTGGGGCAATCTTGCGCAGACTGCGGCAGAGGGCGAGGTTCAGGAGGCGAACGTGCGCGCGAAGCACCTGGAGAAGCAGCTGTTGGAGCAGCGGAAGGCGCTGGCGGCCAAGGAGAAGGAGGCCGGGTTGCTGGCGCAGGAGCTGAAGAGGGAACGCGCCACCGTGGACGCCTGCCAGCAGCGGTGAGGAGAATTCTCTCCCTGAATTTGCTGCTCATGTGGTTTGGTTGTTGATGCATGTTGATGATAAAAAAAGCCTGTTGAAAACAGCACCGCACAGGCTAGCGTGAACTGAGATGCGTTATATTAGACATGGGCAGTCTGGACGGCTAAAGACATTGCATGAACTTCCAGCCCCATTCTGGACCGTCCACATGGAGTGATAGGAGACTTATTTCGGCGAGTATGCTCCAATGCACAAATTTAAGGCGCCTGACATGTGCTGTCTGTATGTGCATGTTAAGGCTGTGAATTGGGAAAAATGGGATTTGAGGGTCAAGCTCTGCCTTAATACAGGCTGGCCAAGCTGGGCTACGACGAGGCAGCTGCCGCGCAGCTGCAGGCGGCTGCTGACACCGCGCGCGTGCAAGTGCAGCGGTGCAAGGACCACGTGGATCAGCTCTCATCCACGCTCACAAGTGCGCAGCCTTCAAGGCTCCATGCTGCTAACGCTAATGCCAGTATCTTAAGAAGTATCACAAACTGGCATCACCACCATACACCCTCCATATGCAGGGATCAATCTACAAGACGTTGCCTTTGCCTTGGGGCTGGCGAAAAGATCAGCAAGCAGTTGCAGTTGCTTGAGAGGACGCACAACAGAGATTACAGATCTTACCAGGACTGCGCTGCGCCCTGAACAAAGCTCTAATGCGTAAAACTAATTTTTCTGTCCTGAAGCGTTGGAGCCATGGTTGTGCACGCAGGCATGGATTTCCAGTACAAGGATCCGGACAGGGGCTTTAACCGGGCGGCGGTGAAGGGCGTGGTGGCAAAGCTTGTGCGCGTCAAAGACCCCTCAACCACCACCGCACTGGAGGTGGCAGCCGGCGGCAAGCTCTACCAGGTGACGTCATCGGTCAGGGGCTCGAGATAACTATGAATACCCAGTCATATGGACTCTGAAGGCCTCTGATCCGACTCTCAAAAGTTGAGTGTCTGTTGAGCGCCTTTGCCGGAGAAACGCCTGTCTTTCCGACATCCCTGCCATTTATGTCATGTAATGAGTAGCCACATTCATGCAGTCATCTAAGAAATTGAGGTTTAGTGCATTCCAAAAAGAATAAGAGATGTCCCTTGGGTCCAATATCCTGCTAAACTGAACATGGGCTGTTCGAAATTCCTGAGGTGCTTGCATCAGTGCGTCCTGGCAGAGATGTTGTACTGCTTGCCTTGGATCAGTTGCGCCCGGTGAGATGAAGCGTTAAATGTTTGGGTGTGGGCTCAGGTGGTGGTGGACAGCGAGGCGACTGCCAAGGCGCTGCTAAGCCGGGGGCAGCTGCGAAACCGCGTCACCATCATCCCACTCAACAAGGTGCTCAACCCATTGGAGCCCTAAACGTCCCATACCTTGAAAACATCAGACGCTACAGCACTGTCCAAAAAGTGGCCTTGCACGACTGCGTTCAGTTATACTCCCCTTGTGATACAAGGCCCAGCCACTTCAGCTCTGTGGACCGTTCTGAGTCAGAGCACATGTTGCTTGCTGGAAACAACCCCCGGCCAGTCTTTCCTTCCGCACGATGCCTGCTTCTTATTACCCATCACAAAGCAGAATTGGGCCTTCCTTGCACGTTCTCATGAGCGCAAGTTCACAGCACACTCCGCCAAGACAGCTGCAAGGGTGGTCTTTGGAAGCTTGTCCTGTCTGGCATGTTGGGTGAACAAGCAACTGACTCAGCAGTGAGTCACCGCGCAGGTGAGCGCCCGCGTGGCGTCGCCAGCTGTGCAGGCGGCGGCCGCCAAGATTGGCCGCGGCCGCGCCACCATCGCACTCGAGCTGGTCGGCTTCGACGCCGATCTGGGCGCTGCCATGAAATATGCTTTCGGCAACGCATTCGTCTGCAAGGTCCGCGAGCGCTTCCTGCACAATATTATGCAGATTTGTGTGCACTTCACCGGCTGAACGCAGGCACTTTTTGCTCTATGTTCCATGCCCACTGCAAATCCATGCAGGTTTTTGTGCATTGAGTCAATTAAAGGCATGTCGCATTGCGCTCTGTGTGCCATTATAAGCGGCTGAGCGGACCTGAGCAGACATACCAGGGCTTCATGCCAAAGTTTCAGGACATGCAGATTGCAGGCTTGGTGTTCAAACGAGCTTGGAGGATCTGCAATATTGCAGATACATTTTTTGACAATTTTTTTTTGTTGCATTGGCCAGGATGCGACTACTGCGAAATCGCTGGCGTTCCACAAGGAGGTGCGCACTCGGTGCGTGACCCTGGAGGGAGATGACTTCAACCCCTCCGGAACCCTCACAGGTACACTGCTGCTCCTCTCCCAATTAACATGAACCTGCTGGCCCCTGTCACAAAGCATGCCTGCCAATTGTGTTGCTTATGAGTCGCTGTATTTAATTGTCCATCATGTTAAAGTATGGTTGCAACCTGGTTGCCTGCTGATAAGCCTGCACTACAGCCGGCAAGCACCTGACAAAGAACCATGGGCAGGGAGCTTTATGTCAGGCAGTCAACGCGGAGCATTTGAAATCAAATTTGAACAATCCAAATCTGGATGCGCAGGCGGGTCGCGCAGTGCAGGCGCCTCGTTGCTGACGAGGCTGCATGAGCTGGCACTGGCGGAAGAAGAGCTGGCGGGTCACTCGGAAACGCTGGCCGCCGCCGAGGCGCAGCTCAAGGGCCTGGCCGCCGCCGCCAAGGAGCACGCCAAGTGAGTCATCGCACAGCTCAGCACAGCCTTTCATCAACGAAGTCCCTTTTCAGACTTCTGCTATGCTTGACACCTGTCTATTGTGTGCTTGTGAAGGCCAATAGCCCTGAGAAGGACTGCTTGCTGATTACGAATAATGTCAACGAGAACAGGAGCGCACATGATTACCCCAAAAGCATCGAATGAATGCCTTGCCAGATCAGGCGATGACTAAGCACAGACAATCATGACTAACCGGCGCTAAGTCTCATGCGCTCGCAGGCTGACGCAGGAGCTTGAGCTGAAGGCGCACGCGCTGAGCCTGCTGCAGGAGAGGATCGCCGGGTCGGAGAGCGCGCAGCTGGCAAAATCTGTCGCTGCGCTGGAAGCTGACCTGGCGGCCGCCAAGGACGCCGCAGCCGCCGCCAAAGCGCGTAAAGCACAGATGGCCGCCTCCGCCAAGGTGAGCGCGGTTATAGACTGGGCTCTTGCACTTCTGCCCTTTCTTGGCTTTCTGGGGGGAGTTTGCATCGTGGTGCTGGGGTCCTGCGTTGAATGAAAGGAATCCCTGAAGGAAAAGGCTAAGGTAAGGTTAGCCCGGCATAGTCACAACGCAGACTTCTGAAGGCATGCTACTGGTGCCCATGCAAGTGGACATCATGCGTGGGCGTTTCGGATCAGCAGAGACATTCTCACCTGCATACGTAGTTCATACGATCAGGCTTGTGTTTTGCCTACAATGGAGTGCAGACTGCTGAGATGATGGCCACGGCCAGGAAAAAATCAAAGTACAATGGTCCATTTTGCACTAACAGGAGCTGGAAAAGGAGCTGGGAAACCTGGGCAAGGAGAAGGACAAGCATATAAAGGCGGCGCAGGCGAAGCTCAAGAGCGCGAAATCCGCCGCCGAAACCATGCGCGGAAAACTCAAGAAGGCCGCCGCCGCTCTCGCCGAAGCAGCCGCCGAGAAAGAGGCGGCCGCGGAGGAACGCGCGGCTCTCGAGACGCAGCTGGCCGCTGCTGAGGCGACCGTGAAGGGTGCGCTTGCATTTCGATTTGAACTCGAATCTGAAATGGTGCCAATCTTGGCGCAGGGCCCATTACGCTGGCGGGTGAAACATAGGTGTAGCAAGGCAAGCCGACACTTTAGGGCCGAGTGGTCGTCAGAAATACCATGCTGCAGAGACACACTTATGTGGGGTGTAACGGAGTGAGTGGCGGAGCGATGAAAACGCACAAAGGAATCCTTACGGATGAATGGGAAATTGGCGATTAAGATTTGGGGGCAAAGGATGAGAGTGCGCTGCGCAGAGCTGGAGGCGGCCGCGGGGAAGCTGGACGCTGAGGTGGCGGAGGTGCGCGGCAGCTACGAGGCAGCTGCCGCGAAGCTGCAGGAGCGCCGCGACGCGCTGTCAGAGTGTGAGCGCGGCATTGGAGACCTGGCCAAGCAGCGGGCGCAGCTGGAGCGCGAATCCACTGACGCAGCCATCAATAAGAAGAAGCTCGAGCACAAGTGCGTGACCTTATGACTTTTGTTCTCAGCGCATGCAATTTCCCTTTACTGTTACCCCGTGCAATGGCATGTTCTTTACCAGAGACAGGCTCTGCTTGAGCGGAATTCATAATAAGGAAGGATAGATGTGTATGTATTCCTCTGATGCACAATAAGTAGCTGCAGTATTTGCTTATCCTGAGTTCAGTAGTTTCTTGTATTACACATTAAACAGCCCAAGTTGGCGCTGTTCCGATGCCTGGCATGCTTTGAGGAGACAGTGTAATGCCCTCCTAAGCACTCTGGAATGTCTCAGCGCTGGCATACAACTCTACGTCAAATGATCCTATGCTGACATCAGCATGTGTCACATGATGCCAGGCTGGCGCGCATGGAGAAGGATGCGCGCGATTCAGCGGACGTATGCAAGCAGCTGGAAAAGGAGTACCCCTGGATCGGCTCAGAGAAGCGCCTGTTTGGGCGCCCGGGGAGCGACTACGATTGGACGGCGCGCGACCCCGAGGCCGCCTTTGCCGAGTACAAGAAGCTGGAGGACACCCTGCAGGGCCTGTCCAAGTCCCTGAACAAAAGGGTGCGCGCAAGGGGCTTTGTATATTTTAACTCTCTGGCCTTCAAAAACCGGATTTTCTCTACTTGGGGTCTCATACCACAGCATGCATAGCAGGTCATGTACAAAAGGCAGGCGAGTATGGAACCCCTTTGACATGCATGCGGGGCATGGACATAATGATGCAGAGCATGAAACACCTCTGGGACAAGCTGCAAGCGAATGGAGGCTTCAAAAGTATCTTATAGGCTCTAATGCAAGGAGGAGCAAAGGTTCACCTTGTGTACATCGCTTTGTCTTAGATCTGACATGACTCGCAATTATGATCTGAGATTTGAGATGCTCCCTTGGAGGCCTGGAGAGAGGTAAAGAAGGGACGAGAGAGAGTTGAAAATGCTAAAAAGAAGACAAGCCTAAAATTTTTGAGTTGATAGGGATTGCATGGGTGTTGGAGCGCAGGTAATGCAGATGTTTGACAAGGCGGAGGCTGAGTACCGGGAGCTGTCTGAGAAGAAGCGCATCGTGGAAAACGACAAGGAGAAGATCAAAAAGGTGGGCGCTGGCACCTCAGCATCCCTTACAATTCCCAAAAGAGCTGCAGTCTTTGTATGGACCTCCCAGTGCAGGAATTGGCGCTACCTGTGACAAGCTTGCAAACCCCAAACCATGCGGGTATTGTCTTTCTGTCGCAGCAGAAAACTGACATCTGTCGGAGACAGCTATCGTCTGTCCTTTTGTTCAGTGCATTGATTGCGGATGCTGGCACCCAGATGCTTTGCCACAGATAGCAGGCACACAGTCAATACCCAACTGTTGTGGGGCCAACTCGGTTGATTTAATGTGCTGCTTATGACAACGCTCCATGAAGTGCCAGCATGTCAAATTGCTGACTCATGCTGCCAAGTCACCTTCAAAGCGCCAGAACATGGCCCACCTTCACAGACCTCGACACATGCGCACAGCATGGCGCTGACATGTGCATGATGACTAATGCGCCAGGTCATCGCTGAGCTGGACGAGAAGAAGCGCGAGGCTCTGGGCAAGACGTGGCGCAAGGTGAACCAGGACTTTGGCTCCATCTTCTCCATGCTCCTGCCCGGCACCTCCGCCAAATTGGAGCCCCCCGAAGGCGCCACCTTCCTCGACGGTGCGCCCCATCTTGACTCATTGATCTTTTATTCGTGGAATGCTGTTTCCCCAGACAGAGGCAAGGTGCGCCTGCAGAGAAGTAGTAAGACTTGCTGCCGGAAGTACCTGATGTTGCAGCTCCTGTTGGCGTCTTCTGAGGCCGGCCTGATGTGGCGTACATATTAGTCATCGATTACTAACATAGGCAAGTAGTAATCCGTGTGGCCTGATTTGGTGCGCAGGTCTGGATGTGCGCGTGGCGTTTGGGGATGTGTGGAAGGAGTCGCTGACGGAGCTGTCTGGTGGGCAGCGTTCCCTCCTCGCCCTCTCCCTCATCCTCGCCATGCTCCTCTTCAAGCCCGCCCCCATCTACATCCTCGATGAGGTCAGTCACCGCGCGAAAGCCTGTTACTAAGACTCTTCCTTGCAGACTGTCACCATGTGTAAAGAGCTAATTGACCTCCTGTCCATGATATCTTGAGAGACACATTGGCTACGCGCATTGCTTGTGGGGGGGCTGATCATGTTAGTGCTGGTCCATTCTGCCATTCTGGAAGGAGTGGCACTTGTGACACACTCCCCATAGCACGGAGACCAGGCTATGCAAAAGGAATCGTGCAAGGCCGGGGTTACAGACACTGCTGTCGCTAGCACCTGCACATTGGGGACTGGCCCACAGAAAGCATCAAGGCCTGCAAGCACGCGGCTGAGCGTGCGCATGCGCCGGCATGCTGCATGAGGGGTAGGTTATAATGCAGATTTATGGAACACCGTAGCAGGTTTGTACGAAGCTACTGTAGAGTGTTTAGCATCCTTGGCTGCGTTGCAGGTGGATGCTGCGCTGGACCTGAGCCACACGCAGAACATCGGGCGCATGATAAAGAGCCACTTCCCCTACTCCCAGTTCATCGTGGTGTCCCTGAAGGAGGGCATGTTCTCCAACGCCAACGTCCTCTTCCGCACCAAATTCGTCGACGGCGTCTCAGCCGTCACCCGAACCGCCACCCACCAGAAGTGCGCCCTGCTGACTATTATTCATTCTAAACCATGCATTATTCAATTGTCTATAGTCCTGCGGGTTTAAGGTTTGATGAAGGTGGGATAGAAGATCATCAACGTGCAACAAACTGCCTGCAGAAACAACCTCTACACTGTTTCAAAATGTCCGGGCTTCAAATAACGAAAACTACATTATGATTTTATCAACTCTCTCCCTGGCAAGAGAAGCAGGGGGCGTCTGCAAAACACCCTTAAAGCGGCATCAAACAACTGCGAGATGTCGGCTCTTTTGGAATGGCCAGATCCAAAGCAAAACCCTGTCAATTGATTGATGACATGGCCCTCGGTGGTTTTTTTAGCCGTTTGTGGCCAGGTGGAACCAGAGACTTGCAACAGGAAAGCACTGCGGCGGCTGAGCAGCATGTGTCTTGGCATGCAGGGAGGGAACAGCGGCTCAGCAGCAGAAGGCCTCGCATCGCCAGAACAGGCCCGCGCTCACAGAGAATGTCCGCGCATGAAAGGAGGATTGCACTGGCGGAGTCAGCCTCTTTGCAGCTGCGGGCAACACCTGCATGCGCATGCGGCTTTGAGACAGCGTTCTGCTGTTACAATACGCAGTCAACAACAAAATATGTCTTTTGTGATTGAACAGTGGCAGTCCCCGGCACTATGCGCAGCAAGTGTATGTGGTTTCTCTGCTTTGGTCAAGGTGATCAGATTTAGTTAAGTAAGCTTATTATATACGGTATTGAATATTGTGGAATTGTGTCACACACAATACAGGATTATTTTGGCGGTCCCTGTACCGCGGTGCATACGGCAAGCTGAGTCCATTTAATGCATTAAAATCATGCATCTAAAAATCATGCATCTAAAAATCATGCACCAACCGAGTATTGTCATGTACTAAGGGCCAGAAGTTGTAAATGAATATCAGATCAATCTCTTATACTGTTGTGACTGATATATAAACTGCGGTTTAAATATGCTGACGAGCTAGTAGCTCCACACCTACATGGAAAGGGCACGTGAGCCTGTTCCCTCACGTCCTCTTTAAACGATGTCAAATTTGATTGCTTGCAACCTCTTACCCTAAGCGTCGAGAAGTGATCTCCTTTTTGCTTGATACCGGTCTGATTTTATGGCATACTCATGTGCGTGGTGGGCTTGAACACCCATCTAGCAGTATACTGATCAACAGTTGCGTCTTCGTGTGATGTCGCTCGGCATCACAAGCGGGCTATCAACAACAGGCATTGTTATTGGATGGGTATTGCAGGGCTATTAAGGCATGAGAGCTGGAAGCGTGCTTCTGATCGTGGGAGCAATCCTCCTCGTTAGTTTGCAGGTCCTCCCTTTCGCTTGATCGGTCCTGCGTTCGGCCTGTCACAACAATGAAATTGAAATTTAATTGCATAATTTAATGTCTTTCCTTGACGATCTAAGTTGTACAGGTTGTCCTCTTTGGGGACTACAACAAGGAGCTAAAGGGACTCTCTGAGCACGTAAGTGTCCCCACAGGACTTCTTGAATATCTCAATCAAGGCATTTGAATTTGCATATTCACTTGATACTTGTTTTGCTGCACTATAATGAAGCAAAAAAGACACATTTACACGGCTTGCACATCCAGGTCCACCGCACGGAAGAGCTCCGAAATCAGCTGCGCCAGGCGCTGGAGGGCCATGCAAACCTCAGCAGGCTCTACAATGACCTCGATCAGCGCTTGGGAGCTGCATATGACAGAATAGCAGGTCTGCTCACGACCTCTTCTAGGACATACAGCAGTTGTACTTCATTCACTGCCAGGGCGTGACCCACAATTCTTGTAACTTCTTTGCTGACATCTTTATATCGTTACTTAATTTAAAGTCCTGTATCTGCTACTCATGGAACGCATTTCAGACCCCATTTTAGCATGCCCGATCATGACCAGAGTCCCCTGTGAAGCCACGGATGCAAGCTTTGCCTCTCTGTGTGCCTGCAGAGGAGCAGGCGAGTGCGTCAGCGAGCGAGGCAGCGCTTAGGGAGAAGGCCAGGGGAGGCTTCAGGCAGACAGGCTTGGGGACAGCGCCCCACAGGAAGGTGGATGCAGGAGGTAGACGCAGCAACGGAGAGGCCAAGGCACACATCTACCCCTCGGGGCACGAGGATGAGGAGTGTGTCGGCGCTGCGCTCGATACAACGGGGGTCGTCGCAGCGGTTGTTAGTGTGGTGTTCAACCGGCCTGACTACCTCAAGCGGCATGCTGCCTCGCTCCTGGCCGTACACGGCTCGGATCCCACCTTCAGGTAAGGCCACAGACCTGATTTGTGCAAAACTTGAGCAGGTCGATCAAGACTGAGCTTGCAGTGCTTGACTGCATTGAGGACAAGCCCGCTGCACAGGGGGACTTGTGTACAGCAGCTTGTTGCTATTGTGGAGCTCAGTTTTCTTTTTGGCTTCGCCAGTCGTATAGAGATTTTATGAGGTGGCGGTGCTCACTTTTCATGCGAAGTATGCTAGTAGGGAAATGCAAGGAGCTGCTCGACTCAGGGATTACAAAAGTTGGCACCATGTGTTGTGTCTTGGGCTGGAAAAGATGTTGTGATTCTTTGCCTTGCAGGCAGAAGTTCCCGCTGTTCTTCTCCCAGGATGGGAACATGCCTCACGCAGCAACACAGGAGGTAGCGCAGTCATATGAGCAGGTGCATGCGCTTCCCTGCCCACAGCAACAGGGGTTAACCTGATCAGAAGAGCTGCGCACCAGTAGAGCCTGGGCATATAATGGCACTAACAGCTGTGCTGGGCTGCCAGTGAACCAGCTATTTTGCTAAAGAGAGCGGCGCAGCTATGCATGCTTGGTAAAATCAGAGGATGCCGACAAGCCCAGCTGAGGTGTTATTACACGCTCCTTATGCCTTCTGCCTGGCTGCCTTTGCCTTATCATGGGCATCTCTACTGTGTCTGCCGTCCAGACGCTCGTAACCACCACAAGGGAGATGCCAGCAGAGCTTTCGGTGTATTATTGTATCGGGAACCGGTCCCGGGCTCCCAAGATGACCATCAATCTTTGCTGAGGGATCTCTTTTCTGTCAGTGTGCAACCAGAATGGCAAACTCCCGGCCTGATCTGGCACAATGAATGCATGCATGCGCAGATATCGTATCTGCACCATTTGGAGCGCGTGGCCCCGGTGGTCCGGCAGAGCCAGGAGAAGATCGAGTACTACCGCATTGCAGCGCACTACAAGTTCATCCTGCGCACCATCTTCGACTGCTTCCGCTACCCACGTCTCATCATCCTGGAGGTGACTACTTCATAATGACTAATTTCACTAACCCAGCGCCTCTTCATGCTGGAGGTGATTAGCTCTATTAGGCTGGTAGTACCAACCCAGCGCCTCTTCATACTCGAGGTCAGAAAAGCATACGTATCCATAAACAATCTTCATGTATCTTTCCAGCAGATACCGACCAGGTCTTTCACTTCTCTGTGCCTCCCTGGGAAGCACTGCGCTTGGGGGCCGAAGGTGGCCGCGAGAGCTCTCACTATCTATTTTCGCGTGCGATGATGATCGGGCTTGCGTGCTTAGGCCCAGTGTTTTTCCATCCTTGACAGCAGTAATCTGGATGGCCTGGCCGCATACTTGGAAGATGCCATTGTAGAGCCAGGCTCTGTGGTCTGCTTGCATGCATGCAGAGCTGTGCCCCCATGGAGTTTCATGGTGTGATTTGTGGTAAGCCGGCAGTGAACATTTGGATGTCTCTCATGTGACTTTCACGGCTGCAGGAGGACATGGAGCTGGCGCCTGACTTCTTCTCCTACTTTGAGGCGCTGCACCCGCTGCTGGACACCGACCCCTCCCTCATGTGCATCTCCTCCTGGAACGACCACGGCCAGGTCAGCACCAGATCTTCATCTTTGTGGAGTCTTTGACGACGACTGATACAACTGATGCTGGCCCGTCCGCATGGCTGGGGTTGGCATTCCAGGCATGTTGGCACTGTGTTGTCTCGCCAGCACAGTGTCATGCGATGCGGTGGTCACTTTGGAAATCGCGGGTTGAAAAGTTGAGTTGGTTCCTTGCGTGGCGCAGGACAAGTTTGTGAGGGATGCGCATCAGCTGTACCGCTCGGACTTCTTCCCTGGCCTGGGCTGGATGCTGCGCAACGAGCTCTGGCAGGAGCTCAAGTGCGTCCCCAGTAAAACACAGTGGTCCCCGATACTACCAACCCGCAAGTTGCCTTCAGGCAATATTGCAGCAGTACTCTAGGCTTGTGCTAGAAAGCTGGAAGGTGCCCGGGCACAAGGGCTTTTTGCTTGGTGGAATGGCAGCCAATTCACAATGAGTCGTCTAGGTATTCCATTATTTGAGAGGCAGCGGGTGTGGACCCCGGGAGGGCTGGACAGGAACAGGTGGTGAACTGTGCATGCACACAGATTTGCCTAGCCGGATTTTTTTTTGGTCTCTTGGCTGTAGAACTACTGCTCTGCAGAGAATAAAGAAGGGGTCGTGGCTGGAATAGTCGATTGAACTGCACGAGGGTTTTGGACCCCAGGAACATTCGAATTTGAAAGGGGTGGTGAATCGCAGGGGCGGCTGGCCGGGCTCGTACTGGGACGACTGGCTGCGGCAGAACGGGACCCGCAAGGGGCGGCAGTGCATACGGCCCGAGGTGTGCCGCAACTACAACTTTGGCCGCGACGGCTCCTCCAAGGGCATGTTCTTCAGCCAGTTCCTGGAGCCCATCCGGCTCAACAAGGAGCCTATCGACTGGCTCGCTGCAGACCTGTCCTACCTGCAGCTGCTCAGGTGAACCCTTTTCTAGCTCTGCCTGCATGTGGAGCCTGCTTGCTTTCTCAAGAAGGAGGAGGCATTGTGTGCGGCAGACGCCATGTTGCATGCACTCCAGCAGGAGCTTACTATGAGGGCCGGAGTGTCTGGATGCTTTTATCGGCGTTTGGTTGGCAGTGCTTGGGCTGACTAGACATCGTGACATACAACCATCACACCCGATAGGTGAAAATGGCATTCGGGAAATATCAAGGTCTGTGGTTGCAAGGGCGAGGCAGTAGAGTCGGGCAATAAAACACAGAATAAAGAGGGTCACAGCGGCAAGGGAACCGAGGATAGCCCTGTTGCCCAGGCATAGCTACTAGAGGTTGAGCACATGAGAAATCCTATAATCAACATTTGCTGGTGCAGGTACGATAAGGAGATGGCAGCGACGCTGGCGGCGGCAAAGGAGGTGGGAGGCGCGGACGAGGCTGCCGGGGTGGCAGGGGACGTGGTGCTGCGCTATGACAGCCAGGAGCACTATGAGAGGGTGGGCGGGGGCTTCGGCATGCTGCTGGAATGGCGCGACGGCGTTCCCCGCGGCGCCTATAAGGGCGTGGTGAGCATTCCTCTGGTTATTAACTGAGCTCATTTGGTGCCCCCCTGACTAAGTGTCCTGGGCTGCCTCCTGCTGAAAGTTAGTGGCGTTGGTCAGCCCATGAACATGCAAGGTTCCGGTGAGTCCAATAATTCTCACAAGGGCATGGTGCGCCCCTTTGTCACTGGACGCGACGTCGATCTTTGATGGCTTACCAAAGAGGTCCTTGCTGCAGGCGCTTTGCGCAGAGCAGTGACGGTGCACATGTGCCTGAAGCATCAAGGCTTACAGATTGGGTCAGATCACAATTTATCCACATGCACAGCGACTTGGAACCTCCGCTTGTCTCCATGCTGGAGTAGGCCTGAAGTGTTGCAAGGTGGGTGGAAGGCTGAGCGCAGAACCGCTGGCTGCAGGTTTCAATACGATGGCACGACGCGCACGTGTTCTTCGAGCCGTCGCCGAACTATGTGGAGCCGGAGCTTCACCCAGAAGACTATGTGCATGTGGACGCCAATGGCGCCATCATGCGCGGCAGAGCCCTCTGAGGCTGTTGAGTCCATCACGTTGGAGAAGAATTGCATAAACACCATACACGGGATTTACCGACATAGAAAGGATCCTTGAGAGAGTAGGCCTCAGTCCCTGATGCCTCCTCATGGAGTGCCACAGAAATCCTTAAGTTGAGCAGCAGAGTGAGATTTGTGTTGCTGGAAAGGTGGCTGTCGAGATGTTACTGCAACCTATTGAGTGCTTCTCCAGCTTGCTAGCCTTGCAGGTTGATCAGCTTTGAGCGAATAGCCGAGAATGTGAGAAGGCTCAAGACATACATTTGCTGTCAGTCATGGCTGCATCAAGCAATATCAAAGCCATCTGGAATGCCAGGAATGAAATTTTCATGATGTATCTACACATCGTCACAACCTCTCAGATCTTACAGCACCACAAGCCATCGAGTTGTAATGCATCCTGTGATCACACCCATGTAAGCAGCGCTCGCTACTGTAAGCTAGCCGGCTCTGGTGCTGGCCCTGCCTTGATGTCTAGATTCCTCTCCATCTTCATGACAATTCTGACACTTCTCTGCAGTCAGCAGTCGGTCTGTTACTGACTCGACGAGCAGTGACATATTAGCGCAAGCCAGCACCTAGGTACCTGCCACAAATGAAGCAATCCCTTGTGAACGGAGACAGGCAAAACATGCTCCACAAGAACATCTGTTTATTTTGCCGTCGCCAGCATGAAGTTCGCTCAAGTCAGCTCTCAGCCTTTGGGCATGCCACTTTCTGCCCTCTGCTGCCAGGGCCCCACAAAGCTCAGCCATCCAGGGACCCTCCAAAAATTGATACCTAAAGCGCATGTTCATCACATCCTTTGCAAAGCTGTGAGGTTGCTTGAATGAAAGATCCAATGCTCCCTCCGCAGTAATGTCCAACCTCTCCCACAACACCCTTGAAGGCACACTGACATACACATTGGTGCCACGGAGTTGCAACCTGGTCACATGTGCCAGACCATCTAAGGGCAAGGGCGCATGTGCCTCACCAATCTGCGCAACCCAAAGAGCAACGGTGCTCAGATACACCAGTGAGATGCAAAATATGGGTGGAATCTGATTCAAAGCCATGGAGAGAATATCAGACTCGAGTGTGCGCACGTTCTTATGGACACTATTCCACACCATCTGTGACAAATCATGCTCATCCAGGCGCATGAGAGAGAGTGCACAGGTTTCCGGCAGAAAGATCTCAGCCGGACGAATGCTATGCAGCGCCACCACTCGAAGCTCCTTGAGCGCAGTGAGACACAAGGCAGGAGCCTCCAATACTGTTAGCCCATTCCAGGACAGGTACAAACCGAGATACAGAGTATGCAGCCCCACTGCATCACGCAAGGCGCCAAACACATTGCCAGGTCCCTGATTGTTGAATTTCAACTCCAGATGCTTCAGCTGAGCCATGGGCGGAAACCATGAGATAGGGCCAATTGTTAGTGAGAGCAGCCTGAGATTAGATGCCTGCGACAGGACCCATGTGAGGCGCATCATGAAGTCGCCTGCTGATATAGTAGCCTCCTGTGAATGGACCTCCAGCTGCACCAGGGCGCTCAAAGCTTGCATGTCTCGGCCTGTAGCTATTGCTAGCTCCTGAAATCCATTTACACGCAAGCGTAGCACTTTTACCCTGCTCAGCCTCTGACATGCCCACGGAATACCTGCACGCAGATGATCAATTCTTTTGGATGAGCATCAGATGTACGCTATCACCCTCCTCATCTCAGAGGTCACAGACGATGGAGGTGTGCAATCTACCTGAGTGTGGTGTCACAGACGGGATGCTCATAGCGTCCAAATGCAGGCATCTGGTGGTCTTGCAGGTGCTTGACGCTTTGGCCCATTCCCTTAGAGATAGATGTCCGGCGATTTTCAGCCAGACTTCTTCCGGCAATTGCGCAGGAGGAAAGGCAGATCGCCGTTGACGAGGCGGCATTGGATTATGCCTGGTGGAAATTCCACAAAGCTATGTTGATGCACCGCAGAATGAGGACTGTAGTCTCCGGTACATACAATCCTCGGCTTGCTATCGAGCATGCAAAATAGCATGTGTTGCGCGCTGTTTTTGAATATCTGGGTTGAGGTCACCTGACTTACCTGTACTATGGGCTTAATTGAGAGGTTCAGGAGATCCAGCAGCTTCACCGCGGCAACTACTCTACAAATTTTTCGAATACTGATCAAGTGATAGCGTGGGATGCCAAGAAGAGGTGACGCCAAAGTCCAATGCTATCACCTTGGGCTTCGCATATCACCCGCACGGGCTGCGAGCGTGCCCATATATGGATCTCAAAGTGATTATTGGAAGGTCTTTGCTTTTGCATTGGCTGAGCTGGTGTCCTCATGCGTGCACCAGAGGCATGATGTCAACAAGTTAAGCCAGATGAAAATATATTTATATCCTTATATAATTTGTTGTTTCGCCAGCTGGCGGAAGTCAAGTAGAGTCTCGCACGCATTCGCAAGCCTGTCGGGCCTTTCCGCTCTTAAAACCTTCACGCATCTCGTGTGTTTGCATTGTGCTAGGTCAGCTCTTATTTCCATGCTGCGTTTGTGTTGATTGTCAGGCGAACAGACGTTTTGAGGCTTTTGCACGTAGCAATGTGTCCATCGACTGCAGGAACGACCAGGAGTTAATGCGCACCGCGCAGTGCTGCGCACACGTGCAAGATATCTGGACATCATGTTTATGATCTCGATGAGTGCGTTCCCTTCCTTTTGCTTGTCGAGCATATCACGACGCCCTGGACAAGCTCCGGACAGCTGTGCTTGCATTTGAGTGCCAGCTCTGAGCTCCCAATGATATTCGTGCCAATGACGCAGCTGGAACACCAGTCAGAAGTTCAACTTTCTAAAGAATCCATCTTGCATGTCGAACGTCTGCCTCGAACCTACCAGTATTTGAGAACCCTGGTGTACGGTGCCCTAGTAAACCGTTTTGGCACAGAGGAGTAGATTATCAAGTCAGCACGCTCTCTTAATATAACGTTCTGAATCACATCCCACGAATGATCTGCAGCCTGGCTGGAGGAGACGCCCAGCCCCGGCGTGGAAGCAAGCCAAGGGCAGGCAGGATGGCCAGGTGGATCTCCCACCAGCGATGTGTCAGCAGCAAGGTCACGCCTGGAGGAGGCAGCACGGCACGAGGACTTGGAGGGCAGCTTCAGCACTCGAGCTTGGAGAGATGCAGACAAGCCACCCAACCCCAACACAGAGCAGCGCAGGCGCAGCATCAGCAGCACTCACAGCCCAGCCCAGGCTTCTCCCCTGCCCATGCGCTGCTCAGGTGCACTTGGACATTTTTTAACATCTTCAGTTGTGTAAATAAGCCTGCCTATATATCAGGATATAAACCCGCAGCATTTTTGTTGAAACAGCACGTCAGCTGCCTGTATACTCCGCAGGGCATATTTGTGAGACCGTGTAGACTGCGAGCAGCCATTAAGATGGTTTGCCTGCAAATGTAGCACTGCTTACCTGGTCACTGGTGACACATCTTTCAGCCAACACATGAGCTAACTCGAGCATGAAAGGAACACCACCCCTTTTGGCTGTCTTGCTTTTGTGCATGAGAGTATGTCTCATGCTGTCCATTCATGCTGGACACTGGATGCGCATGTCAAATGGAATTTTGGTGCTTGTGCAGACGAGTGGAGGTTGAAGAAGCTGCATGAAGAGGAAGTGGGCACATGGAGTCCTGGCATGAGCAAGCAGGGAACCACAGCGGTGAAAAGATGGCCGCGAACTAAGGCTGATTAGACCTCGAGGCTTGCAAGAAGTGTGGGTCCCTGGTCACGTGATGGCCGCTGAAGGTATTGCATCCTCAGTGGCATCCTTTCGGTGTGTTGAGTAATCACACATCTACTGTATTACTATTATTGTTGTTGTTACACGCTTTTCCTGCCAAAACGCAAAATACGTCCTGCAGACAAGCTGCAGTCCGCTTTATACCTGGAGGTAATCACTGGAGGGCTTTTTTTCTTTGCTAGTTGGGCTTGGCGCCAAAACGCACTGTGCATTATGTGTTTAAGGTTTTATTCTTGACTATCACTTTATCTAGAATTTGCTCATGGAGCCAGACTCATACTTGGCCATTCTTGATATCACTTAAGGTTCTATCGATAGAACCTTGAGTGTGGATTTAAATCATCCACTTGCGATCTCCTTCTCAGCAGAGTGACAAGTCTGGCAGATATCTAGCTGGGTGGTCAGGTTGCATCTCTCTCGGGACTTTTGAAATTTATGTTATATTATATAAAATTGTATGATATATCCTTCCAAATAGCACTGTGATGTTTTGAAGCAGAGAATTGCGCAATGCTCTGAACTTGTGATCTCTGAAATCTGCAGCCAGGCTGTGCGCTGATATTAATATATTGCTAATATTGCAATATTATTAAGATCTGGATGGCTTGCATTAAATTGGCCTCAGGTATTGGCTAGTCTGCCATTAAAGTACGAACAAGAATTACATCGGGGTGGTATCATGTGATCACTACAGTAGTACCGTTGCACTAATTCAATTTGTGAGTGCCACTAGGCATATTTACCCTGTCCTGTGCAAATTAGTGATCAGTAACATCTGCTAAATTCTCACAACATCATGCTCAAAGCCTGCACTTCAATGGAGATCGAATGTTTGAGAGCCCTTTATCATTCATCAGCACTTGGCTAGGCATGCAATTCTAGTCTTGTCACGCACCAAACACACGTCATGGTTCATTTGATTTGGTTCGTAGGTTTGATGTGATGTCAACCATTGAGAGCAGCTCCGCAATAGCAAACCTGCTTGCCAATCTCTGCGAGTTGAGTTCTCGGCTGAAGTTCACTACTGTCAGGCAGCAGAGTGCCTGAAATTGATTGCGCAAGACACAAGCACAGGACAAAACAGGGGCCATGCAAGGCCTGCAGCTGTGCAGCTGCCAGAGATATCTGCTTGATCCAAAGCTACACTGCCCTGCCTGAGGCATCTGCCTGAGCTGGTGAGGAAGAGTGCTCCGCCTGGTTCTACCTTCTCACAAGTTCAGCTGAGACATCCATGCAATGGTTGTGTCTGTCTTGAGCGCTGTCACCACATCATCGGTGCTTACATTCAGCGCCAGCCTGCAGCCAACCCACAGAGAATTCTGCTCAGTCCACAGGCCCTACTTGCAAATGCTTCATCATGCAGATGCTCTCTATGCACAGACAGTCAGAAAGTGAAATCATCACCATTGCAGCCAGAGATGCAAGACCTTGCTGCCCTGTTACTGCCATCGCTCTCAGCTGTGTTGCCAGAGATACAAGAGTACTACAGACATTGTCACCATGAGCCGATTTCACGCTGAGAACCAAGCTGACATTCTTGAACGGAACCTGCCAATAATGTCACAACCCCGGTGTGCAGCATAGCACCGCAGGAAACACTGCGCCGAAGCCGCCCACAAGAATTCGTGTAAGAGTTTGAAATATAGGGTTTAGGGGTTCCAATTTGGCTTTGAAACTTGAACGGCCATCACCTCATGGACAGGCGGTGCGCCCCGGGGCCGGCCAGCACGAGGCGCTTGGCGCCGAGGCGGACGGCGGCCGAGATGACATCGCCGCAGTACGGGGGCGGCTCCTGCCGGGCCGCGCAGAGCTGCTCCACCCGCGCCATCACACCCCGCAGCACCGCGTCCGATCGCCCTGCGCACACATCAAGCTCACAATTGTGTTGGCTTATCTACACCTGACCACCTCGCTCGAGAACTGCCAGATGGCGGCATGCCTGCTGTGAAAAAGATACAGCTGTTTGGTCTCGCCAGGGCCCCTCATGGCCTTAAGTAAACAGGACCAAACTTGCCAATAACTGGCATGCTGCTTGGAAACGTGCAGCTGCACCTGTCTTGCCAGGGCCCCGCAAGGCTCCACAATACAAGGCAGGCCGGGCCGGCGTACACAAAGTTCCACATAACAAGAGGCTCTTGACAAACGGATACTAATCATGCAGTCACCTGTGGCGCGCGTCTCCATGACGAGGGCTGCGAGCGCGATCTTCTCCAGGCGGCAGCAGTTGCCCAGCAGCTGCATGTGCACCGCGCGGAACATCTCCCTTATCGCTGCGTCCACGTGGCCCATCACCACCATGCCGCTCCTCCTGTGCTCGTCTGCCGCTGCCGCCGCCGCCGTTGCGCCTGCACAAGCCACGCTTCTTGAATATAGTGGATGTGCGGGTTCATGCTGCGTGCTCTCAGCAGGATACTGGATGAAGGACCATGCTGTAGTACTTCTATGGGGCGCACTCACATGCCTGCAAAGCGCACAGCCTCCGGTGCACACAGTCTAGCACAGAAGTGCAGCGCCGCTCTGTGAGGTGCTGCTCGCTATCGGAACAAACATTTCATCTCCTCAAACAGCCTGCTGAATGAATCCTCCGCCCAGGCGGATGGTACAGAGGAGACATACACAGCTCTGGTATGCTAACTCTCAAAGTAAAGCAGTCATCGATGGTGCGCACCGGGCGACTTGGGAGGAGTGGAGGGGCCGGCAGCGCCGTCGGCAGGGCCGGCCGCGGCGGCTAAGGAGGGAACGCCTGCGGACGGCTGCTGCTGCTCCTCCTCGGCGATGTCGGCGGCCTTGCGGCACAGCTCCAGCGCTCGGCGCGCATCTCCCGACACCGCCGCCACCTGTCACGCAAACAATCACTACTAGCGGCTGTGCTTGGTGAACGCTTTTCTGGGAAGCTTATTACTGTAATGGGCCCTTTCGTGAGAAGTAAACTAGCAGTGTAGGATGCCTGCTTTCATTCTTCAGGTGCAGCTGCCTAACACAGGCAAGCGAACAAAGAAGCCCTCACAGAGCCCAACCTTATGCAAGAGATGAGACCTGCAGGAGCAAGAGAATTACACAGCTTGCTGGCTGTGATTTCACCAATCTTGCCCCGGCGTACTGATTGCGTTCTCGTGAGGTCACATTGTGAAGAGCTGTCTGCTTGTCAGACAGGACTCCTCCCAAGGTGGAAACTGCTAACCTTTTTATTCTACTCTCAGCATTTGTCCCGCACCTTGCCGGCTGCGTACTTGATGGCGTTTTCGTGGAAGACGGAGGAAACGCCGGCGTCCGTCAGGCGCTGCTCGACGATGCGCTTGAGCTGGTCGCGCTTGTACGGCTGGAACACGACGCGGCGGCCGCCCAGGCGCGACGCCACACGCGGCATGAGCCGCTCCGGCAGATCGAGCGTGTTTGCGATTCCGATCACCGCCAGCCGCGCCCCGGGCCGCGTCGGCCACTCACACAGGTTGTAGAGCACCTGCGCGCATTGCACTCTATCAGCGCACAGAGTACAACAAGGAGGGATCAAATGTACGCACACTTAGACACTAAGAGGGAATCTACACGGTTGATGCCCGCCTTTGACTCTGCCATCCTGGGCATTTGATGGGTGTTGGGTATTCGTGATTGCGAGCCTGATAGAGCAGGTCAAGGTATTGTCCAATTGGTATCAGCCGCCATGGCTGACACAACTGCACTGCGCTCAGCTTGGCTTACTGGCAAATTATCAGAGAATCGACGCAGTCTTACCGTCATGCACTGTATCTTCATCCTACAATGGTGCCATTCACAGGTTCCCAATGTTCTCTGCAGAGCATTGCAGCAGAGGCGGCAGGAATGATAAGGGTACGCGCCTGCTGCTTCTTGGTGATGAGCAGGTCCATCTCGTCCACGAGCACGACGGTGACGCGCTTGGGCGCTGCTGTGCCGCGCACACCCCCGGAGAACATGGCCTCCAGCTGCTCGGCAGCCGTCGCCGGCGACGCATGTTTGCCGGTCAGCGCCTGATCAGGAGGCACACAAATGAGCCGCCTGATCAGGTATGTTAAAGAAAACGATGCATATGGGTCCTCTATTCTCTTAAGGGTCCCCACACAGCCCCTATTAACCATGAGATTGTGCAAGACGAGGGTTGACTCACCCGGTAAAGCTGAACGTAGGCGTGCTGCGGGGAGGGCAGGCGCAGGGCGTTGATCTCCACGAAGCGGAAGGCGGGCAGGTCACCGTCATCCATTTGCGACCGCAGCTGCCGGATGACTTCGTGCACCGTCGCCGTCTTGCCGGTGCCCGGCACGCCCGCCACGTACAGACACTGGCCCAGGCAGTCCTCGCCTGTGGCAATGTGACCCATTAGATGCGCGCTTAACCGGGGGGTTTAGTTCCCAGCAGAATATCAATAACCTCGGGTCGTTTTGAGCAGTGGCCGCTGCACAAGCGCGTGACAAGTGCGAGCACTCTCTGGCGGCAGGCATTGCATGTCTGTGCCCCATGCAGAAAAGCACTTCTTTGTAAGATGCTCACAAGGGCAGGAGGTGTCTAAGACTTTTTTTTAACCCGCAGAGGCGCTCATTGGGAGTGCGGCAAGCTTGCACAGCCGTTCCAAGCGTCGTAGCTCCCTGAGAAACTCTTCACAAGAAAGCTCACCTGCTGCGACGGCCTCCTCCACGAAGCGCGCGATGTCGGCGCGCTCGGCCTCGCGGCAGGGCATGACGCCGGGCGCTGATGTCAGCGCTAGCGCAGCGCGCGCCGTATCCAGAGGCGTGCGGTCTCGCGCGCGCGCCGTTGCCGGGATGCCCGCCGCCCCCAGCCCCAGTGTCTGCTTCCTCCTGCCGGACGCCCACTCCTCCCCGCCCTAATCAGGCAACATGACACATTCAATCTTTTTGGAAGACTCAGATAAGTGTGAGGCCATTTGCGTGCTGCTCATTGCTTTCATGCAACGGCCCATTCCTCCCCGCCATGATCGGGCAGCATGACACACTTGAATATTTTCAAATTTTAATGTTTGAGATGCCACTTGGGTGCTGCTCGTAGCCTTCATGTGCGAAGGAAATGAGGTGGAGACAAGAAGCAAGAATGCAACAAAGTTGTTGCACAAGGTTGCCAGCAGCGTCATTGCCCAAGGACAGGATGACATTAAAGGTTGATCGTGGGCAGTGTCAAATTACTGGCTGCATTCCTCCGTTGCCAGACTTTCTGTAGTGGTCAAAAGATGCGAAGACAGGCATTGAAAGCAACAGTGTGGGTAGAGAAAAGCTGCGCACCTGCAGGCATCTGCGCCGGCCGCCCCGGCCGCCGTTGCCGCCACGGCCGCGGCCGCAGGCGCGCACGGGCCGGAAGGTGTCGTCCTCGTCGGCGTCGCTATCCTCATCGCTGATGTCAGCGATGTCACCGTCCTCCTCGTCATCCAACGCCTTGAACACCTGTGTGTGTGTGCATGAGTACCTGACAGCTGCCCACCTCACACTTGTCTACAGATGCATGTCAGACACCCTTTCGCTGCAGTACTTGCAGACTATGTCTTGTACAGCTCAGAGAGCACGGTCTCTGATTGGCAAAATTATATGGCAGCATTTACCTGCTGCTAGTCTGCACATGCACCTCGCATCTTGTCAGGACTGCATGTGATTACAGTACACAGCCTGATGACAGAAGCTTACTTCTTCGGGGAAATCTGAGAAGGACTGAATATTTGTGAAGACTCAATATCACAGGACCGGTGTTGCTGCACGGGCTCATTCCAAGGGCTGAGGAAGAGCTCATCATGACATCACTCCAGGTGGGCGGTGACTCACCCCGCAGCCGGCATGGTACATGTGATCGCACACGAACACATCATCGCCCGGGTGATCATGCAGCTCTGACGGCGCGCACACAGTGGCCGGCCGCAGCAGCGTTTCCACATCGTTCACGTCCCTCACCTCCTGCAGAAACACCTCGCGCGCCGTGTGGTGCTCCTGGGGCCAGAACAGGCGCATGATGATGTCAGCAAGCCTTCATATTCCCAAATTTGCCCTTGCAGAAATTGCAATCGAGGTTTAAGGCATCGTAGTAACTAACACTTTGGGTGCATGGACTCAAAGCAGCAGATGTGACAAGTCTAGATTGACTGCTTATTGACCAGTGCACGGCCAAAGAAGAGGAAGCCCTCAGATTGTGTCCTTAGATTCCATTCTTAGGCGCCAAATGACCTGCATACTCACTGCCAGTACATCAACAAGGCAGATGCCATGAACTTGAACACTGCAAGGATTGGCATTGAGGGAGCCTTTACCTGGCGACCCTCCACAGTGTCCTCCGGGCGGCAGTACCAACGGCAGCGCATGAGGACTTCCTTGCCCTGCTTCCACAGCGCTTCTATCCTGCCCAGCTCCAGCTTGCCTGCCAGGAACTTCTGGCGGTCCGTCTGCTGCCGCTGCTGCTGCGCCCCCCGCCGGGCCCCTCGCTTGGGGTCCCCCGCCTCCGCGGTGGCCACCACTGCGCCCCCCGCCACACACCCCGGGCAGCGCCAATCGCCCTGAGCAGCAGCCACACCCCACACGCTTCAATATCATCTGAAATTAAGCCAGCTTCCATAAATATAAATTGACAGAGCGTCAACAATCCCTGCTGTGGTGCTTAAAAGAACGCAGGTGGCCCAAACTTTGCGCAGGGGTTGTGGATTCAATTAAACACTTTAGGGAAGAAGCCTAGGTTGAATGTATGGATCACGATCGATGCCCACAGCCCCCGCCATGTGAAACAAAACTTGAGCAATATCCTACTCATGAACTAAAAGAATAAAGGATATGCATGCGGCAACATGGCTCTTGCAGCTCAAGGCGCACACCTCAGGGACGGCTGTGAGAGGGGGTTCCAGGCAGTCGAGGTGGTAGCCGCGCAGGCAGCGGTCGCACTCCAGAAGGTCTATCACCTTTTTGCCGCTCCGCTTCTCTGTCTTGTTGCACACCTCGCATACCTCCAGGGCCAGTGCGCCGTCATCCTGTACCAGAGAAGCAATCCGTCATTGGTGTGGCCCCATCTGCTGTCTTGCACTGCACAATTTGTACACCGCATCATCACCACAGCTAGCTTTTGGCCTCCCAAATATGAGCTGCACCTGCAACTGCGTGTTTTCGAATCATTTTGATGCTTGGCATGCATGCAGCCCAAATGATCCTAGCAACCGACAGATCTGCAGATCACTAGCCAGTTGGTGACCCTCCCACCTCGAAGTCATCATCCGTGATGACATAAGCACAGTCTCCGACGCGATACGTGTACTTTTTGTCTACTTTGCACTCCTGCAGGGGCACGCGCTTGGCTGTCTTGGCGGCAGCGCCAGATTCGGTGGCGGCGGTCTCTTTTTGCGGCTGTTGGCTCTGGCCACGCGGTCGCGCCGGAGCCTCGGCCGGCTTCGCGGGCGTTACGGGCGCCGAGACGGCCGGCGCTGGCCGCGGCCGAAGCTGCCGCACCTCCGTCGGCTGCGCGGATGCGCGCGTGCTGCGAGGCTGCAGCTTCTGTGCCGCTGCCTGCTCCCCCTGCCCGTCCTTCCTGCCCCTCCCGCCCTTGCTTGCTGTCTGCTGCATGGGCTGCTCTGCTGCAACATCTGCACCGGTACCCCTTTCTGCCTCCATGCCGCCGGCAGACGCCGCTTGCTGTGCCCGCTCCGACCCAGAATCAGACCCTTTCTCCCAATCTGAGGCAAAATCCAGGGCTGCTTTCGCGCGGGGGCGCCCGGCCTGCTGTGCTTGCCTTGCGCGCCGCTTCTTGCTTGGCGTTGAGTCTGATGCACATGCCTCCTCGGCATCTGCTCCCTCGTCCTTGTTTTGTGACGGCCGCTTGGCCAGCCGTGGCCCTCCAACTGTTGCAGGAGACCTGACTCCTGTGCATGCATCCCCTGACGCCCCGGTGCTGCTGGCCTCCCTGAGACGCTGGATGACCTCATCACGAATTTCTGATGAAGTTGGCCTCGCCAACTCATCGAGTCTCTTCTGGGAACCTGATGGTCGCTGCTGTGGGACTGCAGGCTCCCTGGCTGATAGAGTTGCTGCACCTGGGCCTCGGTCGAGTCCTCTTGGATGTGTATTGGCCACATGCTGCTCCTTCAGTGCCTGATGTGACAAAATATGTTGAAACTTCAACCTCAAATTAAGTGTATGTGATCTTGAGACAGGGACGTGGGCTGATATTTTGGTATTCAAGGCTAAGTAAACTTCTTCAGGGATCCATGATTGAGGCGGACATAAGATTTCAAGAAGCTAACGTTCAGTGATTAGCACCTGCTTTCCATCTGCTTGCGGATGCCTTCTCTGGCGCAGGACTGCTATGGATGATGCTAAATGTTCCTGTGGCACTGCGACCTTCGTGTTCGTCCTCCGCGTGCCCGGCATTATTATTTGATTCTTATATGTGCACCTTCAGAATGCTGGTGCAATTCTATTCAATGGTATTGGGATAAACCTCTAAACTATGCTACAAGATGCTCAACGTTCATATTCTTTGGGAGGCCGCTCCCTTTATTCAAAGGCGGATTCTTGATGTAAGTGCTCGCTTTGTGCTCAAAGGCCGTCAAATGGAGAGATGAACTGATCGAGGAAGTGATGACGGTGGCTTGCAGGATGGGCTTGATCGTTCCTTCTGTTCTGCGGTTTCCCGCCAGATGTCCAGTCAACCGGGATGACTGGACCACCTAGCACTGCAGGAGGTCTAGCTGAAGCTGGACGATCAGTCAGGTCATGGTCGTTTTGGCGTGCATCACCCTCCGATGCAGCTTCTAGCGCTTTTGTGTTAAACCAAATATCGCATCGGAAACGTTGTGCGCCACCTGAGGTAGTTGCAGTTGGGTCTCAGTCACTTTTCTTCTTGCTTCTAGCCAGGTGGGAGCCTTGACACGATGATTGATCACAGAAATTTTATTAATGATAGTTTGTGCTATATTTGACAAGCTTGTACGTGTGGGAGTGTGCCGTGCCGAATCTCACAACATGGATGTGATGGTGACTGAGTACAAGTTGGATTATACCTTCACGAACGACGATGGAGAGCTTGTGGATCCGCTTACAAAATGCCTGAAGAGGTAATGTGATGTCGTTACGTCCAGGAAGCAATTCGTTGGGCCCTACAGCGACGCTCCCTTCAGTGCAGTCAGGCAGCCCAGGCAGCTCCCACGCGGTCAGCTTCCGAGGAGGGCATCTGGAAGCAAGCTGACATGTAGCGATTTCATATGTGCTAAGCGAGAAGGAAGATCGGCTTCGCAGCACCCAGTGCAAGGCCTATGGTTTTCAGAGGGGATCTTGGACCCTTGATGGGGCCTGAGGGGGCTGCGGGCAGCGCATGGATGGTGTAGAGGGGCACTTGGTGGAGCCTCAGGATTCGAATGGGGCCCACCAGCCCTCACCATCTGGCCAGGCTGCACCCAGTGCTAGCAAAGCTCAGCCAGTTGAGCCCATCACAGCTCGCTCAGCCTCACCACCTGGCACTGTGGGACACAGATTGCAGCACGTGCACCCTCAACCCAACCAGCTTCAGAGCCTGCCAATTGCGCTCGGTCACATGCCCCTAAAAGGGGACGCGAGGCCGCTGCAAAATGGGGTCCCATCAGGAGGCCCAGGCCAGGCCAGCGGGCAGGGGCAGCCGTGGATTGGGCAGCCATCTGGGCAGGCACCCCTGCCTCAGCGCATGCCTGTGCATCATGATGCCCCTGATTTCACGCAACTGCTGGCTGACCAGGTAAGAGCTTGTTATGAATGCATCCGCATGTGCATGGTACCTTTACCTGCAAGCCTGTCGCACGCGCTCACTTGAAGCATGTATCTCAAAAGCATTCATGTAGACTCTTGCTGCATTGCAAGCGCCTGTATGTTGTTGCTCATTTGGGGACTATGGTGCATGACAGGGCTCACAACCGCATATGCCGGAGCGCTTGGCCGCTGCGCAGCTGATCAGCCGCCCGCGGTCGGCCGGCGAGGCCGGAGCGGCGTGCTCCTTCGCGCCGCCGGGCCAGAACTTCAACGTGACCCTGCACATCCCCAGGCTAGACGTGACAGGCAGCCATGCAAATGGCACGCTCCCCTCACAAGGCCACAGGCTGCCCTTCGGAGGCTTCTGGCCCATGCCTCCAGCGCCCCAGCAGCAGGCAGCAGCCGTTGACAGCTACTCAGCAGCGCTGATGCTGCCGCAGTGGCCGCAGCAGCAGACGGCCGCGAATGGGCAGCACTTGATGCAGCCGCAGCTGCACAGTTGGCAGTCCGCCCCGCCGTCCCAGCATGCAGCCCCTGTGCAGCGGAGCGCGGCGCAATTGATGCTCAGCAGCAACTGGCAGATGGCCGACAGCCTGCAGCCAAGTCTGGCGCCACCCAGTGGGGGTCCAGGCCCCCCGCGGCACTGGGCCGGGGCTGCGGCGTTTGGCGCGTTCCCTCCAGTGCCACAGCCGAGCATAGCGCCGTCAATGCACCCGCTCGGCGCGCCTCCGGCCGCAGTGCGGGCCCAAGAAGCGGCGGTGGCGTCCTCAGAGTATGCGCAGGTCAGCAGCAATAATCGGTCGCAGCTGGAACATCGCCCGCAGCAGCCGTCGGCGGACGGCGGAATTTGGCGCGAGCGGCGGCCGGAGCCGAGCACGTTCTCCGGCGGCAGTCGCTCCAAAATTCCATCGGGGGGCATTCCTGCTGCCATGGAACGCCCCCGGCCGGACACGCAATGGCTGCAGTCGCTGCCCTCCCTGAAAGACATGCTCCAGAGGAACATTGGCGAGAAGAGGGCCGTCGATGCCGGGCAGCCACTTGGGCAGGGGTCCAACGCGCAACTCAACGCAACCATGCAGCAGCACAGTGGGATTCACAGTGGACTGGGCTCTCTTGCCTCGCACGGTGTGTGCTTCCACATGATATTTGTACTCCACGTGATACCCAACACCGAAGAATGGCAACATACACTACAAAATGTGACAGCAAAGAAAGAGTACAAAGCACCAGGGTCAAGGACTGAAGTCATGCCTTGGACAGAAACGTAGTACCTTGCTGCCGAGCACAGTTGCGAGCAGATGTTGTCATGCTGTGCAGGCAGCTTTGAGGGGTTTCACCGGCGACCAGGAAGCCCCAGGACAGCCACCTCACAGCCGGAGTTCCTGCCCAGCAGGCCGCCCAGCGCTCAGGGCGATCACCAGAACAGCAGCAGGCAGGGTGGGCAGCTGCCTGCTGCCCAAACACAGCCCAGTGGGCAGCCGGCGGCCAGTCCGCCCAGCCCTGCAGAGGGAACCGACGACGTTACAGACACGTTCCCTCCATTAAGCTGCTCAGCTTCAGCCGAGCCAGATGCACTTCAGCACCCGGCGCTCAGGCAGTCAGCGCTTGAGAAACACGGCCAAACTGACGCGGATGCGCGACCCGATGCTCTAGCAGCGCCAATGGATGCGGCCGCCTTGCATTTTTCACAGCAGGAGGAAGCGCTGCTTGCGGCTCCAGTAGCTCTGCAGAGTGCAGCGAGAGAGGAGGAGTCAGGCCGGGCAGCGGGGAAGAGCAGTACTGCAGAATCTGCCAGCACAGCGACTGACATTGTGGCCCCTCCGCTGCAAACGCTCGCTGATACCAATGTACAGTTGAGGCAAGGCTCGCCTCCTGCGCCACCGGTAGTCTTGGTGCCTGGAGACAAAGTAGCTGCCGGAAAAAACTCTGCCGCAGAGGAGCACTTGCCGCCAGCAAGCAGCAGTGCAGCCTTTGCGGCTAGCTGGGCGCGTGTTCCACTCAGTCAGGCCCCTGTGTCGGCGACGAGAGCTGTTCCCTCTCAGGGATCAGTCGTGGGACCGGGGCCGGGGGCGCCGCCCGTGGCGGCAGCTGCCGCGCAGTTGCCGCCACAGCCAGCGGAAGCTGGCGCTTGCAAGAGCGAGAGGGGGGGGCCGCCGGGCGAGAGCGGCGAGGAGCGGGCGGCATTTTATGAGTCGCTGCGCCGCCACTGGCAGCAGGAGGCGAAGGACGACTTTGTCAACAACCGATGTGCGTCATCTTTTGCCCCGGCTTGGCTGCTGTTCAGACGCATGCATGCATGCTGTGTGTTTGAAATTTGTCATTCCAGGAGTTGTATGCCGTTGTTTTGAAGGTGCAATTAATCTTCTTGACTATGGGAATAACTGGTGGTAATTCATGGTGGGAAAAATTCTTCCCTCGCTCTGCAGCTAATCATAGACAGTGCTCCACCTGTGAGCTGTGTGTAAATCTTGTTTTCTGGCTGGCAGGGGCCGTGCCAGTGACAGGGTACAAGCAGGTGGATCTGGCTGGGCTGTACCGGCAGGTCGCGCTGCACGGTGGCTATGACATGGTCTCCGACAGAAAGTGGTGGCGCAACATCGGTGCGCCTGGTTTACCTGGTTTTACACCCCACCAAATGCAGGATCACAGCTGCATTGGAAAACACCAGCATCACAAGAGCATGCATTTTCAAGCATGCTTCCAATTTTATGCTGGCATTGAGATTCCCTTTGTATTGTCTGCTCCCAAGCTTGACCCTGATGGCTTCCGTGGGAATGTTTTCATCAGATGATCGTGCAAGTGGGTCTGCTTCCATGTGCAGGCACTCTCCTAGGCCATGCGCCCAGCTCAAAGATGAAGGCAATCTATGAGAAGTTCCTGGCCAGCTATGCAGCCAGGTGAGCAGGCTGCCTGCAACTACAAACCCTCCCTTTGTAGGGCATTGCCCACTTTCAGGGCTATGCTGGGCACTGAGCAGCAGTTCAGAATATCGCCTGCAGAATGCTCGAGTGCATGCAATTGCTTTCCTTACAGCCAGAAAAGAAACGGTGGGGCAGTGGGTGTCTTGCCGGCTCTGAGGCTGCTCTACTCGCCTGGCATTGCAATATGTTGCACTCTCGCATGGTGTCCCAAATCTACTTGAGTAGAAGGTCAGTGGGTGCACGCCAAGCGCGTACTTTGAGGAGACCAAAGAAGTATCAGTTCAGGTGACATGGATGTTGTTCATGAACCCGCGGTTGCTTTCTCGGGCCTAGGGGCATCGCCCCGGTGAGGGACTATGAGCAGATGTCTGCGGCAGATCATAATGGCGGGCCACAGGCCGCGGCATGCGTGCTCCCAGCGCTGCCGTGTCTCTTATGCCCTGCCAACATTCCCAAGACATCACATTACACCCAATGTCAGGGCTCTGTCAGTCAGGTTCTCAGTGTCTGCAACGACCCCATCTTATTCATTTGTCCTTCAACTGTATGGTGTACTGATGTGGTCTTTATGGTCTTTGCAAGGTACCTGGACACTTCTCCATTTGCCCAGACTGCGGGCCCGCTCTATGCAAAAGCTGCTGCAATAAAAGCTCAAGGTGAGCCTGCTCACGAGTCCAAAGCCGTATTCGATGTACAGCTCTTTTCAGATGTTACAGGCACGTGGTGGATATGTTGAGTTTAACCACTTTTCTGCCCTGCAGAGAGGGAGTTGACAGAGCACTTCAAGCGGCAAGAGAAGGCGGGGAAGGCAGCAGTGCTGATGAATGGCATGACTCACTCCCAGCATCCTCCACCAGCTGCTCATCCAGTCAACCAGCAGGTGGGCTTCCACTGATGACTTGAAAGCAACCAAATCAATATAGCAAAGGCTGATGTGCAGCACCAGCCAACAGTGCAGTTCGGGGCAAGTCAGGCAGGCTTGCATTACAGCACCCATGTGTCCTTTTGTATAGACATCAACCTGGACAGTAGAGAGACCTCCGCGGGCTTTGGTGCCTGAGAAGAAATAACCATTGATCTAAGTTGTCTTTGTATTATTGTGTCTTGGTGGGGGGCGGTACATAAATACTGAGCACGGTACCCCGGGTTGATTGGGTTTGCTTGGATCTGGCTAGTTCAAGAAGGGGTAGGATTGTGGCAGCCTGTAACTGCAGCTTGTCTGCACGCACACCTTGCCTCTTGGCAAGGAAAGCTCGTTATGATTGTAATATTTGATAATATTATCAGGTGTGGAGCCAGATGGGGGCAGGAGCGCCGCAGAGGCAGCCGCAGCAGCATCAGCAGCAGCAGCAGCAGCATCAGCAGCAGCAGCAGCAGCAGCAGCAGCATGTGACTCCTTCGCAGCTGCAGCACATGAGGAACCTGCTTGCCGAGCGCCAGGTACTACATTCCTATCCAATGAACCCACCTCAAAAAGGCCCCACATGCTACTCATGTGCATTGCATGCTTTGCACAGCTGATCCCATGTTGGTACAAACAAGATAGCTTGTGCAGCTTATGTCCAAGCATACCCATCAGCGCATCTGCCCTCGCAGGTTCGGTTGCCATGCAAGGGGTGGAATCAAGCCTGTCATGTAGATTGAGTCGCATGTCTTACTGGTGTCCCTCCTGAATTATTTGTTGGGTGGCCTGATTAGGCGTATGCACAGAGGCAGGCTGCTATGCAGCAGCAGCAGGGGCAGGCGGAGCAGATGCGCCAGGCGGCTCTCAGTCGCATACACCCCTCTCCCAGCCCCTTTCTGCTCGTGCCGCAGACTCCGGCGCCACAACAGGTGCCTGACACTCTCCCTCCATATCCTTCATGCTCTGGTCATGTGGTCTTGTGGCTGGCTGTGTAGTGAAAGAAGGGCGTTCTCTAGAGGGCCATTCTGCTTTCAAAACACACACATTTGACTACCTCAGGAATGAAATAGATCGAGTGACATTGTCACCCGATGATGTTTCTTTAGGCAGGACCTGGTATGCCGGTACAAACGGAAGACAAGAACTTTTCTCATGTGCTGCATTGGGAAACCTGCAGATGCGGGAATTGATCATGGCGCTGAAGAGTGGGCTGCCGGAGTGCGTGCCTTGGGCGCTGAATGCTCTGGCGCTGGCGTCGTTCTGTGCGCGGCCGGACTTGCCCTCCCTGCCCAGCCTGCCCGGCCTCCTGCCCGCCCTGCTGCAGGTGCACCCTCAGCTCTACCACTTATCGCACACTGTCAATCCTGGGGACTCGACCGACTACTGGCAAAATGCTCATTAAATTGGACATGTCTACTGCCGATACCTCGAGGGTTGATGAAACAATTCTGTCCTCACTGTGCTGCCCGGAGGAGGGGTGCTGGAGACCTCTTCAGGGAGAAACACGTCCGGACAGCCCTGCTTTGGAATGTGAAACCATCAGACGGCCTGTTTCAGCCTGCTCTTTAAAATTCTGTATTACACACATTATAATTTTCTGGGCAGGGCTTCACAAACGCAATGTGCATGCAGGTGCTGCGGGACGCGAATGAGGATCCGGCGGAGACGGCTGCGGCGGTGGCGTCAGCAAACGCGGCTCTGGAGGAGGATGAGTGGCCGGGGCTGCGTCCGCCGCGCAAGCGCCAAAAAACCATAACCCCAGGGCAGCCCAAGGTATGCGGCGTTCCCTGTCTGTCCCGTATTTTTAAAAAGCTCGTTCCCCCTTTTCTTTGGTTGTCTACCCTTTGCCGGCGGCTGCTGCTCTGCCGGATGGGGCTTGACTAGCTGTACTTGCTTGGAGTACTGCATGGTGCGAGGATAGCCTTTGCACTCTGCAAATCTTGCTTATGTATGGGATCTTGTACACGAATTGTGCAGCCTCCTTCACATTGCTGGACTGTTGTAGGAAAGTGAGCTGCTGAGCGTGTTGCAGCACAGTGTCCTGCCAATACTCGCCCAGTCTTGAGAAGTGAGGCTCAGCGAATGCATTGACGGAGCAACTGTGCCGTTCTGCGTTGCAGGGCCTGATTTTGTCTGAACACATGCCCCTTCAATATGTTCATCGTACGAAAATGAGCTCAATTGCTGGCGCAACATTTTGTGGCAGGGATGGTGGTGGGAGCGGGCGAGCGTCCTGTCAGATGGCGGGCTGGAGGACGAGCGCTTCGGCTGGGGCGTCTGTGCGGCGGCGATCCTGCGCAACCTGGCGGGCGACCGCGCCAACCTGGGCTCACTTGCCGACCCAGAGTGCATCTCGTTGCTCGTGCGCACCTATCTCATATCAGCCCGGCAGGCAACATCTCGATGCAGTGCTTCATTACAGGACAATGTGCTCTGCGTTGCAGGACAGCTACTGCATGACAAGCGTGTCTGATGTTCTTCGTTCCAACAGCCAGTCCTGTGGGGATCCCCTTTTGCAGAATGATAGTGGCCAGTCGGTATGAATGTCGTTGGTGCTTTCGGGGCGAAGTCGTTCAGAAGATGAAGATGGTTTCTCAATGCCAAATCGGATTCTCTGGACCCTGGAACGCAGATGAACTTGAAAGCTCTTACGTGTCAAGGGCTGCCTGTGTGCAGGTGGATTGCCTGGAGGCGCGCAACAGGGAGCAGTCGGCAGGCTACAACGAGCTTGCTCTGAGCCTGCTGGATGTTCTGGGCGCTGTTGGCGCCGGCGGCTGCTTCAGCGTGCAGCACCATGCAGCCAGCCTGTTCAGGTTGCTTAGAGCTGTGGGGCAGCTGCTTGGCCCGCAGCTGCGGCGGGAGGCGCCCCTGAAGCTGCGCGCAGCCGCTGCGGAAGTCATCGAGAAACTGGCGGCCGCCCGGCAGCTGGCCCCCGTCCTGCTCCCCTGCTTGGGTGAGCGTTTGTTCCTTAGCGCACTGAGTTGCGCTTGAGTTGCGTTTGAATGTTGCCTTGGTGGTGTTTCCTTCAGTGAGAACCTGAGCTCGGGAAACACCACCAAGGCGAGTACTTTTTTGGCTGTCCACAATCTGCACCAGGATCGGAACTATGCATATTCGCACCTTAAGCAACATGCAGTCTGCCTTCAAGAGATTGTTGTGAGCCGTCTTTTGGTGGATCTTCACACCTAGCGGCCGCTCAGATGAAAACTGCTTTCTCAAGGCCCCGAGATATGGGGGATAAATAACCACTGTCCATGTGTTCTGACTCTTGTACATTTCTGGCCATGCAGAGAGCAAGTCGCTGCGGCTGACTGGACTCCTGGTGGACCTGCTGCTGACAGACCTGGAGGCCGCGCGCGCGGCGGTGCAGGGGGAGGTCCGGGGGGACCTGGGACCCCCCGCAATGGCCCCCGGGGACGTGTCTCCCGATGCGTTGCAGCAGGCTGCCATCGTCGCGCAGGCAGAGGCCGTCTCGGCTGCCGCCGTGGTGCGCTGCCTGACCCGCTTCCTTTTCCATATACTCTATTTCTCTATGCTTAATGAAATGCCGGAGGATGTGCTGTGGTTCTCCTGGATGGAGTCCATTCATTCACATCAGCACTTCACCGAGGCAGGGAGTGGCAGGCTCAGATTGCTATCCAAATTTGTGAAGCAGCCCTTGGCGGCTGATGCGCCGTTTTTAATTTTCCGGGCATCCTTTTGTGTCCTTGTTTTTTTTTGAGTGCCTGCACTCAAGCTTGTCAATCTTTGACAAGTTGTGTGGGTCCCCATGTTCAGGCGCTGTCATCGCTCTTTGCATTGGCGGCCGGCCGGGACGGGGGGGACCGCGCGAGGGCGGCGGCTGCAGCCGATCCGCGCGCCGTGCCAGCTCTGGTGGCGGTGCTGCTGAGTCAGCACCCGGCGCCGCTTCATGGCCTGCCCGGGAGCGCAACCGGGCCGCCAATCGCCGCGCTGGCCGTCCACACCGGCACCCTGCTCAGAAGGTGCGCGCATCTCTCCTACAGGATGAAATGTAACTAATGTCTGTATTGGAATCGGTTGTGAAGCCCAGATCCTTGCCAACCACACCAGTGCCTTGCAGTCGCACAAGGTCGGATTCAGATCCAGAACCATGCTGATGAGACGGTGCATGCACCCTGTTGCTCTCTACTGCAAGAGTTAAGACAGGTTTCTTCCTCGAGACGGGTCCAAGCAGGAAGGATTGCAGTGTGGCGCTAGCTACGGCAGCCGGTTTGCTTTTGTCAGGAAAACTTGTTTGGGCTGACAGTGCTGTGGGCAACCCTTGCAGCTACATCCTGCTTTGGGGTCATTTCTGTGCTTGCATGTACGTATGCCACGCTCCAATGTGTGGCTCTTGATGGTCGTCTGGGAATGTGAATCCGAATCTGAGACAGGATGTATATGCTGCAGAGCTGCAGACTGCGCGTGCGCTGCGCTGTGGCACGCTGCCGGCACTGCAGCGGGCAGGGAGCAGATTCGGCCCTTCCTTGCAGAGCTGGCACCTGCGGCCATGTCAGTGCACGCCCAGAGCAGCAATCTAGCTCAGCTGCTGGCGCGCATGTCCTGAGGAGGCCTGAGGAGAACTGATCTACATGTTGTGAACTGCAATTGAGTTTGTGCTTGCATGCCTTGAACGCATAGCTGCTGTTGTCTCGTTGCTGCGGACCCTAGTTGTTGACTGATGCTTGCAAACAAAGGATTGACTTAGGGGCGCGATTATTGACTCGCTGCTGAATTGTAGCAGAGTGATGGTGATTGTAAAGAGTGAGGCACCTTCAACATGATGTTTTAGAAGTTTAAAACTATCATTGAACGACCTTGCTTCGTTTGGTGCATAGGGCATGGACTATGATGTGCTTGCCATAACTAAAGACAAGATGAGTCTTGAAGGTTACAAAAAAAAAATCCTTACAGACACAGTCTAGAAAACCAAATCATGATGGTATGTACATGTTGCGAAATCCTTCAACCATTGTTGGAGCCAACCCACATGCGGACAATCAATGTAACAATCCTGGAAGGTTTTTACCTCCGGCCAACTCATTATTGAAATTTGAGGCTCTCCATTGCTCTCCTCCCTGCCCCACTGAAAAGCCCAATGTGGCCGAAAAACAAGCTGCATATGAGCTAGAAGGAAAATGACAACAAGCTTATATCATACGCAATTATTCATGTGAGCAGCCCTTGCAAGGGAACCTGCTCCTAGACAATGTGCACAATGGCGATCCAACAGTGAATTCATCAAGTAGAAGTACTAGTACGGCGCAGACGTGCAGCCACGGTCAATTAACAATTAATTATATTTATTATTGGAAAAACAATAAACTTGCGTGGCGCACGCAATTGTGTGATCCTTGACTCCGGTGCTACCGTCCTCCAATATAAGAAACGGTGATCATGTCAAAGGCTTGCATTATTCAAGGCACAACGTGTGCCCTGTTTTATTGATGGCACAACGTGTGCCTGAGTCTGCTTTGTCAGCATTGGTATTATGTCAGCATTGGTCTCGGATGCACCCCGTGGTGCTTACGCAGATAACATGCGACGGGCGGCCATCGCGCCTGCACACACAGTCAGGCAACGTCTACCAGGGGTTGTTTTCCAGCAACCCTGAGGGACAGAAACACAGGAAGATCTGTCGCGAGCATTTCTGCCGAGACCTGTGGGAGTATATGCTTTCTTTGCAAGCACAGTACTGCAAGCATAATGAAAAGTGTTAAATAATTGTTTTTGCTAGCATAATAAATTCAACCTGAGAGCAGGTGGTGCTCCTTATTGCCATTGCAAACTTCTCCCTGAGCTGATTTTAAAATGGCAACGCTGATGAAGCAAAGCTGAGCCTGATCTCTTGGGGCCTTTTATTAATCTTTAACAGACAAAGGAACAATTTGTAGGATCGCAGCGATTACCTGAGGGGGTCATTGCAGGCATGGCCATGTTTGGAGCCATGCTCATGGCCGTGGTAGGAGCCATGTTCATGGCCATAGCAGGAGCCATGCTTATGGGCATCATGCCTCCATTCATTGCCTTTAACATGACCTGGCCGCGGATGTTGCCGCCCGGGTACTTGGCAGTGTGGACATTCACATAGGAGTCACCAGTGGTCACCCACCTGCGACAAGCACACAGCAATTGTCACAGATCGGCCCAGATGGCTGGTTTTCAGACCCACAGGGAATATGTGGTCTTGAATGTGCCTAGTCTAATATATATCCTTCCCGGTTCGTGACAGCACTGCACATGACGCCTGTGTGTTGTCCAGAGGAGGCACGAGTACATGCGCTTCCAGGAAGCAACGTGCGCGTGTTGCCAAAGCTTGCAGGGAATGGCTGCTTGAAAGTATACCCTGTGAGAGACTGCCAAAATCCTAGCAGGACCCCTGAGCCGTGGGCACAGTGCTCAGTGGTTGCACCTCCGCACACCAACCAGGAGGCAGGCGCGGCCTTAACTAAGAAGGCAAGACTGACACTTTTAGACTCTGCCAACACGGGTCGAAGTCGTGCTGTGTGGCTGTAGGCAGGAAATTGCCAGCGCTTCTTCAAGTGTCACAGGAGGACAATGCTGATGTCTGAAATGGGCAGTATGAAGATGCGCACTTGTCAACGAAGGCCTGAACAGTGGTTGTGTCCTTGGCGGGTCCAATGAAGTTGGCCGGAGTGAGTGTGCCCTGCACACAAAACCCACCAAAGAAAATTGGCACTGCCCCTCGATTTGGCACAACATTAATATTTGAGATGGAACATGCCCTGCTTGCACAGCTGCGGGAGGCGCTCGGCTGTATGAGCATCGACTTAAAGGCCATGACAAACGTTCAGGCAACCGAGAAATGGTCCTTGCACGAGCGGTCGTCAGGAGGTGCTTACGCTGGAAAGCTCGCCAAAGGTGGCTGCAGCGTCGTTGACAGGGCCTGTGGCGTTGTACAGGAATGCGATAACGGGTCCGTTAGTGCCTGCAGCAGCCCGACAAAGGGTCAGTTCCCGAGTGGACGCTACTGTACCACATGTCTGCTGTTGACATCAAATATAGAACTGCAACACAATCGAAAGGTTCTTTGTTCTGGTGTCACTCCCTTGGGCACCAGAGCACACCGGGATGATCTGGATCAGCACAAGCCCTACAATAACGCTTGCGCAGGAATGTAAGCAAATCCTGTGAAGTTTCAAGATGTGAACGCACTTGAGTTCCCAGCATGGATGTGTGCTGCAGTGGGACCGTAGACGTTCGACACGACGACCTTGTAGGAGATGGTGTTGGAGTCGGGCATGAAGTTCAGCTCCGCGTGGCCCATAGCACCGGAGTTAGGAACCCTGCAGCGTTCAATGAGAAGGTCTGAAACTGCTGATCTGGGAGTGGAGGACGGATCCTGTGGTGAGACAGGGCTGACGTTGTTGAGGGTTCTACCGTCGCTTTTGGACTCTGTACCAGAGGAACACCTGGTACAGGCTACGTGCGCCTCGCCCGTAGATAAAGAGGGTTTAGTGTGTACTGAACAACACTGACTGCATCCACAAGGTGCGTGCGTCCGATCGGGTGCTGATCGGTACATAACGGGATGACGCGCTTTGCGATGTTTGTCACTCTAAGACCGGCAGGACTTACCCCGGAATTTCATTTTGCGGCATCAGCGTGAAGTTGTACATCATCGATGAAGCAGACATCATGGGAGCCATGGGTGCCATCATTGGGGCCATGGGGCCCATCATGGGGGCCATCATAGGAACCATGGATTGCCCCAGGGCACATGTTGAAATAAGACAAAGCGCGACGATCAGACAGTGGGTCTGCATTTTGAGCGTGTCTGAGAACCTTGATAAGATTGCAAGAGTGAATATTTTTGAAGATCTGGGAAGCTGATTTAGCTGGACCTGAAGATATCTTCCGGGAATCGGTGACTGAGCCAGGGCTGTTTAGGACCCCAGGAAGCTGAGCAGATTGGGTCAGCTTCTCATGGCGCAGCAGCTGCGCCTATGTCTGATGGAATTGATTACTCTCGAGGGAGAAGGTCAATAAACGGCCAATGCTTTACACTGCACTAAAAGATCGTCTTTGACCTCAATAGCAACATACTACCAATTGGACACCATCGATTGGCAAGTGGATGTTAGATAAACCTGCATGCAAATTTCTAAATATTCCTAGTAGGAACTTCAAGTAGTTCCTTGGAGCCTCACAATACCAGCGGAACCTTTGCCTATCATTTGCAACGGTAAGGCACACCTTGACATGAGTCTTTGACAATTGCAAGGCCCTGAAGCTTAATGCTTTGCACGAGTTGAAGCTGCATACGATGCCAATTTGGGCACTGCCACTGCATGACATAATATCAAGCTGAAACACTTCATAGAAACTCGCACTTTCAAAATCATCAGATGATCCGCCTACCACAAAATGCAATGGGTGTCAATCCCCCTTTATACTGTGTACAAGAGCCTGGACACGACAGGCGTTGAAAGATCATCTTTCATGATGCAAAAGGAGCGCACATGATACGAGGCGCTTCTCAGCAGCCGAAATAAGTAAAGTAAAACAACCTGGCCACAGCTAGCCGCCTTGGAATAAATTCCATGCATGTTGGGCATGGTGATCCATTTTAGTCAACATAATACTTCGTGCCCCAGATTTCAGAGGCTGCCTGCTTTGGGCATGATCATGAGTTCTTCCCATGCATTATATTCCCGGCTCTCTCTCAAGAGCCTGGGTACAGGACTTTCTCATCGCTCCCTCTCTCATTCCTTATAAACTCTATCCATTCCTTGTGCTTTGCATGACTCTGGGAGCGCGCTTTGCGCCACAGAGGGATCGCGCACCCCTGAAATAGCAACAGATGTCAGGTGCATAAGTACCACAGCACCAGAAGCAACTTGATCAGCAATTTCAGTGCCAAGGTGCAGCAGAGAGGGGGTGCCTCTGCCCATGCGTGACATGACTTACAACAAAAATGCAAACCACTCCCTGAGGGAGCCCAAATAGGTCTGCAGCGTCGAACAGCAATCAATTTTGTGGAAGCTTCAAAGCAGTTCCAAGGCCATAGCAGCCCCTGTGTCCAAACGTACATCAAGGCGTGTGCATCCTTGATCACAGACAAGAACACGGTGTGCAGGCTGCAAGCCAGACACACAACCATATAATTTCCTGCAAAGTGCTCAGGCCCAAGCAGATCCTCAGCGCAAGTCACATTTGAGATGTTGGAAACACTCTAAACAGACTGGCGTGTGCCGAGTTTAGGCTCCTCAGACTTCCAAGCACTCCAGGCATTTGACAGGGATTTTATTCAGTATCAGGGACAGAAAGAGAGTGTGCAGCACGCAAGGCATCTAGCATGCGCATGCGCATGCGTATGGTGACTCACCTGATAAGTCACAGTGGAGCCCCAGGGGCCATGGTGGGCACAGTGCGAGCCGCCAAACTTCCCTGCAGCGCTTTGGCATTTATTTGGCCGCGCATGATGCCATTGGGATGGTCCAGGGTGTGAATGTTTGAGAACAGATCGTCAGTCTTGAGGTACCTGCATGCAGGCCACACAAGCTCCTGATCCCGGCTTCATTCCTGATAGGCTCCAGCCTTCCGGATTTCCTTCAGCCTCCAGCCTAGCCTTCAGCCTCTAAGAATTTCCTTCATTTCTGGATGCAAGCAGGTGGCTGCTGAATGATCCCATGCACTTCAAGCAAATCAACAGGGAACATGAATGCTTGACTGCAGACATAATAAAAAGTGTGAGTGACCAGGAAAAAGCACAGTGCACTGTCCTGTCAGGAGACAACGCTGCCACGCAATGCTCCTTGCACAACTGATCTAGTGTGATCTGTTGTGTTGTGCAAAAGGTGGCAGTGGTCAGGCAATGCTTGCAGAGGGCAGATGCGCACTCGTCAATGAGTGCCGACATGGTGGTCAAGTTTTCGGCAGGCCCCATAAAATCTGACGGCGTCATGATGCCCTGCAGAAGCCGTGTCAAGTGAGTTCTGCAACAGCCCTTCAAAAGCAGTAATCATTTACTTGTTATCATGCGCTGTTCCTGCCAGGTGGTAATGTGTGTCAGACAAGCTGCAGGTAAAGGCTGCCACAGTCCTACCCCTTCATGAACTTGCCAGATCCAAGCAAACCCAATCAACCCGGGGTACCGTGCTCAGTATTTATGTACCGCCCCCTGCCAGCCGGGGTGAAAAGCAATTGATGCATACTGAACGGCGGCAGTTCAGGGTAAACTGGACGGAGAACAAAGTAAAAGCGAGAGCAGCATACCAGCAGCGGCGAAAAGCAATGGATGGAGACTGAACGGAGGACATTCAGGGCAAGCTGAACAGTAAAGAGGATCGTAAAGTAAAGCATCGTACGCTGCATAGTCGGCCGGTGAAGGCTGTGCTGTTGTCGGTCGCTGTGGAATTGTACAGGAACATGAGGGTGGCGGCGCCCACAGTAGCTGCATAGACACGCCAAGAAAACCGTCATTGACTCTTGCTAATTTAAACATTATTGCCCTGATGATCCTGTAATTTATTGCAGCTTCACTGCTTCCATACAATCTTGTGTTTCATGCATCATGGCAGAAATCGCCACAGCGACCTCACTGCTGATGACCTCAAGGGCCTCAGAGAATCAAGCAGCGTTCCAGGGACATTGTACGGGCATGAACGCACTTGGCTTGCCCTTGTGGAGGTGCACTATAGTTGGACCATAGGTGTTTGAGACCACGACGTCGTAGTACAAGGCATTGGTGTTGGGCATGAACTGGATCAGCAAGTATCCGAGGGCCTTGGAGTCAGTGATCCTGCGCAGGGTCAACCCAAAACGATTTTGAAGGGACCTCATTCCTGACACATAGACCGTGATTCACATCTCTGCGTGTTCCAGCACAGCGTGTTCCACATTCAGTCACTGGCAAGTGTACAGCCGATCTGTCGTGGGCCACCTCCCAGCGACAGCTGCGCAGACTCGGGCAAAGAAGCATCATACATCGTCGGGATGCTGCTTTTGCACAGACAAGGCACTGATCGTTACAGTGACGGACATGACTGATGCACTGCTCATTTTGCTCACGCCACACTGTACTACACCTACCGTGGGACTTCGTTCTCCGGCGACAATGGGACCTTGTACATGTATGGAGTTGGAGACATCAGCGATGCCACTTGATCCGATGCCACATTCGCGATAGGCACAGCTTCCGAAGCTATCGCAAGATGCAGGCAGGTGGTAACGATCACAGCGTACCACTTCATCCTGAGCACTTCATGGGAGACGCAAGAAGAGCAAGATATTGCTTCCAGCAGGTAAGTAACAACAAGACTGATGTACGCGTCCAAAAGCTTCGGGAGAACTGCAACCTCGGTTTCAGTGCCGGAAGGCACCTTTGGAAGGGGTCCAGCTTCGCCCAGCTTCCCAGGAACCCTCTCAAATCCCTTCATTCTTAGCCCTACCTGTTTCCACGCAGCAAACGATGCAAGACACTGTATGCAACCGAAATGATGCTCACTGAGCATTGCTCAGATGCTTGACATATCGAATAGTGACCATATTCGCGACGGGTGACATAGTGCGAGATTCTGTGCATGACTACTGGAAACCCCAGAAAAGTCGAGGCATGGTGGTTGTATGAGGTCCAGTAATCCCCTACCAGAACCTGGGGAGGATGGGCGAGGGAGAGGGAAAAGGTTGCCAGGTCTGCCATAGCAGCCGCAAGCCGTTGCTGTGCCCCAATTGCGTGAAGAGAGGCCTCCTTAACAACCTTGGTCTCAAGGCCATAAAGCACCATAGACAGAAGCTGTTGGAGCGCGTCACCAGATCATTAGATCCGCAGGTAGCTTTGATTGTTCGCGACATATCCCTGCCGCGAAGATCATGCTTTAAGTTGCTAGAATTTGCGCTTCAGTTTTCTTGAAACGCAACTCCTGGGTCGCACAGGCCTCTTCTATCCGACCTTCGTTTAAAATCGATGCAACGATGCTAGAGTTGTCTTGTGGCCTGTAAGAAGGCACTTCAAACAATAAAATGGCCTGTCTACCACCTTTTTCTAGTGTTACTGACACGAAGGGTCTTTGCAACGCAGAGGAGGAAAGAGCTGCGCGCTGTGCAGCTCCAGAAAAAGCATGAGTGCTTGGAGGCTTTTGAACGCACGTCTGCTCGAGCTGCAGCCGCTGAGGATGAGTTCAGACGAGGTCTGTCACTACCTTTCTGCCTTTTCACTGGCTAGCTTGCCTGGCATTGCAGTCCTTGCAAACCGACATTCCTCAGTCACACATTCACGATCGTGAAAGGGCGGCAGGTCACTAGTGCATGTCCTTAAACATCTGCAGGGTGGGTGATCTTTGGCTTTCTAGAACTCTTCTTTTTCGGTCAATGTCAAAAATTGGACATTGAGCCTGGACTGGTTGACCACAGTGCTGGAGGAGGCAGAGAAGCTTCGCGCCAGCAACAAGCGGCGCTACAGGCTGGTTGAGGAAGCAAGGGAGCAGGTGGGAACCTACCACAATGCCTCAGGCGCTACAGATGCAGCTGAGCTGTACCTTTTGCTCCCTGCTGAGCACGGACCAAGCTTGTGAGAGAGCTTTTAATGGCGCACCGATTTACAGCCCATAGGGACAGTTGAGAGTTTTGGCTGCAAGAGGAGGGCCCTATTGAGGTTGCCTCAAGCGTGTGGATGTTGTGAGGGGTGAAGTGACCTCTACTTCCTGTCCTTGAGGTGTCTGTGATGCTGTGCAGCTTGACAGGAAGAGGACGGAGCTGCTGGTGCATGTGCTGCCAGAGAGCATCCATCAGCGGACCATGCACCTACGCATTCTGAGTGACCAGCTAATCCTGGCGCGCAGTCAGAGGTGCACATGCTTCCTATATCTGCATCCTGGATGTGTATATATATGTGTAAGATGAGTCATGGAAGAGGACTCGCCAAAGAAATCGAGATCAGCGTGCTTGCACGCCATCAGCGTTCGGTGTTGTTGACTGTTGTTGGAACTGCAATTCCTCACTGGACTTTAGCGTGCACCCTCTTGTAGCTGCCCGTACTTGCATAATCGCGTTGTTCTGCCAAGGCATTGCATGGCAGCTTTGCCGGGAATTGCACAAGGCAGATCGCCAGTGGAGCCGGGAGGCAGCACAGTCCTTCCTGTACCGATTTTTCTCACATGAGATGCATGCATAAAATCTGCCCGATCAGGCTATGGCCAGTTTTGGCCAGTCTTTTGTTGACTAATGGTGATGCCACAGGATGGCTGCGCTGTTGGAGGTGCTGCCGCTGCAGATTCCCGCGCTGCGGCCCAGCAGCCCCGAAGCTTGGGGGGACCGAGCACCCCGCGGTGGCGGGCCCCTCCCGAGCAGAGGGGGGCCCGGCGGCGACCACCGGGGCCCCCCCGCCACCATCCCCTACGTGAAACTGTGCGGCCTGCGCCTGCCCGAGTCCTTCGCGCCATACGTGGATGACCAGAAGGATGCCCAGGTGCTGACTCACCCGTTACTCACTCTGTGAAATCTGCATGAATGAAAGACGCATTTCCAGCATCTCCAACCACGCCTTGCACACCCTTTCACGCCACCATCAGGGTGGCCAGGCGCGTTGGAGAGGTAAGCCTCACCCCTTATGTGGAGGCCGCAACCTGCACTTCCGAGGCAATCTTCACTTTGGTCCTTTGAATACACATGCGAACCGGGTAGAGATGGTTGCAATTGCTATCGTTCCTGGCAACCACGCCAATCCACGACCAGTCACCATTCAGCATGGGTCATACGCCTGCCTGCAGCTTTGAAGATCTCCGAGGTTTCCTGCAAGGGGTGACGTCATGGCGGCTTGCTGCCCGAACCACAAGCGCTGAAAGAATCTGCATGTTGTGATGAGCAACGCCCCCTTGCTGGCGCACAGGAGACGGGGACGGTGTTGGGCTATCTGGCGCAGTTTTTGCACCTGGCGGCCTTCTACCTGGACGGGCCACTGCTGCACACCATCGGCCTCCAGGTGACTCACTGTCCCATCACATCTCTCTCTGTTCGCACATCGTCGTGAGAGCTTCCAATGGCGCTGGCTTGGAAGCTACCTGCCGGCTACCCTTTCTCTGCATGGGATCAAATCAGGGTGCCACATGCGTGTGCATGCTATCTCAAACCCGTTGGCATTTGCCTTGCTGCCTGGCAGCTTTTGCTGGCCTGACCTTCAGCAGTTCTGCCATTTGCCGTCTTCTCCTGAAGCCTTAGGGCCCTCAGGGAATACATACCCTCTGTCCTCTGATGCTTTGGCCTGTCTCGTGCCCTGGCGCTGATGTTTGTGTGCTGGTTGGCGTGCAGGGCAGCACGAGCTCGCTGTGGGTCCCCCGCTCTTTCTGGGAGCCTGGGCCTCCCACAGAGTCGGCAGTGCACCACCTCCATATCCGCAGCGGCGCCCACACCGCAGCCGCAGCCCCGTGAGCGCCCCAACACCGCTGTTGTGTTGATATTTAGAGAAGATCTAAATAGACAACCTTTCTTAGCTGAATTGGGAGTGATGGCCTGAACTGGGCTGCCAGCGCCCTAGTTACCTCATTGCATTGGGGGTTTTGAGCGTCACTTTGCACAGATGCATGGAACCTGTCTCCTTGATCTGTTCAATGGAATATGTCAATGTTCGTCTTTGTTGGTCTAATGCGCTCAGGTGTGGAAGGCCAGGTTTGGAATGTTAGCTGATAGTAAGCTGCCATGCGCGCAGGGATGCAAATAATGCAGCCTACACGCTGGCGGCCATTACTCAGCAGTGGGAGGCCATGAAGTGCGCCCCCTTTCGGTCTAATCCTGCTGCTCTCTCCCCTTCTGCTCAACAAATTCACATGGTCATGTAACTCGTGGGTTTGGAATCTATGCCCTTTTCTTACATATGCTGCCGGTTCGTCTGTGTTTGGGGCAGCCTTCACCTGCAGCTCGTCTGCAAGTGCACTTCCCCTCTTCTGGCAGGAACAGCATGCAGTAATTGCAATCACAACTACATAACATGAATGCAATGACTGGTGATGTTGCATTGACTTTCAGGAACGGCAACTCGTCGCTGCAGCGCAGTGAGAAGTGATAATCATGGTGACATTACTAAATATGGTGATGTTGCGGTGACTTTCAGGAGCGGCAATTCGTCGATGCGGCCGACGCGGCGGCAGAAGGAGGAGATGGCGATGGCGCTGCGGATGCTCTGGCGGTCTACAGCGGCGTTGCTGGCCGAGCACCTGGGTGCAGATGCGCAGGCTCTGCCCTCCGATTGGAACCCCATCGCCAGCCTGGCAGGTGCCACCTTAGCCCATTCCCTGCTGTTTGCACTTTGATGTCTGCAAATGCAGTGGTTTTCCTGCCCCTCCACAGATGCATGCAATGCAGTTTCTTGCCGTTTGGCGCATGGGCATGCTTAATAAGAGCGGCTGCAAGAAATTACTGGAGCCAAAGGCATTTAAGTCATTTGAGACTTGTCCACGCTTGCCCTTTCCCAAGGAGGCTTTTGCTGCCCGACAAAACAGCTGCCGTGCCTTCAGCAACCCCGGCGGCCCTCCCAGGCAAACAGAGTATCAGGGTATCCTAACCCACCATGCCTCAACGCAAGCGCTGTGTTTGGATTTATTAGTAAATGCCTCACAGTCTGACAAAATTCTCTGTGTGCCCGCGCAGTGCTGTGCGCGCAGGCGGCGCGGCCGAGTCCGCGGCGGCGGGCGGCGAGCGCGCAGGTGTCTCTGGCCGGCAGCGTGCTCCTTCGCGCGGCCGCCCTCGGAGCCGGCGCCACCATGGCCGCCGAGGGCTTCCTCACCGACGGTGCGCGCGTGCTGTGATAAGTGCTGTGCTAATCCAACCGCCCATCTTTGCAAGAGGTTTAATTACAGCTAGAGGGGTTCTGAGGAGTTGCGACATTGCACGCCAAGCCCAGAATGGTTCAAGAGCGAAATAAACTTGTCAGTCACTAGCTTGACTGGTGGAAGCTGTTTCGGACCCTGTTCACATTCGCCCAGCAATTATGCATGCTTGTGTGTGAGTGCGTGGCCCGACATGCATTTTTTTGTCTTTTCGCGCCTCCATGTAAGCCTAGTCTCCCAAAATATAAACCCTGTGACAACTTTGAGACCGGATTCGTAAAGCTCTTGACAGGCCCGATCATATGAAGCAACCCCCTAGTGATGAAAATATCAAGAAGACCCCTAAATGTGGCCTCAAAACTCCGGGGGATTTCGCACCGTTGGGGTGCGGGATTTAGAGTGACCACTATTATAATTATTATAATTACAGGTCCTGGCTAACAGGGGGCGGCATAAGTACTGAGCACCGTGTCCACGGTTGATTGGGTCTTGCTTGGATCTTGCCAGTCCAATAAGGGGTGGGATTGTGGCTGCCTTTACCTGCAGCTTGTCTGCAGGTCGTACCTGCCTTTGGGCAGGATAATCGTGCATTTATAATAAAAAATAATAATAAGAATGATAATAATAATAACAATAACAATAATTATTACAGGTCGGCAGACCCAAAGCCAAAGGCCATAGGGCATACACGCAGGACGTCTGCCAAGCGGCGGGGCCGACAAAAGTGTGCAGCATGCTGTGACCGCTACGGTATGCTGAGGTAGGTGTCCTGTTCTGGCGCAGACGATGAGAACGAGGTGGTGGACGGGTGGGACATGGTGCAGCGGCCGGCGGTGTGGCAGCCGGACGCGTCTACAGCGGTGTCCCTGCTGGGCCCAGAAGCCGCCCACTACCTGCCACCGCCCCCTAGGTGAACTCTTGGAACTTGTGTCTGATCGAACTGAACAATCCCTGTCCGGAAAGGTCTACATTTAAAAAAGCAATGGTGGAGAATGTGGAGGAGCGAATGGAATGTCCAGGAGGCTCCTCGTTTGAATGCTCCTCTTCCTTATGCCTGCTAAGATACTTCTCTGGTCTGGGCACTTGCGAACAATTTCTTATGCATTGTGATACACCCACGATCGGGCCTTGCCCAGACCGTGGGCGTTTCATAGTGTGCACAAGAAATTGGTTGTCAAGAATTCTCACTTGGAATTAGAAAGGCGTATTTTGCGCACACTTGTCCATGTACTATCCGCCTGTGTGCCTGCATCTGCTGCGCACTCTCAAGATGACTCCTGGCGTTAGACGCAGTTCATGCACGCCCAATGGCCATCAGAATCCACTTTGCCAATCTTGCAACAATAAACAGGTTACAGGGAAGATCTCGGAGTGAAGGGCTGTGTCACTGATTGCGCTGCAGCCGGCCGGTGGATGTGCTAAACTGGGAGCGTGCGATGTTCACCGACTCCAACTCGGTGTATCTCACCCACGTGGCGCCCGTCATCGCCGCGGCTCTGCCGCCCTCATCTCTGACAGCTCTCCTGTCCCCCTTCCGGCGCAGCAGCGGCAACTGATGCCCTGCGCTGCGGCCTCCATTGGTTCTGGGACTTGGGGAAGCAAAGAGCCCCCGGCGCAGCAGCGAGTCTTGATGCTATGCAAGGGGCTTGTAGCAGTCAGCTTTGCGCTGCGGCGATCTCCTCTTCAGTGTGCTTGAGTCTAGGGGAAGCAGAGAGCCCAGGACATGTTATGCATGTAGTAGAGCGGGAGAGACTTTTTGGGACTCTGCTCCCAATGCGCTACGGTCAACCTTCCGGTGCAGCACCGGCAATTGATGCTATGCTGCAGCCATCACACTTTCTGGTCCTGAGTCTAAGGGAAGCATGGAGCCATAGATATGAGGCACAAGGTGAAGCGGGAGGTTTTTTGGCCGTCTGCTCCCTATGCGCTGCTGGGCGGCCGGTGCGGCAGCGGCGGAAACTAACAATGGAGCGCTGCAGTAGTCAGCTTTTCTTCTCAGGGCTTGGAGCGGGGAGGATCTCTGGCCCAGTTTCGTCGTGTGCTCTCCCACAGTACTCTGGTCTTTGGCGCAAATTTTGAGGCGGGTTCTGATGTGGGTTTGGGTCTCACTTTGTCACCAAGCGGTGACGTTTGTAGAATAGTAGGACTGGACAGAAGAGGGTGCCTGTATTCTAAAGCTGCAGGTGGGCATCTGCGGGATGTGTGCAACATGCTGCAGATTGCCTCGGCTGCAGCTGCGCTGCTTACTGAGCAGACATCACAGCGGTCTCAACTGCTGGACGTTGTTCAAAAAGTGAAATTGAGGCATTGGTGGCCTGCCATGTGCTTGTATTTATGGACTGTACATACCTAGGATCCTGTTCATTCGTGTATATTAAGCAATGAAGGTGTAGACCCCGTTTTGATATCTCTCAGATCTGCGAACACCAGAATAACTGAGGGGTGTATCCCCTGCATAGATGTAGTCCCTTTCATTTCCGTTAAGGGGCATCCTCGTTGTGACTGTTTTGACAACTGTGTAAGAAAACCTCTGGAGATATTATGCGTGGCACACAGTCAAGGGATGCATGCTGTTCAAAGTCAACATTCAAAGAGGTCTGGGATCCTTTGCCAGAATTATGAAGACTGAGTACTGGAGCGTCAGTGGCTTTCTGTCATCGGACCTGCCCAACACAGACATAAGCTGCTCTTTAAACTCTGGCAAGGGGTCAGGCTGGCCAGATGTTTCCTTCAGCATCTTCCCATACAATCCTGATGTCTTGACAAACTGCACCTGCACAGCAAATCTGTCTTCGTGCCATATGCTCCATGAAGAGTTGAGTGCCCCCCCAAGATGTTGAGGCAGCCTGAAAACTTTGCATCATTGTGAGCAGTATTACAATCAAGATGAAAAGTTTGAACAACCGTGCGCCGATTTTTCGTAAAGCATATTTGTTCATGAGATTATCAGGCACATGCAATGTTTGCATAATTCTTACCAGATGCCAGACGGAGCTCCTTTGCTCAAACACATGCGTGGTCCTTGTTACTACGCCAAATTCATTTTCCCCTGGCTCCAGTCCTCTGTATTGCTCTTCCCAGTGGATATGTGCCTGAGCCTTGTGAGGGCCCAGTACAGTATCCCAAAAGTCTCTGAAAAGCTGATTCGCCCACTGAGAATCCTTGACCTCTGGAAGGTCATAGCACCATGCAGCAAGGGCACCCCCCGGCTTCAGGACCCTTCTGGCCTCCAAGTAAAAGGCTGGGACATCAAACCTGGATTGCAGAGCACAAAAATAGTATGCCGCACATCACTAGTAGATGATTAATTGATCTCTGCTGAACAAGATGAGGGCTGTGCTGTGAGGTATTGTAAACATTGGGGCAAGGGGCATACCAATGCAAGGCAGTTGCGGCCGTCACAAGGTCGACGCTGCAGTCTGGTAAACCTGTCCTCTCAGCGCAGCCCACGCTAAAAGTTATTCTCGGGTGCGGCTCGCATTGCTTTATCTGCTCTTCACTGGCATCCAACGCCCACACCTGCACGTTTAGAACTGTTGCTTCAGGTCAATGAATAAGTCGAGATATGTGGGATAAAGGAAGGCCGAGGCAAGCAGTCCAGCAAGTACCTGTTTATATCGTGTGGCTAGCTGGCGTGCGCTCTGTCCACTTCCAGTGGCCACGTCCAGGGCCGTGTCTGTGCTAGACCCCGAGAAGCTGAAAATCGCCTCGAAGAGCTCAGGAGGATACCTGGGACGTATCTCGGGGTCTGAGTATAGAGCGGCATGGGAACTATAGTAGTCAGCCTGGGACCCGAAGATCGCCATCTAAGCAGCTTAGACTGTAATCACAAAATTAACTCTCAACTACGCAGTCCAAGAGAGCAAGCCTAACAGTTTGTGAGCAGGGTTCTGTCAAGCAATCAATCCCAGTTCATCGATATCTTATTCGCCACGAAACAAGGAGGAATTCCACGAAACTATACTTAGTCCAGAGAACTTGATGATGTGACTTCTTTCTTTCTCGAATGAGGATCGAAGCTCAGCTTTCCTCTGGTCTTGGCAGCTTCCTTGTCAGGGGAAGCTGGATTCCTGAATGGCCACGATTTGTCCTTCCCATCTCTCTCCTTGCACTTCACCTTCCCTGTTCAATCATCATCATAGTCGATGGGTATGATGATTGAGCGACTCAACAGCAGCACCACGATGGTGGGGGAGCTTGGCACTGCACCTAGACAACTTCCGACGAGATTCCACCAGCATGGACCAACAAGGAGACCAGTATATAACCTCTTGCAACCGTCCCATGCAGCTTTTCAAGGAAATCTTAGAAAACCTACACAACACAAGACGAGCAGCCTCACGACCGCTGCTGCGTCCACAGATTTCATCCAAGCAACCTCATCCACCAGCTACCTACACGATCGTCTGAAAGAAAATGAGGTGTGCTCGTGCATCCTATCACATCGTGCATATGCATGCAACAATGATCGCCCCTTAAGAGAGGAATATAGTACCCTCATCAACCAGTCATGAACAGACTTGATATGAGTTGTCCTGTCTGGGACTGTAGGTGTACCTTGTCTCAGAACAGAGGAAAGTGGACATGACCAGCCTTTGGAGCGATTCAGACACTGCCGTGGTCTTCTGGGCACGTTCAATGGGCTGCTTCTTCTGCCAGTAAGCACCTTAGTCCTGCTAAGCACCGTCAAATGTGCCTTTGTCATGCATTCCTGTGCATCTCTGCATGCATGCCGTGCTTTTGTCAGCTTTGTTGCTGCAATGGAAGACTGTAACTCACTTCAGTGCTTGGCATGACAGATCTTTAAACTCAAAACCCGTTGGCAACACTTTAGGGAGCAATCAGTAGAGGCCGTCAAATCATCATTGCATTGCTGCTTTGCAGGGAGTTGGCGCGGGAGCTCAGAGCAGATGTGCTGCCAAAGCTGGGAGCAAAGGGGATCAAAGCTTTCTTGGTGCGGAGCTTCCTCATCCTTGTAGTGTCTGCTGCAATCACTATGGAAAATATTTAAATTTTGTGGCTGAATGTCTCTCACAGCACCCTGTTGGAAAGCACAATGATGCATGAGTGTCTTCTCTGCCATCCTGGCCGCATTTTCTAACAAATTGATGCCTGCTTGTGCTTATTGATGCATGCATGCGCAGGTCACGATCGGGACTGCAGAGAGGGGTTTGGAGTTTGCCGAGCTGACTGGATACCCATCAGACAGCCTGTTGGCTGACCCAGACAATGTTACATATAATGCTCTGCAGCTGAAGAAAGGAGTCGTGGATACATTCTTCAACATTGAGGTGGGCTCATAGCAAACTTGTTGGCTTTCTGACTGAAAACAGCCCACATTATCATTGTTACTTACCGTGAATGCTTTCAGAAAAACACCATGAACCCGGGAGCTGCCACACAAATTTTTTGCCGACATGAGTAATTAAAGAATGCAGTCTTTATGCATTCATAATGACCTGCTCAAAAGCTCTGGACGCAAGCAAGGCTGGAGGCATGTGTTTCAATTCACTGGTAACTAACTCTCTTGTCATGCCATTCCTTGCAGACACCGCTGGCGATCAAAGACAGGATAGTGAAGGACGGGGCGGCTGGGCTGCGGCAGGCAATAAGCACTTGGAAGCCCTGGATCCCCCCAGGGCAGGGGCAGTCGCGCCAGCAGGGGGGATGCTACATCTTCCGGGGGAAGGAATGCGTTTTCGAGCACAAGGACAAGGCCACCGGCGCGCATGTTGACCTGGACAGAGTGGTGGAGATCGCCACTGGCCTGGCCTGAAGTTGATTTGAGAGCGATGACAGCATTCTGTAAATGAACCCTTGCAGCTGGGGGAGCGGCAACCTGAATGTAAACTATTGTTGTTCTCCTGGGGGAGTGCAGTGCTCCCCTTGCAGCTTGCTCAGAGACCATGCAGGCTTGGTCGCGGCAAACAGGGACTGCATGTATGCCAATTGCAGATTCAATCCGACTCCATTTGGAGCCCAAGTTGGGCCCTCATATGAGTGGTCACTGACTGGCAGTGTTGAACAGGTCTGCCGTGCGGCAGTGTGTCTGGAATAGTTCAGTTTGTGAGGTTGTGTGTGAGCAGTTTTGTGCCACGATGAGGATGTAACGTATCTACATATGTTACCTTTGGCAAAGAACTTTGTCATGCTGGATCAACACTGGTCGGATGTGGAAGGAGGGAACAGCAGCTTCCTGTTTCAGGACGCAGCTGCCCAAGCCTGAGGTGGTCCCAGGTCGTAGCCTTTGGAGGCGAGGTGTCCCGCAAACTCGGTTCCAAAGGGAGTTTCAAGACATTCAAAGCAATCGACTTCGTTTCTCGTGCATCATGCAGCTCACTGTGGATATGCGTGATATGACATAGAAAGTGTGTTCCAGATCGAATCGCTCATGTTGACGACATCCCGGCTATCTTGGAGCTTGTTGTGCTCTTGCCAGCGCCCTTTCGGCGTCCTTAGACGTTTTAATGGCACTTCAGGCGGTGTGATCAGGCTAGTCTCACCAGTTCAGCAGAGCATCAGCTGGATTGGCAGCCGCAACGTCCACGTTCAGCAGCAATCCAGTGTTCGCAGCGCGTCGTTCCAGTACCATGTACCAAAATCTTTTAGCCACTGCAGGACCCTCAGATCCAGCGTGGTCTGTAATGCAAATCCTCCAAAAACCGCTCGAGACATCATCAGGACTCTAAAGAAAGGTATCGTAGCGTGCTTGCCCCATTCATCTATACGTGTCATTGATAAATCTATCTATAATCATACGTAGCAGTCCCATGTGCTTATGAACATGGATGTACAGAAACAAGCAATGGAAGTACTATGCGCAGGGGATGTGACTATCGCATATGCCAGGAGTGGGGGTGCTGGGGGGCAAAATGTGAACAAGGTGAACACCAAAGTGGACATGCGACTCAACGTGCTCACTGCTGGCTGGATACCAGAGGACCTGAAGGATGCTCTGCAGCGATTGGTGGGTACCCCTGCGTGCTGCTCGCTGCAGTCGCAATTGAGTTTGAGCTTTTTGGGCCAAAGAATTTGCAGCACAGTATCCATAGCATGCATCTGCACACCTCCTGTGAAAGCTGGACTTGCTAGACAAGCCTACATTGCTCTGCCTTAAAGTGTGATCTTTGTGTCCAGGAAAAGAAGAGGATCAACAAAGAGGGTGAGCTAGTGGTTACCTCTACGTTGACACGATCACAAGCGTGCGCCCCTAACCCCTGTCACTTATGCGCTGCTCTCCATGGCAGTGCACCATTTCATTGCATTCCACGAGTGGATCTTGTTTGTCTCGATACACTGCGCCCCGTACCTGCTCATGCTAGGTTGAGATTGGATTGGGAGGAGAATTGGAATGCCTGAAGTTGGCGTTAGCATAAACAAAATGTAGGCTGGTGGACATGCAGCAATGTAGCCTCTCTGTGCGCAGGGATAATGTTGAGGATGCACTGCAGAAGATGCAGGCATGCATAGACAGCGCAGCAGAGTCCCTCATACCGCCAGAGGTGGACCCGGAAAAAGTGAAGCAGATTGCGAAACAGTAAGGCTCCCTCCACTCCCCGTTATTTGCGTCAGATTATTGGGAAATGTGATGGAGCTTCTACTAGTCAGGCTGAGTCAGAAGGCATAAGTTTTGACAAGTTTAAATACGTGAGGTTGTGCAAAAGTGAACACTGTTGCAACTGTGCAGGAAGCGAATTGCGAATGAGAACCGGCTCGAAAACAAGAAAAAGGCGTCATCAAAGAAGCAGGATAGAAGATCGAAGATTGAATGGTAGTGCAGCGAATACGTTTGCTGCTTTAAAGGCGGTTCATACTGTGGTTCATGAACCTCATAGCGAGAATTGAAAATGCCCGCCGCAATGCTGGAGTGTTGGGTTGCTGCTCATGCACTTAAATGCAGTAGCCTACATTTGGATATGTGGAAAGGACCTTGATGGCGCTATGGGGGTGTCCTCTTCTCAGCTGAAAGAATTCTTTGATGGACTTGCTTTGTCCGACAAATAGACTAATTAATGCTTCAAAGCCGCTGTTACCTTTAATTGAAGCAGCAACAGATTAATACTCTAAATCTGGTGCACTCTGCAAAGGTTCCAGACCCTGTAGCGTTGAAAGACTGTGCAATGCTATGCTACCTGGCTAGCCACGTGCCAGCAGCGCAGACACGAAGACTTCTGCGGTCCGCAAATCCAAATATCTGCCCCCTACTGGATGCATTTGTGATGCCATAGAGCATCAGACGAGCCTTGTGAAACACCTTACTGCTTTGAGCTCACACCAAACCATGGTCCCCATGCAATATAGTCATTGGATTGCCTGATGACACAGACAGCGACGAGGCTATGCGTAATTTAACTCAAAGCAGTCTCTGTATGTCACTCTCTGCACCCATCCTCAGACGAGAAATGTCCTCATCCATTCTCATTCCCTAAACTGCTCAATCCAGGGCACCAGCTACTCCGGTGACTGGCCCAAGACACAGACTGATGCAGACACCACAGACTCCAGGCCTCTGGCTCTACAATAAAACCACTTGCTGACCGGACGTCTAGTCAACCATCTCCACCTCGGGTGCCGAGTTCCCGGCAGCTGCATCCGTCTCCATGGGTTCCTCCGAGGCAGCTGCCGGCTCCTGCTTCTCAGCTTCCTTGGGCTCAGGCTTCTTCTCCTCCTGAGAGAAGCAGCAGTCGCGTACATTCAGGGATGAGATCGGGCCCTGATTGGTTGTTATGTACTCTTCTTTCTCAGGACTGAGCACACTCAGAGGCGGGTGCCGCAGGGTCGCCAGCCTCCTTCTCCGACACTTGTGGTAGGTTAGCGGCGTCCTGGTTTTCACACTATCAAGCCAACCTCCTCAGCAAGCTGTAATTACACAGCCCACAGACTTCTTTACAAATTAAGCACAGGCAAAGTGCTCGCAGCGTCTCAAAGACTGCGCCTCTCTGCCAACTTTTGGCTCTGGCCAGATCAATGCCTGCACTGCTGCAAAACGCGTCAACGCATAGGGGAACACAGCCTTCCCCATAAGGAACCACTTCACCAACTCCATGAAAACGCTCCCTGATGCTTGCAATGGGAGCACAGGTTCCATTATCATCCAAGACGGAGACGGAGACGGTCACCAGGTGTCTAAAGACATCCCCTTAGAATGTATCCAGTCAGGTGGTGGGAGGCTTTTGAGAGAGGGAATGCGGCGCACCTTGGGCGGGGGTGGGGCGGGCTTGGAGAGGATGGGGTCGGAGAAGCGGACGATGGTGTCTTCGCGCTTCTTGATGTCGGCCGAGCTGAGCACAGGGTCGTCCGTTTTGCGCAGCGACCCCTGCAGACTCTGCTTCTCCTCCAGCCACTCCAGCGCCTTGCGCGCCTCCGCCACCACCTGCACATTTGAAACAGCACGATGCACTCAGCAGCCATAATATCATCATATGGAGACCCAACATCAAAGTAGCCTGGTGCAGACGATTGCAGGCGCAATCTGCGCCCTACTGGCTTTAGGTACCGGTTTCCTTGTGCATGCAGAATGCCACACAGACAGCATGCTGTTGGGTGTTCCTCCCCCGCTCAATCAGTAATATTGCCAGGACCTCAAAGAAATTATCCCCATTGAAGATGTCCTTCAGCATAATGCTGCGCATGCCAGAGCCAAAGTGCTGTTTCCTCCCCACCAGAATAGAGTCCCACCTTGTCCTTGTCGTCCTGGGGGATGTGGGCATGCTTGGCGTCGTTGGTGGTGGCCGCGGCGATCAGCCGGTTGGCGGTGGACGTCAGCGCGGCGGCGGCGGCCGGCCGGGCCTGGGCCTCGCGAGCGCGATGCAGCAGCGGCTCGCCCATCGCCTGCAGCTCCTTCAGCTTCGCCTCGTAGACCCCCTTGCTCTCATCCTCACCCTCCTCGTACAGCCAGTCCTGCGCAGATTACACAGAAATTTGGCCTTTGTCCTCTGCAGCTAACCCGCTAGCAAAACCCAAAATGTTCATCGGAAGAAAGTGTGCACCGCCGGATGTTCATCAAGCACGGGGGTCTGAATGGGAAGCTCCTAGGCACAGCACTGCTGCACACGAAAGACCAATGCATCTCCGGCCTGAACATCTGACCTGAGCGTCCTTAACGCACTTGGAATCTGGATCGGGAATCGCGGAAGCAGGACATGGCTTCCAGGAAGGGGAGCAGCATCCCGTCAACCCCAGGCGCCAGACATGACGTGCATCAGCATGGGCCAGCATCATCGCAATGTCTGCCTAGTGGCACTAATTAGTGGCACTAAACATCCACGGAATGCTGCTGAACTACCCTTTGATGGAATGCAAACAACGGCAAAGTTCATCATCGCTGCATGTCTGCCAGAAAACAAAGTCGCACGTTTGGGAGGTTCCCAAGCAGAGCTTGACTTACAAAAAGCCCTATTTCCCCTTCTGTTTTTTCGTCCTTGACGAGAAGGAGAGCGCTCTTTCAGGACGGGGAGCAGCACTCCGCCGGACGCTGCATAGCAGCAAATGATCCCCCACCGATGTGAGCCTGATCACCTCTGAGTAAGAGCGTCCGGTGGAGCGCCGCTCAGGTTCCCAACAGAAGGGCGAAAGGGACCAGTCATTGTTAGTCATCTGCGCAGCTCGCACCTCAGTCTGGTTGAGCTTGTCGCTGACGGTGGCCTGCTCCTGCTCGGTGACAAAAGGAGCAAGCGCGTCGGAGAGCTGGTTGCGCAGTCCGTACACGTACGCCTCCACCGCGTTCTTGCGCTCGTTCGTCTCGTCCTGCCGCTTCTTCTGCAGCTCGATGTTGCCCTCCATCTCGATGAAGTCCTGCGCACGATGGATGGGAGTGCTGGGTGAAACCTTTTCAGCGCGACTGCTTGCAAGCCATCTGTGATCTGACAGATACTTGATTTGTAATGAAAGGCAAGGTCTGGTGCTCTAGGTAAAGGCTGCAAAGGGCTACGGCCACTGAGAAGATACAGACATCGAGTGGACCGGCGTCAAGCGGCTTGGTAACTGAATTTCCAGCTTTTCTTTGCTAATCAATGCTTATAATCTAGTCAATTCATTGAAAATGCATGCGTTTCACATTTGTTTGTGAAAGACACACTCAATAGAGTTCTGACTGATTTTTAGAACCAGAACAGTGCCCTGTGTCATTCACTCACGCATGTGCTGCTCAGACTTTGTGCACCAGACTGGACCCACATGCGGAATTTTGGGCCCCACATTATAAGTATAGTTGCTGCCAAACAAGAGGAGTGTGATTGATAGGAGACGAGAGAGATAGTAGCTGCTCACCTGCACAATCTTGTCGCTGAGGCCCTCGACGTGCACCTTGAAGGGCACCTGCAGCTTCTTAGTGCGCCGCTTCTTCACAACCTCCTCCTTGGGCTCCTCCACCTTTGGCCCCTCAGCTTCAGTCTCCATCGGCGCGGGGCCGTCGGCCGGCCCGGGTGCAGTGGACGCCTCGGCCGCGGCCGCCGCTTCGGCCGCTCCGGGGCCGACCTCCGCCTCTGCCGAGCCGCCATTCTCCGCCGCCTCCGGCGCTGCATCCGGCATCAGCTCGTCCTTCTTCCCCTGAGCAGCAACGCTTCTTATCAAGAGGCGCCAGATACAGCAGTAATTGTATGATTGCCGATATGGCCACCGTGTCGTGCTTTCAAAGCTTGCTGGATCGCCATGTTGCCTCCGATATGCCATTAGCCCTATTGAGGCAAGCTTCAGATTCAAGGCAGGGATCCAACAGATATTAGCAAGCACACAATAATATTGGCATGGTGGGAGGAGTGAGTCAGCATTCCCGTACATTGCATGCAGATTCCACACAGCACATGGAATGCTGAGGTTGCAAGATCCTCACCTTGGCAGAAGCTGACTCATAGACCTTGACAGTCTCTTCATACTCCTCCTCCTCGATCTGCTGCGCTGACTCCACGCCCACGACGCCATGCAGGTTGAGTTTCACCTGGCATCACAGCACACTTGCAGATCAGCCGTGATTCTTAAAATTGTAAAAGACCTTGCTTCATACATGCAGTGTGGCTGCTACTGTAAAAAGCACGAGGTACTCTATGCAGGCAGGGAATGCCAAGCATGCAAGCTTGAAAGTGACATAAGCGCTTTCAGCAAATACCAAGCGCCCAGGACATGCATGGCTGCAAAAATGCTCACCTTGACCTTGATCTTGGCATTGGAGCCGTCTGTGGGCACATTCACAGGGGGGCCAATCTCAAAGGTCCCAATTGTGCGGTCGAAGCCCTCCGGCACAGGTGAGTCATCCGTGTAGCGGGCTGTCAGCGTGAATGCTGTGTTCCTGCAGACAGCGTGCACTGCCCCGTCAGTATTCGGCACGGCTTATCCCATTAGAAAGCACAAATACTTCGACATCTTCTACACATGCTGAAGGGTGCGACTAATCGATGGCACTATAGAACTCAGCAACGACACAGATCACAGCATCACAGGTAAGCAAGCATGATGAAACAGAGCTTGTGATGCTTGATAATTCTTTAAACAGTCCTAATCCTCCGGCAGAATCTACATATATCAAAGAAAATGAGGGATGCTTTGTCCGCCCTGTCAAACCGCAAAGGACACAGTGCACAGCTGAACGCACAGTAGCAAGGGATGGAGAGGGTGAGCCGCAGACCTGAAGAATGTCAGCATCTTTGCAGAGGGGATGGGGCCATTGCGCTCAAAGAGCACAGATGTGATGCGCTCTCCGTCCTTGTCCCACTGGAACTCGATGCCGAATGGGAACGCCTCGATCACCTCAAAGTCACGCACTCTGTGCAAGGCACGAAGCAACAATTCTCAGTCCTGTCGTAACCAACAAAAGTGTTTGATATTCTTTGGTGATCAGCAGTGGTAGATGCCCCTATATCTGCTTCACAAGAGTCAGCAAAGATGGCTGCTGGGCAGCACTGGCAAGCTAATTCACCCTGTCCACCACATCCACTCCAGCCCTGTAGTATATGTAAGAGCCTGCCATGCACATGTACAGCGTGACAAGAACGGATGCAGCAGACAGGGTGTCAGCTGTAATACCTGCATTCAGCACTGCATGCAGCTCCGTGAAAAGGAACCTTATTTGACATCTGTTGTCCAACAATCATGCCCGAGCCCTGATGCATGGTGCTTATTGATCGTGTGAGAAGGCTTCTCAAGCAAGGACCTGCACTGGCTGGTCTTCTCATTGCACAAGACCAACCAGGGCAGGCCTTTCATTTTAAAAAGGGACTGGTATAGAGAAAGCACCTGAAGATGGGGGACAGCATGGCGCAGTTGAGCGCGCAGCCGCGGCAGACGACCTCGGTCGCGTTGAGCGTGCGGCTGGGCTCCTTCTTGAAGAAGTCGCGCATCGTCGTCAGCAGCGCCGGCACGCGCGACGACCCCCCAACCACCTCCACCGACGCAATGTCCTCCAGAGAGATCTTCGCCTGCTCCAACGCCTGCGCACACAGAAGGCCACATGCTCACATAAAAGATGGAGGTCTAATTGCAGCTTCTGCTCTACACAGAATGCCGGCTGCTCACATGTATGTTGCAGCTTTTGATCTGTGTTGGTGGTGCCACCAACTAGCTCTTGCGAAGCATGTGTTGCTGCTCAATCAAAGCGCCGCCAAAATTGCACAGTGCATCAGCATTTCAGCCATCCATCCACAGAGCATGTACAGGGTGTGGCGAGCTGGAGATGCTTAGCTGTCCTGGGAAAAATGCGCATGCAATATATGTCTCTTGTCAGCGGAGAAATGTGCTGGACGGAAAGGTCAGTGAGGAAAAGACAGTCCTGAGACTGCAGCCAGGAGCACATCTCCAATTTGCCAGCAGACATTTTCATCTGCATCGGCTCTGCCTGGCGCCAAATGCTCTGCTGGCTCCAGACTTAGAAAGTACCTTGTGCTTAGAGATCCCTGCCTTGCAGCGACAAGAAGAAGGGGTGCTTGGGGTTATTTACCGTTGCCAGAGGGGCGCGTGCGCGCTGGAGCACAGGCTGCGCCAGCTCCTCAAACTGCTCGCGTGTCATGCTGCTGCGGAAGTCGATGTCGTTCATGAGGCACTCCACGTTCAGGGGCGCCTCCAAGATGGAGCTCAGTATCTTTTTCAACTGCGCACGCACCAGATCATTCTCAGCCTTTGCCTCTACAACGGAGCGGCGTTCATACTCATGGTGCTTGCATGTCAACAGAGTTGTATAGTCTATTGTACAATCTTGGTGATGGCCACGCGTTGATGCTCGATATGCACCTGTGCAGGTGCCCTGGCCAGTCGCACACATTGCCGGCCTTGGGCAAAGAATTGAAATTCTGCATGCCTAATCCAAGCAGGAGGTGGGGCACATGGTACAAAGTAGAACCACAGTGAGCCGCCAGCTTCACACTACCGTGTGCTGTAAAATCAGCAACTTTGCCGAAGAACCGTGTTGCTGTGTGGCATGGCAGGGGAATGATGTGAGGTGGGCTGCATGCAGCGCATACCTTCTCACAGCCCAGGCGCAGGCGGAAGGCCGACCTTGGGTTGGTGCGCACGTCCAGCTTGTACTTCTCCTTGAACTCGTTCGCAAAGTGGTTGAAGAGGACGTTGTCCAGATCGCGGCCGCCAAGGTTCCTGTCCCAGGCATGCGACAGCACGCGCAGCTGGCCCTTCTTGAAGGCCACAATGGACACCTGGGGGGCAAGGCAGAGTGCATCAGCGGCCTGCCTTCATTCACTATCCAATACATTCCGCAATTGTGGCAAATGTTGCATAAGAAAATTTGCAGTGTTGTTCTATTCCAAACAAAATGCCTCCACATTGCAGGTCGCATTGACACAACCAAACTTTGCAGATTAGATGCTGAAGGCTTGTAATCTCAAGAGGGAATCCTAGCTTGTTTAGATATAAAATACCCAGCATCATGAAGATCTATACTTTCCTAAACATTAATAAAAGACAGAAAGGCACGGCTTTTTGAACGGGCAGCAAGCACCTATTCACCTTCTAGAAGGCATCTGTATGTAGCTAAAAAGGGCTGGCATTTCTGTTCGTACCTGGAAGGCTGTGTGTCCGGCGTCGATGAAGACCACATTGATGGGGTCGGTTTCGGGAAGGTCTGTCTTGTAGATGCCGTACGCTAACGCTGTTGCTGTGGTCTCGTTGATCAGCCGGAGGCAGTTGACGCCCGCGATTTTTGCAGCAGCCAGCATGGCATACCGCTCTGTCTCCAGGTAATATGTGGGAACTGACAATACGCAGTCTGTCACAGGGCTGCCGTCCACCTCTGCGATGTCCTTCATATCCACTATGATGGCTGCAACGATCTGCTCTGGTGTGAAGGACTGCCTCTCCCCCAAGTAGTCAACATTGATGAGGATGCCACCATCTGGACCCTCGCTGACATTGTAGGGAAGCTCCGGAAGATCCCTCTGCACATCTGGATTACTGAAATTCTTTCCCAGCAGCCGCTTGAGCCCAAAGAGTGTGTTCTTGGGATTGATCGTCAGGCTGCCCGCTGCATCTGTGCCAAGCTGCCTCTGCTTTGTGCCAAAGCTGACCAGGCTGGGTGTCTCCCGCTTGCTCTCTTTGTTCATGAGCACATCGATACCCCTCTTCCTGGCTACTGCTATGCATGACTTTTGGTCCCCGATATCTATCCCTGCAACACTCATTGTGCTTGCTACTCTGAATTCTATAAGCGCCAAGTTTCTTTCTTTACAAGTTCTGTGTGTGTCCTTACTTCTTTCTGGATGCCTGGCAATGAAACGCTGCACTGTCTCTGGAACCATCGGTCTCAGGCCTGCTGAATATAATTGGTGCCCCCGAAAACCTAACAGGGTTTCCAAGACGGCCGGGGTGAGGAACGGAAAGTGCACTGACTGTGCACCAAGAGCAAGGCACAAGGTGATATTGCTGAATATAGGCAAATGCTGGATCATCTCGAAGTTTTCTTTACTGCTTACTGGTGCACAGTGTCGTTGAACACGAAGTCCAAGGTGTTGCTCTAGAGGTGAAGAGTAAGTCTAAGCTAATTAGCTAGCCTTGTCCCCAAAATCCTGATCTGGACGTATTAGCGAATCATTGGAGCGAATGTGACTCTGAATGTTTGCGCATAATTAATTTTGTCACATACACCCGGTGAAGGGGCAAATCCCCACAATGGCGAGCCAGGCCAGCAAACCAATCAACATCAGGAAGTCTATTGAGGATCGCCGTAGTGAGGACAGCGATCGCCCAATGCTCTCTGCCGGCACCATGGAGGCTCTGAACGAATTCCTATTGGAGACACAAGCTGCCGCCAATGGCACACAGAACCCCTTTGCAGAAAATTGGGGGCTCTCACAGGCAAGGGACTGTAGTGCCTGCCCTCGTCTATTGCATCAGAACTATGGTACTTATCGCGGGGGATCATTACTGGGTTACTGAGGCAACATTGTGAGTATGCCTGCACCAGCTGCTAGACGGACTGAAGGTACAAGCGATCTGCTCAGTGACCACAGAGTTGTTGCGCATGCAGTTCTGGTACACAGAGGAGACTGCTGGCCATGTTGCAAGGGAGTGCGTGGAGGCAGCGGGTCCCAGTGGCCGCATAGCCTGCATTGCCTGCCCCTCCCTCTTCAGGCAGCTGCGCGCTCACTTCCCGGATGCGAACGCACACCTCTTTGAAGTGGACCTCCGCTTTGAGGCAAGGTTTCCTCACAGGACTACTGCATCTGGCGATGATCACAAACCGTGCCCTTCACCTAGAGCATGTCTTCTAGTGAGCCGCATGTGCAAGTTTTGGGAGTTGCTTACTTCGACCGGAATTTCAGCAACATCATACTAGGAAAGGTTTCATTCTCCCATGGGCATTTAGAACCACCATTCAAATCTTTCCTTGGAGGAAAATGGAATAGACCTATTGTGTGCTGAATGCAGACGCTGGGAAATTTCTCCCTCTACGATTACAGGAAACCTCATGCTGTGCCGGACGAGCTGAAAGGAGCCTTCAACGTTGTCGTGGCAGATCCTCCTTATCTGGTGCGTCCATGGTTGCCTTGCAATAGACCTCATAGCTCCTTGGCCTGCTCATCCCTGAAGTGTCAGCTTGTTGGACATAAGGTGGCATGCAGCGCGCTTCTGATGCCGAGCCCTCAGCAAATTGCAGCAGCTGTGTGTCGATGGGCAGAAACCGGCCTCGAGTCTGGGGCAGTCAGAGTTGCTTACGGAGTTTCTGCCTCATCTGTCTGAACTGTGGTGGTGGTGTGCAGAGTGAGGAGTGCCTGCAGAAGACAGTTGAGACAATGAAGGTGCTGGCCCGGAACGGAGAAATCCCAAAGTTCTATCTGCTCACTGGGGGGACCATGAAGGAGCCTGCGAGGAAGCTGCTGGGCCTCAGGTACTGTCGATGAATCCATGAAAGAGCTTTGCATTTATTCAATAGTCGTCATTAGCTGAAGTCCTGTCCTCACGAATCATATAAGTCGTATTAAAGATTATCTCTGTTGTGGCGCAGGCCGACTGTCTACCGACCTCAGCACAAAACGAAGCTCGGTAAGACAAATTGTTGTGTGTCTGCAAGATTGCTGCCTGGGTGTGGTCAAGCTGTGTCTTCACATCACATGATGCACTGGTGTATCATGAGAGAGGCCGCACCTGACGGGGATCCGGCTATGTTGTGCAGGGAATGAGTTCCTGCTGTACACGACGTCAGAGGCAGCTGCAAACAGGCTGGGCGGCTGGGATGATGCAGCTTGAAGATGCCATATTCACTTTACTGAAAGGAGCTCACCATGCAGAACAGCTTGGCTTTGAAGTACGAGGAATTTGAAGTTTCGAACTTGGAAACCTAATAAACAATTAATAGCGCATATACCACCGTGGGCAGGTGACCCTTGCCAAGTGAAGGCTGATATCAAATCAACAGGTTTTGTATTTCCAATCTTGTAGTCAACTTGACCACCACCTGCCTGCTGCGATCAATCATCATCATGATGATCGATGTGGACCACAAGTTCTTGTGCATGCACATGCTTATGTGAGCTGTGAGGCGGGCAAGTGAAGATGCTTATAGACCTCTTCGTGCTGTATATGGCCATCTAAACGCTATTTTCTCCCAATTTATTTTTTACGCAGCAATTTCCAGAGCAAGAGGCCAAGAAGGAAGTGCTGCCCGATATTGCTGCCCAAAGTGGCCGAACACAAATTTGGCTACTGCCCCAATCGCCTGTCCTCTCCATTCGGGTTGCTGCTGCCTTTTGCAACATCACATACGCCCGCACGTCCCTCGCCGAGCAATCCATCACAACGCCACATTCAATGACACAAGAAAACTGATCAATATGCTGGAAGAGCTGAAGGGAGGGGTAGCGAGGCTGGATCCTCCTGGCAATAACGAGGCGGAGGTGCTCACGGTGGACAGAAGTCAGAAGTCATCAGCCACCGTGACCTGGAGATTCAATTGGAATCAGGCCAAACAGAAGCAAAAATGTCTGCAGAGCAAGTACGTGGAGGTTGGGGGCAAGGACTGCAGGCTGCTGGTGTATCCCTTCGGTGAGTTTCGCACCTAGCTTTGACAAGGCTGCTGCTCTGACACATGCCTCATGCGACTTCAACCTTATGTTCGCTGGATACAGTTTTAATCATAGATCCAATCAGGCCCGTTTGCCCGATCGCCAGCCCGCCTTCCAGGTTCTTCTTGTGATTTCTTGTAACGTGGAGCTTCTGGCAAGGGTGCTTTGAGCCTCCTGATCCAGTTGTACAGGCGCCCCCGAGAACGTCTTGAACGCATTCGTGCTGTCAAAGTATGATATATGGGCATCATTTGGATATTGTTTGGGCTACAACGCTGTAAGACAATACAGCATTGGCCTTTAGGCTATCAGGGAATGCTTTAGCGCACTTGAGCAATAGCACCTTAGCGGCCAGCGGGGTTCAAAGGTGTTTAATTAGCTGAGAAAATACCTTGAATTGTTAGATAAACTCCTGAAGCCTAGCAGGCCCTCCAGTGTTTGTAAGGGGAGTGCGGGGCTGTTGATGCCGCGCCTCTTGTCAGGCAAATAAGACAGCTCCTGACTTCTAGGACCGCAGCCCTGTGATTCTGCTAACACAAACATTGATCAGGGCTTGCGTGAGCTTACATCTTCGAGCATGAGCTTCTGCCATGCACCTCAAGACTCCCGCTGGCTCCGTGCCTGGACCGGACTCATGTTCTCACTTGGTGCATTTTATCCTGCCAGGAAATGTTAGGAAAGGGCGTGACTGGACTGGGGGCAATGCATGCAGGAGACACACAGGCGCTGCCAGGCTATGTGTCGTTCTACCTGCAGCTGCAGGACCCGACAACTGCAGCCAGCAACCGCTGGGACTGCTTTGCATCCTACAAGCTCTCGGTGCTCAACCAGGTCAGCAACGACCTGGACCTGTCCCGAGAGAGCTGGCACAGGTTCTCTTCGCGGCCTGCACGGCAGCAGACGCGACCACTCTCCTCCAGCAGCCATGGCTGGGCGGACTTTGCTTCCGCTGCCCAGGTAGGAAGCCTGTGCGTTTATCCTTTGCTGCAGCAGGTAGCAAACATATACTGTGCTGGACTTCACTCGTGTGAGGAGTGCAGAGGATTGCACCGCACCTTCCTTTTGTCAAGTATGCACATGCAGGTTGCATGCTGAGGGTGCAACGCATGTTGCTTTCATGTCTTGACTGTTGATTAAGATTAGTGGGCTAAGCACACTCAGCCATTCAAATTACTTGTGGAAACATGGTGGAAGAGGCATGTCAGTTCTGACAGTGGTTGTCACTTGTGCCTGCAGATCCAGGATCCCAAGGCCGGCTTTTTAGTGAATGGCTTTGTGACGGTGTCGGCAACAGTCTTGGTGCTGGAGGAGACAGTGCAGCTCACCAGGGATGGTGACTCCAGCTCTGATAACCTCAGGTGTGGCAAGTGAAGAATGCTAGTGACTTTGACATGTCAGTCCCCAGTGGTCATCCTATTGTATGGCATCCCCATGCAGTTTAATGGTTGGTGCCATTGGAGATCCTCTTGTCTACTCACATCCTGGCACGGATTGCCTTGCCATTGTTACAATTATTTTCAGAGACGAAGGTGGCACTTGTTGTTCAGATGCCATGCATGTGCATATGCTCTGGACACACATTGGCCGGTCAGCTGAAATGTTCATTGTGTGTGTGTGTGATGCAGCGGGAAGTTCACGTGGAGGGTGAAGAACTTTGAGCTGTTCCGGGATATGATCAAGGTGCAGAAGATCATGTCCCCTCCCTTTGCAGCCGGGGACTGCAGCCTGCGCATCAGCGTCTATCAGTCCCCTGTGAACAACTCAGAGCACCTCAGCCTCTGCCTGGAAAGCAAGGTGAGCACTGCATGCATTCAACACCGGCAGCCTTCATGCATGTTTCACCCTTCCAGGCAATATGCAATCCTGCACATGGAGTTTCCAGTCAGTGTTGGCTGTACTGTTGCTTCAGCACCGCTGGCATGGCATTCTGGAACTCTGTTGGATGGTGCATTTCTCACGTGGAACTGCTCAAGTAGCAGCAGCTGGTAATGTGGAGACCATGCAATGGGCAACATTATGGTGCATCAGGTGCCCCAAGTGAGGCATCTGCATAACAAGAGTACTTCTGTCATGCAGGACACGGACAGCTCTGGGGGAGCGGACACAGAGCGCACATGCTGGTGCCTGTTTCGGCTGACAGTGATGAGCCAGAAGGAGGGCGGCAAGCACTTCAACAGGGAGTCCTACGGCCGCTTCTCCACGGACCTGAAGCAGACTGACAGCGCCTCGCTCGGCTGGAACGATTTCCTTGCTATGGATACCTTCACAGACACCTCACAGGGCTACATGCAGGTGTGCTGCTAACCTTTCTGTCGAGCCGGCTGACCCTGATGCAAAGGGTTCCAATCGCTGTGTGTACCAGATACTGCTCAAGTGATTTCATGTGTACTCAAACAGGTCAGCAGACACCCAAAAGCTACCAGCTCTAGGGGTGCTAACATATGGTGGAGCTCAGCCACAGTCAGCGCAGTTCAGGTACTGAATATCTTTTTCTTTGCGCAGGACGGCTCAGCAGTGTTCCAGGCGGCCTTCCAGGGCATCAAGGAGACGGCCAGCTTCTACCGCGGCTGCCCCATCAAGGAGCTCGGCTTCTTCGGCCGCCAGGCGCCGCGGCGGCTCGGCGGCGTGGCCGCCGGCAAGGCCGCAAAGGCGGCGCTGGCCGGGACGGCGGCCACAGACAGCTACCAGGCCACCTTTGTGTGGCGCATCGAGCACTTCATGCGCCTGAAGGACCTGCTGAAGAAGCGCAAGATCACCGGGCTCTGCGTCAAGTCCAGGCGCTTCTCTGTCGGCGGGTGCACCTGCCGCCTCATCGTCTACCCGCGAGGTCCGCCCCTGACTTTTCCCCTTCACCTGGCGCCCGGCATAGTATCAATGATAGGGGCAGTCTTTCTTGTCCACAGCATCAACGGCATGCTTCATTGCTTGGTGCTACCGCCCAGGCAATCTCCATAGTGGTTCCATGAGCCTCGACAACCTCCTTGGATGTCACATGTCTGTGCACTGGGCTTGAGACCCTCGTGCATGGCTGTTTCATATCTGCACATGTGTGGCTGTTTCAGTCTTCACTTGACGCTGCCCAGGTCTGTAAATTGTGGTGTGCATGACCTGAACAGGGCAGTCACAGCCGCCGCGGCACCTGTCCATGTTCCTGGAGGTCAGCGACAAGGAGGCGACCGCTGACTGGTCCTGCTTTGTCAGCCACCGCCTCGTCATTGTCAACCAGCGGGATGAGTCGCGCAGCCTGGTGAAGGAGAGCCAGGTCAGCATGGAAATTCTCTCCTCTTCTCATTGCTAGGAATATTGTGAGTGGTGGGTGTTCGCATGCTCAGACATACAGCTTGCCCTTCGTTTCCTGCACCCTTTCCATGCATGACATGGCCTGATCTGTGGTTTGGTCATGAGCAGATGTCTATTCATTTGCAGGCATGCATACCTCTTCCTTGAAGCATAGAGGTTACATCTTCTTCGTGGCATATATGGTTTATCACACGGATGTCTTTCGGGCAGATTTATGCGGAGAAATGGCGTTGTGAGGTATGCTGTGCATGACACCGCCTGTGCCTTTTGCAGAACCGGTACATGAAGGCAGCGAAGGACTGGGGCTGGCGCGAGTTTGTCACCCTGCACACGCTGTTTGATGCGGATGCCGGCTACCTGCAAAATGACGACTGCGTCTTCGCAGCCGAGGTGCTCATGCTGCGGGAGAGCTCCGAGGCGAAGCAGGTGAGTCTTTTCTGTGGCAGCGGCAAAGGGCTGGCACAATCGCATTCATTCAGAGACTGGATAATTGCCGCACCTGCCATTTGTCTTCAATTTCTTTGTAGGCGCCATGTAAGGTCCTCCTGTTGTCTAGCCGCCTACGGGGAAGTGGAGAGCAGACCGCAGCTGTCAAGGCGAATAAGTGACAAAGTTGCTCCTGGGCAACGCTGCTTCAACGACTTCTTTGGGAGGAAGTGCTGCATGCTGCGTTGGATGCTTGCGTGTGTTGCATTGAAAGTTTGCATGTTTGTTCCTGTGGCAGGTGCCGGTTGAGGACATGATGATGGGCGTGACTGCGCTGGCACTGCCACCGCCGCCAGCTGAGGTGGCCGTGGATGAGAGCACTGTGCGCGGCACCAAAGTGCGCTTCACTTGGCGCCTGGACAACTTTGCCGCCTTCCGGACCATCCTGGAGACCCGCAAGGTCTTCAGCAGGTGCGCTGCCCTGTCCCATATGCTGAATGAGACAATCCTGCCTTCTCTTGATGACATCTATCCATATCATGGCAGACGGAATGAAAGATGCATGCATGCATGCTCCTCAATCGTCTGGTTCTTCTCTCCTTTACGATCCAAATGCACCGCATGTGTCATGCAGCATGACTCCTGCTCGATCTGCATGTGAGAATTCCTCAGATTCAGAGAGCATGGAGGGCATAAATGACTTAAGGAACTTCTTCCCGCCTAACCCCATGTCAATTTTCAAGTGCCGACAGTGCAAAGGTCTCACCTTGGAGAGACTTATTTAACCATCCCCCCTCATGCAAGCAGCGCAGGACTAGAGTTGGGCGTATGTACTCTGCGTTTATGATATGCGAACAAGGGTGCTGAGATCCCCACCCTCGCGTGCGCCAGGTTCTTCACGGCGGAGGGGTGCAAGCTGCGGCTGGGCACCTACACGAGCTACAACACGATGTGCACGTACCTGGAGTCGGACAGTGCCGCCGCGGCCGGCCAGGAGCGCAACTTCTGGGTGAAGAGCCGCGTGGCAGTTCTCAACCAGCGCCACCCCGAGCGCACACAGTGGAAGGAGTCCGCCATCTGCACCAAGACCTGGAACAACTCCGTGCTGCAGCTCGTGCAGGTGGGTGCTTAAAGTTGCCTGAAGTCAGTATCACTTACGGGGGATAGCTTATGTTGCCGGACAAAGTGGGCAACAGCTGTTTAGCGCTTCAAGCGAGTTGGGCATGCAACTGGCTGCACTTGCCTTAAGGGTCCATTGCTGCTTGTCTTTAAGTGATGCATGGGCAACATGCTGCCAGATGTGAAGCATCGCTCGTTTAGGATGATGCAACACGGGAAGATAGCTTATGTTGGCAGATCACCGCCGCTCAGGTTGCAAGCGAACTTGGGCATGCAACCGCCAGGGCTAGCAGTTTGCAGCTTGATACCGTTTCATACCCTCTTGAGTATAACTTGCAGTCACCAAATGCACGCTAATCTGCTATCTGCCCCAGTGTACCACCTGACGCTGTCAAAAGCTGCAGAATACCATGAACTGGTAGTTTGGGTCATATCCTAGTTTTGTTGAGCGGGGCTTTGCTCACAGCAGTTGCTTGTCTGTGGGCGCAGATTGACTGTACATTCGTGGCGCGTGATATTTCTTGTCAGTGGGGCATAGCTGATAGCTTTATTATGGCGCAGATCGACGAGCTGATGAATCCGGAGGCGGGCTACCTGGTGAAGGAGGGCCTGGTGCTGTGCGTGGAGGTTCTGGAGTGCTGCCCCTGGTTTGAGTTTGCAGACCTGGAGAAGTACGCGTCCGATGAGGAGGCGGGCGCTTCCCTGTCAGACAGCGAGGAGAGCGGTTCAGTGTCGGATGCCTCCGAGTGCAGCAGCAGCGTGGCAGACACTGCCGAACCCTTCTGGACCCGGATGGGCCGCACCAGCCTCGGCGTCGGGTGCGGCCCTTTTGCACTCGTGGTTCCTTGGTCAAGAGCAGTAAGGGCAGTGGCTTTGTCAGCGGAGGAGACTGTGTCGTGATTGGGATTACTGTACCCTGCATGCTTCATCTCATTGAAGGTGCAACGGTGGCAGAACATGAGATGCCGGAGAGATTGTGGCTATAAAAGCATATGCCTCAAGCTTGCCGACTGTCTTTGAGCTGTTTCACTGTGAACCCCATGGCATTCCTGATACAATTGCACACTTCTCCTCTTCGTTTTTCTCCCTCTGCTCTTTATGCGGCATAGCGTTCCAGTGTGGCTACACTCAGTTGGAAGGACATGTAGCCACACTTGGTCGTGTACCGCATAGTGAGCAGACTCTGAAAGGCATAACCCACAAACATTTGTCTGAACTCCTCTGTGCAATCATGCCTGCCGTTGAGCACAAGTGAGTCTTTCTGTTCATTTTGCTGCCAGGCCGGAACAGCCGCCACTGAGCCTGGAGGGAGCGCGCTCGCTGCAGGCACTGCTGGCTGACCAGCTGAAGGACGACGATGATGCAGTGGACGCCTATGTGGCAGGGCTCTGCGCCTACATGGACAGTCCCAGCAGGGTGCGTAGTCTTTCCGTCATGTGCTCTGTAGAGTGGATCAATCATGGTCTTCTCAGGAACATTTTGCTGCTGCGAAAGCTGTTCATCCCCTTGTGCAGCTGTGCTTGGGGGGTGTCTGTTATTTTTCCAATGTGAGCAGATGCTTAGTCGTGTGCTGGCTTCCCCTGAAAAATAATCAAAAACTATGATACTTGCTCGAACTTGCTTTTGGATGCACGGATTCGCCTAATGTGGGGTCATTTGGCTGGAGAAGCTTGTGTCGGGTGTGCAGGTGAAGCGGCTCCTGCTGCCGCTGCAAGGTCAGGACAGCGATGCCCCGCAGCGGCTGTGCCTGCTGGACTTCCTGTGCACGGTGGTGCCCCTGCGCGACAGCGTGGTCCGCCTCGTCCTCGACAAGATGATCCAGTGCTGCAGCCCCGAAGGCCTCCCCGGCCTGGCCGCCTCATCCGCGCCCCCGGCCCGGCCGCCCAAACACGCCGCACGTGCCCCCGATGCCGGTGAGCGCTCTTTTCCATTTGCTTTGCAACTCAAACCTTTTGTAGCTGCACAACAAGTCAGAATGAATTGGGCGCAGTGCTGCACACTGTGTACACCGTATGTAAGGATGCGCCGCTAAGCAAAGTCGAAGGCCTTGTGATTTATGTGACGCCTTGTCTTGATTGTTTCTGTGGTACTTGTTCAGCGGCAGCATCGGGTTTGGACGGAACGGCCGGCCAGCACAAGCCGAGGGGCGAGCGGCGGAGGGCGTCTGAAGCCCGCAAGGGCAACGCGCGCTCTGGTGCAGAAGGCAGCGATGCCGCCAGGATGCGCGCTTCCATGCCGCCTCCTGAAGGTGCCTTGTTCATACCTTTTTGGCATCATGCCCATCTGCAAGTCATTACCTGACCAGCCAGTGCTCATGCTAAAGGATAGGATCGAATTGTTGTTGCTCTTCTGAAGATCTGCAACGGTGGCTCCGGGCGTGACCCCCTGTGAGTTGTCCAGTTGAAGGCAGATAAAGTCAGAAAGCGGGCGGGGTTCAGCTGGTGGGCTCGGCTGCGCAGGGAACGGGCACCTGATGCGCGACTCGCGCCGCACCGAGACCGACGCCGCCAGCTGCTCAACGGCAGTGGTTGGCGAGGAGCCAGCACTGCGGCCGGCCACGTCGCGTGCGGTGCGCAGCGCGGCGCGCTCGCTGACCGACGGCGAGCAGAGCCTCACAGCCGAGTCGGCGCTGTCCGCGGAGATCGAGTCGGTCGACACGGACTCGGACCTTGCTGGCGTGGCCAATCTGGCCGAGGCGCTCATGACAGACGAGCCCGCCGTGCCCCCGCCGTTTCTCTTTGGCAAACCCACCAAGCGCGCCCCGAGCGGCCAGTCGCCGACGGGCGTGGATGCGGAGGGCGCCGAGGGGAGCGCGCAGGACGGCCTGGACGCCTCAGGAGACCCGCACGAGCGCTACATGGACGTCGAATGCGACAGCGGTACGTACCCAGCCGACCCGGACTTTAATGCGCTCCTGGAGGACATCGCCACGGGGCCGCTGCACGGCAGCGCACCGGCTGACGCCAGCAAGCCTCCGGCCGCGCCGGCCGTGGAGGCCGCGGAGGCCGGCAGCGAAGCGGCTGCCGCCGCCACCGCACAGCGTAAGAAGCCAAAGCCCAACCCCCTTCGCGGGTTTCTCTCCCGGCGGCTGCAGTTGGTGCCCCAGGCACCCGCCGCTGCCGAGCCAACGCCCACACCTGAGCCCACTGCCGTTGAAGAGCCCCCTGCAGCCCAGCCGCAGCCTCCTGTCCCGCCGCCCGCTCTTCGACGGGTGCTGCAGCTGGTGGCGCCAGACCCTGAGGAGGAGCAGCCTGCAGATCAAGGGTCTGCAAGGGATGAAAACGAGCAGGCAGCGGAGCAGGAAGAGAAAGACCTGAGCCAGGAGGAGAAGCAGCAGCAAAAGGAGGACTCCCAGGAGGTCCTTGGCATGGCCATGGGTTGGCTGCAGGGCATGTACCTGGAAGGCGCCAGGGAGTGCCTCCCTGCCAATGCGGCCTTTGAGCGCATTGCAGCCCTTCTGCCTGGTGCGCTCCTTGTCTGTTGAACAATGTCTCTATTGAAACCTTGTTGGGACCAGCCAGATTGTGGACCTTTGCTGCCCAATCACTGTACATCCTGATGCGAGCTGTTGGGCTGCTCTCCATGGAAAGTCGACTAAGTCGTATTGCTTGTGCAAATTTTAAATTGATAGATGGAGGTGTCTGAGGGATGCGGTGTGTTCTTACAGGGCTGCCGGACGCAATGAAGCCAGAGCTGCTGCTGCTGATCCCCAGCATGGTGGACACTGCAGAGCACAACAGCGCGGCAGAGGAGCTCCTGAAATGCCTCTCCGGGGAAGCCGATGCGCGCTTTCCCCTGGACGCATCTCTGCGGCTGCATGCCAGCGTCGCGCTGAGCATGCTGCGCTTGAACGGCGGCGAACTGATAGACAGGGTGCTGTCTGTTTTCTTGACGGTGCGCACCTTACAATGAGTTCTGCTAGCCCCTCTGGAAAGCATAACCGCCTGCGCTGTGAGCATGGCAGATGGGAACTCCAAGTCTGCTTGGGCAAGAAGCTCCCGTCTGAGCTGACTTTGCCATCCACAGCTATCGAACTTTACATGCCATGGGGAGAACAGTCTGCGTGGACAACATTGCAATAGATAATTGAGGCTTGTCAGGAGTATTGAGTGGAGAAACTTTTGCATGTCACAGCGACCTTGAACCACCTTTTGGAATCTGGAGCATATGCTACAGGCACTGGAGATTGACCAGCGCCCACGATAGTGTTGCAGGGGGAAACCGTTGCATGTCACAATCACCCGTGAAGATATAGAAAGTGGCGCATGTGCTACAGGCCCTGGAGGCTGCCAGGAGCAAGCCGGACTTGCCGCCGCTGGTCGGCCTGACGCTGCGGCTGGCGGCCAACGGCGATGCCTCCACCTGCGTGCGGGCGGCGGCCTTCGCCTGTGACCTGGCGTCGGAGCCTCTCCTGTCAGAGACGCTGCGCAATGCAGTGCACCAGCACAGCAGGATTGCAGAGGCGGTAGCTGCGCACTGCCAGAAGAGGCTGCGCGCTCGCGAGACAGATACGCCCCCGGACGACGAGTTCGGCGGCTGCGCGGCAGTGGATGCCGACATGTGCCTGCAACTGCTGCAGGTGCCGACAGCCCGCGGCGTCGCCTCGCAGGCCCTTGTCCGCGCGCTGTCTCACGGCGTGCTCACCAAAGAGGAGGCGAGGCTTCTAGCCTGCCCTTTCTGCGCTAAATTCATAACTTTCAGCTACAGAATCACTGTCTTGGCGCTGTGCATCCAGTACTCCATGGCCTTGACTTTTGGGTGCCATTTGCAAGGTCGGTAAGTCAAATAGTGGGCAACCCAACAGTTGAGGCGATGGCGTGGGGATGAAAAAGGTCAAGAAGTTCAACATGCAGTCCTGAACAGAACGGCTGCACCTGGTGGCGTGTCATTTCTTGCTGATGCCTCTCGTTGTCACTGCAGCTGGCATCGTGCGCGAGCCGGACCTTCACAAAGCAGCCCTTGACGCCGCCGCCCTCTGTCTCTGGCGCCCCTTCGCCAGCTGTCGGGCCCTGCACTCCGGCTGAGTCCCCAGAACCAAAGCAGCTCGTAATAGAGGTCAAACTCTTCTTCCGAGCGCTACTACCAATACACAATGCTTGCAGCTTTGAAGAACGTCTTGATTATGATGAGTACCAGTTTCTTCACAGCCTGATAATTGAGTTGCGTCCTGGTTGCTGACAGTTCTTGTCTGGATGTGCCAATGCACCTCTCTGACAAATTGCAGGGGAGGGGATACTTGCAACCACAGCTGTAAAGCTACGCAGCTGACAGTATTTACGCTGGTGCAGGCCATTGACAGCACAGATGAGCCCAGCTGGCACAGGCTGGTGTGGCGCCACCTGAGCAGCGGCGACAGCGCAGCGGAGCCTGAGAAGGAGGCTGAGCAGCTCCTGTGGCTGGCCGACAAACTCATCTCCTCTGCCGACGCCCCCGTCCGCGCTGCAGGCAGCCACCTGTACATCACCGTATGCAGGTGAAGTTCCAGGAGAGAGTATTTCTGCAACACCCTCCTCCCGAATGCCAGGATAGCTTCACTCAGCATAGCGAGTTGTCTTGGAAAGCCTGAATGCCATACAAAAAGGGGTTCCATCATGTACTCCAAGCAACTTTCGCAAGTCCACGCGATCGCAGTGGATTGGCATGAAGATCCCATGGGAGAGCTTGATGCACATGATGAAGACAGGGGGCATTGTCACCTTCAAAATGGCTCTGAGTTAAAGCTTCCTTGCACAGGTTGTTCCCAGCGGATGTGAGCCACGACCGGCTGCTGCGCACGCTCGTCGACCGCGCTCTGGCGCCCCCGACGCCGCAGCCGCAGCCGGCGGCTACCACCCAGCGCCCGGCGCAGAACGTGCGCAAGGGCCGGGCGGCCGCGGCGGCCCAGCATGCCGAGCAAGCGGCAGCGCCGAAGCAGGCGGCTGTATCGCAGGCGGCTTCGGAGGCTCTGCTGGACCTGGCAGAGGAGCCCAGCTACGGCAGAGCTGTTCTGAAGCTCGTTCTAGAGCGCGCTGCCACCCCTGGCCGTGAGGTAAAGCTCTGTCTGTCCCAGTACCTTGTAGAAGTGATAACGGCCAGCTGGCCTTTGATAAATTGTGGAGAGGTACCAGGAGTCCTGGTCTTTATATAGCCGCGCAAAAATCAGTACAGCACTCTTTGCCTTGACAAATACGAAAAGCACCATTGCAATAGCTGGCTTTTCGTGACCGAAAGGCAAAATGTGCTACACTGAGTTGAAGACGCTATTCAGAGCTTTACTGCAGGCGGCTGAAGCTTGACTTGTATATTGAAGATATATTCTGTGGTGCAGCTGGAGAGGCTGGCACAGCAGCTGCAGGCGGCTCAGAAAGACCTGGAGGCCGCTCGCAGCGCCGAGGCGAGCGCGCGCAGCAAGGCGGCAGCCGAGGCGAAGCAGCGCACCACCCACAAGGCTGAGGCTGACGCGGCCGCCGCCAACATGCGCTCCGAGCACGCCGCCGAGCTCGCCCGTCTGGCCGGCAATCGCAAAAAGCTCGAGGTGCATATCAGCAGGATGCGTGGCACTCCCTTTACAAACCCCTTCCAATCCTCGTTGTATCCTTCACAGGGAGTGTCTTCAGGCATGTGCATTGGGAGGTACTTAGTTGCTCACTGGGGAACGCATCATAATCAGACACTCGGTCAGTCAGTAGTGTTCAGTCAATGCACGTGCACAAGACACCTCATTTTGTGGCACCACCATTGCGCTCGCCGCAATTGTCTCCTTTATCCTCAGCAGTGTTGGAAATGAGCGTGTGGATGGGTGCAGAGCCGCTGCGAACAGCTGGAGAGGGAGGTGGACTGGGTCAAGTCAGAGCGCGACGAGGCTCTGAAGTCGGCTGAGGGCGCTGCCACAAGGCTGAAGGAGGCCGAGACCGCTGCGACGCGCGCCAAGAGCATGCGCCGTGACGAGCTGAAGAAGGAGAAGAAGGACCGCAACTCCCTGACGCAGCGCTTTGAGGTAGGATTGTACCTTTCCACTGGCGGGAGTCATGCAATCTGCGCTGCCTCCCTCCTGGAGTGTCAAATGGTATTGACTTTTAGGACCTTTGTCTATGAAGGTAATCTTGTATCTGCCAAATGTGATATCATTTGCTCATATGTGTCAGTGGCCTGTGGTTGTTCGGATTTATTAGGTAGCCCTCTCTGAATGCAGAGGATGGAGAGGTGCATTTTGAAGATGGAGGATTGTCCATGTCCTGATATGTGCCATGGTCTTCGGTGGTTCAGGCGGCAGAATTTGCGCGGCGCAAAGCAGAGGAGGAGCTGGGGAAGGTGCGTGCCACTTCCAGCGCCGCAGTGGACCGCGCAGAGGCGCAGTTGCGCGCGAGCCAGGAGCGTCTGCAGGCTGCCGAGACCTCCGCCAAGACACGCGGGACCGAGGTGCGCAGATCCGGCAGAGACACTGGTGTTCGTGAGCTACCCAAGCTAAGGCCGTATACACCCAATCTCAAGTTCAAGCAGGCACATAATTGCCCGGTGCCTTCACCATTATTGTAAGAAATAATGAAGGATTGGGACCGTCAATACCTCACGCATGAGCGATCACAGTTGCTCATGCGATATCTGATGATGCAAGTGTACTTTTGGCATCATTCAGAGCAGTGATTGTCCATGACAACATCAAGGGTCACAATTCAAGATCGTACTTCAGGATGCAGGACTGCATGTTGCAACCACCTCCAGAGCGAATATGCACCTTGTTTTCTTGCAACAATGTAAATTCGAATTTTGTGCGCGCAGGCGGGCCAGTTGGCTGAACGGGTGAAGGAGCTGGAGGCTGGTCTGGCGCGCGTGCAGGCGGCAGCCGCGCAGCAGGAGAGCGTGCACATGCTGGAGAAGGAGCGCCTGGCGCCCTACTTTGGCCACGGCCTGGAGCGCCTCAGCGCGGCCGACCTGGAGGCCCTCAACAGCTTCCACTACAAGGCCATCAACCGCCTGCGGCCCCTGCTGGTGCGCTTCCAGTGCTCTTGACTCTACAATGAAGTTTTTAGCCTACACATGGCAGATGAAGATCTCGCAAATTTATTCACACGCACTTTTCCGTTTACGGTTAGAATATATTAATCAGCAATTTGGAAGGCGGGTGGGCAGTTCACAGATTTTTGTAATGCGCCTCCTGGCATTTTGCATTCATCTCATGCGTGCATATTTTTCTCTGATTGAAATGATGAAGTGTATAGAGCAAGGTGCTCTGAGGAATAAACCTGAAAATGGCAAGAAAGGTGAGAAAAACAGGGGGCTGCTATGGCTGGGCTGCTGCCTGTTCTCAAACAGTGGACATCAGTGAAGGATGTGCCGGTGATAAGTCCTGACGAAGACATGTGCTGCGATTGCCACAGGGGAAGATCCCACAGGGGCAGGACAGGATGGCGGACGAGGAAGAGGAGGAGCAGGCAGCTGCACAGGCAGCGGCTGTTGCAGTTGCGCTGGCAGAGAGCGTGGCAGGTTCCCCCCCGGCGCGCAGCGTTTGTGCCACTCCGCCACCTCGGACCCCCTACGCCAGCAGCGGGGGGACCACCCCTCAGCACGACCGGGTATGCTCGCCATGATGGACTTTTTCTGCCCAATTGCGTCCCTCACTTCATCACACATTCTGCAGCTCCATCTGGACACATCCATGAGGAGTCAGCCTGGGGCATGCACTGCTGTCGCGTGCTCCCTCGCAGTGCATGGTTGGCACATATGCATAGCTGCTACAGCTCTGCAGCTTGTTGAATCTGTTGCAACTGTTGCAGCACATGTTTAGACGTTGTGCCTATTTACAGAAAGAGAGAGATATAGGTGAATGCCAGAAAGTAAGAGGAGAAGAGGAGTGCCGGAGGGTATAAAGAATCACACAATCCATTAAGACCGGTAGCTTAATTTTAAAATGTGTGTTGGTGGCGCAGATGTCAGCGCGCGGCACCAACCCGCTGCGCTCGATGGGGTCCATAGACAGCGTCAGCTCGTTCGACTCCCTGCGCGCCCCGGCGGCCCACGCAGCCGCCGCCGAAGGTGCCGCACCGCCCAATGGCGTCCCGAGGTCGCCCAATCGCTTCGCGGCTGCCGCGGGCAACGGGGGCGTTCACATGCAGTCTGCCATGAACGGCGGCATGAAGGAGCTGCGGCCTCCCTTCCCAGGTATGGAATCCCTTAATTATAAAAAAAAATCCAATGTGGTCTGACACGCACAGGAAGGAGGACTGTGCTTGTGCACCTGATGCCAAGCCTCTTCTGCTTGTTAACATATCACAAGGCATGTAATGCATGCATGTTGCAGTGATTGACTCTGGCATCGCTGCTGCTGCTCTTGCTACTGGTTGCCATTCATGACCAGTTGGATACAGCAACCAAGGATGAGCTCTTCTGCCCAGCTTTCAGGCAGTCATATCTTTACACAGTTTTCTTGAACTTGAAGCAGGCCGTCCTCAGCCGCTCGATGCAGCCGCAGCCGGCAGCAACGCGCCTGGAGGGAGGCTGGGTCCGCTGCACAGCCCTTTCAAGATTGCGCCGGTCTCCAGGGGCCCTGTCCTCAACGGCGCGCCCTCCGCCATCGGACCCCCCGGTGGCAAGGCCCCCGGCCAGAACGCCGCTGGCCGCAACCGCCAGAAGCGCACCATAGGTGGGTGCCCATATGTTCCTGCATGCGCTGTCGTCCACCAAGTGTCTAGGTGGGTGCTTTGGATGCATCATCCTGCATGCGCTGGTGCAATTTGGGACTGTGCGCCTGCAAGGAAAGACCCAGCCCCCAGCTTGTCGGACATCTTAGCGGCCGGTCGTTCTACAGAGTTCTTGCGATACGGTTTGTCCAGCAATTTGGGGGTGTGAGCATGTAAGGAAACCTTTAGCCCCCAGCTTGTCGGACATCTTAGCGGCCGGTCGTCCTGCAGATTTCATGTGGGCTTTGGCTCCTGCATGCACTGGTGTGGTACATTTGTCCAGCATCAATCCGCTGCTGGCAAGAAATGTGAGTGTGAGTGCGTAAAGCACTCATCGTGCAGACGCCATGTTGGTGCTTCAGAGCCTGCATGCCCTGGTGTAATGCCCTTGTCAAGCATGACATCAAAGGTTGGAAGTAAGCGGAGTGTGAACATTTGAAGAATTTGGTCTTTCTGCCTCGCAGTTCCCATCCCTGCGCATGCCAGGGCAGGAGGCGCAATGGCAGCCACAGCAGGTAAGACCCCACGGCTTGTTTCTTGATCAAGACATACTTGTTATCCCAGGTCTCTAGGAGCCGCTGCCTTTTTTTAGGATCAGTTGGAACTGCACTTGTATTTGACTACAGGATGCCTGGCGCTGTGTCCATGCATGGCAATTTGTCGAAATGTGCCAGATAGTCCTTGCATGCATGCAGTTAATTCCTCCTACTGGATGTCTGGCTCTGCGTCCATGCATGACAGCTTGTTGAAATGGGCTAAATGGACGCATAAAATAGTCATCTATATTTGACTCTTGATGATAATGGATTTTCTACCCTTCATCGACCCTAAAGCAGAAATCTACCATTGCATGTTGCTGAGTCAACCTTGCATGCATGCAGATGCTGCGGTGCTGGCAGCGGCGGCCACGTCATCGGTCGCTGCGGTGCGGCCGCCGGGGGGCTCGAGTGATCTGCGGTCCTTGGTCCGCACCAGGGCCGGAGGAGCCGGAGGCGTTCCCTCTGAGCTATGGGGCCAGTTAAGGCAGGAGCAGGAAAGCAGCAACAGCGCCGGCACTGGTCACCCGCTGTCGGGGGCTTTCCCCACCAGCCTGTGGAGCGGTGGGGGCTACTCCAATGGGGTCAACGGCACGCATCAGATGTGGTAAAGCGTGCCACATCTTTTTGCATGCGCGATTAGGCAATCCATCTCAGAATGGTGGTTGACTGCGCCAGTGGCTCAGGCAATCTCTGGACATGTCACGTGCTAGGACTAGGCAGATCATGTGTACCAACAATGGCCCTTCACAGGATGGTAGAAGTTCCCATTTCAGCATTGTCATTACGCATGCACCCTGCAGCCAGTCTCCTCATGCAAACTTTCATGAAGTCCTGCACCGCTGTTCATCTCTGTATTTATCCTTCAGATGTGCGAGGGTGCTTCTTGTGCAAGGTGGAGCTTTGAGACCTCCTGTCAGTCACTTTTCCGATATGAAGGTGGGAGATCTAGATTGGTACCTCTCTGCAAGTGTGCAAATTGGTCAGCGGTTTTACATGCTTGCACCAAAAGTGTCCTTTGATGTCAACAGAAAGAGCCAATTGGCAGGTGCAGAAGTAATGACATGTGATTGGTTTGCTGGCCATGGCATGCACAGAACTTCTGTGACAGAAGGATCCGGATGCACACATGTGAACATGCACGCAAATAGTGTTACTCTTCCATGCTGTAATGGTGGGCATGTAAAAGCACAGTTGGCATTGGCAGTCACTGAGGGCAGAGCACGCGCATCCGTGGGCTTGTGCGGGGTACCCAAGTTTATCTGGTGAACCCGGTTAACCCCAGTAAACGTCAACTTTAGGTTGAATCAAATTTGAGCTCATCTAAGATCTCGATCAGCACTGCCTGTATGACAATAAAAAGGTGGCGAATGTCATGCAAAAATTATGAACATGCAAAACCAAGCAGGGCACAAAGCCTTGCCTGCCAGAGAGAGAGAGAGAGAGATTACACTTTTTCCAGCCACACAGGGCTGCCAAGAGACTTTCAATAGACTCTCTCGCTGCTTGTGCTGTGCATGCTGTGGGAGCCAGATTTGGCGTCTCACGTCCTTGGACACTTTCAAGATGCCATTGCGAAGAAAAGATACATTGCTGAATTCAAAAGGCTGCGATCAACGCTGGGACACATTCATTCAAGAGCTTCGCTGGGGTTTGCAGGGCTATCGGTGCACAGCACTTGGCGTCGTTTATTGTGATCTCAGGGGCACTCTTCTTCCCGGGGCAAGCACGCGCATCACCATGTCACTTGAATTCTTCAATGGTGAGAAAATACATCAATGCTTTCATCAATTTTAGGAAAGAAAGTCGTCAAAGTATCTGATCCAGAAGGATCAAACGTGGCGCCATCTTCTCGTCACTTGCGCTGATACCATGCTTGAGCTTCTGTGAGACTTGACTACATTCAATCAAATGAACACAAAAACTGTCAAGTGTGAAGGAGCATTTTTGTCTTCAAAAACAGGTGAGGACGGCGATGAGGTGGGAGCGCAGCAGACAGCCTTCCTTTCCAAGCTCTCGAAGGAGCAGCGGAGCTTAGGAAGCTTGCAGCCTGGAGAAGGCATCTCTTTTGCATCAAAGACGAGAAAAGCCTCCATTTTCGCCTCTGCAGGTCACTGGCAGATCCCATTGTGTCCTGTTGCCTAACTGGACATGTCATCATTTGGCCATGTCGGGCTGCCTTCTGACTGCCATTCGCAGAAAATCTTGTGCAATATACGCGTGGTCATGGGTGTGTAGATGAAGACGTAGATGACTTCTTCAAGGAGTTTGATGTGGATCTTGACCTCGATGACAACACTGAGAACCCAGCAGCAGCAGCACCTGCATCTCCTGTCAGCCCTAGCAATACTGGAAGCATGGCCGAAGCACAAGATGGTATGCTGGCTCTTCAATGTTGTGCAGGATTTACGTTATGGGGTTGCTTGAAAATGTCTTTTTGATATCTTGGACTGTTCTCTTGTGCATGCAGCTGGGAGCCAGGCAGAAGTGGAGGGGGCAACAGTAGATGTCTCCATGCAGCCAGCAGAATCCGGACAGAATGAGCAAGATAACCCTATCCTTCACAGCGCAGAGACCCCTGAGCAGGCAGCCAGTGATGCGGTCATGCAAGAGGCAGCAGACATCTCACAGGAACATACTGATGGCATGCAGGCTGCAGGAATTGCCGAGCACAACGCAGACCACAATCTGCCAACACTGGATCACCTTGAAATTGAGCAGCAGGAAGATGACCATCCAAAACCAGGCGCCAGTGTGCAAACAGGGCAACCCACAGCTGATAGCAGTGCAGAAGCATCAGAGCCTGAAGATCTGCCCACGAACAAGGCTCAGGATGTGCCCGCACAGGAGAGTGAGCAGAGCCAGTGTCCCATGGAAACCGACTCCACTGAGAGCCAAGCAATGCAGGTGAGTAGTGTCAACATGTTATTACCAAATCTTGGCAGCTTTTGAGGCAATTTCCTGCACATGCATGATCGTTGTGATGCATTGGACCATGATTTCGGTGGTAGTTGATTGTCGAGCAAGAGATCTAGGACGCATCACAAATTCCCTGGAAGTCTATATTCAGTGCTCTTGCAAACAGGCTCTTAACACCGTCCTGTGTGTTGTACGAATGCAGGACCAAGGGCAGGAGCATGTGCAGGAAGAGGCTGACCATGCTGAAGTTGGTACTGAGACAGCAGGGACCACACCAGGCGAACTTGCCAATGCACCAGAGTCTGTTGACGTGTCCATGACACAGGCTCAGAACAATGTAGCGGGTGAAGTAAACGGACAAGAGCTGTGGCCTGCAGAAGATGAGACTGCCCAGACCATTGACTGCCCCATCATGCAGGTGACCTACATGTCCTCCCTTTCGCAATGTTGTTACCTATGCCTGCTGTCAGTAAAAAGTGATGCATGCATCTCATCTTCACTGCAGCTGCAGCAGCAATGCTTAGATTCCCTGCAGCTCTCTGATTCTCCATGGCAGGGTTGATGAATAAATTTGAGATTCCCTTGTCATGCAGGTGCAGACTCAGAGGCAGGGCAGCCTGCCTCCCCCAGAGGAGCAAATCATGCAAAGAGACACTGAGCCAAGCCCACAAGGTAGGTGCTTGTCTCTGTTAGGACCCTCCACAAATATTTTTAGTGATACCCAGCAAAAAATATTATTTTGATCACATACTGGGGCACGTTTTGGATGTGCATGCGTTTACTGCGCGTTGCATGCATCTGCTCATACCTGTGATCAAACCCAGAACAAACAGGAGGAGGCAGCTCCTTTGCTGCTTCCCCAATCTCACTTGCAGCACCGCGGTATTGGCTGAAGAGGTATTGCACGGGTGCTGACAAGTGAAGAAGAAGGGGCAAGCACGCCGAGAGCTACCTCTTCGTCTTGCGAGGGCGAGGCACCGTTGCAAAAATGCTGTGACAAGCCGCCTCCTATTGTGTCTGCAATGCATGTGCATCTGTGCAGGAACGAGCCAAGCACAGATGCAGGAGGCCTGCGCTGAGGAGGCCATGCAGAGTCCACCAGCTCCTCAGGAGGACACTGACATGACACCCACAGGCCCGGTAGCCGAGCAGGAAAACCATCTGGATGCAAAGGCAACGGAAGACAAGGTCATGCATGCACAAGAGGAGGTCGTGCAGTTACATCAACACAGCACCTGATTGTCTTGTCATGTGCATTCTGCCAGCTGCTAATGTCGTCCATGCATGCGCATGTGCATGGCATACAACACATTTGCTTGAGCCTGTGTGTGGACAGTGCCCTTCGGTCACGCACTTTCTCATGTACATGTACCCTCGCAAGTTTACAAAAGTTGCAAATATGGCACTTGATGATTGCATTTGTTCCGTGCAGGAGCAGAATGAAGCGCCACAGGACAAGACAAAGCCCCCCACGGTCCAGAAGCAGGCAGAAGCTCAGCCCATCACGCCAGGTGCTCGTCAGGAGCAGAAAACTTCAGCATCTGCCCAGAGGGGCAGTGGAGCCGGGAAGGTGGCTTCTCGTCAAGCAATTCTGCAACTTCCCAGGCCCCTTGCGCAGCCCTCTCGAGCGCCTGCAGCCGCCACAGTCAAAGGAGTTCTCAACAGGATGCCGCAGGTAGCATCATTGTAATCTGCTGCATATTCTCCCATCCTCCATACGCCTCATCGAGATTTTTCATCTTTTTGGATTGACTGAAGGCATTGCCGGTAAACAAGTTTGTTGCCTATGCTGCCACCTCAACCCACTCATGTGTGGCTCACCAGCTAGGGCATCACCTAAGGTGATTCACCTTGCCTTGATGAACGCTCTGCTGGATATGCTTGCATGGCAGGCCCGCCTGAGTCACATGACAGCTTCACACAAGAGCCTGCGCCTTCACAGGTCATCAGGATGCCTACACCTCCAAGGCATGCCCTGCCAGGCCGCGCCGAGCCGCAGCCAGCCCCCAAGCCCCCGGCAGCTGCTCCCCAGTACCCTCTGACGCGCCAGCAGCCGGCCGCACTCAACCACGCCACCGCCGCAAGCCGCTCCCAGAGCCCTCTCTCTCGCCCCAGCCACACAGTGAGCCCAGCACCGCAGCCGTCTGCGAAGATTCAGGTGTACATGCCCGCTCCGGCTCCCAAGCAGCCCGGCCAGCAGGAGAGCCTAGCAGGCACGGTTGCGCATCTGCTGGACCCGCCACTGCTGACTGCCGCCCGGCCGGCAGAGACTCAGATGCAGCCTGCACCACCGCTGCCCCCTGCACAGGTAAACCTTCTTGCCCCACTGCTGCACTCTGCCTGTGAATCCTTGACCTTACAAGACCAGGAAAGCCTGCATATCCATACATACCACTGGGCAAGCACAGGTAGCCTTCCATGCAGAATGCGGATATGCATTTCTCGTGCATGCGCGGGCCAAATGCAGGCTTTTAAATGTGCCAAGTTTTCCATATGGCAGGTGTCCGGGAAAAGCCAAGCTGGCAGGGGGAGGAAGAAGGCTGGGAAACAGGGGCACAAGCCGGTGGGTGACTTAGCTGGTGGGGACGCGATGATGAGAGAGTGGGAGGAGGATGTGACGGGCAAGTCCTTCATGGCAGAGCTGGTGCATGGCAAGAAGCAGCTGGAAATGGTGAGCACTGACTTACCTCCACCTACCTGGCAGCACCTTTGAGTCAATACTCAATAGGAACCCTCGTCAGTTGTCCTGATGAGACTGGCATGCACTTGAGACGTGATACGCAAATTTGCTGGCTGGTTGTTGGTGCCAGAAGCTCTGATGAGATGCCATGCATTGTCTGAAGGTCTGCACTGCTGAAAATGCAGTACAGGAGCGACAAAACTGTTCTTCATGTGCCGGCAGTCATGGGGCTGCAGGCTGCGGCCTATGGTAGGGCCCACGGATGTGGCTGCAGACGCCCTGCATGCATGCCATATGGCCTTTGGCTCTGGTTTTGTCAGCCTGCTAGGTGCTGCACGAAGTGCTGCTACTACTGCTAATGACAATGGTAACATGACGCTGGTACTGGCTGGCGGGGCCGGTATAGATACTGAGCGCCGTGCAAACGTCTTGCTCGGATCTGGCGGGTCCATTAAGGGGTAGGAATTTGGTAGCCTTTACATGCAGCTTGTCTGCAGACGCACCTTGCCTCTGGCAAGAAATGTGCGTGCTTATACCACTTCTAAAATTGATACTAATACGGTAGTAATATCAGGCTGATATTGCAGATGATGCTGGAGGCACAGAAGATGAGGGATGGAGCCCTGGAGCTCACGGTGCTGACGGCCATAGCAGCCAACCGACTAACGCGGCTGGACAACCCCATCATGAACAACAAGCTGGCCACTCTGCAGCGCGAGGCCGAAGAGCTATTCAGGGCTGAGGACTGACTTCAATAGGCTGACACCAACCCAGGTCACCTGTGACAGGTGTGCTTAGTATGAAGGCAGTTGGCCTGTACAGTGGAAATGTGGGATGTGCAATCAACTGCTGGACATCGATGATTGGCCTGATTGGGATCCTCGAAATAGCAGATATCAGTGATCATGCATGCATGAAGGTCTTTAAGGGTCTACAAATTTGTGATCACAATGCTCTTGATGTGGTGTCAATGCTTGGGTGGACCTTCCTTTCCTGCGGCATGTGCCTGGTTACATAGTAGCAAAAAGCAGGCTGCCGGGACAGACACTCACAGAATTGGCTATTATTCCAAAAAAAATCATTTCTCAAGATCTTAGGCTGAACAGCCTTATTGTCGGGGAGCCTATTGTTAAACAGTAAGGACAGTCCTCGTATGTGAGATTTCACCACAGATGTGCAAGTCAGACAGACAGCATGCGTGCGCAGGACAAGAAGCACATGTTTAACAGCCATAGGACATTGATATCACACACTCTGACATCACAAATTATTGGTCTACACAGACTTGTAGCGCCCAGGAAAACCAGCGACTGTCACCTATTCCAGGGAACCCACGACTTATCCTGTCTGCTGGACACAGCCTGCTGAGACAGAATCATTGCCACGCTGTCCCACACACTGCAAATGAAGGTTTGCACCCCTCACAATAAATGCGAAGCCGACACGTCTCCAGCTTTGGCTCCAACAGAACCACCTTGAATTCAAGCTGGGCGAGCATCAGGACATGCGCATACACCGATCGGGGACATCAATTGCGGCACACAGTACCGGCCCCGGACACAGCCCTCCCTCCATCTCCGGACTGGGCTGTGCATGCTGACATGCGCATCCATCAAGGGTCGACAGATCTTGAAACACACAGCCATCCGCCACTGAACGCGGTCGCAAACCGCTTGTGCCCCTTGCATCGCACAACGATGCAACGCCCTTGGCTCGCCCGGCACAATCCCCCCGTTGTCTGGACGGTTCCAGCCAGCATAGGCTTGTCCATTTGTCGGCAAAGGGGTGTTTGAATTCGGATTCAGACTGGCGCTCAGTTGAGGGTGCCGCGGCAGTTGGGTGCGCCGCAGCCGCAGGGCAATTTGTTGTCGCCGTCTTCCTCCTTGAAGCGGTAGTCATAGGTCAGCTCCTGGCCGGGAACGAGGTCGAAGCGCGCGAAGAAGACCAGCCGCGGCGTCCCCTCAATCTCCAGCACCTTGGTGTACATGCTGGGCGAGCAGCAGTGGTTCTGCACGCGCAGCCAACCATTGTCAAGGTGTCGTTCCTCGCTCAGTGCTGCTGGAGAACGCACTCATTGTAACGAAGACTTTGCCTGAATAGACAGAAGAGAGTCTGCGTTCTGTTTGCAGTCTGTACCACCCAGTCCAGAAACCTTTCTGTGCAGTACAAGCAGCCATTCATGGGTCACATTGAATATACGTTGCATACGGACACGCACGTGCCTAAGGTCTGGCACTGAGATCCTGCAAAGGGACAATTGTGAAGCGCTGTGGGACGTCGATATTACAGAGTGCAATACGTCGTTAAGGGAAGAAGAGAAGTGACATAGGCAGCAAAAGCCAGCGCACCGTGAATCGGCCGATGCCGCCGCGCATGGTGGCGTCGATTACAAAGTCGTCCTGCACGGTGAAGAGGTAGCAGTCCTTGCCGGCCGCCTGGTACCGCTTCTCGCGCGCGTCGGCCGCCGTGCGCCGCAGCACGTCCCCCCGGTACTCGATCACCATGCTGTCCGCCTTCATTGCCTTGCGCGCGAAGAGGCCCCACCCATGGATGCCCGACTGCGCAACGCCAGCCAGCAACGTCCCCAACAGAGCACTGCATCATACTTGTATACAGAAGCAGCAAAAAGAGGCACATAATGTGTTTTTGACAGCATTGCTGACGTTGCTTCTTTGTCTGCACCAGAGAACAAGGTACACGGTGGCCCACAAAAATTTGTAAAGAGACTTTTCATATATCGCCGACATTGTGGAACCACAGGGCGCAGGACAAAAACATCTTCATTCCGCTTAGTGAATCACAAAAGATCGACAAGAAGCACACCTTGCCGAAGGTGAGGCGTTCCCTCTCGGTGCGCAGGCAGCGCTCCAGCCGCTCCTTCAGCGTCGGCCCCTTGCGCCGGCGCCCCTTGCCGCCGCCGTTGGTTCCCCCGCTGCCGCCACCGCTGGCCTCCCCCTCGCCACCGCGGGCCCCCTGCTCCTCCTCCTCAGCTTCCACCGCGTCCGCTGTCAGCTCCTCTGCGTCAACTCCCTCCCTCTCCTTGCGTTGCACCGCTTCAAATTCCTCCGGCGTCAGGCACCGCGTCAAGGGCAGCTGCCACATCTGCGCATGACGAGGGTGGTCAGGGGGTGCTTTGTTTGAAATTGAAAGTGAAATTTTAAATAGATCTTGTTCATTGGGAGATTGTAAGAAGCTGCTGAAACATATGTTACCTAGCCCTGTGGGCTGGAACATGTCTCTGATTGTTAAGGCATAGTGCCAGCGTGACCTGCCGCACATTTAGGCAGTTGGTAGTATGTCTAGCCTGGCATGCTCCAACCCACAACTCTGCTGCCAATCCTTGGTGCATCAGGCATGGGCCTATGGATTACTTTGACAGCCTCGTGTGAGCGAGGGGCAAGAAGCGCCTGCCGCAGCTACACGGCAGAAATGCCAGACCAGCTCAGGAACAATACTTACAGATTTAAGGAAAGAGAAAGGAGATGAGTCACCTTGGCGGCGCGAAGGTTGCCGGCAAGCTGCGGCACGGCGCGGACGTAGGCGCGCTTGCCGAGGCGCGCCGGGGGGCCGGCGGTGGCGCGGCCGGGGGGACCGTGGGGGGCCCCCGCGGGGGACCAGTAGGGGTCCCCGGGCACCATGCCGGCCCAGGGGCGGCCGCTGCGGCGCGCCTGCTTGCAGATCACGCACATGCAGCCGTCCCGGTGGCCCTGCGCGCATCAGAGGATACAGTTAGGCTCTTGGGAATTTGATTCCTGACATTTGCTTAAATGCAATGATGCCTGTTTTTTTGGCTTGTTTCTAGATGCAGGTCCAAGCCAAAACACTCGATGCATTTCCATCATGTATTCTTATATGTGTTCCGCAATTGGCATCACCAGGGGTACCACAACCCACTCCTTAATCAACTCTCTCACCAAAGGGACCAAGACACAAGTACAAGGAATCAGCTGCCCCACAGGACTTGAGCATGCGAGCAAACGCTGCTCACGCATGACTGTATATGGAAAGGAAGCTTATAAAGAGTGAGCGCCACCTGCTTGCCGAAGCTGGCATTGGCGGAGGTATGGGGCGGGCCGAAGGGAACGGTGCGGTACTGCTGCCCCTGCCGCCTTCGCAGCGCATTCAGCGATGGCGCCTTTGGCCGAGCCGCTCTGGGAGCGTCAAGTCCCTTGTCCACCAACCAGTCCCCCATCGTCATCCCCGGCGTGCCGCCGCCCTGTGCATGATCACATGCTTGGATTTATATTCACTTTTGACTTCATGGACTGAGCGTGTGATGTACAGGGAGATCTCTGTTAGTGTTCCCCCAATCTGTTTGTGCAACCCATCTCAGGGCACACAAATTCAGGCCGGGACGGTGATATTTTTCTGTGACAACTCTTGGTGAGATTCCCTTTCGCTGAGCATTTGGAAAGGTCAAACCTAGCGATGCCAACACATGCAGTGTACACCGTCACCACCAAAGCTTGCATTACACATATGAACTGTCTGCAAAGGGATCTGAGTAAGAACGCATGCACTCTAGGCGTTCAGTGCACAGAGTTCATAAGGTGATGCTGTCTATTTGGGCCTACAAAAGAAGGGGAAAGGAGCCGGCGGTCAAGGATGGTTAGGAATTTGATAAATGTTAGGAATTGACTGCTGCACCTTGTCAATCCGGATGGATGCTTTCCACTTCTTGGAGGCGGCTTTGCCGGCCAGGCGCTCAAACTCGGTGGGGGACACTTCGCGGCCGCCATCCACAATCACACAAGTGCGCGCCACGTCAAAGTTGCCGCGCATCGCCCCGCAGCAGCAGGGCACGTGCGAGGGAACGTCCGCCGCCGGCTTGGGCCGCGGCGCCGGCGCCTGTTTTGGCAGCGATGACACACGAGTTTGTCAGCGATGATGCACGGATTAGTCAGCAGTGGCGGCGGATTGGTAACCAAGAAAACAGGATATGGGAAGGTCCTCTAGATGACACCGCAGCAAGGCGGCCGGCAACGCACGTCAGAATAATCACCTCAAAAAATATATGAACGGGGGCAAGCAGTGAGAGAGAAGCACACACCTCTGCGTCACCGCCTGCATCCTCGTCCATGGCTTCAGGCTCTTCCTTGGGGGGCGCCACTTCGTCCTTGTACCAGGTGACTCTCTCCGACTGGAATGACAGCCACTCCCTGTCTCCATCATCATACAGCACCAGGTGCTTGCCTGCGATTAATGAAAGGATGCTTAGTCATGAGCATAATGTGGTGCATGCATGCTAATCCTCTTTCAAAACAATGAAAAGAGCCAGATTCAAGTCAGAACCGCCTGCTGCGGATTTGCATGCATGTCGATTATTGCGTAAGGGAGTGTAAAAGAGGGAAATTTCAGGAAGGTGCAGGAGGAAGAATGGCATAATTGTGGGGCCCATAGACAGCCAACTGCATGGCAAACCAATCGTTGCTAAGAGAGCACCAATGGGAAGGAGAAAGGAAGCCCTGCCTGTCTCGGGGTCGAACTCTTTGACGGTGCCGCTGTAGTACTGCGCGTCGTCGATCCACCAGACCCCCACGCGGCACCCGAGCGCAGCGATCCCTTCCGGAGGGGGAACCCGGGGGCCCGCGTCGGCCTCGGCCGCACCGGCCGCCTCCGACGCAGACGGCGCGACCGCGTCATCGGCCGCCAGCCACCGCAGCCGCCCAAACCGCTCCTCAGTCTCCGTCTCCAGCCACTCCTCCTGCAATTGACATCGCATCCTGTTTGGTGAACAATATCAACACAAAATCAACAGCAGAGCAGTACAAGGTTGAGGTGCGCTCGGCACAACCCGGGACCGCAACAGAAGCAAACTGGTAGGGGTCAAGAGTCAATATACAATTGTGATTCATGGATTAGGATGGGAAGATTTTGAACTTTCCACTCGCTGACTCCTGTATGACTCTTATATGGCATCTACGGCATCCAAGGTATTGTCATGCTGTGTGCGCTGGTTGCAACCTGCCTGACACAGGGGACATGGGAGTAGTAGGGCAGCTGAAACCCACCTCCTCGTCATAGATGTACCAGAGGTTGTGCGCGCGTTTTTCGGCGTCGTAGCCGCGGCAGACGGCCTCGTACCAGTCCTTGTCCTCCGCCCAAAACACGCGGCACCGCTGCCCAATGTGCGCCTCCGGCCCGCTGCGCGGCCGCGCGGTCGCCGCGTCCCGGCTGCCGTAGATGCGCTCCAACAGGATGTCCTCCAAGCCTGCCCAGAGTCAACCAAGCACGTTCAAGAAAGGGATATGTGCCGGTAAGACCTGAAAAGGAAGTACTGTGTTATGCTGAACATTGCTGCGGGGATGTGGAGTTTCTACTTGGGCCCAGCCCACAGTGAAGGAGCCTGCCCAGGGTCAACCAAGCCTTATTTATGATCAAAAGAATACGAAGGGAAATCCAGACTCTTAAGGCGCGAGCAATGCTCTGGGGGACGATCTTCCACATGAACGGCAGCAAGGATCCCTTGTGTGGAGGTTCGCGTCGCTCACAAACTATTGACCACACAATCTGCACAGTAGGCAAAGCTGATGCTCCTACATGTCCTACATGTCGAAAAGCAATAGTGATGAGAAGGATCAGCTCACCGGGCTCCTTGCGCGAGTCGTTGTGCGCGGTCGGCCGCTGCCGGTGCGGCTTGGCGGCGGCCGCCGGCGTCTGGCCGGCGTCCTTCTCCGGGGAGCCAGCCCGCTTCTCGGCAGACGGCGCGCGCCTGCCGGATGCCGCCGCAATCATGGCGGCTGCGGCGGCGGCCGCGGCCGCCTCGCGCCGGCGCAGGCCGTACGGGGACACTGCGGGGAGCGTGGCCTCCTGCTTGCACTCCGTTACGGGCCCCGCTGCCGCGCCCCCTATGCTGCTGCTCGCCTCTGCTGCAAGCGGCTCCTCCTGTAACGCAAAACAACATCAAATGCTCAGCAGCCTGCCCCAATGCGATCTCCAGAACCTGCCTTGCATCCTCTGTACTGTTATAGGTACTCCCCATCAGTAAGCACGGTGAAGTAGACAAGCGCTCAAGCAGAAGCAAGGGAAGCTGAGCTACATAAAGGAGATGCCTGGACATGCAGCTCTTTGGATCACTAATTGGGATTGTGGAATTATCGATTTGTGTTCAGTACTCATCATACATAAAGAAGGCGGACCTTGACAGCAGGTTGGCTGCCAGCACTGCGGTGCGCATCGTGCTGCTCTGGGCTGGCCAGGAAGCTCGCCTGTTTCGGCAGACCGTCCAGATCCATGTACCCATTCACTCCTGTCCCCTCCGCTGCTGGCTCAGCCTCTTGCCGCTCCAGCATCGCTGCATCGTCCTCCATCCTGCCGCTGCTGACAGCCTGAGCCCTGCTGACATCATCGGCCCTGCTGACGTCACCGTTGACGAGGCTCGGCTGTGTGCCCTCCAGCCCCGCTTCGCTGATGTCAGCGTGCGTCAGCGATGCGTCATCCGCGTCGCCGAGCAGCACCACCTCACTCCCTGCTGCTGCCTCGGTCTCTTCCTCTGCAGATATAGCACAAAGCCCCAATCAGACCCCACATGACACGCTCCTGCATTCCGTTACGAGCCTCAAAAGAGCACACTAAGAGCACTGCCGGGAGCTTTGTGATACACTCCGCTCTTAGCAGCCATGGTCCTGTGATTCCCACATTCAACTTGTAGACTCTGCATGTGCTGGAGTTTGGAAGCAGTTCTCTCAGGTATCCCCTCGGTCTGCGCTTTCTTACTCTTCCAAGTGAAATGAAGCTTCTCTCCACGGATTGAATTCTGTCATACTCACAGAGGAATTACCGACGGACTGGCACTTTTTTGCCTTGCATGTGTTGCCTCATCATGCCATGCTCGATCAGCGGCTTTGCGCCCCTCTGATCTTGTCCATGCACTCCCTCCTAAAGGCACTCACCGTCACCGTCGCCGTCTTCGGCGTCCGATGCGCTGGCGCTGCCGCCGGGCGGCCGCTCGGAGGCGTTGTCCTCCTCGGCAGCTTCTGCCGGCTCCCCGGCCACGGCAGCTATCAGCGTGTGCACGACCGCCTCCGCCTCTTCGCGCATGTACTCGTCCCAGGCCCCTGCGGCTGCCAGGTTGGTGGACAGCGCTGTGAGGGCCTTGCGATCCAGCTTGCGCTCGTTCAGCCAGTCCTGCATCACCTGAGCAGTGGCAACAAACCGCGCTCAGATCTCTTCTTTCTCGGGCGTTGTCATGAATTCTGCTATATCCACATGAGTAGCAAAATTTGGAGAGAAGGCAGATATCGTAATGAGCATACTTCTGGAGGCTTGCTCTGCTGCATGCACTCTGCATGCTGATTAGGGGGCAGTCAGCGGAACAAGAGTTGTGACAAGAAGTGCCCATAGAAGCTGAAGAGTCATCTGGGGTGCTGTCCCCAGCATGCAAAATGCAGGATCCAGCACAGAGATCGCATGTGCGGCTGTTGAAAACCTCTCAGCATGCAGCAAGCACCCGATCTGAAGGCAAGCATGGCACCAAGGCCTGCATGGCGCTGCCAAGACAGACACGGCATCAGTCCTCTGTATATACCATGGCGCGCATGCGCACCTGCTCCTGGCTGCCGTCGGGCCCCTCCAGCCAGATGCTGGACTTCCACTTCTTCGCGTCGCCCTTGCCGCACACCGTCTCAAACCGGCTCGCGCTCATCTTCTGCCCAGCAAACGTCACGATCTGGCTGCGCACATTCAAAACGGCGCTACGGCCCGCGCAAGTTACGGCCAGCTCCTCCGGGACGTCCTCTGGCAGCTGCACCAGCTCCGCGTACTGCGCAGCGATCACCCCTGGTTCAGCGCTGCATTCCCCTTGATTTGAGGGTTTTAATTTCCCCACCCCTGTCATGAAAACTCCTGCGCGCATAATTGCCTTGGGTTTTCTGGTGCCCAGGGACCACCAGGGCAACCACATGCACATGCAAGGTGCCACAGCCCTGTCCGCAAGAAAGTTACGACAATAGCTTTGCCGGATCCCTGAAGAGGCTCCAGGCTTCCTGATGCCCGTGAATGTCACACAATCTCAGGAGCCTGTGGAGGCATGATCAAGCAAGCAACATGAGACCGCTTCACGTCTTTGCGTTGTGGTAGGTCCTTATAGGTGAGCAGGGCAGATGACAAAGGTGTGAGTCGCAGCGAGTCACCTCGGGGGGCCCTGAGGCGGCGCCGACAGATTTGGCGGGAGCTCTTTTTCAGCGGCTGCACAGCATGGCTTTTCATGAGGACACAATAAGCACACTGTAGAAAACGTCATCATCGCAGAGAAACTCACCTCGGGGGGCCCTGAACCGCCGTCGCCGGATTTGGCGGAGGCCCTTTTTGAGGGGCGACTGCTGGCGCGCTTGCCCTTGCCGCCAAAGGCCGCGTGCGTCTTGAGCTTGGCCGACGCCTGGCCGCCGCCGCGCGCATGGCCGCCCTTGGGCTTCTCCGGGGGCGGCGGCGGCAGCTTGTCGGGGATCCAGAACGCGGCGATCGTCGAGTAGCCCGTGCCCGTGCCGTGCGATATCCGCTCCCAGCCCTCCTGTGACCGTTTGCATACATATATATATTTAGAGGGCTCCCTAGAGGGAGAAAATGGTGCAACCCTATCACAGTCACAGGACAAACGCAGAACACCATTGCACTCTGCAAATGATGATGACATTGGCCAGTCTAAGACGAGACACCAGCTGGAAAATTTGCCCTCCGGATATTGCCGCAATCTAGCTGACTGCGACCCTGGCATGCATGGGTCTAAGGCCAATGCAGCAGCAAAACAGATTAAGAAGCGCAACTAACTAACTCTGAAAATGATGCACCGTAGAGGATGCCATAAGAAACGAAGCTGACACAACAGATGCATGCGTGTTATTATCTTGGGAATAGGTCAACAGCTGAGAGGAATTGGGGTGGGTAAAGAAAGAGAGGCAGGTAGGGAACGCGCACCAGGACTGGGTGCGCGCGCATGCATCCGGCCGGGCAGTCCGGCAGCGGTACAGCCGGCGGCTGCTTGAAGGGCTGCGCGTTCCATAAGCCACTCCCATCGTCCCCGCGGTCCTCCACCGACTCTCCGTCCTGAAAATTGGATTCAAATTTGAAAACGTATTCGATTTGAAGAAGTGCAGCAAAGATAATACAGGTTGTACAAGGGCTGCGGCTGTATTAATTGTGGTGTCGCAAGAATTGTTGAAGACGTCTGGTCGCGTGATCTTGTGGGCATACTCTGCAGATGGCGTCAAGCTTTTGGCTGGCAGCTGCCGCAGGGCCGCGCCGAGCAGTGCATGCGTGTTCTTGCCCTCTTTCTTTAGATTGCAAAAATTGATTGCCATTTAAAGATAAAGGGCAAGAACACGCATGCACTGCTCGGCGCTTCCCTGCGGCAGCTGCCAGCCAAAAGCTTGACGCCATCTGCAGAGTATGCCCACAAGTTCACGCGACCTGATGTCTTCAACAATTCTTGCGACACCATCCTGTCCGAAATGAAGAACGCCAATATTTAACGGCCAAAAAAAAAGATAGTACCAGGTTCGCCCCAATTATTATTCCGCCCAATCTAGAGGAGCACCTGAGAAGTTGGGGCCATCATTGTTATGGTCTGCCCGAACTCCAAATCAAGCTGCAAAAAGGGGCTGGGGAGCTCGAAACAGCACCAACTTCACAGATACATCTAGAATATAGACTAGACTCTTCGAGCAAGTGCCTACGTGCGGACCACTCTAGTTCTAATAAGTGCAATTGGTAGGAGGTGATGGCGAATAGGAATGGTTTGGGGCCGTGCCTTGATACGCTGGACACCTGAAAGCTCCGGGTGTGCGGTGCAGTGCTTGGGGCAGTATGATATCAGCCGAACCTGCGCATGACTCATCTTTAGTACACAGACAGTCATGACCAATCAAAGAGTTTTGAGCAAGTGCCTTGCATGCCTGAACGCATCAGCAATGCCCATGACACCACGTGCACACCACAACAAGCAATTGTGCGCCAGGCAGCAAAAGGCATACAACACCACGTGCACTGCATCATGAAAAGGTACACGGGGTCTCAAAGCACATCAACATCAAAGCACATCAACGTGAACAGGAAAGCTATGGAGGCTGGGCTCACTGCGGAGTCTGGGCCGTCGTCGCCGTCCAGGATCTCCATGTGGAGGCCGGCTATGCGCGCGCACAGCGGATGGTACGCGGTGTAGCACGACGTGCACTGGATCTTCGCACCCACTCGCTGCCTGTGCATGCCAGAGACCACCTTAAGCAAAGCTCTACCTTCTCTGGAGCGCAGTTTTGCGGGCAGCGGTTGGCCTGTTCAGCACCCACTCGCACAGGGCAGATTGGCACCCATAAGAATGCTTAATGCCTCTGTCACTCCTCTCACGGCACATACTTGAATGTTCGAAGGCTGCAGTGGTGCTCCTTCACGTTAACATCCCAGCACTCAAGAGCAGGAACTCGAGAACCTGGCGCTCAAACTGAAAGTTCCCTTTCATCCCGGCCTGTCATGAAGCAATGCAGGGGAGGGTATAGAGGAATGAGCAAGGCAGAGAGGGCCGCACTTGCAGATGACGCAGAGCAGGTCCCAGCGCTCCTTTTGGATGGATTTGATGTGTGACACGGGCTCCATGCGGGAAACGTCCTCCACGGTGACCTCGGGGATCCATTGCATGCATGCCGCGTGCGCCCACAGCCCCTTGTCCGTAGCCGGCTTGAGCGCGCCGCCCGTTACAGGGCACAGGCAGCACTGCGGCGCCTTCGCGTCCTTCTCCTGTGTAATACAAAGTTATCCTTTTCAATGAGTCTGCTTGTGATGATGCAGAAGATGTGTAACACAGAAATATCCTTTCTACTGACTCTGATGGTGATGACACATGTGGCACAGCTGTCTGTCTCATCGTGCAGAAGGGCCCAAGTGGCGCGCTGCAAAGCTCTGGGATAGAAGGATCGCGGACATATTTCTCTCTCAGTCTTGGTCATTCAAAACATTCAGGGTTGTGTGCGAGTGCTCCTAAGCCCGTCGCAAGAAGAGGGGAGGACAGGGTGCAGCTCGCAGGCTTGCTCTGTCTGCCATGCAAAAGATGCAACATTGACGCTGTGCATGATCCCACAGGGGACTCTGCAGATCAACAAAGGCTATCTCAGGGAGGGCGGAGGGCGCACAGCTCACCTTGAGCTTGCAGGCTTTCCCTGCGTGCCATGCAATTTGGGGTCTGCGCATGGTCGAGCGTGCTTTTCTGCAATCCTACAGGAGCCGTACGTGATGAAAGCGGAGGGAACGCGGCGCACCTTGAGCTCGCATGCGCGGCAGAGCCACATATCGTCGACGCCCGGCAGCTCGGCGACGCCGTAGCAGGACTGGTGCACGGTGATACCGCACGCATCGCAGCTGACTAATTGGTCAAAGTCAAAGTCCACGTCGCTGTCGCACACGCTGCACCGATCGCCCGCCCACCGCACCTGCGCGCCCGGCCGACACCGTCAGACGAAAGGTTTCACTATTATTATTATTATTAGACGCTTTTCCTGCCGAAGGCAAGGTGCGTCTGCAGACAAGCTGCATGTAAAGGCT
>JADEYI010000160.1_pt1 | contig 126367 bp, 167 predicted proteins | sample 8542331 | NCBI WGS metagenome assembly JADEYI01 (sample SAMN16510988, study PRJNA670497) | mine drainage metagenome | isolation source: biofilm near Copperflume 1 | place: Germany: Marsberg coppermine Kilianstollen | collected 2018-02
CGGCAAAGCGCTTGCCCAACACACCGATCCTCTATGCCGGCAGACCCGCCCGTGCAGCGCGGCGCCACCGGCGGGGGTATTTCATCTGACATTTACGACATTTGCAAACATGCGTTGTCTACTAATTGTCGGATGGCCGCCGCGGAAATACCCGAAGCTACCTGTTTAAAACCTGGGCCGTCTCTTTGGCATTATTATTACTACAAGAGCGCGGTCCCACTGCTAATGGGCATCGATGTTGCTACAGGAGCACCCAGTCGTGCAGCCTAGGACTCTCGTCTGTCGGAAGCCGCACTTGGGCACTTATGTCGACTGTGGCCACACTGCTCAAGGTGCAAACAGAAGCATCCGATGCTGCTTCAGCGGCGAAGGCGGCGTTGGCGGCCGCGGCAACCACTCGGCAGGCTCTCGCTTCTCATCAAGCAACAGTGCAAACAAGAGCGCGCTCATCCCTTTGGAACAAATTGGCAGTGCCCTTCCGTTATGATTTCAAAGTTCTTTCATGTTACATCATTCATCGGGTTCAGTAGCGTGCAATAAAACTTGGCAGCAATGATATCGCACAGCAATAGATAATGGCAGCCGCATGAGCGAGAAATGATGAGCCGATTGAACCAAGGCAATGACGAATGGAACGACAATCGCCTGCATGGTAAACACCTTATCATCTATTACAATCTGTATGCCGCGATGTTTTTAATCATGCATACTTTTTTAGGTTTGTGTTCTTGTCCGCTGGTCTACAAGAATATGGTTCGTGCAAGAGTTCACCTACTGTGTTGTTTGAACTGCTAGCGTTGCCCTTTTTATGTGCCTAGCAGCAGTTCCGTGCATGCGCTTGCTTTTCTCTTCCTCTTCTTTTTTCTTTTGGCCTTTGACATCCCAAAGGGATCCTCATGAACTACCCGCACTGGAACCTCTACTAGGGGCGTCTCACACCCAAGATTGGCTAGAGCCTCAGGAGACGGCTGTGCCGCAAATGAATGCCCTCCAGAGGTCCCAGGCGTGCTCGTTGCAGATGGTTGTTCCTATGTATGCTCAGCTGCGCTGCAACTTTGACCTGCATGTGGTTCGCTGCCAGGCTCGCTGCAGTCCTTCGCTCCCCCAACAGACACGTGAGCTTCAATTGGGGGTGGTGTATCGTTGTCAGGCTGCATCCAAGTGGCCATGTCGCAGGCCACAGCTGGACTGCCCTCCACCAGAATTACTGTGATCCCGCTGCTCTCCAAGCTAACACTGGTATCTAACGTCGCAGGCGGCAAGGGCAGGCAAGGCATTTTGTTTTGCGGGCGGTCGACTGTGACACGCTTGCGGCGCCTGCTAGATGAGCCACCGATGAATTTGCCCTTGCTGTTCCCCGCAGCGTTCGCGCCCTGGTTGGCTGAAACGCCAGGGGCAGAGAAGGTTTGCTCGGTCAGCGGAATGCCCAGGTTGGCAAGCATGCTCTGGTTGCGCGCAATGTTGTCAGCACGCTGCTGCTCAAACGCGTTCAGCGGCTCTGTCGGGATGACAGCGTTAGGCTCCTGTGCTCTGCTGGCCCTCCTCTGCAGCACGTCCAAGGCAGCATCTTATTGAGTATTGTCAACATTTCGGTGTGTTTCAGAGCAAATTCAGAGCGCCTGAATTGTTTGCCCAGTTGCGCGAGGATGAACTTGATATAACACTCATTTTAGCATGAGACAAGCAGTTAGGGCTGAGTAAGGAGATGTTCGGCGCACTGTACCTTTGCCAGAAAAGCAGCGTTGTGCAGCCTGCAGTCCCTAGCAATGCGTCTCGCCTCAGCAGGCCATTCATCAGGACTGGTCTCCACACGCACCTGTCACCAGCAAAGGGACTCTTTTTCTGTCAAGAGAAGGTCCAGTATTGTGCGTTGTTATTACAGGTTTTCCGGTCCTACGGACCAGGTACGTCCAGCAACACCTGTATTGTGCATAGGCACGCACAAAAGCAGCATGGAACAGGAAACTTCAGCATTGCTTCAAGGACGACAAGGCTCTGTCATGAGACTTACCAGCTGATTCGGCGCCCACAAAGCCACAATCTCGACGTCCCCATCGTCATAGCAGACTGTGTGCCGCTGCCGCAGGGGGTCAAACGCTGTCACAAAGCCCGGGTACCAGTCCTCGTCCATCGGCCACCACAAGGATACGCGGGCCCCTATCGCTCTCTCAGCTGTGACAGCCACCTGAAATGCACACAGCCCAGACCGCGAGGCATTTCAAGCAACCAATTCAATCTTTTTGCGCTGTGCTAGATCCACAACTGTCATGAATTTGCTGCATGCCACAAATTTTATCGAAAACAACCACGTCCAGCTTCTGCGAAGCGGAGCACACCCTGACTGAGTAAATGCTGAAATTGCTCACTTCCATCAAATATAGGCGCACATGGTACAGGCCTGCTCAGAGACACATAAAAAGGAAACGTGAGGGGGGGTTTGGGTTTGATGACATATCGCTAAAGTGGAGGACATGACAGACCTGAGCCCCAGAATGGCCAGCTGCAGCAGCGGCTGCAGCGCGATTGACGAGGCAGCGGCGCGCGGCGCCCTGTGTGGCAAGGCAGGCCTCGCAGTACCCGCAGCGGACACGAAGGTTTGCTGCACTTGCTCGTGTGGCTGCCAGGGCTGCCAGCGCCTCCTTGTGGACGCCCTTGTCAGGTTTGTCTCCGCCCTCCGCCGCAGCGGCCACTATGTCCGCCAAGCCCTTGGCTTCCTGCGCAGATGCATGGGATGCTGATGCCTCCTGCAAAGCTGCATGGCATCAAACAAAGGTGCACGTTGGTGAATGACGCCAGGAGTAGCCTCATGAGCGCTGCACCAGCAGCCACTCCCGGCAAGTACACTATACACATGTGATTATTCACACAGAAAGGTATATTGCACTTAGGACCTCTGCCATTTTACTGTTCTGCCATCACAGAAGTGGCCAGAGCAGAGCAGACATACACACCAGAATACAATGATAACGCACCTGCACGGCTCTGGTGAAGAGGCCAGGTCGTGCCATCTTCCTGGCGCCAATCAACTCGTTGCCCTCAGCCACCTTCTCATGAAAATGGCGCTTGAAGGGCAGCAGCTGGGCTGGAGAGTGCCACATGCAGCTGCGCTCTCCAAAAAGCACAACCAGCACCTGTAGAAGAGGAATCAGATTGCCAATCATGTTCCTTCATGCGCAATCAGGCCGCCCCAGAACCGCCCTTAACCATTAATATGGCTGCACAGGATGCATCAGGAACACACTACAATAACCGGGCCAACCAGCCGAATGGTTGACATTTTCTGTGCGCGCAGTAAGAAAATAGGCCGCACCTTTCGTTTGCTGGGTGATGTGGTGTCGCGAAGCGCGGGCGTTCGTGGCCCCTCGGGTGCCATGTCACTGCCTGTTATCACAGCCTCGTGGCCGCCAGGCTGCGCTGCCGCGTCCTCCACAATGGTGCTCCCGATGCGCATCGGCGGCGGTGCCTCGCCGCCGCTGGGCTTGTAGATGCTCGCCCTGTACTCTGCGCTTGTCAGCGCTGCAAGCACCGGACCCCCGCATCAGCCTCAGTGCGACTTGCTTTCAGTTCAAGCCACAGTATTGGGACACATGAAGGAGACAAGGTATGGCTCCCTGTGAGGCCAAAGCTGCACGGATTCACGTTGCCGATTGATGTTTGGAGAGCGCTCGCAGGCAGGGAGAGGCGGTCCTCACCAGCGGAGGCAAGTGGGGGTACTGCGCGGGTGGGCGGCATGTGGTGGGGGTCCAGCGCCTCGCCGGGCCACCACACACCGGCCGGAGTGCGCGCCCACACCAGCGTGCCCAGTGTGTCCACGTCCGGCGTGTACCCCTGCAGTCGCGTGATTCGCACCGCCTACAAAGCAGGTTTACACCCCTCACGCTGCCGGTCAGGAGCACTGGCCTCAGCCCCAGACCCCCGTCTGCTGTGGAGATGTGCATGCAGGTGACAGGCAGGAAAGCACTGAAATTTTAGAGCGTTTTGTACAGGCACAAGAATTTTAGAGGGCACACCTCCTGATTGAGTGAGGCGCCGCACTGCTGGGCTCTCTGCAGCACATCTTCCATGTTGAATCCCTGCAGGCAGCATATCATCTGAATTAGCTTTGCAACAAAATGCAGCCAATTTGTTGAGGATAGAGCATCAGCATTGAATCATCCTCTTAGTTGCGCAGCATTACAAAGCAATCACATGGTAACGCTTGACCTCGACACGCTGGCGCTTCACGTCGGTCAATGGACCCTTCCCATCTATGGGTTGCCCCAATGCATCTACCTTGGCGGTGCTGGGCACATGCAGTAAAGATAGAGGTGTTCTTTGTGCTGCAGATAGAGAGGGCCGTGCAACCTGTTCACGCAGGCGGGCAAAGTAGGTGGTGAGGGTCTCCTTCTCTGGAGCCTTGCCGACTTGAGTAACAAAGTCGCCCAGGAGCGTCAGCGGCGTCAGCACTGGCGCCTCGCTCATGCCGTCGGCGGCGTATCTGCTCCCACACCCACAACAGCTGTTTCATGCAATTTTTATTCAGTCATTCCGTTGAAATCGACATCGACACCAGACCCACTTTTCACGTTGCAGATTTGGCTGCTTCTCCTCTGTCATATGCAGGATGCTGTTGTGTGAACTATAGAATATTCTGGACAGGACAGATAAGGCTGGTCAGTGAAGAGAGAAGTCAAAGGTTCACCTGCCAATCCCACGAACAAACCAAGCTGCACGGGGCCAGGGCGTCCCGTCGTCCATGCGCAGCCCAGACTGACCCTCTGTCGGCTGTGCCTTGTTGCCGGTCTGCAGCGCATGTCCACATGCACATCAGTGAGAGCACAACACAGAGCCAACGCAATGTTTCCTATAAGGATTTTGGCTGGAAGCCAATTTGGCTACAAACATATGCTACATTAAAATTTCCAAGCTACAAAAATGGCTACATGCTGGAGTTTTCAAAAACTTTCTCCTGAAATCGGTGTTTTTGGGCGTGTTTCTGCTGGAAAGGGATAAATATGGCTTCAAGCATGGGTCAGTCTAATTTTTATAAGCCAGGTGGTGGCTTCAAAGAGGGACACCCTCAGGTAGTTTATGCGCCACAGTGATACCATGTTTATCTGTTCAGAGCCATATTGGCTTCAGGCCACTAAAAGAAAGCCACCAAAAGAAGCCCCGACTGTCACTTTCAGGTCATCGCCAATCGATATACCGCAGTAAGTGCTGACTTGCAATTTGGAAGATTCTTGAAATCTGCGCTTGCAGGCGTAAATTGCAGGCAGGCCATGACTGCCCATTACCTGACGCATGACGTTGAACTGAAAGTAGGGGAGCTGTGTCTGCGTGTTGGCAAGGGTTGCCTTGTCACCCACAGCCTTATCAGCTTCCATGCTGGCAAAAGTGGACGGTGTCGCCGTCTGCGCCGGTGGGGCAGCGTCCCCGGCTTTGGGGTCTGCTTCAGGTGCAGGCGACTCCTCTCCGCTAGCACCCACCTCCTTGACTGTGCACAAGAATAAGACAAGTCAGCTTAGGCGCTCCTTGCACAATCACTGCCATTCATGCGTCCATTGCCTCCTTCTAAAAGTGACTCGGATTTGCGCACAACTTGACTTTGTGCATCCTGTTACGATTCTGTACAACATGACAGCTTTTGCTCACACAGCGCAAGTCATAACCCTGATCACACCTGGGAGCTCCAGCTGGTTGCTTACTTCGTACAACTCCTCCGCAGGCACACGGAGGTCGTTGTCATCTTTTGTCCACTCAAACTCTACTGCATCGCGCTTTGGCTGACCTCCTGGCATGCACACAATAGTTCAGATTGCCGCTCCTGCGCATGCATGCAAGGATCAAGCAATAATATTCTCGCGGCTGTTCCTGGCGCATGCAGTGCAAAGATACGATTCCCACCTCGTCGTACTGTGGTCATCCCCAGGTGCAAAGCTATGCTCACCTTGAGGGGTGGCTGCATGTGGTGTGGTGAATTTGCGGTCTTTGGATCCCACATAGTACTTGTGCCTGTGGGGATTGGCCAGGCGCTGTCCTAGCCATGAAGCGACTGGCACTGACACGGCGTTCCCCAGCAGGGCCCAGCGATGTGACTGCAACATGCAATGTCGTATCAGCTTGTGTCCACCACCCTCTGCTCATTGGCAACCCCTCTTCATAATTGTTAGCAATCGCACCGGCAGCTGCTCAAATGATGAAAAATGCAGCTCTTCACCGGCCATGGGCAGTTGCAGTAGCAGCTTACCGAAATAGAAGACCCTGTATTGAGGAATAAGCCTGGAGAAGACAAAGCAGAAAAGAGGGCTTTGCTCACCTCCCTGCGGTCCACATCCGCATCCCTGAGGCTTGAACCGCCGTGCAGGTTGAATCCCGGGCCGCGTATGGGGAAGCAGGGCAGCGTGTACCCTTCCTCAAAGCCCTGCATTATTTGTCGAGTGTCGGCGGCATATCTGGCCGATTTGAGCATGAGAAGACGTAAAGCAAGTCTGTCCCAGAAGAAACGATCAAACAAGAAAAAAGCGCTTCAGGCATGAGATGGACTGTGAGGTGGGCACCTGCAGCCTTTCAGCATCTTCAGTGCGCAGGGCGCCCAGCTGACCGGACTTGAGCAGCAGGCACATGCGCCCGTTGCCAGTCTTCAGCGTTGGCACCATATCAAGCCCCGGCCCACTCCTGTTCACAAGTCAGGCGTAATAAAAGGGTTGCAAGTAGTGTCCCTATGCACTGCTGCGTCCCAAAGCATAGATCGGTGGTTTCTCAAGTAGAAGAACGCATCAACAGGACCGACAGACACAGCAATATGGTAAGTCAGTGGGTGTGAGAGCGCACTGGGCATTGGAGAGGTCCAGGGCATAGGTGCAGTCGGGAGAGAGACCGGTGCCGTCAGGACCGTGTGCCTGGTGGCATGAGTAGCAGGGCTTTCCATTGAAGAGCTGGTAGCAGGCTCCCTTGCAGAGGACCCCCTGTGCCACCACAAGGGCCTTAATGATTTGACCAGGGCCATAATGAGGTTCCCTTCCGAGGACCTGCAGTCTGGCCCACATGTGTCTAAAACACAGTAAGCAGCAGAAGTCAGTCCTTGGTATCCATCTCACCTGGGACAGCAGCACATCACGGGCATCTCCGTGGAGGGAAGCGACAACGAAGACTCGTTTGCGGCGATTGGGCGCTCCAAAACCTGCAAGCGCCATGCAACGCCTGTCTTGTGCCAGCTACCTTTCATGAAGGAAACTTCTGGAGTTGCCTTGCAAAGTCACAGGGGATTGTGGAGAAGGTGCAGCCTATACAACCATCAGAATGTCAAGCACAAGCAAGTTACAGGAAAGGGGCGCGGTCAGACACACTTGCTGTGTTGATAATGCGGTGCGCCCAGCTGGAGTATCCCAGGTTCTCAAACTGCTCTACGATGTATTCTATGACAGGTGGCTGGCCATTGATGCGATCCAGCAGGCCCTCGACCTGCACAATTTCAGTGTGACTCCTCAAAACTCCTTGCAAATGTACACATAAAAAATGGGACCTGCTCTGCCAGCTGCGAGCAGTCATGGGATGACTGCTGAATGGCGACAAGGTGACTAACATATCGGCAGATATGTCAAATGATTCACACGGCTCGTGTGAAGTACTCACATTCTCCAGGAGCACCCATGGGATGCCTCGGTTCTCTCCAAGAGCAGTTTTCAGCAGCCGGAAGACATGCCGCACAAGGGAAGTGCTCTGCGCATGATGATTGCATCAGCTTCCAACAAAAAGCACGTGCTGAGAAGCATTCAACAGACAGCATTTGACTGACACGCGCCAAAGAGAACGCAAAGAACAGGGAAAAGAGCAGTTCTGCAATACCTGCCCATTGAGGCCTCTCCTCAGCCCCGCCCTGCTGACATCAATACAGGGAAAGCCAGCCGCCAGTATCTCTGTCTCCTGTGCTGAAACTCTTAGTCAGAAGCCCATGCAACGCTATGGTTACGAACAAGTTTACAAACGCCATTTTGATTTCAGAAACAACCTCAAAATTTCCCAGGGAATGCAATGAGAGCCAAATTGCCAGCTTGCCTGAGGCAGGGAGGCAAGAGAGCACACGTCAGGCACCAAGAGCGTCCCAGGAAATCTTCGCTTGAGCACCTGAATAGATACCATACGACATGTCTAAGAGATTCACTGCATTGGACAACTGGATGGATCCCTAGCGGTGAGCATGTCACTCCTACGACACATTGATGCAGGACAAGAACCTCAACTTCAACCTCAAGACCCAAAGACTGTCTTGCTCACGGACAGAAGCTTACCTGTTGGGCTCCTGGATCGCTTTCACATTGTAGAATGATGGTATGTCCAGCCTGCGCGTGAGGAGAAGACCGTCGACATCAGGCGCTTGCATTGAAAACGTCCGACCAGTAACGGCAAGTGACGCAATAATTGCGAGACACCTTCGTGATAGATTCTTGTATTCCTGAGTACTTTGCATCCTAGTCCACCTACTTGATCCCAAGCCAAGGGCGACTCCTCACCTGTTCCAGACCAACGTCCAAACCCCCGGCTCCCGTGAATAGGGAGGCCACCCGCATCCTATCGGAATTGGCCCACTCTATACCATTTCATCATTCATCCTTTTGAGTGTACAATATTGATATGCATCAAGCATTCCACCTCTCTATCCACTGTCTCGGAAGGGACATTTCCCCTCGCCTGTCGATACGCTTCCGACATGCATGGTTTCATATGAAAGTTTCGAATTGCTATTCTACTTGGGATGTTTCATTGGTGTGAGCTCGAACAATTGTGGAATTGAGTGTCTTCAAATGCTATCTACATCCTGCTGTGTGTAATTCGGAACGCTACCATTCTGACGATCTCGGAGTGTCGTGGACTGAGTGCCTTACAAGACGAAGACGCAGTATCTTGTTTATGGAGAAGACAATTTCAGTCTTTTAATTTCGTTTCAAAGTGCATCTATTTTCAGTCTTTGGCAACATGAGCAGGTGCGTCGTGTGTATTGCCGACTGATGCAAGGTGCCTTCAGAGCTACAGAATTCGGCTAATGCATGATGATCAGACATATGCAGTAGGCCCATGCATATTCTGGTAAATAAGGCTACTGTCTGCAACAGTGTTGGTTCCTCTTGGAGACTCGAACTCTTTTTTAAGTCCAAGAAGGACTTGCAGGAGAAGGTTCTTCCGTTCCTGAAAGAAAATGGCATCAAGCGCGTAAATATTACCAACAAGGTGAGCCACCCTGATGCTGTACATGTATGAGGGATCAGGCTTGCCTCTTGCGGTTTGACAATGGCTCCTTGCGACCTTTGCACCGTCTACTGATGCCATGTGTGCACCTATATGCAGACAAAGGAGGACCAGCTGCTGGAGTGTTGCCAGCTCATCACCTCCGCCATACCATCAGCGCAAGTCTGTGTCCATTACTCCTTAAAATGGAATTATTCGCATAATGTGACCCAGTCCCTTGAAGCATTCTCGAAGTTCTGCGCCTGCTTGTCAGAGGACAAGCAGTCAAGCGCACTGCTTATCAGCGGAGGAGGCAAGAAGCGCAAGCTTGATACTGTTGAGGTGAGCCCTCTTACATGCATGACTTGCACTCAATCACATTTCATTACCCCTAAGCCATCATTGGTCGGTTGCAGTGTGACAATTGGGTGCTGTGTATTGAACCAATGACATGGTTGCGTGAACAGGCGCTGCAAAGAATGGGTGCTTCTGCATGCAACTTTGCGATGCCACCAATCTATGTTGCTTTCAACCCATACTTTCCCAGCAAAGCTGAGGCTGCTGAGGAGAGGAAACGCATGCAAAGAAAATTGGACAGCGGCCTGGTGAGGGGCATCTATCTGCAGATGGGCACAGACTTGAAGCTGCTCAAGGAGGGCTTGGACTTCCTCAAAGAGGCTGGCAGCACCCGGCAGGACAGTCCCATTGACCTTTATGGGTCAATTTTCCTCCCAAGCAAGCGGTGCGGTCTTGCAGATCCCTTGTGCCCTGTCACACACATGATTGAGCAGCTGCTACGTCCTCGCACACATCAAGATTTAGAACAGCTTACTATGCTTGGCACAAGACCACTGCATCTTTTTTACGATCCACGTCTGATGATCGTGTCATTTAATAGCCTAAATTGTCTTGCAAAACATTCATGCAAAGCAGGCTGCTTGCCCAAATGCGCTTTCGCCCATGGAATGGAGTTTTTCTTAGCGATGAGTACTTGAGCAATTTGGATAAGGCGAGGAGCATCACATCGGATATCTTGGATAACTACTCACAGCATGGTGTCACTCCTCTCGTGGAGAGCAACATTTGCACTTCAGAAGAGCTGCGGCAGTGCTTGGATCTGCTGGAAGAAAGTCACAGAACGGCATGATTGGATAATTTTGCGTAGTCATCATCATTTCGATTCATTCTGCTAGATGCTGGTGGTACTGAGAATGCTCGCCTATCGGTGCACAAGCAGTGTTGTACATGATGCATGGCTTGCATGGCTTCAATTGATAGCCATTTTATTCTACTGTATGATACAAGGCGGATCGTAATACCACATGCTCAGACCTCAAAAGCCTGTTAAAATTATCATTTTATTTTATTAATTTTATTTTGTTACCATATTACAAGCATTTCCTGCCAACAGGCATGGTCTGCAGACAAGCTGCAGTCAAAAACCTGTACAGACCCAGGTTTATAGATAGCGTTCAGGGCATGTTTGACATTCAAGCATTTTCATTCTAAAAAAAAGGTTCGGTTCTTTGGAATTCCAGGTCAGAAAGTACCGCTAATCAGCTAGCCTACACTCACATCACGATCCTTTGTGCATTCGTTCCATAATTTCGTTTGGCATGCATGTTGGTGACTCAGTCAGGCTGGCATGCCAGCGATTCAAGTTAGTTACTGCAAGCCTTCACCTCGGGCTCACAATATTGCACAGTTGAATTGTACACAGTAAGAAGCACAAAACGCACCCTCAAGCGTTGATGCAGAAAGACCTTGTCAGAAATCAGAACTGACAATGTGTCAGGGCAGCCTACTAGTCTAAGAAAACTCTCAGCGGTCATCTGAAGGTCAGCCAACGACCTCAACGGGCAGTGTCCCTTGGGGCTTCTGCAGGATCCATTTGGCGTTCATTGCCTTGGCAGCAAAGCCGTACAAGTCGCTGTACTCCTCTATCACCTTGCCAGTGGGCTTGCCTGCTCATTCAGCAAACCACAAGGCTCAGAATCAATGACGCTTAAGTAGGCTGCTCAGGGTGCTGCATGCATGCGCAGGAATGAGACAGCATGGCACGTTTGCAAGCAAGCATTGATGCGTTCCAGCAAGATACTTAGGGATCCACTCACCGCCTCCGTGGCCTGCCTTGCTGTCCACCCTGAGGAGCAGGGGGTTGCGCTGCGGCGAGCCTGGGTAGCCTGCCAGGGTATGCTGCAGGGTGGCAATGAATTTGTAGCTGTGCAAAGGGACCACCCGGTCGTCATGGTCCGCTGCACTCACCATTAATCAGTCAGCACTCAGGCAGTGCAACAGAGGTTCGTGAGAACTTCCTGTTCCTGTCCAGTTTCACTCCTGCCCACTTGCAGTGAAAGGCACGGCTCAAAAAAGACAGCTTACAGCTGGACGGGCATAAGTTCACTGTCGGCATGGATTAACGGGGTGTGCACACCTGTGGTCAGAAGAATGGCAGGGTACTGGTGGCTGCCCGCTGGGACCCTCACATTGTGCAAGGGTGAGTACTTGTACATGTACTCAAAATCAGTCTTGTTGGCTGGGTCTCCATACTCCGTCATCCATGCATGCCCTGCAGCACTTACCTTTCAGGCATGCTGCACATTATGTTGACATCAGCAGGTGCCACCTCTGGTATGTGCACCTTGTAAGCATCAGCTGCAGGCCTGAAATTTCTGATGCAGGGCGGACTCTGGAGGGACAGCAATAGTGACTCACCAATTGTGAACAGCTGGTATCGGAGCATATCATACACACCAACTTGCGAAATAACTGCTCCGTACAGATCAGGCCGCTGCAAAGCACAACAAGTAGTTAGAGACATCAATCTTGGCAAAGTGAGGTCTTGGGCATAGAGGTCTTGGACGCTGTGGCTGGTGAAAGAAACCAGATGTAACTATTGACACAGAGCGCAGACCCGCACCTGTGTAATTTGAGCGCCCATCAACAGACCACCATTTGATCCACCCTGGAGCAGCACAGAATATAAGAAGCATGCATGGTTCAGCCAAGTTTCACGCCCAACTGGTCCTCATCTGACATGTGCTCTCTGCATTTGAGTTGCTCATCCAATACCTGGATTGTCAGCTTGCCCGGTGAAGAGTATCCAGCAGCATGCAGGTACTCAGCACAAGACGCAAAGTCATCAAAGCTGTTTTGCTTCTTTAGCAAGTGTCCTTCCTCCCACCAATCGTTGCCATACTCTCCTCCACCCCTGCCAAGACACACTTATTGACCCTCTGCGCCAAATCTCACCAGATCGACACACAGTGATAAAAAGTGGTAATTGCAGGAGAGATGTATAGACTTGCCTGATGCCAGCAATAGCATACACTCCTCCATACGCCAGCAGGTATGTCAATCTGCTCACACTGAATGTGGGCTCTGTCACAATCCCATAGCCTGCATGTGAACAGAGAGGTCTTACCTGAAATGCCAACCCCAAATATATATTAACCCTACAAAAACATATTTGAACCCTGACATATAGGTCAAATGCAAATTCAAAGCGGCCCAGCCAGCCCTGCGACGCTGTCATCTACTAACAATTCAATTTTCCGTGTTTGTCCTGGTGCATCTTGTGCATACAGAGAATTGGGGAACTGGCAGAGACTGCTTACCGCCGTAGGCGTACAGGAAGGTAGGGTTGGTTCCATCCAGGGTGACGTTCTTCTTTGCAACGATGAACATCGGGATCTTCACCTTGCCATCCTTGCTGGGCACAAACACCTGCGCAGAATATCCATTACATTTGATGTTTGCATGCAAGAGCACTTGCAACATCAGAAAAATCCATGAGCTGGAATGTGTCACATGTGCACAGGGCCTCTGATTGTTGAGCATGCCTGTGTTGTTTCCAGGCCGTCCGCACTGTAGCCGCCGGGAATCTGCACGCTGCTGATGTGCTTCGGGTCCACCTCAGGAGTTGCTGTGTCGTACCTGCATCATTCCAAAAACGAGTGAGTGTCCTGGCAGGGATTGCATAAGAGATTATCTTCGATTTCTCATGGATTTGATGATAAGGAACAGGAAAGCCTTGTAAAAGTGCCATGCAAGGCAAAACATTTGCTGTGCAGCTCTCAGGAGTGCACACAAACGTGCAGAGGAGCAGTCATTAATAAATACTTACAAGAAGGTGGAGCCAGGGTCGGTCATGGACTGGTAGGAGTAGTAGAACTCGCTGAGGCTGCGGCGGCCGCACATCTCCTTAATGCTGCCGTAGCCGGGCATGGGCAGCTCGCGGATGAGCTTGCCGGTCGCCAGCGACCTCAGCTGCAGAATGGTGGCCACGTCGCGCATGTAGGTCACCACCATAGCATCCCCCTGGGCAGGCCAAACAACACACACTGAGTGAGCCAATCCGGCAATCGCAGTGACTCACTCCTTCTCATCAGGCCACAATGATGCACAGCATGCATGCAGTCAGCTCGCCCCAGGACCCTTGACACTTCTGGCATTGCAAGAGGCTCAATGCTGTTGTACAGACAAAGTGCTGGGGGTTTGACTCAAGGTATTTCACAGCTGACTGTGCACGGCACCGTTTGCTTAGGGTCTTTTACTTTATGTTTTTGTTATTTCAGGATTGTACAGGGTTTTTAAACTTGTAATTTAGGGTTTACAAAGGAACCAGTAGGGTTCATATAGGTACGGTAGAAATGTTTCACCTTGAGGGCGCTGGCGCCACTCATCAGGTCCTTCTCATGCTCTGGCAGGATCTCCTGCCAGGTGTCTGGCGAGATTCCCTCTGTCACATTCATGCGCACCAACCTGCATGCATGCACAACTCCCTTGAATATGAACGCGCACAATTCCATCTGAACAAGTTCCCATCCTTCAGCCTGGCCTGCTCTTTGGACCTTTTCGTTTTTTTGTCAAACACCAACATGCACGCACAACAAATGTACGTTCCCAGGGTGAAGGCCGAGAATCTGGCAAAATACTTTCCTTGCTTCAACAATTTTATATGGCCTTTGGGGCTTACTTGTTGCGGGGTGCATCGTGGTCGGTGGTGAGGGTCCAGATGGGGCCATCATTGGCGACGATGCCATAGGATGCCTCAAAGGTGTCGATGACCTTCACAAGTGGCAGCGGCTTCGCATTAAGCTTGCGCCTGTCGTAGGCTGACAGGTCCAGCGCGCCTGTTTTGGCGCTGACTGGCAGGTCGCTGACTTTCATGTACCACAGCTTGTTGGTGGGCTCCGTTCCGGTCGACACAGTGATGATCAAGTAGCTGCAGACAAGACCCATATACCTCTGTCAGCATGCATGGCAGGAATTCCAATGCAGCAAGTCATCCTTTTCAGATATTCCTCCCTGCATGAGAGTTTCTGTAGCACATGCTGATCCAAGAGATCCAAAATATCCCTGGATGGTTTGGAAGGAAGCCCAGAAGACTCAGATGACCTGTTCATTGGGTGTAAGAAAAAATCATCTGAGAGGGACCTAATGAGAAGGGCGATTAATCAAACACAGGGCATCTGCGGTGCGCGCACTCTTTTGGTTCGGTGAAGCCAGCGCCAATGGAGTAGGTGGGCTGTTCAGGGATGGCAAGCACAAAGACATCCTCGTCCTGGCTGGTGCCCACGACGTGGTACCACAGCTGCTGGTCCTTGTTTGCGCCAGTGTTGGTGCCCCGGGCATCAAAGTTTGTGATGTTGGGTGCCGGGTACTGGTTGTAGAAGAAGCCCTGCAGGAGCCAGCAGACCTCAGCTGGAGCAGGCCTTGATTTACAGTGCCCTCAAAACATTGAAGCAGGGGTTGTCCATACAATCACACAGAGACTCACTAGCCCATATTGATTGGTGAATGATGTATTATGAGTCAGGCATGTAAAGGTTTCAGGATTCAGGCGCAAAACGCGGATGGCTGAGCGAGAGCACACCTTGCTGTCCGGCGACCAAGCTGTGCTGCTGAACTTCACATTGTTCAGAGTGTCATTCAGTACAGTGGCTGCGCCCGTGTCATTGTTGATCTGGAGCACATGGATTGTCTCCCAGTCAGATCCACCGCTGCAAGCAGACACTGCACTTAGTGCTTTCAGAAGAGCATGCTTGGGGAGACACCTGCTCCTCAATGCAATCCCTTTTCTGCCCTCGGCCCTCTCTGAACTGGTCTTGCAGTTGCAGTGCATCAGCGCAACTGATACTCGGCAAATTTCCCCTTTCCTGTGCTTGAACAGTGTCTGCAGCAAGACCAACAAGATCAGCTATCAGAACAGGCCCACAACAGATTTGAACTCTAAAGTCTGCACTCTAAACAAACAATCAAATGCGCTGATGCACTGATGCACAAACAATGCATCAGCTCTCTCCCCACCTGGCTATGCTGTAAGCGACCAGGCTGCCGTCCCAGCTGAAGGAAAAATCGTTGAGGGCCACAGTGCCATCCGCACTGAAATTGTTGGGGTCCAGGAGCACTGTGGCCTCTGAGTCCGGCGTCTTCTGAGTGTAGATGACGCTCTGCGACTGCAGCCCTGTGTTGCTGCTGTAGTACCACCTGCAGTGGCACCATTTTCTCAAGGTCTTTGTTTTCTTGTCATAGCATCACTCATACTGCAATCTCTCTGCAGGCAGCACTGGGATTGGCGGTGACACATGCCGGCAAGCAATGGTGTGCTCGTATCGAGGGGAATGCCACATTGCAAGAAAAAGACTGTGCACCTGAGGACTCCCCCCGGCTGGCCACGCTGAAAGGGGCAGCTGACTTTTGGGAAGTCATACATCTCCGTCATCATATCTTTGAACTTGGAGCGCGTGTCGCACTCCTCCAGAACACTCTCTGTCAGCTGGTTCTGCGCTGCCACGACTGCAGACACACAAGTATGATAAGTCACATTCTTTGCTGACAATAGCTTCATCAAAATGACCTCGGCAAGGTTTTCGCATGTGTATGACAAAGATCATGTGCACCGCAAAGGATTATCCAGAGCAGCCACAAGGGAGCCTGCCAGGTGCGCACATGCGATGGTTTCATTTGAGTCTGTGTTCTCGAGCCATCTGTAGGGGTCAGAAACAATAGTGCCAAAGAAGTCAGCGGTCTCATTCTCCTCCCTGTACACTGGAGGGTACTGGGACGGCACCACTACCAGGCCACTCTGCACAGAGCCTGCACAAGATAAAGTGGTCAAATATGAATTTGGATGTCCCCAAAAACATTCACTATGATGTATTGCGCCCAATGCGGTGTCCGTGCATACATTCAGCAGTGTAGTGGTGCTTAAGTCATATGCCTAGTGACCACCATGTACATTAGGGACAGTGCCCACACGATCCCAGCTATTATCTTGCAGGCGTCCGATTGGGATCTGCACTTCGGACATACTCGCAAAACGTATCATAAGAATTGGTCTTCCATGCTGAGTGACTTGCCTTGAGGCAGCGCGTTATCCTGTCCCGCTGTGCCGGGGCAGAGGCAGAAGCAGCACAGTGCGAGAAGAGACGCCCCGGCCCAAACGGCCATTTGATGGCGGGCCCTTGCCATTCAATTCCTAATAATGATTGTAAAGATCCGAGTAAGCCTTAGGCTGTTCCCAGCTCAATGCCTCGCGCTTTCCAACACCCCGGCGTGATGGCAAACAGATCGACTGTGTCAATATTCGATCCCAGCGCTTCCAGCAAAGTGGCACCAGCAATGCCACGAAAATCAATCAAGAGTTGATAGTGAGGCTCATCTGTTATGTCGTCTCTGAGACAATAAATTAAAGACCGTTAGACACGCTTTAGTCAAAGCCCCCTGCACAAGGAGAGCCGCTTCTGTGCGTCCCCTACGATCTAAACAAGCCTGGTGACCCCGAAATGAGTCTACCTATCTTTACTTAAACCCCGAAGAGCAAATCTGCCCGAAGTGGAGGTGACTAGTGACCAGATCGAGGAGACTGGAACTTCCGAAATCGAAACTGACCTGGCGGACGTTCGAGCCTGTTCTGGCAACGTCCCTCCGGAACCAACTTTCGATTTATGGTGAACAGCTGGATTCACTTGGGGTTGTTCAGACATATTACTCTGGCATGTAATGTGCGTGACAGGGTGCATCATCGCCGATTAGTTTTCAAAGCGTGGCGGATCGCCTTGCATTGACATAGCCATCTCGAATCGAGGGATATTCAATCCCAGATCTGAGAGTGTCCCAATGGGAGGTACGCGTCGATGCGTCCTTTCAATTATAACTTGTACGATTGTTATTCTACTTTTTGTTTGGCGCACATTTGAGTGTTATGAGGCATGCATCTTCACGGTACTGGCTAGGTGATTGACATGAGGACTTGCCCATTGCAGGCTCTGCGAGCAAAACATCTACTCGGCGAGATCTGGAAGAACATTGTGGCAGAGTACGGAACACAAAAATTTTCCATGTGTCTGTCTTTCAGTGATAACTGTGGAGTTCAGACTGAAACAGCCGTCTAAAGAGGACTGCTTGCAATAACAGATCGCACGTCACTTCGTGAGTAAACAATCCAGGTGAGCGTAAGAAGTGTTTCTGTCAGTAGTTTAAAGTTGCCAAAGCAACTCTCTTATGGCAAGCAGTCTAGATCACATCAACCAAGAGCCAAATCCCGTTACCACATTTCGATGCACACACACTGGTCAGCCAGCACATTTCCTCGATGACCTCAAATTGCCTTACCAGCAAGACACATTTAAAAGCCCTGGAATAATACATTATCTGATCAACTTGACTCTCAAGTCTCCCATGGGCCCAGGCTTGGACAGGAGAAGAAGCAGAAGCGCAAGCCTGGCAGGAAGCCCCAACCTCAGGACATGTCCCTGTACCCCAACTACGGGCGCCTGCATGCCCACTGGTGCGACCGTAACGGGATCAAAAAGCCCAAGCGATACTCGCGCCGCTGCCGCCAGCAGTACTACTTCTGGTGCACCTGCCGCAAGCACCTCACTCTGCTCACTGCAGACGCCATTCTCAAGTTCTACCCTGGCAAAAAAACCAAACGAGTGCGCGTCCGCTGAGCCAGTCCCCAATCTGCACATTCTTACATAACGCAAAGACATTCTATGTGCAGCAGCACCATTTTAATCAATTCCAGTTATAAGGCAACCTTCTGTAAACCCACCAGGCCAGGCTATTGCTGTACTGCAATGTACGCCTAGGAAGCTCGTGCACTGGGTGTGGGCAAACAATGAGTTTGTTGCAGCAGCAGCTGTATAGTGACACGATCCGCTAAGCGTGCGCATTCATGCAGGGTTTCAGGGCCAGGGACCCGCTGCGGTGCTGGACTTGCAATGCAGAGGGCTCTGACCTGGAGGAGCTGGCCGCCAAAATGCTCGCCAGCCTTTCCAAGTACCCCAACCTGGTCTACATGCGCGAGGTCAAGGTATCACACCGCCTTGATCTCTCACGCTGGCGCACTGGACCTTGACCAGGTCCTCTCCTGTGCTTTTTCTGTGATTTCGTCAGTCAGCACCTGATTTGCACTTGGATACAATTTGCCCGGAGCTGCAGCACAGCGTGTGTCTGTCAGGAAGAACATGCATGACTTGGCATACAATCTCATCTCGTGCGGCGCAAAGTTTTCCTGCTGGCAGTGTGGGTGTTGATTTGGCTGCCTGTGGGACTGGTGCCGCAGGTGCTGCGAGGCAAGTTTGGGGCCACAGATATCCTGATAGTGCACAAGGGGTGCGTGCTGGCGGTGGAGATCGACGGCGAGCAGCACCTGGAGAAGCCTTACAATAACCAGCCGCAGCTGGACGCTGCCAAGGACGAGGCATACTGGGAGGCCGGCATCAACCTGCTCCGCGTGCACCACAAGTACTGCGCATTCTCCCCACAATGACTCTGCATGCAGATGCTGTTGTCTGACGCAGACACTGGCAATCTTGGAGTCTGCATTAATGCCTGTCAGCATTGCTGGAAGACACAGCAGATTCGCTGCAGAAGTGCTGCCGCAATGTCATTACGTAAAACATTACGGGTATCTTGACCAGGGGAGATCAAGCGGTGTAATGTCTGTTGCATTGCAGGGACATGTGCAGGCTGAAGAGGGTGGTGCAGAAGGCTCTCGTGCTGTGCGAACAACCCTGGGTCAAGTTCAGGATGACCACCAGAAAGTATGGCCCTCACAGGAAGCGCCTGATCAAGGGCCTCTGTGACAGGCCATGCTGCATGAGAGTGCCAAAGCTTCTGGCCCCATGTCAGATGAATGGGCTCAATTGAGATCTGCTTAGTTCAGCGGAATATGCAGTCTGTATTCCTTTGCTGGCGCCGTCGAGAAAGGACCCTCTGTGCAGAAGGCATGCAGTATCATCATAATATCGAGAAGAATGCATGATCTGCATATGTGCGTGACTGCTGTATTCTATACCATCAATGCTGCTGTATGGTGTGGCTTTGCCCTGTACTGATAGAATGATCAGGACGGCTGAGAACATGGTTCAATCTGTACAATGTACTGATAGAAATTAGGGATTCTTGTGCGTTAAGGCAACAATTGAGTATTCCACGTGCACACACGATGTGCGAAAAACTTGACGGATGAGCAGCCAGGATGACTCCCTCTAGATATGTCATATCACACAGATCAGTGTGTGGGAGATGGAGAAAGGCAAGAAAGGCTCACATGTCTGTAAAATTGATATCAAGAGCCATTACACCCTGTGTTAATCCTGTTGTACAGGCTCACACATCTGCACCATTATTGGGACTATTTGAGGTATTTGCGATGACAAAAAGACAGAAAGGTAAGACTCCATCAAGATGACAGAGCCTAAGCTATGGCTGCTGACTTGGTTCCGCTGCGCAGCTTCTTTGCAGCCTCACGCTTTGACAGTTTCCTCTCCTTGCCATCATCCTGCAAAAATTTGCACAGCACTGCTGTCAGAGATTGACGGATCACAGGTGACTGTCACACCATTACTGTAACTTGTATTCATCGTCAAATCCATCAGAAGAAAACACCGTTACTGCAACTTATATTCATCGTCAATCCATCAAAAGACAACAGTAGATATGTCAAGGAGATAGGCCAAGGTGAAGGATCGCACCGCAGCAGCAACAGCGGCATCCTTCTCCGTCAGTATCAACTCGATGTGGCATGGAGATGACATGAAGGCTGCGCATGGGCAAATACATCGCATCAGTCTCTTGTTGTCATCATGCTGACATCGGCACCACGCATAACACCAAGTTCAGAGCACAGGGCATGAAAGGAACGCATGGCAAGTATTGGACAAATTCTGAATGACAAAGGAGAGAGACTCACGGTTGATGCGACCGTGCGCCCTGTATGTGCGCCTGCGCTGCTTCTGAGCCTGGTTGACCTGGATGTGCGAGATGAAGAGGTTGTCTGTGTCCAGACCCTTAACCTGCAGAAAAGCAGATACAAAGATTAAATACTGTTTTCTTGACAGCCTTGTCCTCGTCACCAGGCGTCTGCATTCTGTCTTGGCAGGGGACATTTGGCTCAAATGTCCCCTGCACGGCTCAATCCCATGCATGCAGCTGCAGCCTGCCTGGCAACCCAAGAGGAAAAGCTCATGCAGATCTTGCAACAGTGATGGACGCACCTCTGCATTGCTCTCTGCGTTCTTCAGGAGGCCCAGCAGGAATTCTGCGCTCTTCTTGGGCCAGCGGCCCTGCCCGGTTGTGGAGCCCTCGTTCTTGGCCTGAGCTGTGCGGCCGACGCCTCCGCAGAAGCGGTGGAAGGGGATGACACGCTTGTGCGCAAGCACGTCCTCCAAATACCTCTTGGCCTTGTTCAGCTCCATCTTCCTGAGCGCCATGGCAGATTCTCTTGTGTTCTTGAAGTGGACCCGCAGGTCGCTGCCCCTGGCCTGCACATCAGCACAACAATAGGATGAAATCAGACACTGCATGAGAATGGCTGTAGAGTCTGATGGACTGGCCAAGGGTAACTCTTCCTGTGCCAAAGGCACTGCGCCGGCTGCAGCCTCTTCAATCGAATCAATCAAAGCGAAGATCCCCATATAAGGCAGATATCAGCGGTATCTACAAGGCGGCTTGTTTTGACGCAGAGAAAGGAAGGGGCAGAGAATTTCTGCGATGACACAGGAAGACAAAACCTTCCGAACGCAGGTCTCTCCATATCTTGCCCTTATGAATACTATAGGATCTCAAGCATCCAACACGCTGTAACTAGCATATATCCTGTCCATGATCCGATCATTAATGGTAGCTCGCCCTAGAGATAAACAGTGCTGCCATACACAGAACGCTACTGCTTTCTCAACACCGATGCAGACGCCGGGTACTTGCTTTCTTAATGTATGCTTGCTTGTTTAATCCTCGCTGCAACAAAACCTTCTTTCTCAAAGTCTACCAGCGCTGCTTGTCTGCAAAGCATCTATGCCATGCATCAAGACAACCTCTTGTAGCGCTCACCTTCACGGCCTTGGTGGCATTCTCCGACTCCTGCGCGTACTTCACCATCGTGGCACACTTCGCCCGGATCCCGGGATGCCAACCACAAAGTGCAAAGGAACTGCAAAGTTGCTCAGGCACTTCTGGCGGCTTCGCAGGAACGCCGCCTAAATTTGGCTCTGCCACATCACCATCAGTCACGACAGCTGTACATTATGTGATGCCACAGGCAGGACAAAAGACGCAGCAATTGCGTTGGAGCATTCATTTCTGCAAGAAGAAGTTGCAAGACATACTATCACGGACACATATCTTTATCGCGCGGGGCAAGCGGCAGTGGTACCTCTTTTAGCAAAGCAGCCGTCTCGACAGCCTTTTCAGATGGACTTTGCAGGTCGACCAGGCGGGCCGATCGCGACTTTTACGCCACAACACACACAAGGACATGTGTAAGGATACTTCTCAATTTCCGATCAAGATTTCTGCCACCCTTAGATGGGACCTTCAGTACACACTTTTGTGCTTACGTCGTCGTTGTTTGCGCTTAGCTGAAGCTTGATCATCATGTGATTGAGGAGTTGCTATTCATTTGGTGTCAATTTATCATCATTTCCCCACGTGAAGCCCCAAAACTTTTCCAGAATGCACTCCTGGGTTGTATCTAGTAAAGCAGGTTAGAGATGTTCTGTCTCCCCCTCTGATCGCGGATTGAATTGCGTGCCAATCTTACACAGGCTGGAGATGCATATGTTTCGATGTACATTGCAGCCTTATTCTTAGATCAAATCGTACCAGGGATGTTTCCATTGTGCCTGCAGGCTATGCTGCCTCTGTGGCGTGTCGATCCCACCCAACCCCTCCAACATGTGCGTCAACTGCATACGATCGCAAGTGGACATCACGGAGGGTCTCCAAAAGCAGGTGACAATCCTGTGGTGTAAGGAGTGCGAGAGATACCTGCAGCCGCCCAAGCACTGGGTGAGAGCAGCTATAGAGTCCAAGGAGCTTCTTACCTTCTGCATCAAGCGGCTAAAGGGGCTCCAAAAGGTGCGTGCTTTCTGACTTGGGTGTAGTTCTCAACCATTAAAAGCGTCTAAACGAAAAAAACCCAGCCCCCCTTGATGGTGTCATTTTCCATTGTGCTCTCACTGCACTCTGCTGATCGGCTGCTGATCGGGAACCTGCTGTCCTGTCGCGCATCCCACAAATGTTTTGTTGAGTGGACACCATCGTGCCTGAATGAGCAGAATTGAATATGGTGCCACTGTCACGCGCAGGTGAAGCTGGTGGACGCGGGCTTCATATGGACAGAGCCCCATTCGCGCAGGCTCAAGGTGAAGCTGACCATTCAGGCAGAGGTCATGAACGGGGCCATCCTGCAGCAGACATTTGTGGTGGAGTATGTGGTCGAGCCGCACATGTGCATGGACTGCACCCGCGCCAACACCAACAGCAACGTCTGGACAGCCTGTGCGCAGGTGGGGCAAGCTCTCACTGGCCTGACCCTCTTTAGCGGTCAATCTTGGGGCCAGCATAGTCCCATGGATGTGTGAATCAGTGAGATGCAGGATTTCTAGTGTGCTACGACCGCCTGCTGGCATGGGGTGGGGCTATAGTGCTGATAATGGTGTCTTTTCCTCTCCAGGTGCGGCAGCACACAGGGCACAAGAGAACCTTCTTCTACCTGGAGCAGCTCATCCTGAAGTACGATGTGGACCAGCAGTGCATCAGCATCAAGGACATGCATGAGGTGCGCCCCTGCATGCCAACTCTTCTACAATGCATGTCGCATTTGCCATATGCAGAATCAGGCTCCATGCATACAAGTTGAATAAACTCGTTTCATGCACGTGCATGGCATAAGGGTGGGTGTAAACAGCGTTTGACCAATGCACTTCATCACATGACTGGCTGCTGCTTGTGCAGGGCGTGGACTTCTTCTTCAGCAACAGGGCGCATGCGCTCAAGTTCATTGACTTTACGCAGAACCATGTGCCGATCAAGTATCGCCACGACAAGCAGCTGGTCTCCCACAACGAGCATGCCAGCACCTACAACTACAAGTACACCTTCTCTGTGGAGATTGTGCCCATCTGCAGGGTGAGCGTGCACCTTATGTATCTCCCTCTTACTCTGCTCTGCGCCACAAATCCTGTCATTACTTTCAGTCAAATTTGCATGCTTGAAGATCTAAGGGCAGATGCATGCCACAGGATTGCTATGCCCCAGGTAGCTGCGCAGGATGTCTTAGGCGTCATTGTATGTTGCTGAACTTCATTTGAGCCGCAGAGCACGAAATACAATGGGTTGCTGGTGTCGTTGCAGGATGACCTGGTGTGCTTGCCGCCCAAGGCAGCGGCGTCTCTGGGCGGTTTTGGGCCCCTGGCGCTGTGCACGCGGGTCTCCAACACCCTCACACTAACCGACACCCAGACGCTGCGCTCCGTGCAGATAGATGTGAGCGCAGACCCCACCTCTTCCATCCTGCACAGATCTTCCGTTCACCTACAGCACATGCTCAAATGTGCAAACATGGACTGATGTGCTCGGTTCTTGAATTTATGTGCACAAAAGTGAGGTTTTTGTGAATTTCCTTTGAGGGCGCGATTGAGGTGCACATGTGCGGTCAATGCGCAGGCCAACACATACTGGCGGTACCCCTACAGGCCGGTGGTGACGAGCCGGCAGCTGATGGAGTTTGTGGTCCTGGATGTAGAGCCCGCGGCCCCCTCGCAGAACAGCCGCTTTTTATTGGCTGATGTCCAGGTGCAAATCAGTCTGCCTTTTGCTGCCCATAATTTTACTTTGACTGCTCCATTGCTCGCATTTCCCCTGTGTGATTGGGCCAGTGTGCAGGCCCACAGCTGACATGAAGATTGCAATTTACCATAGAGCACTTTTAAAGAAATCAGAGGCATGAATCATCGTGCCGCATGCAGGTTGCAAAGGCGTCGGACTTTGGGCGCAACGACAGGACGTTCTTTGTGAGGACTCATCTGGGCCACCTTCTGCATGCGGGCGACTCGGCTCTGGGCTATGACATGTCGACAGCCAACACAGTGGAACCCGAGCTGGACGCTGCAGTTGCCAAGGGCCTCCAAGTCCCCGACATCATCCTGGTACGCATTCTGCAGCTGACAGAGAGGCTGCAGTTGTTCAAGATATGTATGCCAGCTGGACAGTGAGCATGCATTTTGAGAGGCTGATTTGATCAGCAAGACATGGCACCATTTGCAGCCTGCGCACGCATGCTTATGAAGGGATTCTTCTAGCCTCAAGCAGCGAGCCATGTTGGACTTTGTTGGTGCTATTTTGGAAGCTGCATGGCTGCTGTTTATCAACAGAGTGTAGAAAGTGTCAGTGAAAGTATGCTGCATGCATGCATGACACTTTCATGTGCATGCGGCTACAAACATTTCTGACATGCGTGCGGCGGGTGCGCAGGTGCGCAAGAGCTACGAGGAGAAGCGGCGGCGGAGGAAGGCGCGCGGTGAGCAGCGGGCGTGGAAGCTCAAGCGCATGGCGATGGAGGCCGAGGAGGAGCCCGGCACCACCGGCCGCGGCCGCGACGCCCGCGCAGCGCCCCGCCACGAGCAGGACCTCGAGCGCTTCATGCAGGTCGGCATTATAATGTTGCTCCTGCCTTGCTTCTTTTTGTGGATGTGCTGCTTTCCTGGTCTGCCTGTTCGTCCTTTGCCAGTCCTTGGGATTTTGTCTCTTCTGTTCATGGCATCTGTCTGTGCTTACATGCGGCTGAGCATCCCCGAAAGCCTGCGACACTGCATGTGGGTCATGCTTGGTGCATGATGATGATCAATGCATGCATACATATTGAAAGAGGTGATATAGTGATATGGCTCTATGCATGCAGCGGTGCCACATTACCATGCAGTCTCCTTACAAGTCATCTGTGTGGTGCAGGAGCTGGAGGAGGACCCGGAGCTGCGCGCCAAGATGGCGCTGTACCGCGACCCGGCCTACAACCCCGTGGCGGAGGCCGAGCGTCGCGCTGCGGCCATGACAGACGACGAGGACGGCGACGTCCCAGAGGTGCCCCTGGAAGAGCTGCTGGACGACCTGGCCGGCCTGCAGCTGGACGAGGAGGAGCAGGAGGGAGCCGAGCAGCAGCACGCAGGCATGCAGCATTGACAATGAGAGTGGCGCCTTAAGCTTAGGGGGCCATGGTGAACGCATGACTGCAAGAGACTGTGGTAGAGCTAATTTGACAGCTGTGTGATCTGACAGCTGTGTGATAAGTAATTGCTGCCGTTTTTGCGAGGCTTGAGCTGTTGCACAACTGCAGATATGTCAATGTTGCATGTGTGCTCAACAGTTTTGCAGCTAGTATATATGATGGGTGGAGTTTGCACAATGGTGTCGCTGCACAGAGCGATTCCCTCCCAGTGTAGAGCTGGGATGATAATATGATGTGGCGTGCAACCCTGAATTCAAGGAACTCTGAACCGTGAAGTGGCTTGAAGAGTGAAAGAAATATCCACACGTGTGCATATGACATAATGATCAGCATGAATTCTTGCCGCTTGCTTCTGCCATATGTGAGTTCTCCTGCTGGCTGGGAAGATCAGCATCATTGCTGCGCTGTGACGTCGCAAGCAGCCCTTCTTCTGACCTCTGGCGCTCATACAGCTCGCATGTGGGCATATATATACTTGATTGAAGGTGGAATGGACGCTGGCCAGCGCCTGGCCCTGGTAATACCTCCGGGAGGTACATATGCACGATAATGTCTTCTTTCAGTACCTGCAATGCACATCCTTCTGTCTTCTGCTACCTGATTTGGCAATTTGGACAATTGCATGTCATGGAGGGTTGCATGTCATCCTGCCCATGCGCGGAAGAAGGGGGATCCCCATGATGAGTCATCTGTGATTCTGGGAATCACGAAGCGTCCCACAAAGCGCCCCTTCACAAGCCCTTCTCGGCAGTGTGAAGGACAACACACATTTCTACTCGTCTGTTGTGATGGACGATCATCTTCCCGGCTCTTGCTGGGCATCTGCCCCGGTGTTTCTATGTCTTGTCTCCGACTTTTTTTCGTCCTCTCGTCCTCCAATTGCAGTGGTGCTAGCAGCACTGCTGCTTGAAGCCGTCACTACAGCGCTAAAGCTGCTTGTCAACCTCTTCAATTTCATGATCGAAAAACCAACATCAGCAACATCGTTACCGTCAAGGGACCACTCGAGCACGGTTGGACTTTGCAGCCGCCTTGAGCTTATTCGCCCGATCTACGTCTTGGGCCTATCGGTTGCTGCAAAGCAAAGCTTCTTGTATCTCAACTGGTGTATCCCGGTGCTGACACGCATTGTGCCTTGCCGAAAAGCTTTGACGAAGAAGTGTTGTCGAAGCGCGTTGGTTTTGGCAGCTTTTATGGTAGATTCATGGAGAATTCTTGCAAGTAGGAACAGAGCTCTGAATCAAAGGAGTCAATTCCTGCTGGCAAAGCAAGGCTGACATCCCTTTGGTGAAAGGATCAAGCATACACTGCAGCATAGCCTGAGCTGATCAGCGTCTGCAGTGAGGTCAAGCTACAGGTTAGTCCACGATACTGATTGCACCTGTTGATGTGATGCAGGAACTTGAGACTCGAAACAAACAGCTTCACTTACAATATGAGGGCTGTCCACTGGCGGCTGGCAATAAAGCTGATGCAGTACTTCAAGGTGTGGCTATTTTTTCTGCAGCATGCGTGGTGTTGCTCTGGCATATGCATTAGGCAATGGGAGGCTTGCTAGTGACACAGCAGCATAAGAGTTTCAGGATCCCTGAGCTTCATAAGAGAACAGTGCATTGATGCAGCACTATTCATGCATCTTGCAGCTTTCTTGATTGTTGAAACACATGCATGTGCGCCAGGGCGCATGAGCCTGGGTGGTAAATTGTGATTTTGCAAGAATACAGCAATATTGATGATGATATCGAGAGAAGCTGAGTGCAACAGGTGAGACCTTAATGCTGCTTCTCCATGTGAGCTTTGTGTGTGCCATGAAAGATGACTGTCTGTCCATGATGTGGAACAAATGGTGGCTTTGCCAGCAGCACCACCCTAGAGCCGCTTCAGAGATCTGCTTGCCAAACAGCTGCAGGAGATTTCATACGACATGCGGAGTATGTTCTTTGTATGTGCTATGTCCTGTGCTGATGCAGGAACTTGTGAGGCTTCAGCATCAGGATAACAATGCAGCGCCTCCAGAAGCTTTTCCCATGAAGAGAGGATGGCAGCATGCATGCCATCACTGTGCGCACTTCAGGTTGGGTACCTTCTCTAGCAGCAGCCAATTTCCAGAAACCTTTGATGACTCTGGTGTTGCTTGATGCCCCTGTCAGATGTGGGAGGAATACAATGGGATGGCAATGATGCTAACGATCGTGTTCATAAAGTAGATGCTGAAACGAATGGCGATCTGAGCCATCCATGCAAATCTTATTCCTGTGAGAATCATTTTTTTAATGGTCCTATTGCTCGAAAAGATCATAAGACAGGGACTGCAGCAACCTTTCAATCAGATTTTTCTAGTGTGCATGAAGATCTGCAATGTACATCACCAGCAGCTGCTGGTGCAGGTTTATTGAGACAGATAGGCTTCTTATACTTATAGCCCAACAACAGTCAGTTTTCTTCAGAATGTGGCATTTTGAAATTTGTGCAGTACGGCCACTGCAAGGAAAGGCCTCTGCAGCTGCAGTGAATCTTCTTCTGGTTCCTCATCTTTCTGGTATCACGGTGCGTTCTCCCATCACTTGGACCTGCATAAAGCAAGCACTGCGTTTCTGGCAGCTTGATTTTTGGTCACCAGAGCAGTTCCAAAGGTGATGCCCCTTGGTGCTGCTGAGAGTGATAGATACATGCATGGGTTAGAAAGAGTCCATTTCGCCATGAGATCAAACACATGTACCGGTAGTTGCATTTTTCAGCATTTTTCCAGCTGCTTGATTTAATTGAGCAGATAGAAAGCAGTGAAGTTGGCTGTCGTGATGGGCGACTATGATGAGGAACACCGGTTGGTCGGATGAAATGATGATGAAAAGATGTACCGCTGAGTCGCCCCAAGCCCTGCACCCTCATCAAAGATCAGACCAGATTGCAAAGATGTCCCTGAGAGCTGCAGAAGCTGTTCTTGCATGCAGCATTGATCGTGCCCCCTGCATGGACTCTCAGAGCTTACCGTTTGTGGACGCAGGATGTGGAGCGTTTACTAGCACAAAATGATCTGAATGATCATCATGATGGCATGGATCTCTAGAAAGACTTGTAAAGCTGGAAGCAAATACTTTTACAAGGTACAGAATCTGTACTAAATGAGGACGGGAGGCTGACCGGGACACGGCACAGCAGGTATCCCCAAAGAGAAGTGTTGACAAGTGCGCTTCTCCTGAGTGCTGGATGCCCTCTTTCAAGGCCTGTACATGTGCAAAGCAACGATGGAAAGACACAAAAGCAAGTCTTTGCCAGAACGTAGACTTTAAGGTTTTAGGGGTTTAACCCTACATCCAGAATCTAACCAGCCTTTCAAGGTCAATGCACGTGTACTCTAGAGCAGATCTGTCAAATACTATGGTAGCAGGATGCAAAGTCGCAGGGAACACTCTTTGAAGGCGACAATGATGTCCAGGTCCAAAGTCATGACATTGATGCTGTTTACACAACTTGCTGAGTGACCATAGGGCACCTGCCACATTCCGGTGTGCTGCTCAATGCAACACCGAAGGCCCTTCCCAAATGCCCTGCCAGGGGCATTTTGTAGATCACTGGAGATTCAAATGTTTCGCTGGTAGCCAACAGGACTGTAGACTCTCTCACACTCTTTGGCAACTTGCACTTCAGGAGCGAAGAGATTTTGTACCTGTGCATGCAGGAATGAACCAGCTCCAGGCAATGGTGGGCAGGGGCCCTCGCCAGGGAGTAGATACTACGAACATATCCTCCGGGATACCTCATATGGTACGATTTTTCTTATTATGAAGGATTCCTTTCACAGAAGAGTGCAAATAGCAGTATAGCTGACCAAGATGACCGCCCAGCCCCGCAAGAGCTCCGTATTTTTCCGTAATAGGCTGGCATTCGATATTTTGTTCAAGGCTCTCATGGTGTCATGCCAATCCTAGTTGTATCAGATTAGCAGTGCACTGGTGGGTGACAATGATGAAAAAATCCTGTACTCAGTTTGATTGACTACATGATGACATGTATCGTCCAGCTGAGTCACCCAGGAACCCTAACACTCTTTGAAGGTGACGGTGATGTCCAGGTCCAAAATCATGGCATGGGTGCTGTTTACACAACTTGATGAGTCACCATAGGGCACCTGCCACATTCTGGTGTGCTGCTCAATGCAACACCGAAGGCCCTTCCCAAATGCCCTGCCAGGGGCATTTTGGCATTTCAGGGGCGAACAGATATTGTACCTGTGCATGCAGGAATGAAGCAGCTCTAGGCAGCGGTGGGCAGGGGCCCTCGCCAGGGAGTAGAAACAACCAACATATCCTCCGGGACTACTTAATTCACACGCGAAACCTCATATGGTACGGTTCTTCTTATTATGAAGGATTCCTTTCACAGAACAGTGCAAATAGCAGTATAGCTGATTAAAATGACTGCCCAGCACCGCAAGAGCTCCGTATTTCCGTAACAGGCTGGCATTTGATATTTTGTTCGAGGCTCTCGTGGTGTCATGCCAATCCTAGTTGTATCAGTTTAGCAGTGCACTGGTGGGTGACAATGATGAATACACCGTTCAACCTCCATTTGATTGACTATATGATGACATATTTTGCAACCAGCTGAGTCACCCAGGCACATCATGGTCTCAGACAAAGAGAGCATGGATCCTTTGAGCTCAGAGCAATTCTGATAAGAGCAGGACTGAGAAGAGCAAAGGACTGCAGGAAATGAGGGGGTCAATACAGTAGCCCTGATGGTGGGGCCTATGTGTGGCAAGGAGCAGATTATAACCAGTAAGACTAGCTGTCATGACAGGCGACCATGATGAGCAAAGGACAAGGGTCTGATTTTTTTTAATGTAGAAATATCACGCACTGAGTCGCTGCAAAGCCCTGCCCCCTCATCAAAGATAAGACCAGATGGCAAAGATATGCCAGAGAGCTGCAGAAGCTGTTCTTGCATGCAGCATTGATCGTGCCCCTTGCATGCACTATTAGCGCTTTTCTTCTGTGGATGCAGGATGTGAAGCGCTTACTAGCACAACGAGGATGGGGAGGCTGAGGCTTACCAGGACACCGTGTGACTGCGCAGCTTCTCTCACCAAAGAGTATTGGTAACAGGTGCAGTATTATTGAGCTCTGGAAGCCCTGCACAAAGGCCTGTGGGCGCAGAGAAGAAAAAGAAGACTTTTTGCTTGTCTTTAAGGGTTTCAGGGTTCTATAACCCTACACTTCTTGCCTTCGGCAGGAAAAGCGTGTAGTAATAATAATACTAACGATAACCCTACACCCAGAACCTAATCATAGTCTCAAGGCCAGTGCATTTGGGCGATGATGGTGAAAATATTGTGTCAGGGTTCTAAACATAAAGCGGGCCTGAGTCGCCCCAACGCTTGCACCCTCTTTCAAAGCAGGCCAGGCGCCTAAGATATCCCTGTGCTTTGATAAATGCAGTGCCAGCACTGCAGAAATACGAACATAGTGCATGCAGCAGCAAGCAGGGGCCAGGCAGCAGCAGCAGATAATTGTTAGGCTGTCAGGCAAATACACCCGTTGGAACAGAGCAAATATCTTGACACTTTGTGATTAAGGACCCCATACATTATAAAGATAGTCAGGAAAACTTGATGTGCATGTGCAGGAATTGCAGCAACCTGGGCAGCTTGGTGCGGCGCCCTGGCAAAGGAGCCGTCACCGTGTCTTCCTGGAGCATCTACTCATCGGTGCGTCCTTCCAGGCCTTGAGATGTCGTTGATGCTGTGCAGGCATGCGCATGCCAATCAAGCATTGTGCCTTTCCAGCCCACATTCCAGGTTCAGGCCTCAGCAAGTCCAGGAAGTTTCTTAAGTTGTACAGAGCCTTATAGGCAGGCAGGCGTTGGCAAGTGTTAGAAAAGATGTCAAGCTGAGCTCAACTGGGGAGGCTCAGATACCATGCGCTCACTGAGTGACATGACAATTAGGAAATGGAGGTGGCAATGATGACATGTGTCATTGGGTCTGAAATGCCAAATATGCACAGATTGATATCATCGATTGTGTTAGTCTGAGCATTACAGGCTTTGAGCAACAGGGGAATATATTTTGTGCTGTGTTTCTGAGTCGCTAATTCAGAGGAGGAACCTTCCAACTGTTGGCACTAAAGGATAGTTGGCATTGACGTAGGCATAAAAATACCTGCAGGTATCAAAATCTATTCACTGCAAAGTGACTGGGGCGATGCGCAGGGTCTCTTCTGCAGGAGCCTCTCATCCAAGACAATGACAGCGCAAAAGGTGCGTGGCTCGTACATACAGCATCATGCACTTTACAATGCGTGGAGGGAGCGATGCCAAAGTCTCTGTCCTGTGTGCATTAAACAGCAACATGCATGAATGGCCTATTCTGGCATACAAAGTCAAGAGGCAGCAGTGCAACAGCAAAGAAGGGTCTGTCTACCATGGCGATGCCGACTGACACTTCCAGATAGCTAGATTTCTGGTGTTCTTTGGTGGTACAGTATTTTGAGCGTATGGACAATGATGACTAAAAAATGCCGAGATCTGAGATTCTGACGATAAAGGTATAAGGTATGAGTCTGAGTCCTCTGAGACACATCAACGCTCGACAACACAGTCTTCTGAGCATGAATTTTGTGGCAGCATGTGCGAGGTAAGGGAAAGATTGTGCTCCTCAGCGCGGGTTATTAGTATTTAGCAATGAGCTGACAGTGATGCATGCAGGAGGAAAACTTGTTCTTCTTCAACAGAAGCCCTCACCGAGCCAGGGGCACCACAAAAAATTATCTCAAATCACAGGTATGGATGCTCCTTCATACCTGTGATCTGCTTCCCCCAATAGGGCAGTCCATTTGCAGGCTCGGCTTCTCGCAGCATAATTTGGTTGCTTTTACCAGATACTGTCCGCATCATGGAAATTTTAACCTATTCCAACCTGCATGTCCCATGAGCAACAGTGGCGACATGCTTCTGGCCTCTCACTTCTCATTTGATCTACAGATTCTGACACTCGCCACGCTCTGTCATCCTTGAAGACATTCCGCTCTGACCGCACCAGGCCCTGCGCTGTTTAGACACTGTTCAGGTCCGCAGCTTTTTACTCTGTACTGGCAGCACTGAGGACATGCGCCCTGGGATTCTGTGTGGATGCTCAGAAATGGTGTGTGTGCAGGATGTGAGGTCAATCCAGTTTTGTTATCCAGGGCAGCAAGCGCCTTTCAGTCAGATGGCAGAAGCGATGCGCTCTTTACATGATTTGTTGCTTGGTGCATGCAAAAGGCCACCCGTGCAGGCTGCACAGTGCAGGCGGAACAGCAACAAGCAATGCCTCCTGGACCCCGGTGCAGAGCCTGATTTTGATTGCTGTCTTTCTGATGATCTGTAATAGAAAGGCTTGGATGGAACCATTGCCTGGGTAGATAACGCACTGAGCAGTGGCATGCCAGTTGTGGTGCTTGAATAGATCAAAGCAACTCTTGATTGGCACAGTGAGCGTCACTGGTCAGACGTGGGAACTAGGGGAATTCCTTACCACTTTTGCCTGCCTGTGGGCAATAAGCTTGTAGATGGAGCGCTTGTAATGAGTCGCTGCGAAGATTGGATGGGCCGGGCTAAGAACATGCGTAGTGAAATGAACAGATCTTCCTTTGCCTGCCAGTAAATGACAGTGTCAATTTCAATTGCAGACTACATTGATCTGCTGCTGTGGACATCTGCTTGAACGTGCGATACCGTGCACTGTGCTGATGACCTCTTGAAGGCCAAATTTGCTAAAAAGTCAGAAGCCAGTCTGTGCTGGGAAACACCGTACGGTGCTTCCACGTGTGCGAAGGTGCATGTGCCCACGCCTGCACAGCTCCGATTAATATCATAGTGCCGCAGCTTTCTTGGAGGAGTGATCCTTCCAAAATTTCTGACGTTGCTGGTGCCCTTCTTTCAGCAAGAGTCACTCAGATGGTGCCACAGATTCTATGATCATGACCAGGTGTCGTGTCATTCCTCCCATGCAATGGACAACGTTACTGCCCACGTGCACGCCAATGATGACTGTGTCCCTCAATCTCATGCACCCTTTCAGCAATTGTCGGTCTGATGAAATACCTTTCTAGATCGCAGCTCAATTTTCAGACCCGATGCCGGAAACAGCTCACACACCTATGTAGCGGCAACGGCAGCAGACTTTTCGTGTCCAATATTGATGACGCATCCGTGACCGTCTGCACAAGCGCACGGTCGCTATCGATTGCTGTGCTGATGCGTCTGTGTATTGATGGAGTTGCAGGAGCTGTCTTGCAAGCGGCGTTTTCATGTGAAGACTGTCGAGGCCTGCACTCGGCTCTGGAGGTCCTCAAGCGAGCTCGCCTGAGCCTTTTACAACTCAGAAGGCCTGGTAATCATAAGGACGGGCAGCGTGCATCATATTGACGCCTTAAATGTTGCTGGTATGCACCTGCACGCAATGGAGATGCTCTGATGGCCTCCCATATTCTTGCTTGTAGGCAGTGACAGGGGATGACAATACAGAGCAAAACGGTGGCACCAGCATCTGAACTCACTGAGAAGGCTGCTGCCACAGGCTGCAGGTCATTCGTCACAAGACTGCCCATCGTCTCAAGCAGAAACAGCAGCATGGAGTCAATTGCTAATTAGTCCCTCATGCTGAAGGCGTCTCCATTGAGACCACAATGCAGGTGTGGCATTCATGGCGTGGCATGTATTGAAACGTTCAAACACACCAAACATGAAACAGTCAGAAATGGTCCAGAGAGGCCAGCACCGGGTTCTGGCCAGTGCAGCCATTCAGGATTTTCAAGGAGCTGCAAAAAGTCATCCATCAACTTCAGCTGCAGAATGGCATGCAGCTGTTGACATCAGATGTTTCCGTGCCCACCAGGGTAAGAAGCTGTGTTCCAAGAAGGCAGGGTGTGACTGCTGTGCGTGTCAGGTAGTCGCTCATTGACCCTTTGGGGATGCCTGGTGTCAGAGTGACAATGATGATCCATTTTTCTTTGCAGCCTCAGAATTTTGCTGTTGATAGAACATGGCTGAGTCACCAAGGCAACTGGCACCCCTGAAGCATGCGACAAAGCAGTCTCTCGGCCTCTCCAGAGACTGGACGGTATGCAGACTCCTAGGGAACATGGTTCTAGCGAGAACAATATGAAAGATGTGTGCCTTTGTGCATGAGGCATGCAGGACATGACTTCGGAAGCGCTCAGCGTGAAGGCTTCTGGGCATTGTGGATTTGATGGTCTGCGGCCAACATGTTCCGTGGCCAAAGCTGAGCAACCCCCTGGGTGCGAACATCCATGTCACTCTCGGGTTCATGGTTTTCGAGTTACTGTGAATTGTTTGTCTTCTGGAGTTCAGACAAGTTCTGCCTGCCTGGACACCAATACACGTTGGGTAGGTGAGCAGTGTCTGGTTGACTACTAGTAGTACCTTGCACTGCATGTCTCATGTGTGTGTCTTGCATCGTTACATGTGCTTGCATGCTTGCGTGGACACCTGTAATGCCAGCATAGTTGCACAATACGGATACGTGTATCAAGACGGATACGCGTACTGACACGTATTATGCCAGTGAGCCAGCGCTGGCCTTTTAGAAATGTTGGGCCCTGTGGAGTGAGAAGGCAGTGTATTGGGAATATATGGGCCATGGTGACGATGATGACTTAGAAAGTCCCAAGGCTTGGAGGTGGTGGGCAACAATTAGTGAAAACATTCCTGATGACAACGTCAAGTCTGAGTCACCTGGAGGGACAGCATTACGAGACATGCCAGGAAGCAAGCTACTGTGATAGAACCGCACAGGATAGGTTTGCATGCATCATACATTTTGCCACAAGCATCACAGCATCAGCATCTTTCTGAGCTTTTGCTTGGTGATTGCAGAGCTTGTGGCCGGGCTTCATTGGAGCGGTGAGCCCTGAAGGTGTGTGGCTGTCTTCTTCAGCAAGCCCCTGCTTGCTCATCTGCTTTCAAAAAGGTGACTGCTTGAACACCAAGGGCACCGTATCAGCCGCAGTTTGCTCAATGCATGATCTGTGACTGAGCGCTGCGCTCAAGCATGTGTGTTGACTCTGATCTGTTGTTCCAACAGAGCCACTCAGAGGCCCACTGCTGGGCAGCGGCAATCCTTTGCACATAGCATGATCTGAAAGGGGGCAACCTTTGAGAGTGGCATAGGTCATGCTGTCTCTATCGAGGGTTGACTGCAATGTGCAGGAAGCGTGAGGGCCACTACACACGCTTTCAAGTCCCAGGCACAAACATCACCTCACACTGTGTCAGCTGCGTCCCCAAATGCATTCCTGACATGAAATGCATGTCAGGAATACAGCATGCACATGATCAATAAGATCATCCAGAAAGTTCCAGGGCAGAAGTCCTACCTTCAAGACCTAGTGTGTTTGGAAGGCACCCATAAGCCAGTCGGAAATAGACTCCTTTGTCTATGAGCCAATGCATTGGCAGGGCACTGAGGTGACAATGATGAAAAAACTTGCGGCCATAACAAAATTGCTGACAACACCGATTTACTGAGTCACCTGCCGTGTGTTTATTGCCCATACCGCGAGTCACCTTAGCTGCGGTGTTGTCCATTTCGTCTTGCACATTTCTGGAAGCTGCGCTTGCCCCCCTGGCCCGCTGCTGTGACAGTGACTGCAAAGAAGGATCAAAGCAGGAACCGGACCCAGCTATGTTGACAACCCGCCCACCAATCTGAGTCACTCCAGAATTGGCTAGCCAGGGGGCGCTGCTCAGGGTATGAGGAGACTCGAGCTGCCAAGCCACTCGAGCCACATTGCGTTAGATCCCCTTACTGATAGGAAATTGTCTGGAGCATTCAGCAGCCAGGAAGTGAGGTAGGTGTAGTTATTGTTTGCAGGCGCTTGGGAGGCTGGAGCCCTGTGGCGCTTCAGTGTTGGAAAGCGCCAAAATCATAGTACCATGTCCTGGTAGCCAGCAGAAGGCGGATCTTACAATACATTTGGGAACTCCATGAAATGCTTTCCTGCTGCAAGATAGAGGCAGCCAATCTTTCCTCTTTCAGCATGGCTGCTGTCTAGCAGGAATGTCTACTGAATATGCAGTATAAATTTGGCCAGAAGCCTGCAGGACTGTACAGACCTGGTGCCCTGACTTCCTGGGCTTGAGTTGCTCTCAGCCGTACCAGCAGGGTTGCACAGTACGTCTGGAGATTTTTTGGGGACGCGTCCTGGGCGCCTAAGGACGTCTTCACGTCCTGGACGCCTAAGGACGGCATGATTATTTAGTAATATTGATCAGTCATTGCTTACTAATCATCCTCTGAAGCCAGAATAGGTACAGACAGCCACAAGTTGTGGCCCACAAGAATCCACCAGGATACTAGGCCCTCTATGTGTTGTGTCTTATCGTTTCTTCTATGCAGCAGATCAGTACCCATGCAACAAGCTGTAGCTTTGGAAGTTAAGAAGCTGGCGGTGGTGTGCATTTGAGAGCTTTAGTGTGAAGGTACCTACGCCGTGGGTCCCACAGTGCCCATTTCCTGAAGTTCAGAATGTATATTCGAGCATGTATTGAACAGTACTGCACATAGAGCCAGTATAATTGATCACCTAACATTAATGCTGTAAAAGCTTACTTCATTACTACTCATACAAGTAATGCCTTACTAATCAAAAGTAACGTGCCGTATTCTTGACGTACTGATGATAAAAATTTTCCAAGACGCGTCCTGGACGCGTCCCCGTACTAGTTCGCATACTGTGCAACCATGCGTACCAGGCTGTGTGGGATGCCTTTCTGCAGCTGCAGCCGGCAGAACATTTTTGTTTTCTGATGACAGCAATTACTGGTGTGTTTGATGCCGCCTAATGAGGCGCCCCTGACATTCAGAACGCTAGTGGACATGCCTAGATGTCCATGTGACTGGTCATTCTGAGGTTCTGACAACAAGAGTAGATGTGCCTTGCATGCATGAAGCGCACTGCATGTGGTTTGGATAAATGGATCATTCTCATTGCTTGTAGAGAGATGCTGTGGAAAAAGCGAGAACCTGGATGACATGGAAAAAATCATTACACAAAGTTCAAGAGAAACATAGTTTTGAGGCAAGTGTGATCACCATACATTCTAAGTGATGGTCTACAGATTCAGAGGCACCCTAACTGCCCCAACTACTGACATGAGTGGGGTACAAAAGCTTTGAACAAGACATTACTAGCCCAGATGTGCTAACTTGGGCACACACAAGAGCAACTGCAAATCTTTGCATCCCTCAGATGAGCGTCAGCATGATATCTACAAGAGAGGCCACCATCAGGCACAGGTGCATCACCAGCAACCGATATTGATCACTGCCTAGCCAAGCCAATCTGACATACATCAAGCTGATCCCAGCAAAAGAAGAAGAAAAGATCACGAAAGGCAGCTGCAGTGAAGCATGCACTTCTGCAGAATTCACCATGAACCCCAAAACTGTATACTGTACCCCTGTTGCAGACACCCTTAAAGCATTTCCGTAAGATATACTGGCAGAGAGCAAGCTCCCAATCACACATCATACCCTGTACTACCCCTGTTTCCCTTTCACGCAGCCATCGCCCATCTGTCCTCGGCCACTTTTCTGTTTCTTCTTTGAACAGCCATCACAGAATCCACAGCTAGCCAAGTGCCACTGCCGCAGGGCTGCCTTCACACATCCTCCGGGTCAAAATCCTCCTGTCCCAGTCAACCGCCTGATCCACCCAGCAGGCTTGCCGGGAAGACAGGCAGCCAACATGAGACAGCGCATGCATGCATGCGCGCCGGCCAGGCCGGCATCGCCGTTGCAGATGGGCCTCCTTCAGGCCTTGGTCTTCTCCTTGTCCTTGTTCTTCTTTTTCTTCTTCTTGGGCGCGTCGGCCTCCGGGGCCGGGGCCGCGGCCGGGGCGGGGATGGGGGGCATGGGAGTGGCAGCCGCCTTGTCCTTCTTGGCCTTCTTCTCAGACTTCTTCTCGGCGCCCTCCTTGTCCTTGCGCTTCTTGTCCTGCAGCCCAGCAGATTCAATTAGTTGGAGAGACAGAGGGATGAGGGCATAAAAGCATTTGAGCGTCAGTCATTTGCAACTGTGACTGCAACAGCGCAGACATGGGAGATTGACACATTGCCAGGAAGCCTCTCGTTTCCCTCTGTGAGCAGCAGCCACAGGGGTCACCCTTTCATTGCATGCGAGGTTGCATACACAGGGGCAGCTGCTCATAGAGGGTGCAGGACTGCAGCATGTACTTTTGAGCCCGCAGATGCAACACTCATCAAAGGAGGGATGCAGCTCAGGATCAGGGAGCGACAAACCAACGCATATATCAGACACAATTACATCGGGTACATGCATCATGTGCACGCAAAGATCTTCAGTCCGATCCACAGCAGCCCCTGGTCTGCTTCAAGCTTCAGCAGCTTCTTGTGCACATTATACTGGGGTGTTACTCAAGAGGCATTGCCGCACCTTCTTGGGGGCAGGAGGCGGCGGAGGGGTGGGCTCCTTGACAGGCTCCTCCTCTTCTTCGTCCTCATCTTCCTCCTCGACTGCCTCCTCCTCATCATCGTCGTCGTCGTCAGCAATTGCCGCAGCGGCCGCCGCCTCGCGCGCAGCCTCGTTCGCCTGCGCACCATGCATCCAGCTTGTGAGAACAGCTTGCCAGGAAATTGCCATAGTTGGGAGGGTCTTGTACTTGTTCTTTTCTCCAAATGTACAGCCCTGTGCTCCACCACCAATGCATGGCGCATCATCATTTTCCAGGACTGCCATCAGTCAGAGAGGGTTTTCTGTGGACTTGCTGAACAGTATATCCTGCTGCCCATGTGGGATCAGACCAGGCTGCAAACAACAGCGCTCTGGCAGGCTGCAGTGGTGCACTTTTGCCGGCCACGCATGCGAGGCAATGCGATATTCAGGAGGATATTGGCAATGCAGAGTCAATAGATCACTGCAGGAGGATGACGTACATGTCAGCCGGGACACACCTTGAACTTCTCAGTGTAGGCCTTCTTGTCGCCGTCCGGCAGCTTCTTCCAGTTGGCCACAGCCTCAGCGAAGACAGCTGCATGCACAGGCAAACCAGATTTAGCTTCAACACGTGTCACAGCAACAATAGCTCATTTGTAGGGCCTGAAACGCCTCCAAGCAATGGGACAGGTTGTCTGTAGAGTGCTGAGTAAGGGTTTTCACAGCTCTCTGCAACAGATAGGCTCTGCCCAGCCCAGGCCTTCATGACTCGTGGCTTTCTCGACACTCAGCAATGGGGCCATGATCGTTACTGCAGCAGCTCTTCAAACCCTGCTCGTGAGTCAGCAGTACAGCCATGTCCCAGGTCACTGATTGGGCCACACAAAGAAGAAGCCGCTCCTGCCAGACAGGACCCCTTGTAATCGATACCCATGACTGAAGATAATCTGTCAAATGGCCTGCTGCTTTCTGACCTAAAACTGCTTCGAGCCAGGCAAGGGATGTGTCCCTTGACAACAGCCAGCGATAGGTCAACGCTTGCAACCGCCAAGGGCACGACTCCTTCATTGGCAGGGGGTGGCAAAGTGCCCTCGATTGCGGTGAGTTCACGGAATGGGATACCAAGGCTTTTCCAGAGTACAAGATGTGTGAATCTGGCGCTTACAGTTGTTGTTGTGCTCCTCATCGGTCTGAGGCCTGGCGCGTAGCACTGCGATTTGCTCCTTGACGTAGTGGTTGAAGGCGCTGGGCTTGCGCTTGACCCTCTCCTTGTCCTTCTTCTGGCGCTTCCGCTTGGTGGGAGCGGCAGCAGCGGGCTCAACGTCGAAGACGCTGTCGGGGAGCTCCCCGGTTGCGGAGTACTCGGTCAAGGCCTTGCCGATGTGGGCGAACACCCCCTGGAGCTCGTTGGCCACATAAACCATGACTTCCGCCGTTGCTGCGCCTGCTGGGTCGGCCATAGCTGCTGTCTCTGCTCTTTCCTGCGTGGATAATGCCAAGATCCCGCTGAGATGGCAACCTCGGGTTTCTGAAAGGGAACCCGCCAAAGGGCAGCGATGACGCTGGCTTTCCAAACTTTCTGTTTCTCCGCAAATGGGGCTGCAACAAACACTGAATTCTGAAAACAAGTCAGAACCCCAACCACGCGTGAGCAAACGTTCCGCATGCCCAATATCAAAATCACAGTCGTCCGCTTAGCTAATGCGATCCCCCAATTGACTCCGTCATAGCTGGTCAGCCCAGAGTTGCCTCTGAACAGCCCCCCAGACCAACCGGTGATTCCGATTAAGTATGTCTGGGAAGGTTTTTTTGGCTGCGGTGTTGAGAGGAGATTGGATGTGGGTATTTGGAGGCAAATGTGCATGCTTATCTGATTAGTAAGACTTACTAAGGAAGTAAGTAACAAGTAATTGCCACTTGAGAGCTCTCGCATATGCATGGTCAGTGCAGTACCAACTTGAAGTGACCGCCGGCACAGTGCACCGGCTATTTTTGAGAAGTTCTGCATGCAGACTTGACAGCGCCATTATCCTTACAGCGCCAAGCCAGACTTTGACAGTATGCACAGATGTAGACTTCACACCCGCTCTTTGTCCCAGCGCGTACGCCCAGATGCAACAGAGAGCACAAGCAGCATAAGAGTCCTACAGTGATTGGCGCTCATCCGTGCCTGACGGCATTACCATCGACAGCAGCGCTCCCGGAGAGGGACACAGCCAGTACGGGTGATCTTGTGGATTCAAGCCCCACCTAGGGAACAGATACAAAAAGGACCGTCCGACAAAAACTGTGTCCTTCCCCAGCATCCACTCTCTGGTCAACATTCAATCTGCCGACCACTCAAAACGCATCTGTACCTTCAGCTCCAGAGCCCCAGACTTACACAGGCTCAGCAAGGACATGCATTCATGTGCGCCATTCAAGTCTGCAGTCCTGTTGACAGATGCCAGGCTGTGGGCAATAGCACAGACTGCATGTCTGGCACATCTGGAATGCGGCAGCGCCAGGGCAGCAGGCCCCTCCACCACAGCATGTCTCCCTCAGCGAGTGGGCGCCTGTGCACAGGGCATTTCTGCTCAGCATTTCCGCACCACCGCCGTATGCCAATTAGAAGGCAGAGCAAAGGACACAGAATGCCCATCATAGACAGAGCCAAGAACAAAAACTTGGGTCATGTCCTCCAGTAGGAATCACACCTGGTTGAAGTGGCTCGTGTCCTTCTTCCCCTTGGCTTTCTTTGCGCGCTCCTTGGCCTCCCGAGCGGCTGCTAGGGCTGCTGCACTCGTTGCTGACTTTTTCTGCGCTGCCGCCTTCTTCTTGGCTAGCAACCGCTTCGCCTGCACGCCAAAACAATATCTTCAATCGACAGTATCACCCATTTTTAGTCGTGCGGATCAGGTCATACATCTGCACTGCCATGACATAAGGAGCAGGAAACAACACACTGCACGCACATACCCAGCCGAGCCAGTAATGGCAGACTGGGCTTCATGCTCTGATGCCTGCACCCGGTGGATATTCAAGCAAAACCAATCACCAGCGTGAAGCATGCAGTTTCAGACGAGGTCAAACCTCTGCGGGGTCGACAGGCACTGCTTCCTCTTCCTGCTCCTCCACAGCAGGCTCGGCCTTGGGGGCGGCGTTGCCATTGGTGGCTTCAGCGGGCGCGTCCCCTTCGGCCTTCCCCTTCTTTTTCTCCTTTTTCTTCTTCTTTTTCTCCTCGCCCGCGTCGGCCGCCTCGCCCTCGGCCGGCTGCTGCGGCGCCTCTATGCCCAGCTCTGCCAGAGTGCGCGCCAGCTCCTCCATCTCCCGAGCTTTGATCTCCTGCGCGCATTAACACCATGAGGTGAAGCACTGCATCTGGCAAGCACAGCATAGCATGCCCAACCACAACCTGCTGGATCAGAAACTTTGCAGGATGCAAGAACACGATATGATAGACATTCAAGTTTTTCCAGGCTTATTCTGGATACAATCTTTAGCATCAGTGTGGCAATGGTGTATACGAGGCACAAAAAAGGCGTGCCTTCTTTGACAGCATCTTCTCTACGGGCAGCACGGGCTTTGGTGCCACCTCCTCTGCCACTGCCTGCACTCGTTCTGAGTCCTCCTCTGCACCCACAACATGAACAGTGTCACCCTATAGATCGTTTGCGCAGCAATGTGCGAAACTTGTCTTCCCAAATGCTTGCAATTGATACGGTAAGCCGATTGGCGCACCGGCATGCTCCTCTTCGTCCTCCTCGTCATCTTTGGCAAATTCGACTCCAAGCTCGCGCTGGATCGCCTCGTGATGATCCTCCTGCAAACACAGCATCGCTCATGCAACGCTGCATGCATGCATTCATTGGCCTCTGAAACTGCCACTCCTTGTGCACCTGCACTGTATTGTCAATGTGAGGATGTCATTCACAGGGGAGTGAGGACATAGGAACAGGGATCACCTCATCGCTGTCATCCTCCTGCTGCTCTTCCTCCTCGACTTCTTGGCGTGGCTTTCCTGAGCTCTGCACCTGTGGTACAGAGAACAGGCTGTTAAGGCATCGCAGTAATTTAAGGGTGTATTAGATCTGCTTGCCAGGTGTGTCTCTCACCCATGCATGCATGTTTGTCAGCAAGGATCCCTCCCAAAGATTGACACACACCACCAGATCAAGAAGTTGTGAACAGAAGTTTGGATTGGAGCTGATGTGTACAGTCTGCATCGGCTAAGAATCGATGCCCAAAGATTGGTTCTGTCAAGAATGACAAGATGCATGCGCGGTGCCACAGTGACTGTGCAGATGCCTAGTTGCAATCTGGCTAGACGCACCGGAGCGCTCCAGGACTCGGGCAGCTCGTCAACGAAATCATCGTCGTCATCATCTGTGTCCGCCCAATTGGAGATGCTGACCTTCGGCCCCGAAAAGATGGCCCTCTCTAGCTCTGCAGAGCGGTCAGCTTTGGACACCTCCTTCTTTTTCTTCTTCTCGTCGGCGTCCTTCGACTTTGAGCTCTTCTTCTTCTTCTTGGTGTCGAGTGCCGCAAAGATGTTTTGGCTAGTAATCATGGCAGTCCAGCTGTCCTGTCTTATAGCTCTTCTCCTCTCTCAACCTGACACTTGCTGCAGCAGGGCACATCAACCAACTCTAACCCCGCTCTCAATGCGGGAAATCAACAAGGCTGACCCCAGGCCTCAAATGCTGTGTTTTCTTGCGGAAAACAAGATTGACAAGTCAGTGCAAAACAGCCTGTCCTTGCAGAAGCCAGGGATCAGGTGAGGCTGCTGATGGGTCCCGGGGGGACCGTCCCCGCAGCATATCATGGGTCCCCCGCTTTCAGGGCCCCGACCCTTCAGCTATTCAGGGTTGCAGGGTAGATGTTCTAAGCCGCTCATGCGCTGAATCAGACATCTCCCATCGGATGTCCGCAATCGACAGCTAGAGCCAGCAACATCTGACGTGTTCTGGGGCAAGATGCTGACCAACAGGATGCATCAAACGAATGTCCTGCAGCAAAGACGATGCCCCACCGCCTCTTGTGTGGGCCCCACAAGAGCTAGCCCTACACTTCCTCGGGCCAACTTGAGGAAATCTAGCAATGTTCCCCAGATCTCGGCTCCATTCAGGGGGCAGCAGCTCCTCATTAGCGCTTCATTCAGGTTACAGACATCTAGGAGATCCGCACCCATCGTCTGCAGTGCAGCGTCCACTGATACTGCAGGCAAGTTTTCACTCTTACAGATCTATAGCTGCATCCCTGGGTCCTCTAATCGCATTCCTGCTCTTTGCGGCATTGACTTGGGAGCAATCTTCTAGAAAGGGGGTCCTCAGCCTTGGAGGGCGAGATCAATCTGTAGAGGCATATGCCCATGCAGCCGCAGGTTGGGTGCTGCCTTGGTGTTTCGTTGCATGGACAAGATGTAGCCACTTCGTTTATGTTGTTCTCATGCGCTGCCTGTTCACCCTGTGAACATTGCTGCACCAAGAAACAGAAATTAGCGAGTCGATGGATGGCACGGTAGACATCTGAGGGAATATATCCTGTTGCATTTCGGCAGGCCAGGCGCCGTCTGGTGGTATGGGAAAGACGTTGCTATTGGGCGGGCTCTTCGGAGGGTGGTACCTCTTCAACATCTACTTTAACCTGTGAGTTCTGCCTCCACCTTGGACTTTTAACACATAGACAAGGATGTCAATTCTGTGCCATGTAATATTCCTTGTTTGGAATCTTTCTCGAATTTTTCTGTATTGTGCAGATACAACAAGCAGGTGTTGAAGGTCTTTCCCTACCCCTTCACATGCACAGCCCTGCAGGTGAGCACTGTTCCCTTGTATCTTCCATGTATGCTTTTCATTTACTGAGCACCCCCCTTTTGCGCATGGCGCATGAGCAACAATTTAATTGCGCATGGAGCGTTTGTGCTAAAGATCGCTTGTGCATGTGCAGTTTGCAGTCGGATCCCTTCTAGCCGTGAGCATGTGGACGCTGAACCTCCATGAGAAGCCCAAGGTTGACAAGGACCTGGTGCGCATCTCAGCCTCCCTGCTTGTTCGATTGCTTTACCTCTTTGGTAAACTTTTCAGAACTGCTGCTATTTGCTTGTCCCCAGACTAGCATACCCTGCACCTTGCATGTGGGGTATGGCGTGGTTCTTCAAAAAGCTTGATCCCTAAGAGACTTTGCTGCTGTGCCCAGATCATGAGCGTGCTGCCCTTGGCGGTGGTCCACACCCTGGGCAACCTGCTGACCAATGTCAGCCTGGGACAAGTGGCCGTCTCCTTCACGCACACCATCAAGGTATGCAAGATCTGTGCTTACACTGTCAAGCGTGCTGAAGGTCCTCAGAACAGTGTTTGGGACCTCGAGTTTCCTGCTCTAGAATGAGCCTCAGGACCCATGGCACCGACTCAAGTGGCCTGCGGGGCTGCAGAATGCCTGAATGTGCAGGACATACTCTTGCATGCTCGTGTATTGCCGTTGGACTCTTGCTCTTACTCATGCAACAGTATATACAATTATTTTTCCCCTCGTTGTTGGCATAAGGGCAGGCTGCAATACTGCCGTACCGTGACGCAGACACGGGACCCTTGTCGCATAAAATCTGTCACTGATCAGTCACAAATGACCACCCAATGCAAGCGCCATATTTTGCATTCACGCAGGCCATGGAGCCCTTCTTCAGCGTGCTGCTGAGCGCGCTGTTCCTGGGGGAGTCCCCCAGCATCCCCATCGTGCTGTCGCTGCTGCCGGTCGTGGGCGGCGTGGCTCTGGCGTCCGCCACCGAGGCCACCTTCAACTGGGCCGGCTTCCTGGCGGCCATGGGCAGCAACATCACCTTCCAGTCGCGCAACGTCTTCTCCAAAAAGTTCATGGGCAAGAAGAAGGTCCGCCCCTGTATTACTGTATTGCCCGCTTTCCCCTCCTGCCTGCCTCGCATGCCACCCTGACACGCAATCGCACTTATACCAAACTTGAATTCCCGCAACTCACCCGAGCTGCCTGGCAAAGGCGCCGACGCCGCCGTGCTTGCTAATAGCAGAGTATAACGTGAATGCGCCGGCTTCGCACTGCGTAGAAAAACAGTCCCAAGTTTCCCCGTTTTGGTTTAGCGGTCTGTACTTTCATTTCACGACTGCGGCAAGAATGCTGCCGCAGCCGCCACTGTGCTCTGCGTCCGTCCTCAGCGAGTCAGCATGCAGCCTAGGGTCATGTCAATACCCTCGACTTTGACCCTTGACGGTCCGCCCTTTAGATTTGACTGAGACCCTCTGTGCGCGCAGGGCTCCCTGGACAACATCAACCTGTTCTCGCTGATCACAATTCTGTCCTTCTTGCTGCTAACGCCCATTGCCTTGATACGCGACGGCGGCCTCATGCTGACGCCCTCCGCCATGCAGTCCATGGGCATCATAAACACCAAGCTCGTGCTGCAGCGCGCAGTCTTTGCTGGCTTCTGCTTCCACGCCTACCAGCAGGTGACGCCAGGCTTGGATCTTTTGGCAGGGGTTCAAATGTGTTTCATACATTTGGTGTGCGTGTAGGTGCTGTATGACGCGGCACAGGCCAGGGGTAAAGAAAGTGGCACAGTTCCAGTTAGTTCAGGGGGTGTAGAAGCAGATGGCGGGCAGATTGAAACCATGTGAAGCCACCCAACACATTGTTTAAATATCAGACCTGCACTGTCTGGTCTTTCCGGGATTTCTCGGGAAGATCTATCAAGAGTGCAAATTTTCTGTCAGAGAGTGTGCCTTCCCCCCTGAGTGCCAGTTGCATTGATGAGGGAAAACCCTGCAAGTCTTTTTGGGATGTGGTGCTCGTTGATTGTGCAATTGGTGCTGACCTTCCAGAAGAGCAATGCCGTTTCTGGTGCAATGCACCGTAAAAATACGATTGATATCAATATCGTGCCGGGTCAGACCCTGCATGACATGACTCTGTGTTGTGGCCTGGCGCAGGTGTCGTACATGATCCTGCAGCGCGTGTCACCGGTGACTCACTCCATCGGCAACTGCCTTAAGCGTGTCATCGTCATCGTGGCCTCCGTGCTCTTCTTCCAAAACCCCATGGGCCGCCAGAACATGATCGGTGCGGGCTGCAGACCACTGCTTGAAAAAACACTCCATTGCATGGCAAGAAGTTTGTGATATGTAGATGGGCAGTGACAGACTGCCTACAAGACCAATGAGCGTCAGGTAGCTCCCAAAAGGTCTCTAAAATGTAATAATAATTGCAATGCCCCAAAGTATGCCTGCGCGAGGCATAGATACCACATCTCCCATTGGACAATGTGAAGATGCACTTGCTTCTGCAGCAGATCTGTTGAGGAGTTGTGGCCTCAGTTTTGCAGAGACACTACCATAATGCCAGGATCTGTTTGACCCTGGGTGACAGTTGCGAGCAATCGCTGTCCCTGTGTGGTTCAGGGTTGTGTTCAATGAGCCGAGCACTTTCTTTGCCCAGCTTGCGACGATGGCTCCTGTGCTGAACGGTGAATAATGCTGATGCAGGCACGGGCATTGCGCTGGCGGGTGTGTTTGCTTACTCCCAGGTTAAGCGCATCCAGGTTTCCAACAGCAGAAAGGCAGCTGCTGCTTGAGGGTCCTCTGACGAGCCCTTACTTAAATTTGCAAAGGCAATGTCAGCTCGGCTGAGCACTGCACGGACTCTAGCTTGCGGCGTCAGCACGAAACATGCCGTAGGATCGGCCTCTGGCAAAAAGTGCTGTCACGTGTGCACAGGCACTCGTAACCATGCATGCGCCATCCCTCACACAGCTGGGTGTGATTGTTGTTCGATTCTTTTGTGAGAAGTAGCTTTCTTCCGTGCCTGCCGAATATATCAGCAGGTTCACGCGTGACAACATTTGTGTGGTTTCATCTTCGTCAATTAAAACGGTTTCATGAGTGTGCGAGCATCATAAAGAGTGGTACTTTGCGTATGAAACAGCTGTTGCACACGTATGTGCATGACTGTTGGATGGTTGTCGTGTTGCTTGGGCACTATGGTTTTACCATTTATGCAGATCTCAGATCATCACAAAGGCTTTGTGATGATGAGATGTTTGATATGCTTATGTGATTTACGTGCACACGTGTGCATGTGCCATTTCTCTCGCCAAGTGCAGACAGTACTGTAAATATTCGAGAATTGAGGCGCTGCATCGACTTTGAGCAGAAAATGGTATCCAAGCTGAGATCTACACAATGTACAACACACCATCAGCATAACCAAGAGACCCGCAAGAGACACAAATTCAAATTCACATGTGGCGTGTACACTGTGGCACACCATGGCCACCAGCAGTGGCACTGTTATCCATTGCAAACGAGAGCTTATCAAAAGCATCATTCAGTTCTGACTATCAAAATCAATCCACTTACTCCCTTTGCCTAAAAGCTTTAACTAGGCGTAGGGACCTGATATGGTGCACAAATCTCTATCATGTGCTTGCTAGCTGCCACTAGAGCCCAGTAAGCTGCGAGCCACAGGAAGCTTTGTTCGCATTAAGAGAGCAGTCACGTTGCCAGTACGCATGCACACGAGGGCAAGAGATATCTGCGCACTCCCCAGAAGATGCAGTGATGCAACGGCTGCCAACACGCTCGCTGACACATGCATCTTGGACAAAAAGCGATTTGGTAGGGGGCAGGCCACGCATCGCGCCCCTTTGAAGCAGAACTTGAGAGCCGTCTGTTTCTGCACCTTCGTGACTTGCCTGTTCCACATTTGCCAAACTGATGAGCACGGTACCGCGGCATTGCTGGGCTGCGGCTTCTTGCCGCTCATGCTCCCGGTCACAACATACACACGGACCCTTCATTGCTAGCAGGAGGCGATCTGCGTGCTGTTGGCGGCTGTGACAGTGAGCGGGTAGAGGATGTCATAGTGCCCGGGCCGGTAGAGCACATGCACGCGCGGATTTACGGGGGCGGACGATTCCGCGAGGCTGTCAGGCACAAAATCGTGGTGGTTGACCGCGGCACTGTCATAGCCGACGCCGGCCATGGCTGCTCCCATGCTGCGGTCAAGGTACACCACCCGAATCGGCACCTGTTGAAATGCACCAGCAAGCGGATTAAGGCAAGCTGACAGCTGCTCCCTCACAGCTGACGGGCTTGGTGCTCAATGTGGAGCATGCAACAACATTGAGGGCTCCTGCCCAGAGCAACCATGACATTAGGGCAATAGACCGCGCAGGCTGCCCGATATTGGTGAATTGAAAGCTGTCCAGCCTCCAAGAAAAGCAATTACAATAAGAGTATAATTGCTGAGCCCATCATTGACAAGCAACAACCTCTGCACCATCCCCAGCCTGCGGTTTAATGACATCAAGCACTAGCTTGATGATGGCTGCTGCACGTCATGTTGCTCATCGTTCATGCATATATTCTGAAAGCTAAGCTGATAACATCACAGCGGCTCACCAGGAGGGCGTTGGTGAGAGCGACGATGTGGACATGGTCACTCTCCTCGCCCATGGGCTCCACGTAGCGCCGGCAGAACTGCTCCACGCTCACCTCATCGTCGCACATGCCCTGCAACACAACACAGCTCGTATTACCTTCTTAGGAGTTGTTGCTAGCACAAATGATCGAAAGGAAGAAAGGCAACAATTGATCTAGTTCTGTCGGCACACATGCAGCACCATCCTGCCTGTCCCCAGAGGCCCTGCACCTCTATATAGCCTGATGTCTTCATACACTGCTTGAATACAACCCAGACCCTTCTGACACAACTTTCAGGAGGTACTAAAGACTACTTAGTAGTCTTTAGTAGTCTTTAGTAACCCCTGCAACTTTGCTTGCTCCATTTGCCCTGCATGCACACCTTATAGGCAAAAGAACAAATACATGCACTTGCACTATGCACAACCGCCCATGTACTACGCACAATCCCCGCATACTGCGCCCTATGCACCTGCAGCATTGGAAGGGAAACCCACCTGATCTTTGAAGAACCAATCAATATTCCTACTAGAAGAAGCATGCAGAAATATGCTACTGCAAACATGCTGCATGTTGGAGGAGCACGCATCGCACCATGATGAAGGGCGCGAAGAAGTCAGAGCGGCGCTGGATCTCTGCCGACGTCAGCATGCGCAGCAGCATGATGATCATGGGCGACAGCATGGCGTCGCAGAAGTTGTCTTCCAGCTGCGGCACGCTCAGCGGCTCGGCAGTGCCCAGGGAGTTCAGCTGGTCAATGACTATCTCCATGGCGTCCTCAAATACCATCTCCTGGAACCCCACGCCCACCAGCTTGGCCTTCCACTGCCGTATGCACGTCACCACCCTGCAACGCAGTAAAAATTCTGACTTTTAGCTCAAGGTTCACATGTGTATGAGTCGTACAGATGATGTCACAGTCCTCTGCGACAGCGCCCATACTGACTGTCAGGTCCAAATATTGCTCAGTGCACATGACGGGAGATGCTATTGAGCTGTTATTGCCTCTGCTGCATGTGCAGAACCCTCAAGTCCGAAAGGTAAAACTGCTTTTGGGAAAAATGCATGAATCCCATCCTGCCAGATGTCCCATGCATGCAAAGTGTGCTATTGACAGGAGCATGGGGCAATGCCCACTTGAGAGAGGAGCTCTGGGCCTTTGTGAGACATGACAGAGAAAGCTGCACCCAGTGGCCACGCCAGCAGGCTTTAAAATCTGTCCTCTATGTAGCTGGAGGACCGAACTGTTCTGGGAAGGTGCCAGGCGCACCGGTTGCGCTCGGACAGGTCGTTGTTCTGCACCAGCTGCTCCATGAAGGCAAACATGAAGGAGCGGAAGAAGCAGTTCCCGTCCCCGCGCGTGCGCCGCATCGAGCCGTACTGCGTCTCCAGGCTGCGGATCTTGTCCCGGAACACCGAGCTGCCTTGCCGGTACTCTGCAGCGGTCAACATGCACTCACGGAGGTGACAAGGTGCTGCCGCATGCCAGGATAAAATGTGCCTGCTGATGACTGCTCTCTGTGGAAATTTTAACCAATCAAAAGGGGGTTTGGAAAGAAGAAGTCACCTTCTTCAAGAGCAGACAGGGGTTCGACGATGCCCATGAAGGGCATCTTCTCCGCCTCTGCAGCCCTGCATGCACATGATGATACCCATTTCAGTACTTCGAGGGATGTGGTGGTTGAGACGTCCTCGTTCACAATACGATGCCACATAAGCACAAAAGCTTGCAAGCGCCCTGTGAAATGTGGGTTGACCCATTGACAACGATGTACAGCTCAAAAAAGCTAGCCAAGAGCAAACTGACCTGATGGAGTTCTCCTGCGCAATGATCTGGTCATCCGTCGGTCGTGATACCTCTTCGGCCTGATCCGGCAAAAGGATGGGCGCGGATGTAACTATCTCTGCTGTGGGCTCATCAGCACTTTCCCCAACTGCAGCGGAGACCGAGTTCACAGATGTCCTGAGGGTATTATCCGCAAAACTAACACCGACTGAGTGGTCGCCGACAGACTGAAGAGGCCTGCTCTCAGCCCCATCGGTGAATGCCTCGGCAGTCTGCTGGTGTGAGATGGCACCCACAGAAGATTCTGCCCTGGCAGGACTCTCATTGCCTGCATACCCGCTTCTCATCGTGCACGAACAGAAAATTTGCTCTCTCAAGCTCCAGAAAGTACTAAAAAAAGTGGAAACTTTCCACTGGAAAGGCACAAAAAGGTTCGCATTGCGGGCAGCCATCATGGCCTGCCCAGTGGGCTCCTAGGGCAAACCCGCTCGCACAAGCGTTCAAAACGCTCTGATGGACAGCTAAGCTCTTGGAGACGCTTCAGTCCGTCCAGCAATCTTCATGTCAAAAGCCATCAAATAAAATTGCAACGTATGCGCATTTGCATGCACAGCAAAGTGTCAACCTTTGGGCTGAGATACACCTATCGTGAACTTTCAATTTGGAATTTGTACATCACCTAAGCTTGACGCTGTCTCTGACACTCAGTAGGCTCTCTTCTCAAGCACGAAGCAGTCCAGAGAATCCGAGGGATCGCCACGTTTCGAGTAACTGCGACCTGGCCCTCACAACAGAGATGTCAGCAGGGGCTGTCCAGAATTCAGATCGGGGATCACGCCTGCAGCTTCCCAAGAAGGTCAAGCTAGCACCCCAGGTACGGGGCAACGAGGCCAGTCTAATAAACGGTAGCCTGCATCCAGGACCACGACACTTTCCTGACCCATGCCCTTCCACACAGAGTGCACCTGCTGCCATGACGCGAAAGGAGCAGGAGCAGATAGAGGCAGCCATACGGAAGAGCCTGCAGGACTCTCAGTCCTCACAGCCTTCAGGGAAGCCGCCTGGTTCTGCCAAAGCTCCTTCTCAGCAGGACCCGAGCATTGGGGAAAAGGACGATGTGAACGAAACGCTTGTGATGGATACACCCAGCACAGGAGGAAAAAAGAAGCCTGCTGTGGCAGATTGTAGGTGTGGTATTCAGTCCTCTGCAGTTCCCAGCTTCTGCAACAGAACATGCCGGGACATTCCCTCCAGCACTTGAGGAATTTCTTTGTTATCTGATGACCAGAATTCTCACGGCATGCATCACCCAAAGTGCGCAGCAAGGCGCTTTCTTCCCTTGTAAATGAAGGGACCCTTCAAGTGGATGCAGGAATTCAAAGGTGGTTTTGGACAGCGATGATGATGAGAGCAGCGATGATGAGAGCAGCAGCGGTAAGGAAGAGGCTGGAGTAGAGTCAGAGTCAGACAGCGGCTCAGAGTTCTCAGAAGCAGAATCTGCATTAGACAGCGATGATGACGGATCAGACGTGGCTGACTCCGAGGAGGAAGAAGACATCAAGCCTGCAGCGAAAAGGCAAAAGAAGGCAAGCTCAGTAATCGCAAATAAGTGACTGAGCGTAGCAGCTGCATCTTCCAAGAATTCACATCCATCCAAGGAAGGAGGATACAAATGGCATTTCGGCATCATTTCATACAAGATTGCCCAAGGATTCTCATCCTTCTCCGCCTGTCGATATGCATAAATTCTGATCTGATGATTCAGCTGCTTACTGAGTTGGTTGTGTGTGACTCCAGGGAGCAGCTGCCCCGAAGAGCTCAGCAGCTGCGCAGAAGAAGGCTCCGGCATCGGCAGCTGCCAAGAAGCCCCCGGCCAAGAAGGCAGCTGCCCAGAAGGCGGCAGCGTCATGCCCCGCCGGCCCTGCCCCTATCAGACGCGCGGCTGCTGCCCCTGCTGCCGCCTCTGCTGGCGCTGCCAAGAAAACACCTCCCAGTCGAGGTGCGCCGAGGACTGTCTTACATGTAATATGCCGGCATGGGAATTATAGAGGCTTTGAGGTATAGCTTGTGAGCTGCATCTGTGTGTGACAAATGCGGTGCAGCAATGTGGGCTTCAGCGTGGGAATTATGCATCAGTGAGACATGCTTGATGTTTGCTGCAGGGCCAGCAAAGCCGCTGCAGCCATCGTCGGCAGCTAACAAGCAGCAATCCGTTCAGGCTGCTGCGCCCCTGAAGACTGTCAAGGCTGCTGCACCTAAGGCAGCCGTCCCTGGTGAGGCGCTTGGCCGACATGCCTTGAAGCCATCAGGTAACTTGTTTTACGTAGCACAGAATGCATGTCATGTGCCATTTGATGACTCACCAACATGTCCGTCTGAATGGTGGTTTGTTGCAGAAACCAAGGTAAGCACTCCAGCTGCAGCAGTGAGCCGACCTGCAGTGCAGCCAGTGCCGCCAAAGCCCACCTCCGCCAAACGGCCGGCTGCGATAGCATCCGTCAGTGCCCACACGCCCTCCGCTGCACGAACCGGTAAGGTCACACCCTGAGCTATGTAAATCCTCTACACCGCAAGATTTGCCCCTGCACAGAATTTTCTGCTTTGGACTCTTGCACCACACTTTGTGAGAATCGGACTTGGTGAGAATTGGACCTGGTGATGGATCAGGTTTTTCAATTTTCCATTCCTTGCCAAGCCTGGGAGTCCCCACAGCGCTGTGGGACTGTGGCATGCGCATGGTGCATCTTCCTCAGCAAAATGGAGCATGCTGCACAGCAGCCGATGTGTCAAACAACTTCATCCGGCTCTGCGCAGGGATGGCGGGGGCCACGGGGCAGGCCGGGACGCCCCTGGGGACGACCACGCCGGTGCAGCCGCTGAAGCGCGCGACGCCGGCGTCCGGCAATTCGCTGTCGGGGATTCTGGCATCGGGGCCGCAGTTCCGCGTGTCCGGGCTGCGCCGCGCTGGCGGCATCAAGCTGCACAACGTCGGCCCCGGCCAGACGCCACGATGACTCATCGGGCGCACCATGATGACTCGTGATGACTTGTCGGCTGGCGCCATGGTGTTTGCAGCCAGCGGTGCCAAATACTGTATGCTATGAGTAGACAGTTCTGTGCCTCATAATAAGAAATTGCTGGCCTTCGGGGAACTCCCTGTCCAGATCTGTCACGGCTTGCAAGCTTGCTAGGATTGCTCCTTAAAGACCTGGAATTTTACATTTTGAAATTGTATGCGCACATGCAGTACGTGACGCTGCAAGAAGTCCCATGCAGGGCATAAGCCATCCACGGCATGCCTCATGCATTACATTTATTTTTTATTATTACACGCTTTTCCTGCCAAAAGGCAAGGTACGTCCTGCAGACAAGTTGCAATTAAAGGCTGCCACAATCCTACCCCTGGTTGGACTTGCCAGATCCAAGCAAGACCCAATCAACCGTGGGCACGGTGCTCAGTATTTGTACCGCCCCCCGCCAGCCGGGCCCATTACATGCATGCCAATATATTCAGAGATATTGGTGGCCCATCTTTGCAGGAAGTCCTCCTGAAGGTAACTTTACTACACCCAGCAGCATATCTCTTTAGCATTCTTCTACAATTCGATGGCGGTATTTCGTGAGAAATTGGCCAAGGATTGGCCAAAATCAATGATTTTGAGAAGACCTCATGATCATGATGAGGCTCCATGCACAACGTGACGTTAGCTTTGACTCTGATCATGATCGCAGCGCCTGGATTCTTAAATGCGCCCAATACATGAAGGGAACACGACCCCAAGGGAATTGTGCCATGTTGAGCGATCCGTTTGTGCTCAGCTGCTGAGCTCACCATCATCAGCTACCGGCACCTTCTGCCAACGTGGCAAGGACGGGGCCGCTGGCATTAGAGTTCATCCACTTTTGCACAGTGTGTTTTATAGTATTATCGACCCATCATCGACCCTAAACCCTGAATCGATACGCCCTAAAGCCTAAGGTCGGTATGCAGAAAGACTCTGACTCAGCATGCAAGGGGAAAGTTGTTACCTTGGACTTCCAATTTTGACCTGCCCATTTAGCATCATTCGCTGAAGATTTGCTCTGATATGATTTGGTCCGTTGTCATCCCTCAAGTGAAGATAGAGTTCACGTCGCCCCTCGAACCTTGAGTTTGGGAAAGTTAAATTGCGCCCGCGCTCACCATGTTGGGCAACGATGTCGCGATGGCATTCTGCAAATATGGATACGAAATATTCGGGTTCCATAGAGCTCCATTGCAATATAACAAGCCACCACCATCTTCCTTTCCCTCTGTGTTCATGAGGGCCACCTTTGGTGTTGAACCAGCGACCATCCTGGCTACTCTACTGAAGGATCCCGTTCCAATACCCACAAGGTATGTGTAGTCCATTAGTCCGTCAATGGGATATTCGCATACACTTCTTGCTCCTTCAGCAGCAAAAGGTCTTGGTTTCGATACTTTTGGATGCTGTCCGGTTGAATGCACTGACCGTTATAACGCAGATGCTCGTTTGCCACATTGCCCGAGGAACAGCTGCTGCTACAAGTATACGCACTGCTGCCTATGGAAGACAAGGTACGACATTTCATGACCTGAGGCAGCATGAATCTGCAGCTCTTCAGAATCCAATTATCTGCAGTGGCTGACTAGGGCCCTATGTCTTAGTTGTCATTCTACTCACTGCGTGTGCAGGTAAATTTCGCTTTCACCTGCAAGGCATTCCTGCCTCTGCTGCTCCACAACCAAGTGGATGTGGAGCTGAACCAGAAGGCAGGGGATCAACCCAGGCTGATGAGCCTCACCTCAACCGCTGCCTACCTGAAAGATGCGCGGCAGCTGAGCAAGATCACCGAGCTGCACATGTTCAGCAGGTTCAAGCCTGCGCAACAGCCACAGGCTTCGCATTTGGGCGCGTTAACACCTCTCCTGGGCAACATGCACACCCTGCGCCTGCATAAGGCGAAGGTTGAGCTGTGGCTCCTGGGCAACTGCAGCTTTGCTCCTCACCTTGAGGTGCGTCCTTGATAGCCCTAGACGGCAACAGGCGTGTTTCAGGTGCTCGGCTTTGAATACATGGAGCCCGGAAATACACAAGTCCGAGCTTGAATCACTGATCGTGATGTCATGATCTCACCAAGTAACTCTTGTACACCTCCATTTCCCCCAGATTTACCACTTGAGCGGACATGCAAGAGGCATTTTCCTGATGATGTGCATGCACTGTGTAGGTCCTGGATCTCACGGACTGTTCCCTGGAGACAGTGACGCGCATGCGCAGCAACGGCGAGTGGGGCCTCCTGCGCAGCGGCTCAGAGAAGCTGCGGCAGCTGATCCTGAGGGACGCACGCATCACCGTGCAGGTGTAGCAAACAATCCACATTGAGGCTTTTTACCACACTCGTCATGTTGGCCTTTCTTTCCGCTGTGACCTGCATGACTGTTGCAACTGCAGAGCACGCTTGCTGACAGATCCGGATCTCTGCACAGGAGTGGAGGCCAGACGAAGCCTTCCAGAACATCAACCTGCCCCATTTGAGGGACCTGGACATCACTGGGCTGGAGAGAGTCTTCCCAAGCTATGCCCAGCAGCCGGGAGCCATCAAACTCGTCAGCCCGGCCTTCTTCCGCGGCTGCCCCCGCCTCACCATAGTGGCATACAGCCAGGAGCCGGCTGCGGCGGAGGCATCGCCGCTGGCCGGCTTCCCCGCTTTGTGCGCTGCCGACATTCGCCTGGCACCTGCCGTCACAGCCGGGCCGCCTAAATTTCCACCGCAGCTGACCAGCCTGACCCTGCTCGGAGTCCCAGGAAACTACCTGGATGCTACAGCAGCTCTGCGCGAAGCTGCCGCATGCATCAGCGCCGGCATGGAGTTGCAGCATCTCGGCTGCTCGCTGTTCAGAGTGTCTGTGGACCCCAGCCTTCCAATCGTTCTTCCAGGCGTGAAGTCAGTTCTCCTGGAGCCGGTGGACTTTTCCAACAAGCAGGCTCGTGTGTCAGACAGTCGGCTGCAGAAATCGATCAGTGGCGTGCTGAGCTGCACTCCGGACGTTGAGCAATTGGAGCTTGGAGCCTGCCCTAGCCAGCTGCTTGTGCCGGCATCTTGCGTGCGTCTCAGCAGCCTCAGCATCCGCCGGTGCCCCTTGGGCCTGAAAGAGATCTCCTGCGCAAGCCTGAGAAGCCTCAGCCTCTCGCACTCTTTCCTGCGCTGCGCAGTTGGGAACAACCGTGAGCCCGACTCTCTGGAGGTGGACCTTAATGGCTCCATGATGGACAGCCTGGAGAATTTCACAGTCAGCTTGAGCAGCTACAGTGTGGGTGACACCTGCAAGTTCTCAGTGGCACCTGCGCCGGGCAGAGCGGTGTGCAAGGTGTTGGGGCATCAGGGCGATGCTGTGGGTGAGTGGGTTCTGTCAGTGGGCATGCATGGGCAGGACATCGCTGAAGAGCAGGATTCACAAGCAACACACATCAGCTTTGAATGTGTTGAGGTGCATGACAGAGCAGTGTGGGAGGTGCCTCCTAACTCTGTGGCATGATTGTTACACCTTTATCAGGATTACACGCGGAGGTCAGTTTTGCTTAGTCTCACGGTCTGGTTGTATGGCAATAAGGGACGCATCATGCCCGGGCCGGTCATAGTACTCACACCGTGTGACATGTGACATTTTGCTGATCCTGGGGGAATTTTGAGAAAAGCATATGGATTTGCGTTCATGTGATGTGATGACCTGGGCTGGGTGCTTGTGCAACAAACGTGATACAGGGCCAATCCCAGCAGGTGAAAAATATTGTGCAGGAAGCCTGTATGCATGAGGAAGCAATTTTGACGAGGTACAAATTGCCAAATTTGGAATGGTCTGCAACTTCCACTTCAGTGTCCCTGTCGAGTTCCCGTTTAAAACCTAGCCTTCTTCGCTTCTGTCGTCAACACTTCCAACTCAATTAGGCTACAAATATGGACTACTGCGTCTGACAACAGCAAATTATTGGCATTTGTGCTTCGTCCTTGTTGGTTTAACTGAAGAGATGATTTCCGACCGTGTATCCGAATACGATGGAGCTCCTTTGCAATACAACAAGCCTCCACCATCGTCCTTCTCACAAATGTATTTCGTTTGTAAATTAGTTTTCGGACGAGGCACCGTGCTGGCTGATCTACTCAAGAACCCCGTTCCCACTCCTGAGAGGTTCTAGACCCTTTCGGAAGATCTCCTTGCATTCTTGAGATCTGTGCAGTCGTTGCGAATTAACCTTGCCTGCTGGCACCAAAAACCATGTCCACAGCATATAACCAATCATGGGAATGTTTTACCGCAGGTGCTCGTTTGCCTTATTGCCTGAGGAACAGTTTCTGGTGGATATATACAAACTCCTCCCCATGGAAGACAAGGTGCGAGCGTCACGCAGGGCTTTCAAAATAATTCTAGCGGATTTAGCCGTCCCTTTCTGCCGCTTGCATGTCTGCTTAAGGGCGGGCCTCGCACAGCATGCATAGGTTGTCGGCCATATTGTCGCCCGATCGCAGGTTGCGATATGGCTGATCTTCACAATATCCTGATCCAGTCACCTTGCCAGAAAACGTGCATCGATGGTATTCTTGATTTCGCTGCAGACGAATTTCGCCCTTCACCTGCAAGGCGTTCCTGCCACTGCTGCTCCTCAACCGCGTCGATGTGAAGCTTGGCCACAAGCAGAGGCCACAATGGGATGCCAGGCTGTCGGGCCTCGCTGCAACCGCTTTCTGCTTGAAGGATGCGCGAAAGCTTAGCAAGTTCCAAGAGCTGCGCATCTTCAGCTCTGCCAAACATGCGCAGCGGCCAGAAGTCCTGCAGTGGGCCGAGTTGAAGCATCTTCTGGGTCACTTGCACATCTTGCGCCTGCACAACGTGAAGTTTCAGCTGTGGCTCCTGGAGGACGTGGGCATCGCACGACAGTTACAGGTATCTCCATGATGGAAGCTTCCTTCATGTCGATGTGTGCCACAGAGGAACACTGGCAAGATATCGATCCCCTTTGTCCTGGGGCTCACAGGCAATCCAATGCTGACGTCTGCATGCGCCTGTTTTTGTTGGCCTGATTGTGTTCACGCGTTGCACACCAAAATATCGTGGCCTCATTTGCAGTGCTTTGTTCTTGGGCTGACGGCCTGCATGCCTTGCGCAGGTCCTGGATTGCACGGGGTCCACCCTGGAGACGAAGTATATTCGCAATGAAGGCGATTGGTGGCTCCTGAGCAGCGGCTCTCAGAACCTGAAGCAGCTGATCCTGAGGGATGCGCGCATCTTGGTGCTCGGCTACATGCCAGACGCACCTTTCAACAAGGTAAAATTGCCCCAGCTGAGGGACCTGGACATCTCCGGCTTTGAGCGGGTTTTCGACAAAGAGTTCACTCACGATCCCGAGCCAGAAGGCGCCATCAAGATCATCAGCCCTGCCTTCTTCCGCGGCTGCCCCCGCCTCACCACGGTGGCATACAGTCAGGAAAACGCCACGGCGGAGGCATCGCCGCTGGCCGGCTGCCCCGCTCTGCGCGCTGCCGACATCCGCCTGGCACTGCCGTGACAGCCGGGCCACCTAAATTTCCTCTGAAGCTGACCAGCCTGACACTGCGCGGAGCGGAGGGGAAACACCTGGACATCACAGAAGCTCTGCGCGAAGCCGATGCTGCCATCGGCCGGGGCATGGATCTACAGCACCTCGGCTGCGCGCATTACAAGCTCGCCGCAGACCTGGCATATGATCTCGTGCTGCCCGGCGTGAAGTCTGTTCTGCTGGATCCTGTGGACGCGACAAACAAGCAGGCGCGGGTCTCAGACGGTCGGCTGCAGGCTCTGATCGGAGGTGTGCTGAAGTGCACTCCAGATGTTGAGCGGCTGGAGCTCGGAGCCTGCCCGAGCTGGCTGACTGTACCGGCATCCTGCGCGCGCCTCAGCACCCTCTGTATTTGCCGCTGCCCCCTGGGCCTCAAGGAGATCTCCTGCGCCGGCCTGAAGGACTTGGCCGTTTCGCACTCTTTCAAGGACTGCGCAGTTGGAAGCAGCCGTGAGCCCGAAACCTTGGAGCTGATTTTGGCGGGGTCGATGATGGATTGCCTGGAGAGTTTCACGCTCAGGCTGACCGGCCACACCGTGGGAGACACCTGCAAGATTTCAGTCGCCGCACCGTTTGGCAGGTCAGTGCACAGGGCGCTGCCACATCAGACGGATGTTGTAGGGAAGTGGGAGCTGTCAGTGGGAATCCAAGGGCAGAAGGCTGCTGCAGTTGAGGTACCCCAGCCAGTGGACATTATCTTGGCATGTGTTGATGCGCATGGCAGAGCAGTCTGGGAGGTGTTCTCTGCAGGTCTTGCATAACTTTGCTTTATTGTGCCCCCGGTGCTGGATCTACATGGATGAAGCAAGACTCTTTATTGGATGTGCAAGTTAGAGAGCCTACCGGCTGGCAATGGTACTATACTTCTTAGCTATTGAGCTAACAATTGATGAAGTGGAAACCAAGATTCTGACTGCATTTTCACACACTGCAATTCATGATCAATGCAAATTGTAATCAAGGAAGTGCAAATGATTCTTATGATAACGAGGATGATTATTAATCTTGAAGTTCAAGCTGGAAAATTTTGCTTTATCTACGCGCGCGCGGTAGGACCGCTAGCTAGCTATAGCACTGTGAATCAAACACTGTCACCGTGTGCTTTCAATGCAACCTTTGATCTGAACAGTACTGTGATCAAGACCGTGAGGAAGCTTGAGGTTTCCCAAGATCATGGCTATTCACTCTCTTCTGCAACCCTTCAACCAAGCACATGCATGTCCCCTTATGTAAGCCTCATGTCAGGCCTGTGTACCGGACGTTGAGGCCTGCCCAGAGTTGTCATCGGTCTATTCTAGGCAGATGCTGTCGTCCCATCCACACTGAAAGGACGTGAAATTGGTTTCTCCCCACACAGGGGTATCTTACATGTGAGCTTGATATCTGCGCAAGCACATGTGCCAAATCCCATGCACAACCTTTGCCAAGATTGAAAAGACAAGGATTGACTAGGCTGTGCTGCGTCCATTTTCATAGGGCATCCGTCAAGAAATCAACCGACTCAATATTGTTTATATCCTCAAGGAGGCATTGTGCAGGATAAGTGGAATTGCAGGAATGAGGAATCTCGGGGAAAGTGCAGCCTAGGCAGAACATGGGGAAGCTTTAGCTGTCTCCATGCGCCATACTAGACATCTAAGGCAGCCAAGGCAACACAGCTGAAGATTCAAATGGCTGTAGAAACGCAAGACCAGTCAAATGCCGGGGGATCCGAAGCGGCAGACTCCACGAACGGCATTGCACGAAGCAGCTTCCGTGAAGGATCAGTGACTCAAGCCAGTTCTCTAACAGCCTCTCAGCAGAACAGCGACGATGAGTACGAGGGATCTGAACATTCCGAGTCGACATGGCTCAGCAGAGCACAGAGTCGGACAGAAGAGCTGCGAAAGCTGTTCCACCTTCCTCCTGGCGAGGTGGGCCTTCTCTTCTTCTGCAACCCAACGAGCACAGTTGGCATGCAAGTTATCAGTGTAAAAGACACTTCATGGTACTCAGCCTGAATACTGCTGCCAGCAATTCAAAGAAGGAGTTGCCCAAAAGCCCAAGGATTATTCCTCATTGAACATGGGATAGAGCTGCGGCTTATGCCAGCTCCTACGCTATTTGCCCTTGAATCTCCATTTGGGCTTGCTCAAGCTTCCAATGATTCTGGCAGATTGCTCCTCACATTGCTAATGTGTGTGTTTGTTGGCCAGAACGTTTGCGACGAATTTGTGTGCGCGCTGCGGAAGAGGATCTTGCTGCAGGGGCGGCTGTACATCTGCGAGCACTACATCTGCTTCTACTCCCACCTCTTCGGCTACATGAAGGAGAAGGTCATCCCTCTCAAGGTGCCCGCCTCACAACCCCCCTGTCACTCGTTCTCATGCTCACAACACCAGCATCAATCAAGAAAGGGCCATCGGTTGCTTTATGCAACGAATGTACACAGGAAGACATGCCCGACCTGCTGTTCCTGTGGCACCTGTCATTGCAGGATGCTGCATTGACCTTGAAGACCTTCGTCATCTTCTCAGCAGTTCTGCCGCAGAATTGCCCTGCAGAAAAGAGCTGATCTGCAATTAAATGCGCAGGAGGTGACGAATGTGCGCAAGCGGCGCCACTGTGGCTTCCCAAACTCCATCGAGATCATCTGGCGCGGCGGCAAGCGCGAGTTCTTCACCTCTTTTCTGTCTCGCGACGACGCGTACCGCCTCGTCATGATGGCCTGGCACCAAAACAGGTGCAGCTTCCCCACTTTACAAATGCTGGCATGCGAATGCAATCTATCCCAATACAAACGATGAGATCTTGGGCAGCTTACTAATGCCAAAAATTAGACCTGCACGGTTCCTTTCAACTCGTGCTGATCCTTCAGCATCCCACGCTGCCCAGTGTATGGCATAGGGATTGCCCAGGAGCAGTGCAAGGGTGTGCAAAAGTTCAGCATGTCATCCTTGTCTGCCGGCAAGATATGAAGTCAAACAATAAACCAAGTCGAAATTAGTCGTCAGAAAGTCGTAGGTTTGGTTGACAATCATTTAAAACCCCATGCACGCAGCGGGTACGCAAAGCTGTTTGGAACGCTGTCGCCGCATGAGTCGGCGCGTCCGGTGGCGCTGCAAAAGGCAAGCGCTCTCATCCGCTCCTCAATCACCGGCCACTCCGCCGGCACCGCCTCCGCCGACCACAGCGACTCCGAAAAGGGCATCGAGGCAAGCCCCCCGCTGGCATTCTATTTATGCTCTCATGCAGACGCCACGCTGTGTCTTTCCACTGATTCTTGGGCACGAGCTGCGAGAGTCAAGCTGCGAAGAGTGTGGCCAAACCTGTGGTGCTGCATCTGCAGGGCAGGTGGTGTATTGAGTCCTCAGCAGTATACCAAACATGAGCATCACTGTCTTGTCAATAATCACACATTTGATGGGCCAAGGTTGCTTGCGGTTAGGACAGTGCCTCCAAACGGGAGTTTTGCTTGTGGTCGTCTTTATGTGTATTCCGAGGTGTGCGCAGGGGAAGCGGAGCAGGCTGGGGCAGATCATAAACACGCTGGCGTCCGGGCACATCGTCCCGATCGGCACGCGCCGCAACATCTTCCAGAACGGGGGGCACCGCGGGGGGGACCGGGATGCGGACGATGATGTCAGCTCCCAGGGCAGCGCCAGCTCATTCGCTGAGCGCAAGGCCGAGGTGCAGTCTCCGCCCTATCTTGCCTACCGTAACCCTCTATTTTCTGGCTCTGGTCATGCTCTTTAGCAAATAATCGGTCTTGAAGGGTGCAACCACCTGGGGCAATTGATGCATAAAGTTGCTCTGGGGCAGTGTCACCGCATGCGATAATGCGAATAATGCGATATATAATTGCATGCGAGCATTATATAGCATTTTATTTTTGGGCCAGTAGAATGCGATAAAATGCGATCCTCTCAAAAGTGCTTTTTGGGGGGCTTTAGAGTCCCTTTGAGGACTTACTCCATCCCCAAGCCTGTTCACACTGAGAAAAAACATTCCAAAAGAGTCTTACTTTGATTTTTCAGGAAAAACCTTTTATTTACCTGGCTATACCTACGTTTTGCCCAAAAATACAATGGCAAAACTGTTCCAAACGCATTTCATCGCATTTTTATCGCATTTTATTTTTCGCCAGTAATGCTAGCATTTTATCGCATTATATTTTGAGAATGATCGCATGCGGTGACCCTGCTCTGGGGTGGTGCGGGACGCAGCCATGTAGTGTCTATTGTGCAGTGACTGCATAGGGAGGGAGAACTCTCTTGTAATCCGGCCTCTTGATCACCTAGAATAGGGTGGAAAGTGTCTGTGGGGTGCTGGCTCCACATTCTGCATGCTGACTTACACCCATGAGTACCCTTATTGCATATATCATTCAGACACCCCTACCGGTTTTGTGTATTGCTGCGCAGGTCTCCCTGACCCACCCTTCGGCCGCAGCTCTCAGCGTGGACGATTCCGAGGCATACTCGGCAGACAACAACGACAACGACAGCGATATCGCCAGCGATGCTGACTCAGAGGCTGGGGGTGATGATGAATTGGACTGGTCCCCCCAGCCTGGGCCGGCCCCCCCGGTTCCCCCCGACTGCCACGCTTTGTCCAAGGGGGTCCTCAATGCCGATGTGCGCGAGGTGTTCCACCGGCTGCTCGCTGACGAGGTGCGCACCTTTTCATTTCCCCAGATTGGCTGCTTTGTGGGTTTTCATCTCAGGTGGCTCTCCTATCCGACAGTGAGTCACAGCAATGGTTTTGCAAGTCAGAATTGGCTCATTTGCATGTATGGAAATGTTCTTGATTGCAGACCCCGTGCTTTGCATCCCCTGCACGTCTCGTTGCACCACCGCCGTTGTTGTGCAAGTTCCGTATAAGTCAGTGGCAGTCCATGACGCTTACTAAGAGATGCGGCTCAGGATTCCATAGGAGTCAGTGACAGTTCCCGTTTGGCTTGCCGAAAGTGCTGGCACCAAATCTGGCTACCCTAGCAATAATTACAAATCCCCAAATAATTCCCTGAAGTAAATACGTTTTCCGCAGCGCTTCTTCCGCTCGTTCCACGAGGGCCGGGACGACCGCGACGTCCGAGTGTCGCCCTGGCGCCAGCACCCGGCAATGGGACGAGTCCGCGAGCTAACATTCGTCTCCCCCGTGAAAATGCGCATGGGCATTTCCCCCTCCTCCGCGCACTGCCACCAGACTCAGCGCTACCGGCTGTTTGAGGGGGGCGCACATCTGGTTCTGGAGTCCAGCCAGACCATGAATGACATCCCCTTTGGGGACCATTTCACTGTGGAGAGCCGCTGGGACTTCTCGGCTCTGACGCCCGCGCCAGACGGCGCACCCCGCACCAAGGTGAGTGAATCTTCTCTTAAAGTGCTCAACTTCTTGTTGACAGCTGCCTTTCTGGAATCAGGGTCGCTGCAGGGCCCTTTGTGGGAAGTGCATTGGTGCTGTGCAATCAAATGGAAGCACTGCATGCAAGCAGTAGACGGTCATTGTATGCATGCAAGCATGGATTATGGTACAATGCATGTTTATTAGCATGGCCGTGCCAAGTCAAATGGCACGGCCATGCTAATAAGGTGTTTTTTGATGATTGGTGGTGAAAGAGGTGTGCATGCACACGATGTGACATATGTGTTCTGCTGGTGCACAGGCGGTCAACCATGTGAAGATTCCCTTCAACAAGCACACAATGTGGAAAAAGGCCATCGAGAAGGGAACGCTCGACAGCTGCAGGGAGGCCCACGAAGACCTGGTGAGACTCTCCTCCTTTTCACCCTATCTCGTTTGGTTTCTTTCAAATCTGCAGATGCTTGCATTACCTCCATTGCTCTATAGTTGCACAGTACGTCTGAAAACACTTAAGATACGCGTCCTGGACGTCATGGGGACGTGTTGGCGTTCCAGACGGCCTAGGACGGCTAGATTAGTCATACCTTTCCAAAAGATGACTAATCACCTGTCTGGTGGCTTAGATTGGCTAGAATAGCACTGATTTGCATTGGACATGCTTTGAAAGGTCCAGACTGTTTAAGAAAGGGGGTTGTGCACAATTCCCAAGACTTCCAATGAATGCATATTGCCCAAAACATGCTTGCATGCATATTGCGCATATCCGTCCTGATACACGTATCCGTACTGTGCAACTATGCTGCATACTATTGTTCTGGAGATTTGTGCCAAGATTGTTACATGGAATGAGACCCTGGTCGTGCTGTGCCCCTTGCGTGACAGTGAGTAACCCCCGATGCATGTTTGAACACGGTAGAATTTTCTGTCATAAGAAGCTTAATCCTTCCTTTGTGGATGTCAGTGATGTGGAATAAATGTGATTTAAAATGATCCCTCTTTGTGGCGTCCTGCAGCTGGTCAAGGCGCAAAAGCTGGTAGCAGCAGTGCCAGCAGTGCTGTCTACAATTCGTAGCTCTTCCCGCCGCGTCCCAGACGGCGCTCCAAACGGTGCCCCCGCGACGCCGTTTGCGGCCGGCGCGGCGGCCGGGATCCCCCCGCTGCACCCGGGGGACCCCAGTGGAGCTGCGGTGGCCGGCCGGGGGCCCCAGGGGTCGCGCGACGTGGAAGAGCTGCTATCGCGCATCCCCCCTGAGTACCGGCCGGACGTGGCGCGCATGCTACTCAATTCCCAGGAGAAGGCTGCCGGCGGGTGAGGCCCAAGACACAACCTGGCATTTGTGGGGTTTGATTCTGACAAGGATTATTGGAGGACCCATGGTTTCTTGGTGTACCAGGCAGGAGCCATATGCAGTATTCAGTATTTGCCCCATTGACAAATAGCAGTCATCTCAATGGGAAGGATTTTGAGGGACTGGGCTGTGTTTCTTGGCGCCCTTGCCTACTTTTTCTGATGGCGGCTTCCCAACTCGCCTTATCCCTTGGCATTTCCTGTGGCCAGTTGTGCTGCTCTTGGCAAACTGCTGTGCATTGTCAGGGTAGCAGCGCCCTTCATCCTGAACTTCCTGCTAAGAGTGGCACAGTGAGAGGAAATGCCCTGCCTTTGGACACCTGCATGGTCAGCAGTCAATGCCTCCTAAGTGTGACAGAACTGGATATGCATCGATCAGCCAGGAAACTGAAAAAGGATTGCTGGCTGTGCAGGTCTGGGGCCATCACTAGCATGCAAAGTGAGGCACTTGTGAGGGCAGCGACCATGCCTGGCGCGCTGGGCAGCGGGGGCGTGCCCTCCCCCGGCAACGTAAATTCAACCCACCCATTGGCCGCTGCATATCACTGGCTGCGCGGCTGCTGCGAGCCGAGCTATCTGCTCATGGGCTGCATCCTGCTCGCCATCCTGATCCTCCAGGTGCGGCAGAATCAGCCTGTCTTTTGAACTTGTGTGGTCAGCCCTTTCAAGTCCCCCTTGCTTTGTGCGCCTGCAACTTTGATTTTCAGGCAATTCAACAAGAACACAGTCTGAAGACAAAGTCTCTGCGAGATTTCAGATCAACTGTCGTACCTTTTCACCTGCCCACGGAAGGATCCTCCCCTGTGCAGCCATGCTTTAAAGACAGCCATACATACTATGCTTTGCAGATGTGCTTTTCCTTTGTTTTTCTGCAGTGAGCGTCTTTCTTCAGCACAGTGTGAGTCCTGGGTTTTCTTGTCACCGTAAAAGTGACTTACATAATTGTGAGATTGTTGGCGTGCGGCAGATCATAATCCTGGCCGGCGTCGGCCGCGGCGGGGGCATGCGCATGGCGTTGCTGGGGGTGGAGGCGCCAAATCAGGCGCTGGCGCAACGAGTGGAAGTCATGCAGCTGGAGATGGCAGCCCTCATGCAGCGCATGGAATTACTCAATGCTGAACTGGCGGCCGCCGCGCGCCATCTGGCAAACCAGACCGCTGATGTGGCATGACCCAATTCCCCACTCGTGACAGTTGCCCCACTGAGCTCACGAGCCCAATTGGCACGGAGCATGGGGTTGAGCAGCAATCTGCCATGTCTAACCTTGAATGATGTCCCGGATATGTTCGTCTTCTTCCTTGCCTGTGTGGCACCTTTGTGTGATTTGCGCCCCTCATGTACTGGTTTATAGCTAAGGGGAGAGGAAAACGTGTGGATACAACAGAATCACGCATGCAATGCGTGGGATTGTGGGTTGCGAGCCTATGGTGCCAGTATTCCAGCCAAGAGAGCTGGGGAGCACTTGATCTGTACGGGACTTTCTTGTAGCAAAACAAGTGCAGTGCGCCACCCTGACTGCAGGCACTTCAGTCAAAAGGTCTCCTAATTGATACTGCAAGCAGCTGTGCCGGTATTTGCCTTTTGAATGTGAAACGTAGAGGAGCCATGGTGGATTTGAGCCACAAATGTCCCTCATGAGGGAAGGTTAGAGGCAAACGACGCCGATGAGCAATGATATTGAGGGCGTCTGGCATCCGCTTGGTGCAGAAGCAGATTCCTATAGGCTGAATATTGGTCTATGAAGTATAACTCAAAAGTGTCAGGAACTGTGGGGCTGTGACGGCACCCAATTGTTGCCTAGGAGACACTTCCCAGTGGAATAAGCTGAACTCACCAGGAACAAAGGAAACGGCAGAGAACCTGTGTGTTTGACAACCTGCACCTAGCAGCAATGTGTGGCACAGAACTGCACCCAACGGTGCATGATCTGCCAAGGAAGATTCAAATGCGTGAAATGCTGGACCTGTTTTTAGGACTCTTTCCTTCCTTAAATGATGTTTCATCATCCCCAATGGGTCGGGCTCAGCGAGAGCTTACTAAACCTGGTCTCAAAATCGCTGTAGGGTTTAGTTTTTGCATTTTAGGGTCTAAATATTCGACCTTTTATTGAGAAAAAGAATTATTATATGCGGGAATATGGTGCTGACTACGGTATATACGTACTTTATATGGCTCCACGCAGTGAGCCAGAATGGCAGTAATCTGGCCACAGTAGCTGTGTACAGGAAGGAACAGCTGCTATGGTATCAGCGGATCTGCACTGTAGCTTTACCACTTTGTATCTAACGCAGGCGGAAAGTTTGCTGGAGACTCTGAAGTTGCAAAGGGGCTTCCTTGTGTTTGCTGTGCAATGAAACCATAACAGTTGTCTGATCAGCAAGTGGTTGGCCAGAAGTTGATCCGGTCAGCTCAATTGAATGTTACAGAACAGTAAAACAAAAGTAAATCCATGGCCAAGCACACTGTGGCAGGATCCTATCATTAGATAGCCACACACCCATGCGACAGCAATGCAGAATTGCAATCAATGACCTGCCAGAAAGCTCCGTAGACTCACTGCAGGGACTTTATGGCTTTTGACTGCTGAAGGCCGCAGAGAGAATGTAGCACGACATTAAAGCAGTGCTGCCACTGTACCTGATGCTCTAAAAAGGCATCCAAGCAATTGCATTCCTGTCGGGAGAGTTTGCCATAATGGTGCTAACGATCCCACTCGAGCGTTCATCAGCAGCGAATTCTCCCACATGAGACAACTCACAAAAGACATTTGACAGGCAACCCCATGTCTTACCCACTGCCGCCGCAATTTTGCCGCTCGCTCTTCCCCCCAAATTATGGCAAAACATTTGTGTCCCTCAGGGCCTCGTTGACATTGGTCATCATTCCTGTCAGGTCTGCCAGCGAACAAACTGCGCTGTCGACAGCCACCTAACGCAGGCGACATGGGTCCAAAGTGACAATGCGCCATTAGCAGACATCATTAGCTCTGGTAAACGCCGTCCTATCACCCTGTCTCAAACACGCACAGTACCATGTCTCCACTGTTTGAGGCGGCCGGCAATTTCGCGCGCTAGTGAGTGCCGGTGGCCGGCGCGGCCGGGTCGACGGCAGCGGCCGGGGTGGCGGCCGGCTCGGTGGCGGGCGTCGCCGCAGCTGCCGGCGCGTCAGGAGTTGCCTCGGGAGCTGCAGCCAGCTTGGTGACTACGCCGCCCTGCGCACAATGCAGACTGGGAAAGTCAGTACCGCGTATGGGAAACTTGCTGCAGAAATGCTCGATGTGTGGTCTGTGACAAGCGATTTGGCTTGGTGTTGCTCAGACAGGGAGAGTTAGTTATGTTCTGGGTAAGTTGCTGGCAGGGAATTGCATGCTTGATGTGTGTGGTTTGTGACGAGGTGCGCAAGCGGGTCTGCTTGGTGCCGCTCGGACAAGAGGCAGCTCAAGGCATGCAATGGCATACATCATCAGAGTAACAACTCAGAAGGATGCTCGTGCAGAATTGCTGAACAGCATTGGCCCAAAGGCAAGGCTGAGGCAAGCATTGAGGAGGGGCGCAAGCTCAAGATCTCTCATAAAGCACAAGGACAGACTAGCAGGCAGTACTGGTCTCCAGGCAGTGTGCATGAGGCAGGGGCGCACAGTGGTGGCATTCGCAGAAGTTGGCACGGCAGCCTTTCCAGCTGTGGTGGCATTGGTGGTGCCAGAGCTGCCCAGGCCTGGAATGTTGACTCCCTGCAGAGCCACACACCTGGTAAGAGCAAACTCATGTACACATGCAATGAATTGCTGCAGAAGCAGACTTGCACACTTCTGCAATTGAAATCTTATGCGGCCAGAATGTATTTTGCATGGCTGCTGTCCTCAAAGAGGCACAGCAGAAGTAGGTGTATGATCAAGAGTGTGTCAACACTTGTGCCAGGATGATTGTGTCTTATCAAATCTGTCTGACAGGGTGAAAGCAGGAGCTCACATAGGACTTCAGCTGGCCTTCCAGGTCCGCTGGGTTGATGTGGGCAATCTTGTCTGCGGCTTCGTGCCCATACTTCTTCACCTGCAGAGAATATTGTGAGTGTCTTAGCACAATGAGAATTCTGAGCCTGAGATTTGAAACCCTAGGTGATAAATATCAGGTGATGTGCCTCACTTCTAAACATATTTAAGAAGCCTTATCAGCTTTAATATGCATGAGCAAAACCCCAGACAGTTTGTTCACAAAGTTTCAAGTCAAAATCACTGGTGGAGAGATGAAATGGGGCAAAACGCGTGAGATGTTTCCCACGACATGCTTTTCAAGGTACGGGCTGGGTAGCGCGAAGGAGCGCAAACTCGACGCACAGAATAGGAAATCAATGACATGCTTGATACCCTCAACTCTGGCCCCGAGCGCATGTCAATTTGCCTTTGCTGGGGCCTGTGAAGACAATTCAGATTGACATATAGATAAATACCTGCTCTGCCCCGCTCGCACCGATCTTCGCCTCAGCGGCCTGTGCGGCCTTGTCAGAGGCTGCGGCAACCTATACACATATAGAGTAACATCAGTTGTCGGCCAACATGATAAACACGACAGGTGATGTACCACGATCTGAGTTCAGCGACCGGTTGCTTCCTTGCGACAGAATGTCTGGCATGTTTGCAGGCTCCGAACGCCAGTCGTGCAGCGAATGCTGAAGGAATGTTTTCTACCAATAAGTGGAAGCACCTGCTCTGCAGCTTTCTTCAGAAAGGAGTCCATGATCTCGGAAGTGCTCGACGACTGTGCTGGAAAGCGGGTGCGTTTCGCTCGAGTGTGAACAGAGAACGAATGTCAGACGTGTAACCAAGTGAATTTCTGAGGCTGTGTTTACGAAGGGAAACAGGATCGTGAGCTCTTCTGCTGAGCTGTCTGTTCCTCCTATACTAGGTTATAATAATCGCAGGGGATTGCAATCCTGCATGTCTCATGAGCTCTCAGAGCAATATTGTCACGATCCACTGAGCAGAAATGCGAACTTCGATCTTAAATTAAGGTGCAGGTAGTATCAAGGGCGTTATTCCTGTGCAGGGCGGGCCTTTACAATCAAGTTCGAGGCAAGGCAAATTGCAATCGGTTGCACACCTCGTCCTCAAGAACGCTTCAGTACCGTGCTTCAGATCCTAACAGTAATATGAAAGGCGTACGCCACGTTTGTACATTACCGGGACCCAATCCTGTGCCCTCTGGACGTGTCCCGGGATCACCACCAACACTCACGTCCTGCTGAAGACCCACGGTAAATGCTGGATGTTACCATTGCAACGGTACTATACTATCTGCTTTGCCAAACGAGAATTGCGCTCAGATGTGCCGAGCACCAAAGTGCAGCACCGTCCCATACTCCATCGCAGAATATGCTGCACCCCATGCTCCAATTAAAGTCCCTTTCTACTGACAATGACAAAGCCCAACGCTTGTCTGAACAGTTCCATGCTTTTTGGCGACTTTTGTTCATTATGATTTTATTTGTGTGAGGCAGCAGGGCGTGATGGACCAGCAGAAGGGGAAGGCGTCCCAGCCTAAGCGCGGGGTGCAGGTCATTGACCCTCTGCTGGATCGCCTCAAGCCTGTTTCGCGCCCCCAGCCGCGGCCTCAGAAACCCCCAAGGCCCCCTGCATCCTTGGTGCAGTGGCCCCCGCCGGATGCTGCCTCCAACAGCATGCTCCCCGCAGCCAAGAGGCCCAGGATTGGAGACATGCCGCCCCTGCCGGGCCATGCTCCCAGTCAGAGTGCTCCAGCTGCGGCGGCAGCAGAATTGGTGCGTGTCAGTCTACTGCGAGAGCCTGCATGCATGTGCACCAATCGGACCTCCATCACTGACACATGCAGGCCTAGTGTGATGTACCGCTCGCGATGAGTTTGACGTCCCTGCATGGGGGTGCTCTAAGACATGCATGAAAGCCACCTGCCTGTATTGGCTGCATGTGCGGCTGGTTCACAGGCTGCTTTCAGGCAGATAGCTCCATGGACATTCGCTGCTGCATGCAATCTCAACTTCTCTTGCCTATTCCAGTTTTGCATGCAATAGCTAATGACAAATTACTTGAGTATGGGTGCTGCAGGAGCCCATCTTGCAGCCCAGGAAGTCTGGCAAGCCGGAAAACTTCAAGCGGCCCACCGCGCGCAGCACCAAAGGGGCCCAAATCACCGCGCAGTCAACAGGAGGCCTGGACAGGCATGCTAACTACATGCTGACTTGCTGACAGACTAGAATCCTGACGAACGCTTGCTTGTTGCATCCGTGATGGCTGTGTCAAGGGAGCGCTGCAAAGATGCATGGCCATCTTTGCACTGTCACAATATTCAATACATGTCTGCTAGTTGGGTGCATATTACATGGCGCATTGGTCTTCAAGCACTAAAAAGGGATCACTCCCCTGATAAAGGGAGCCATGTGACCCTATTCCCCTATACAAGGCCTGATTGTCCAGATCTTGCATATGTACATGAAGGCCCGTCCCCACGGTTGATTGGGTCTTGCTGGGATCTGGCAAGTCCAACAAAGGGGTTGAATTTCGGCAGCCTTTACATGCAGCTTGTCTGTGGACGCACCTTGCCTCTAGCCGAAATGGTGTGCAGTATAATAACAATAATACTAACAATTATTGGAGTATTCATGGAATATTCATGATATTACAAGGGGTGAGCATCAAGACACCGGTCCAATGCAATGCAGGCTGGAGCGGGAGGTGCTGGGCGGCCGCCTGTGGCACGGCGCGTGCCGGCGCCTGAACGAGGACCTGCCGGATTCGGTGCCGCTGTCTTTCACGGACGCGGCCGAATATGTGGGCACATTCGAGCCGCTGCTATTTGAGGAAGCGCGCGAGTGCGTCCGCAGCGACTGGGGCGAGGCCTGCGAGGGCGCCCGGCCCAGAACATGGCCTGCCGCAGTCTCCAGGTCTGCCGCAATTTTCACCCTTCTGGACCAAGCTAATTGTTGTCAGCACGGGCCTTCACTGGACACATTTTTTGGCTCTCAGCGTGCCACGGCGTGGCATGCCACGAAGTCGGATATTAGCATATTTTGCCATGTGCTGGCGGAGCGATTGACGACACCTTACCTGATATGAGATTGGCTGTGCTCTCAAGACCGGATTCGGCTTTCTTCAGACATTTTGCAGGACTGCCATGATGCATTGCCCACTGATTCTCCTCAGTCCATGAAAAACATGTACGGGCAACATGGAGGTTTTCACTTATTGATACCAGATTCTGCTTGTGGTCGCAGCCTGGAGGAGAGGCATGGTGGCTGGGTGGATGTGACAGTGACGCCGCAGCCGCAGCCGGGCGCATTCTCGCTGATCCGCCCGCCGCAGGCCGGCAGCGTTGTCATCCTCACCTCGCAGCGGCCCCCCACCCGCCAGGCCCTCGACTGGCTCACCAGGTGCACTTTTGCCATCTTTTATATTGCAAGAGAAAGAGGGGGGCTCTGTAAAGGGCAAGACTTTTGTTGAGGTATCAGATGCAGAAACGCAGCGCTACTGCTCAGTTGAAAGGCAGTCAAGCAAATTTTCAACATTTGCAATGGGTGCATGAAAGATACGTGCGAAAGAGCATGAATGCTATGTTTAGACGTGATCTAAATTGGATGTTGTTCGTGCATGCAATTCCAAATGCATGTCTTCTGCCAAGGCCCAATTCACCAGAAAGTCAAACCTTAATAGTACAGGACAAGCAATCTGATGTCCGCTGTGCATTTGCAGGCCTCCCAGGGACAGGGGCCAGCCAAGAGACAGCCCGGAACCCCCCCACGGGCCCGGCGGTGGCCACCGCAGCCGTTCCCGGTCCCCGTATACGGGCGCACCCGGCACCAGCCGCGCCGATTGGAACCGTCAGCAGATGGCAGAAGGGCTGGACGGCCTGCAGCCTCAAGCACCCACTGCTAGATCCGAGGAGACTGCAGGGCCTCAAAAGAAGCCAGCCTCCACAGAAAAGGGCCAGGCATTGGAGCATGCAAGTGTCTTATCAGCTGGTGCAGAACAGGACACCGTCATGGTGGAGAGTGAGGATGAGGAAGGGCAGGTGAAGGAGCATGCCGACAGCAATGGGTCCGCAACAAAAGAAGCAAGAAATGCAGCAGAGTGTTCTGCAAGGTCAGGGGCTGAAGGTATATTAGCAGCCAAGCAGAGGAAGCCGCAGGGCCGGCCAGTGGCGAGCAGGTCAGCGTCCCCAGAGCCAAAGGCTTGGAATGGAGGGAACGGTAGAGCAGACAGGGGCGGGGGGTCCTACTCGCCACCCTTGGTCATCGCAGGTACGTCTGGATGAATTGAATACATCAGAGCCTGCATGCATGGAGTATGTGATTCAGCACCCATAGGGAACATCCCATGATCAATCTGTGCCCGATGTCTGTTCTGATGTCCTTTGTCTGATGCTCTGCCGGCCATACCATGACCCCTGTTAAGTGACTCTAAAGTTGTCAGAATAACTTGGATTCAATGAAGCATGTGTGCTTGTACACACGAGCATCCTTCTGAAACAGGCATGGATACGCAGGCATTGTGAGGACGGTGCCTTACAGGCAGGACGCCGGTGCCGGCACATTTGTCATCAGCGTCCATCCCTGCTGTCGCGCGCATGAGGACGAGACATGCGAGGCTCCATGCATGCAGGTACCTTCACCGTCAGCATATTTGCATGCTGCTTTTTGCTACCTCTTTTTTGGCAGCACCCTTGGATGCATTCAATTGCCATGAAGGCATTGTGCATCTCTTGCAAACAATTGCTAAACATGTCGCAAGGGCTAGCCAGCACATGCTGAGCGCTGGTCTCTGCGTTTAAGCAATGCATGCCTCCTGCATTAGTGCACAATGACAGGAAATGTGTGCATGCGAGAGTGTGTTTTACAGGGCTCTGGCTGACATGCAGGCACTGGCGGAGCTGAGGAAGCAGGCCAGCGGCTGGTGGGGAGTGATGCTGTCGCCGCTGGTCACACAAGTCAGGGAGTACCAGACTATTCACAACCTCCACACCTTCCCGGTGAGCACTTTGCTTTAGCATTGGCGCTGTGCAGTCAGCAGCTGGGTATGCGCGTGCGCCACCTTCACGTGTAAAATCTGTTTCATTGTCATCGACTCCTTTTCCATGTGGGGTTGTACACGCGCAAGTTGAGCTGGTGCAGGCAAAGTGCATGCAGTTTGATTGCCAACTCTCTACAATCGCCGACTCTCTACAACCTAGCAGATGTGCATCTCACCTCAACTGGCTGGTAGTCATGTAATGTTGTGGAGGCAGGTGTGATGCATTACGAGGTTGAAGAGCCAAATGGCAGGACTCTTTGCAAAGCTCCTGTCATGATATTTTGTCTGTACATGCGCAGCTGGCGGCGAGCATCCTGCAGCCGGAGCGGCTGAGGGAGATTGGGGAGCGGACGCTGTCCAAGGAGGCCATTCAGAAGATGTGGCCCATTGAGGTGGCCCAGAAGGGCTTCATAGACTTCCTGAGGGAGCAGTACGACCACACCCAACTGGAAGCCATCGAGGTCAGCCTCTGCTCACTCAGAACCATCATTTATGGCAGCAGACAGCGCAGGTTCCAATTGTTCATACTCCTGCTGTGTGGGTACGTGCATGATTGCATTGCAAGGGAAGATGTCAGAAATGGGGGTTGATCACTGTCAGTCCTCAATCTTCTATATTTGCATCAGGATTAAGATTGCATTGCATCAGATGCTTTCTAAGTGGATATTACACTGTGAGTGCCTTGCATCTGCATCTGCTAGTAAAAGGTCAGGAAGCAGGGTGTTGCTTGCCACAGCAGCAAGTGCCCAGAAGCAAGGATAATGGAGACTGTAAAGGATAAGTGATTGCTTAAGAGTCCAATGCTGCGCAGGTGGCGACCTGTCACCTGGGCCAGTCCAGCAAGGCGGAGCAGAAGCAGGAGCTGCTGCCCTTCATGCTCATCCAGGGCCCTCCCGGCACGGGAAAAACACACACTGTGAAGGGAGTGCTCAACGTGTGGCACCTGGTGCACTACCAGCGCTACTACAACTCCCTCGTGGCTGTGCTCACCTCGGACGCCAAGGCCGGCATCAACATGGAGAGCATGCAGAACGCCATCGACCGCAAGTGCGTTCTCCCCTTCTTTCAGCTGTAGACAATCTTAAATCTCACAAAGTCAGACCCTTTTATTTCATCTTGCTCTGGCGCAAATGGCTAAGGTCGCCTTTGTGCAATGGGCATCCTTTCTTCTTGGGCTCCGGGCGGAGGTTGTGCGAAGGAGTTTTTTAGCACAGGGCATGCTGTTTTGGGGCTTGCTCGCATCAGATATTGTTTGGTGCATGTCAAAACAGAGCTCTTGTTGCCACAAAAGAGTAACAATGGGGCTTGTACCCGGCATGCAGACTCTGCGTCAGCCATTGAAAGCACACCCCTGGTGCCAGAAAAGGATTTTGGGGCTTGCATGCATTCTCTGCATGAGGGATATCAAAAAGAAGTCCCAGTTTTTGCCACAAATAACGCAGGTCTGCGAATGCGCAGGGTGCGGAACACAGCACCGAAGCCGCGCATCCTGATCTGTGCGCCCAGCAACGCCGCCGCAGACGAGCTCCTGCAGCGCATCATGGACACCGGCTTCTCTGACGCCCAGGTGCGCCGCCAGCTACCTTGCTTTTCGTTCCTTGTTCTTATTCTCTATTCCTTTGAAACATGTTTCTTTCTCTTCTTTGATTTTTTCTTCGTTTTCAAGATGCCTGATCATCTTTGTTGTGAAACATGCATGATCCCGAGGTCGTGTAGATCTCTAGGGCCAGATTGTAGAGGTTTTATATCTCTAAATTATATTGCACTTCTTCTTTTCCTCTGAAGCACGGCCGATCATGAGGATGCATGCATGATCTCGAGGTCATGTGGATATGTTGGCTTTGGAATGTAGAGGATATCATGTCTCTCGGTGCAATGCGGTGTTTTGGCTTTTGCTGTGGTAAAATATTGGAGACCGCTCCCAGGTGGCATTGTGATTATGAGGTGGAAGCCCTAGAGACATTGCCAGAGGCTCCACTTAGAAGAGCGCAGAGCCACTTGAAAGGGGAACTTGGTCGCCCCCTTTTCCCTGCTAGCAGCAAAAACATGGCGCACCAATGACCAGCAATTGTTTCTGGCTGGCGGACCATAACTGCAGGGCCTCGTGGCAGTGAAGTTCCTAGCGTACTTGTCTTTGCCTGGACCATGAAAGGTGGTCTTTACCAGAAACTGCCAAAGTACCACCCAGCAAGAGGCAGTGGTGATGAAAGCTAGATAAAAATGCATGCACCAATGCAGGGCAAGGTTTATCGGCCGAATGTGGTGCGCATCGGTTCAGAAGAGGCACCGCTTTCGCAGCGCGCCAAGGACGTCTGGGTGGACGGCCTGATCAGGCAAGATCTGCCATTCGTACTTGAATTTCCACACTTTTTCAATTCTCTATAACGCACACTGCATGTCTTTTCACGAAAGGAGCACCATCTCGGATGGACTGGCATCTTGAGGTGACATCATGTCACGCCTGTACTTGTGATGGTGTCACCTAATGATCCCTATCACCTGGAGTGGGGTTGATCCAGCCTCTTATTTCCTGAAATCTTCTTCTCACTTGTTCTCACAGTACCCTGGCTTCACTGGCAAGTGGAATCCCAGCCTACCGCAATTCTCGGAACGTGCCCAATTTTACAGCGCCTGCATGGGAGCATAGACTCATGTTGATGCTTTTCTCCAGCTGCATGGAATTATTGAAATGTTTGTTAACTACCTGCATGGAAACATGACTGATTACGAAGCTGATTCCCCAGGCGCTACATGGGCATGAGCGTGGCGCAGTGGCAGCGCGACAGCCAGCGGTTCCGGCACGAGGTGCTGCGCCTGTCGCGGGGGATTATGGAAATCCAGAGCCGTATCAAGGCCGCCCAAAACGATGCGCCGGTGTGTTTCAAATCAATTTACATCCTGTGTTGGGTGGTGATGTCTCAAGAAGGGTGGCTTCTAATTGGAGCAGTTCCAAATCATCTATCATGCTTGCAAGCCACTCTTGGGCGAGGTTTCAACAGTCTCGTTCGTTTTCTACTCAAGAGGCTTGTGCAATTTTGCATCACCAAATACTGCTTGGACTGTAGCAGTGCAATATTGCACTGCACCCGATTGAGACACTCTTTGGGCCACAAATCTCTTGGTCTTCAGAGGCTGCTACACTTCACACGGTTTTCCATGAGACAAGATGGCGCAATGTGCTTGACATTTGAGGAGCACTGTCGAGAGGGCCTGCACACGCGCGCAGGCGGAGGTGCACAAGTGGGGCCACGACCTGGCCAACATGGATGAGGCGCGCGATCGAGCAGTCGTGGAGCTCAACCGGCTGGACACCGTGCAGGGCCTCGTCTGCCACCCCCAGGGCATCAACAAGCGCGAGGTGCGATTATCACAAGCTCTGCTAGGTCATGTATCCGATGGCTCCACAGCAACTCTTGCATGCACTGAGGCGCTACTTTCCAGCATCCTGCAGATGGGTGAATGACCTCGTGGTGTGTGCAAGGGGCAATCTTAGTCCTGCTGTGTCATGTGATGGCTCCATGGCTAGCAGTCCTCTCCTGCTGCCATTGCCTGCAGTGCGCTTCTATCAGACCTGCTGTGCCATGTGGTGGCTTCCATAGCCAGCGCTCACCCCTTTGCATGCGCTTAGTTTCTGCCTGCCAGCATCCTTTAATTCTTGTACATGAGCTCCTGAGCTCCTGATGGGCGCATTGTGCGTGTGGATCCTCATGCTCCCTGGTGCAGCTATGCTGGCGGCTGTGCCAACCCATCTCTTGGAACCTATTCTTGACATCTTTCCACCTGCTGCCTGGTGTTTCTCGTGATTGCTCCGCCAAACAGGCGCACCATGTGATCTTGCAAGCAAGACCAACACGCCACAGCTCTGTGAGCCGTAATATGCAAAGGCATGACAGGGGATGCACATGCTGCGCGCAGGTGGAGTGCAGCCTGGAGATGTCGTTTGTGATGGAGGCGGAGATGGTGTTCACAACGCTCAGCAGCACGGGGCGCCGAATCTTCCAGCGCCTGGAGGGGATGCCCTTTGAGACCGTGCTCATCGACGAAGCCGCCCAGGCCTCCGAAATCGCCGCGCTGCAGCCGCTCGTCTTCGGCGCCAAGAGGTGCGCCCATGAAGCTTTGCTTGCCCATTCTGGACTACCTCAGATAGTCATGCAGCTGCTTCTCCTAGCTATATCGCTGGCAACTAGAATTTCCTTATTAGGCTGCTATAGGCTCTCTCAGTAGAAAGTGTCTTAACAGCAAGTGAGGCTGAATTCCTTGACAGACACAGCAGGATGGACATCTTCCTTTTGTCAACCTGCTCTTGCAAAAAGGAAAAGCAAGTCCTGTGATTCCATTAAATTTGATTAGAGTTCGAAAAGGAGGTGCACATGCAAGCGCAGGGCACGGCACCTTGTCTAAGTCTGTTTTCTGAAAAGTTGCGACCAAACTGCTAGGAGAGAAGAATGCCTGGGAGGACCAGATGAGGCTATCAAGACATTCTGCATGCATGGCTGCGCAGGGCGGTGCTGGTGGGCGATCCGCAGCAGCTGCCGGCAACGGTGAAGTCGGCCAAGGGCAAGGAGCTGGAATTGGAGCGTTCCCTCTTTGAGCGCCTGCAGCGCGCGGGGTGCCCCGTCAAGATGCTGAGCGTGCAGTACCGCATGCACCCCACCATCCGCGAGTTCCCCTCCAACTACTTCTACAATGGTCGCCTGGAGGACGGGTGCGTGATTCCTGCACTTCTTTGCTCGGCAGAGTGTATTTATTTGAAATTTTCTACATGCTGACACTGCCCAGCAAAGAGCAGTTGCAAGGGTCCATGTGTAAAACAAGGCTCCAAGGAAGCCCAGTTCTCGCTGAGTGACCGTTTGCTACCCCACATCTTGATGGGGTTTCCGGAAGCTTGTGGCCACATAGACCGCTTGCGAGTGCTCTTTGTTGGACAGTGTCTAGCTTATTGCTTGCTACTTTACGCATCCTCTCGACTGCTGAGATTGGATGCCATTGCCATTGAAGGCCATGCTGCATGGTATAGCACATGTGCTGTTATAGCAGGGCTAGGTGCGTTTCCAGCAGTGCTTGCATTTTGTCTTACATGTGACAATCTGAAATGTATGTGTGGTTTTTCTGCCCGGACAGGAAGTCGGTGAAGGAGGCAAAGCTGCCGGTTTTTTACGAGCACCCGCTGCTGAAGCCGTACGTGATTTTTGACGTGTCCCACGGCCGTGAGCAGCGCGGGGGGTCCAATGGTGGATCCCTCAGGAACCAGGCAAGCCCCTTTTTTTACTCCTGCTTCTTGACATCTCACTCAATATTCTCTGGCTGGTTGGCCATGTAGCGTGGCTGTCCTGCGGTGTCTGAGAGCATGCTGCTCATCTGCACATGTTCCTGCATTTGCAAGGGGATTCTAGACCCCAATGATTGACAGCGCTGAATCAGTTTTATCAGACTTTTGTTGTACAGATGTCTTTACTGCACGTGGCCTTGCCACAAAATTGCTTTTAAACAAAGTGGCAGATGGCTTTTTGTGTTAAGCTGAGTAGCCTCCAGCTGCCGGACCTACTATGATGTGGCGCTGACTGAGCGTGCTGACATGGCGCAGGCGGAGGCTGACCTGGCGGCGGCGCTGTACAAGGAGCTGATGGAGTTCCGGGCTGCGGCCGAGCGGCGCGGCGTCAAAGTTGGCGGCTGCGAGGTGGGCGTAGTCACCCCCTACAAGCAGCAGAAGACCTGCCTACGCGATACCTTCCTGCGCGCCGCCGGGCCCGAGGCTAGCGCCAAGGCACGGCCCCTCCTTACTGTAAATTTCTCATCATTATTTGATCCGTGGGTTGATGCAAGCCTGGTCGTGCTGTCTGCTAGTGCTTTTGCTGAGAGAGGCTCCTGTAGTTTGCGGAGTGGCGGAAGAGGCTCACTGTAATGGGGGCAAGTGAGAGAGGCAGGCCGTGCTGTGCTTTGGTCCCGCTTTCTGCGGGTCAGCCGGGAACTTGCATCATGCAATATGCTGTCTGATTCTACATGTACCTCGCAATGCCTAATGTCATATCATCACAAGAAGAGACAGGCATTAATTCTTCAGCCGCATAATGAAAAGACAAATGACGTTCTTGGGGGCACGCAGGTGATGATAGAGACGGTGGACAGTTTCCAGGGCAAACAGCTGGACGTGATCATTCTGTCGTGCGTGCGCGCCTCCGACCGCAAGTCTGGCGTCGGCTTCCTAGCAGACGTGCGCCGCATGAACGTGGCCATCACCCGTGCCAAGCAGGTGCCCATTTTACACTGCTCTTCAACCCCCAGGAAGTGACATGCCACAAAGTGGACACTTGAGATTCTGGCTGGTCACGTTTGCGCATGGGTTTATTAGCAGTGCTTGCCGTGCACTGTGAAGGTCTCTTGCGATTGCGTGACCAGCTGCGAGCTGTGAATCTAACTGACACTTGCAAGCCTTCGTGTTTGCTTGGTTCCTGTAAGAGATACATAGCTTAAAAAGCTGTCTTCGCCATATGCTTGCTGACACCTGTGTTTGGAGCCTCCTAAGACCAATTCCATCCACTCGTTGCCTTTTGAGTAAAGTGAATGGCAGCATCGTGGTTAGTCAAACTGCCACGTGGGACTTTTGCAGGCGCTGTGGGTGCTGGGCAGCGCAGCGACGCTGGAGAGGAACCCGGTGTGGGCGGCTCTGCTGGCCAACGCACGCGAGCGCGGCTGCGTCATCAAGGAGGCCAATGCCAGGTGCCTCACTTTTCTACCTCTTGATGAAATGTAGTCTGCCAAGAAAGTATGGACAATTTCTGTGTGTCTAGTGTCTCTCTTGCCTCGCAATGGGATATCTGTAGTGTGATCTGTGTTGAGTGTAAACAGCTTCTAGGGCAATCCTCCAAAGGTTGCATTCACTGTGCATTACATTTTGTGTCAACAGCCGATTGCAGCAGCTTATGCATACTGTACTTTGTGCAGGCAGTTGTTCCCTGACCAGAAGCCGTACAAGCCTCCAGTCTCTATCCCGACACAGCCGGAGGCGGCGGCCGCAGCTGATGCGATGCTGCAGAGCAGCGCGCAGCAGGATCGGCCTCCACAGGAAGCTGCCGGGCAGCTGCTGCGCGCATCGGCTGCCGCAGAGAAGGAAGCCGTACAGTACCTGGAGCTGCGGCCGGCCGACATCCTGCCGCCCCAGCCGGCAGCGCAGGCGTCCGGTCAGCATCCGCACAGCATGTCCAGTCAGCAACCTGCAACACCCGCCGGTGATCCCAGGATCCAGCAGCAACAGCAGCAGCAACATGCCTCTGGGAGCCAGGCAGCTCCGGTGCGTCAAAGCGTGGTGTCAGACCCGCGACTGAGACAGCAGCAGCAGCAGCAAAGTCAGCCGCCACCCTCAGGGGCTGTGCCTGGCCCTGCAGCTGCAGCTCAGGGGAGCAGCATACCTAGCGATCCTCGACTGAAGCAGCAGCAGCAGCAGCCGCACCCTGTCTCTCTGGCAGACCCAAGGCGGCCGCAGCGAGACGTCACATCATCTTCAGGCAACACTGCTGCAGCAGGCCAGACAGCTACAGGGCCGTCAGATCCCAGGCGGCCGCCGCAGCCGGCCGCCAGCCAAGCAGCTGCTGCGCAGCTGCCCACCCCCAGCGATCCGCGCGTGCGGCTAGACCGGGCTTGTCCTGAAGCGCAGCCACCAGCACACCTGCCCCGTCCTATCATCCTGCAGGCCCCAGGTGCTTCAGGCCAATTATCCCGCGCCGGGAACATACAACAGCATTCTTTAAACCAGGGCCCAACACCAGTAACGCTGCAGCCGCCTGGTCACTCAGAGCAAGCAGGGAGCCATGTCAGTGTCCCCAGCAGCCAGAGCCGGCCCATCACCCTGCAGCCCCCCGTGCCGGGAGCATCTGGACAGATGGCAACGCAGTCAGACAGTGTGCATCAGCATCCAGGAGGATTGCATGGGAGCGCGAATGGGGGTGTGCCTCAGCACATGCAGCAGGGGGGGCCAGGGCTGCAGGGGCAGGGTGGCTATGGAGCAGGGGTGGGGAATGCGAGCAAGGGAGATGATGCGCAGCGCGGGGGCGTGCCAAAGCCGATCACACTGCGGCCACCACAGCAGGGCCAGCAGTTTCAGGCGCACACTTTTGAGTACCGGCGGTAGTGATTGCATTTGCAACGTAGAAAATGCGTGTGCTTATGGGCCAGCTATACTTGCTCAACTGTGGATTGAATGTACGGTAATTATGAACCTTTCAGCATCAGAATTTGAATGTATAGCGGAGAATTTGAGTAGAACATGTGTAGCCTCAAGAACGCGTGCAAAAGTTCAGGTTTGCCCCTTGGTCAAGAATGTGCACACCGATGCAGTCTACCTGGGTGCTCCGAGCAGAGGAGTCCCCGTGTATCACCCAGCAGATTTTAATATTGCATCGAGGTCAGAACGTAGCACCCTGCCATGTGCGCTAGTGTAGAAGCAACTACGGACCGTAGTCTACGGTACTTGATCATAAAAAGATGAAAATTTTGCAATAGATGGTGCATGCATGCATATGCGTATACGTCCTGGCCTTATACAAGATCATCTGCAGATCATGCTTGACGAATACGGAATACATAGTGCTCATTGATGTCGACAGCAACAGCGCTACATATGTAATTGTAGATTCCATTCTGATCAGAGTCTGACCGCCGCCCAATCGGCTGCGAGCTCGAGCCGGCATTTGCACCATTACTAAATATTAAGTATATTTGCACGTGCGCGCAGCGGCATATATCACCTCTTGTCTGGCATTGCACGCACAACTGCTGTCCAATTTTACATCACGGAAAGTTTCTTGAAGCACGTCCAACAATCACATCAAATCTTCAAGCGCAATGCAGTCAACATGGCACATGCCAGTGATCACAGCCGTGGTGGCCCTCGGGTCATGATCATATGATGCATGACCCCGCCGCGGCGTGACCCCGGGTCAGGTGCCATCAGTGAACGGCAGGTAAAGTGTCAAGGCAGGTCCTACGTGAATCTTTGCCATGAATTTGGTCTCTAGACGTGAGTTTGCTCCTAAAGGGGCCTCGAGGAGGCTCCTCCATGCAAGCAGATGGACAGATGTCTGCTAGGCGTTCCCTTCGCTTTTTCCTCGGCAAGATAGTCTGTTTGACAAACTGGTGGCATCATGCATATTGAAAGCGTTGCGACGCTCCGATCTGGCTAAGACTTCACCGACCACTGGAAGGAGTGAAATTCATGGATCATCAGGCCCCCACTGCCGCACATGCATCTAGTATCGATGGCACGCGTCACGTTGCCAGGTTTTCTGACTTGTCAGACGAGCTTGTATGGGATATATTTCAACATCTCAATTTTGAGGAGCTGTCAGCAGCGCAGTGCGTCGATCGCAGATTGTACAGGCTGCTATCACGCCCTAATCCTTGTATCAAGGTCTACGGATCTTGCTCCCTCACAATGGACAAGATACACGCGAGCTCATCGCTCGCGGAATTTACGAGGTATTTGATGTGGCCCAATGTTTCTTTCAACTGCAAATGCAGAGACCTGATCTGCGCACCAGTACAGTTCTTATTTGCACATGTGCTGGCAGGTACCTGCTGAAAAGAGCCCCTGGCTTCAAGTCTGTACGCCTCACGGTCCCGTCCAAGTTCCAAGGCAACGAGGAGTGGATGCACACCTTCCTAGGCGGCTGTCTTCCACAGCTGACAGGAGTGTTCGTGAAGTATAATGTCAGCTTGGAATTAGACCTACAAGAGGGTGCGGAAAAGCCTCTGCCGATCAATGTCTTAAGAAATTGTATGAATGGTATTTGTGTCCAGAGTTCCAGGCTGCAGCTTGAAGAAAGAGGCATTCACTGCTGTGCAGGAGCCTGCCTCCTATTTTCAGAGCCTGAGGACGATCAAGAGGAGGAGCCAATATATTTTTACGAGGCAGATTACTGGCAACTGCTTGCTCCATGTCTGACGAGCCTGACTCTGAAACTGCACAACCTGCTGCTCAGATTCGTTCCTAGAGAAAAGATGGAGTTGCTGCTGTTGCTGCACAACTTGGAGGTCCTGGAGCTCACAGGTGGGCTTGCCCACAGCTACAATCATTGCAAGGTAGAAAGACAGACAAGGCAGTGCGAGCGCCAAGAAGGGAGAAAGGGCTGCCTCGCGGGCTGACCACACGCAGTGCATCAACACAACAAATATCTGCCGGCCCAAGAGCACTAGCGATCACATTGCAAACATTTAATCCAGCCAGTGTGGCTAGGTGAGGGTTAGGACAGAGCAACGTATTTTCTTCTTTCTATGCTAAACCGGCATTGAACGCCACACTCTGAAACATGAAGCAGGACTGTCCCATTTTCAGCATCAAGTGGATTTCTGTGTGCGCAGGCGACGCAGTTGGCCACATAAGTTTGCCAGCGCAGCTGAGCTGGCCAGCCCTGCGTGAGCTGAGGATCGAGGATTTTGAGATGCTCGAAGCCACCGACCTGGCCTGCCCATCCCTGGAGAAGCTCTGCCTCAAGGGATTCATGTGCCTCTTCCTGCCCACAGGCCTGACCGCATCCCCCCGCCTCTCTGTCCTTGATCTCTCTGGCCCCACAGACACAGTCATCCCCGAGGCAGACCTGCTGGCCATCCTTGAGGGCGCGCAAGCCTCCCTGGAGGATCTCACAATCCAGGGGTGGGAGCTCGAAGCTTTACCTGCGTGGTTTGGCATGTTGCCGCGGCTGCACACGCTGTGCATCCCAGACAGCAAGCTCAGCGCTGTCTCAAATCTCCCAGCCTCGCTGAGATCCCTTGATCTGCAAGGGAACGCCTTCACTGAGGTGCCAGCGGCGTTGGAGGCGATGACTCAGCTCACATATCTGGCGCTGGGCTCGCGGGCAGGGAAGAGAACGTTCCAGATCTCGCGGCCCCTGGATGGGCTTATTAATCTGCCAAATTTGGAGGTCCTGTCGCTGGCGCCAGAATTGGAGCAGCCGTTGGGCGCGCAGGAGATCTGGACCCCCCAGTCGCTGCAAAACCTGGGGCTTGCAGAGCATGAGCTCTTGAACAGCGGCAGCAAGCTGCAGCTGAAGTTCTGATGCCTCATTTGGTCTCAATATTGCACGACAAATCCTGCAGGTGCATTGAGCCATGAGCAAGAATGCCTCTTATGTGCATGCAGCATTGAAACTCAAGCATTGTGTGTCATTCAGCAGCTGTGTCATTTTGTTTTGGTGCCTATCCTGTGACTTGCATGAGTGCAGTAGGCGTTCCTCACGCTCAAACCAAGGTGCAGATCCTCCAGAGCGCTCTTCAGTTGCCAGACATGTTGATCAGGTAACATTGGCAATCAGTGTGCTGATGGTGTTCAAAAGTATTACACAATCACTTGTGAGCTTCCTCCGAGTGAAATGAGTGTCCAATATCATATTGTCAATACATGTTGCATTCTCCCTGGTTCCGTTGAGGGCAGTGGGTGACATTCTACTCAATCGGGCCAGGGACCATCATGGCATACATGTCAAAAGGTGAAACATTTAAATTTAAAGATCTCATGGATATGAATTCGATTGCCACTGACAAATATTCAAAATGCTTGTACCGCCGCGGATCCGCGCGGTGCCTTGTTGTCGTGTACTTAGGCCCTATGTGCCGAGCCGGGATGCTGGTGTGTCATGGTTTGCCGCGTGTGGCCCGTTGTGATTGTATTGTATATTATGTGCACCGTGCATGTGAAATCTATGAGATCTCTGACATGCGTTTGCCAATGTCATGATCACAATATGTGTAAACTGACAATTATGTTGCAAGCTGCAGTACTCGACCAGTACTAGCAGCCACTGACGTCATGCTAGCAAAAACATGACGTACTGACGAACACAGGACCATAGATGACTGGCAATGATTGGCGCACGCCGCAGCGCTGCAGCTGCGGCCTGCATGCGCAGAGAGTGCGACCCCGGACCATGCCCAATAATTCAATCATACTTTATACCCAGAACTTTTTGAAATTGTCATCCTCATCCGCGGTCGATGGTCAATTGGGGCTGTAGAGATCAGAAGTCCTTCAAGTTGCATGCAGCGCTGCTAGCAGGTGGGGGTTCTGTTTGCATGTGCACTGTGAGCTGCAGTTATCCAAGGCTGCCCATAAGGCTTAAGGGTTGCAACTGAAGGGCTTAAGGGCTGAGGGGGAAAGCTTGTTGGGCTTGCCAGATCTAGACCAAGCTTGTTGGTCTTATAATTACTTAGTAAGACCAAATCAACCGTGGGCACATGTGTACAGTGCTCGGTACTTATAACCACCCCCCGCCAGCCGGGGCCGATGCTGCTTACTAAGTAGTCCTAAGTAGTATATATCACACTGTATTTAGGGTTTATGGTATATATAGGATTTGGGGCGTTTGGGATCTGTGCTGAGCAGGATTAATCAAAACAATATGCATGCTGCAACGTTCAACGTTGTTAACTTGCATTTCATTCATTGTATATGATGCATATGCAGATACTCTAGCCATGCTCTTCACTTCGGGACTATCGTCAAGGAACGACATGCACATGTGGATCTAAGTCTGCCACTGTGGATTTCTTGAGGCTTCCAAGATGCCCTCGTGGCTCAGAGAGCCAATCAGGTGCCACTGAGCCCCGAGCCAAATCAGGATCTGCTGGACAGCACCAAAAAGTGGGAGTCCACGGTGGGAGGAGGTGGTTGTTTGCCGAAAGGCGCTAGACATGCCAGCCAATATGTCCGCACACATCTGATCTCTGAGTCCGTGAAGCACGAAGAGCGCCATGTGAGTCTTTGTGTCGTGTGCCATTTAAGGCCCACCACTTGCCTCACGTCACTCACTTGAGCTGGTTCTCCCTTGTAGACCAGTGAAGTCGTGATCCTTATCGTTCTTATTACTGCAAGTAATCTAGTTCTCTCTCTGTGCCTTGGATCATAGAGACAAGGGCTGTGGTGCTTCTTCTGGGTAGAGCCTGGAATCTAGCCCACAGGAGTGCTCATCCAAGGAGAGTGCTGAGCTGCTATAGCCCATGCAGTGGCAGCCAGACTGCTCCAGTCTGGTGAGTGTGTCGGGGAACGACGGCCATCGCGGGCAGGGACGGGCTCTGAGGTCTTTTTTGGCCTCTAAGAAGCAGGACAGTACCTGGAGTTGGGCAAGATGATCATATATATCGCGCACAATGGAAAAAAGGTGGACATACAAGCACAGCCGTCCACAAGGTGAGCGAATGCACTTGAGACTCTGAACAGGATGCGTAATGCTCTTCACATGTAACAAACAGAGTTTGTCCGCAATTTTCAAAAGGGTGTGCCAGACCGTGACTTCTTGTAACTATATTTGCTCGGACGCAATGGCTGAGAAGGTTGCCCGTGCTTTTCCAGCTGCGTATGTTTGAAGGCATGTGTGTATTCTGGTGAATGGTGTGGACCAAGTTCACCACTGTTATGGGTATGAATTTTTTGTGGCATCCTATTTTAGACTCTTTTGTCCTCATTATGTCGGGGTGAAGTACCGTGCCAGAGGTGCACTGCCAACTCATCTCCTTAGCTTCTGCTTTACCATGGCTTTCTGTTTCTCGTCTTTTCATGTGCATTATGAAGCCACCTGGACTGTGCTAGGGGCTCCCTGCTCACTGTGACAGAGATGGTGTCCTCTGAAACGAATCAATCTGGTTTTTGGCCTGAAGATAGCAGACTGGCATGAGCTGCGACACCTGTGGTTGTTTTGTTTACCTGGGCCTGCCACACATTGGGCCAGTCCGGCTCTTGACTCTGTGCGGCAGCAGTGCCTGCTGACAGGTGCATCTGGAAAGCGATTATAGCGGCACTCTAGATGTTTAATTAATGGTGTATTTCTGTGTTGTGCAGCGTGGAGGCAGTGCAGAGAAAGCTGGCCTCTGTCATCGGCACGCCAGTGTCAGAGCAAATCCTCATTGTTAATGGGACGCCCCTGGATCCGCGCCAGACCTTGGACACCTACAAGCTCCCGGTGAGCCATGCCTGACCACACACTCAATTTACAGTCCACTCAAGAGCATTCGCTGGCCGCTCTCCTGATACCAAGTATCGTGCTCCTCAAGTTACCAAGTGTTGTGCTCCTCGATGCCATGAAGATGTGCTGCTGTCTTGCCTCATGTGGCTTTACACTGTTGTCGTGAAGGCCATTGAGGGCAGCGCAGAAATGAAAGCAATGTGGGCAACACTCTCTGGACAGGGAAGAACTTGATTGCCAGTGTCTGGGACTGATGTGTGCGGTCTGTTGTGTGTCAACAGGCGGACAGCGAGGGGCATGGAGGCGAAGTGTTCCTGTATAACAAGGCGCACCTGCGCTCCAACGCGCCCTCACCAGAGCCGGAGACCCTCAGGCCCATTGTTGTCAACTGTGAGTCCCTGCCCTGAGCGTGCATGTTTCTTTCTCGTGCCTGCCTCCTCTAGCTCAGCAGTACAGAGTCCTGGTGACCTGTGCTCAAGTCATGCGACAATTGCACTCTGGCAGACAGTATGTTCAGTGCCGCGCTTCTCTGATGCTGTCTGCCGCGCTGTGTGAGGAGTGGGCAACACTCTCAAGCTTATGCTAGCTTCAATCAGACGCACTGCTTTCAACTCTTCTGGCAGTACGATGTTGTTGGTGTCACCAAAGCAGTTTTGGAGCCGCTGACTGCGGCAGTTAGGGTCAGGCATCGAATCAGCCCAAGGTTGGCTGGAAGCAATGTTACCTGACTAGCTGAGCAAGAGCCCTGAAGCTGGGAGTTTGCAGACCCCAGAATGGAGTCTGAATGTGGTGTTTTTGCATGCATGCAGTGCCGCAGGCTGGGCAGGTACGGTACGAGGCGCACCTTTTGGACTCGGCGGCGTCTCCGCTAGTGGCGGCTCTGCCGCAGTATGAGCGCGGCTTTCGAGATCACCGCGCCGCCGGCCGCGCCTACTGCGAAGCCATCCAGGTGCGACCTCTGGGCCTAAATATGATGTCTGCGTCCGTTAAGATTCCCTGGGAAGGCATGTGCAGTACTGCTCTGTGCATGCTGAGGTTGAAACGCGCATCTTTAATAACCAGGTTGAGGGGCCTAGTTTTATAGGTGTTCCTTCCTAAGTGCCGCCAGCAATGGCGCGGGATCTGCATTTTGATAGTGTAACAGAATTCTCTATCATTATGACCATGATGGTGGCTGGGTCACCCCTGCATGCATGGTGCACATGACGTTGCTCTTTGCATGACAATGCAAGCAGAGGCAATAGGTCAAGAGACGTCCCAGCGCGTCCCAGAAATGTTGACCGCCCCTTTGTGCGATCAGGAGCGGCTGAGGGACGCAGAGCAGCTGGCGCAGGAGATGGCGGTGCAGGCATCCGCCATAGAGGCGGCGCGCGGCAACGTGGAGCACCACTATGCCTACATCTGCACCCACTTCCAGGACTTCATGCACGGGTGCGCGCCTCGTCACTTTCGCGTCCCTGCCCTTTGCTGCCAACTGGCTTTGTTAAAATTGCTGTTCGCGCACGCTTGATTTTTAGCACATGCCAACTGCATATTCTGCTTGGATGTCATATCTGGCGCAGTGTGATTGCAGAACAGTGTGCACCGGCACCAGGGAAGCTGCAGTCACTGCCATGCACTGCAACAGCTGCTGCTGCCTCGTGCTGGGAGCCGGTCGATGCAATCACATAGACCTGTCTGGAGAGGCTTTCCACGGCTGGGGCCGTCCTGCAATGCTACTGAACAGTAGTTAAAAAAATACAGGAGTGAGTATGTGTCGAATAATATTCGCAGGTACACCGAGCAGCGGCGGAAGCATGCGGAGGTGCTGGGGCGGTTTGAGCGGGACATGGAGGCTCTGTCTAGCGTGGAGATCCCTCCGCAGGCTCGCACGCCAGATCTGGCGCGGCTGAGTGACCTTGTGCCCGGGCAGCGCATGCGCGACTGGGCCGCGCAGTGCGCCTCCTCCCACCAGAATCTCTCTGACAAGGTGCGCGACTGGACATCTGCCATTCCATTTCGCCAGAGTGTGCAGCACTGCATTTGCTTGACTTCATCTGTGCGGCTGATCAGGATTAGATGGCTTGGGTTTCGTATCTGGAGGCAGAAGAAGGACATTGTGATTTGCAAAACAGGCATCCATACTGAATCCTGCAGCATCTTACACGAAGCCTTCGGCGTGCTAAATGGACAGACGGCCTCATTGCGTGCACACGGCTACATTACCAGTCCTGATTTAATCTTCTCTAGCAAGGGTTGAAAGCTCCGTGTTCAAAGCATGGTGGGTGGGAAATCCTGGGGCGTGTCATGCAGGCAGTGCCCCTGTCGATATCTTATTGACGAGTGACATTATTATACCAATGGCAGGTGGGTGACGTGGAGGGGGTGTTCAATGCGCTGCGTGCTGACGTGGAGGCCCTCTTCATGACCGCGCCCAGCGTGAGCCTGGAGGCCGTCGAGCAGGGGCTGCGCGACATGCACGCCGTCACTGACGAACAGGTTCGCGCTATTTTTTTACTTTTGTTTCATTTCTACTAAGATGGGGGCCTATCCTGAAAAGTAACCTGGGATTCTGATGGCACAGTGCAGAGTGACAGGGATGACCACAAATCCGAAACCATGTGTTTGAGAGCATCGATGATGACCCAACATTGCTGAGTCACTCTTGTGATCTTTCTCAACAGGCAGACGCAGCACCAGGACCTTCATGACGTGTTTATAGAGTATAAGGGGTGGGGCAAGGCTTGCAGTTACTAGTAGGTACTCTGGCTGCTGCAATTACTTTGCAGGTGCAGTTACACTGCAGGAAAACTAATCCTTACATGATGTTCCTCAAGCTGACAAGACATTGTCCGCGCGCAGGAGAGCATTCTGGCGGTGCTGAACAGCGACTACGGGCAGGTGCAGAAGCTGGTGGAGGAGGCAGTCCGCCAGCTCAGCGCGGCGGCTGTCTCCAGCGCGGTAACGCCCCTGGACAAGTGCCAGCTGATGGAGCAGATGAACGACAATCATGTCAGCCAGCTGCTGCCGCGGCTGCGCGCATGCGACGACCACGTGGCCGCCTTCGCGCAGCGCTGCCTCGATGATAAGGTGACCCGCCCCTTCCTGCTCATCCACACTAATGCAGGATGTGCTAGTCTCTGTGAGTTGCACCCCCTTCGCTGCTCATCCACACTAGTGCAGGTCGTGCTACTGTTGGGGAAGTGCAGGGCCCCTTCTTATTCATCCACACCAACGCACGTCGTGCTAGTCTAGGTGAGTTGCAAAGGATGAGATGTGTATTGGCTGTCATACAAAGAGAATGACAGTAGGAGGTTGTATGCATTGTTGAGCGTGGCAACAGGAGGTAACAGGAGGTACAGGTTGCAGGTATCCATCAAGAGCAAGTTGCAGCCAGCAAATTATTGTTGCTGCGTTGCCCTGAGGCAGCAACTGAGGCAATATGTATACATATCCACTGGTTCCCAAGCAACATCCCTATGCTACTCACATGTCAGATATAGCTTGACACAGCATAGCGACACGTGTGTACTTGTCATTGTAATACATTAGAATGAAACTGAGATCATCCTGATGCTGACGTTGACGTTGATCCACTGTGTGTGTCAACACAGAACCAGATGATGGCGGACGTGCTGGCGCACCTGCGAGCGATCAGCGGGCAGCAGAGCAAGATCCGCGGCCTGCGCTCCAAGCTGGCCATCCTGAAGGAGGCAGCCGCCAAGCAGGAGGGCGCCACCTCGGAGCTGCTGCTCGTGCGTCGCATCCCCGCCGTCTACCGCCAGTGCCTCGCCGAGTGCATGCGCCGGTACTGCTCATGCATTACTCTTTTATCTGGACACCTATTCGTGGCAGCGCTAATTGTTCATGGGTGGTCTGGTGTGCAGCTGCCAGTGCCTCACGCAGCGCATGCGCTGGTGCGGCCGCCGACACTTTCTCGCTGTTGTATACCTCAGCACTGCGAAGCACCTATGTGTTGGGAAGCGGTCTTGCACGATCCGCCAATTGTGTATGCTGGTGCAGTGCTATCTATTGCCTCAAGCATTGCCTCTGAATGGCAGCACTTGTTGATTCTGGAAGATCTGCATCTTGTGGCAGACATGTAGGAGTTTCACTGGTGAGACGACCTGACTGACGTCTTGAGAACTGATCTCCCTCTAGCTTTCTGCAAGACTTTTGTTCGGCAGCAGACCCGAGCCTTCCACCCTGCAACATTTGCTGCAAGTCATAAGTCCGTCAGAAGGCTGGATCTAGATTCAGTCTTGGAACGTCAGCCTTGTCAGTGCTCGCCCTATAAGCTCACACCGTCGAGTTTCGGAACCCAGCTGTGACACATCCTGTGTTTCTACGCCTGAGCGTCTCATTCCGCCCCAGGGGGGTGTATGGGGAGTCGTTGCTTGCAACTGTCTCTGCGTGCTTTGACGGCACATCAGGCCCTTGCCTCGTGTTTCATGCATTGTGCATTTCTCTCTCTGCCAAAGTGGGCACAGGTGTGGTTTTACCAGATCCTTGCTGCAGGCTGAACATCGTGCTGATTTTGGGCTTCTCATGTGCTTGTGCCAGGGAGGCGTTTGGGGAGCTGTATGCTGGGCAGGCGGGCCAGATGGCTGAGAGAATGGGCCGGCTGCGCGCCAAGGAGGTGGCCAAACGCGACGCCTTCCTCAAGCACGTCGAACGCTACATGCCTGCACCCCTGCTCGCCGGTGACTCCTCGTTTTGGCTATTGGATAGAGTCTGGACCATGCCATGCAACCATGCAGGACTTTATCGTGCTTGCATTCATTGTGCTTCCTGGTCGCTCAGTGTTATGCTTGCTTGCCCCGTGCCAGTGTGGGGCGCGCAGATCGTGCCCTGCAAGGGAATTATTTGCAGAAGCGCGCCGTTTTTAATGTAGGATGTCCTCAGAGCGACAATTGAACAGAACGAAGCAATTTCGACAGCAAGCTGCTTGGTTCTGCAATTCATCTCATGACATTGGCATGGGTTATCCGTGTGAGGATGGAGGGTGGAATTCTGTCTTGCCCTCGCATCCTGCTGACAGATCGGTTGCATGGCCAGCAGTCCGCAACTGCCTGACTCTCAAGTCATCTGCGCAGGCATGGGCTTGCTGAGTCAGCCGCCGCACTGCCAGATCAGTGTGCCCCCATCGGAGGGCGGCCTGCTCAAGGCCACCATGGAGGACATCCGCGCAGTCCCCATCTCCCTTGACGCATCGGTGCGCGCCCCCTTTGCCACCGCTGACGCCAGTTTTGGGTGCAATGAACAGCGCTGTCTTGTGCAATCAGAACGATCTTTTATGTAACATGCACATGGGTAACAGTGCTGTGGCATGGTACCTGCAAGTTCAGTGTGTTGTGATACCCATTATGAGCACACTTCCAGCATGGAGCATCTTGCAATGCAGGCTCACCGTCATATGAAAGCGAGGATGCCTTCTAGTACTAATTTGGCCGAAGCATGTCCAGAGCACATTCCTGACGATCGACATGTGAGTGCATGCAGGCGTCGGAGTCTCTCAGGGGGAGTGTCTATTTCCAGCGGCAGACGTCCACCCCTGGAGGCACCCCACGCGCGCACTCTCAGCCAGCCGCAGAGCCTGCAGAGACAGGTGAGATCTTGCTCCGCCTATCCTTTGAGCAGCTTTAAACATCTGCGCTTTGGGTGTCTTGATCATTGCTTGGTTCTTGAAATGAATGGCGAGGTGTTGAGGTTGACGATTGACAAGGGACATGGCTCCCCACAGACTTTCCCAGTCATGTCCACTTTTTAAAATTGGGAGATCACTGCACTGCTGGGCTGTGAAGGACACACAGGGGAGCCCGTGCTTGTGCATGCTCTGCCCTTCAGATTCAATTGAAGCTATTGGGACCTGAGCAGTATGCCGGAATCGGATACCGTCTCTGGTGGGTAGTGTGAACCTTTGAAGCTTCTGAGAATCCGGAGAAAGTGATATCCTCAGGAACGTGCTGCGCTGTGCTGTAGGCGAGGCGGAGGGTGAGGGAGAGCAGGAGCTGGCGGCAGTGCCGGCGCGCTCGTTGGAGATGGAGAACGCGCGGCTGCGCGCAGAAATAGCGACGCAGTACGCGATCGAGGCGGCGCGAGCGATGGCCGCGGAGGGCGCGCCACAGCAGACCGCGCCGCCCTTGTCCGCCTCGCAGCGCAGCCAGGGCCGCAGCGGCCAGCTCGGCTCTGAGGTGGGTCGCTTTGTTAGTATATTTGACACACCTTTCTTGGAAAGTGTGTGAATGGGTGACGTTCACTGGGAGCTAAAATTTGACGGCAATTCTCATCCTTTAGCAAAAGCGCCAATTCTTAATCCTTGGCCTGCAATCATTGGCTGTGAATCTGCACATGCAAGGAAGGTTGTCAAGTGTAGACAAGAGTGGGCTGGAAGTGGTGGGTTTTTTGTCTTCGTCCTCCTGTACTCACGCCCCCTTGCGGCACCATCTCTCCCTGGGGATGCCTAGGGTGTGATATTGCAATAAGCTGGCTCTGTTGCAGGTGGGCGATGACGGAAGGACACCCTGCTGCTTGTCACAGCTAGGGCCTTGGCCAGTCGTCTCACTACGAGTAAGATAGTGGCCATGTAGCGAGCTCTGACCCATGTGGTAGCTCCTAGTGGAACGACCATAGTATTCTTCGATCGCACCTCGAGCAGGACCAATCCTCCACTAAACATTTGAACAAGTAAAGCCATAGCGTGCTCTGAGCCTTTATTGGTGCGTCATAACAGGCGGGCAGTGTGGCCGGGGATGCGGCTGCGGCTGCGCGTTTCCGGGCGGCGCTGGCGGCCAAGGAGGAGGTGGAGCACCGGCTAGAGACCGAGCTCGCCGCCGCGCGCGTGCAGGCCGCCTCCTACGAGCACCGGTTCGCCTTTTGCAACATCTTCAAATTACTCTCCTGCTCATCATTGTGGTCAGACAGTATTTCTTGACATTATTCATGGGCCATTTTGGTGGTTCTCAACGCAACTGACAAGCTGGTGAGACGTGTCTTGACCGCGCCACACATGCACTGCTTTAGCGCCCGCTGTGCTCTCTTGAACATACTCGCGGGTGGAGTTTTCTAGGCGATAGGGGCATGCAGATTTTGAAGAAATATTTGAAGTAGCGTTTGGTGTCTAAACAGGATACGTCAGCTGGAGGGGCGGCTGTTGCGGTCGGTGGTGCGCACGTCTCCCAGCGGCTCCCTCCGATTCTCCATGCGCTCCTCGGGAACCGGCAGCGCCAGCATCCACTCCGCAGGTGCGCCATTTTTTGCACCAGTTTCCCCTTTTTTTGTGCCCCACCCTTGTCAATTTCTTCGCTCGCGCAATGACGCCCACCATTGATGCGCCTTGCTTCTCTACCCAGGCAACTTGTGCATAGCTGTTCCCTTATTCTGTGGTATGACCTTCGTTGTTTCTCAGACGCTAGTACTGTCATTCCCGACAGCACTGTTAGGCCCACCATCGCTGCAGAAGCGCCTCGCTCCTTTTGTCGGGCAGATAGTAAGTGTCCTGCCTAGTTTAAAAAGGGTGGCGCTTTTCCGGTGATGATAGGTCTAATGATTGCCCAATCTCTTTCTGCTGATGTGTTCTCCGGTGTCACCATGTGTGACTGCCACTTGTGTTTGTCACCCTCATGCATGTCGCCCTCACGCCGCAAAGACTGTTTTGATCATGTACAAGGAGGTGGATTTGAAAATGTTGTGTGAAGGTAGCGGCTTATTTGAATTCTATGGCGCAGGTTCCATGCAGCTGGCGCCGGTGAGCGAGGCGCCAGAGGGAACCTCCCAGGAAGCTTCCCTCAAGGGCCTCGCGTCCGGCACCGTCACCCGCAGCGCCGAATCCGTCTCCTCTCCGCTGCCGGCCGCCGCGCCCGACCGCTCTCCGAGCGCGTCCACCGAGGCTGTGGCGCCTCCTGCGCTTGCCACGACCGCACCTGCAAAGCCAGACCAGTTGGTGGAGACTGCAGCAGTGGCGGCTGCAGAGGAGCCCCACAGAGGGGAGGAGGCTTCGCAGGGGGACACTGCGCCTGAGAAGGATCCGGTGGCTGAACTGACGGAGGTGGCCGGGCAGCAGGAGGAGGAGGGCATTATCTTGCAGCAGCAGCAGCAGCAGCAGCAGCAGTCTGTGCAGGAGCTGGTGGTAGGGCTTGCAGCCGTACAGCTCAGCGCAGATGTACCCACCGAGCTTAAGGAGCAGGATTTGGCGGGCATAAATGCGGCGGCGGCCGCCGCCGAGATTGGTCGGGCGGCCACGCCGTTTGCCGCGGCCGCGCTGCAGCGGCCGGAGGCCGCTGCGGTGGCGGCTGCCGCACCCGAGGCGCCGGCTGCTGCGCAGGATGCCGATCAGCAGCAGCCACCGAGAGACGATAGCGGCGAGCGGCCGGCTGCGGCTGCCGCCGCGCTGGCGCTGTCGCACGGCGGGTCAGCGCTTCCATTCGCGCCGTCGGTGGCGTCGGCGCTGTCCGAGGCGGTCAGCCTGGCGATCCCGTCATTGCCGGCCGCCGGCATCGCGCCTGTTCAGGCACGGGACCCCCCGGGTCCCCTCGCCGCTGCCGTGGCCGAGAGCCCTGCTGCGACCTCCGGTGAAGTGGAGGAGACTGCTTCAGAAGGTGAGGCAAAGGATGAAGGGTTGGAAGGAGGTCCAAGTCCTGCAGCCCTCAGCCATTCAGGAGGCAGCGACACATCCGCGGAGCAGTGGTGAGAGCTTGTCATGCTTGGGTGGCTTTGACCAGTAGCTGGGCTGCAAGAACAGGGCAGGAGGACATTGGCTGCCTAGCAATTGCGGGCTGCATAAGCCCAATTGGATGAACACAGCTGCAGCTGCGTAGAAGTAGAGTTATCAGAGTTCTAGCACAGACGGGGATGTGCAATGGGTGCCTTTCTTGGCCGATGTCTGCACATAGACCAAGTCACGCCGCCAGTGTTTGACATCCCCAAAACAAGTAATGTTGAGGCGCGATCTGCTCCTGCAACTTGCAAGGTCAGCCTTCAACTGGACCAGCCCATGCTGCATGGGGCAGCACTGACAGATTGCACGGAGAAATGCAATGCAGATTGCTGTTACCGCAGTTCCATACAACTCTTGAAGACTTATGGCACGTTGTTGCGCAAGCGGGGTTAGTTCCATGGGGGGGTTTTATTTCCTGTGCCTGTTTCGTGCTCCAAGCTGCTGTCAACGCTTTGCTGTGTACCAACCCCTGCAATCCCGGGGGTGACTAAACGTAACAACATATTATAGGGCCTGCCCCCCTGTACATTACATGTGTTTATTGCCTCCCGCTTTTTCTGCAGCTTAGACTGATTCTCTGCTGGGCACAACCAATGCAAAGGCACATGCAGCCCTTTCCAGCATTGGGAGATTGCTGCTGAATTGCGCCTGCGGATATGCAGCTTGATCGGATTGCTGCCCCTTGTACAAAGTCAGTCTGGATGGTTTGCTCGCAGTGCCGTAGCTGTCACTAGCTGAACAGGAAGGTTTGCAGCGCCATAGATTTTGATTGGGAATTTATTGATGCAGCAACAGCGTTCTGCATGCATCAAGATTGAGCCCGGTTCTTACTGAGCCGGTATAAAGAGCCTCTCCTGTTGGGGCTTCTTCGCAGACTCATTGGGGGAATGGCTGAAGCGGCCCTTTGTAGGATCAAAAATCTTACCAGAGCAGCTGGGTACTACCATGTAAAAATCTGGCTCTCCCTCTAGCAGAAATTTGGGCAGGTCATTTCTTATTTGTACTACTAAATAAAAATGTATTGAAGAGTGCATATGGTCATAAACATGAGCAGGCACGTGCTTGACATGTCAGTCTCAGTGCATGATAAAGCACATGTGGCTAGGCCTGCAGCGCTGACAGAAACTATCTTACATGATCCGGTCTTGAGACAGTCTTCTAAAACAAAGTGTATCGCACAGTCTGACAAACTCCCAACACGAAAGCATGTGAGCAAAGCATCCAATGAATCTTCAACTTGTCAACGGTTGCAAGAGCTTGAATAGCACAATGTGAAAAGCTTTTGCTGGCAAGGCGCTCTGGTGGCTTTCATATCCGGGGACCCAAATATTTCGACACGAGACCACAGAGCCATCATGCATACAAGCAAAGCCAGTGGTTCCCCCACACAGGCTGTTACCCAAGATAATGATGGCCAGTGAATTTCCTGCAGACCATCGAGTCCTCTCAGACACAGCTGACTGCATAAGGCCGCCACCAAATGGTATCTACATGAAGTGCTGCCACAATATGTGGCCCAGAGTGCGTAGCTTCTGACCATCTCCCATAAGAAAAGCTACAGCCTGCTGCAGCAAGGCATGCTGACTCCAATTCTGAGGATTGGGTTTGTCCCTTTGGTTCCGACAAGAATTTCAGATTGATAGTTCCAGCCTCGAGTGCCCAGCTATATCGATCCCAGTGGGACACTTATTGTCTCTCTGCTGCGCCCATATGGAGCAATGCATGATCTGATCAGCTGATTTATACACGAACAATCCTGAGGACACCGGATTGACCTAATTGTGCAGGCTTCCATCCATGAGTTCGAGCTGTTCTACTGGCTTTGTGGAATTCCACCTTCCACAGCACAATCTGTTCTCTTCTTGGGGCAGTTTGCACCCATCTTGCTGGGTGCCTCAAGAGCCCGCAGCTGCTAGATTCGATTTGGATTTGAATTCAGGCGCTGCCGCTGATGAGCAGAGCCTGGCCCGTATGCCACCAGGTACCTGCTGACAGCTACAAATCTGAATTTCAAATTTGAGATCAGGCGCTGCGGCCCATGAGCGGGGCCTTTTCCCCGTTTGTCATCTCCCCGGGGTGGCGCTCCAAATCCGCCTTCTGCTGCGCGGCGGCCGCCGCAGTGCGCGCCTTCATGCCCTGCGCATGCGCAAAATTCCTTTTACAGATGATTTGAACATGCTTTTTGGCCATTTGCTGCTAGCTGCATTCCAGTAGCACTACTAATTTGCGTCCAATAGTCTGTTCATGGCATGCAGCACCTGTTTCCTGGCATATTCTCTATCCAGCATTCCCCACCAAAGACACCTGAGCCCAAATGTATCAAAAATTTGCAGTACTGTTTCCTGCACAATCAGGGGCGAAGAGTCTCTGGGTTGCAAGGGCTGTCTGAGAGCCGATCTCTGGTCCATTTAGTACTGAAATAAGCCCATGCAAGTGCACCAGTACAGCAAAAGAAAGTGGCTTGAGGAGTGATCTACACACCTGCAGCTTCTTGTAGTTGTACCAGCACACGCCTGCAAATGCCAGGCTGTAGCCGCCAAGGTTGATCCGCGTCACCTGCACAAGCATTTAAAGAATTTTCCATCCTTATTCCCTCATTTGCAAGCTGTTTGCCCTCATTTCTCTCGCAAGCCAACAGCCGGGTCTGCTAAAGGCCTTGCAGTCTTTCACTGCGTTGCAGAAGATGTACCAGCACACTGTGTGTAGCGCTTGTTTCCTTCAAAGGCCCCAGGGTGTGCTGAGCAAAGAGCTTGCACACTGGAACAGGTTGCCTTGATCATTCCTACGAATTCTAGTGCATGATATCCCAAAGCGTGACAAGTGATGCCCTGCATTAGATGCATGCTGCCGACAATGTATGCAGACAATGTATCTCTGCATACGTATGTGCATGCTCAGGTTCATATCAGCACCAACAGCCTACAGTGTCAAAAATCTCTCTGCATGATGCCTATCATTCGCCTCGCATGCATGCACCAGGAAAAGAAAATGTCTGCAGCTTGCCTGGGCCTTGAAGATGAGGACTGAGAGGCCGATGAGCAGCCAGTCCTTGATGACTCCCGCGATGTTCATGGTGAGCGCGCTCGTCTTGCCGATCAGCAGAAACACCGCCATGTTCAGGCCAAACGCCGCCGCCGCGTTCGACACGAAGATGTGCGCGTCAAAGTGGATCTGCACACATTAAAAAAATGCTTGAAAGGGGCTGAGACAAATCATAGCTGGGGCGAGCCAGTACCAGGTTGATAACTGCAAACATATTGGCTAGCCATGCTATGGGAAGGCTTCCAGTGGCGGTGCTAAATAGGAGAGAGAAAGGTATTTGCTGGCATCCTCAGGCCTTTCACCTGACAAAAGAAGCTCAAAGGTCAAGCAATGACCAAACATGCAGCAAGGAGTAAGAGCGAGCATATCCTGGTGTCCAATGAATCTGGTGACCAAGCCAAGGGGTGGCGCACCGTAGTGTCTGCGAGCAGGGGGCGGCACTCGATGAAGAACCAGGGGATGCAGAGGAAGGCGAAGGAAGCCGGCGCGATGTAGTACATCGTGGTCACCGGATTCAGGCTCAGACCCCGCCTCTGCACACCCAGTCTTGATCAGTTCCTTTCTGAAAATTGTATTCTGGATTAAAACAAGCTGCAGATGCAGGCATGCGAGCAGGTGCACCTAAGCAATTGCATGGTCTTGTCGTTGCATGGACTGAAAGAGCCCAGACTGGTGCTTGCTGGGTAGCTCTTAATTGGCATGATAGTGATTTTTTTGTGTCGCACAGGGTGTGCTTGGTTGTCCTCTCTAAGTTGGGAGGTGAACAGACAGGGAGGATTGGCAATGACAACACAAATGTCTTGCTCTGCACCAATCTGGCATGGGGCCATTATGCAGCACGCATGTGTCAACAGGTGGGGCCCTATTGCGCAGCCAACCATTTCCAAAACAGCTGCAACAGATCTAGCACCCTTCCGGTGGACTCTGAAGGCAACCTGTCCCGCATGCACCGGGCAAGTTACAATGGCTACAATGGATACAATGACTTGCCAAATAAAGTCTCTGCCCACCTGCAGGAGGATCTGGACCATGGTGAGGCGCGTGGACTCTGTCAGCACGCTGATGAGCTGCAGCACGACGCCGATCACCACAAAATTTATCTCTCCATACGACGCTATAGCGACCCCCGCCGTCACCACAATCTGCGGCGCATATCTCCTGGTGACTCAGCACTCAGCAATTGACAAATTCAAATTCAAAACGCCGCGTATCACACAAGAGTTTAGGGCCCTGCATGCAACGCTGCACCAGAAGCCCCCTTTGATTGCTGGGCTGTTCTGCAATACACTGAGGAGGAGGACCTGCTAATCCTCACAATCATGGTTATCGATGCAATTTTGATTTGTAACCCAGCCTTCAGAGATTCCATTGGATCTTATACCCACTCCTGTGTTCCTGACAGCTCATCAGGGTGGCAGGAAGCCCTGGAAAACCAGCAAGTCTGTAAGACTCCTGTGGAGTATGTGTCTTGGAAGTGCCATCTACAGAAGGTTGCTGTTACCGTTAAGTGGAGACAGCAGAGGCCCGGGGGCGCACCATATTGGCAAGGGTGGATGTTGAGAACGACTCGATGCCAAACGCGCAGCCGGTTGCAAAGACGGCCACGGGCATGAGCGCCTTGAGCATCTGGATGAAGGATACACTCAGGTAGAGGTACGCCGCATTGCCCAGCCACAGCGTGCCTGCACGCATGCGCACAGCTACTCTGACTGTTCACACAGAGTCCTGTTGTTTAGGGAACCTTGCATAAACTTCGAACATGGCATGCTAGTTTGCATTGCGGCCCGCAATTGCTTTGAAGGCCACTATAATCGAGTTTTATCATGCAGGAAGCTAAGCTGATCAAATCATGTGGCCCAATGGGCTATAGCAAACCCAAAACAAAGCCTGATTGCCCCTAGTCCCCGTACCGTTCTGTTCTGAGAATAAGGCCCCTTAAGCATGATCTTAAAGTGCTGTATTCATCCAGCACAACTTGGGTAGCTTGAAACCTTCTGCATGAGCAACATGGTGTCCCAGCACCATTCTCCTGAATATTAGACGTCCTGAAATGATCAGCGTGATATCAATTTGAATGCATTGAGTCACATGTTCCCTTGCAGCCCCAGGACTGCGTCACCACATCTTGATGTACATGCATAATTGCTGAGGCGAGCGCGCACCGGCAAAGAGGGCCACAATGGGCATGACGGCGCGGAAGTAGGTTGATGATCAAGCCTTTCAAACGATGTCCTATTACATCCATTCGGCACATTGTGCCCTGTGTTGAGACTCTAAATTTAACCACACCGCTGCGTCCTGGGAATCTCAAAAATGATCAGTTTAAAGAGCAGAGAACGCACCGGCGAAGAGGGCCCCGATGGGGATGACGGCGCGGAAGTAGGTGTCGGCGGTCATGTTGACGGAGGGAACGTAGCCCGTGCGAACGCAGAGGAATGCCAGTGCAGACGAGAACAGCATGTGCCACATCGTCAGCGTTATCGGGTAGGGGAAGCCGTAGTAGGCCAGAATCCACTTGTTGTACATGATTACCGTGCCGGAGAGGGTGATCCACAGAGACACGTACAGTGCGTTGAGCACCACCTGCATCAGCACACATGGAGCCTTCAGTCACAAGAGGTTGCAATGCAGTTGTGTCACTGCAGGTCTAGATTCCTGTGTCTTCTTGTAGTGCCTTGGCAACCTTGAAGGGAAGCACTGGCACATGATGGAGTAATCGCTGATGGGTGTAGCACAGGCAACTAAGGAAAGATATCCTGGGTGTGCAAGATTCGCCCATTTCATTTCAATGCTGCAAGCCCAGTTGCCCCTTGCGCGCATGTCTGGCTTTTCATGCATGGGGCATCCACTTGTCCTTCATGCACTGAGCAGGGGTTGCAGATGTGCTGATAGCACTGTACCTGGCCAAAGAGTGCTTTGTCGGGGGTCATGGCTCCCTTGTCACTCATGTTGTCAGCCCGGCGCCGCGCTCTGGTGTTGCAGGAAAGTGTACTGTGATGTATCAGCAGTACCTGCAGAACCACAGCATTTTGTCAAAGGGTGGCTGTGCAAGGACAGATGTAGTGCAGATCTAGAGAGCACACACACATCTAGAGAGCACATGCACTACTGATGCGCCAGGTACTGATGTACCAGGAGCACTAGTGGGCCTGATTATACAGCCCTCAAATCAAGGAGCAGCTACCCTGTAATTGGCAATCTGGAGGAAAGATGGGAGGATCTCGTCTTCTATGTTACCTGGGCTCAATACTGATGATATTTGATCGCCATGGCTGCTAGAGAGACCCTCCAAGGGAGCTCCAGTTTGTACTGAGTTGTGCTTATGACAAGGGACCTTCTCCAATCGTCGATCGGCTCAGGTCGTAAAGAAGACGGCTCTAGTGTGCGCACTTCGACAATGAAGCAACGGCAACGATGGATCAATCAGACCCTGGCAACAGGAACGAAGGCTCAGAAAGTACTAGAGTCTTGCGTTGGCTAACTGCAGCATACAATTATGCCTCGCACGGAAGGAATGTTGCAGAAAATTGGATTTATGCTGTCATGCAGCCAGCTAGTGGCCCATTCAAGCGCTGTGATCAAGGTTGTGCCACCTGCCACTTTTCTTGGACAAGGAGACGTTACGCCAGCATCAGCGCCAAGTGGCGCTGATTTGCTGTTAACATTGAAAGCAGATATAACCTACAAATTTTCAACTGGGATCACTCATCCCGGAGTATGCCCAGACTTGCAAAGACAACCAGGTTAGCACTCCATGCTCAGAAGCATTGACAAATATAATACTTCCATGAATTTTGTTTCTGCGCAGCCCCAAAGACGAGTGATGTATCAGATAACCAGTAGACACTGTACGGCAAGCTTTAACGCTCAGATCGCAGCCTCGAGCATGCATTTGAGATCGACTTTTGTGAAGGTTAGGTTCTGTAGGGTTTAAATCAAAACTCCCCTGAGCCGCAATTGGTAGGGGTCGCTGCTCCAACGACATCGAAAGAGCTCTTCGCCTTCATTCCTCAAAACACTTCAGAACTTTCATGACAGCACGCCTGTTGCCCAGCTTCGCTCACTGTCAGACGTGTTGTTGCCATTTCCGGGCTGTGCGAGGTGGTCAGCCGGCGGTGGAGGCAGCAGCAGAGTTATAGGCCTTAAGCAGCAATTCAGCTTCCCAGCTTGTGTTGTGAGCATCTGGTGCCCCAGTATTCTTCAGACGGACTTAGACAATTTTACTTTGGCATACGCAAGCTTTCCCTGGGCGAGGTGGCGCCCGTTGAGCCGTCAAAGCAATACCAGGTCTGTGATTTGCACAACAAGGTTGCAGCACCTAAAGAAGCAGTGCCGTGCCCAGCTTCTCGTCCTAAACCTCTTGGCATCTGCTATGCCACCCTATCCGTAGACGGTCGCACTGGTTTGCGCTGTTTTCTACACGGACATGCGCCTCTGGCGTCCCTTTCGATTCTGGAACTAGAAGCTCGCTTCGCTGTTACCGGAATCCGTTGTTACACCGCTTCATCCTCTCTATGACCTGCCGGAAACGGCTCGGATCTATCGCGCTTGCGCACTGCTACATTCGGTCGCTCGAACTGCTATGAACGCAACTTGCGCTTTCTGCGTGCCACACTCCGATGCGCGAGGACATCTCGCTAAGTCCGCTAATTCTGTAGAGTGTGCTGCGCGATACTTTCGTCGCTTTGTGGAAGAAGCTGCCTTTCGGCTTTGCATCGCATCGTTTTGCGCACTGCGGCGAAGCCCTTTTCTGCGCACCGGACCTTGTCTTTGTCCTGATGCCAGCGCTGAATCGTACTTTGCAACGAATCGGCGTCCGCCCTGCCTTGTCTCTGTGGTGTTGCCTGTTGTAGACTAGTTGCAGCCCGATTTGTGCGTTGACTATTTATGCGCTGCGACAGATCTGGCCCGACGCCCGTTTCAGAACCCTCAATGGCATTTCTGCGGAGCTTTATTCGGTGTTTCCCTTGCATGCAGGCAGCACTAAGCAGTAGCGTATTGACAGCATCAGCGCATCGATCTCAGTTGCCAGGCTCCAGGTCTAGTCGCAGGCTCCAGGAGTGCATCGCAGGCATGAGCTAGCGGCAGTAAGGAGATCAGCTGATGGTATGCTATGATCAGCTGCACGGCCACCGATCATTGGGGCAGGTTGTCAGGTCTCAGCAGACGAGCTCTTATGCTCTGAGCATGCTGGAGCCAGAAAACTGCGGCGACAACTCCCCAGCTCCCTCTTCAAACATCTCTTCCCTCGACATAGAAGACTACGAGCCGCTCAGCCCAGCAGAGTACACCATCAGCAGACAGGACACCACATTCATAATAGACCCCAGGCCTGCAGCAGACATCACACAGGAGGCAGCACGAGGCATGGACGACATCGATACCGGTGCCGACGCGCAGCAGCAGTCGGAAGCAGTAGCCTCAGATCAGCCCGCGCAGAACAGCCAGGCAGGTGATAGCGATGCAGCCGCCAGTCCCACAGCAGCTGTGGACGATGACAGTGAACGGCGTGAGTCTGGCGCCGCCGCCGGGCCGTCGCAGGACTCACCCGTGCAGATTCAGGACTCACCAGTGGAACTTGTGTCTGACAGCGAAGACGACCACATGCCGCTCGGCGCGCTCATGTCACGAGGGTCCGCTGACCTTCAGGGGATCGATGTCGTGCAGCGCCCGGAGGGGCTCGCGCCAATCCGCGTCAACGGCGCGCCGCGGCCAATGTCGGCCGCCGAGAAGCTGCGCCTGACGATGATCGACTCGCCGACCGCGGCGCCGCCGACGCCGGGCGCCAGCGTGGACACCGCCGCAGATGGTGCGGCTGCGTCAGCCGGGAACGCCGTTGCAGACAGGCCGGCACAGCCGGCGGCAACCGCCGCGGCGGCCGCCGAGAAGCCGCCGTCGCCGGCCAGCACGGCGGTGGACACGCAGGACGGCAGCAGCAGCGAGGAGGAGGAGGAGGATGACTCAGCGCCGCAGAGCGGGGCTCAGTCGGCGCGGCAGGGGAGCAACCAGCGGAGAAAGCGGCGGAATCTGCTGCCAGTCGTGCGCAAGGCGGAGCGCTGTGGGAAATGCCACACCTGCCTGCACCCAAAGGCGCGTGCCTGGCGCTCGGCACGGCGCCCTGGAGCACTTGTGCTGTTGTTTGTACCTGTGATCCTGTGGTGTGAAAAGGGTCATATTTAAATGCCAGCGAATGCTTGATGTATTAAGAGGGCTGCTTGGCCATCAGTAGGACAGATCCAACTACGGTACTGCACACATACAGTTAATGGAGCGGCTGAAAATATGATGACAAGTACTTGCATGGACACAAATGTGCTGTACCTCACACTCCTGGCTCTTGCATGCCACTCTGTAAAGCAAGCTGTCCATCCATCCCATCAAGCTGCAGTCATACCAAAGGCAAACGCACAATTGAGTCCAGAAAATGCTGAAAGAAGGCGTGTCGTGGCCTGCCGCAGATGAAGAAGGCGTGCATAACAGTGCGCGAGCAGATGATCAATGAGATGGGAGAGAAGGGGGAGCTGCCGGTGTCTCTGCTGCCAAAGCTGAGTCAGAAGGGCAGCGGCATCCTGCCTGCATCAGCCCCCTCGCGGCCTGCAGCCCAGGACTTCAGGTGTGCTGCTGATGACTCACCACCTGCATCTGATGTTTGGATCTTGAAGTCAGATGTTATGGGATAATTTAACATCCTCTGATGCTTTGCTTCCCTGCTGATCTGTGCTTGCATGCGCCAGCCATGCATTGCCGATGATCCCTCCGTTTCAGCCAGTGTTGGGACAACCCATGAGCAGCTCTGCAGTGCTCATGAAGTGCACCAGGGATCAGTGTGGCACGTTCTTTGGCTTGTTACTGCTGATGCAGTCCGGCCTGCCCAATCCACCACGCCTTCAGGGCAGGCACGATTGGCCACATCGGCCGTGCCTGGTCAAACGGCGCACCATTGCTCCCGTCCTGCTCAGATTGCAGATCGCGCGTGTGTGTTGCACGCTCGGAATTGACTGCATGGTTATTAAAATTTTGTGCTGCTGCACAGCGCTCTGGACAAGGAGGAGGAGAAGAAGAAGCTTGACCCGTTCCAGGAGACGCTGAAGCAGATCATCGGCCGCTCCGGCGGCGTGGTGCATGCGAAGCATCTGGATCGGCTGCTGCGGCTGCTGGACGACTCCAACAACACCCACAAGCGCCTCGTCATGCTCACGGTGCGCGCACCCTTTATGCTTGCATCACTGCTGACATCAGCGCGTATCAGCAATTCGCTGATTTTATGGGGCAACGGAGTGCGCTGCCTTCAAATTTGTACTGTATTAGGGAGCGCATGTGCAGATTATATTAGGCACTGGTTCTTGGTGTAAGTCCTATGTCGTAGACTGGCATTTGTCAAAGTCACATTTCTGACAAGGATTGGTGCTTTAATGCGATGCCGCTGTTAGGCATGTCTGAACCCTTGCATGCCAAGTTACTGGCTCATTGCTGTGCTGTCCCGGCTGCTCCTGCTGTTTTTTTGCGCCCCCCAAAAGCTGATAGCATCACAAACACTCCCTTGCAGCCAGACTGAAGCTCCCTGCACAGCAATGTTACGCGCTTGACGCTGCTGAGTGACATGCTGTGGGTCATTTCCAATAGGTGGTGGAGGGCAGCAGCTCGGAGGTGAAAGCGGCATTTGTGCACAGCTGCGGCCTGGGCAAATTACTAAGCTGGTTGGAGGCGGCGGATGGGGGCGTTCCCAATTCCATCGCCCTTGCCAAGAAAGTGCTAGTCACCCTGAGGAAGCTTCCTATCGACGTGGAGGCTCTGCAGGGCAGCAATGGCGGCAGGTGAGTTGTGCATGCAGCCTCAAATTTGTGCAGCATGCCTGCTGCCTCAGAAGCAGCAGGACATCTCCGTACAGGTGGAGCATAATATGCTCCAGTGCTTCTCAGGAGTCCCCCGACCTGAATGTCTTACTTTGGGGGTATAGAATCTGCTCCGTTAAGGAGGGCGCTACTGCAGTGGGAGCAGAAGGTTGTGGCCTGAAAGCAAACTGTAGTCTGTCGCTGCTGCTTGTGTTTGACAAGCTGTTCCAGGTTTAGCCTTCACTGAATATTCTTGTGCTCTGCTGCAGGCGGATGAAGAAGATGAGCAGGACTGGGCCGGAGACGCTGCGGCAGGGGGCCGCGCAGGTCTTGGAGCTCTGGGTGAAGCTGGTGGAAGCTACGCAGGCCGTTGGACCAAGCAAAAGGTGCGCATTTCAGATGTGCTATCGCCGTGCATTTGCTGCGGGCCACCATCAAGCCACGAAAACACCATGAAAGCTGCAACAAGAGCATGCAGCAGCATTTGATGTTCCGGGACTTGATCAGCTGATACAGAGTAGATGTGCATGCAACAGTCCAGACTGTGTTCAACATTACCACACTTGTTCAAAAGTGCAATGATGTGTTGGTGTGAAAGTGTATAAGATGAGTAATAGAGTTGCTCTGATGTCTTTTGCCTGCAGGCCGGCTACGGCTGAGGGCAACGGGGCTGCTCCAAAGAAGCCAAAGACCGAGGCATCCAGCAGTCAGGTGTGCACAGTCCTCACAAGCCATCAGCTCACCTATGAGTGCCTGTATCTGCAAAAGTCTCCCCTCCTTGTTCTTCTGCAATTTGACTTGGAACAAAGAGTTACACATTTTTGCTGCATCTGCATGGCAGTGCTGTGAGGCCTATGTAACAAATTTTGTTGAGGACGGAGGACATTTGAGCCGGGGGTGTTAAGAAAGAAACTATATATATTCTGTTTTGATAACTCCATGTTTGCCGTGCAGGCGACAAACGGAAAGCCAGGCACGCCCAGGGCAGGAGCCAAGCCCGCCGCAGCACAGCCGAAGCAGGCAGACACCGGCAAGGCATCTCAGGCGAAGGCAGCAGCGCCCAAAACAACAACCGCCTCCGCAGCAGCGCCGCAGAAGCAGGAAGTTGCGCCGCAGCTGGCTGTGCTGGCGGCTGCTGACCTGGACGAGCCTGTTAAGGCGGAGCCTGCGCCCAAGCCCAAGCCCAAGCCTTCTGTCCGAGACGCGCTTTACAACCCAAAGAAGGTGAGCATAAGTTTGTCTTGTCATGATGTAGCTCGAAAGGAATGGATCCATCTTGGGTGTGAGTGAGGAGGCTTAAAAGGAGTTGCAATGACCAAGCACAACATGCATGGTTTGCTGTAATTTGTCTTTGCATGATGGCGGTGTGTAAGGAAGCAATGCTGACATGAGAGTGACCTTCTGCTTGTTGACCCAACAAGTGCTCGTATGATTCATGCCGAGATGTCAGCAAATTTCTGCATGTGTCTTGCACTTCCAGGCTGGGTTGGTAAGGCTCAGTTGTCTATGAAACAAAGGGGGATAACATGCTTGTTAATGCAGTAGTCAGTGGAGTCCTGATTTCAGCAGATGGCCTCAAGCAAATCTCTGCATGCAGGTGCATCAGCTGAAGGTGCTCGATGACGAAGCCGCCCAGAAGCTGGCGACAGACCGCGCGGAGGCAGCTGCCCAGAAGGCGCCGGCAGCTGACGATGCCGCTGCGTCAACCTCAGCCGCTGGCACCAATGGCTCCGCTGCTGCCTCCTCTTTCAGCAGTAAGCTCTTGCAACACACTGTCTTGCTGCAAACATGTCAACGTAGAAAACGAAGGCTTTTTGTATGCCTTCTTCAAGTCCTGTCTTTCCAATTCATGAGCTGTGTGCAAGCGACACAGTCTGGCCGTCTCTGCAAAGTGATTCAAACAGGCTGTTGGCGCATGCATTCAGCTGTGACAGTAGAGGCAGGGCCTGAAGATGGCATGTCAAAGCGGATGCCTATGTGTAGCTTGCATGGATGTAGCTCACGAGGCGCTCAGTACTGAGGGATGAACATTTGCATGTGCAGCCATTGTTCTTCTGAAGGATTTTGTGCCTCCTGTGGATGCTTGCACAAATCCTACCACCCCTGTGTTCCCAGGTCCCAACTGAAATCGTGAGCCAGTATGGCCATTCATGTTGACACAATCTGGACACACCGTACTGCATGAGCATGCATTCAGCAGGAGAAGCTGGGTATGAAAGTGGTATCTGAGAAGCCTTTTGTAGTTTACAACGGAGGTGGCTCGTGGGGAGCTCAATACTGAGGATTGAATGTGTGCATGTTGCAGCTACAGCATTTGAAGGAGCAAGGCCATCGTCCTCTCTCTTGGGGCTGCCAGCTCCTGCCAACAAGTTTGGCGCCACCACTCGCATCACAGCGTTCACTCCCAAATTTGGTGCGCTTCCCTTTTGCCTCAGGGATTGTTGGGCAGCGAGCTACACATATGGATTGAGCGGCAGTCTACTAATTTCGCTACTGTCCAAGTCTCGAGAGTTTCTGAGCCCTTAGGGAGGCATCTTAATAGTCCTCCCCAAGCGGCTCAGGGGTGTACTGTGGGCCACATGCTCTGACGTTCTCATTTAAAGAAAGAGGAATTTGCACCCCAAGATTGCTGCATCATTTCTGATGTCTCGTGTGTGAGCAGGAGTAATTGTCTAATGTGATAATCATTGAAAATCTAGCTGAAGACTCAAATTCTTAATCCATGTGTGATTGCAGGATCGCTGGGTGCGCCGAGCACCGGGCTGGGGGGGCCGCGGCCGCCGCCACCGCTGACATCAGCCGCCACGCGGGCGGCGGAGGCGGCGGCACGCGTTCCCTCTCCCGATCGCGAATCGCGCGCGCCTAAAAGGAAAAAGGTGTCCTGGGTCGCTGAGCAGCAGCTGGTCTCCGTGCGCTGGTTCAGGAAGGTGAGATTCTTATGATGCATGCTTGATGTTGTAGTCCATGCTTGTTGAGACATGAATGCACGGCCTAGGTGAGGACCTCTTGATGTCAATTCTTCATGTCCTTTGTTCGAGCTGGATCAAACATGGCCTAGGCATGCTTGTCAGGGGAATACGGACTTGGTGCAGTCTCGCCCAATTGAATTTAGTTGAGTTCCACTCTTTAGAGCTTATCAATTATGGAAGTGACGGAGACATACTGTATCTGGCTAAGTCATGATAAGTCCAGCTTGGCGTCCATGCTTGAACTGTTCCATTCCAAGTGGTTGAAGCAGGGATCCCTTGCGGAACTTATCGTGACTTTTTTGTCAGTGCCCTAGCGGAAATTAATGGACCCACTTTGGCTCCAGTTGAAAGATCACCAGACGGGCTTCCTCTTGCATGCATCCACATCATCAAATTACGTGACTCATGCCAAGAAAGGATTTGATAACAAGATAAGATCACATAATTGCGCAGGAGGACCCTGCCTCGACTGTGCGATCGGAGTCTGCCCTGCGCGAAGAGGTCACCGAGCCGCCGTCCGAAGCGGCAGAGCAGATCGTTAGTCATCCACCGGGCTTTGAGTTGGCGGCGCGTGCGGAGCATCAGAACGAGGCGGCAGCCATCCGTCTCATGGCCGACTCGGTGCGGCGCCCCTTTCCTTGTGGGGAATTTCTAGGGGATCTGATGCAAATGCCACTGGACCTGAAGGTGCCCGCTTGACCCTGGTAGGAAGGGCGGGATGCAAAGAAAGGCCTGGCTCGGTTATGGGTCTGCTTAGAGAGGTCGTTCCTCTTGGTCGTTTGGCATACTCATTGTTTTCTTAATCATACTTCTCTTTAGTATTGTGGGCAGTCAAGTGATCCAACTGTGTAGATGGTTGGACATTTGGATGCAAGCGGGATGCGCCTTGATCATATGATTGCACGGTGGGAGTGGCATAGTATATGTTAAAAGCCCATGGTGCCGAGCTGCCAGATGGCTGAGCTGCTGTAGCCAGACTTGTGCAGACTTCATCTTTTCAGCGAGGCATGCCTTCGTCTGAATAGAATAAAGTGCTTGCTGTGTCTTAATGCGTTGCCGTGTCCTGGGTCACTGAATGCCATCTGATCCTTGGTTCTTTGACATTGCAGGCTGAGGTTGAAGAGGAGGAGGCGGATGTGCCAGAGATGGAGTTGCAGCTGAATTGGCATGCGCCCCCCTTCTGCCGGGTCCCCCCGGAGGCAAACAGCGCCCCTCCTCCTGAGCCCAGCTGCGGCGAGGAGTCAAGAGAGAAGGAGCGGCTGAGAGTGCGCTATGGCTACATCGAGCCCGTGCACTACGGACCCGGTAGGTTTCCGTAATCCCGCAGATTTTGTATCTGCATATCTATCTATTTGTTGTAATGAGGACGGTCACCCAAAGGCAGAGGCTATACGGAGGGCGGCTGCAGCCACATGTGCAGGGTAGCGAATAATTTGCTTGGTTGACACCCCTCCGGACCCTGGGATCCGTAGAAGCCATGTGGCGTATTACGTGACATCACCACATGGTTGTAGAAGACGAGCCTGGCCGAGTATTGGGCATACCTGCAACTTGTGCATTTGCACATTCTCTAGACCTTGCAGAGACAGTGAAGGCGAAATGAGTCAGGAAGATTATCCAGACAAATTGTCTGGCATATACATTTGCAGATCTGCTTCTTGTGCATGAGCCGCGCGCTGACTACAAATAGCCGTTTGCACCACTTTCATGGTAGATGCTACTTCACTGATGGGGAATCCAATCGTGTGTGTTGCTTTGCATTGCAGGTGGCCGGCATCCGCCGGACTCCCCAGAAGAGCCGCCCAATGAGGCGCCCTCTTTGGTGCAGGAGAAGAGGATGCCTCTGCAGTCCATGGCCCCGCCAGATCAGGTGTGGAACTTTTGTCATTACAGCTGATCTGACACTAGGGGTAATCACTATACTAACTATACTAATTTCTGCAGTTAGTATAGTAATAACCCCTATCGACACCCTTGTCCATGTGCCTAGTACTTCCTCACTCTGTCTGCTAACCATCGGTGTGGCTTTCTCAATGTCATTCCTTTGCTTCAGCATTTGCGATGGCAAAGGACATATATGGAACGGCGGGAGAGGGCCTCCTGTGCCGTCTGGTGATAATTTCACACAAGCATTAACAGAATGCATTGTCAGGGCTTGTAACGCATGTCACGCTTTTTCAATGTGGTCGTCTATTGGTGAGCGCTTGGTTTTTGTCACTGCAAATAGGCTCCTCAGCTAGCTGCGCCAGTGACATCTCCTCCCATGCAGCACCAGCAGCCTTACTACCAGCAGCCACCACCTCAGCAGATGACTCAGCAGCAGATGACTCAGCAGGTGGCCCCCCACCAGCCAGCATACCAGCCCCCCTTCTCGCAGCTGCCGCCAGCTCCCCAGCACCACATGCATCAGCACCAGCCGCATCTGCATGCGCCAGTGGACTATGTGGAGCAGCAGCTGCAGCAGCTGCAGCCGCCGCAGCAGCAGGGGTTCCCCCAGCAGCAGCAGCAGCAGCGGGGGATCCTGGGCCACCCTCCGGTGGCCACCGCTGGGGGGCCCCAGCCCCTCCACGCCGTCGGCGAAAATGTCATGGTGCGCACTCCTCACTTCCCGCTCTTTTCCCTTTTGCACCTGGTCAAGGGTGTTGAAGACCCTCTTAACAGAGGTGAAATGTATACTCTCTGTCAAAAAAAGATGCAGTGCAGCTCTTCGAATTCTTCTGGTGCAAAGACCATGCCATACTGGGGCATTAATACCAACATCATTAAGCAGCTTGTTTGCTGCTTCTGCCCTCATGCGCGTGCTTGATCAGCCTGCATACATGTGGTTGTTTGTTTGCTTGAAGTGTGTGCCTGAAAGTCAAAGAATGGCACACAGGAGGAGGCGAGGCCGGGAGGTCCGGCAGGCAGGGGAGCCCGCGGTGGCCGGAAGGTCCCCGAGAGGGAGGACCGGCGGCCGGATAGACCGTGGCAGCCTCGGCCTTGCGCCTTCTACAACCTGCACCTGGTGAGCCAAACATGTGTGAGATTAGCTAGTTCTTTCGTTTTTTGGGTTTCTGGGTGAATGCTCATTCTTTGGTCAGCGGGGAGATGGTATGTGCCTGATGGTGCAACATGAAGACACATGTGTGCGGTAGACTGGTCTAATGAAACATGAGCCTTGACTGTGACTTGAGGCGCTTTTGGTCTTGTCTACTCATACCAGTCCTTGAAATTATGAGTGGTGTCACTCTTCTGCAAGCCTGGGATTCCAGCCTATGCTTGAAGAGGCGTTGACTGCTGCTCTTTTTAACAAATTGCAAGCCGCTGGCAGACATCTTATTCTCTCTCTGATCCGCCTATTCTTGCACTCCAACAAAATTTTTCTTTCCAGAACTCGTGATGTTTGGATCGCCGCATGCAGGGATGCTTCCGAGGCGACCAGTGCAGGTTTGCGCATGTGGCGTCCGATGAGAGACCGGAGGATATTGAGCGCCGCGCCCAGAGTGTATCCTCGGCGCCGCTCCAGCTCATGCGCAATCTGGCGCCCGGCGAGCACATGCACATCCGGGTGCGACTCACTGAAATTCACCAGTAACCTTAGTCACCTTTAGTCACCCCTGTAACTTCTTCTTGGATCTCGCAAGCCGTGTCCGGTTTGCTCAGAACGTTCGCCAAGAAAGCTGGCAAAGCTTGCTGTATGCCTTGTAGCATTTGTGTTCTTGTGTACTCCTTGTTTTAGGTTTGAGTGCCAGTGGTTCTGGCTCGGGTGCGATGAACGTGATGGTTTAAGGGTGAATTGTGTGGTGCAGGGGCCGTCGATTTACAACCCGGATGCTCCAGTGGAAGCCAGGGGGCCTCTGAGAGGGGCAGGTGTGCTGCGATGCGCCGCATTTAGGACTTATAGTATCAACATTGCTGCTCTTGCTTGTGTTTGGAAGAGTAATGTATGGGTGACAGAATGGTTTCCTGGTATCCCGGGGCCACATCAGTCCGTTACTGTCAGTGTAAGCACTATGTACTGTATCCATCGTTCCCTCACTCATCATTTTCAGACCCATGCAGTCGCAGCCTTTGACAACCAAGTATTTTGAGGCACTTTGCAAGCTCATCTCCACATTGCTGCACCAGCAGCTGTGCATGCTCGCACCATACTTGAGAGCACTGTAAGCTGTACACTTCTGGGTTGCTGAAATGCGAATTTGAATTCTGTGGCTGAAATCCGAATTTGAATTCTGTTGCAGGCGGCTCATCAGGGGATAGCAGGAAGAGGGGGAGGGATCGCCCCGGGCCGTGGGAACGCAACCCACAGCCGCGCAGAGAGCGGGACCGGCAGTTTGACACCTGACCTAGTCGATCTACCCTTTATGTCAAGGGGTCCAGTGGATACACCCTTTGGCGAGATCAACGTCAAGTGGCCCATTGGACCCTAGCGCGGGGTCAATGTGACGCAGTGGATGTACCCTTTTCTGGCAGGGTCAATGTCGAATGGCCCAGTGGATACACCCTTTGGCGTGATCATTGTCAATGGGTCCTGTTCATACACCCTCTGGCGGGGTCAATATTAAGTGACCCTGTGCATACACCCTTTGGCGGGGTTAATTTTATGGGATCTAGTGGATATACTTATTGGCAGGGTCAACGTCAAGTGGCGCAGTGAATCACCTCTTGGGGGTGGTCAATGTCAAGTCACCTAGGGGATGTGTCCTTTGGCGGGGTCAATGTCTGTATTGGGAGCGGCTTGTTTTGAGCCATGCTAGACAGTCTTCTTTTGGCTTCCTCTGGAATTCATCTTGAGAGGTCAATGTATACAATGTACGTACCAAAAGCTTCTGAGCCCTGAGGCAGCAGCTCTGCAGCTCAATCCACTTTTCTCAAACTGGGGTGAACAGTGATAGTCAGCATGGATTTTTTGCTTTTTGCAATGGATCAAGACATATTGATCACTGCGGGACTGCTGGTTTTTTTTCATGTGTTCAAGCGCAATTGTTTAGGATGCCTTGTGTTCAGCACTGATGATTGTCTTGTGAAGTGGAGGGAAAATTGGGTGCTTATGGCAGGAGGCTTTCGTTTTATGTGGCAAGATCTGCACCACTGGTGGCACTTGATGATTTCTCCATGTATGCCTGCTTGCTTCGATGGTTTTTGGAGAGGGGGCTTTTACTCGTGCCTTAGAATGATGTGCTATGGCCGCACCATATATATGGTACCAGGGTCTAGCTATTTCTACAGGAGTGGTCCCTTGGGGGTAGGAGGGAGATCATCTACTCAAATAGTATCATACTCAGTATGATATGCAATGCCTATAGGGATTAGCTAATGATTGGGCCTACCTGAAACTACCCTGAAACTTTCCTCGATATCAATGAAAAGTGCAGTTGTGAAGTGGCAATGCTATTCATGCACTCAGTAAGCTCATGTATTGCACTTTTGCAAATCTAACACGATACCACATCTCTGTGACTCAAAACTTACATCCAAAGTCGACGGGCGCTCCTGCCCAAGGCTGCCCCAGAGGGGCTGCCCGAAGATCCCATGCCACGTAGCTTTCCTTGGACATTTTCACGTCAATTTAGAGATGCCCATACTCATAGATAATGTGTCAAATGAAGAAGTCCAATCTTCTTAAAATTTTTGATGGTGCCTCTGCACTCTCACGACCCGAAATTTTTTCCGCCAGCACCGAGCTTAGTAGTTGAACTTTGAGATCCTGCAAGTGCCGTTCCTGACTCGCGGGTTCTGTGAAAAAACATTCTCCACACTTTTGAAGAAGATCTGCACGATTGGTTATGGGACACAAATTTCCACATACGTGTGGAGAGTCTTATGATCCCAACAGTGGAGCTGGGTTACATCGAGACACATGTTCCTTCTGCGCCGCGATGGCAATTGTTCCTGAGGAACGCAGCAACACGATGATAAAAATCATCGAGGGAGAGGAGCTGCAGGTGCAGATGATGAATCTGCAAAAAGAAGCACCTGCCTCTGGCGTGCCAGATGAAAGGACTGCGCTCAAGGTGAGTTCTTCTGTCTTTTCAAAACACTATATAAGCGTGCGTTGATGTCCAATTGATTTGAACTGGTGGATTGCAAGTAGTAGATCGACGCAAGGCGGGTGCGCTGGATGTGAAGGACGTTTTCCTAAACACGAAAAGGTGACGTGGTTGAGCCTACTGTGCTGCAGTTGCTGGTGAGACTGGCGAAGCTGTGCCTTCTGTACGACACCGTCTTCCCCAGGATAGATTTTCAATGCAAGGTCAAGAATGTCGCGCAGACAATCACTCCAGAAAATGCTGCTGGTGTGCACAATCCCACTGCTTATTCTTTGCACGCAGTCACATTTATTCCAGTCAGGCAGTGCAGATTACTGTGATGCGCCACTATGAAAGAGCATGCTTGAAGAATTCTGGCAACAGATGCCAACGATGAATGCACTGCATGCGTGCCTGATGGCCAGATCTAGATATATCTAGAGAGCTTGCATGACCTCCTGTCTAAAGCACCACCCTGTGCGTGATGCAGGCTACATATACATCGACCAGAGCCTGCTTTACCACGACTTCAGCAGCTCGGGGGGGCAGGCGCAGATTCCAAGGCACGCAGGGACAGTGACACGTTTGGTTCACCTCCTGGTAGCTGTGCCCTGTCTCCAGCTCTTCCTGGGCGGCAAGGAGTTCCATTCTGCTGCCATCGCTGCTTCGGTGGGCCTGCGTGCATTGAACAGCAATCGTGCCAGATGGGACGCTCTTCTGCAGCCGTATACACACTCTCTCTCAATCTCTCTCTCTCTGCTTGCCTGCATGTTTCTTGCTGGTAAATGCATGCTGATATCCATGCATGCGGATGTTTTGGCAGATGGATGTGTGCATGTGCTATACCAATGGGGTGTGCAATGTATGGCAGAGGTTGGTCAATCTTTGCATCGAGCATGCATGCCTTCTGTGCCTCTGCAGGAAGGGCCTGTCTGCCAACAAAATGGAGGAACTCCTGCGCTTTGGCCTATCGCACGCTCTTCATGAAATTTCAAAGGAGGAATGCATGAACCACCAGGAGGAGGCCAGGATCAACAAGGGCAGACTGGAGAACATGCAGAGAATGAAGGAGCTCAATCCAACCTTGCCCTGGAACTGCTTCTCTGCTGCTGCACACCAGTTGGCCAAAAACGACCCCTTGCAAGCCATGCAGGTGATGTTCCCTGGGATGCCGGTTATCCAGCGAATTTTGTCCTGGCACCAGATCACTTTTTCTAGTTGATGATGTGTGGAGTTGTTAGGTTGTCTCAAGTCATGCAATCATACATGCAGATGATGCAAATGTGTTTTTGGCCACATTCACACACCCCGAGCGTTAATGCAACCATGCTCACAAGCAGGAATATCTACTCTAGCAGTATACCATGAGCCCTGTCATCATCACAGTGCTCATGCATGAGCATCCATCATGCTCAGATATGATGCTTCCAACATGTTGCTGGCATTGGTGCAGGAAATTCTGCCGGCGCTGATTTCAGCTGAGCAGCAGGGGGATGATCTGAAGGCATGCAGGCTGCGGTGGAAGTACTGCCACCTCATGCTGCTGACCGGCAGCCGCCCAGGCCACATCACCGTGTCTGACTTCCTGAAGCATGTCGACCAGGTGAGCTGCGAGCACTGATATGACCATGTTGACTGTGACATTACCATGTCAAAAGTATGCGCTCCGTCCATCTCATGCATGCTCAGTGCCTCATGCCTAAGGTTTCTTTCTTGATGGGTGACTTGTGCAACCAGTAGTTTCACGACTGGCCCTCCAAGCAAACGTTCAGATCTTCATGCTGCACAACAAGACTGAGAGGGAGCCGTGTGTCTTACTCTGACGCTTGCACTCCCTTCATGTCTTGCATTTGCTTCTCTTAATGGGGCCTTGCTGTAGCATCAAGGGGTAGAATTGTGGCAACCTTTGCCTGCAGCCTGTCTGGAGATGCACCTTGCCTCTGGCAGCAACAGCGTGTAAGAACAATAACTGGAACATGTGGGATGTCCTGCAGGGAAAGCAGTGCAAGGCGAGGCTGGACAGCTGGGGCGAATTCCCATGCGCACACACGGGCGGCTGGACACCTGTGCCGAGCATCTCTCTGGCTCTGCCCGACACGTACTGGGATTGCCTGGGCATATCTGCGCACTTCAAGGCAGCCATCAAGCGCGACCCTGCCTTTGCAGCCACAGAGCTGCCCGCCTTCACTGAGGCAGCTCTCAAGGAAGCGCGCATGCATGTCAGGTGATCCCCTTAGTTGACAAACCGGTCTGTATCCCTCTTGAACCAAAATCCATATATTTCAATGGGGTGAACATTGGGTGCTAAGGCACAATTCCCAGAGCCTCGATAGTACTTGACAGAACGGAAGCTGGGCTCCCTACAGCCATGCATCATGCATGTCAGTAACTCGTCTTGATCTAGAATCAGGAGCAGGGTTGGTTGGAAGGCTTTGTGGTGCAGCTTCAAGCCCAGATCGACTTCACATGCTAAGAGTTTTGCCAGTGGCGACTGCATTGGACACCTATAGGCACGTCTATTACTGTGCTGATGTCACAGCAACATGCATATCATGTGTGTGATGCATGTTTGTGATGTCCTTCAGGTGCCACTACTGCCAGGAGCTGAACGGCGAGCTGATGTTCTGTTCAAGGTGCCACGTGGCCAAGTACTGCTCCAGGGACTGCCAGAAGAGGCACTGGATCAGCGTGCACAAGCAGCTCTGCATTGCATCAGCCTCTTGATTCATGATGATCACAGTTCTAGAGAGGTGCATGGGGTGATAGGGTGGACTCGCTGGTGGTGAGGGCTATTCTGTACACACATGATGTGTCCACGCCGCATGAGATGCGTGCCAAGCGGCATGAGATTCATCTTTGTTCCATGATCATAGGACGATAGGCACTGGAATCGCTGGCGGTGCATGCAGAGTATTCTGTGCATTGCAATCAGCCAGGGCTGAGGCATGCTGGCAAGTGTTAGCTTTAGGCTCAAGGACTGCGTACCATTAATTTATGCTGGAGACCACTCCCGGTGTAACTTGCTCATAGGTCAAGATATTTTCAGCCCTCCTCAAATTTCAGTATAGGCATGCATGCATTTGATCCATTTTCCACCCAAACGCACCTGTGTGTGTTGCCTGCGTGTGTTGGCACGTGCATCAGACTAATTCCTGGGACCCCGAAGAAGCTCCCAGAATGAAGACCTCGACACCTCGTCCATGCTGTAATGCTGTTTTCAACTTAAACAGACATGTGAAGCCAAGAACGTCCGTGCATCGTCGTGCCTTGACCTCAATGGCCTCGAGCAAATCAGAGCAGCTGAAGACGCTGTACCAGAGCTATGCTCATGAGTTTCCAGAGGTGCTGAGTCCAGCACATCGCATAACGCAAGGTAAATGAAGGCGATTTTGAACACTTGATCATCGTGTGTCGCGATGCACAGGTGAAAAGCATTAGGGCTTCTGAACTATATGCTGAGCTGGAAAAAGACAAGGACAGCAGCAAAATAATCCTGATTGATGTCAGAACTGCAGAGGAACAGAAGGTTAGTCCCCAGTGTGAGCGTGAGGAAGTAAAGCAAAGCATATGCTCACGATGGACTTTGCTGATCAGTGACTGTTGATGTCCTCGTCCAAGCGCAGGTGTCCAGGCTTCCAGGCAATGTGCTGACCAAGGAAGAATTCGAGGTTTCCAAACAGAGATACTTGGATTCACCTCTTGTCACCTACTGGTACGAGACAACTGCTCAGGCACCTTCCGATGCTTGATGCTGGGATTTTCTTGTACTGGGATAAACGACCATCTCAGTCAGCGTCCTCACTGGACGAGAGCCTCTGAGTCACAAACAAGATAGATCCTGAGCTCTCCCATTTGACTGCAGCACTGCAGGTGTGCGGAGTGGCAGGTATGCCAAGGTTTTACAGGAGGAGGGATTCAAGGATGTCCGCAACTTTGAGGGCTCCATTCTGGCATGGGTAGGTTTGGACTCTCACCATTTCTTGTTCACAACGCTTTTCTTCTTTTGGGAGACATGCCGCATTGTGTTTGTGCTGCCATAAGGTGATTCACTGACATGCATTGTGCTGCAGACCCAAGCTGGCTATCCACTGGTGACACCTGATCAGGAAGCAACCAAGCAAGTGCATGTGTGCACGGAGCAATGGGCGCTGCAAGGAGATGACTACAAGCCTGTTTGGTTCTCAGGTAAGCAGAGCTTATTTTTGCCCTATGCCAGCTGTGCTGAAGATTTTCTCCTTGACTTTCGCACATTTCCCGCCCTTTCTCATTTCTGATGTACAAAATGTGCACACTCATGTTGAGATGATCAGTCTTACGGGTCTGGAGACGCTTTGAGGCGGCAATAAATGTATCTTGCATGCCTAATTTTTCGCACCCCGGCAACCCTGCCTTGACAATTACATGACTGGTGCAACAGGTTTGAAAGGTGCTCTGTTGGCAGTTGGGGGTTGGGGGTCAAACATCTGGAAGAAAGCCTTTGGAAAGAAAAATTGAGATGTGGCAGAGCACAATGAATAATAGAGGAGAAGCAATCGCATAATCAGATCAAGTACTGAGGTTTAGTAGAGAGTGTAGTTCCAAACCAATTCACTTGTAGTGTTTTCGAGTTCTCTGTGAGTTTCATGTGCACAGGCTGAGCGGTCCCCATGAGACTGCTGGAGGGGGGTTTGCCCAGGGGGGTCATTTTGTTATGATTGGACATAGATCTGCAGCGCTCATCATAGACATAGACCCCCCTGATCTGCCAAGACCCAAGGGTCAAGGCCTAGGCATGTGGCTGCTCAGTCTCAGTTCTGGCACAGAGGCAATAGATCGCAGCTAAACAGCTGCAGCACTGCAGTATGACCACCGATGGTGGGATAGTTCATCTTTGAAGGTAAAGGAATGCAAACATCGAGGCGGGTGCAGAGTGAGCGCCAGAAGATAGGAGAAAGGGTTAATCCTCATCTTACGAAATTCCTCCTACACAGCGAGAATATGCTGTACCTTCTTGGATCCAATGCAAGGCATGTGGTGCAGAATCGAGCCTCTTGCTACTTGACAGGCCTTCGGGCAATTACTCGTGCGATTGCATTTGCACTCAGTGGATAGCCATGACAGTACAGGACAAGATAATTTCCAATGACTCACTGTAACATTTTAAGACTATCAGACAACAGCCGAACATCAAGTGGTGTGGATGAATAAAGGGTTGCAGCTGCAAAGCAGCCATGTATTTCATAACTTGTATGTACAATAAGTGGTGAAAGTCAAATAATCATTATTCTTCAGAGCATTCAGTGTACATGAGCTCATACTGGTACATTCGCTGCAAATCATAGGAGTAAAGAATGCCAATGTGTAACATCAACGTTATTCAGCACAAAGTGCGCCCCTTGTCAATGGCAACTTGTGATGCTGTTGACAAATGTGTTGATGAAACATGACCGCAAAACTTCTAAGATAAGCGTAAGCAGATGCAACCACATGTATGTAATCTTGACTTATGGGCCGCTACACACGCCGATTGCATCAGTGAAGCATAAAAAGCAGGTCAATTCATGGCAGGATGGACAGCACAGAGAAGTGATGAAGCATTGGGTTGCTGCCCCTCCAGCAGAAAAGCGCACAGCTGAACAATAACTGGAAGAATTTACTGAGAAGTACGCAGGTCGAAACACACTTGAAGACGGCAGAGTGGCTAATGCAGCCTTCAGCAGATGTTGACCCCCAACTGGAAAACCCAGCTCTCCAAATTTCTCATGACATTTTGGCCCACAATGTTTATGGGCTGTGCCCAATTTCTCATGACATTTGTTGATTGTGCCAAGGGGAGCAGAAAAAAAGACTTTTTCTCACTCGTTTCTTACTCCCCTTGACCTCCCTGCAAGGCTTGCAGTGCAGTTGGGCATTCCTTCATCACGAGTCCACCATAACCATCACGAGAACGCAATGATCTGAGGCTCCTGGTGGCTCCCAAAAGGTCTCTAAAATGTAATAGTAATAGTCAAAGTTTACTGGAGCTTTGATGGAAATTGCTCAGTCAAGGCTTTGTGACTGGTGCATTCTCAGCTGTCGCTGCACTGCTCTTGCCGTGGGATGATCCACGGAAGCTCTTTTCCAGCAAGTCCTTGAACTTGGATCCCGTCAGCACCTGCGCGCATGTGCAGCAACTTGATCAGCACATGCGCACATTCTGCACAGCTCCAGGATTTTGCCACACAGGCATGCCCAAAATTGGTGCCAAATTTCGTTGTCACATTGCATGTGATGTGCACAATCGAAACTCATATCAGAACTTGTCTTCAACCTCATACACACTTGCAGGCCAGATAGACATCATACGCTTGACTGTAAAGTCACTTCTCCAACCTTTGGAAAGCGTACAGACAGCTGTCAGCGGTACAGTGGTGGTCCACAAGCGAGTGCATGTTGCTGAAACCATGTCTCCAGAAACAGAAGGCGCCAGACTAGACTATACTAGCAACATGATGTAGCCTAAGCCCTTGAGGCCACGCCGGCTGACTGCCAAGTTTGCTGCGCCATTAGTAAGAGCTCACCTTGAGGAACAGGCCGCGGGCTTCCCACAGAGGCAGGAAGATGCCAATCGCACTCGCCACAATGATGAAGATGAACGCCAGCACAACATAGAACCTGAAGTATCCGATGCTCCAAGTTCCCCCGGCAGGCGCCATCAGACAAGGCCACAGGATGAATACTGCTAAGTAGCCGGCGATTGTTGCGATCCAGATGTGTCGCCGGTAGCGGCCGATGGTTTCTCGGTCCTCTTCCACTTCGATGACTGATGGATCGATCGCGCCGGGGCGAGTCACCTGCGCCGCATGCATGCAAACGCCTGGCTTTCTTGTTTTTGAACATTCGATTCAAAACTGACGGTAGTGCACAGGGGCGCAGCACCCTTCAACGGGCAATTCACTTTCCCTTCGCTGCATGGAGGACGATACTGAGGTAATTTAATGTAATGTACAATCTACAACAGTCAGCTCCGGTTGATGATTGATGCCCCGGTTGTTGTTCAGAAATAAACAACCCTCAATACTGGCGTGGGAACCAAATGTTGAGTGTCTGCAAGGGTGCCTCACCCCTTCAGGCAGGCTCCTTGACTCTTCTAAAGACTAGCACAGTCGCTCTATTACAGCATACTTATAAGACTGCTGGAGGGCTGTCAAAGGGACAAACGAAAGAAAAGAGAAAATCAGCGGGCCAGAAGAACCGCACCGTGTCCTCTGTCTTGGTGATCTTCTTGTTGAGCTCCTCCCAGTTGAAGGGGGTCTTGTCCGGGAACACTAAGCTGCCCACAACAGTGATCAGCAGCGATAAGCCCAGAGACACAACATTGCCTGTCAGCAGAGGCATGTTGAAGCCTGTGGTGTCCACTGTGATTTCTCCATAGCCGATCTTTGCATATGCCAGCCACGATGCTATGCCGCACGCGCTGCCCACCACAGCACCTGCACAAGTAAGATGAATATTTGAAATTATGGCAGGAAACGCGTATTCCAAATGGGCATAAGCGAGGGTGAATTTGTGTCTGTTCAGCAGCACAAAGGACCATTATTGTCATGTTGCATCCTGCTATGTGAAACCTTCTCTGAGAGCTGACTCCCTCGTGACAGGCTGCCTCTTGACAGGCAGGTTTGGATTTTCAAGTCAAGGCAGCCATCCAGCAAGGAAAAGTTGAAGGCAGATTTCCCAGTGACGGAAACAGGAGCAGCACGAAAGAGGCCTCTTCCCTCAGTGCATGAGGAGGGTGAGTATGATTAGGTGCAGCACAAATTGGTCATTATTACTCATCAATTAGTCATTGGGGGTGACTCACCGGTGGTGGCGGCCGGGCCGGTGCAGCCGCGCCACACCAGCACAAACAGGAGCGGGGGAACCGCTCCACCGCTGAAAACTCCGATGCTGTTGATCAGCAGCACTATGTTGATGTTGGCAACCTGCAGGAGCGGATTTAAATTCTGAATCACGAAAAAAAGAAGTGCTTTTCACTGTCAATCAAATCTGTTTACCTGCCAAAAGCGGCGTGGTGCATGTGCAGGCAAACTTTAGGCAACAAACCCCCATGGATCCAGCCCTCATACATCACTCTTGTCAAGCTACACAGATTATTATTATTATTATTATTATTATTATTATTATTATTATTATTATTATT